>ERZ1034939.2-NODE-2-length-389567-cov-124.921474_pt1 | contig 389567 bp, 353 predicted proteins | sample MGYA00520626_ERZ1034939 | MGnify/ENA primary metagenome ERZ1034939 (study PRJEB33766, sample SAMN09781751) | gut metagenome | biome: gut microbiome | host: Homo sapiens | place: Madagascar | study: EMG produced TPA metagenomics assembly of the PRJNA485056 data...
TGGGGTATCGCCAAGCGGTAAGGCACCGGTTTTTGATACCGGCATTCCCTGGTTCGAATCCAGGTACCCCAGCCATCGAAGATTGCAGTACTGGCTACGTAGCTCAGTTGGTTAGAGCACATCACTCATAATGATGGGGTCACAGGTTCGAATCCCGTCGTAGCCACCAAATTTAGATTATCGATGTTGTTCGGTAATGAAAAAAATTGTTGGGGTATCGCCAAGCGGTAAGGCACCGGATTCTGATTCCGGCATTCCGAGGTTCGAATCCTCGTACCCCAGCCAATTTAAAAAAGTCGTTAAGCAGCTTGTTTAACGCAATTGGGGTGTCGCCAAGCGGTAAGGCTCTGGTTTCTGATACCAGCATTCCGGGGTTCGAATCCCTGCACCCCAGCCACTTAGTAACAAAAAAGCCCGCTCTGCGGGCTTTTTTGTTTTTGTACAAAATTGTGCGACCTGATTCCCCCTCACCCTAACCCTCTCCCCAAAGGGGCGAGGGAAAAGTCGGAGCAAAGATTAAAGTCCGAGGGCGTACTTCAGGGCCTGACGCTTCAGGCCACCGGCGCGTTCCGCTGCCATCAGGCCTATGTTACGTAGAATACGCACCGGGGCTACGTCATTGCTAAACCCGGCATAGAACAGATCCATTCCCGACTGCATGAGGAAGTTATCCGCCATACGCCGCGTCTGATAACGCTTCAGCACCTGATGGCTGGCCCAGTTTTCCGCGTGTCCGCGGGCGCTGCCCAGCACATCCAGTAAGGCATCGACGTCACGATACCCCAGGTTCACACCCTGCCCGGCCAGCGGATGAATGGTGTGTGCCGCATCCCCCACCAGCGCTAAGCCTTCGCGGGCATACTGCAACGCATGACGGCGCGTGAGCGGGAACGCCCCGGCGGCGACCGGCGTGACGTGTCCCAGACGGCTCGGGAAGTGCAGCAGAATTTCGCGCTGCAGCTGTTCCATGTTCATTCCCTGCAGCTGGCGAATGCGCGCCGGTTTGTCGTACCACACCAGCGACGCCCAGTTATCGAAGAGCGGTAAAAAGGCGTGCGGGCCGTTCGGCGTAAAGTGCTGCCAGGTGCTTTCACCCGGCGCATTCTCGCACCTGGCGGTAATCAGCATACAGGACTGTTCATACTGCCAGGCATGAACCCCGATCCCCGCCATCTGTCTGACCTGCGAGTTAGCGCCATCCGCCCCGATGACCAGCTTCACGGACAGCTCATCGCCGCTGTCGAGCGTCAGTAGATAGCCGCTCTCGTGAGGATGCTGCGCCTTAAGCGACGCAGGAACGCGCAGCGTCACCTTCGGGTGCGCCTCAAGCGCCTGCCAGAGCGCCAGCTGGAGCACATTGTTTTCCACCATATAACCCAGGCGCGGCAGCTTCAGCTCAGCGGCATCAAACGCGACGTGGGCATTTTCCCATTCCCAGGTTTCAAGACGGCTGTAAGGATGAGCGCGCATCGCCAGCACCGTCTCCCAGACGCCCAGCCCGCGCAGCAGATCGACGGACGCCGCGCTGATAGCGGAAATGCGCACATCCGGTTTACTGGCGGGATCGTAGGCTGGCGGAGCCGCCTGTTCGATTACCGTTACCTCAAATCCCTGCTGCGCCAGCCCCAGCGCCAGCGCGCCGCCGACCATACCGCCGCCGACAACGGCAACTTCGGTGTGTTGGAGTGTCATGGTCAATTTTCCTTATTGGAGAATCCCTTAAGTTTACCGGATTTTTGCGGTCCTGAGACACACAACCTTCATACTGGTCACAACCCCACCAAAGCATTACAATACGCGGCTTGCAATCCTGAGCTGAGCAAGTCGATGACTAAAAAACTCCATATAAAAACCTGGGGCTGTCAGATGAACGAATACGATTCATCCAAGATGGCCGATCTGCTGGATACCACCCACGGATACCAGCTGACTGAAAATGCGAAAGAAGCGGACGTGCTGCTGCTGAACACCTGTTCAATTCGTGAAAAAGCGCAGGAAAAAGTCTTTCACGTGTTAGGCCGCTGGAAACTTCTTAAACGAAAAAATCCGGACCTGATCATCGGCGTGGGCGGCTGCGTCGCGTCGCAGGAAGGCAAGCTGATCCGCCAGAGAGCCCCGTATGTGGACATTGTCTTTGGCCCTCAGACCCTGCACCGTCTGCCGGAGATGATCAATCAGGTTCGCGGTAACCGTAGCCCGGTCGTTGACGTCAGCTTCCCGGAAATCGAAAAATTTGACCGTCTGCCTGAGCCACGTGCCGATGGCCCGACCGCCTTCGTCTCCATCATGGAAGGCTGCAACAAATACTGCACGTACTGCGTGGTGCCGTACACCCGTGGTGAAGAGGTCAGCCGCCCGGCAGATGACATTCTGTTTGAAATCGCGCAGCTTGCAGCGCAGGGTGTGCGCGAAGTGAATCTGCTGGGCCAGAACGTTAACGCCTGGCGCGGTGAGAACTACGACGGCACGACCGGCAGCTTTGCCGAGCTGCTGCGTCTGGTGGCCGCGATTGACGGCATCGACCGCATTCGCTTTACCACCAGCCATCCGATGGAATTTACCGACGACATTATTGACGTCTATCGCGATACGCCAGAGCTGGTGAGTTTCCTGCACCTGCCGATCCAGTGCGGCTCGGACCGCGTGCTGAACCTGATGGGCCGCCCGCATACGGTGCTGGAGTATAAATCCACCATCCGCAAGCTGCGTGAAGCGCGTCCGGATATCCAGATTAGCTCTGACTTTATCGTCGGCTTCCCTGGCGAAACCGCTGATGACTTCGAGCGCACCATGAAGCTCATCGGCGAAGTGAACTTTGACGTCAGCTACAGCTTCATCTTCTCCGCGCGTCCTGGAACACCGGCGGCCGATATGGTTGACGATGTGCCGGAAGAAGAGAAAAAGCAGCGTCTGTATATTCTGCAGGAGCGTATCAACCAGCAGGCCAACGCCTGGAGCCGCCGCATGCTCGGCACCGTTCAGCGCATTCTGGTGGAAGGCACTTCCCGCAAGAGCATTATGGAACTCTCTGGTCGTACGGAAAATAACCGCGTGGTGAACTTTGAAGGCACCCCGGATATGATCGGTAAGTTTGTGGACGTCGAGATTGTCGAAGTGCTGACCAACTCGCTGCGCGCGAAGGTCGTCCGCACCGAAGACGAAATGGGCCTGCGTATCGCAGAGTCACCGCAATCCGTGATCTCGCGTACCCGCAAAGAAAACGATTCTGGCGTTGGGATTTACCAGCCCTAATCCTTCAGGCCTGCCTCTTTTGGCAGGCCTTGTATTTCCTCTCATCGCCCCCAATATCTTCCGCAACGCTTGCGCCTTTATTCTGTGGCGTGAATAATTTCGGTAATGACCGTTTTATTGCGCCTTGTGGCAGCGGGTCAGTTAATCAATCAAAGAGGAACAGTTTGAACATAGATACGCGTGAAATTAGCCTTGAGCCAGCAGACAACGCTCGCCTGCTGAGCCTGTGCGGGCCGTTTGATGACAACATCAAACAACTGGAGCGACGTCTGGGTATCGAAATCAATCGTCGCGATAATCATTTCAAACTCACCGGACGCCCTATCTGCGTCAACGCCGCTGCGGACATTCTGCGTAGCCTGTATGTCGACACCTCCCCCATGCGCGGCGAAATTCAGGATATCGAACCGGAGCAGATTCACCTCGCCATTAAAGAGGCGCGCGTGCTTGAGCAGAGCGCGGAGAGCGTGCCGGACTATGGCAAGGCGATCAACATTAAGACCAAGCGTGGCGTCATCAAGCCGCGTACGCCAAACCAGGCGCAGTACATCGCCAATATTCTCGACCACGACATCACCTTCGGCGTGGGGCCGGCGGGTACGGGTAAAACCTATCTTGCCGTTGCCGCAGCGGTCGATGCGCTGGAGCGTCAGGAGATCCGACGTATCCTGTTGACCCGCCCTGCCGTTGAAGCCGGTGAAAAACTGGGCTTCCTGCCAGGCGATCTGAGCCAGAAGGTCGATCCGTATCTGCGTCCTTTATACGATGCGCTGTTCGAAATGCTGGGCTTTGAGAAGGTCGAGAAGCTCATTGAGCGTAACGTGATCGAAGTGGCCCCGCTCGCCTACATGCGCGGCCGCACGCTGAACGATGCGTTCATCATTCTCGATGAGAGCCAGAACACCACCATCGAACAGATGAAGATGTTCCTGACGCGTATTGGCTTTAACTCGAAAGCGGTGATTACCGGTGACGTCACCCAGATTGACCTGCCGCGCAGCACCAAATCGGGCCTGCGCCACGCCATCGAGGTGCTGGCCGAGGTCGACGAAATCAGCTTTAACTTCTTCCACAGTGAAGACGTGGTACGCCACCCGGTGGTCGCGCGTATCGTTAACGCTTATGAAGCCTGGGAAGAGGCGGATCAGAAGCGTAAGGCCGAACTGGCCGCAGAACGTAAGCGCGAAGCGCAGGAGCAAGAACAGAAATGAGTCAGGTGATCCTCGATTTACAGCTGGCCTGTGAAGACAATTCCGGCATGCCAGATGAGGCACAGTTTCAGAAATGGCTGGATGCCGTTATCCCGCAGTTTCAGGAAGAATCAGAAGTCACGATTCGCCTGGTGGATGAAGCAGAAAGCCATGAGCTTAACCTGACCTATCGCGGGAAAGATAAGCCGACCAACGTGCTCTCTTTCCCGTTCGAAGCCCCACCGGGCATCGAGATGCCGCTGTTGGGCGATCTGATCATCTGCCGTCAGGTGGTTGAACAGGAAGCCAAAGAGCAGCAGAAACCCCTTGAAGCCCACTGGGCGCACATGGTGGTACACGGCAGCCTGCATCTGCTCGGCTACGATCATATTGAAGACGACGAAGCGGAAGAGATGGAGTCCCTCGAGACAGAGATAATGCTTGCTCTGGGCTATGAGGATCCGTACATTGCCGAGAAAGAATAGTCCTTCACCTGACTGACTAACCCGCCGCCACGAAAGGACATCGCGTGGCGGTAAACGTTGAACTAACAAGAGAACCCTTAACAAACGCCATGAGCGACGACAATTCACACAGTAGCGACACGACAACCAGTAAAAAGGGATTTTTCTCCCTCATTCTGAACCAGCTTTTCCACGGCGAACCCAAAAACCGTGATGAACTGCTGGAGCTGATTCGTGATTCCGGGCAGAACGACCTTATCGACGAAGATACGCGCGAAATGCTCGAAGGGGTTATGGACATCGCCGACCAGCGCGTTCGCGATATCATGATCCCCCGCTCGCAGATGATCACCCTGAAACGTAACCAGACCCTGGACGAGTGCCTCGATGTGATCATCGAATCCGCTCACTCGCGTTTCCCGGTCATCAGCGAAGATAAAGATCACATCGAAGGGATTTTGATGGCGAAAGATCTGCTGCCGTTTATGCGCAGCGATGCCGAAGCCTTCAGCATGGAAAAAGTGTTACGCCAGGCCGTGGTTGTGCCGGAAAGTAAACGTGTGGATCGGATGCTGAAAGAGTTTCGCTCTCAGCGTTACCACATGGCGATTGTTATTGATGAATTTGGTGGCGTCTCCGGTCTGGTCACGATCGAGGATATCCTTGAGCTGATCGTGGGCGAAATCGAAGACGAGTACGACGAAGAAGAGGATATCGACTTCCGTCAGCTTAGCCGCCACACCTGGACCGTGCGCGCGCTGGCCTCCATCGAGGACTTCAACGACGCCTTCGGGACCCACTTCAGCGATGAAGAGGTCGATACCATTGGCGGGCTGGTGATGCAGGCCTTTGGCCATCTCCCGGCGCGCGGTGAGACCGTTGACATCGACGGTTACCAGTTCAAAGTAGCCATGGCCGACAGCCGACGTATTATACAGGTTCATGTCAGAACGCCGGACGACTCACCGGTGCCAAAACTGGAAGATTAATGTAAATGGCATTTGCCCCATTGCTTGAACGCCAGCGCGTCCGTTTGCTGCTGGCGCTGTTACTCGGAGCCAGCGGTACGCTGGCTTTTTCTCCTTACGACATCTGGCCTGCGGCCATACTCTCCCTGATGGGGCTTCAGGGTCTGACCCTGAACCGTCGTCCGGTACAGGCTGCCGCTATCGGCTACTTCTGGGGACTGGGGCTGTTTGGCTCAGGTATTAACTGGGTCTACGTCAGCATCGCCCAGTTTGGCGGTATGCCGGGCCCGGTTAACGTCTTCCTGGTGGTACTGCTCGCCGCCTATCTCTCGCTTTATACCGGTCTGTTCGCCGGCATCCTTTCTCGCCTGTGGCCCAAAACCAGCTGGCTGCGCGTCGCCATTGCCGCACCGGTGGTCTGGCAAGTCACGGAATTCCTGCGCGGCTGGGTGCTGACCGGCTTCCCGTGGCTGCAGTTCGGCTACAGTCAGATTGACGGCCCGCTCAAAGGTCTGGCGCCGGTCATGGGCGTTGAGGCCATTAACTTCCTGCTCATGGTGGTCAGCGGCCTGTTGGTATTAGCGCTGGTCTCACGTGGCTGGAAGCCGCTGGCTGTGGCGCTGGTGCTGTTCGCTCTTCCCTTCCCGCTGCGCTATATCCAGTGGTTCACGCCTGAGCCCGCGCGCGCTATGCAGGTTTCCATGGTTCAGGGGAACATCCCGCAGTCCATGAAGTGGGACGAGAAAGAGCTGCTGAATACGCTGAAGATCTACGCCAACGCCACCGAAGAGGTGATGGGTAAATCGCAGCTGATTATCTGGCCGGAGTCTGCCATTCCCGATCTGGAGATCAACCAGCAGCCGTTCCTCAACATGATGAATGACCTGCTGCTCTCGCGTGGCAGCACGCTGATCACCGGGATTGTCGATGCGCGTCTGAATCAGCAGAACCGCTACGACACTTACAACACCATCATTACGCTCGGAAAAGACAGCGAATACAGCTACCACTCCACTGACCGGTACAACAAGAACCACCTGGTGCCGTTTGGTGAATTTGTGCCGCTGGAGTCGATTCTGCGCCCACTGGCCCCGTTCTTCGATCTGCCGATGTCCTCCTTCAGCCGCGGCCCGTACGTTCAGCCTCAGCTGCACGCGCACGGCGTTGCCCTGACGGCGGCCATCTGCTACGAAATCATCCTCGGCGAGCAGGTGCGCGATAACTTCCGTCCGGATACGGACTATCTGCTGACCATCTCTAACGATGCCTGGTTTGGTAAGTCAATCGGCCCGTGGCAGCACTTCCAGATGGCACGCATGCGCTCCCTGGAGCTGGCGCGTCCGTTACTGCGCAGCACCAACAACGGTATCACCGCCGTGATTGGTCCGCAGGGTGAAATCCAGGCCATGATCCCACAGTTCACCCGTGAGGTACTGACCACTCACGTCACCCCAACCACGGGGCTGACGCCATACGCCCGTACCGGCAACTGGCCGCTGTGGATCCTGACCGCGCTGTTCGGCTTTGGCGCGGTGCTGATGAGCCTGCGCCAGCGTCGTAAATAACCTTCCCTTCTGTTGCCGGGTGGCGGCTACGCCTTACCCGGCCTACCTTCAACATTTCCGTTCCCGTAGGTCGGGTAAGGCGCAGCCGCCACCCGACAATTCCTTCCAGACTCCAATTCTGGCACGCCTATTGCTTTGTTTATTCAGGTAAACGCAGTTTGGCTTAACGTGCAACTTTGTCGCACCAGCGTAGATCATCGGTAGCACCGAAACGGTGCAACGGGAGATATTTGCCTCTGAATGGTGCGGCGCGCTTCGCAAAAATAAACAATAACGCAGCAAAATCTTTACATTAAGCCAGACTAAATGTTAACAAGCTTGCATAACACTGCACTCGCATTGCGCGAGATATAACAACATCACAATGGGTATCAATGCGTCTCTGGCGCTGATAAGAAAGGAGTTGGGTATGCAATTACGTAAACTGGCCACAGCAATGCTGGTTATGGGAATGTCTGCAGGCGTGGTTCACGCTGAAGATGCGCCAGCAGCAGGCAGCACTCTCGACAAAATTGCCAAAAACGGCGTCATCGTGGTCGGCCACCGTGAATCTTCTGTCCCGTTCTCTTACTACGACAACACGCAAAAAGTCGTGGGCTATTCACAGGATTACTCCAACGCTATCGTTGAAGCCGTGAAGAAAAAGCTGAACAAACCTGACCTGCAGGTGAAGCTGATCCCAATCACTTCACAGAACCGTATTCCACTGCTGCAAAACGGCACCTTTGATTTCGAGTGTGGCTCCACCACCAACAACCTCGAGCGTCAGAAGCAGGCAGCCTTCTCTGACACCATCTTTGTTGTAGGCACCCGCCTGCTGACGAAGAAAGGCGGTGAGATTAAAGACTTCGCTGACCTGAAAGGCAAAGCGGTCGTTGTCACCTCCGGTACCACGTCTGAAGTGCTGCTGCACAAGCTGAACGACGAGAAGAAAATGGATATGCGCATCATCAGCGCGAAAGACCATGGCGACTCCTTCCGTACCCTGGAAAGCGGCCGTGCCGTCGCGTTTATGATGGATGATGCCCTGCTGGCGGGCGAGCGTGCGAAAGCGAAGAAACCTGACAACTGGGATATCGTCGGCACCGCGCAGTCGAAAGAAGCCTACGGCTGTATGCTGCGTAAAGACGATCCGCAGTTCAAAAAACTGATCGATGACACCATCGCTCAGGTGCAGACCTCCGGCGAAGCGGAAAAATGGTTCGACAAATGGTTCAAGAACCCGATTCCACCAAAAAACCTGAACATGAATTTTGAACTGTCTGACGACATGAAAGCGCTGTTCAAATCTCCAAATGACAAGGCTCTTAACTAATTAGAACAACAGGGGCGGGATCTCCTGCCCTCTCGATTGTCGGGAAGCATGGACAGACTATACGTTGAGTGGTCGTTCCCCACTCAGCGCGAAAAATGAGCTTCTCACCAATCTTCGAGGGTAGCGCTGCTACCCTTTTTTTTCTGGAGTTTATTATGTCAATCGACTGGAACTGGGGCATATTTCTGCAACAAGCCCCGTTCGGCAACACCACCTATCTTGGCTGGCTGTGGAGCGGCTTTCAGGTCACCGTGGCATTATCGATAACGGCGTGGATCATCGCGTTTCTTGTCGGTTCTCTGTTCGGTATTCTGCGCACCGTCCCTAACCGTTTTCTTTCAACGCTTGGCACCCTCTATGTGGAACTGTTCCGTAACGTTCCGCTGATCGTGCAATTCTTTACCTGGTATCTGGTTATCCCGGAACTGCTGCCGGAAAATATTGGCATGTGGTTCAAGTCGGAACTGGATCCGAATGTGCAGTTCTTTGTCTCCTCCATGATGTGTCTGGGGCTGTTTACCGCTGCGCGCGTTTGCGAGCAGGTGCGTGCCGCCATTCAGTCATTACCCCGTGGACAAAAAAATGCGGGTCTGGCGATGGGATTAACCCTGCCACAAACCTACCGCTACGTGCTGCTGCCTAACGCCTACCGCGTCATCGTTCCGCCGATGACCTCCGAGATGATGAACCTGGTGAAAAACTCGGCCATCGCCTCAACCATCGGTCTGGTCGATATGGCTGCACAGGCGGGCAAGCTGCTGGATTACTCCGCTCACGCGTGGGAATCCTTTACCGCGATCACGCTCGCCTATGTTCTGATTAACGCTTTCATCATGCTGGTGATGAACCTGGTTGAACGCAAAATTCGCCTGCCGGGCAACATGGGGGGCAAATAATGTACGAATTTGACTGGAGTTCTATCGTTCCATCCATGCCTTATCTGCTTGATGGACTGATGATTACCTTAAAAATCACCGTCATTGCCATTATTGTCGGTATCGTCTGGGGCACCCTGCTGGCCGTCATGCGCCTGTCGAGCTTTAAGCCGCTCGCCTGGTTCGCGACCGCCTACGTTAACGTGTTCCGCTCCATCCCGCTGGTAATGGTGCTGCTGTGGTTTTACCTGATCGTGCCCGGCTTCCTGCAAAACGTGCTGGGGCTGTCGCCGAAAACCGATATCCGTCTGATCTCGGCGATGGTGGCGTTCTCGATGTTTGAGGCCGCTTACTACTCGGAGATTATCCGTGCGGGCATTCAGAGTATCTCCCGCGGGCAGTCCAGCGCCGCGCTGGCGTTGGGGATGACGCACTGGCAGTCCATGCAGCTCATTATTCTGCCGCAGGCGTTTCGCGCCATGGTTCCGCTCCTGCTGACCCAGGGTATCGTTCTGTTCCAGGATACCTCTCTGGTCTACGTGCTGAGCCTGGCAGACTTCTTCCGTACCGCGTCAACCATCGGTGAGCGTGATGGTACGCAGGTTGAGATGGTGCTCTTTGCGGGTGCGGTCTATTTTGTGATTAGTTTAAGCGCGTCGCTGTTGGTCAGCTGGCTGAAGAAAAGGACGGTACAATGATTTCCCTGAAAAATGTTTCTAAATGGTATGGGCACTTTCAGGTGCTGACCGACTGCTCCACCGAAGTGAAAAAAGGCGACGTGGTAGTGGTGTGCGGACCGTCCGGTTCCGGTAAATCGACGCTGATCAAAACCGTCAATGGTCTGGAGCCGGTCCAGCAGGGCGAGATCGTCGTCAACGGTACCAAAGTCAACGACAAGAAAACCAATCTTGCCCAGCTTCGCTCTCACGTTGGTATGGTGTTCCAGCATTTTGAGCTGTTCCCTCACCTCTCCATTATTGAGAACCTGACCCTGGCCCAGGTGAAAGTGCTCAAGCGTGATAAAAAAGCGTCGCGCGAGAAAGGTCTGAAGCTCCTGGAACGCGTTGGCCTCTCTGCGCATGCCGATAAGTTCCCGGCGCAGCTCTCCGGCGGCCAACAGCAGCGTGTGGCGATCGCCCGCGCACTGTGCATGGATCCGGTTGCCATGCTGTTTGATGAGCCAACGTCGGCGCTCGATCCGGAGATGATCAACGAAGTGCTGGACGTAATGGTCGAACTGGCGCACGAAGGGATGACCATGATGGTGGTGACCCACGAAATGGGCTTCGCCCGTAAGGTGGCCAACCGCGTGATCTTTATGGACGAAGGGAAAATTGTCGAAGATTCCCCGAAAGAGGAGTTCTTCGCCAACCCGAAATCCGAACGTGCGAAAGATTTCCTCGCCAAAATCCTGCACTAATCTTCTCGGTGCGCAATCTGCGGATTGCGCACTGCTTCACGCTTTAGCTCTCTTTATCTATTCGGCGTCACATTGCAGCGTTAACCTTGTCACAAAATAACGCTATGAATGGAGAACGCTATGGCACAACCCATCATTTTCGATTGCGATCCGGGTCATGATGACGCGATCGCGCTCGTTCTTGCACTTGCCTCCCCTGAACTCGACGTCAAAGCCGTCACCTCTTCCGCCGGAAACCAGACGCCGGATAAAACCCTGCGTAACGTTTTGCGCATGCTGACGCTGCTCGGGCGCACCGATATTCCAGTCGCCGGTGGCGCCCTCAAGCCCCTGATGCGTGAGTTAATTATCGCGGATAACGTGCATGGTGAAAGCGGGCTGGACGGTCCGGCGCTGCCTGAGCCGGGCTTCACGCCGCAAAACTGCACCGCCGTGGAGCTGATGGCGAAGGTGCTGCGCGAGAGCGCGGAACCCGTGACGCTGGTGGCTACCGGGCCGCAAACCAACGTCGCGCTGCTGCTGAACAGCCACCCTGAACTGCACAGCAAAATCGCCCGTATCGTCATCATGGGCGGGGCCATGGGTCTGGGAAACTGGACGCCGTCCGCAGAATTCAACATTTTTGTCGACCCGGAAGCGGCGGAGATCGTCTTCCAGTCCGGTTTGCCCGTCGTGATGGCGGGGCTGGACGTGACCCATCGCGCGCAGATTATGGCTGACGACATTGAGCGCTTCCGTGCCGTGGGTAATCCGGTCGCGACAACCGTGGCTGAGCTGCTCGACTTCTTTATGGAGTATCACAAAGCCGAGAAATGGGGATTCCACGGCGCGCCGCTGCACGATCCATGCACCATTGCCTGGCTATTAAAGCCGGAGATGTTTACCACGGTCCACAGGTGGGTTGGCGTTGAAACTCAGGGGAAATACACCCAGGGGATGACGGTGGTGGACTACTTCTCGCTGACGGGAAATAAGCCGAATACCACGGTGATGGTGGATATTGAACGTGAGGCGTTTGTGGATTTGCTGGCGGAGAGGCTGGCTTACTATAGTGCAGCCTGATGCCCTCACCCCGGCCCTCTCCCACGGGGAGAGGGAGCACACACTAAAAACGGCAACATGGTTGCCGTTTTGCTTTTACCTTGTGCGGCCTGATGCCCTCTCCCACGGGGAGAGGGCGCAAACCTGCGCTTTTACCTAGGGCTCAAACGGACGACGCTGGAACTGATCGTGGCCGCATTTCGGACACAGCGACAGAACCTCCGGCGTATACACCGCAATATGGTGGTGGCAATTCTCGCACACCAGATTTCCCAGCCCGACCACTTCACCGCTGTGGTACACACCGTGGTGGTTCAAATCCTGAAAGACTTCACGCCACTCCAGCTGCGTTTTATCCGTGATATCGGCCAGCTCCTGCCACAGGCTCTCTTTGATCACCCGCATGAAAACGCTGTCCGTGACCTCCTCCTGGCTCTCCTGGTAGCTGCGCGCGAACTCTTCCAGATCGCGACGCACAGCACGCGTCACCTCTTCCACTTCGGTTCGCGTTAACTCACCCGTTTGCGACACGCGGGCACGCGCCTGCTCCACCAGCGCATCGATATCGCGCTCGCCGTTACGCAGCCGTTCCGTCAGTGTCGCCACCAGTTCGCGGTAAAATTGAGCAACCTTGTTCATCATTTTGCCTCCCGGGTAAGTAACTATTTCTAATAATAGACCTTATTTCATCGCCGCTTTGTCAGGTGAAGCGCAGACCCGGTAAATTCCTGCAAAGCGCATTTGTGCGAAAGGCTGTTTTGACGCGGGCGTTTGGGCTATGCTATGCGGATCTGAATTACCACATCCATTGGCTACATTTGTAGCTGTATTGAAAACAGGACCACTGGCTGCCATGCAAGAGCAATACCGCCCGGAAGAGATAGAATCAAAAGTCCAGCAACACTGGGACGAGAAGCGCACCTTTGAAGTAACCGAAGACGAGAGCAAAGAGAAGTATTACTGCCTGTCGATGCTTCCCTATCCTTCTGGTCGACTACACATGGGCCACGTGCGTAACTACACCATCGGTGATGTGATTGCGCGTTACCAGCGCATGCTGGGTAAAAACGTTCTGCAACCCATCGGTTGGGATGCGTTCGGTCTGCCTGCGGAAGGCGCGGCGGTAAAAAATAATACGGCGCCGGCACCGTGGACGTATGACAACATCGCGTACATGAAAAACCAGCTCAAAATGCTGGGCTTCGGCTATGACTGGAGCCGCGAGCTGGCAACCTGTACCCCGGAATACTACCGCTGGGAACAGAAGTTCTTCACCGAGCTGTACAAAAAAGGCCTGGTGTACAAGAAGACCTCTGCCGTTAACTGGTGCCCGAATGACCAGACCGTTCTCGCGAACGAACAGGTTATCGATGGCTGCTGCTGGCGCTGTGACACCAAAGTAGAGCGTAAAGAGATCCCGCAGTGGTTTATCAAAATCACCGCTTATGCTGATGAGCTGCTGAACGATCTGGATAATCTGGACCACTGGCCAGATACCGTTAAGACCATGCAGCGCAACTGGATCGGCCGTTCCGAAGGAGTGGAAATCACCTTCAACGTTGAGAACTACGACCAGACCCTGACCGTCTACACCACCCGTCCGGACACCTTCATGGGCGCGACCTACCTGGCCGTGGCCGCAGGTCACCCGCTGGCGCAGAAAGCGGCAGAAAACAATCCGGAACTGGCTACCTTCATCGACGAATGCCGCAACACCAAAGTGGCCGAAGCCGATATGGCAACGATGGAGAAAAAAGGCGTTGATACCGGCTTTAAAGCCATTCACCCGCTGACGGGCGAAGCGATCCCTGTCTGGGCCGCCAACTTTGTACTGATGGAATACGGCACGGGCGCCGTGATGGCCGTTCCGGGTCACGACCAGCGCGACTACGAATTTGCCACCAAATATGGCCTGACCATCAAGCCTGTTATCCTGGCAGCTGACGGTTCTGAACCAGACCTGTCCGAACACGCGCTGACCGAAAAAGGGACCTTGTTCAACTCCGGCGAGTTCAGTGGTCTGAGCTTCGAAGAGGGCTTCAACGCCATCGCCGACAAGCTGGCCTCCCTTGGCGTGGGCGAGCGTAAAGTTAACTTCCGTCTGCGCGACTGGGGCGTTTCCCGTCAGCGTTACTGGGGTGCGCCAATTCCAATGGTGACGCTGGAAGATGGCACCGTGATGCCAACGCCAGAAGATCAGCTGCCGGTGATCCTGCCGGAAGACGTCGTCATGGACGGCATCACCAGCCCGATCAAAGCCGATCCTGAGTGGGCTAAAACCACCGTCAATGGCCAGCCTGCGCTGCGCGAAACCGACACCTTTGACACCTTTATGGAATCATCCTGGTACTATGCACGCTACACCTGCCCGCAGTATCAGGATGGCATGCTGGATTCCAACGCGGCGAACTACTGGCTGCCGGTAGATATCTACATCGGTGGTATCGAACACGCCATCATGCACCTGCTCTACTTCCGCTTCTTCCACAAGCTGATGCGCGATGCGGGCATGGTGAACTCTGACGAACCTGCAAAACAGCTGCTGTGCCAGGGCATGGTGCTGGCGGATGCCTTCTATTACGTCGGTGCAAACGGCGAGCGTAACTGGGTGTCTCCGGTTGACGCGATCGTTGAACGCGACGAGAAGGGCCGTATTGTGAAGGCCAAAGACGCCGAAGGTCATGAGCTGGTCTACACCGGCATGAGCAAGATGTCTAAGTCGAAAAACAACGGTATCGACCCGCAGGTGATGGTTGAGCGTTACGGTGCGGATACCGTGCGTCTGTTCATGATGTTTGCATCTCCGGCAGACATGACGCTGGAGTGGCAGGAGTCTGGCGTAGAAGGCGCAAACCGCTTCCTGAAACGCGTCTGGAAACTGGTTTACGAGCACACCTCACTGGGCGATGCCCCGGCGCTGAACGCCGCCGCACTGACTGAAGATCAGCAGGCGCTGCGTCGTGATGTTCATAAAACGATTGCGAAAGTGACCGATGATATTGGTCGTCGTCAGACCTTCAATACCGCAATTGCGGCTATTATGGAACTGATGAACAAGCTGGCGAAAGCCCCGCAGGACGGCGAGCAGGATCGTGCCTTAATGCGTGAAGCACTGCTGGCCGTCGTTCGCATGCTGAACCCGTTCACGCCGCACGTTAGCTTTACCCTGTGGCAGGAGCTGAAAGGCGAAGGCGATATCGACAACGCGCCGTGGCCGCAGGCTGACGAAGCCGCGATGGTGGAAAACACCACGCTGGTCGTAGTCCAGGTGAACGGCAAAGTCCGCGGTAAAATTACCGTGGCGGTCGATGCAACCGAAGAACAGGTTCGCGAACGCGCGGGCCAGGAACCACTGGTCGCTAAATATCTTGAGGGCGTTACCGTACGTAAAGTGATCTACGTACCGGGTAAACTGCTGAATCTGGTCGTTGGCTAAGCGCGGGAGGAAACGTGCGACAACTGGCAACAATACTCTTATCTCTGGCGGTGCTTGTCACCGCTGGCTGTGGCTGGCACCTGCGCAATACCACGGCGGTGCCTGCTCAGATGAAAACCATGATCTTTGATTCCGGGGATCCGAATGGTCCACTCAGCCGGGCAATTCGCAATCAGCTGCGCCTTAACGGCGTTGAGCTTGTTGAGAAACAGACGCTGCGTCAGGATGTACCGTCTCTGCGTGTGACAGGAAGTGGTCTGTCGAGAGATACCGCGTCTATCTTCCAGGATGGCCGTACCGCAGAGTATCAAATGGTGTTGACGGTCAACGCGGCAGTTCTGATCCCGGGTAAAGACATCTATCCGATCAGCACGAAAGTGTATCGTTCGTTCTTCGATAACCCGCAGACGGCGCTGGCAAAAGATGCCGAACAGCAGATTATCATCAACGAAATGTACGACAAGGCGGCGGAACAGCTGATCCGTAAACTGCCTAGTATTGCAGCGTCAACCAAACAAGGATCTGACATTGTTGATAAACCGGTTGATGGCACGCTTCCTGCTGCTAACTCTCTGGGTAAATGATGATCAGGCTGTATCCTGAACAACTCCGCGCGCAGCTCAATGAAGGGCTGCGCGCGGCGTATCTGCTTCTTGGAAACGATCCGTTATTGCTTCAGGAAAGCCTGGATGCCGTGCGGCATGCCGCCGCCGCGCAGGGTTTTGATGAACATCACACCGTCCAGTTGGATAACAACACCGACTGGAACGCCCTCTTCTCGCTCTGTCAGGCGATGAGCCTGTTCGCATCGCGCCAGACAATTCAGATTCTGCTGCCGGATAACGGCCCTAACGCGGCGATAAACGAGCAGCTCGCAACGCTGGTCAGCCTCTTACACAGCGATCTGCTCCTTATTGTGCGTGGCAACAAGCTGACCAAAGCGCAGGAAAACGCGGCCTGGTTTACCCAAATCGCGACCCACGCGGTGCTGGTCACCTGTCAGACGCCTGAGCAGGCACATCTGCCTAAATGGGTCGCCGCGAGAGCGAAACAGCACAACCTTCAGCTGGATGACGCGGCAAATCAGCTGCTTTGCTACTGCTATGAAGGTAACCTGCTGGCCCTGGCGCAGGCGCTTGACAGACTCTCCCTGCTCTGGCCGGACGGCAAGCTGACCTTGCCGCGCGTCGAGCAGGCCGTTAACGACGCGGCGCACTTCACGCCGTTCCACTGGGTGGACGCGCTGCTGTCGGCAAAAAGTAAACGCGCCCTGCATATTCTGCAGCAGCTGCGCCTCGAAGGCAGCGAACCGGTTATTCTGCTGCGAACCCTGCAGCGCGAATTACTGCTGCTGATTACGCTCAAGCGTCAGTCTGCCCATACGCCTTTGCGTTCGCTGTTTGATAAACACCGGGTGTGGCAAAATCGCCGGGCTTTGACCACCGAGGCCATCAACCGCCTCAGTCATGAACAGCTTCGCCAGGCGGTACAGCTTCTGATGCGCGCCGAGCTTACGCTCAAGCAAGATTACGGCCAGTCGGTCTGGGCGGAGCTGGAAAGCCTTTCTCTGCTGCTCTGCCACAAGGCGCTGGCAGACGTTTTTATTGATGGATAGTATGCATTCTTTACAGGCCCTGTATGGCGGCACCTTCGACCCGGTACACTACGGGCATCTGAAGCCGGTTGAAATTCTGGCGAATCTGATCGGCCTTCAGCGCGTTACCATCATGCCCAATAATGTCCCGCCCCACCGTCCACAGCCCGAGGCGACCAGCGAGCAGCGAAAAGAGATGCTTGCCCTGGCCATCGCAGATAAGCCACTCTTCCGGCTTGACGAGCGTGAACTGCGTCGCGACACACCCTCATGGACCTCGCAGACGCTTCAGGAGTGGCGCGCAGAACAGGGTCCAGACCAGCCGCTGGCTTTTATCATCGGTCAGGATTCCCTGCTGAACTTCCCCACATGGCACAAATATGAAACCATTCTGGAGAACAGCCATCTGCTCGTCTGCCGCCGTCCTGGCTATCCGCTGACCATGCGCGAAGCACAGTACCAGCAGTGGCTGGAAGATCATCTCACCGCCAATGTTGAAGATCTCCACAACCAGCCTGCCGGGAAGATTTATCTGGCGGAAACGCCGTGGTTCGATATCTCTGCGACCCTCATTCGCGAGCGTTTACAGCAGGGTTTAGCATGTGACGATCTGCTCCCCGCACCGGTGCTGGCCTATATCCATACGCACGGTTTGTATCAGAAAAGCGCAGATGAATAGCGGGAAGGCATAAAAAGCGGCTTATTGTTTATCCTGCCTTGACAGGGTAAGCCATACTGTTATTCTCCGCTGCCAGACTTTCCCGCCAGTCATTGCTTTACAGAAATTGTTTTACAAAAATGGCGATGCAATCTCAGGCGGAGGGTGGGATGATACCCGCCTTCAAAAGCCCGGCCGGAGACATTTGTCCCGACACAGGCATGAGTTCAGGTATACTGCCTGGCTACGAATTCAAAGTTTTACAATCTCATTCACCCCAGGGGGAAAACTTGCAGGGTAAAGCACTCCAGGATTTTGTTATTGACAAAATTGATGACCTGAAAGGTCAGGACATCATCGCGATTGACGTGAAGGGTAAATCCAGTATTACCGACTGCATGATTATCTGCACCGGTACGTCCACGCGTCATGTTGTTTCGATTGCCGATCACGTGGTTCAGGAATCGCGTGCAGCAGGGCTGTTACCGCTGGGTGTTGAAGGTGAAGCGACGGCTGACTGGGTGGTTGTCGATCTCGGCGATGTGATTGTCCACGTCATGCAGGACGAGAGCCGTCGCCTGTATGAACTGGAAAAACTCTGGGGTTAATGCGTGAAGTTGCAGCTGGTCGCCGTCGGCACCAAAATGCCGGACTGGGTACAAACCGGTTTTACTGAATATCTGCGCCGTTTTCCAAAAGACATGCCGTTCGAACTGGTGGAAATTCCCGCCGGTAAGCGCGGCAAGAACGCCGATATCAAACGTATTCTCGATAAAGAGGGCGAAATGATGCTGGCTGCCGCAGGCAAGAACCGCATCGTCACCCTCGATATTCCAGGAAAACCCTGGGATACGCCGCAGCTGGCGCACGAACTGGAGCGCTGGAAGCAGGATGGTCGTGACGTCAGTCTGTTGATTGGCGGGCCTGAAGGGTTATCCCCTGCCTGCAAAGCGGCAGCAGAACAAAGTTGGTCCCTCTCCGCGCTGACGCTTCCCCACCCGCTCGTTCGGGTACTGGTGGCAGAAAGCCTGTATCGCGCGTGGAGCATTACTACCAACCACCCCTATCACCGCGAGTAATGACTGACCAGGGTAGATTAAGCAGCGGATGAAACTACAGAATTCTTTTCGCGACTATACGGCTGAGTCCGCGCTGTTTGTGCGCCGGGCGCTGGTCGCCTTCACCGGGATTTTGCTGCTTACCGGCGTGCTGATCGCCAACCTTTATAATCTGCAAATTGTCCGCTTTACCGATTACCAGACGCGTTCCAACGAAAACCGTATCAAGCTGGTACCTATCGCACCCAGCCGCGGCATTATTTACGATCGTAACGGCACCCCGCTGGCGTTAAACCGCACCATCTATCAAATCGAGATGATGCCGGAAAAAGTCGATAATGTTCAGGATACGCTGGAAGCGCTGAAAAGCGTTGTTGACCTTAACGACGACGATATCGCCGCCTTTAAAAAAGAGCGCGCCCGCTCACACCGATTCACCTCCATCCCGGTTAAAACCAACCTGACGGAAGTCCAGGTGGCCCGCTTTGCGGTGAACCAGTACCGTTTCCCCGGCGTGGAAGTAAAAGGTTACAAGCGTCGCTACTACCCCTACGGCTCCGCGCTGACGCATGTGATTGGCTACGTCTCCAAGATTAACGACAAAGACGTCGACCGCCTCGATAAAGACGGCAAGCTGGCGAACTACGCCGCAACGCATGATATCGGTAAGCTGGGCATTGAACGCTACTACGAAGATGTCCTGCACGGGCAAACCGGCTATGAAGAAGTTGAGGTTAACAACCGTGGCCGCGTGATTCGCCAGCTTAAAGAGGTACCGCCGCAGGCGGGGCATGACGTCTATCTGACCCTCGACCTTAAGCTGCAGCAGTATATTGAAACCCTGCTGGCGGGCAGCCGTGCAGCCGTTGTGGTCACCGATCCTCGAACCGGCGGCATCCTGGCGATGGTGTCAATGCCAAGCTATGACCCGAACCTGTTTGTTGACGGCATTTCCAGTAAAGACTACTCCGGTCTGCTGAATGACCCCAACACGCCGCTGGTGAACCGCGCGACGCAAGGGGTTTACCCACCGGCATCAACGGTTAAACCGTACGTGGCGGTCTCTGCTCTGAGTGCTGGCGTCATCAACCGCAATACCAGCCTATTTGACCCGGGCTGGTGGCAGCTACCGGGTTCAGATAAGCGCTATCGCGACTGGAAAAAATGGGGTCACGGTCATCTGAACGTCACCAAATCGCTGGAGGAGTCTGCGGATACCTTCTTCTATCAGGTGGCCTATGACATGGGGATCGACCGCCTGTCAGAGTGGATGAGCAAATTCGGCTACGGACACTACACCGGCGTTGACCTTGCGGAAGAACGCTCCGGCAACATGCCGACGCGCGAATGGAAGCTGAAGCGCTTTAAAAAGCCGTGGTATCAGGGCGACACCATTCCGGTGGGTATCGGTCAGGGCTACTGGACGGCAACGCCGCTTCAGATGAACAAAGCCATGATGATCCTCATCAATGACGGCGTGGTGAAAGTGCCGCATCTGCTGCAGAGTACGGTTGAAGACGGCAAAAAAGTGCCGTGGAACCAGCCGCACGAAGCCCCGGTGGGTGACATTCATTCCGGCTTCTGGGAAATCGCGAAAGACGGTATGTACGGCGTGGCAAACCGCCCGAACGGTACCGCACACAAGTATTTCGCCGGGACGCCGTACAAAGTGGCGGCGAAGTCCGGTACTGCGCAGGTATTTGGCCTGAAAGCCAACGAAACCTATAACGCGCACCGCATTGCCGAACGTCTGCGTGACCATAAGCTGATGACGGCGTTTGCCCCTTATGACAACCCGCAGGTCGCGGTGGCGATGATTCTGGAGAACGGCGGTGCCGGGCCTGCAGTAGGGACCATCATGCGCCAGATCCTTGACCACATCATGCTGGGTGATAACAACACCGAACTGCCGGCTGAAAACCCGGCCGCCGCTGCGGCGGAGGACCAATAATCATGACGGATAATCCAAATAAAAAATCGCTGTGGGACAAAATCCACATCGACCCAGCCATGCTGCTGATCCTGCTGGCTCTGCTGGTTTACAGTGCGCTGGTTATCTGGAGCGCCAGCGGCCAGGACATCGGGATGATGGAGCGCAAAATCGGCCAGATCGCCATGGGCCTGATCATTATGGTGGTGATGGCGCAGATCCCGCCGCGCGTTTACGAAGGCTGGGCGCCCTATCTCTACATCTTCTGTATTATTTTGCTGGTTGCGGTCGATGCGTTTGGCGCCATTTCAAAAGGGGCGCAGCGCTGGCTGGATTTGGGTATTGTCCGCTTCCAGCCCTCCGAGATTGCCAAAATCGCCGTGCCACTGATGGTGGCACGCTTTATCAACCGCGACGTCTGTCCGCCGTCTCTGAAGAATACCGCTATCGCGCTGGTGCTGATTTTCCTGCCAACGCTGCTGGTTGCGGCACAGCCTGACCTCGGCACCTCAATCCTTATCGCGCTCTCAGGTCTGTTTGTCCTCTTCCTGTCGGGCCTGAGCTGGCGCCTGATTGGCATCGCGGTGGTGCTGATAGCGGCGTTCATCCCTATTCTCTGGTTCTTCCTGATGCATGATTACCAGCGCCAGCGAGTCATGATGCTGCTCGATCCGGAAACCGATCCGCTGGGCGCGGGCTATCATATTATTCAGTCCAAGATTGCGATTGGCTCCGGCGGCCTGCGCGGTAAGGGCTGGCTGCACGGTACGCAGTCGCAGCTGGAATTTTTACCGGAACGCCACACCGACTTTATCTTTGCGGTACTCGCGGAAGAGCTGGGGCTGGTGGGCATCTTAATACTCCTGGCGCTATACGTTCTGCTGATCATGCGAGGATTGTGGATTGCAGCACGCGCGCAAACGACCTTTGGTCGCGTCATGGCTGGCGGGTTGATGCTGATTTTATTCGTTTATGTCTTCGTAAATATTGGTATGGTGAGTGGTATTCTGCCGGTGGTAGGCGTACCGCTGCCGCTGGTGAGTTACGGGGGCTCGGCACTGATCGTGTTGATGGCCGGGTTTGGTATCGTGATGTCGATCCATACCCACAGAAAAATGTTGTCAAAAAGCGTATAAAAATAAGGGGATCGGAATGCGTAAGCAGTGGCTGGGGATCTGCATTGCGGCAAGTTTACTTGCGGCCTGCACAAGTGATGATGGTCAGCAACAGGCAACCGTCGCGCCGCCGCAGCCTGCGGTGTGTAATGGCCCAATCGTTGAAATCAGCGGTGCCGATCCCGTTTATGAACCGCTGAATGCCAGTGCCAATCAGGATTACGAGCGCGACGGCAAAAGCTATAAAATTGTTCAGGATCCTTCCCGTTTCAGTCAGGCGGGCTTTGCCGCCATTTACGATGCCGAGCCAGGCAGTAACCTGACGGCCTCCGGGGAGACGTTCGACCCTATGCAGCTGACGGCGGCACACCCAACGCTGCCGATCCCCAGCTACGCCCGTATCACCAACCTGGCAAACGGCCGTATGATTGTCGTGCGTATCAACGACCGCGGCCCGTACGGAAATGACCGGGTGATCTCCCTGTCTCGCGCGTCAGCCGATCGTCTGAATACCTCGAACAACACCAAAGTCCGTATTGACCCGATTATCGTGGCACAGGATGGTTCGCTGTCCGGGCCAGGTACCGCGTGTACGACGGTGGCGAAACAGACCTATGCCCTGCCCGACCGCCCAAATCTTGACGGCGGAATGGGCAGCGTCTCTTCTCCGGCCGAGCCTGCTCAGCCGGGGGGAGAAATACGCCCAATCAGCAATGACACGCTGCAAAGCGACGATTCAACGGGCGCACCGGTAAAGAGTAGCGGCTTTCTTGGCGCACCGACGACCTTAGCCTCGGGCGTGCTGGAAGGCAGTGAGCCTACCCCAGCCCCAGCCCCCGTTGCTGCGCCAGCAACCCAGTCGGCTCCCGTAACGGCGCCCGCGGCCACGCAAAGTGCAGCGGTGACGGCTCCAACAGCGGCCAGCGGCAGCTATGTGGTTCAGGTCGGCGCAGTGAGCGATCAGGCCCGGGCCAAACAGTATCAACAGCGTCTGAGCCAGCAGTTTGGCGTACCAGGACGCGTTGAGCAGAACGGTGCGGTCTGGCGCATTCAGATGGGGCCGTTTGCCAGCAAATCGCAGGCAGCCTCCCTGCAGCAGCGTCTGCAGAATGAAGCTCAGCTTCAGTCATTTATCGCTGTTGCGAAATAATTAACCGGCGGTATCCGAATTGTCAGTTTGTGTAAAACACATTCACAAACTCATGCTTAAAGTCGGATGCCTGCCTGAATAGCATTTGCTATAGTAAGGCACTTTTTTTAATTCCATCACGGATGTCGTAGTTCTGACCATGAAGACCACTTTTTCTGCTCGTTTTGTGCAGCGCATGGCGCTGACCACGGCCCTTTGCGCGGCTGCGCTCTCTGCAGCTCACGCCGATGACCTGAATATCAAGACCATGATCCCTGGCGTTCCGCAAATCGACGCGGAATCCTACATCCTGATCGATTACAACTCTGGCAAAGTGCTGGCAGAACAGAATGCCGATGCCCGCCGTGACCCGGCCAGCCTGACCAAAATGATGACCAGCTACGTTATCGGCCAGGCGATGAAGGCAGGTAAATTCAAAGAAACGGATCTGGTCACCATCGGTAACGATGCGTGGGCGACTGGGAACCCGGTCTTTAAAGGTTCCTCTCTGATGTTCCTGAAACCGGGTATGCAGGTTCCTGTTTCCCAGCTGATTCGCGGTATCAACCTGCAGTCGGGTAACGATGCCTGCGTGGCGATGGCCGATTTTGCCGCCGGTAGCCAGGATGCTTTCGTGGGCCTGATGAACAGCTACGTGAACGCGCTGGGTCTGAAAAACAGCCATTTCCAGACCGTACACGGCCTGGACGCAGACGGTCAGTACAGCTCCGCACGTGATATGGCGCTGATTGGTCAGGCGCTGATCCGCGATGTCCCTAATGAGTACTCTATCTATAAAGAGAAAGAGTTCACCTTCAACGGTATCCGTCAGACCAACCGTAACGGCCTGCTGTGGGATAACAGCCTGAACGTTGACGGCATCAAAACCGGTCACACCGACAAAGCGGGCTACAACCTGGTCGCCTCCGCCACTGAAGGCCAGATGCGTCTGATCTCTGCCGTGATGGGGGGTCGCACCTTTAAAGGCCGTGAAACAGAAAGCAAGAAGCTGCTGACCTGGGGCTTCCGTTTCTTCGAAACCGTGAATCCACTGAAAGCAGGCAAAGAGTTTGCGTCTGAACCCGTCTGGTTCGGTGACAACGACCGTGCTTCTCTCGGCGTTGATAAAGACCTGTACCTGACCATTCCGCGCGGTCGTATGAAGGATCTGAAAGCCAGCTACGTACTGAACAGTACCGAGCTGCACGCCCCGCTGCAGAAAAACCAGGTTGTGGGTACCATCAACTTCCAGCTGGATGGTAAAACGATCGATCAGCGTCCGCTGGTGGTCCTGCAAGAAATTCCTGAAGGCAATTTCTTCGGCAAAATCATTGATTACATTAAATTGATGTTCCACCACTGGTTTGGTTAAAAATTGAACACTTGAAAGTGTGATTTTGATCCCCATATACTAAGTATCCTGATAACTCCCACCTGACGTGGGAGTTATTATTTTTTGACGTTACGCCGGAGCTGACATGAAAACCAAACTTAACGAACTGCTTGAATTCCCTACCCCATTTACCTACAAAGTAATGGGTCTGGCGAAACCTGAGCTGGTTGATCAGGTGGTTGAAGTGGTACAGCGCCATGCGCCGGGTGACTACTCTCCGTCAGTAAAACCAAGCAGCAAGGGCAACTACCACTCGGTTTCTATTACCATCACTGCGACACACATTGAGCAGGTTGAGACGCTGTACGAAGAGCTCGGCAATATCGAAATCGTTCGTATGGTGCTGTAGTCCCTTTGCGGTTACCCGGTTTGCCGGGTAACCCCTCTCCCCGCTGTGATATACTCCCGCATACCTTTTGTCCCTCGTCTTCGGAGACGCAGTTTTGTATCAGGATAAAATTCTGGTCCGTCACCTCGGGCTGCAACCTTACGAGCCTGTCTCCCAGGCTATGCATGACTTCACCGATTCACGCGATGATACAACCCCCGATGAGATCTGGCTGGTCGAACACCTGCCGGTCTTTACGCAGGGTCAGGCGGGAAAAGCAGAACATTTATTAATGACGGGCGATATTCCGGTTATCCAGAGCGATCGCGGCGGTCAGGTCACGTACCATGGACCCGGGCAGCAGGTGATGTACGTCCTGCTCAATCTGAAGCGCAGAAAGCTGGGCGTCCGTGAGCTGGTTACCCTACTGGAACAAACCGTCGTCAACACGCTGGCGGAATATGGTATTGATGCACATCCGCGTGCCGATGCGCCTGGGGTTTACGTTGGGGAAATGAAGATCTGCTCTCTGGGGCTGCGTATTCGTAAAGGCTGCTCATTCCACGGCCTGGCATTGAATATTAATATGGATCTTGCCCCTTTCCAGCGCATAAACCCCTGCGGCTACGCCGGTATGGAAATGACGCAAGTGCGCCAGTGGGTTGAAACCGCTACGCCAGACACTATTCGTCCCGTGCTTTTGAAGAACGTGTTAGCACTACTTAACAATCCCCCGCACGAATATATCCCTGCTTAATATATCCTTCAACAGGGCTCGCTAATTTGGCGGGCCACCGTTTATTTACCGTTTTTGCACTTTACAATAATCCACAGATTCTATATTTTCGAAGCGCCCGAATATTACCGCTACATATTATTTAGCCTCCAGCAAGCACGGCAAACACGGCATAAGTAACGTGAGCAATTATCACACAAGTGTTTGCTTTTGATAAACAAGTGAAACAAAACCAACACTTTACGAATCTCTACAAGCATAATAAATAAATTCAACTATCATTCATATTGTGAATGTATACGGAGTGAAAGCGTGGAGTATAATAATTTACCAGCCAAACGACTGAATGAACCTGGTGGCGAAGACAAGCCGCAAATTTTTCGGACTTTACGTAATATTGATCTCAATTTACTGACTATTTTTGAGGCAGTATATGTCCATAAGGGTATCGTTAACGCTGCGAAAATTCTTAATCTCACGCCATCAGCAATTAGCCAGTCCATCCAAAAGCTACGCGCTATATTTCCTGACCCGTTATTTATCCGTAAGGGCCAGGGGGTAACGCCGACGGCCTACGCCACGCATCTCCATGAGTACATCAGCCAGGGGCTGGAGTCGATTCTGGGCGCACTGGATTTAACCGGGAGCTACGATAAGCAGAGAACCATCACCATCGGCTGTTCCCCTTCGGTGGGTGTGCTGGTCATGCCTGAGATCTTCCAGGCCGTGAAAGAGCATGCTCCGCAGCTCCTGCTTCGCAATGTGCCTCTCCATGAACCTGACGTTCAGCTTGCCCAGTTCCAGACGGACCTGATTATTGAAAGCGGCAGCTTCAGCGCCAGAGCGCTGGGGCAAAATGTGCTTTATACGGACAACCTGGTACTGGTTTGCCGGCAGCAGCATCCGGTTCTCAGCGAACCGCTGACCCTCGAAAACCTGCGCAACTACGACCACTCGTCTTTTATGACCGAAGGGCAGTCTAACCATGCCCTTCGTCAGCGTATTGATGAAATTTTCCCGGAACGTCAGATCAGCTTCAGCAGTTACAATATGTTCACCACCGCCTCTCTGATCGGCAGCAGCGATATGCTGTGCGTGATGCCATCACGCCTGTATAACTTGCTCCGGAAGTGCTGGCCGCTGGACAGCATTCCCCTCAGTCAGCTTAATGCGGAATCAGTTGAGATTTCACTGCATTACAACAAGCTGAGTTTGCGCGATCCGGTCCTGGAAAACGTCATCCGCATTATCCGTCAGGCCTTCTGACAGGTTGAGCCAGCATAAGCCCCTGTGACAGGCAGGGCAAAAGGCACAAAACAACAACTATTTTACAAATTGGCGATCTGGCAGGCTGCTTTAACGACCGTTTCAATGATATACTGCCTGTCGTTCGTTCAAAAATAGTTGATAAATACAACATTCCCTTGAATTGAAACGCTTTCCTTCGATATTCGCAACTGGAACACGCACGCTATGAGTAAACCCATTGTGATGGAACGCGGTGTTAAATACCGCGATGCCGATAAAATGGCCCTTATCCCGGTTAAAAACGTGGCTACAGAGCGCGAGGCGCTGTTAAGAAAACCGGAATGGATGAAAATCAAACTTCCGGCCGACTCTTCGCGTATCCAGGGGATCAAAGCGGCGATGCGCAAGAATGGCCTTCACTCCGTTTGTGAAGAAGCCTCTTGTCCGAACCTTGCTGAATGTTTCAATCACGGTACCGCGACGTTTATGATTCTGGGTGCGATCTGTACCCGCCGCTGCCCGTTCTGCGATGTTGCTCATGGCCGTCCGGTTGCACCTGATGCTAACGAACCTCAGAAGCTGGCGCAGACTATCGCCGACATGGCGCTGCGCTATGTGGTTATCACGTCCGTTGACCGTGACGATCTGCGCGACGGCGGAGCGCAGCACTTCGCTGACTGTATTACGGCCATTCGCGAGAAAAGCCCAAACATCAAAATCGAGACGCTGGTACCTGACTTCCGCGGCCGTATGGACCGCGCGCTGGATATCCTGACCGCGACGCCACCGGATGTGTTTAACCACAACCTGGAGAACGTGCCGCGTCTCTACCGTCAGGTGCGCCCGGGCGCTGACTATAACTGGTCTCTGAAACTGCTGGAGCGTTTCAAAGAAGCGCATCCGCATATTCCGACCAAGTCAGGCCTGATGGTGGGTCTGGGTGAAACTAACGATGAAATCATCGAGGTGATGCGCGATCTTCGCCGCCACGGTGTGACCATGCTGACCCTGGGCCAGTATCTGCAGCCAAGCCGTCACCACCTGCCGGTACAGCGCTACGTGAGCCCGGACGAGTTTGATGAAATGAAAGCCGAAGCGATGGCGATGGGCTTCACCCACGCAGCCTGCGGCCCATTCGTTCGCTCCTCATACCATGCCGATATGCAGGCTAAAGGCGAAGAAGTTAAATAAAGCTGTAATATTCATTTACAGTAATACAAAAAAAACCGGCCTCATGAGCCGGTTTTTTTTCGCATGCCCTCAGGCGTTGCTGTCACTCTTTGTGAGAAAGCTTATCTGCCGGGACGTCATCCTCAGCGCTTTTCTTCGCGGCTGCATCATCGTCGTTCATCGCTTTCTTAAAGCCTTTGATGGCAGCCCCCAGGTCACCACCCAGCGTGCGTAACTTCTTGGTACCAAACAGCAGGACGACCAGTGCGGCAACCACCAGCAGTTTGGTAATACTAATCTCACCCATAGATACCTTCTTTACTTAAAACAGGCTGCATTCAGCGCCAAAACCTGACTGTATTAACGGTCATTTAGCGCGTGCACACAATAGCAATCTGTAACAAGGTGAATCAAGCATTGTCGAAAAAAACATCACAATAATTGCGGTGGCGCAAACCGACGATTGCGAAGAACAGGTAATTGCTGACGTGCAAGCGCAATTCTGTCTATGTTTATCTCCGCCACCAGCAAATACGGCGCTTCCGCAGCAGCGGCAATCGTCACACCCAGCGGATCGACCACCCTGCTTTGCCCGATGTTTTTCGTGCCGCACTCTCCTGCAGCAACGACATAGCAGGTGGTATCCAGCGCGCGTGCCGCCAGCAGCGTTGCCCAGTGGTGCTCCTTTAACGGTCCTTTGACCCACGCGGCAGGGAGTACCAGTACGTCCGCCCCTTGCAGCGCCAGATGGAGCGCCAGTTCCGGAAAACGCAGGTCATAGCACGTCATCAACCCAACCTTAACGCCGTCAATCTCCAGAAGCGGTGGGATACTGTCTCCGGGGTCAACGCGCCGCGACTCCTGAATGCTGAACGCATCATAGAGATGGAGCTTGGCGTACCGTGCAACAATGGCTCCGCCGCGAATCGCCACCAGCGTATTCACTGCACGGCCCGGCGTGGAGGGAACATGGATCGTTAAGATCGTCGTCATCATATTGCCCACGCTCTGGGCGAGCAGTTGCTGTAAAAATTCACCGTCCAGCGGCTGCGCGGACTTCACCGATAAATCCGGATCATTATCATCCCTGGCCAGCAGCGCCTCGGGGAGCACCAGCAGCGACGCGCCTTTCTGCCGGGCCTGCATCATCAGGTTGACGCATGTCATCGCATTCGCCTGCCAGTCTGGCGTGACCGCAAATTGCCCTACCGCAACATACATATTTGTCCCCTCATCATAAACGGCGTTAAACTCGCTTCTCTTACACATCAAATAGCAGGTATTTAGCGTGTTACAACTACTTTTAGCCGTTTTTATTGGTGGGGGAACGGGTAGCGTTGCGCGATGGTTTCTGAGTATGCGGTTTAACCCGCTGCATCAGGCGATTCCCATGGGGACACTGGCTGCAAACCTGATTGGTGCCTTTATCATTGGCATGGGGCTGGCCTGGTTTAACCGAATGACGCACATTGATCCAATGTGGAAAGTCCTGATTACCACCGGATTCTGCGGCGGATTAACCACCTTTTCGACGTTCTCTGCGGAAGTGGTTTTTCTCTTTCAGCAAGGCCGTATCGGCTGGGCGCTGGCGAATATCGCAATTAACATGCTCGGCTCGTTTGCGATGACGGGGATCGCATTTTGGCTCTTTTCCTCCGCAAGCACGCATTAACAGACGGACCGTTAATGTTGGCTTAATTTTTCTCTGTCACTCTGAGTGCAGTACTGAATGAGGGTGACAGAATGAAACAGAGTCTGATGAGCGCAGGCATGGTGTTGTTGAGCGTGCTGATCGTTGCAAGCTTCCTGAAAATGTATCTGCTTGGCTGATTCAAAACGAAAAAAACCCGCTCAGTGAGCGGGTTTTGAAATTCTTGCTGACGCGTCTGAATTACAGAGCGATTACGTTAGCAGCAGAAGGGCCTTTGGCACCGTTAGTGATTTCGAACTCTACACGCTGACCTTCAGCCAGAGTTTTGAAACCATTAGACTGGATTGCAGAGAAGTGTACGAACACGTCTTTGCTGCCATCTTCAGGAGTAATGAAACCGAATCCTTTGGACTCATTAAACCACTTAACGTTACCTTTAATCTTAGACATCAAAATTACCTTTACATTAAAAAACGACACAAATGCTGTGTCGGTTACCAGTACATCAATTGTGAGACCTTTTGTCCAGCGGATCTTTGATAAAAAGTGACTAAAGTCGCGTTAATTTTCACTGGCCGATTTTTATCGTTTATGAATCAACGCCTGCACGTTTTTTCACCAGACTATGACGTTTTTTCAGTTAAAACTGAAAACGCATCCAGGCGAAGTAAACGTTACCGTTGTTATACGTGCCCGGAATGTAGGTCATCTGGAACGTTGCGGGACCGTAGCCGATAGAAGCCAAAGGCAGCAGCACCGGGATCGGAATGTAGTTCCAGTTGTCACGCGCGGTGACCCCCGCGGTATAGCCCAACCCAACATGGAAGTTCTCGTCGGCTAGCGGGCGCCAGGTTTTCTCCCAGCCGTAGCCTCCAATCGGCTCCCATTTATTAAAGGAGTCTTTAAAGGCCATCAGATAGATGCCATGCCAGTTTCCCTTTTCATCCCAGCGCGACTGACCAAAACCGGCGCCCCACGGACGCTCGTTGTATTTATCGGTCTTCTCTTTGTCATATGCAAAACGCGCATGCCACGTTATTGCCGGAACATAGAGATCATAATGTTCCGGCGACGTCCAGGTCTGGGAGACATTATCCGTAAAGGTTGAGAACCATCCTTTATCCGTCGCGTTGCCCTCTGCCTGTGCAACAGAAGAAAACGTTAACTGCCCAAAAATAAACAATAAAATTGAGAAAAATGTATTACGTACGATCACAATGCAATTACCATTCTTAGTATTCGAGGCAAAGTTTACCATAAAATAGTTGAATCGAAGCTTAACGGCATCAGCGTTATTCCTAATTATTCGGCCTTTTTCCGGGAATATTCTTAATAAAACCGGACAGCAAGGTCGAAAAAGCACATACAGGGTGGGCCTTTAGCCTGTTTCACCTTCTTTATCAGCAACATGCCGCATTATACAAAATATTAACAATCTGTTATCATTGTAAGGACATATTGCGCTATTTCTGACGGTCAAGACCCGCATGGCATAAATGTATGAGCCATGGCAAAAACACGGTTGTTCTGCTCTCTAGTCGTCTGTTTATTGATTTTAATCAGCAAGAACAGGCCATTTATTCGGCACATTTTCATCCTTCTTTTTTTTATTGATTTTTTGTGCTCCATAGCAGCAGAGATACAGGGGAAATCATGCTTACGTTATTCGAGCTCCTTATTGGAGTCGTCGTCATTGTCGGTGTCGCACGCTACATCATTAAAGGCTACTCGGCCACGGGCGTATTATTTGTTGGCGGTTTAACGCTGCTGATTATCAGCGCACTGATGGGGCATCAGGTGTTGCCTGCCAGCGCAACCAGCACCGGTTACACCACCACCGATATTGTGGAATATATTAAAATATTGCTCATGAGCCGCGGCGGTGACCTGGGCATGATGATCATGATGCTGTGCGGTTTTGCGGCCTACATGACCCACATCGGCGCCAACGACATGGTCGTTAAGCTTGCCTCCAAACCCCTGCAATACATCAACTCGCCGTATCTGCTGATGGTCGCCGCCTATTTCCTCGCCTGCCTGATGTCACTGGCCGTTTCGTCGGCTACCGGACTTGGCGTACTGCTGATGGCCACGCTGTTCCCGGTCATGGTGAACGTCGGTATCAGCCGCGGCGCGGCAGCAGCCATTTGCGCGTCTCCGGCTGCGATTATTCTCTCCCCGACCTCCGGCGACGTCGTGCTGGCGGCAAAGGCTGCGGAGATGTCGCTCATCGACTTCGCCTTTAAAACCACGCTGCCGATCTCCATTGTTGCCATTGTCGGCATGGGTATCGCGCATTTCTTCTGGCAGCGCTATCTCGATAAGAAAGAAAACATCAGCCATGAAATGATGGACGTGAGTGAAATCACCACCACCGCTCCCGCGTTTTATGCCATTCTGCCCTTCACGCCGATTATTGGGGTGCTGATTTTTGACGGCAAATGGGGCCCGCAGCTGCACATTATCACCATTCTGGTTATCTGCATGCTGCTGGCAGCCATGCTGGAATTTGTGCGTGGTTTTAACACGCAAAAGGTGTTCTCGGGTCTGGAAGTTGCCTATCGCGGCATGGCGGATGCCTTCGCTGGCGTAGTGATGCTGCTGGTGGCAGCGGGCGTTTTTGCCCAGGGTCTGAGCACCATCGGCTTTATCCAGAGCCTGATCTCTATCGCCACCTCGTTCGGATCGGCCAGTATTATCCTGATGCTGGTCCTGGTGGTACTCACCATGCTGGCGGCAATGACCACCGGTTCCGGTAATGCGCCTTTCTACGCTTTCGTTGAGATGATCCCGAAACTGGCTCACTCCTCCGGTATTAACCCGGCCTATCTCTCCATTCCCATGCTGCAGGCGTCAAACCTGGGCCGTACCATCTCCCCGGTATCAGGCGTGGTGGTTGCCGTTGCCGGGATGGCAAAAATCTCACCATTCGAAGTGGTAAAACGCACCTCTGTACCCGTTCTGGTTGGGCTGATTATCGTAATTATCGCCACGGAGGTGCTGGTTCCCGGTGCAGCCTAACCTAAATTAGGGGTATCCAGAAAGCGCCTGCGGGCGCTTTTTGTGCTTTAATAACCCCCAGAAATTAATCACGCTCATTCGATCAGGAAATCATATGTTCAGGAAGGATATTGTTATCCCGTCCGGCGCAATCGCGCTTGCACTCTGTGTCTTCTCCACACAAGCAGAACCGCTCAAGGCAACCCAGTATGGCGATTTCGATCGCTATGTGCTGGCTCTGTCCTGGCAAACCGGGTTTTGCCAGAGCATGGTCGAGCGCAGCCGCAATGAACCTGACGAATGTCGCCTGCAAAAAGAGCGCGAAAATAAAGCCGATTTTCTGACCGTTCACGGATTATGGCCCGGCCTGCCGAAATCCATTGCCGCACGCGGGGTAGATGAGCGTCGCTGGATGCGTTTTGGTTGCGCCACGCGTCCCATTCCGAACATGCCGGAGGTGAAGGCCAGCCGCAAATGCGAAGCCGCCGAAACCGGGCTGTCGCTTTCCGCTGCCGCAAAGCTCAACGACGTGATGCCGGGCGCGGGCGGTAACTCCTGCCTGGAGCGTTACGAATACGCTAAACATGGCGTCTGCTTTGGTTTCGATCCCGATGCCTATTTCGGCACGATGGTGCGGATGAATCAGGAAATTAAAAACAGTGCGGTCGGTAAATTCCTTGCCGGTCACTACGGGAAAACCGTCACTCGCAGCGATTTTGACAGTGCCGTGGCCAGGAGCTGGGGCAACGAGAACGTCAAAGCATTCAAGCTGACCTGCAGCGGCAACCCGGCTTATCTGACTGAGATGCAGATTTCGCTGAAGGCAGACACCATTAACAACCCGCTTTCTGCGACCTCATTTGCCCCGCAGCCACATCCGGGTAACTGCGGTAAACAATTTGTGATTGATAAAGCCGGCTACTGATCCACCGTTGGGCGCACCATATCAAACCGGTTTTCATCGCTGATGCCATAGTACGCCGTCGGCCCACCCGCACGCAGGATGGGCTGCGCTTTCGCCGTCTGGTATATCCCTTCTTCCAGCAGCGTTTCGTCAATATGGATACCGACCACTTCCCCCAGCACCAGCCACGTGTCTACCGGCGTACCGTCAGCCCCCGTCAACTGAATGCACTGCGACAGGCGACACTCAAAATTCACCGGGCTTTCTGCAACGCGAGGGGCGTTCACCAGCTGGCTGGCCGCTGGCGTGAGCCCGGCAAAGCTAAATTCATCCCGGTCGTGGGGAAGCATCGCGGAGGTTTGATTCATCGCCTGGGCAAGATCGCGCGTTGCCAGATTCCAGACAAACTCTTTTGTCTCAGTAATATTACGCACGCTGTCCTTCCAGCCATTGCTGGAAAAGCCGATGATCGGTGGGCGATAGTTAAAGCAGTTAAAGAAGCTGTACGGTGCGAGGTTCAGCTGACCGGCCTTATCGCATGAGGAGATCCAGCCTATCGGACGCGGACCAATAATGGCGTTCAGCGGGTCATGCGGCAAGCCGTGTCCCTGAGACGGTTGATAGAAGTACATAATTCTCTCTCGTTGGCGGGCAACGCCCGGATTCAGGACACTCAGCGTAACGTATTCCGCCAGGAATGAAGACTGAATAAATTTCAGCAAAATTCATATGGCCCATGAATGTGACTTTCATCACTTCAAACTTGCGCGCTCAGCCAGTATCATCGGGAGAGTTAAACCCTCGCTGCCAGACGGCGAGGGTTTTCTTTTGGATCAGTTTCTGCGTAAGACGCAGCATTAACGACATGGAGTAAAAAATGTCCAGACCTACCATTATCATCAATGAGCTCGACGCAGAACGTATCGACAGGCTGCTGGAAAAAGCGGAGTTCGCCTCGCTCCCCGTGGCCGACGCCCTGAATGAGGAGCTCGACCGGGCACAGATGTGCACGCCTGAGACGATGCCGCATAACGTGGTCACCATGAACAGCCAGGTGAAATTCCGCAACCTGACCACCGGTGAAGAGTTGACCCGTACGCTGGTTTACCCCGCTCAGATGACCGACAGCAGCGCACAGCTATCTGTTCTGGCGCCTGTGGGTGCCGCACTGCTGGGGCTGCGTACGGGGGATACGATCCACTGGGAATTGCCGGGCGGTGCCTCGACCCATCTGGAAGTGCTGGAGCTGCTCTACCAGCCAGAAGCCGCGGGCGATTACCTGCGTTAATCTCTTCTGAATAAGCGCCTACCCGCTTTGCACAGAGGATGCAGCTGCATCCTCTTTCCGCAAATTCACCCGATTTTCCTATACCGCGCAAAATGGCCTTAATCCACGCTTAATCTGTTTTGGTGCCGCGGGGACGGTCATGAGTGAGATAGGCGTTATCACACTTATCTTTCTGATTTTTGTGGCGATTATCGTCACGGCCGTGCTCTATCTTGAACGCCACTGGTAAACGAACATTCTCAGGCCACCCCACCCGGGAAGGCATTCACCAGGCCCTTAACGGTCTGCTCTGCGGCTTCGGGGGTGTCTGCCCCCGGGACCAGAATCACCTTCCGGCACTCCTCCTCCCGTTTTTCGAAAATCTTATAGGCGCGCTCCGCATCCGCAAGGGGGAGATAGTGGGTCACGATCTCTTCCGGCGTAAGCAGCCCTTTTTCGATCAGCGGTAAAAGTTCCCCCAGCCAGGCATGGACGTGCGTCTGGCCCATCTTAAACGTCAGCCCCTTATCAAAGGCATCGCCAAACAGGAAGCCATGGATAAACCCTGCGTATACGCCGGGTACGCTGACCACCCCGCCGCGCCGCACGGCAGCAATGCACTGACGCAACGCTTTGCCGCTGCTGCCTTCAATTTTAAGATTGCTGAGGATCGTTTCCGTGGTGCTGCCTTTCGCTTCAAACCCGACCGCATCAATCACAGCGTCAACGCCGCGCTGGCCCGCGGTCTGCTCGATAATTTTTTCCGCGGCGTCGTTATCATCATCAAAGTTGATGGGAATTGCGCCGTATCGTGCCTCGGCAAATCGCAACCGGTAAGGATGGTGATCGATGACAAAGATCTGCTCAGCCCCCAGCAGCCGCGCGCAGGCAATGGTCAGTAGCCCCACCGGCCCGGCACCGAAAACGGCTACGCTTGAGCCTTTTTCAATTTGTGCATTTTTTGCCGCCTGCCAGGCCGTGGGTAAAATGTCGGACAGGAACAGTGCCTTATCATCAGAAAGAAGCTGCGGGACTTTAAACGGCCCGACGTTCCCCTTTGGCACGCGAACGTATTCCGCCTGTCCCCCCGGCACACCGCCGTAGAGGTGGCTATAGCCAAACAGCGCGGCCGGCGCGGGGATTTGCTTTTTGTTCAGTGCAGCACCCTGCCCGGCGTTGGTATTCTCACAGGCCGCGTATTGCTGCAGACGACAGAAGAAACAGTCTCCGCAGGCGATGACAAAAGGGATCACCACGCGATCCCCTTTTTGCAAATTCTTGACCTCTGCACCGCACTCGACGATTTCCCCCATAAACTCATGGCCAAAAATATCGCCGTGCTGCACCTTCGGGATTTTTCCGCGGTAGAGATGCAAATCGGAGCCGCAGATAGCCGTGGCCGTCACGCGCAGAATGATATCGTCGGGCTGTTCGATGATGGGGTCGGGGACATTCTCGACGCGAACATGGTGTGGACCGTGATACGTAAGTGCTTTCATGCGACCTCCGAAAGGTTCCAGGTAAGTGTATAAGGGTAGCTACCCCTGAAGGTCTGCCCGTGAATACGGTTCTTTTGAGATTTATCCTGGCAAGATAAGAAAACTGACGGGGCGCTTACAGAAACCATGACTATTTTGTGGTTGAATGAGTACAGCGTTTATAAACAAGGAGAAACGGGTATGTATCAGAGAATCATTATGCCGGTTGATGTTTTTGAGATGGAGTTGAGCGACAAGGCCGTACGCCACGCGGAGTTCCTGGCGCAGCAGGACGGGGTCATCCATCTGTTGCACGTGCTCCCGGGCTCTGCCAGCCTGAGCCTGCACCGCTTTGCTGCCGATGTGCGCCGCTTCGAAGAGCATCTGCAGCACGAGGCGGAAACGCGCCTGCAAACCATGGTCAGCCACTTCAGCATCGACCCTTCACGGATCAAAACGCACGTCAGATTCGGCAGCGTACGTGATGCGGTAAATGAACTGGCGAACGAGCTGAAAGCAGACGTGGTGGTCATCGGTTCGCGCAACCCTTCCATTACCACGCATCTGCTGGGATCTAACGCCTCCAGCGTGATCCGCCACACGCATATACCGGTGATGGTCGTCAGATAAAAAAAGAGGCCACCTTTCGGTGGCCTCTCGCTATTGCAGGTGTAGCCTTACTTTCTTTTCTTATGCGGTTTTGGTGCGGATCAGGTAGTCAAACGCGCTCAGAGACGCCTTCGCACCTTCACCCGTGGCGATAATGATCTGTTTGTACGGCACGGTGGTGCAGTCGCCCGCCGCAAACACGCCCTTCACGCTGGTTTCACACTTCGCATCAATAATGATTTCGCCCATGCGGTTGCGCTCAATCGCGCCTTCCAGCCAGGTGGTGTTTGGCAGCAGACCAATCTGCACGAAGATCCCTGAAAGCTGCACGCTGTGCACGTCGCCACTCACGCGGTCGCGGTATTCCAGACCGGTCACCTTGCTGCCATCGCCCTTCACTTCCGTGGTCTGCGCGTTCAGTATGATGTCGACGTTTTTCAGGCTGCGAACTTTGTCCTGCAGCACCTGGTCGGCTTTCATTTCTGGCGCGAACTCCAGCAGGGTGACGTGTTCAACAATCCCCGCCAGGTCGATAGCCGCTTCCACGCCGGAGTTTCCGCCGCCGATCACCGCCACGCGCTTGCCTTTGAACAGCGGGCCGTCGCAGTGCGGGCAGTAGGTCACGCCTTTGGTGCGATACTGATCTTCACCCGGGACGTTCATGTTGCGCCATTTCGCACCAGTGGCAATGATGATGCTGCGTGCTTTCAGCACCGCGCCGGAGGCGGTTTCAATCTGGTGTACCCCCCCCTCAACCGCAGCAGGTACCAGCTTGCTGGCGCTCTGGCTGTCGATCACGTCTACGTCGTAATCGCTGACGTGCGCCTTCAGCGCGCCGGCCAGCTTCTGGCCTTCGGTTTTCGGCACGGAGATATAGTTTTCAATGTCCACGGTATCCAGTACCTGGCCACCGAAGCGCTCGCCCATCAGGCCCGTGCGGATCCCTTTACGCGCGGAGTACACTGCCGCCGCCGCGCCCGCCGGACCGGAACCGACAATCAGCACGTCATAGGCATCACGTTTGTTCAGCGCTTCTGCGGCACGTTTTTCGGCACCGGTATCCACTTTGGCGACGATTTCCGTCAGCGTCATACGACCCTGACCGAATTCCTGACCGTTCAGATACACCGCCGGAACGCCCATCACGTTGCGATCGGTGATTTCATTCTGGAAGGTACCGCCGTCAATTGCCGTGTGCTTGATGCGCGGGTTGAGGACCGACATCAGGTTCAGCGCCTGCACCACGTCCGGACAGTTGTGGCAGGAGAGCGAGTAATAGGTTTCAAACTCAAAATCACCGTCGATATCGCGGATCTGCTCCAGCAGCGCCTGCGCCTCTTTCGACGGATGACCGCCGGTCCACAGCAGTGCCAGCACCAGCGAGGTAAATTCATGCCCCAGCGGTGAGCCGGCAAAACGCGGCCCCAGCTCAGAGCCTGGGTTAGTAATCAGGAAAGAAGGCTTACGGACGTTAAGCGAGTTATCTTCTTTGAAGGTCACTTTTGGCGACAGTTCGGCGATCTCAGCCAGCAGTTCTTTGATCTCTGCCGATTTCGCGCTGTCGTCCAGCGTGGCAATCAGCTCAACGGGTTTAGTCAGTTTCTCAAGGTAGGCCTTGAGCTGGGTTTTCATATTTGTGTCGAGCATTGTTCTTCCCTCTCTTAAGACGTCATCATGCAAGCTGCCTTATGCGGGCGGCCTGAATGCAACTTGCATCATGGTGCTGGAATAACATGGGCGCGGGTGCGCCCATTGATTGCCGGGTGGCACTTCGTTTACCCGGCCTACGATACTGTAGGCCTGTGCAAGCGTAGCGCCGCCAGGCTTTACAGACTTAGATCTTGCCGACCAGGTCCAGGGATGGTGCCAGCGTTGCTTCGCCTTCTTTCCATTTAGCCGGGCACACTTCGCCTGGGTGAGAAGCGACATACTGCGCTGCTTTCACTTTACGCAGCAGGTCAGACGCATCACGGCCGATACCTTCAGCGGTAACTTCGATAGCCTGGATAATGCCCTGCGGGTCAACGACGAAGGTCGCGCGGTCTGCCAGGCCTTCATCTTCACGCATGTTGTCGAAGTTACGGGTCAGGGCGCCAGTCGGGTCACCGATCATCGCGTATTTGATTTTGGCGATGGTTTCAGAGCTGCTGTGCCACGCTTTGTGGGTGAAGTGGGTATCGGTAGACACAGAGTAAACGTCTACGCCCAGCTTCTGCAGTTCGTCGTAATGGTCAGCCACGTCGCCCAGTTCGGTCGGGCAAACGAAGGTGAAGTCAGCCGGATAGAAGAAGAAGACGCTCCAGCGACCTTCGGTATCTTTCTCGGTTACTTCGATGAACTCACCGTTTTTGAACGCCTGGTTTTTGAAAGGTTTAATTTTAGTGTTAATCAAAGACATCTGTACTTCCTCCGTGTTTTCGTTGAGATGTAAGGTAACCAACTTTATCCATCGGGGCTAATGCGTATGCTTTATCAAATCAATCAGCCAAACCTTACAACACCAACAAGACAACGTTGTGAACTGAATTAACGGAAAGCCTGAACGTAAAAAGGCCGCCCTGGTGGGCGGCCCTGATACCTGAACTTTCCACAGGAACTTTCAGTGCCAGCCGGGGCTGGCGTTGCGTTGCGCTCTACATACCTTATATCAGGCCGTAACAGCGGTTTGATTACAGCACCGGTTTTCAGTTTGGGCAATCCGTCACGCCGGCATTCCGCCCTATGGCTGCGATAGGTTTTACCGAATAACGCCCGCGTCTGCCCGACATAACGAGAGAATTAATAATGAGAATGGATTGCAATAAGTGGTCAGACTGGTAGCCAGCGCTAAAGTGGCAATAATGCGTCACAGCAAATGTATAACCGGGAGTGCTTATTTGAGAACAACGCCGCACGTTTTAAAGATAAAAATATCTTAATAACGGCTGAAGTTCTATTTCAATAATCCAGCCTCGTGATATATTAAGCTTGAATTCAAAATATAATAAGCAGGTTAATCACAAGGATTGTAAATGATTAACTTCGAACTATAGTTATCAGTTATGAGATGACAACAACACACTCAGGATGATCCATGGCAAATCTTTATGACCTTAAAAAATTCGATCTCAATCTGTTAGTCATTTTTGAGTGCATTTATCAGCACCTCAGCATTAGCAAGGCAGCGGAAACACTCTATATTACGCCCTCTGCGGTGAGCCAGTCTCTGCAACGCCTGCGTACGCAGTTGAATGACCCGCTTTTTATTCGTTCAGGTAAAGGCATCACCCCGACGACCGTGGGGATCAACCTGCATCATCATCTGGAAGAAAACCTTAACCATATTGAACAGACCATCAATATCCTGAATAACGCGCAGATCAAAAAGAGCTTTGTCATCTACTGCCCGCAGATTCTGGTCCAGGGGCGATTGGGCGACCTGCTAAGGTCTCTGCTTGCGGACGGAAATTACGAGATAGAACATAATGATGTGGTCTTATCGCCTGAGTCGGCCGAGGATCTGCTCGCCTACCGCAAGGCCGATCTGGTGTTTAGTTTTGCGCCGGTTAACAGCCGCTCTATCGTCTGTACCCGCTTTATCCAGTTTTCGGCACAGCTGGTCTGCTGCAAAGAGCACCCCCGCCTTGGCGATAGCGCAACGCTTGAGGAGCTCTGCCAGGAAAAATTCACGCTGATGCGCAGCCAGGAAAACGGCATAAAGGACTTCCAGCAGCAGTCGAACGTACTCCTTCCGGAACGGAATTTCTGCTTCCGCAGCGACTCGCTGATTTCGATTATGAATATTATTGGCATGAGTGATTTAGTCGGTTTTGTTCCAACCGCAATGTTTGAGCGATATAAAGACATTCTCAACCTGAAGCGCGTCGCCTTGCCTTTCACGGTTCCGAAATTAGATATTTTTATGCTATATAATCGTTCAGCGTTAAACAGCAGCGTGTTTTCGCAATTCATTGAAAAAATCGAAGTGGAATAATTCCCGATATTGCCCGAATACTTTTTAATTACATTTGGGCAACAATCCAGGCATGGATAAATCGCATTATTCCGGTTTCGCTTTAATATCTTTACTATTCATGTTTAATTAGCGTAAATAAAAGCCCCGACAGTCATCCTCAGGAAGAGATTGCACATGTCACTGTATAAACATCCCCTGCAGCTTAACGTGCTGGAGGCCGCACAGGCGCGCATCGACTGGACGTTCGCCACTTTTTCCCGCATCTGCGTCTCCTTTTCCGGCGGCAAAGACTCCACCGTCATGCTGCATCTCACCGCGCAAATGGCCCGGGTTCAAAAGCGAAAAATCAGCGTGCTGTTTATTGACTGGGAGGCTCAGTTCTCCTGCACCATTGAGCACGTTAATGCGCTACGCGAATGCTACCGGGACGTCATCGAGCACTTTTACTGGGTGGCGCTTCCGCTGACCACGCAGAATTCGCTCTCACAGTATCAGCCGGAATGGCAGTGCTGGGCGTCGGGCGTGCGCTGGGTGCGCCAGCCGCCGGAAGACGCTATCACCGCTGCCGATTATTTTGATTTTTACCAGGCGGGAATGACCTTTGAAGCGTTTGTCCGCTCGTTTTCCGACTGGTTTGCCCTGCACCGGCCAGCAGCCATGCTGGTGGGCATCCGCGCCGATGAATCCTACAACCGGTTTTTGACCATCGCCAACAACCGCAAGCAGCGCTTCGCGGACGATAAGCCCTGGACAACCACCGCTCCCGGGGGGCACGCGTGGTACGTCTATCCTCTCTACGACTGGAAAACCGCAGACATCTGGACATGGTTTGCAAAATCCGGGTGCAGCTATAACCCGCTCTACAACCTCATGTTTCAGGCGGGCGTCCCGCCGCGGTATATGCGCATCTGCGAACCCTTCGGCCCGGAACAGCGCCAGGGGCTCTGGCTCTATCACGTTCTTGAGCCCGAGCGCTGGGCCGCGATGTGCGAGCGTGTCAGCGGCGTGCGCAGCGGCGGCATCTACGCCGGGCAGGACAACCATTTTTACGGCCACCGCAAAATCCTCAAACCCGGGCACCTCGGCTGGCGCGACTACGCCATGCTCCTGCTGGACAGCATGCCGCAGAACACGGCTGAGCATTACCGCAATAAAATCGCGATCTATCTGCACTGGTATCAGAAGAGAGGCATGCCGGATATTCCCGAGACGCAGGAGGGCGATATCGGCGCCAAAGACATCCCCTCATGGCGCCGTATTTGTAAGGTTTTACTTAATAATGACTACTGGTGCAGGGCGCTGTCGTTCAGCCCAAATAAACCCAAACATTATCAGCGCTACAGCGACAGAGTGAAGGCGAAACGCAAGGAGTGGGGCATTTTATGCAACAAAGAATAATTACCGAGATCGAAACGTACCTGCAGTCACTTTCCGAAGAGGATCGGATTAACGCCATCAATGCCTTTCGTGAAGCGATCCATCAACACAGTCCTTTTCGTGAGCAACCGATAGACTGCGTGCTCTGGATCAAACAGGACGCGATTATCGCTAACGACTACAACCCCAATAACGTTGCCCCTCCAGAAAAACGGCTGCTCGCCAGGTCGCTGGAACTCGATGGATTCACCCAACCTCTTGTCGTAACGGAAAGTGAACCGCAACATTACGAAATTGTGGATGGTTTCCACCGCCATGAAATCGGCAAAAATCGGGCGGCGTTAAAGCGTCAGCTCAAGGGATATCTCCCCGTCACCTGCCTGCGCCAGGACCGACAGGAAAAGCATGACCGTATGGCCGCCACGATCCGTCACAACCGGGCGCGGGGTCGGCACCAGATTAACGCCATGTCAGAGATCGTACGCGAACTGGCACAGCTCGGCTGGAATGATGAGCGAATTGGCAAAGAGCTCGGAATGGACAGCGACGAGGTGCTGCGCCTCAAGCAAATCAACGGTCTGCTGGCGCTGTTTGCAGACCGTCGCTATTCCGAAGCCTGGACGGTGAAATAATCAGAGCGTGTTCAAACGCTCTGCCGCCGCCAGCAGCGTCGATTCCTGCTTGGCAAAGCAAAGACGGATCAGCTTGTGTGGGAAGGGATCGGCGCAGAATACCGACAGCGGAATGGCGGCCACCCCCACCTCTTTTGTCAACCACTGGCAAAAGCTGACGTCATCCAGATCGGAAATCGCGCTGTAGTCCGCGAGCAGGAAATAGGTTCCTTCAGACGGCAAAATTTCCAGGCGGCTTTTACTTAGCGCCGTCACGAACAGATCCCGACGTTCACGGTAGAAACGCGGCAGCGCGCGATAATGCTCGGGCTCCGCGCGCAGCATATCCGCCAGCGCCAGCTGAGCCGGCGTGTTCACGGCAAAGGTCAGGTACTGATGCACCTTGCGCAGCTCAGCGCTAATGGCGGCCGGTGCGACGCAGTAGCCCACTTTCCAGCCGGTCATATGGTAGGTCTTACCGAACGACGAGACGGCGATAGCGCGCTCGCGAAGCTGCGGATGGGCCAGCACGCTGGCGTGTCCCTCTTCTGCAAAGCAGATGTGCTCGTAAACTTCATCGCTCAGCACGTAAATTTCACGTTCAGCAATGGCCTGCCACAGCGCGGCGAAGTCCGTTTTCTGCCACACCGTCGCGGACGGGTTATGCGGGGTATTCAGGATCACCAGACGGGTTTTATCACTCAGCAGCGCAGCAAATGCCTGCCAGTCAGGGCGGAAATGCGGTGGCTGTAACGCCACGCGTTTCACCACGCCGCCGGAAAGTTCAACCGCAGGCGCATAGCTGTCGTAGCTCGGGTCAAAGCAGATCACTTCATCGCCCGCGCGCACCAGCGCGGTGATGGCCGCATACAGCGCTTCGGTCGCCCCTGCCGTCACCGTGATGTCGCTGTTCGCATCGGGCTTATGACCATACAGCTCAGCCGTTTTGTCGGCAATGGCTTCCCGCAGCGCCTGTACGCCCGTCATTGGCGCATACTGATTCGCCCCCTGCGCCACGTGATACGCTAAACGCGCCTGCAGATAAGCCGGGCCGTCGAAATCCGGGAACCCCTGCGAAAGGTTAATGGCGTTGTGCTGCTGCGCCAGAGCGCTCATCTGCGTAAAGATGGTGGTACCGAGATTGGGAAGTTTACTTTGCGGAATCAAGGCGTTAATACTCATTATGTTGTGCCTGCTTGTAATACTTATGTTGCTGCCACTATAACACGATGTTAGTCTTTGGCAATCAAGACGCTTAGACGTCTAAACAATATGAATATTCCTGTCCGAGAGGGTAAAAGGAAAATGACAGACAACCTGCAACTCACGCATCTGGTCGACGCCTGCCGCTGGATCGGTGCCAAAGGCTGGGCGCCCGCTACCGGCGGTAACATGTCGGTGCGTCAGGACGAACATCTCTGCTGGCTCAGCGAATCCGGCAAAGACAAAGGTAGCCTCACAACCGATGACTTTCTGCAGGTGGAGATCGCCACCAACCGCGCGCCGTCCGGTCGTAAACCGTCGGCGGAGACCGGGCTGCACACGCTGATTTATCGTCTGTTCCCTGAGGCAAACGCCGTCCTGCACGTTCACACCGTCAACGCCACGGTGCTGTCCCGTCTGGTCAAAGAGGCCGAGCTCAACATCAGCGGCTTTGAGATGCAAAAATCCCTCACCGGACAGACCACGCATCTGGACACGGTGGCTATCCCGGTCTTCGATAACGACCAGGATATTGACGCCCTCGCCTCGCGAATCGCCCATTACGCGCAGGAACGTCCGCTTAATTATGGTTTTCTTCTGCGTGGCCATGGCTTAACCTGCTGGGGACGCGATGTGGCCGAAGCCCGCCGTCATCTGGAAGGACTGGAGTTCCTGTTTGAATGTGAAATGCGTCTACGACAACTGGAGAGAGTATGATTCGCGCAATTGTGACGGATATTGAAGGAACCACCAGCGATATTCGTTTTGTCCATGATGTTTTGTTCCCCTATGCGCGTGAGCGGCTGGCGGCCTTCGTGACCGCTCAGCAGTACGCCGAGCCGGTGAAATCCATTCTGGACAACCTGCGTGATGAAATCGCTAACCCACACGCCAGCGTCAGCGAACTTATCGACGCTCTGTTTGCCTTTATGGATGAAGACCGCAAATCGACCGCGCTCAAAGCGCTGCAGGGGATCATCTGGCACGACGGCTACGTCAACGGCGACTTTACCGGCCATCTCTACCCGGACGTGCTGCCCGCGCTGGAAAAATGGAAAGCGCAAGGGATTGATCTCTATGTTTATTCCTCTGGCTCCGTCGCTGCGCAGAAACTGTTATTTGGCTACAGCGACGAAGGTGATATTACTCATCTGTTCAGCGGCTATTTCGACACCCACATCGGCGCCAAGCGCGAGGTGCAGTCTTATCAGAACATTGCGGCGCAAACGGGCATAGCCCCGTCGCAGATCCTCTTCCTCTCCGATATTCATCAGGAGCTGGACGCGGCTGAACAGGCAGGTTTTCGTACCCTGCAGCTGATTCGCGGTGATGATGACGGCGCAAGCCACCACCATCAGGTCCACCAGTTTGACGAGATTAACCCGGAGCAGATCCCTTCATGAGCGCATTGACCATTTATTCCGACAAAGACGCCAGTCAACACCAGTGGCACAGCACCGACGCCGCCGAGATTGCCCAACAGCTCAACGCGAAAGGCGTGCGGTTTGAACGCTGGGCGGCGGATCGCGATTTAGGACACGATCCCGCCCCTGAAGCCGTGATCGCAGCGTATCAACATGCGATCGACAAACTGGTCGCAGAGAAGGGTTACCAGAGCTGGGACGTGATCAGCCTGCGCGCCGACAATCCGCAGAAAGAGGCGCTGCGCGCGAAGTTCCTGAACGAACACACCCACGGCGAAGACGAAGTACGCTTTTTCGTAGAAGGCGCGGGCTTGTTCTGCCTGCACATTGGCGATGAGGTGTATCAGGTGCTGTGCGAGAAAAACGACCTGATCTCCGTGCCCGCGGGCACGCCGCACTGGTTTGATATGGGCTCAGAGCCGAACTTTACCGCCATTCGTATTTTCGATAACCCGGAAGGCTGGGTGGCCCAGTTTACCGGTAACGCCATTGCGGATGCGTATCCGCGCCTGGCTTAGGTGAAAGCAAAACGGCAGCTATAGCTGCCGTTTTTAGTGTTTGCTCCCTCTCCCTGTGGGAGAGGGCTGGGGTGAGGGCATCAGGCCGCTCGAGCTTCAACGCTTCAATCCCTTCACATACTCCACCAGCTGATCCAGCACTATCCCCCACCCTTCGTGGAAGCCCATCTGCTCGTGCTGCTCGCGGATTTCCTTCGTGGGGTGACGCGCAATCGCCGTATAGCGCGTTTTGCCCTCGCCCACCTCTTCCAGCAGCAGGATCGCCGTCATAAACGGCTTCTCGGTTGGTTTCCAGCCTTCGGTATAGCCGTCGGTAAAGACCAGCTTTTTTCCCGGGTCGATTTCAAGGAACACACCCCGGTTATCCATCCGCTGACCGTCCACCTCAAACACGGTGTTGAACCGTCCGCCCACGCGGAGGTCAAGGTCGCATTCAGTCACCTTATGGGGAGCAGGAATGAAGAAGTTTTTGATATGCTCGGGCGTAGTCCAGCAGAGCCACAGCAGGTCGCGCGGGGCATCCACCACGCGCTCCAGTTTTAAGTCTGTTTCAGGATCGAGCGTCACGATATTGTCCTCTTAAGGGAACCCCTTAAAGGATAGCCGGACTCAGGCGAATTTGCCGTTTGCCACCGCTTCCGGTGTGACCACACCCGTATCCAGCACCCAGCCGCTAATCAGCGAGGCGGGCGTTACGTCAAACGCCGGGTTATAGACCTGCGCGTTTTCCGGCGCCCACTGCACCGCGCCAAAGCTTCCGGCGACGCCCGTCACCTCGCTGGCGGCGCGCTGCTCAATCGGGATCGCGTCGCCGTTTGGGCAATCCGGGTCGAGGGTCGTTTGCGGCGCGGCCACGTAGAACGGGATGCCGTGGAATTTTGCCAACACCGCCAGGGAATAGGTGCCAATCTTGTTCGCCACGTCGCCGTTGGCGGCAATGCGGTCTGCACCCACCCACACGGCGTCCACCTGCCCTTTCGCCATCAGGCTGGCGGCCATAGAATCGGTAATCAGCTGATACGGCACGCCCAGCTCGCCGAGCTCCCACGCGGTCAATCTACCGCCCTGCAGCAGCGGACGGGTTTCATCGACCCAGACGTTGCTGACCTTGCCTTCCTGGTGCGCGCGAGCAATCACCCCCAGCGCGGTGCCGACACCCGCCGTTGCCAGCCCGCCGGTGTTGCAGTGGGTCAGCAGGCGGCTGCCGGGCTTCACCAGCGCGCTGCCCGCTCTCGCAATGGCGTCACAGAGTCGTTTGTCTTCGTCGATCAGGCGCAGCGCCTCCGCCACCAGCGCCGGAACATACTCTTCCTGCCACAGCGCCAGCTTCATGCGGTCAAGGTTGTTCATCAGGTTCACCGCCGTCGGGCGGGATGCGCGCAGGGTTTCCAGCGCAACCGCCAGCTCGTCACGGCTTTTGCCGTTTTCCGCCAGCAGCGCCAGCAGAAGACTTGCAGAGAGACCGATCAGCGGCGCGCCGCGCACCCGCAGGGCGTGAATATGCCCCACCAGCGCCTCTACCGTTGAGGCATCCAGCCAGCGTTTCTCCTGCGGAAGGGCCTGCTGGTCGAGAATAAAGAGCTGATTATCCGCTACCCGCAGGCTGGTCGTCTGTAATGTCTGCATGTCGTTAATTCCCTGTTGCGTTGTTGTAGCACATTGTGTCAGGATGAAATCCAGATGTATAGACGTCTACATGTCTTTATTAGCAAACCCGTGAGGAGCAGGCCATGTCGCAATACCGTACCTTTACCGCTCAGGACGCCGTGGAATATGCCAGGCAGTTTGGCGGCCTTGATGATCCTTCATCGCTGGTGGAGGCGCAGGAGGTAGGCGACGGCAACCTCAATCTGGTGTTCAAAATCTTCGACAGCGCGGGCGTGAGCCGCATCATCGTTAAGCAGGCGCTGCCCTACGTGCGCTGCGTCGGCGAGTCCTGGCCGCTGACGCTGGACCGCGCCCGTCTGGAGGCGCAAACCCTGGTCGAGCACTACCGGCACAGTCCGCAGCACACGGTGAAAATCCACCATTTTGACCCGGAACTGGCGGTGATGGTGATGGAAGATCTCTCCAGCCATCGCATCTGGCGCGGCGAGCTGATCAAAAATAATTATTACCCGCAGGCGGCGCGTCAGCTGGGTGAATACCTCGCGCACGCGCTGTTCCACACCAGCGATTTCTACCTGCACCCGCACGAGAAAAAAGCGCAGGTGGCGAAATTCATCAACCCGGAGATGTGCGAGATCACCGAAGATCTGTTCTTCAACGATCCGTACCAGATCCACGAACGCAACAGCTACCCGGCCGAGCTGGAAAATGACGTCGCCGCGCTGCGCGACGACGCCCAGCTGAAAATTGCCGTGGCCTCACTGAAGCACCGTTTCTTTTCTCAGGCTGAAGCCCTGCTGCACGGAGACATTCACAGCGGCTCGATTTTTGTGGCCGACAGTAGCCTGAAGGCCATCGACGCCGAGTTCGGCTATTTCGGGCCGATGGGCTTTGACGTCGGCACCGCTATCGGCAACCTGCTGCTGAACTTCTGCGGCCTGCCGGGACATCTGGGCATTCGCGATGCCGCCGCCGCCCGCGAGCAACGTCTGACCGATATTCAGGAACTGTGGAACACCTTCGCGGAGCGCTTCCAGGCGCTGGCACACGAGAAAACACGCGACGCCGCGCTCAGCGCGCCGGGCTATGCCTCCGCCTTCCTGAAAAAGGTCTGGCATGATGCCATCGGTTTCTGCGGCACCGAGCTGATTCGCCGCAGCGTCGGGCTTTCCCACGTCGCGGATATCGACACCATTCAGGACGAGGCGATGCGCCACGAATGCCTTCGCCACGCGATAACGCTCGGCAAGGCGCTGATTGTTATTGCCGACCGTATCGACAGCGCGGAAGATCTGGTGGCGCGAGTGCGGCAGTACAGCTGAGTGCCGGCTTTGTGCCCGGTGGCGCTGCGCTTACCGGGCCTACGGCTGCAAAATGTAGGCCGGGTAAGGCGAAGCCACCACCCGGCAAAAACTCATCCCAAATACTCAATCACCGACAGCCCACCGTTATAATCCGTGCTGTAGATAATTCCCTGCGCATCCACGAACACGTCACACGACTGGATCACCTGCGGGCGATTCGGGCGGGTATCCATCATTTTCGCCGGCGCGGCAGGCACCAGCGCCCCCGTTTCAACCGGACGATACGGATTGGAAATGTCATACGCGCGCACGCCCGCATTCTGATACGTGGCAAAAATCAGCGTGGAGCTGACAAAGCTCCCCGGCCGGTTTTCGTGCAGGTTGTGCGGCCCGAAATGCGCGCCTTTCGCCACGTAGTCAGTTTCGTCCGGCTGTGGGAAGGTAGAGATGCTTACCGGGTTCGACGGCTCGCGAATATCAAACAGCCAGATGAGCTTCTCCCCGTCCTCCTGGTTGTCGAGCACCGCTTCATCCAGCACCACCAGCAGATCGCGGTCCGGCAGCGGCAGCGCGGTGTGCGTGCCGCCGCCAAACGGCGGACTCCAGTTACGGTGGCTAATGAGCTTAGGACGGGTACGATCCTTCACGTCCAGCAGCGTCAGGCCGCCGTCGCGCCAGCTGCCGTACGCAGTATCGCCGGCAATAATCGCATGGTGGAGCGCGTAGCGTTTCCCCTCCGGCCAGTTCGGCTGTTCACCTTCGGCCTGGTTCATCCCCGGCAGCCACCAGCGCCCTGCCACCTCAGGCTTACGCGGGTCGGCCAGATCGATCGTCAGAAAGATGTAGTCGGTAAAACCGTCGATCAGCGCCGACACGTACGCCCAGCGGCCACCGACGTACCAGATGCGGTGAATGCCAATTCCGCTCAGCGACAGAAAGCCGATTTCGCGCGGCCTGTCCGGCGTGGAGATATCAAACACGCGCAGCCCGGCGCTCCAGCCTTTGTCCTGCACGTCGCGGACAGTCTCGCCCACCTGGCGGGTGTAGTAGACCTTCTCGTCGGCAAAGCGGGCATCGGCAAACAGATCCCGGGCGTTGATGACCAGCAGCAGGTCATCATGCGCCTGCAGATGCACGTTCCAGGTGCCGGGCGGCGCGGGCACGTAGCCCGCCGCTTTCGGGTTTTTCGGATCGCGCACGTCGACAATCGAAAAGCCCTGCGACACCATATGGCCGATATAAGCGAAACCGCGGTGCACCATCAGTTGCACGCCGTCCGGGCGACCACCCTGATCGCTATGGCCAATCAGCCGCATGTTGCGGCTGTATTCGGGTTGAGGTAATGCAGACATAGTTGAGTCCTTTCGCCGGATGGCGGCTTCGCCTTATCCGGCCTACAACACCGTAGGCCCGGTAAGCGAAGCGCCACCGGGCATTATTTTGACCTGGCTTCCAGCGTCGCAAACCACGGCGCGATAAAATCTTCCGTCTGGCCCCAACCCGGAATGATTTTCCCCAGCGACGCCACGTTCACCGCGCCCGGCTGGGCGGTCAGCAGCGCCTGCGGAATAGCGGCCGCCTTAAAATCGTAGGTCGCAGGCGTGGCTTCCCCGGCAATCTTGTTCGCCACCAGACGCACGTTGGTCGCGCCAATCAGCTTCGGATCCACCGCCACGCTCACCTTCCACGGGCTGCCCGGCTCGCGCATCAGCTGCAGATCCTGGTTGGAGATGTCGATGCTGTAGAGTTTGATCTCGGTACGGCCGTTCTCTTTCAGCGCTTTGTACGCGCCCTGGCTGAAGGCGTCCCAGGTTCCCCAGATGGCGTCGATTTTACCTTTCGGGTATTTCGCCAGGATCGCGCCCACCTTGTTGGCGGTGTCGCCCTGCACGTCAGAGGAGACCGCGCCGATAGACTCCAGCTCTTTGATGTCCGGGTACTGTTTTTGCAACTCTTTATACGCCGCCTGACGACGCTCCATCGGCGGGAAGCCCGCCACCCACAGCTTGACGATATTGGCCTTGCCGTTGAAATCTTTCGCCAGTTGGCCGAAGGAGAGGTTCGTCAGGGAGGCATCGTCCTGCTGGGTGACGGTCACGCCCGGGATCTCGCCGTTGACGGCGGTATCAAATACCGCGACCTTAATCCCGGCATCCACCGCCTTTTTCACCAGCGCGGTGGAGTACGGATCGCGGCCCTGAGAAAGGATAATCCCGTCGTACTTCTGGCTGATGGCCTGGTTCACGAAGTCCTGGAATTTGGCGTCGTCCCCGTTGCTTAAAAAGGTGCTGACCTTAAAGCCAAGCTTCTTCCCTTCCTGAATGGCTCCGGCAATAAACTGCGTGGTGTTGTCGTCTGAGCCGAGGTTACGGATCACCGCGATGCGGATCGGGCCGTCATGGTTGGCAATGGCCGCCGGGAGCGGTGCGGGCGTGGCCGCGAAGCCAGGCTGAGCGGTGAATAACCCTAATGCCACCAAAGAGAGTGCAATCTTTTTCATTTTTTATCCTGTTGTGTTGTCAGCGTTTTTGTATGTACGTAATCGCCAGCGCTACCGCGAGCACCAGCCCTTTTATAATGTCCATGGCGTAATACGGCACGGAGAGCATCACCAGCCCGTTCGACAGCACGCCGAGAATAACCGCCCCGACCAGGGTCCCCAGCGCATTCGGCTTGCCGGACCCGGCCAGCGAGAAGCCAATCCACGCCGCCGCCACCGCATCCATCAGGTAACCGCCGCCCGCGTTTACCTGCGATGAGCCAATACGCGAGGCCAGCAAAATCCCGCCCAGGCCCGCCAGCAGGGAGGCAATCACGTAGGCCGCCACCTTGTAGCGGGTGGTGCGAATCCCTGAGAGGCGCGCCGCTTCCGGGTTACCGCCAATGGCGTACATCCGACGACCGTGAGTGGTGAGCGACAGCCCCAACTGCGCCAGCACGGTCACTACCAGCATGATGATCACAATCGTCGGCACCTGCCCCAGCAGGCTGAACGTCGCCGGAATGGTGCCTTCCGCCATGTCACCGCTGGGCAGCACCATGTTCTCGGTAATCGACCCGCCGTAGCTGTAGGTCATCGCCACGCCCTGGATCACAAACAGGCTGGCCAGCGTCGCGAGCATGTCCGGAATGCGCAGGATGACGATCAGAAAGGCGTTAAACAGCCCCACCAGCGTGCAGAGCGCGAGGGTGATCAGAATCGACTCGGTGGTGCCGAAGCCGTGCCAGACGAAAAGGGAAATCACCAGCGCGTTCGCCAGCGACGCGGTCGATCCTACGGAGAGATCGAACCCGCCGATGGTCAGCGATATCGACACGCCGATGGCAATCACCGTCACGATGGCAATCGAACGCAGAATATTGATGATGTTGTTTGGATCGAGGAAGCTGTCCGACGCCAGGCCAAAGACGGCCACCAGCGCGACGACGGTTAACAGCATGCCCCACTTGTAGAGAAAATCGAAAATCTGCTGACGGCCAGACGCCGTCGCGTTTACTGAAAGGGCCTTGCTCACGACGCCGTTCCTCCGGTTGAATAATAAAGTAGTGTCTCTTCACGGGCCTCGGCCCCGGCGATTTCCGCCACGATGCGCCCGTCCCACAGCACGCAGATGCGGTTGCACAGCCCGACCAGCTCGGCAAACTCGCCGGAGGCGTAAATCACCCCTTTGCCCTCGCGCGCCAGGCCGTCAATCAGCTGGAACAGATCGGTTTTGGCCTTCACGTCCACGCCTTTGGTCGGCTCGTCGAAGATCAGCACGCTCGCGTCATTGCGCAGCCACTTGCCGATGGCGACCTTCTGCTGGTTGCCGCCGGACAGACGTCGCAAAACCTGCCCGGGACCGCGGGCGCGCACGCCGACGCGGGCGATCACCTCCTCCGCCCAGCGCCACGCCTGACGATGGCCGAACAGGCTCCAGCGCGAGAAGCTGTTATCGGCGCACACGGCAAGGTTCATGCTCACCGGCTCGTCGATAAAAATGCCCTCTTTACGCCGCTCTTCCGGCACCAGCGCCAGCCCGCGCAGCACCGAGTCCGCCGGATCGCGCGGCTGCCAGGGCTGTTGATTCAACTCACCGCGCGACACGCGGCTTTTGCTGGCGCCAAACAGCGCCTTACAGAGTTCTGTTTTACCCGCGCCCGCCAGCCCGGCAATCCCGAGAATTTCGCCTTTGCGCAGGTGCAGGGAGATATCTTTCAGCAGCGCGTCGTCATGCAGACCTTCCACCCGCAGCAGCGTTTCGTCGCCGTGCGGCGGCCGCGCGGGCGGGTAGATATCGCTCAGCACGTGGCCGAGCATCTTCTCGACGATCGCTTCGCCGCTGAGATCGGCCATCGGGCCGGACTCGATCAGCTTGCCGTCGCGCAGCACCGTCAGGGTGTCGCAGATGGCCTTCAGTTCGTGAATGCGGTGGGAGATAAACACCACGCCGATGCCCTGCTGCTTTAACCGTCTTACCACCGCAAACAGACGCTCGCTCTCGTGCGCGTCCAGCGGCGCGGTGGGCTCATCAAGAATCAAAAAACGGCAGTGATGGGACAGGGCGCGCGCCAGCAAAATCTGCTGCTTTTCGGCAAGCGTGCAGCTGTCGATGGAACGGCGGACGTCCAGCGTAACGTCAAGCTGCGCCAGCGCCTGTCTCGCCTGCTGGCGGATCGCGCGCCAGTTAAAGCGATGCCCCGGCTGCGCCAGCTGGTCGAGCATGATGTTCTCGGCGATGCTTAACCCCGGGATCAGCGCCACGTCCACCTCCTGCTGCACGAGGTGGATCCCCAGCCGTTTGGCATCGAGCGGCTCGCGGATGCTTACCGGCTGGTTATTAATGGAGATTTCGCCCTCATAGTGGTCGTGCGTCCCGCACAGCACCGCCATCAGCGTCGATTTCCCCGCGCCGTTGGCGCCGGTCAGCGCATGTACCGATCCGCCGGTTAAGGTGAAGTTCACGCGCGACAGCGCCTGAAAGCCGGAAAAGGCCAGGCTGATACCGCGCATCTCAAGGCGACTGGAAACCATCCGCGTAAATCCTTCATAACTCTTCTGATTTATCGAATTTTTCACAGCTCCGGTTGACTGACAACGACGGAAAAGGCATAAGTTAAAGCGAAATATTATTAGCCATCCGGATGTCCAGACATAACATCGGGTTAGCGCTTGCTAAAAAAGGACAACACCATGAGCAACACCGATATCCGCGTCGTGCCTGGCCCGGCGAACTACTTCTCCCATCCCGGAAGCCTTGCGCATCTGAATGACTTCTTTACCCAGGAGCAGCTTTCCCGCGCGGTGTGGATTTACGGCGAGCGCGCTATCGACGGCGCGCGCCCGTTCCTGCCGGAGAGCTTTCACGCGCCGGGGGCGAAACACCTGCTGTTTAAAGGCCACTGCAGCGAGCGCGACGTCACCCATCTTGCGAATAAATCCGGCAGTGATGCCAGCGTGGTGATTGGCGTCGGCGGCGGCGCGGTGCTGGATACCGTCAAGGCCGTGGCGCGTCGTCTGGGCGTGCCGTTCGTGGGTATCCCCACCATTGCCGCTACCTGCGCGGCATGGACCCCGCTCTCCGTCTGGTACAACGATGCCGGGCAGGCGCTGCATTTTGAGATCTTCGATGACGCCAACTTCCTGGTGCTGGTAGAGCCACAGATCATTCTCAACGCACCCGCGGAATACCTGCTGGCGGGCATTGGCGATACGCTGGCGAAGTGGTACGAAGCGGTAGTGCTTGCTCCGCAGCCTGAAAACCTGCCGCTGACCGTGCGGCTGGGCATCAACGGCGCGCTGGCGATCCGCGACGTGCTGCTGGAGCACAGTGAGGAAGCGCTGGCCGACCAGCAGCGCGGCGAACAGACGCAGGCGTTCCGGGACGTGGTGGACGCGATTATCGCCGGCGGCGGGATGGTCGGCGGTCTGGGCGAACGCTATACCCGCGTGGCGGCGGCGCATGCGGTGCACAACGGTTTAACCGTGCTGCCGCAGACGGAAAAATACCTCCACGGCACCAAGGTGGCTTACGGCATTCTGGTGCAGAGCGCCCTGCTCGGCCAGGACGACGTGCTGGCACAGCTGGTCTCGGCGTATCGACGTTTTAACCTGCCGACCACGCTTCGCGCGCTGGAGGTCGATATTCACAACCGCGACGAGCTGGATAAGGTGATAGCCCACACCCTGCGTCCGGTGGAGTCAATTCATTATCTGCCGGTGACGTTAACGCCTGAGGTTCTGCGCGCGGCGTTTGAGAAGGTGGAATACTTCAGCCGTTAATCTCCCTGACCGTCTATACCTAATGATGATTCTTACCACTCTCGTCACGAGGTCATCATGCAGATCGATTTAACAGGTAAAAAGGCGCTGGTTACCGGTGCCAGCCGCGGGTTGGGTCGGGCTATTGCACTGTCGCTGGCGCGCGCCGGTGCGGATGTGATTATTACGTATGAAAAATCTGCCGATAAAGCCCAGGCGGTCGCTGAGGAGATTAAGGCGCTGGGACGACACAGCGAAGCTGTGCAGGCCGACAGCGCCAGCGCGCAGGCGATTCAGGATGCCGTCACCCATGCAGCACGTTCCCTTGGCGGGCTGGACATTCTGGTCAACAACGCGGGTATCGCGCGTGGCGGCCCGCTGGAGTCCATGACCCTGGCGGACATTGACGCGCTCATCAACGTCAACATTCGCGGCGTGGTGATCGCCATTCAGGAAGCGCTGGTGCACATGTCCGACGGCGGGCGCATTATCAACATCGGCAGCTGTCTGGCCAACCGCGTGGCGATGCCGGGTATTGCCGTTTACTCGATGACCAAGTCTGCCCTTAACTCCCTCACCCGCGGCCTGGCGCGCGATCTGGGCCCGCGCGGCATTACCGTTAACCTTGTCCACCCCGGCCCCACCAACAGCGATATGAACCCGGAAGACGGCGAACAGGCGGAAGCCCAGCGCCAGATGATCGCGGTCGGTCACTACGGCCAGCCGGAAGACATCGCGGCGGCGGTCACCTTCCTTGCCAGTCCGGCCGCCGGGCAGATCTCCGGCACAGGGCTGGATGTCGACGGCGGGTTGAACGCCTGATCGCACCTTTTCTGCAAGCCTCTGTCGCCTGGCAGAGGCCTTCTCGAGCCGCCTCGATGTTTCGCTTTTTACCGCTTACTTCCGTTTTATGTCCGCTCTACAGTACCCCATAAGAAATTCGGAATTTATCTAATAGTCTTATTATTTCCTTATAATTTGTGTGGGCGTACAGTGGAGGTACGGATGAAGATTGTCTGGTCCAATGGTGCAAAGAAGGCGTTTTCAAAGATTGACGAGCGGTATCAGCACCGCATTGAGGTAAAGCTTAATGAGCTGGATGACCGTTCAGCTCCCCGGCCCGATATCAAAAAAATATCGGCGACCGAAAATCATTTCCGGCTACGCGTTGGCGATTACCGCATCATCTATACGCTTCGGGACGATCCCGATAACCATTTTTATGTTTTAGCCGTCAAGCGCAGAACTTCAACGACTTACCTGCATGAGGAGAGTGCCACCTATGGCTGTACAGCTAATCAAGGACGATAACGGGAAAACGCAGTACGCCGTTATTCCCTATCACGAATATTTTCGTATGCTCTTACAGATGTCAGAAATTGACGACGAAACCGATGACGATCTGGAGGATATTGAGGTCGAACACGATAGTCTGGATGACGTGGAATTGCCCGGAGAAGTGTGCAGCATCATGACCTGGCAGAACGTCAGCCTGCAGGCCGCGTGGCGTATCCTGCGCGGGCTATCCCAGCAGGAGGTGGCGGAGAAACTCGGCATCAGCCAGTCCGCCGTGTCACAGCTGGAAGCGCTGGACTCCCGTCCGCAAAAGCGCACCCGTGAAAAGCTGGCAGCGATCTACGGCTGTAAGCAGGAGCAGATCAGCCTCTATCTCCCGAAAGAGGGTTAACAGCACTTCGCCCCGCCCTTGCCGCCGTAGCGGGCGTCCTGGCGGTCACGGAAAAATTCTTCGTAGGTCATTGGCGTCTGGTCCGGATGGTTGACACGCATATGCTCGACGTAGTTGTCGTAGTCCGGCACGCCAATCATCATTTTGGCGGCCTGGCCCAGGTACTTACCGGCTTTGGAAAGGGTGTCGAACATAATTCTGATCTCACAGGGAATGTAGGCCGGGTAAGGCGAAGCCGCTACCCGGCACAAAGGTTAGTGCGCCCCTTTCGCCTGGGTCACAATCTCTTCCAGGTTTTCAGGCATTGGCTCATACGGCGTCTCTTTCGCCGTTGGCGTGTCGACTTTCAATGCCGCCAGCGCGGTCTTGAGAGAATACAACGCCAGCACCACGACCACCACCATAAAGAAGATGGTCAGCCCGGCGTCCAGACGGTTGTTAAACACCAGCTGCGACAGCTGCGATTCGGTGTACTGTGCCGGGATCTTGCCGCTGTCGATCATCGCCTGGAACTTGTTGGCAATCGCCAGGAAGCCCACCTTGTTATCCGGACTGAAGGCCTTCTGCCAGCCCGCCGTCAGGGTACAGATCAGCAGCCACGCGGTAGGCACCAGCGCCACCCACGCATAGCGCTGGCGCTTCATCTTGAACAGCACCACCGCGCAGAGCATCAGCGCCATGCCCGCCAGCATCTGGTTGGCGATACCGAACAGCGGCCACAGGGTGTTAATCCCGCCCAGCGGATCGACCACGCCCTGATGCAGGAAATAGCCCCACGCCAGTACGCACAGTGCCGTCGCCAGCAGGTTAGCCGGGAGCGAGTCGGTCCGCTTCAGGTTCGGGGAGATGACGCCCAGCAGATCCTGCAGCATAAAGCGCGCCGCACGGGTTCCCGCATCCACCGCCGTCAGGATAAACAGCGCTTCAAACAGAATGGCGAAGTGATACCAGAACGACACGTCCATCAGCCCGCCCAGCGCGCCGTGAAGAATATACGCCATGCCCACCGCCAGCGTCGGCGCCCCGCCCGCGCGGGAGATAATGGACTGCTCGCCCACTTCGCTGGCGATGCTCGTCAACGTATCAGGGGTAATCGCGAAGCCCCAGCCGCTCACCACGTGCGCGGCAGATGCCACCACGTCAACGGTACCGGCCGGAGCCAGGACCGCCATCGGGCTGTTCATCGCGAAGTAGACGCCCGGATCGATAATGCAGGCGGAGACCAGCGCCATGATGGCCACGAAGGACTCCATCAGCATGCCGCCATAGCCAATCAGGCAGGCCTGATTTTCATTCGCCAGCATCTTCGGCGTCGTCCCGGAGGCGATCAGCGCGTGGAAGCCCGACACCGCACCGCAGGCAATGGTAATAAACAGGAACGGGAAGAGATTCCCGGTCCAGACCGGGCCGGTACCGTCGATAAATTTGGTCAGCGCCGGCATGGTCAGCGTTGGGCGCATAATCAGAATACCGATTGCCAGCCCGACGATGGTGCCGATTTTCAGGAACGTTGAAAGGTAGTCGCGCGGGGCCAGCAGCAGCCACACCGGCAGCACCGCCGCCACAAAGCCGTAGCCCACCAGCATCCAGGTCAGCTGTACGCCGGTAAAGTCGAAGAACGGCGCCCAGGTCGGGCTTTCCGCCACCCAGCCGCCGGAGATAATGGCGAACACGAGCAACACCAGACCAATCACCGACACTTCACCAATGCGGCCCGGACGCAGGTAGCGGATGTAGATCCCCATGAACAGCGCCAGCGGAATAGTAAAGGCTACGGTATACGTTCCCCACGGGCTGTGGGTCAACGCTTTCACTACGATCATCGCCAGCACCGCGAGGATGATCACCATGATCATAAAGGTCGCCACCAGCGCAATCACCCCGGCCGTGGCCCCCATCTCCTCTTTCACCAGCTCACCCAGCGAACGCCCGTCGCGGCGGGTGGAGACGAACAGCACCATAAAGTCCTGCACCGCCCCCGCCAGCACCACCCCGGCGAGGATCCAGATCATCCCCGGCAGGTAGCCCATCTGCGCCGCCAGCACAGGGCCCACCAGCGGGCCTGCCCCGGCGATCGCCGCAAAATGGTGACCGAACAGCACTTTCTTGTCGGTCGGCACGTAGTCCAGACCGTCGTTATGGCGGACGGCAGGCGTCATGCGGGTGCTATCGACCGCCAGAACATTTTTAGCGATATAGCGGCCATAAAAACGATAGGCGATCAGGTAAACGCAGACCGAGGCAACGACGATCCAGAGCGCGTTGATCTGCTCCCCCCGGTTGAGGGCGATGTAGCCCAGGGCAAAGGCTCCCACAACGGAGAGCCCTGCCCATGTAAGGTATTTCCCTGAGTTGTTCATAGTTGTTGTCCGTTGTTGTGAAACAGTGAGATGTTACATTTTGTTTCTAGAACAACCGGAAAAATTTAACAACTCTGAAACGCAATAATGCGTGGTCAAACCAGAGATTTACACCACAGTGTTAAGCCGATCACTTTGATCTGCCTGGGCTAGCCCAGCACCATCGTACTCAACCGGCAGGTACAGCACCGCCGCCCCTGCTCGTCGAAAACCCCAATCTCCCAGCTCTGGCTCGAACGCCCAAGATGCAGCGGCTGACACACGCCACGAACCGTGCCGTGGGATACCGCCCGATGATGCGTGGCGTTCAGCTCCGTTCCCACCACGCTCTGTCCGTCGCGGGTCATCAGAAATCCGGCCATTGAGCCGAGCGTTTCCGCCAGCGCCGCCGAGGCCCCGCCGTGGAGCAGGCCAAACGGCTGATGGGTACGCGCATCCACCGGCATCTCCGCTTCCAGCGTGTCGTCCCCGAGGCGGGTATAGACGATGCCCAGGTTCGCCACCAGGGTATTCACGCTGGTGGCGTTCAGTTCCTCAAGCGATAAATGACGTTTCCAGATCATTTACGCCCCCAGCGTGGAGCCGCCGTCCACCACGATATCCTGCAGGGTGATATGGCTGGCGGCATCGGAGGCAAGGAACAGCACGGTAACAGCTATCTCCTGAGGACGGGCAATTTTGCCCAGCGGAATGCCGAGCTTAAAGTGCTCGCCGAAGCCGCGGATGCGCTGCTGCTCCGCATCGTCGCTTTTCCACAGAGTGCGCTGCATATCGGTGTCTGTTGAGCCCGGCGACACCAGATTGCAGCGCACACCGCTGCCTGCCAGCTCCAGTCCGACGGTCAGGGCCAGGCTTTTCAGCGCCGCTTTCGATGCGCCATAGGCGCTCATGCCGATGCGCGGCGTGTGCGCCGCATCGGACGCCACGGTCACAATCGCCCCGCCCTGCTGACGGCGGAACTGCCCCATGGTCTGCTGGAACAGATTGAACGCGCCGCCAACGTTGACCGCAAAGGTGTCCTGCCAGTCCTTCTGTGAGAGCTGTTCCGTCGCCCCCATGCGCAGAATGCCCGCCGCGTTGACCAGCACGTCCAGCCGTTCGAGCGAAGCCAGCACGCGCCCGCACACCTCATGCACCTTCGCGGCATCCGCCACGTCCAGCGTTTCGGTGGCAAACGGATAGTGATCCTGCGGGAAGGCCAAATCGAACCCGGTCACCTGCGCGCCGGCTTCGGCAAATGCCAGTGCGGTCGCGTAGCCAATCCCCTTCCCCGCGCCCGTCACCCAGACGGTTTTACCGGTGAAATCCCATCCCATCACTTCACCTCGCGGGAAAGCAGCGCCCACCAGGCGTCGAGGGTCGGATTTTTCGCCAGCATCACGAAGTCGATATCGCCGTGTACTTTGCGCCAGCGGGCGGCCAGCGCCATCATGCGTACCGAATCCAGGCCGTAGTCGATCAGGTTTTCGTCATCCATCGGCTCGTCGGACTCATCCAGCAGCGGCAGAATAAGCTCGCGCAGCGCGGCCTTCGAGGCCGGAACGGACGGCAGCAGTTCGTCGGTCATCACCACGCGGCCCGAGCGTCCGGCTACATAGTTCAGCGACATCAGGTGCTCGTCGCGGGTGAAATCCGCCAGCGCGTCGGCAATGAAGAACGGCTTAATGTCGCGCATAAAGGCGTCGGTGGCGGTGGTCATGCAGCCGATGTGGGCGTACACGCCGGTAATCAGCAACTGGTTGCGGCCCGTCTCTTTCAGCATCTGCTCCAGCGGCGAGCGGTGGAACGCGCTGTAGCGCCACTTCACCAGCACCGTGTCCGCTTCGTCCGGCGCCAATTCGGCGACGATGCGCTGCTGCTCCGGCGAACGGGTCAGCCCCGGGCCCCACATGTCGTTCAGCAGGGCGCGATCGTCATCGCTCTGCTCTTTTGGCTGCGCGGTGTAGTACACCGGGATATTGTGTTCTTTGCACCAGGCGCGCAGTCTGGCGATGTTCGCCACCACCTGCTGCATCATCTCGCTGTTTTCGCCCCAGAAGTTCAGGAAATACTCCTGCATATCGTGGATCAGCAGCGCCGCGCGCTCGGGCTCAAACGCCCAGTTCACCTTGCTGGTCGGCAACTCTGCGGCGGTCGGCAGCGCGTAAGCGGTTAATTTTGGAATGGCCATACTCTTTTCCTCAGCCCCGGGCGCGTTCAGCAAGCCACAGGCGCAACTGTTTCTTATCGACTTTGCCGACCGGCGTCAGCGGGAGCGCATCCACGCTCTCCACGCGGTCCGGCAGCTTGAATTCGGCGACGCCCTGCTCGCGCAGGAAGCGACGCACCTCCACCGCACGCAGGGGCTGTTTCACCACCAGATACGCGCAGCTCTTCTCACCCAGCAGGCTATCCTCCATGCTCACCAGCGCGGCGTGGATCACCGACTCATGGCGCAGCAGCAGGTTCTCGATCTCTTCGGCAGCAATCTTCTCGCCGCCGCGGTTGATCTGATCTTTCTCGCGTCCCTGCACGGTGATGTAGCCCTGCTCGTCAATGGCGATCAGATCCCCGGAACAGTAAAAGCCGTCGGCGTCGAAGGCGCTGGCGTTGTGTTCCGGGCTGTTGAAATAGCCGCGGAAGGTGTACGGGCCGCGCGTCATCAGGCGCCCGACTTCCCCGCGCGGCAGCGGGTTGCCGTGCTCGTCCGCCACCCACACTTCGTCGTCCGGGCACATCGGTCGGCCCTGGGTGTTGATGATGCGTTCCGGCGCGTCGTCGAGCGCGGTGTAGTTCACCAGCCCTTCTGCCATGCCGAACACCTGCTGAAGCTGGCAGCCGATTTCTGCCGGAATGCGCGCCGCAAGCGTGGCGGAGAGGCGTGCGCCGCCCACCTGCAGCAGCTTCAGGGAGTTAAGCTGCGCGTTCCCCGCGCCGTCGGCAATCGCCTGCAGCCAGAGGCTGACCGCCGGCGGGACCAGCGAGGTGACGTTAATCTGATGCTGTTCGATCAGCGGGAAGCAGAGCGTGGCGCTCGGATCGTTCGCCAGCACCACGCAGCCGCCCGCGGTAAAGACGCCTAACGACCCCGGCGAGCTCATGGCGTAGTTGTGCGCCGCGGGCAGCGCGTTCAGATACCGGGTGTGCGCAGTGATACCGCAGATCTCGTTGCTGCGGCGAATGCTGTAGTCGTAGTCGTTATGCGTCCGCGGGATCAGCTTCGGCGTGCCGGTGCTGCCGCCGGAGAGCTGGAAGAACGCCACTTCGTCGGCGGGCGTCGGGTTAGGGATAAAATTGTCCGCCGGGCGCGCAATCGCCGCGTCCAGGGCATATTCACCCTTATCGCCACGCAGGAGCACGACGCGCACCGAGCGATGTTCATCCACAAAGGCATGAAGAAAATCATCGCCCGCAAACAGCGCATGGTCGCGATCGGCAATCAGCACGGCGGGGTTGATCTGCGCCGCGTAGGCGTTCAGCTCGCTGCGCTGGTGGCTAAAGAGCGCGTTGACCGGCGCGACGCCAATTTGCAGCAACGCGAAGAAGGTCATGTAGAACTCGGCCACGTTGCCAAGCTGCACCAGCGCCGTATCGCCACGCTGCAGCCCACGCGCCTGAAGGGCTGAGGCCAGGTTGTTTACGGCCTGATTCAGCGCGCGGTAGGTAATGTGGCGATCGCCATCGATAATCGCCACCGCATCGCTGTCCGCCCGATCCGTCAGGATGTGGGTCAACGGCAGATCCTGCCAGTAGCCTTTTTCACGGTAGCGGCGGGCAAATGCCTCAGGCCAGCGGGTAAAGGGAATGGTCATGAGTCTTCCTTAGTGCAAACCAAACACGTTGAGCATGGTGGAGAGCTTCACGCCCGTCTCGCGCCACTCGCCCACCGGGGAGGAGGCAGGCACAATGCCCGCACCGGCAAACAGGCGAACAGTATTTTCACGAAGACGCGCGCAGCGGATGGTCACCACCCACTCGCCGTTGCCTTCGCTGTCGCACCAGCCAACGATGCCGCCAAACAGCTCGCGGTCGAACGGCTCCAGCTCGGCAATCAGCTCTTTCGCCGCCTGATGCGGGAAGCCGCTCAGCGCCGGGGTCGGGTGCAGCAGGCAGGCCAGGGTCAGGGCGTTCTCGTTTTCACGCGCCTCGCCTTCCACCGGCGTCGCCAGATGCCACAGCGTCGGCGTGGTAATCAACTGAGGAGAATCAGGCATGCTGAGATGATGGCTGCGCGGTGCCAGAATGGCCCTCATCGCCTGAGTGACCAGGTCGTGCTCGTGACGGTCCTTTTCGGAGGCCAGCAGCTTATTGCCCGCTTCGCGATCCAGCACGTCGTCCGGCTGACGGCGCGCGGAGCCTGCCAGCGGCAGCGAGCTAAAGTGCGCCCCCTCTTTGCGCAGCAGCAGCTCCGGGCTGGCGCCCAGCAGCACGCCGCCGTCTTCCAGCGGCACGTGGAAGTTGAAGCTCGCCGGGTTCTGGGCGATCAGGCGCTCCATCAGGGCACCGCTGTCCATGCGTTTGTCGGTCGCGATATCAATCAGGCGCGACAGCACCACCTTGTTCACCTGCGGCGTGGCGGTCAGCGACGCGGCGCGAGCGACCATCTCTTCGAAGACGGGCTGCGGCGGGATCTCGGTGCGTTGTGCCACCTTCAGCGCCTGCGCGCCGGAAAAATAGCGTGCGGACTGCTGACGTGCGGGACGGGAAAAGGTCTCCCAGCGTTGCGGAATAAACAGCGACGAGGGCTTGCGGGTGTCGAACGGGATCGCCCCCACCATCACCGGGTGAGCAATACCGCTGGCTTTTGCCGTGCGGAAGGCCTGGGCTAATTTTTGCTGGAAGCGACCCGCCGGATCGTCACCGCCGACGGCGGGTTCACTGAAGCGGGCAAAGCAGCCGGACGTGGTAAAGCTGCGGTAAGGCGACATAAAGAAAAAACGGTCTGATTCCAGCGTGGTTGCGGCGTGCTGAACTTCCTCAGCCAGGGACGTATCCATATCATCCTCCTCAAAATGATAAAAGAAGCAATAATGATTATCATTTATATTTTCGTCGGCTAACCTAATCCCACATCGCTTCGCTGTCAACCGTCGGGCAAATAACTTGTGCGACAAAAGCTTGCATCCCGATGCGGCAACCATGAAAATGAGAAGCATTATCTTCAACGAAAACAGGATCCCGCGCTGTGAAATTCCCTGCCGTTTTCCGTAATCCCCTGCTTTTATTATCACTTTTTGTTTTAGGACTTACCTCAGCCGCTGCCGCCGACTGGCCGCGTCAGGTGACTGACAGCCGCGGGGTACATACCCTTGAGCACAAACCGACGCGCATTGTCTCCACCAGCGTGACCTTAACCGGCTCCCTGCTGGCGATTGACGCACCGGTCGTCGCCAGCGGCGCGACCACGCCGAACAACCGCGTGGCGGATGGACAGGGTTTCCTGCGCCAGTGGGGCGATATCGCTAAGCAGCGCAAGGTAGGGCGGCTGTACATTGGCGAGCCGAGCGCCGAAGCGGTAGCCGCGCAAATGCCGGACCTGATTTTGATCAGCGCTACCGGCGGGGATTCCGCGCTGGCGCTGTACGATCAGCTTTCCGCCATTGCGCCGACGCTTATCATCAACTACGACGACAAAAGCTGGCAGGCGCTGCTGACCCAGCTGGGTACGATCACCGGACACGAAAAGCAGGCCGCCGGGCGCATAGCCGCGTTTGATACGCAGCTCGCGCAGGTGAAACAGCAAATGACGCTGCCGCCGCAGCCGGTGAACGCCATCGTCTACACCGCCGCCGCGCATTCCGCCAACCTGTGGACCGCCGAATCGGCGCAGGGCAAGCTGCTGCACCAGCTGGGCTTTACGCTGGCGGACCTGCCTGCCGGTTTGCAGACCTCAACAAGCCAGGGCAAGCGCCACGACATTATCCAGCTGGGCGGTGAAAACCTGGCGACGGGACTGAACGGCGAAGGGCTGTTTGTGTTTGCCGGTGACGAGAAAGACGTGGCGGCGATTTACGCTAACCCACTCCTGGCGCACCTGCCGTCGGTGAAAAACAAGCACGTGTGGGCGTTAGGAACCGAGACGTTCCGCCTGGATTATTACAGCGCGATGTTGGTGTTGCAGCGTTTGAATGCGATGTTTAAATAAGAGGCACAATCCCCGTAGGCCCGGTAAGCGCAGCGCCACCGGGCGTTTTGTCGGGTGGCGGCTCCGCCTTACCCGACCTACAAGGTCACCACACTCTCCTGCCTGAACCGCCGCAACTCCACCAACGCCACTAACAAAATCCCACCAACCATTGCTAACACAAACCCGCTGCTGCTCGCCGACGCCACCGGGCTCATTATCGCCCCCAGCCCGCCGAGGATCGCCGCACCGATGGCATCGCCCGTGACGTTCTGCGCGGTCCACAGGCCGTTGATGCGCCCGAGCATCCCTTCCGGCGTCTGAGTCTGGATCAGGGTGTACTGCAAGAGCGAGCTGATGGCGCTCAGCCAGCCAAAGATCACCAGACACATCACCCCGAGCGCCCAGACCGGCATCAGGCTGAAGAAGCCAATGGCGATAAACGAGGCCAGCGTGGCAAGCAGCATAATCAACCCCGGTCGCGCGCTATGCGCCAGGTTGCCGCTGGTCAGCGCCCCGCAGGCCGCGCCGAGCGGAATAGCGGCGTACAGCAGGCCAATCTCCGAGGCGCTCATCCGCCACTCTCCCGCTAACGCCGGATACAGCACGCGCACGGCGCTCGCCATGGTCAGCAGGCCGCCAATCAGCGCAATGCCGCCAATCAGCGGGTTACTGAACAAAAAACGAATAGCAGCCATCAGTGATGTCAGCGGATGCTCGCGCGGCTGCGGCGGAGGTGGCAGCAGTGGCAGGCGCAGCAGCGTCAGCGTGGTGATAAACGTCCCCGCCGCCGCCAGGCCGTAGTTCCACGCCACGTTGCCGGTCGCCAGCAGCAGGCCGCCGACCATCGGCGAAATCACCGAGCCGAGGCGCACGGTGAGCATGGTGATCGCCCCCGCCTGCATCAGATTTTCGCGCCCGACCAGCGCGGGCGTCGCCGCCAGCAGCGCTGTCACGCCTAAGGAGGCAAAGAAACCGTCCCACAGCCCGAGGGCATAAATGGCGATCAGCGACGGTTCTGGCAGCATGGCGTTCAGACACAGCCCGATAAAGCCCACACCGCAGGTGCCGCGCGCCAGCAGGATCAACTTTTTACGCTCGTAGCGGTCCGCCAGCACGCCGCCGACCATCAGACCGATGAACATCGCCCCGCCGGTTAACGTCACCGATAACCCCACCAGCCAGCTGGAGTGCGTCATAGTCTGGATCTGGACCGGTACGGCCACGCCGAGCAGGCCGAGGGATAAAATGGAGATAAAACGAGCGATAAAGACGGCGCGATACGCCGGGTGCGTTTTGAGCAGGCTGAGGTTGAGCAGCCAGGATTTTTGATTCATGACAAAGCCTTGAGTGTAATTCTACCCATTCCATGGGCGCACATGCTAACATAGCTAAATAAGATAGATAACGATAATCACTATCATTATCAAATCATGGATGTTGCTATGTCGTTTTCCTCTTCTTCGGTGCGCGCCATTGCCGTGCCCGTTTTATTGCTGCTATTGAGCCTGGCGATTGCACTCAGCCTGCTGGTCGGCGCGAAGCCGCTGCCCGCCTCCGTTATCGTTGATGCGCTCTCCGGCACCTGTCAGAGCGCCGACTGCGTCATCGTGCTCGACGCCCGCCTGCCCCGCACCCTTGCCGGACTGCTGGCCGGTGGCGCGCTCGGCCTTGCCGGTGCGTTGATGCAAACCCTTACCCGTAACCCGCTGGCGGACCCCGGCATTCTCGGCGTGAACGCCGGTGCCAGCTTTGCCATCGTGCTCGGCGCGGCGCTGTTCGGCTTCACCTCTCCGTCTGAGCAGCTGGTAATGGCCTTTTGCGGCGCGCTGGCCGCCTCGCTGGTGGTGGCGTTTACCGGCAGCCAGGGCGGCGGACAGCTGAGCCCGGTACGCCTGACGCTGGCGGGCGTGGCGCTTGCCGCGGTGCTGGAAGGCTTGTCCAACGGCATCGCCCTGCTCAACCCGGACGTTTACGACCAGCTGCGCTTCTGGCAGGCCGGCTCGCTGGATATCCGCACCCTTGAAACCCTGAGAGTGGTGGCGATCCCGATGATGATTGCCGCCGCCGTAGCGCTGTCGTTAAGCCGGGCGCTCAACAGCCTGAGCCTCGGCAGCGACACCGCCACCGCCCTCGGCAACCGCGTGGCGCGCACGCAGCTGACGGGCCTGCTGACCATCACCGTACTGTGCGGCAGCGCGACCGCCGTGGTCGGGCCGATTGCCTTTATCGGCCTGATGATGCCCCATATGGCGCGCTGGCTGGTGGGGGCGGATCACCGCTGGTCCCTGCCGGTGACGCTGCTGGCCACGCCTGCCCTGCTGCTGTTTGCCGATGTGCTGGGCCGCCTGCTGGTTCCCGGCGAGCTGCGCGTCTCGGTGGTCAGCGCCTTTATCGGTGCGCCGGTGCTGATCTTCCTGGTACGACGCAGACGCGGAGGTGGCGCATGATGGCTCCCTCCCGGCGTTTAGTCGCCTGCGTCTCCCTGCTGGTTATCGCCATTCTGCTGCTGGCAACGTTGAGCCTGCGCAGCGGCGCGGTGACGCTTGATTTCACTCAGGTGCTTAACGCCCTGCTCGGCAGCGCGCCGCGTAATATCACCCTGGTTGTCACCGAATGGCGACTGCCGCGCGTGGCGATGGCGATCCTGGTGGGCGCGGCGCTCGGCGTCAGCGGTGCGATTTTCCAGTCGCTGATGCGCAACCCACTCGGCAGCCCGGACGTGATGGGCCTCAATACCGGGGCCTGGAGCGGCGTGCTGGTGGCGATGGTGCTGTTCGGGCAGCACCTGACGGCCATCACCTTTACGGCGATGGCGGGCGGCATTCTGACGTCGCTGGTTATCTGGTTGTTGGCCTGGCGCAACGGCATCGATACCTTCCGGCTGATCATTATCGGTATCGGCATCCGTGCGATGCTGATGGCCTTTAACACATGGCTGCTGCTGCAGGCCTCTCTGGAAACGGCGCTTTCCGCCGGGCTGTGGTACGCGGGCTCCCTCAACGGCCTGACGTGGGGTAAAACCTGGCCCGCGGCACCGCTGATTGTGCTGATGTTTATCGGCGCGCTGCTGCTGGTACGGCGCATGCGGCTGCTGGAGATGGGCGACGACAGTGCCTGCGCGCTGGGCGTGGGCGTTGAACGCTCGCGCCTGATGCTGATGCTGGTCGCCGTACTGCTGACCGCCGCCTCCACCGCCATCGCCGGGCCGATCTCATTTATCGCCCTTGTCGCGCCGCATATCGCACGACGTCTAAGCGGGACGGCGCGCTGGGGATTAACTCAGGCGGCGCTGTGCGGCGCGCTGCTGCTGCTGGCCGCCGATCTTTGCGCCCAGCGGCTGTTTATGCCTTACCAGCTTCCAGTGGGCGTGGTGACCGTCAGCCTCGGCGGCATTTACCTTATCGTCTTGCTCGTTCAGGAGTCACGCAAGAAATGACAGATTCAACCACCCGCTTGCGCGGCGAAAATCTCACCCTCGGTTACGGCAAAAAAATTATTGCCCGTGATTTATCCGTCGCCATTCCGGACGGCCACTTCACGGCGATTATCGGCCCGAACGGCTGCGGAAAATCGACCCTGCTGCGCACACTGAGCCGCCTGATGACGCCGGTTGCGGGGAGCGTGCTTCTCGACGGCGAGCAGATCCAGAGCTTCGCCAGCAAAGAGGTGGCCAGGCGCATCGGGCTGCTGGCGCAAAACGCTACCACGCCGGGGGACATCACGGTGCAGGAGCTGGTCTCGCGCGGGCGCTATCCGCACCAGCCGCTGTTTACCCGCTGGCGCAAGGAAGATGACGAAGCGGTGAACCGCGCGATGCAGGCGACGGGCATTACCGATCTCGCTCAGCAAAGCGTGGATACCCTTTCCGGCGGACAGCGTCAACGCGCGTGGATCGCGATGGTGCTGGCGCAGGAGACCTCCATCATGCTGCTGGACGAGCCGACAACGTGGCTGGATATCAGCCACCAGATTGACCTGCTGGAGCTGCTGAGCGAGCTGAACCGCGCGCAGGGGTACACCCTGGCGGCGGTACTGCACGATTTAAACCAGGCGTGCCGCTATGCCACGCACCTGATTGCCTTGCGAGACGGGGAGATTGTGGCGCAGGGCGCGCCGAAGGAGATTGTTACGCCGGAGCTGATCGCGCGGATCTACGGTATGCGATGCATGATAATCGACGATCCGGTAGCGGGAACGCCGCTGGTGGTGCCGTTAGGTCGGCGGTAATTGCCGGGTGGCGGCTACGCCTTACCCGGCCTACACTCAGCTCCCGTAGGCCGGGTAAGGCGTAGCCGCCGCCCGGCGCTTTTGACGTTATCCCAAAATCTCCCTCAACACCGGCCCAATCTTCTCAAACGCCTGCGGTGAAATGATATCCACGTGGGCGCAATCCTGGCTGTACACCTCAAGCTCCGCCACCCACGGCGCCCACGCGGCCTGCGGATCCATGGTTCGCGTGCGCTCGGCGACAAACAGCGTCGCTTTGCCGTCAAAGCGCGCGCTGTGCGCCGTGGTGAGCAGCCGCACCGCGTCGGCGTAGTTGCCTTCAATCGCGTTAAACAGCTCGCTGGAGCCCTGCCCCTGCTGGGCGGCGATAAACGCCTGACGTTCCCGCTCGATCTCTGCCAGCACCGCCGGGTCGAGGCCGTTAGCCTCTTTTTCCGCCCAGTTCTGGGTTTCCGGCGGCCAGGTATCCAGCAGGCCGAGGAACGAAACCGCTTCACCCTGCTCGCGCAGGCGGGCCGCAATCCCCTGCGCCAGCGTACCGCCGAGGGAATAACCGAACAGGTAATACGGCCCCTGCGGCTGCTGCTTACGTAACGTAGACAGGTGGCGCTCAATCACACCATCCAGATCCGCACACTGCTGCATCGGCCCGTCCGGGCGCGGCGACTGAATGCCGACGATTGACCAGCGCGGGCTGAGGTAGCGCGCCAGCACGCTAAACTGCCAGGCGAAGCCGGACGCCGGATGGAAGCAGAACAGCGTCGGGCCGTCGCCCTCACGCAGCGGCAGAAGCGTGTCATACCCCAGACGCTGCGCCTGCTCGTCACTCATCTGCGAGTCCAGCAGGGCGCTAAGCTTGCTGACCGTCGAGGCGACCATAATCTGCCCCGGCGTGACCTTGCGGTTGAACGCACGGCTGAGCTGCGCCGCCAGACGCATAGCCAGCAGCGAGTGGCCGCCGAGGGCAAAGAAATCCGCCTCAATGTCGTTGATCTCGCAGCCCAGCAGCGCGGCAAACGCCTGCGCGACGGCGATTTCGGTTTCGCTTTCCGGGGCCCGTCCGGACGTTTTACCGGTCAGTTCCGGCAGCGGCAGCGCCTTGCGATCCAGCTTGCCGTTGGCGCTCAGCGGCAGCGCGCTGATTTGCAGCAGCACCACCGGCACCATATGCGGCGGCAGCTGGGCTTTGAGCGATTCCAGCAGCGCGTCGCGGTCCAGCGGTAAGCCGGATTCAGAAACCACGTACCCCACCAGCTGGCGGGCATCGCCGCCCGTTGCCGCCGCCTGGTTGAAGACGCAGGCGTGCGCCACGGCCTGGGCCACGTCCGGCAGCGAGAGCATCGCCCGGTCGATTTCACCCAGCTCGATGCGCTGGCCGCGAATTTTAAGCTGGTCGTCGCTGCGGCCCAGATATTCCACCGCGCCGTTATCCAGCCAGCGGGCAACGTCTCCGGTGCGGTACATCCGCTCGCCCGGTGCAAACGGGTCGGCGATAAAGCGGCTGGCGGTGAGATCGGGGCGTCCCAGATACCCCTGCGCCAGCTGGATGCCGGTGAGGTAGAGATCGCCCGCCACGCCGAACGGCACCGGGCGCATCATCGCATCCAGAATGCGCAGCCCCGTGTTCCACACCGGGAAGCCGATCGGCACGCTGTTGCCTGCAACTGCCGCCAGATCAGGCCCAAACGCCGGATACCAGCTGACGTCGACTGCCGCTTCCGTCGGGCCATAAAGATTGTGCAGCGGCACGCGGGTCAGCTGTTCCCACTCGCGGCACAGCGCCGTCGGCAGCGCTTCGCCGCTGCAGAACACCTGCTTAAGCGTTTTGCAGCAGGCGACGTTTTCCGGCGTTAGCGAGGCAACAAACGCCGCCAGCATCGACGGCACGAAGTGGGTAGTGGTCACGCCATAGTGGGCGAAGAAGCTTTGCATCGCCTGCGGATCGCGGTGCGCGTCCGGCTCGGCCATCACCAGCTTCGCCCCGGCGATAAACGGCCACCAGAACTCCCACACCGACACGTCAAAGCTGCACGGCGTTTTCTGCGCCACCACATCGTCCGCGCCCAGCGGATAACGATCCTGCATCCACTTCAGGCGGTTAACGATGGCAGTATGGCCGACCATGACCCCTTTTGGACGCCCGGTCGAGCCGGAGGTAAAGATGATGTACGCCGTCTGCTCCGGCTTCGCCAGCCGCAGCGGCTCAGCACCCGCGGTCGGTAATAGTGTGTTGTAACTAAACGTCTCGACGGAGAGATCGCTAAAGCGCGGAAGCTGTTCGTCAGTGGTAATGAGCAAGGACGGCTTCGCGTCCTCGAGCATCATCCGCAGGCGATCGTCCGGGTAGCCGGTGTCGAGCGGTAGCCACGCGGCGCCCGCCTCCACAATGCCGTGCAAGGCTAACGTCAGGAATACCGAGCGCGGCAGGGCCACCGCCACGCTGTCGCCCGGCTTCACGCCGCGCGCGCGCAGCAGGTTTGCCAGCGCGACGACCTGCTCGCGCATCTGGCGATAACTGAGTTCAACGTGCGCATCCGCCAGCGCCGGGGCGTCCGGCGTTTTGCTCGCCTGTTCCGCCACCAGATCCGCGAGCGTAGTGGACGGCAGCGCCAGTCCGGTATCGTTGATGCGCGCCAGTTGGGCATATTCCTGTTCTGAAACGGTTTCCACCTCGCCGCAGCGCAGGTCCGGGTTGGCCGCAAATTGCCTCAGCATCGCGTTCAGGCGCGCGACGTGACGCACCAGCGTCGCCTCGTCGTAGCGCTGTTTGTTGGCGAGGATCTCAATGCTCAACCCGCCCTGCTCGTCCGGGAACAGCGCCAGCTCCAGATCGTTCACCGGGCCGGTCGCCAGCGTGTGGGTGATGGCCTCCACGCCGTCGATATCCAGCTGGTAGTCGAACACTTTCACGTTCAGCACCGGGCCGAACAGCGCTTCATCGCCCGCCGCTTTCCCACTGTCGCGCACGATCTGCTCAGCGTCGTAGCGCTGGTGGCGGCGCATTTTTTTCAGCTGGTTCGCCAGGCGCAGCGCCAGCGAGGGCAGGCTCTCCTGCGGATCGATATTGACCGCCAGCGGCAGGACGTTAAGCACCGGTCCGGTCGCGGTCAGGGCTGCGGACCCCATCCTTCGCATAAAGATAAACCCGGCGGCGTAGTCCAGCCGTCCGGTGAGGCGCCCCAGCCACAGCGCCACCAGCGCAAGCGCCAGGTCGGTGCGCTGTACCTTTTCTGCCGCCTGCGCAAGCTGGCTAAAAGCACGACCGTCGGCGGCGATTTTCAGGCGCAGGATATCCGTTGTCGCGGCACGACCCGGCAGCGGCGCGGAGGAGAGCGAGACCGGAGAAGGCAGCTGTTTGCGCTGCTCGGCCCAGAACGCGCCGTCGCGCGGGTACGCCTCGCTGTCGCGATAGCGCTGGTACTCGTCCACCACCTCTGCAAATGGGGTAAACGGGGATTCAGGCGTGGGGTCGCCCTTTTTCCACGCGGCATAAATTGCGGCGATCTGGCGGGTAACGGCCGGGAAGCTGAAGCCATCCACTACCAGATGATGATAGCGCTGATACCAGTACCAGTGGTTGTCACCGACCTGAATCAGTTGGTGAAACGCCAGCGGCTGACCGCTGTCGACGCGCAGGTTCTGGTTAAGATCGGATTCCATCAGCGCCACGGCGGCGGCGTGAGAATCAACGCGAACAACGGACGGTTCCGGCAGAATGAAGGTCTCATCCACCCACTGCCACACCTCACCGTTTTCTTCTGCAAAACGCATGCGCAGGGTATCGGCCTGCAGCATGCCTTCCGCAATGGCTTTAACCAGCAGTGGCGCATCGATATCGCCTTTCAGCTCGGTGTAGTGCGCCACGCTCCAGGCGTTTGGCAGCGTGGACAGCTGTTCCGCCATCCAGATCCCCGGCTGGGCGGCGACGAGAGGAAGACGGTTCATGCTTTCTCCCCCACAAAGTAAGACGGCTCAAGCGTTTGCCAGTGCCCGGCAAGCCACTGCTGGCACGCCTCCTGCGACTGTGCTTCGCACACCACGCGCCACCCTGCCGGCAGTTCGCACTGCTGCGGCCACAGGCTGTACTGCCCCTGGTCGTTTTGCAAAATGGCGAACTGTCCCTGCGGATTATCGAAAGGATTGCTGAATTCCATACAGACTCCGTTAGTGAATAAGCGGCTGCCAGAGGGTCATCAGCCCCTGCGTCAGCCCACCGCGCCAGCAAAGCGCATCGTGTCCGCCGTCAACCTGACGCCAGATAACCGGTTGGTGTATGTGCAGTTCGGCGTAAATCGCCTGATTCGCGCGGAAGATGAGCGGCTCGTTGCGCCCGGCTTCAAGAATGATGCGTAGCCCGCGAGGAGATATTTCACCGGCTTTAAGTTGTTCGATTAACAGCCCGTCCTGCTGGCCGCCGCGGTGTGGCCACCAGTAAGAGCCGGACTGGCTAAGCACGCAGCCAAAACGCTGCGGCCAGTGGAGGCCAGCATAAAGCGACGCGAGACCGCCAAAGCTCTGGCCAGCCACCACCGTACGGTCGGCGCGGTCGCTAAACGGCACGCGTTTTTTAACAAGGGGGAGAAGTTCTTCCTGCACCGCCAGCCAGAAATCGGGATTGCACGGCAGCTCGCGGTTCCGATGCTCCATGTCGATAACATCGATTAAGACGTAGACCGCAGGCGGTAATTTGCGCTCGGCGGTGAGCGACGCCAGTGCAGGCCAGACCGGCATGCTTTCGGCCCAGAACTGCCCGTCGAGCAGCACCGCCAGCGGGCGTTCCGGGCTATGATCCCCGGTAGTGAAAATCCAGACGCGACGGCGATTTTTCAGGCGCGCGCTTTCCCACTCAATGCAGACTGGCGGCTGATACGGCGTATCGGGATGATTCCACCCCGGCTGAACCGGCGCGCCCGGCATCTCCAGCGCGGAGACGGCATGGCCGCGCCCGCCGCGCCAGCTTTGCGGATTCAGCGGGTCGGAAACCGCGTGCGGCAGCAGCTTGCGCCACCCTTCGCGCAGCGCCATGCGCTCCGGCTGCTCGCCTTCAAACACGACACTGGCAAAATCGTTTTCATTCACGGAAGGGATAAAACAGTAACTCCCGCGCCACTCGGGGCTGAACTCGCCCTGCCACTGCCAGACGTCGGTATCGGGAATGCGTTCGAGAGACTGCGGGCGGGCATTTTGGTGGTGATCGGTCACGCCGGTGACGTAGAGCCAGACGCGTTTGATCGGTGACGTTCTTTGCGTTCCTGCCGGGTCACGCCACCAGAACGTGACGCGATAGTTTCCCTTTTCCGGCGTCCATTCAGGCCCGTTTTTCGACTGCCACCACGCTTCACTTCCCGTTGTTAACGCCGTCACCCTTATAACCTCATGTTTAACAGTCTTTTTTGTTTCAGAGCAAATTTTATTGATAATATTATTGATAACTATTTGCATTTGCAATAGCGTAGTGCCCGCGCTGTGGGAAGCGCTCATAAAACAACCACAAAAGCAGGACGTACAATGAATAAGAAGATTCACTCTCTGGCCTTGCTGGTCAATTTAGGGATTTACGGCGTCGCGCTGCCCGCTCTGGCAGACGACAACACCACCTCTGCGCAGCACGAAGACACGATGGTGATCACCGCCGCCGAGCAGAATCTGCAGGCGCCGGGGGTATCGACCATCACCGCCGATGAGATACGTAAAAACCCGCCCGCGCGGGACGTGGCGGAAATCATCCGCACCATGCCGGGCGTTAACCTGACCGGTAACTCCACCAGCGGCCAGCGCGGGAATAACCGTCAGATTGATATCCGCGGCATGGGGCCAGAAAACACCCTGATCCTGATCGACGGTAAGCCGGTGACCAGCCGAAACTCCATCCGTCTGGGCTGGCGCGGCGAGCGCGACACCCGCGGCGATACCGGCTGGGTGCCGCCGGAGATGATCGAGCGCATCGAAGTGATCCGCGGTCCGGCCGCCGCGCGCTATGGCAACGGCGCGGCAGGTGGCGTGGTGAACATCATCACCAAAAAATTCGACGACCAGTGGCACGGCTCCTGGAACACCTACCTGAATGCGCCTGAGCACAAGGATGAAGGTTCCACCAAGCGCACCAACTTCAGCCTGAGCGGCCCGCTGGGCGGCGACTTCAGCTTCCGCATGTTCGGCAATCTGGACAAAACCCAGGCCGACGCGTGGGACATCAACCAGGGTCACCAGTCTGACCGAACCGGTGCCTACGCCGACACGCTGCCCGCGGGCCGTGAAGGGGTGGAAAATAAAGACATCAACGGCGTGGTGCGCTGGGACTTTGCGCCGATGCAGTCTCTGGAATTTGAGGCGGGCTACAGCCGCCAGAACAACCTCTACGCCGGTGATACCCAGAACACCAACAACGACAACAGCTCCAGCGGTCTGGTGAAAAAGAACTACGGCAAAGAGACCAACCGTATCTATCGCCAGAACTTCGCGGTGACCTGGAACGGCGGCTGGGATAACGGCATTACCACCAGCAACTGGGCGCAGTACGAGCACACCCGCAACTCCCGTCTGGGCGAAGGGCTGGCAGGCGGTCTGGAAGGCCTGTTCAACAGTAATAAATTCACCGACACCGATCTGGCCGACGTGATGCTGCACAGTGAAATCAACCTGCCGATTGATTTCCTTGTTAACCAGAACCTGACGCTCGGCACCGAGTGGAACCAGCAGCGCATGAAGGACTCGACCTCCTTCACCCAAACCCAGCAGGGCGGCACCATTCCGGGCATGAGCAATGACCGCAGCCCGTACACGTCGGCAGAGATTTTCTCTCTGTTCGCCGAAAACAACATGGAGCTGACCGACAGCACCATGCTGACCCCTGCCCTGCGCTTCGACCATCACACCATCGTCGGCAACAACTGGAGCCCGTCACTTAACCTGTCGCAGGGTCTGGGGGATGACTTCACGCTGAAGATGGGGATCGCGCGCGCCTATAAGGCGCCGAGCCTGTACCAGACCAACCCGAACTACCTGCTCTACAGCAAAGGCCAGGGCTGCTACGCCAGCTCCGACGGCGTGGGCTGCTACATGATGGGTAACGACGACCTGAAGGCCGAAACCAGTATCAACAAAGAGATTGGCCTGGAGTGGAAACACGACGGCTGGCTGGCGGGCGTCACCTGGTTCCGCAACGACTACCGCGACAAAATTGAAGCGGGCTACGCGCCGATTGGTCACACCTCTTCCGGTAAAGTGCAGACGGATATCTACCAGTGGGAAAACGTGCCGAAGGCGGTGGTTGAAGGTCTGGAAGGCTCCCTGAACGTGCCGGTCAGCGACACGATTAACTGGACCAACAACATCACCTACATGCTGCAGAGCAAGAACAAGGAGACCGGCGACCGTCTGTCGATCATTCCGGAGTACACGCTGAACTCAACCCTGAGCTGGCAGGTGCATCAGGACGTGTCGCTCCAGTCGACCTTTACCTGGTACGGCAAGCAGCAGCCGAAGAAGTACAATTACAAAGGTCAGCCGGTGACCGGGTCTGAGAAAGACGAAGTCAGTCCGTACAGCATCGTGGGCCTGAGCGCAACCTGGGACATGACCAAAAACGTCAGCCTGACCGGCGGCGTGGATAACGTCTTCGACAAGCGCCAGTGGCGCGCGGGTAATGCCCAGACCACGGGCAACGCCACCACCGGTGCGTATATGTACGGCGCGGGGGCTTATACCTATAATGAGCCAGGCCGCACGTGGTATATGAGCGTGAATACGCGTTTCTGATAAAGGCAACAACGCCTCCCTCTCCCTGTGGGAGAGGGCCGGGGTGAGGGCATCAGGCCGCACTATTTGCTGATAGAGGAAAAACCATGCACACAACCCATACCACGTTCATTCTCGCCGGCCACACCGTTCACCACGTCACCTTCGACCCAACCACCTTCACCGACGCCGATCTCCTCTGGCTCCCCCACCACGCCGAGCTTTCAAACGCCGGGCGCAAACGCAAAGCCGAGCATCTGGCAGGCCGCATCGCCGCCGCGCATGCCTTACCTGACCACACCGTGCCCGGCATCGGCCCCAGTGGTGAACCGCTCTGGCTGGAAGACGTTTCAGGGAGCATCACCCACTGCGGCACGCAGGCGATGGCGGTTGCCGTCCGTCATCCAGATGCGCTTGTGGGTATTGATTGCGAAGCCATTCTTCCTGACCGTGAAGCCCGAGAAATCCAGGACGGCATCATTGATGCACAGGAAGCGATGTGCCTGACACGCTCGGGCTACCCCTTTGCGCTGGCGTTGACGCTTGCATTCAGCGCCAAAGAAAGTTTGTTTAAAGCCCTGTTCCCTACGGCAAGGCGCTACATGGGATTCGACTGTGCACGGGTCACGGCGTTGAATCAGCAAACTATCGCGTTGACGCTCAGCCATCCGGCAGGCCGTTATCAGCAGGGAAAATGCTTTAGCCTCGCCTGGCAACGTATTAATGGAGAGGTATATACCATGATTGTCGTTCAGGAATAATGCTGCCCTGTTTATTGCTCCAGCCATTTAGTTTTAATTAATACCAGATGAGTAATAACAAAACCATCCTCCCCTATAGCCACCAATCAAATAAACGTACACCCACCGGGAAAAAATGTTAAGCCCCTCCCTACCATTTATAATAGCCACCAAAATTTTCCTTGAGCATTTAAAAGTATGCGAGCAGGTTTTTTCATAACAGAACTCAGCCATAAAACCTCGAGCCAGATCAAAAATGCCAAGATAAAAAAATCAATAAACACAAAATAAATCATTTCAATTTTATAATTTTAGGAACATTATGCTTTCGCTGTTTTACATTAACTCAATATCACTAAGGAAAGTATAATGCGTGAATTAAACCAAAATGAAATGAGCAGTGTCGCTGGTGGAATTGGTGCTGGTAACGGGAACGGTAATCACAGTGGTAACGGCAATGGTAACAGTGGTGGTAACGGTGGTACCTGTAACGGCGGCAATGGTGGTAATGGTGGCCGTGGGGGTAATGGCGGCAACGGCGGTAATGGCGGAAACTGTGGTGGTGGTAATAATGGCGGACGCCGTTAATCACCCTTAACAGCGAATACGACGGCTCACGATAGATTTTTATTGTGGGCCATCGTGAAGGATGTACTTATTTCATCAGGAGATGAAAATGCGAAAATTACTGAATTCTGAGATGCAGCTTATTTCCGGAGGATCACAATGTGACGGCGGTAATGGCGGCAACGGGGGCGCCGGTGGGAACGGAGGTCGTGGAGGAAACGGTGGCACGTGTGGGTCAGGCAATGGCGGCAACGGCGGCAATGGTGGACGTGGAGGTAACGGAGGAGATGGCGGTAACGGTGGCCCAGGCGGGAAAGGGGGCAAAGGCGGAAAAGGAGGTCCCGGAGGACATGACGGACGCAATGGAAAAGATGGCTGAATCTTTACCGGGTCAACATTACTGACTGAGAGCTAATGGCCAGGACAGTCAGTGAACGTTTTGGAACAGGTGGAATAACCAGGCGCCATTCAGCTAAAAATGATCGCCTGGAATCAGGCTAAATCTAAAGACTTGCTTTACAAAAGGAATAGCATGCGTGTATCGCCAACAAGCGGTTGAATACAAAAAAATGCGATGGCAGGGAAAGGCCTTATTACTACCTGGTATTCCAATTTGGCTTGTTGCCGGATTATCTGCTTTTTTTATTGTTGCCTTTATCGTTTTCATTTTGACATTCAGCTATACAAGAAGGATCACAGTGATGGGTGAGATATCCACGTATCCCCGCTCATCAAATGTGTATGCCAGTGTCCAGGGCGTTGTAGTTAAACAGTTTGTCACTGAAGGTCAACTGCTCAAAACAGGCGATGCTATCTACATGATAGATGTTAGTAAAAGCACGCGTAGCGGTGTTGTGAGTGATAACCAGCGAATGGATGTCGATAACCAACTTACACGTATTGCTCAAATCACGGATCTTCTTCAGGAGAATAAAAGAAACACTCTGGAAATGCTAAAAAAACAAAAAGAGCAATACAGTGCGGCCCTCAAACGATCCTCAGACATTATCGCACAAGCCCAGGAAGGCATTCGCGTCATGAAAACGAACATGGAAAACTATCGGCATTATCAAGCGCGCGGACTTATCACGCAGGATCAGTTGATAAACCAGATAGCCTTATACTACGAGCGACAAAATAATATGCTTAATTTGTCTGCTCAAAGCGATCAGAACGCGTTGCAGGTGACCACTCTCGAAAGCCAGATTCAAACTCAGGCTGCCGAATTTGATAACCAGATCCACCAGATGGAGCTTCAGCGCTACGAGCTGCAAAAAGAGCGTCTAAATATTGATGCCGGGGGCGCAATTATCATCCGGGCAATGTCTGACGGGCGGGTAGACTCTCTGAGCGTTACGGTTGGGCAGATGATCAAACCTGGCGACAGCCTCCTGCAAATTATCCCTCTGACTATCGATCATTTTTCTCTTGTCACATGGGTGCCTAATGATGCCGTCCCCTACCTTTCTCCTGGCGACCGGGTGAACATTCGCTATGAGGCGTTTCCGGCACAAAAATTTGGCATGTTTGGGGGCTCCATTTCGGTTATCTCGCGTTCCCCTGCCTCCCCTCAGGAGATGCAAACCTATCAGGGGGCACTTAAAGCGACCTCACCCGGGGCCGCCCCTTACTACAAAATTATTATCAGGCCTGACAGACAAAACATTGCCTATGCGGGCAAACGTCTGAGTTTAGGCAATGGTATGCAGGCTCAAAGCACCTTATTTCTGGAAAAAAGAAAAATCTACCAGTGGATGCTTTCACCCTTCTACGATATGAAAAATAGCGCCGGGGGTCCGGTAAATGAGTAAACGCTCTCTTAAAACCCTCATCGAACAGCTGGATCTCCAGTTGCGCTCCCGGGTTCCGCTGGTTCACCAGACGGAATCGTCAGAGTGCGGCCTGGCCTGCCTCGCGATGATCTGTAGCCACTATGGCAAACAGAGCAACCTCATCGCCCTGCGTCAACAATTTAACCTGTCGGCACGGGGCACCACGCTGGCAGGCATGACGCAAATTGCTGAACAACTTGGACTCGCAACACGCTGTTTATCCCTCGATCTCAATGAACTCAGCGCGCTTAAAACTCCTTGCATCCTGCACTGGGATTTTAACCATTTTGTGGTACTCGTCAGCGTGAAGCAGAATCGAGCCATACTTCACGACCCCGCTCGGGGGCGAAGAAAAGTAGGTATGGAGGAGATGTCGAAATACTTCACCGGCATAGCGCTCGAAGTATGGCCCGGAAGTACATTTGCCGCACAGCCAACAAGCCATCAGTTCAGCCTGAGGTCCCTGGCCGCGAAGGTGCACGGCCTTAAGGGAATGTTAGGCAAAATATTTTTCTATTCGCTCATTATTGAAACCATCAACCTGCTTATACCGATAGGCACTCAACTCGCCCTGGATCATGCTATTCCCGCCGCAGATATGGGCTTGTTAACGGTGATTTGTATCGGCCTGTTTCTCTTTACTTTACTGCGCGTGGCGTTGAGTGCTTTACGTTCATGGTCCTCGCTGATAATGACGACGCTTATCAATGTGCAGTGGCAGTCCGGGCTTTTTACCCATCTCGTGCGGCTGCCTCTAAGCTATTTTGAGCGGCGCAAGCTGGGCGATATTCAGTCGCGCTTTGGATCACTGAACACGCTTCGAGAAACTTTTACCAGCAGCATCATTGGGGCACTTATCGATGGAACCATGATGATGGGTGTCATCGTGATGATGATACTTTATGGCGGCTGGCTGACTGGCGTAGTCATAGGCTTTACTGCGCTGTATGTTCTGACCAGACTAATGACCTACAGTACCTATCGCGAGTTATCGGAAGAAACCCTCATCAGAGATGCCCGCACCCGGTCCTATTTCATGGAAACGTTGTACGGTATCGCGACCGTAAAAATGCAGGGTTTGAGTGAGAGACGCGGCACTCACTGGTTAAATCTGGAAATTGACACGATCAATACAGAGATAAAAATCACCAAAATGGATCTGCTTTTTGGTGGGGTAAACGCTTTTATTATTGCCTGCGAACAAATAACAATGTTATGGCTGGGTTCAAAACTCATCATAGAAAACGCGATGACAATTGGAATGTTCATCGCTTTTGGCGTGTTCAGAGAACAATTTGCCGACAGAATCTGGTCACTGACAAATTTTCTGATGAAGTTGCGCATGATGCATCTTCATAACGAACGCGTATCCGATATTGCGCTTAACGTAAGAGAAATGAAAAAGCCTGACAGAGAAATCATAAATACCATGCAACCTGTTACTCTTGAAACCCATGCGCTGAGCTATCGCTATGACGAGCATTCCGCCGATGTTTTTCGCAATCTCTCATTCAAGGTTTCAGCAGGTGAAAGCGTGGCGATTACAGGACCGTCAGGAGCGGGGAAAACCACGCTTATGAGAGTACTTTGTGGGTTATTTGAACCACTTTCGGGCTCCGTCACAATCGACGGTTATGACATTCAACAGCTGGGTTTAAACAACTATCGTAAAATTATCGGCTGCGTTATGCAGGATGATAAGTTGTTCTCTGGATCAATCAGGGAAAATATTTGTGGCTTTGATGACAAAGGCGATAAGGAGTGGATGGAAGCCTGCGCCCGCGCCAGCTATATCCATGACGTGATTATAAAAATGCCTATGGGATACGAGACCCTAATTGGTGAACTCGGTGAAGGATTATCAGGTGGACAAAAACAACGACTCTTTATTGCGCGCGCGCTATATCGCAAACCCGGAATATTATTTATGGATGAAGCGACCAGCGCACTGGATGAAGAGAGTGAGAGCTATGTCAATGCAGCCATCAAAAAGTTAAACATCACACGCATTATCATCGCGCACAGAAAATCAACTATCGCATCCGCTGAACGTGTGATTCAACTAACGCCACTGACAGAACAACATGAGCCCAGCCAGAAATGAAACATTGCCTGATACCGAGAATAAAACCTATCAGCAAGCAGATAATTATTACGATCCTCGCATTTTTCGGCTGTCTCTTTTTCGCTCATGCTAACGCAAATCCCTATGAGGATGGCATGGATCCTTATCATTGGATGGAAACTCACCCCCAACAGACTGCTCGCTGGTTAAATCAACGCTCAAACCAGACGGTTAAGACACTCCACGCCCTTCCATGGAGAAACACGCTGGCGAAAAGGTTAAGCGAGCTGGAGAATACGGCCCCCACTATTTCTGATATTTATGATGCGGGACAAAATCGTTTTTATCTACGCTCAACGGTCGAACACCCATACCTGCGGCTGTTTGTAAGACAGAAGGGAAAACCGGAACGGGTGCTCATTGATCCGCCTGTTGGCTATGGGATTAATTTTTTTAGCCCTTCACATGATGGTCGCTATGTGGCTTTTGGGCTCTCAAGAAACGGGACTGAAAGCACGAGAATTACCGTTATCCGGGTTGTGGATAATGTCGTATTAGATACGCATATACCCGACGTTCGCTATCCCAGCGTTGTCTGGGCCGCGGATAATCAGTCCTTTTATTATAGTCTCAACACCATCACTCAGGATTCAGGACGACAAACCTGCGGCAAGGTCTACCTCCATCGTATAGGGCACGACAGAGACGTTATGACGTTTGACTGGCGCACGCTACCTGAACTCGCACAAAAAGCCTGCGAAAACGTTAATATGTACACCTCTCCTGATTCTGAATATCTGATTGTTAACGTTTCAAAATCCATCAGTGGTTATGGAGGCTACCTTTTTGCCGCTAAAAAAGACGCGGATGACAACAGCACACTCACCTGGAACAAAATTGTTGATACCGATAAAAATGTTTCTGCCTTTGTTTATTCCGGGAAGTGGATTTATCTGGCGAGCTATAACGCCTCCTCAGGCTATGATATTTCACGCATCAATCTGGCGGCTCCTGCCTCCACCAAAGAACACGTGATGAGCTGGTCGAACGGAGAGTTAACACAATTAAGCCTGAGTAGGGATTCACTTTATGTGGCTTATCATAACGCCGGAAGCAGTAAATTCATGCGTATTCCGTTTGCTGATATCAGTCACCACCAGGCAATTCCGGTCCCTGCAGATGAAGACGTGAGTGCGATATTTGCCAGCAGCGATAGTCAGGACATTCTCTTCACCCGTCAGGGCTGGCTTAATCCCCCCGTCATTTATCATTATCAACCTGCGGATAACATTCTCCAGAAAACAGAGTTAATACCGCCATTAAGCCAGCCCCTGACAGACTATGTGACGGAAGAAAAATGGGTCACTACAGCAGAGAATGTTCGCGTCCCACTGACTCTCATATACCGTAAAGGCATTGCGCGCGATGGTTCGGTCCCTACCTGGTTGACGGCTTATGGCGCGTACGGCGTGAGTACGTTTCCTTCATTCGATCTGACCCGTCTGCTCTGGCTGGAACAAGGCGGTATTCTCGCTATCGCGCATGTACGCGGAGGCGGTGAAATGGGCCCTGAATGGCACGAAGCAGGAAGAGCGGATAAGAAAGAAAATTCCATTACCGATTTTATCCGTTGCGCGGAATATCTTATCGACAGTCGCTACACCTCACCGTCAAAACTGGCAATCGGGGGTGAAAGCGCGGGGGGAATTATCGTGGGTATGGCGATGACCCGTCGCCCGGAACTGTTTTCCGCAGTGGCCATAGACGCCGGGATGCTGAATACCAGCCGACTGGATAACATTCCGATAGGTGTGATGAACTATGACGAACTGGGATCGCCGCTGACGCCGTCAGGCAGGCTAAACTTATTGAAAATAGATGCATACCGGCATCTGGTACCTGAAAAACGTTATCCTCCCGTGCTGTTAACCGTGGGCCTGCATGACCAGCGCGTTTCCCCGTGGCAAACAGCAAAATTCGCCGCCCGTTTAGAGGAGATCGGCTCGCCGCGTAGCGTGCTGGTTCTGGCTTACCGTCAGGGAGGACACAGTGCGGCAACCTATGCCGAGGCCGATTCAAAATTAGTCGACACGGTAAGTTTCTTCATCTGGAAAACCGGTCTTCACGTTCAGGACAGGTGAAAGCGGCACCCGTTACGGGTGCCCTGTCATTCATACACGAAATGGTTCAAACATCCGGGAACATCACGCTATTCCCCGGCGCTTCCCTGTGCAGGTGGATAAAGTTCAGGTGCCGTTCATACTGGTCCAGAATATCCGTAATCACCTGCTCCTTGCTGTAGTCCATCAAATCATTCCCCTGACTTCCTTCCAGCAGGAAGGTCTCCAGCCGGTAGTAGGTCGATTTCCCGCTGCGCGCCCGGTAGGTAAAGCCGGGGACCGAGTACTGCTGCGGCCAGATCTGGTAGACAAAGTTCTGCTCGTCGCCCATGTGCACCAGCAGATCCAGGTGCCCCAGGGTCTCGCCCTCCTCCGGCGGCAGGTTTTTCAGCTCCACGTAGGCGCCGCGCAGCTTCAGCTCCTGCGCCACCTCTTCCATCGCCGGGAAGCAGACCGTCTCCATCATCTGTTTGGTGTAGCGCGTGCCTGGGTAGTTCATCAGGCGCGACAGGCGTTTCTTCCAGCTCAGCCGGTCCTGCGCGCCCATCGGGCGCGGCGCAGTGTCGCGGCTGGCGCTGACGCGGCGGTAATCTTCCACCTTGAGCGATTTATACAGCCCGGCCATCACGAAGAAGATAACGAAGCTGAACGGCAGCCCCATGATCACCGTGGTGTTCTGCAACGCCGATATGCCATTGGTCATCAGCATGCCGAGCGTCAGCAGGCCGATGGCGACGGACCAGAAGATGCGCAGCCAGTTCGGCGCATCGCTGTTGATGTCTTTGAGCTTCGAGGTGAAGTTGCCCAGCACCAGCGCGCCGGAATCCGCCGAAGTGACGTAAAACAACAGGCCGGTAATGGTCGCCACGGAGGCGCTAAAGGTGAACGCCGGGTACTGCGCCAGCAGGCTGTAGAAGCCGCGCTCCGGGTGCGCCATCGCTTCCTGTGCAAAGGTTGCGTTGCCGTGGATGATCTCATGGAGCGCGCTGTTGCCGAACACCGACAGCCACAGCAGGGTAAAGGTGAACGGGATAATCAGCGTGCCCATAACAAACTGACGGATGGTGCGGCCACGTGAAATACGCGCCAGGAACAGGCCGACAAACGGCGACCACGCGACCCACCACGCCCAGAAGAAAAGCGTCCAGTTGTTCATCCACTCCACCGGGCGGTCGAAGGCGAAGCTGTTCAGCGTCATGCCCATAAAGCGGTTCACATAGTCGCCCACGTTCAGCACTAAGGCATTGAGCAGGAACGAGGTATCGCCCATAAACAGCACGAACAGGATCAGGCCCAGCGCCAGCGCCACGTTCAGTTCAGAGAGCACGCGGATGCCCTTATCGACGCCCGACGTCACCGAGATGGTGGCGATAATGACGGAGAGCGCAATCAGCGCCGCTTTCGCCGCCATCGAATCCGGAATATCAAACAGCACGCTCAGGCCGTAGTTAAGCTGCACCACGCCAATCCCGAGTGTTGTCGCGATGCCGAAGATGGTGCCGATCACCGCCGCAATGTCAACGCTGTGGCCAATCGGACCGTTGATCTTTTTACCGAAAATCGGGTACAGCGCGGAGCGGATGGTGAGGGGCAAATTATAACGATAGCTAAAGTATCCCAGCGCCATCCCCATCAGGGCGTACATTGACCAGCCGGTCAGGCCGTAGTGGAACAGCGTCCAGACCATCGCCTGGCGTGCGGCCTCCATCGTCTGCCCTGCCCCTTCCGGGGGCTGCATATACTGCGTGACCGGTTCCGCCACGGAAAAGAACATCAGGTCGATGCCGATGCCCGCGGCAAACAGCATCGCGGCCCAGCTCAGCAGGCTGAACTCGGGCTTGGACTGCTCGGGACCGAGCTTAACGGAGCCGAAGCGCGAGCAGGCAATGCAGACCACAAAGACGATATAAAGCGTCGCCGCCAGCAGGTAGTACCAGCCGAAGGTCTTTGACACCCAGTTCAGGGTGCGCCCAATCCACTCGGCAGAAAAATCGCGAAAGAAGATCGTTGTCAGGGAAAACAACAAAATCAGCCCGGCGGACGTATAAAAAACGACCGGGTTGATTTTGTCTTTTTCTCTGTCCTGTGAAAGGTCTGTCATCCAGTATCCTCACTGTTTTTGTAACTATTAAAATTCAAATCCGCAACAATTAAGACACATTTTATATTGAACGTCCAATCAAAAACCGCTTTAATGGTTAACCAACGCTGATGAATGGAGTGGCAAAAATGCCCAAAGTGGGGATGCAGCCGATCCGGCGCAGGCAGCTTATCGACGCCACGCTGGAAGCAATAAATGAAGTGGGAATGCACGACGCGACGATCGCGCAGATCGCCCGTCGGGCGGGCGTTTCCACGGGGATCATCAGTCACTATTTCAAAGACAAAAACGGCCTGCTGGAAGCGACCATGCGCGACATCACCGGCCAGCTGCGCGATGCGGTATTAAGCCGCCTGCACGCCCTGCCGAACGGCAGCGCGGAGCAGCGTCTGCAGGCGATTGTCGGCGGTAACTTTGATGAAACCCAGGTGAGCAGCGCGGCGATGAAGGCCTGGCTGGCCTTCTGGGCAAGCAGCATGCACCAGCCGATGCTCTACCGCCTGCAGCAGGTGAGCAGCCGCCGCCTGCTGTCGAACCTGGTGTACGAGTTCCGCCGCGAGCTTCCGCGCGAGCAGGCCCAGGAGGCGGGCTACGGGCTGGCGGCGCTGATCGACGGGCTGTGGTTGCGCGCCGCGCTGAGCGGCAAGCCGCTGGATAAGACCCTGGCGCAGTCTCTGACCAGCCACTTTATCAGCCAGCATTTACCGACCGAATAACCGAGGAGAATTTATGTCCCGAATGGCAGAACAGCAGCTTTATATCAATGGTGGTTATACATCGGCCACCAGCGGTCGCACCTTCGAGACCATCAACCCGGCCAACGGTGAAGTCCTGGCGACCGTTCAGGCCGCCGGGCGCGAAGACGTCGATCGCGCCGTAGAAAGCGCAACGCGCGGGCAAAAAGTCTGGGCGGCGATGACCGCCATGGAGCGCTCTCGCATCCTGCGTCGCGCCGTCGACATCCTGCGCGAGCGCAACGACGATCTGGCAAAGCTGGAAACCCTCGACACCGGTAAAGCGTATTCCGAAACCTCAACCGTGGATATCGTCACCGGTGCGGACGTGCTGGAGTACTACGCGGGTCTGATCCCGGCGCTGGAAGGCAGCCAGATCCCCTTGCGCGAGACCTCATTCGTCTATACCCGCCGCGAGCCGCTGGGCGTGGTGGCGGGCATCGGCGCATGGAACTACCCGATCCAGATCGCCCTGTGGAAATCCGCCCCGGCGCTGGCGGCGGGCAACGCAATGATCTTCAAGCCGAGCGAAGTGACGCCGCTTACCGCCCTGAAGCTTGCCGAGATCTACACCGAAGCGGGCCTGCCGGACGGCGTGTTTAACGTCCTGCCGGGCGTGGGCGCGGAGACCGGCCAGTACCTGACCGAGCATCCGGGCATCGCCAAAGTCTCCTTTACCGGCGGCGTCGCCAGCGGCAAAAAGGTGATGGCGAACGCCGCGGCCTCCTCCCTGAAAGAGGTGACGATGGAGCTGGGCGGCAAATCGCCGCTGATTATTTTTGACGATGCGGATCTGGATCTCGCGGCGGACATTGCCATGATGGCCAACTTCTTCAGCTCCGGCCAGGTGTGCACCAACGGCACCCGTGTGTTTGTTCCGGCTAAGTTCAAAGCCGCGTTTGAGCAGAAAATCGTTGAGCGCGTGGGCCGCATCCGCGCGGGCGATCTGTTCGATGAAGCTACCAACTTTGGTCCGATGGTCAGCTTCCCGCACCGCGACAGCGTGATGCGCTACATCGCCAAAGGCAAAGAGGAAGGCGCGCGCGTGCTGTGCGGCGGCGACGTGCTGAAGGGCGAAGGCTTTGACAACGGCGCGTGGGTGGCCCCGACCGTGTTCACCGACTGCACCGACGAAATGACCATCGTGCGCGAAGAGATCTTCGGCCCGGTGATGTCCATCCTCACCTATGAGTCCATTGAGGAAGCGATTCGCCGCGCCAACGACACCGACTACGGGCTGGCAGCAGGCATCGTCACGGCCGACCTGAACCGCGCCCACGGCGCCATTCATCAGCTCGAGGCGGGCATCTGCTGGATCAACACCTGGGGTGAATCCGCCGCAGAGATGCCGGTCGGCGGCTACAAGCACTCCGGCATTGGCCGCGAGAACGGCGTCATGACGCTGCAGAGCTACACCCAGGTGAAGTCCATCCAGGTTGAGATGGGTAAATTCCAGTCCATATTTTAACCGGGAGGTTTATTTGCAATTTGACTACATCATTATCGGGGCTGGCTCTGCCGGCAACGTGCTGGCTACACGACTGACTGAAGATCCGAACACCACCGTCCTGCTGCTTGAAGCGGGCGGGCCGGATTACCGCTTTGACTTCCGCACCCAGATGCCCGCCGCGCTGGCGTTCCCGCTGCAGGGCAAGCGCTACAACTGGGCGTACGAAACTGAGCCAGAGCCATACATGAACAACCGCCGCATGGAGTGCGGACGTGGCAAAGGGCTGGGCGGCTCGTCGCTGATCAACGGCATGTGCTACATCCGCGGTAACGCGATGGACCTCGACCACTGGGCAAAAGAGCCGGGTCTGGAGCACTGGAGCTACCTCAACTGCCTGCCCTACTACCGCAAGGCAGAGACCCGCGACGTGGGACCGAACGACTACCACGGCGGCGACGGTCCGGTGAGCGTCACCACTTCGAAACCGGGCGTGAACCCGCTGTTTGAGGCAATGGTGGAGGCGGGCGTGCAGGCGGGCTATCCGCGTACCGACGATCTTAACGGCTATCAGCAGGAAGGCTTCGGCCCGATGGACCGCACGGTCACGCCGCAGGGCCGACGCGCCAGCACCGCGCGCGGCTATCTGGATCAGGCGAAACCGCGCCCAAACCTGACCATCCGCACCCACGCCATGACCGATCGCATCCTCTTTGAGGGCAAGCGCGCGGTGGGCGTCGAGTGGCTGGAGGGTGAAAGCACCATTCCATCCAAAGCGACGGCAAAAAAAGAAGTGCTGCTGAGTGCCGGGGCGATTGCCTCTCCGCAGATCCTCCAGCGCTCCGGCGTGGGCAACGCTGACCTGCTGAAACAGTTCGATATCCCGCTGGTACACGATCTGCCCGGCGTGGGCGAAAACCTGCAGGATCACCTGGAGATGTACCTCCAGTACGAATGCAAAGAGCCAGTCTCCCTCTACCCTGCCCTGCAGTGGTGGAACCAGCCGAAGATTGGCGCCGAGTGGCTGTTTGGCGGCACCGGCGTGGGCGCGAGCAACCACTTCGAAGCGGGTGGGTTTATCCGCAGCCGTGAAGAGTTTGAGTGGCCAAACATTCAGTACCACTTCCTGCCGGTGGCGATTAACTACAACGGCTCGAACGCGGTGAAAGAGCACGGCTTCCAGTGCCACGTCGGTTCCATGCGCTCCCCGAGCCGTGGGCACGTGCGCATCCAGTCGCGCGATCCGCACCAGCATCCGGCGATCCTGTTCAACTACATGTCCCACGAGCAGGACTGGCAGGAGTTTCGCGATGCGATCCGCATCACCCGCGAGATCATGCACCAGCCCGCGCTGGACAAGTACCGCGGCCGTGAAATCAGTCCGGGTATTGACTGCCAGACCGACGAGCAACTGGACGAGTTCGTGCGCAACCACGCCGAAACCGCCTTCCACCCGTGCGGCACCTGCAAGATGGGTTACGACGAGATGGCGGTGGTCGACGGCGAAGGCCGCGTTCACGGGCTGGAAGGGCTGCGCGTGGTGGATGCGTCGATTATGCCGCAGATCATCACCGGCAACCTGAACGCCACCACCATTATGATCGGCGAAAAGATTGCCGACGTCACTCGCGGACGCGAGCCGCTGGCGAAGAGCACAGCGGCGTATTATGTGGCGAACGGGGCACCGGTGAGGCGCTGAGGATATTTCCCCTCACCCTGCCCCTCTCCCCATAGGCTGAGGGATCCCCAGTAATTTTAAGCAGCATCAATAACGTTGTTTAAGAACGACTGAAGCCTTTCAGCGATGCCCTGGTCCGGCTGTAAATCGCTGAGGCGTTTCCTGCAGGCCGGGGCGAGGCGCATGGATGCGCCGAGAGGGCGGGCTTTACAGGGACGTTACCTCCGCCCGTACCCGATAAGCCGGAAGGAATAAGCCGAGGGCACCGCGAAGCGGCGATTTACCGCCGGGAGCCCGGGTCGCCAGGGTGGTGGCGACTGAGCCACCCTGGCACGTTCACAGGTTATGGGGTTACAGAGTAGCAAGGAACATAAAGTGAACGGAATGACCACAACAGCTGTATGTTCCCCTCACCCTAACCCTCTCCCCGGAGGGGCGAGGGGACTGTTCCGTGCTGGCATTACTTTGTGGGGCCCCCTCAGCTCCATAGGGGAGAGGGGATTAACCTCCCCCTTCAAAAATTTATTTTTATTTTCCTGCATCCAGTTTCCTCCCGCCCCTCGTATATGCATATGTGAGCAACCCCTTTGCTCCCCAATCCGAGGAAAGATGATGAAAAAGCTAACCCGTGTTGCATTCGTAACCAGCGCTTTACTCTTCTGTGCAGGCGCATCAGCCGCCATGACGTCAGGCTCCGTGATGGTGGGCGGAGCGGAAATGTTCCCGAGCAAAAATATTGTTGAAAACGCCATAAACTCGAAAGATCACACCACGCTGGTAGCCGCCGTCAAAGCGGCAGGACTGGTGGATACGCTTCAGAGCAAAGGGCCGTTCACCGTGTTTGCGCCGACCAATGCGGCGTTTGCGAAATTGCCTGCCGGCACGGTCGAAAACCTGGTCAAACCCGAAAACAAAGCCACACTCACCAGCATCCTGACCTATCACGTGGTCGCCGGTAATTACGATATGAAAGCGCTGGAGCAGAAAATTAAACAGGGCGGCGGCCACGCGGAGCTGAAGACCGTTAACGGTCAGCCGCTGTGGATCATGAGCAACGGCCCGCACAATATTCAGCTTAAGGACGGTAAAGGCAATGTGGCGAACATTAGCACCTATGACGTTCATCAAAAAAACGGTGTGATCGATGTGATTGATACCGTCCTGATGCCTAAGTAGTTGTCTATACTTCGGAAGTGTGACGTTGCCTTCCGGGAAAAACATGGATAACGCGCTGGCTGAACAGCAACTGAAATTAATGCAGGCGGTCGCAAACGGCGATCGCCGTGCATTTGAACAACTTTATCGACTCACGTCGCCACACCTGTTTGCCGTCGCGCTGCGCATGCTGCGTGACCGCGCGTGGGCAGAAGAGATCCTTCACGACTGTTTTATCACCGTCTGGAGTAAAGCCGAAACCTACAACGCTGCACTGAGCTCCCCGATGACCTGGCTTACGCACATTGTGCGCAACCGCTGTATTGATTGGCTGCGCAGCGGGCAAACCCGCGCTGCCGACCGCGAGACGGCGTATAACGACGCGCTTCTGCCTTGCGAGAACGATGAGCAGAATAACTGGCACGACGATGTGCAGGCAGAGCGGCTCAGACAGTGTCTAGAACATTTGAGCAGCGAGCAGCGTCAGAGCATTACGCTCGCCTACTATCAGGGAATGTCTCACAGCGACATTGCCGACTGGCTCCAGCAGCCTCTGGGCTCGGTGAAAAGCTGGATACGTCGGGCAATGGACCATCTTCGGGAGTGTGTCGGGCTATGAATGACGCAGAAAAACGCGACGACATGCTGGCAGCAGAGTATGCCCTCGGCACGCTGCGGGGAGGAGCGCGGCTTCAGTTCCAGAAAAGGGTCCTCCATGAACCCGCTCTGGCCGCCCGCGTGGCGTACTGGCAGGACATGTTCAGCACACTGGATAGTCATCTTGTGCCCGTCCCTCCACCCGAGACGGTGTGGAAGAGAATCGCCCTCGATCTGCCGCCCAAAAAGACTTTACGCAAAAGTCGGCCTTATATCGGCTGGATGGCTGCGGCCTCCCTCGCCGCCCTGTCGTTCGTTGCCTGGTATGCCATCCGTACCCCGGAACTCGCTCCGCTGATGGTACTCAACGATACCCAACAGCACGGACAGTGGGTCGTCAGCGCGGACGCCAGCCGTCAGCACCTGAGCATTGCCCCTCTTCGACCAACGGCTGTCGCGGCGCAACACAGCCTGCAGCTTTGGCTGATCCCAGGCGGGCAGGCGCCGGTATCCATGGGACTGCTGCATAACGACATCCCCACACGCGTCACCCTCAGGAACACAACGCTCTCTCCTGACGCCACGATTGCCATAAGCCTTGAACCAGAGGGCGGATCGCCCACTGGACTCCCCACAGGCCCGGTGCTTTACAGTGGCAAATTATAATCCTCAGGCCCTGTTCGCAGGGCCGCTATCGTGACCCCATTTCATTTATATACTATTCTCGGTTACCTATAAGAATTAAATATTAAGCCTGTAATTAATTTAATTATTAAAAAACGACATTGACAGACTCTCCCGCACTCCATTAAGTTTTAAACGAACATCTTTTTATTCCCGATACACAATATATCCAAAACCGCGTTAATGAATTTGTCATTATTCATTAACGCTTCTCTGCCTTTTATTTTTTGCATCACTCATTAGCGAGATAAGATCATGAATAATAGTGCAAACAAGGTTGTTGTCATTACCGGTGCCAGCAGCGGTATTGGTCAGGCGATTGCCCTCCATTTAGCGAATAACGCGTTTTCGCTGGTGCTGGTGGCGCGCCGTCTGGACAGAATTAATGCCCTGGTGGATCAGATTATTCAGCAAGGCGGCAAGGCTATTGCCGTCAAGGCCGATGTCACCCGTCAGGAAGAGGTTCAGCGCGCCATTGACGCTGCCGTTGCCGCCTACCAGCGCGTGGATGTGCTGATCAACAACGCGGGCTTTATGGCTATCGCCCCCTTGAGCGAGCTGAAAACCGACGAATGGGACAAGATGATTGATACCAATCTGAAAGGGGTACTGTACGGCATCGCTGCCGCTTTTCCGGTGTTCCAGCGTCAGGGCTGCGGGCATTTTATTAACGTTGCCTCCGTCGCGGGCATCAAGGTGCTGGCGCCTGGCGGCGTGGTGTACAGCGCCACGAAATTCGCCGTCCGCGCGCTGAGTGAAGGCTTACGTCAGGAGGCGGGTAAAACCCTCCGCACGACGCTTATTTCGCCCGGCGCCGTCGAGAGCGAACTGCAATTCGGTAGCTCTGACGAAGAGAGCAAAAAATTTCTCCATGAGTTTTATAAGCAGGCTATTCCGGCTGACGCGATTGCCCGCGCGGTTTTATTTGCTATTGAACAGCCTGGCGACGTTGATATTAATGAAATCGTTGTTCGTCCGACGCAGGAAGAATTTTAGCCTGGGTTAAATAATACTGAATGAGGTGTCAGTATGATTAAATCATTAACGTCCTTATCAGATCTCAATATGCGAACGGGTGCCGATATTCTCCTTGAAGTGCTGGAGAGTGAAGGCGTGGAATATATTTTTGGCAACCCCGGTACCACCGAGCTTCCGCTCATTGATGCCCTGCTTCGCCATGAAAATATTCATTATATTCTGGCGCTACAGGAGAGCACCGTGGTGGCAATTGCTGACGGCTATGCGAAAGCCTCCGGCAAAACGGGCTTTATCAATTTGCATACCGCCAGCGGTCTGGGGCACGGCATGGGGAATCTGATTAATTCGCGGATCATGAAAACCCCGCTGGTGGTCACCGTTGGACAGCAGGATACGCGACACTACGTCCGCGATCCGCTGCTGTATGATGATATTGTTTCCATTGGCTCCCCGGTCATGAAATGGGCGCAGGAGGTCACCAGCGCCGACCAGCTCCCGGTGCTGGTGCGCCGCGCGTTTCACGCTGCCAGCTATCCTCCGGCTGGTCCGGTGCTGCTCTCTCTGCCAATGAACGTGATGGAAGAGCTGAGCGACGCCGGGATACAAACGGCCTCTAAAGTGAACTACCACACCGTAGCGGGCTCGCTGGACGAACTGGCCGAAGAACTGAGCCAGGTTACGCCCGGCAGGATCATGATTGTGGCGGGCGATGAGGTGCACTCCAGCGGCTCGACGCAGGAGATTGTCGAGCTGGCGGAAGCGCTCAGCGCCCACGTCTACGGCTCCTCCTGGCCGCTGAATTTACCTTTTCCCACTCAGCACGCGCTCTGGCGGGGCAATATGCCCACCACCGCCAGCGAAATCGCCAGCATCATCAACGCCTACGATGCCGTATTCATCATCGGCGGCAGAAGCCTGATCACCATTTTGTACAGCGAGGGCGAGGCCATTCCGGCGACCTGCGCGGTGTATCAGCTCTCGGCGGATATGCACGAGCTTGGCCGTACGTATGCCACTCGCCTTTCGGTGATGGGGGATATCAAGCTCTCCCTGCACGAACTGTTGCCGAAGCTTGAGCAGCGCCTGATCGCCAGCAGGCTGGTCCACCAGCGGCTGCTGGTTGCGGCCCGCGACGAACGGGAGAAGGAGTGGCAGCAGCAGGAGGAACGTCTGGCCGCCGAGCGGCTACGCCCGGCGATCTCCCCGATGGTCGCAGCCTGGGAAGTCATCCGATCCATTCCGGCGGGTACCACCATCGTTGATGAGGCGATAGCGACCGCCAGGCATGTCCGCCGGTTCATCTCTGACCAGCAGCACCAGCGCTACTACTTTATGCGCGGCGGCGGACTGGGCTGGGGGATGCCTGCCTCAGTAGGGCACTCGCTGGGACGCGGACGGGAGCCGGTGGTCTGCCTGATAGGTGACGGAGCCTCCCTGTACTCGCCGCAGGCGCTCTGGACGGCGGCACACGAAAATCTGCCGGTCACCTTTATCGTCATGAATAACAGGGAGTACAACATCCTGAAAAACTTTATGAAGAGCCAGGCTGACTACAGCTCAACGCGGCTGGGGCGTTTTATCGGGATGGACCTGGTGAACCCGCATATCGATTTTCAGTCGCTGGCCACCGCCATGGGCGTCCACTGCTGCCGGGTAACCGAAGCTGCCGATATCGCCGAAGCGGTAGCGCGCGGGCTACAGTCAGGAAAAACCAACCTGATTGAAATCGCGATTTCCGCGGATTAGCCGCGCGTTTACGCTGTACCCTACATAAAAAACTTATAACCGAAACGCCTCAAGACGCTTTATCTGACGCCCGTCGTCGTCAAAATTCTCCGCCGCCAGCCAGGCGCGCAGCTCCGCATCTCTTTGCGGCCATTCGCCGTCAATAATAGAAAGCATATCGCTGTCGCGGTTGCGCCCTTTGCGCACCAGCTTCTGGCGCAGGCGCCCTTCCCAGACAAACCCCAGCCGCTCCGCTGCCCTGCGTGAGGCCACGTTCATCGAATCGCACTTCCACTCCAGCCGCCGATAGCCGTGCTCAAACGCATTTTTCAGCAGCAGCCACACCGTTTCAGTGCCGATGCGGGAACCTTTCATTTTACGCGACCAGGTGACGTGTCCTATCTCCACAGACCCCAGCAGCCGCTCGTTGGCCATATAGCTCACCAGCCCCACCGCCCGTTCGGTGCGTAAGTCAATGACGGCAAATGGCACCAGCTCATCATCCATGACCTTCGCCATGATCCAGTGCGCGGTGGCTTCCACGCTCGTGGGCTGCGTGCTGGCAAGCCACGTCCAGTCGCTGTCGTCGCCCAGCGCGTAGGCCTCATAGAGATCGGCCGCGTGGCGGTCGGCGTCCAGCGGCTCCAGGCAGCAATACTGGCCGAACAGCGGCGTGCGGGTTAACGCGCGCGCGCCTTTCCAGTCGGGAACGATATCGTTAACGGTTTGACCATGTTGATTGATTTCGGGCACGGCGGTGACTCCCTGAAAGGTAAGGCATTTGTTATAGCAGGTTAAAAAGCAGGCGAAAAGCAGCGTGTTTTAATAGCCCGAGCGCATGCGATATTCCCGGAAGGCATAAGTAAAGCTGAATTTCGACTTTGTGGAATGTCACAGTCGCCCTAACGTAGCGGAGCATAAAACAATCACAATATATTCTTCTCAGGGATCGCTATGACAAAAAAACTGTTGCCGTTACTGGTGCTGGCTGCGCTCTCAGGCGCAGCCCACGCCGCTACTCCGCCCAACACGCTGGTGGTTGCCCAGGGGCTTGATGATATCGTGAGCCTCGACCCGGCCGAAGCCAACGAGCTCTCCAGCATCCAGACCGTGCCGAGCCTGTACCAGCGTCTGGTGCAGCCGGACCGCGATAATCCGGAAAAAATCACGCCGATTCTGGCAGAAAGCTGGGAAGCGGACGCGGCAGCAAAAACCCTGACCATCAAGCTTAAACCCGATGCGAAATTCGCCTCCGGCAATCCGCTGCGCCCGGAAGACGTGATCTTCTCTTATACCCGCGCCGTGACGCTGAACAAATCCCCGGCCTTTATCCTCAACGTGCTGGGCTGGGAGGCGAGCAACATCGCCAGCCAGCTGAAGAAAGTGGACGATCATACCCTCCAGCTTCACTGGACGGCGGACGTCAGCCCGTCGGTGGCGCTGAATATTCTCTCCACGCCGATTGCCTCTATCGTCGATGAAAAAGAGGTCGCCGCGAACGTGAAGAATAATGACTTCGGTAACGCGTGGCTGAAAATGCACTCGGCGGGCAGCGGCGCGTTCAAAATGCGCGTCTATCAGCCGCATCAGGCCATCGTGCTGGAAGCTAACGACTCCGCGCCCGGCGGCGCGCCGAAGCTCAAAAGCATCATCATTAAAAACGTTCCCGATCCGGCTTCACGCCGCCTGCTGATCCAGCAGGGGGACGCGGACGTGGCGCGCGATCTGGGTGCAGACCAGATTAGCACCCTGGACGGCAAGCCGGGCGTGAAGGTGCTGAGCATTCCGTCCGCCGAGCAGAATTACCTGGTGTTTAACACCGGCAACAGCGCTAACCCGCTGCTGAACAACCCGGCCTTCTGGGAAGCCTCACGCTGGCTGGTCGACTATGACGGCATCACCAAGAACCTGCTGAAAGGCCAGTATTTTGTTCACCAGAGCTTCCTGCCGGTCGGGCTGCCGGGCGCGCTGGAAGACAATCCGTTTAAATTTGACCCGGCAAAAGCGAAAGCCATTCTCGCCAAAGCGGGTATTAAGGACGCGCACTTCACGCTGGACGTAGAGAACAAGCCGCCGTTTATCACGATTGCCCAGTCGATGCAGGCGAGCTTCGCGCAGGGTGGCGTGAAGGTGGATCTGCTGCCTGCCGCCGGGAGCCAGGTCTATGCCCGCGTGCGCGCTAAGCAGCATCAGGCGGCGATTCGTCTGTGGATCCCGGACTACTTCGATGCGCACTCTAACGCCAGCGCCTTCGCGTGGAACGACGGGAAGTCCAGCACCGTGGCCGGTCTGAACGGCTGGAAAATCCCGGAACTGAACAAGGCCACGCTGGCGGCGGTTGCCGAACCGGATCCGGCGAAGCGTCTGGATCTGTACAAGAAAATGCAGGAACAGCTGCAGCAGAGCTCGCCGTACGTGTTCGTCGATCAGGGCAAAACCCAGATCGTGGTGCGCGATAACGTGAAGGGGTATCAGCAGGGGCTGAACGCGGATATGGTCTGGTACGATCGCGTCACGAAGTAGCCCTTGTTGCCGGGTGGCGCTGCGCTGACCCGGCCTGTGTTCTCGGTTTTTGTAGGCCGGGTAAGGCGAAGCCGCACCCGGCATGAAGAGATTTCCCATGCCACATCTTTCCACCCGCGTGCTTCAGGGTCTGCTGACCCTGCTGCTCACACTCTTCGGGCTGCTGCTCGTCACGTTTGCGCTCTCGGCGTTTTCACCGGTCGATCGCGTGCTGCAGATCGTCGGGGATCACGCCAGCCAGTCGACGTACGATCAGGTTCGCCACCAGCTTGGGCTGGATCGTCCCCTGCCCGTGCAGTTCTGGCACTACCTGCAAAACCTTGCCCACGGTGATTTGGGCACCGCCAGCGCCACCGGGCAGCCGGTGCTGCAGGATCTGCTGCACGCCTTCCCCGCCACGCTGGAGCTGGCAACGCTGGCGCTAATTATCGGCACGGTACTCGGCGTGATTGCGGGTGTGCTGTGCGCCCGCTACGCCGGTTCGCCACTGGACTTAGCGATCAGAACGCTCACCCTGCTCGGCAACTCGGTGCCGATTTTCTGGCTTGGCCTGCTGATGCTGGCCCTGTTCTACGCGAAGCTACAGTGGAGCGCGGGCCCCGGCAGGCTGGACGATATCTGGCAGTTCACCGTCGAGCCACGTACCGGCTTTGCGTTGATAGATACCTGGCTTTCCGGCGATCGCGAAGCATTCCGCAACGCCCTCAGCCACCTGGTGCTGCCGGTGGTGCTGCTGGCCTATTACTCGCTGGCGAGCATTACCCGCCTGACCCGCTCCGCCTGCCTCGGCGAAATGAACAAGGAGTACATCCTCCTTGCCCGCGCCAAGGGCGCCGGGGAGATGACCATTCTGCTGCGCCACGTGCTGCCAAACATTCGCAGTACCCTGCTGACGGTGATTGCCCTGGCCTACACCAGCATGCTGGAAGGTGCGGTATTAACAGAGACCGTGTTCTCGTGGCCGGGCATCGGACGCTATCTCACCACCGCCCTGTTCGCCGGAGACACCACCGCGGTCATGGGCGGCACGCTGCTGATTGGCGTCTGCTTTGTGTTGATCAATAACCTTACCGACCTGCTTGTGCGGGCGACCGATCCCAGGGTGCGCTGATGCCGTTTTATCTCTTCTTACGCCGCCTGCGCCGCTCCCCTGCCGCCGTTTGCGGACTGATTGCCATCGTGCTGCTGGTGTTTATTGCCCTGTTCGCCCCGTGGCTGGCACCGGTTGATCCGAACTGGCAGGACGCCGCCGCGCGCCTGCAGGCACCGACCGGCCAGCACTGGCTGGGCACCGACGGCTACGGGCGGGATCTGCTCTCGCGCCTGATTTACGGCACGCGTCCGGCGCTCGGGCTGGTGGCCCTGGTGACGGTTATTACCCTGCCCGCCGGGCTGCTGGTGGGCATTTTGTCCGGCTACTACGGCGGCTGGATGGAGCGTATCCTGATGCGCTTCACCGACGTGGTGATGTCAATGCCGCGCCTGATCCTCGCCTTCGCATTTGTGGCGATGCTCGGTCCGGGGCTGGTCAACGGCGCGCTGGCGCTGGCCTTAACCACCTGGCCTGCCTACGCGCGGCAGGCGCGGAGCGAGATCCAGCGTCTGCGCCACAGCGATTATCTGGCCGCCGCCGAGATGATGGGGATCCGCGGCCTGCGCCTGCTGGTCGGCCATATTCTACCCCTGTGCCTGCCCTCCGCGATTGTGCGGCTGGCGCTGGATCTGGCGGGGATTATTCTGGCAGCCGCCGGTCTCGGCTTCCTCGGCCTTGGCGCACGTCCGCCCATGGCCGAATGGGGGGCGATGATTGCGGACGGCATGCAGGTCATTTTCGACCAGTGGTGGATTGCCGCCATTCCGGGCGGAGCCATCCTGTTTGCCAGTCTGGCGTTTAACCTGTTAGGCGATGGCCTGCGCGACGTACTGGAGCCACAGCATGACTGAACACCGCGTCATCGTCGATGCGCTGAATATCGACTACCCCGCCGCACGCGTGGTCAACAACCTGAGCTTTACGCTTGGCAACGAGCGGCTGGCGCTGGTGGGGGAATCCGGCTCTGGCAAGTCCATGTCCGCCCGCGCCCTGATGGGTCTGGTGCGCAAACCCGGCATCGTGAGCGCCAACCGGCTTAACGTGCTGGGCAACGATCTGCTGACCCTGAACGCCCGCCGCTGGCAGGCGCTGCGCGGCAACGGCATTGCGATGGTCTTGCAGGATCCGCGTTACGCCCTTAATCCCGTCAAAAGCGTCGCCGCCCAGCTTGATGAGGCGCTCACGCTGCATCAGCGCCTGTCGCGCCCGGAGCGTGCGGCGCGCATTCACGACATCCTTCGCGCCGTCGGGCTGAGCGAGAACGTACTGTCACGCTACCCCGGCGAACTTTCCGGGGGCATGGGCCAGCGGGTGATGATTGCGATTGCGCTGATCAACAACCCGCAGGTGCTGATTGCCGACGAACCGACCTCCGCGCTGGACGCGCGCCTGCGCAACCAGATCCTCGAGCTGCTGGTGCAGCAGTGCGAAGAACGCCAGATGGCGATGCTGTTAATCAGCCACGATCTGCCGCTGGTGGCGGAGCACTGCGACCGCGTGTTGGTGATGTATCAGGGCGAAAAGGTGGATGAGATGACGGCGAGCCAGCTCCCGCAGGCGACGCATCCGTACACGCGAACCCTGTGGACCTGTCGTCCAGACGCCCATACTTATGGACAGATGCTGCCGACGCTCGACCGTTCACAGCCGTGGAAGGAGGCCAACGATGGCGCTCGTTGAGGTTAACCAGGTGCAGGTCACCTTCGGGGAAAAAACGGCGGTCTCCGCCGCCAGCTTTAGCATTGAGAGAGGCGAGACGTTCAGCCTGATTGGTGAATCCGGCTGCGGCAAATCGACCCTTCTGCGCGTGCTGGCTGGGCTGCAGCGGGAGTGGCGCGGCAGTATTGCACTGCTGGGAGAAGCGTTAACGCCAGGGCGACGTTTTGAAGGCGAGCTTCGCCGCAACGTGCAGATGGTGTTTCAGGATCCGTGGGCGTCGCTGCACCCGAATCACACCATAGCGCGCACGCTGTCGGAGCCGTTAAGCATCCACGGCGAGACGCAGATCGCGGAAAAGGTGGCCAATGCGCTGCACGAGGTGGGGCTCTCCGCCGACGCGGGCAGGCGCTACCCGCACCAGCTTTCCGGCGGCCAGCGTCAGCGCGTTGCGATTGCCCGCGCGCTGCTGCTGCGCCCGCAGCTTCTGCTGCTGGATGAACCGACTTCGGCGCTGGATATGTCGGTACAGGCGGAAATCCTGAACCTGCTTAACCGCCTGAAGGCCGAGCATGAGATGACCTATCTGCTGGTCAGTCACGACGCGGATGTGATTGCCCATATGTCCGACCGGGCGGCATTGATGGCGCACGGGAAGATCCAGAAGGTGTTTGACCGTGAGGCGATGTTACGGGGCGAGCACAGGATGGGTTAAGTGCGTGCGGCGGTGCCCGGTGGCGCGTTGAGGTTTTTTTGTAGGCCGGGTAAGGCATCGCCGCCACCCGGCAAAACGTTACTTCAGCAGCTTCACCGTGGCATCAATATCGATCTCATCTTCGGTGAAGATCAGCGTCGTGTTCTGGAAGGTGGTGATCGCCAGCTTCTTCACCGTGCGCATTTCGCCCGGCTTTTTATCAGATTTCGGCTTGATGCTGTTCATCAGCAGCCCCACCGACAGCACCGCATTTTCTTTGTCGATTTTGGTATCCGCGGGCTCTTCTTCGTTGAACACCACGAAGGATTTGATCGAGGTGAGCTTCACGCGCTCGCCTGCGATATAGAGATGTTTGCTTTCGGGGATCACCTTCACCGCGTAGGCGGAAAGGCCTTTGTTGTTGGTGGTTGGCTCGAAGGTCACCGCGGCATCTTTCTTAATCAGATCGGGGTTCGCGACCTTAATCACATGAAAATAGCGGTTGTCGCCGTTTTCATCTTTGATAAATCCAAAGCCTTTATCTTTAAACCACGTTGTGATTGTACCGTTCATCGCTGTTACCGCCTGTCAGATCGTAATGACTAAAGTTTTGCAGCGCGCAGTGTAATGCACAATGGCGGAGGAGACAAAAAAAAGCCCCTGCACGGGTGCAGGGGAAAACTCATGTCAGAGCTTATTAGAATTTAGTTGAACACCATCCCACCATCGATGAGCAGAGACTGGCCGGTCATGTAGTCGGAATCCGGTCCCGCCAGGTATGAAACGCAGGCAGCGACATCTTCCGGTTCAGACAGGCGGCCAAGCGTGATGCGTTTGGCAAAGGTTTCGGTCCCGTAGCCCAGCGGTTTACCCGCCGCCTCGGAGACCTGACGGTCGATCTCTGCCCACATCGGCGTTTTCACGATGCCCGGGCAGTAGGCGTTAACGGTGATCCCCAGCGGCGCAAGATCCCGTGCGGCGGTCTGGGTTAAGCCGCGCACCGCGAACTTACTGGAACTGTAGACGGCCAGCTCCGGGTTGCCGGTGTGGCCCGCCTGGGAGCAGGCGTTGATGATTTTGCCGCCGTGCCCCTCTTTGCGGAACGCGTCAATCGCGGCCTGGATCCCCCAGATCACTCCTTTCACGTTAATGTTGTAGACCTTGTCGACAATCTCCGGCGTGATGGATTCAATTGGGGTAGACGGCGCGATCCCGGCGTTATTGACGATCACGTGGAAACCGCCCAGCGCGGTGCGGGCTTTCTCTACCGCCGCAAATACCTGCTCGCGGTCAGAGACGTCCACCTTCACGGCGACGGCGTTACCGCCGTTACGGATAATTTCATCGGCCACGGCTCTGGCCGTCTCCACGTTATAGTCGGCAATGGCGACGGCAAACCCATCCTTCACCAGGCGAAGCGCAATTGCTTTACCAATCCCCTGGCCTGAGCCTGTTACGAGAGCAACTTTTTGCATTTCTCTGTCCTTATGTTGAGTCACAAAATCTGGCTGAGATGGAGCTGGCCCATCAGCAGCGGGTTATCGCTGTAGTCGACGGGAATGGCCACCACGGCCGGGCCATCCACATCCATCGCCGCACGCAGCGTGGGTTCGAGCGCGTCGGCGCTCTCCACGGCAAAGCCTTTCGCGCCAAAGGCGTCGGCATAGACTTTGAAATCGACCGGGCCGAACTCGACGCCGGAAAGACGCTGGTATTTTTTCTCTTCCTGAATGGCAACCATGTTGTAGCCGTTATCCACCCAGATGATGTGCAGCACGTTAGCGTTGAGGCGCACCGCGGTTTCCAGCTCCATGCTCGACTGCAGGAAGCCGCCGTCGCCGGAGACCGACACCACCTTGCGGCTCGGGTTGACCAGCCACGCGCCAATGGCCCACGGCAGCGCGACGCCCATGGTCTGCTGGCCGTTGGAGATCATCACCTGACGCGCCCGGAAGCTGTAGAGATAGCGGGCGATCCAGATGTGGAAGCTGCCCATATCCACGGTGAGCGTCACGTCGTTATTGACGATGTCCTGCATGGCGCGCACGATGCGCAGCGGATGCAGGGCAAACTGATTAAGCGAGGCGCCGCGACGATCGAGCAGATCGCGCTGATGCTGGCGGTCGACCAGAATTTCGGAGGCCCGCTGGCTTAGCTCAAGCTTATGGTCGATACGGTTAGCGAGCTGATTCAGCGTTTCGGCGATGTCGCCCACCAGCTCCAGATCCGGCACGTAGTTACGTTCTTCATAGGCTGGCAGCACATCAATGTGCACCAGCGTGGCGTCGCCGCTGTTCCACATGGACGGCTCGTACTCCACCGGGCTGTAGCCGATGCAGATAATCAGATCCGCCAGATGGAGCAGCCGGTCGCCCGCCTGGTTATTGAACAGACCGACACGTCCGGCGAAGCGGGTGAAGTGCTCCTGATTCACCGCCCCGGCGGCCTGATAGGTGCTGGTGACCGGAATACGGCTTTTCTCCAGCAGCTTGCGCAGCGCCGCGCTGTTGGCGGGCTGGCTCGCCATCAGCCCCAGCAGGATGACCGGGTTTTTGGCCTTTTCGATAAGCTTCGCCACGTCGTTGATGGCGGATTCCGGTGCCGGCCCCATCAGCGCGGGACCGCTGGCGGGTAAAATCGCCCCCGTGGCGGGCTGATCGACAATATCCTGCGGCAGGCTGACGAAGGCGCCCCCCGGCCTGCCGTGCTCGGCGGCGCGAAACGCGTTGGAAACCACCTCAGCAATCGCGTCCGGCGCACTCACCTCCACGGCGTATTTGGTGACCGGGCTGAACATGGCGACGGTGTCCATGCTCTGGTGCACCAGCTTCGCTTTATCCGCCCGCTTCACCGCCCCGCCCAGCGCCACCACCGGGTCGCCTTCGCTGTTGGCGGTGGCAATGCCGGTGATCAGGTTGGAACAGCCGGGCCCGGAGGTCACCAGCGCCACCCCGGCCTTGCCGGTCAGACGCCCTACCGCCGCCGCCATAAACGCCGCGTTGGCCTCGTGGCGCACCGGAATAATCTCGATGGAGGAGTCCAGCAGGGAGTCAAAGACCTTGTCGATTTTCGCCCCCGGGATCCCGAACACCTGCTTCACGCCCTGCGCTTCCAGCTGGCCGACAACCAAATCGGCGCCGTGCGCCCACTGACGTGACTGTTTCTCACTGTTCACGGTAGTTCTCCTGTTAGTTTTCGACGGCACGGATCGCCGCATCCAGATTGCTGGGGTGAAGGTTGGCCTGTAAAAACGCGCTGTCGGCGGGCAGGTCGATCATCAGCTTGTGAATTTCACCGAAGGTGAGCACGCCGCTCTCCAGCTGGTAGTCGAGCAGATGCCCCCCGCCCTGACGGTCGTCGGTAATGAAATGTTCGTGGTAGCCCGCCACGTTGATGCCCTGCATATGCTGCGGGGTGCGGAATCCGACCAGCACCCCTTCACGCTGGTTAAAGCGGAACACCGGCTGGTCCTCCAGCACGTCGGTCATCGCGCGGTACGGCGGCTTCTGGCGCGGTACCGTGCGGGTGTGGGCATGGCGGAAGTTGCCGTCAATACGCAACGCGCAGAATAGGTTATCGGAGGGGATCTGCTGGTCGATCGCATCGTGGATCTGCTGACGGCTGACCGGCGCATTGAAGGTGATCCGATACTGCGGCTGGAACCAGGTCATCACCGCGAACGGCGTTTTTTGCTCCGGCTTCGCGGCCCGGGCGCTGCCGTCGGCGCGCAGCTGGTACACCTGGCTGCTGAAGGCGATCATTTCGCCGTCCAGCTCGTTGAAGGTGCCCAGACCAAAATCACCGTGTGCCAGCAGATCGGCGATGGTGGTCTCTCCTTCATACACGCCGCTTAGCAGGGCGCTCATTAGCGATGTCTGATAGATCACGCTGTCAGGATGCTGAGCAGAGAACCCGCGCAGGGTCTCGCACAGACTGGCTTCACAGTCGCAGGCAGATGAATGCACCATCATGCTCGTCCTCTTCAACTTTATTTAGAAAGGTTAAATAAATGTTGACCCGATTCAGCAGAGAGTTCCAATATAGAAACCATGCTGGTTTGAGACGTTTTAGATATGGAACTTCGTTATCTGCGGTATTTTGTCGCGGTTGCACGCGAGCGACACTTCACCAGGGCGGCCGAAGCGCTGGGTATTTCGCAGCCTCCTCTGAGTCAGCAGATCAAACGGCTCGAAGAGGAAGTGGGCACGCCGCTGTTCAGGCGCCTGACGCGGGGCGTGGAGCTGACCGAAGCGGGAGAAGCCTTCTATGAGGACGCCTGCAAGATCCTGGCGCTGAGCGATGCCGCGCTGGAGAAAGCCCGCGGCATCGCGCGCGGGCTGAACGGCAACCTGTCGATTGGCATCACCAGCTCCGACGCTTTTCATCCCAAAATCTTTACCCTGATTCGCCAGTTTCAGGTGCAGAACATGGCGGTGCAGGTTCATCAGGTGGAAGCCAATATGTCGTCGCTGACGACGATGCTGGCAGAGGGCGAACTGGATATCGCCTTCGTGCGCCTACCGTGCGAGAGCAGCAAGGCGTTCGAGTTAAAAATCCTCGACCGGGAGCCGATGGTGGTGGCGCTGCATCGCGATCATCCGCTGGCGGCGTGCGATTCGCTGGCGTTGGAGCAGCTTCGGGATACGCCGGTGGTGCTGTTCCCGCAGGAGGTCGCGCCGGGCCTGTACGACCGGGTTCACGGCTGCTGCGAGCGGGCCGGGATTGATGTGCAGCACGCGCTGCAGTCGTCGCAGCTTTCCTCCTCCCTGAGCATGGTTTCCGCCGGCGGCGGGTTCGCGCTGGTGCCGAAATCCATGGCGGCTATATCTCCGCCGAATGTCACCTATCACACGCTGAGTTCACCGGAGCTGTATACCGACATCGCGCTCTGCTGGCGGCGCTTTGAACGCTCACGGACGGTGAAGCGGTTTTTGACGATGCTGAGCGAGGGGTGACGGCAGCGCGCAGTGCCCGGCGGCGCTGCGCTTGCGCGGGCCTACGTTCGTGTCGCTTTTCTTTTGTAGGCCGGGTAAGGCGTAGCCGCCACCCGGCAATGCCAGTCTCCGGCGTTAACTCCAGACATCGTTCTCTGCTATGGCTTAAGAGAACAATTCTGGCGTTCAGGATGGTTTCGCACGTCTGATACCCCTGTTCAGTTCCCCGTTGACTTATTTGCGCTGTGTTTTCATCATCCGTTTCCGGGACAACGCGAGTCCGTTCAGTCTGCGAAGATCGAACGTCACTTGACAACAGCAGCGCTAACCTTAAACAGCGGGACTATTTGCTATGAATCCAAGGGAAAATATTGTCAGTACATTCAGTGAGTTGTCTGCGGAATTACAGCGTGCTGCCGAGTTCTCGCTACAGAATACCAATCAACTGGTCGTGCTATCGATGCGTGCCTTCGCCAGTGAAGCCGGTGTAAAACCCGCTACGCTGCTGCGGCTAGCGCAACGATTAGGCTACAACGGCTGGGGTGAACTCAAGGACGCATTCATCGATGAACTCGGGCTGCGCAATGATACATATGTATCCAAAGCCGAGAAGCTGATCGCCAAAGGCACTCAGCCGCAGCTGTATGAAGAGGTGTTTCAGGCGCATCAGGCCAATTTGGCTTTCACACAGCATGAGAACCATCAGGCCATGGAGCAGGCCGTATCGCTGCTGGACGCGGCTGAGAATGTCTATATTTGCGGCTTCCGGGCCAGCTTTCCTATCGCCTGGTCGCTGTTTTATGTCTATCGACTGTTCAATCGGCAGGCGTCGTTAATTGATGGTCTGGCAAGCAACATCGAGGTGTTCACCCGCGAATTAACAGCACAGGATTGCCTGTTACTCACCAGTTTTGCCCCCTATTCCCGTGAGTCGCTCGATGTCCTGCGCGCGGCCCAGCAGGCAGGCGCGACGATCGTTGCCATCACGGATTCTCCCGTCTCGCCATTAGCCCAGGCTGCCGATTGCACGCTGCTGTTCTCCATAGACAGCCCGTCGTTTTTCCCTTCCGTGGTGTCCGGCATGGGGCTGGCCGAGTGTTTACTGGCGATGCTGGTCGCGCGCCATGGTCGAGATGCAGTGAATAAAATCGAAAATGCTGAACGCTACCTTATTAACTCTGGTGCCTATGTGGTGCCCGGGAAATCCTGAAAGATAATTCATTTGCATCCGGCATAAGAAAACAGAATACATTTGAATCAAAATGAAATTGACGTGATACAAATGAATCCTGCATGATGCGCTTCATTAGCACAGCGCATTCAGGAGCAGGACCAGCATGACCCATATCATTCACCGCAGTCTACGCAGCACGCCCGCCGTGGCGGTACGCGCCCAGGGGGCGTACATTTTTGATGCACATGGAAAACAGTATCTGGATGCCTGCGGTGGCGCCGCCGTTTCCTGTTTAGGCCACGCGCATCCTGACGTGCTGGCTGCGATGCATCGCCAGATCGATCAACTGGCCTATGCCCACACCAGTTTTTTTACCAGCGACACCGTTGAGCAGCTTGCTGAACAGCTGACGCGCACGGCGCCTGGCGATCTTAACTATGCCTATTTCGTTTCGGGCGGTTCGGAAGCGGTTGAAACCGCGCTCAAGCTGGCGCGCCAGTATTTTGTTGAGATCGGCCAGCCGTCGCGCACCAAATTTATCGCCCGTAAGCAGAGCTATCATGGCAATACCCTTGGGGCGCTCGCGGTGGGAGGCAACGAATGGCGCCGCCGCCAGTTTGCTCCCTTACTGATCGACGTGATCCGCGTTTCGGCCTGCAATGAGTATCGCGACCGCCGCGCTGACGAAACCCAGCAGCAATACACCACGCGTCTGCTCAACGAGCTGGAGCACGCCATTATTGAGGCCGGTCCCGACACCATTATTGGTTTCTGCGCAGAAACCGTGGTGGGGGCCACCACCGGCGCCACCCCGCCTACCCCGGGCTATCTAAAAGGTGTACGCAACCTGTGTGATAAATACGGCATCCTCTACATCGCGGATGAAGTCATGTGCGGCATGGGACGCACCGGCACATTGCATGCGTTTGAACAGGATGATGTGGTGCCGGATTTGGTGACCATCGCGAAGGGGCTGGGGGGCGGCTATCAGCCGATTGGCGCAGTATTAGCGAGCGAGAAGATTGTCTCAGCCCTGCAGGCCGGTAGCGGTCTGTTCCAGCACGGGCACACCTACATTTGCCACGCGACCGCCGCGTCCGCAGCCCTGGCCGTGCAGCAGGTGATTGCGCGCGATAATTTGCTGCAGGCGGTCAGGCAACAGGGGGATTACCTGCACAGCGCATTGCGTGAAGTGCTGGGGGAATTACCGCACGTCGGTGATACGCGTGGACGCGGCTTGTTTGCGGGCGTTGAGCTGGTACGCGATAAAGAGAGCAAAACCCCCTTCGATCCTGCCCTGAAGCTGCATGCAGCCATCAAAGCAAACTGTATGTCGCGTGGGCTGATGGTCTATCCAATGGGTGGAACCATTGACGGGCAGTATGGCGACCATATCCTGATCGCACCCCCGTTTATTGTCACGCCTGGCCAGCTCGACTTTGTGGTAGACACGCTGAACACCGTGATTCGCGAAGAGACCAGCAAATTATGATCAATCGTTTACCGCCGCTGGCGGAGCATGAGTGGGACGACCAGCAGCGCGCGTTGGCCGAAGAGATAATCAACGGGCCCCGCGGTGCGCTGCTGCCACCTTTCGAGCCGCTGCTGCGCAGCCCAGAGCTTATGGCGCATGCACAACGTATGGGGGAATACCTGCGTTATCGCAGCGCGCTGGGACAGCGCCTGTCTGAACTGGCGATTTTGATGACCGCGCGGCACTGGTCGCAGCCTGTGGAGTGGGCGATTCATGCGCCGATAGCGCGCGAGAAAGGTATATCTGCCGCGGCGGTGCAGGCGATTAATGAAAAGCGTCTTCCAGAGGATCTGCAGCCGGATGAGTGGGCGATCTATCACTTTTGCAAGGAGTTGCAGGAGCAGCAGAAGGTCAGCGATGCCACCTGGCAGCACGCTATCGCGCTGTGGGGCGAGAAAGGCGTGGTGGACCTGATCGGCATCAATGGCTATTACAGTTTTCTCTCAATGGTAATGAACGGCGCACAGACGCCGGTACCCGACACCCGGGATGAGATTATTCCCGCATAAGCTTTCGCTTTAACTTTGGCGCATGACAGTGCGCCCTGCATATCAACATTTTATTTCCCCACCCCGCCGATGTATTTCGCCGGGTGACATTCATGCACGCTACTTCACTGACGCCGAGGGTTATCATGTCTGGATTATTAACTAAATTAAAAGTTACGTTAGCGCTGGTCGCTTGCTCCGCCAGTTTTGTGGCACAAGCGCAGGATAAATTAACGGTTGGCGTTGATACCGCCTTTGTCCCCTTTGAATTTAAACAAGGCGATAAATACGTCGGCTTTGATATTGATTTGTGGGACGCCATCGCCAAAAAAATGGATGTCAGCTACGAATTACGCCCGATGGACTTCGGGGGACTGATTCCGGGTTTGCAATCACGTAATCTGGATGTCGCCATGGCGGGCATTACGATAACCGATGCGCGTAAACAGGTGGTCGATTTCAGCGACGGTTATTATGATGCTGATTTATTAATGGCGGTGAAAAGCAGCGATAATACCATTACTAAATTCAGCGATTTAGCAGGAAAGAAAGTGGGATTAAAGCAGGGAACGGCGGCGGCCAGCTTTATGAAAAGCAAATATAAGGCGAACTATGTTGAATTCCCGAATATCGACAACGCCTATCTTGATTTGCAGGCAGGTAACCTTGATGCCGTGGTGCATGATTCCCCCAATGTGCTCTATTACGTAAAAACGGCGGGTGATGGCAAAGTGAAATCGACCGGCGAGACTGACAGCATTCTGCCGCAGCACTACGGTTTTGCGATGCAGAAGAACAGCAGCCTGACGCCGAAGATCAACGCTGCACTGCAGGCGTTACGTGCGGACGGAACTTACAACAAGATTTACGTGAAGTGGTTTGCTAAACAACCAAAATAATCCCGCCAGGTCGGAGCGATCCGACCTCGTTGCATCTTAACGGGTAACATATGAATTTCGACAGTAAATATATTTGGGAGTCCCTGCCGCTGCTGTTGCAAGGACTACAGTTGACGCTGATTATTTCATTATCAGGTTTATTGGGTGGTTTTGTTATTGGCCTGCTGGCCGGAACCTGCCGGGCGCTCGGAGGGAAAATATCAAAAACAGTCTCGTTAGTTTTTGTCGAGTTAATCCGCGGAACGCCTATTATGGTGCAAGTGATGTTTATTTACTTCGCACTCCCCATGGTGTTACCGATTCATATCGACCCGGTAACGGCGGCCATTACGACCATTGTGATTAACTCGGGTGCTTATATTGCAGAAATCACCCGAGGGGCGATCCTCTCGATTAATAAAGGTTTTAGAGAGGCCAGCCTGGCAATGGGATTATCCCAGCGCAGCACGCTATGGCATGTCATTATGCCGCTGGCATTACGCCGTATGATCCCTGCGTTGGGTAATCAGTGGATTATCAGTATTAAAGACACCTCGCTGTTTATTGTGATTGGTGTGGCGGAATTGACTCGTCAGGGGCAAGAAATTATTGCCGGTAATTTCCGTGCGCTGGAAGTCTGGACCGCAGTGGCAATGATCTACCTGCTGGTGACGCTGTGCCTGAGTTTCCTGCTGAAGCAACTGGAGAAGAGGATCCATATTTTATGAGCATGGTTGAATTTAGCGCAGTGTCGAAAAATTTCGGCGCCACTCAGGTACTGCACGACATCAATTTAAAAATTGATGCTGGCGAAGTCGTGGTGATCATCGGCCCTTCCGGTTCGGGCAAATCGACGCTGCTGCGCTGCATTAACAAGCTGGAGGAAATTTCCTCCGGCACGCTGCTGGTAGCGGGAATGCATATTACCGATCCTCACGCTAACGAATGTGATATCCGCCGTGAAGCCGGGATGGTGTTTCAGCAGTTTCATCTGTTCCCCCATCTGACGGCGCTGGAGAATGTGATGTTTGGTCCGGTTCGCGTACGCAAACAGAGCAAAGCCGCCGCGCGGGAACAAGCGCTGGCGCTGCTGGACCGCGTTGGCTTACGCGAACGCGCCAGTCACTACCCATCAGAGCTCTCTGGCGGTCAGCAGCAACGCGTGGCCATCGCCAGAGCCCTGGCGGTGAAACCGAAAATGATGCTGTTCGATGAGCCGACCTCAGCGCTGGACCCCGAATTACGGCATGAGGTGCTGAAAGTCATGCGCTCGCTGGCCGAAGAAGGCATGACTATGGTGATTGTGACCCATGAAATCGGCTTCGCCCGCGATGTGGCATCCCGGCTCATTTTTATTGATGGCGGTACCATTGCCGAAGATGGTCCACCTGATATGCTGCTGAATAGCAGTCGCAATCCCCGCCTGAAAGAATTTTTGCAACACGTATCCTGAACAGAAGTGAATGATAACACTATGAAAAAAATCGACATTCGTGGTTCCGCTTTTGCAGTAGGTCAGGCGCTTGGCGCGTTCGGCCACGAGGCCTGGCATGCAAAACTGACGCAAACGGCGTTGTGGCAAACCGTTACCGCCATGAAAGACGCAGAACAGACCCGGAGCATGCGCTCGCGGGTCCAGTCTCAGTATCCCCTGATCTGGCAGGAGCTGGAGGGATTGGCCGAGGGCCTGGATGCACCGTTTGATGAGGTGTTTGCCTGGAACTGCCGCGGCGATCTGGTGCGCTCAACCTCTGATGGCTGCACCACGGTAGCGGGAAGCACCGCGGAGGGAGAGCTGATTATCGCGCATAATGAAGACGGTTTCCCGCAGCTTCGCAATGACTGCGCCATCGTCAGCATCACCCCGGATGATGGCCTGGCGTTCACCAGTTTCGCTTATCCGGGATCGATTTGCGGACATACCTTCGCCGTAAACGAAAAGGGCGTGGTGAATACGGTGAATAACATACGCGCTTTGCACCGTCCGGACGGCATGCCGCGCCAGATACTTGCCCGCGCTGCGCTGAATGCCGCCAGCCTGGATGAAGCTATCACTATACTGACCTCATCACCACGCGCCGGAGCCTTTCATCATACACTGGGGCAAATGGGAGACAGCCGGCTGTTTAGCGTGGAGGCGACGGGAACAGGCTGTTCCGTCACGCCGCTGCGGGACGTTTTCGCCCATGCTAATCACCTTATCCACCCTCAGCTTGATGCGGTTGAGCAGGTGATCACTGACAGCTCCCGGTCACGCCAGCAGCGGCTTAACGCCTGGCTGGATACGCAATCTCACCTTGATGGTGCAGCGGCTCTGGGGATTCTTTCAGACCAGCATGATCCCGCGCTCCCGATTTATCGTCTCTCGCCACACGACCCGGATGAAGAGAACACGCAGGCCACGGCCATTTTTACCCTGAGTACGTCGCAGATAAAATGGCAGATATTCACACACGATCGGCAAAAACCCGTTTTACAGCAGGAATGCCCGGCGGCGCTGCGCTAGCGCGGGCCTACAGGGCTGTGATTTTTGTAGGCCGGGTCAGGCGTAGCCGCCCCCCGGCAATGCCCTTCTGGAAGCCGCCTCGCAAACCTGCAAGCAACCTTATGTAATTCAGGGGCATCCCCTTTCCTTCCTTTTTTCACCGCCGTAAAGTGCCTGCGTTGCGGCACATCCGTAACCGGGCGTAGGAACCCGTTAGCATAACATGACATTTTTTGGACAAAGAGGATGCTAAATGGCGACTACCCCTGAATTTTCCTACGCGCTTTATGAGGAAAGTGCTGTTCATCAGCTCATCACTCACCCCATTTCCGATTCTGCGGATCTCTTCGAACTGGCCGATGCCTGCGCCGCTTACGTAAGCGTACTGGTGGAAACTGACGATGCGGTGACGTTTGCCACGCTTTGTAAGCAATTACTGGCTGCGCTCAAACGGCTGCGCGAGTGCTGTGACTCGGAACTTCCGCCGTATCTGGTTGAACAGCTTATTGCGGGGGAAAAGATTGCTTCCTGCGTGCCGGACTGCTGGCAAGAGACGACGTTGCAGGTGGATTATGCCGTAGCGTTAACGCTGGCGGTGATGGGCGGGACGCTCCCTGTAAACGTGGCGAAAGAACTGACCGGGCTGCTGCATGATATGGTCTGGCTGCTGGCGGAGTTTGTGAAGGAGCCTTATATCGCAGCGCACTGAGGTGGGTGATGTAAGGCCGGAGTTCTGCGGGGTAAAAAACGGATGTTGTGCGATACCGGGGTAAATTCCAGCACGACTGAACGGTGTGGCGTGAGCAGAACTCCGGCCATAAAAAGCGTATTTCATGTCATTTGGGTCCCCACATTAAAGGTTTACTTCATCCTGCCGTTAATACTGAAATCCCCTTTTCAGTCATACATCTGAACAGGAACGTAGATATTTCGAAATTGTATTTGTCACTTTTTTAACTTTATTGGATGAATGATGCGACATCTTAAAATTACCGTTACATTCTTATTTGCAACATTACTATCCGGGTGTTCTTTATATAAAGAACACTACAAAGCCTTGAGCCACAATTTATGCTATTACAATCAAGATAATATTGTATACAAATCGAGGAATGGCACCTGTGTATTTCTTGCAGATACAATATATTCAACGACATACAATAATAAAAGTTACACATTGTCATTCGGTTCTTTGTCTGCTGATTCAGGCTATATGAACGTGTTTGAGGTGACAAAGCAAAACACACCAGAAATTATCAGCCTTTTCAGTGAGTTTATCGCATGGTCTGCACTCGACCAACCCCGGATGCAAATTGAAGAGATTAAATTCAATAATAGTGATAAATCGAAGAGACAAGTTGCAACCAGTGCTTCTGCTACAAAACAGTTTCGGTATATTAGCAAGCCACCAAAAACACTTGGGTATACGGAGTATGAGAACAGCCCTCTCATGATGATTCAGTTAAATTTAAGCCTGTTTGGATTTCCAATGACGGATTACTGGTTAATTACACCAGAAGAGGCCCGTAAACTCATTGTCTTGATACAATTATTATCTGCCGATTTAGATTGATTTATAGCAAAATTCGGTTTCAAAAACGTTCGCCCAGTAAGTGAAGGAATGGCACTGGTTTGGGCAGGCAATGACCAGTTAGCCCTCTGTTGATTAAAATGCGGCATTTTTAGCCACATTTGCTTCTGGTACAGGGCGGACGAACTTGCTGAGCTGTAGGTCCGCAGTGAGCGAGGAGCAGAAGTCTCGGTCTTATTATTGCAGCAAAACAATCATCTGAACGGGAATTCAGAGAGGTTTATTTCAGAAAGGAATACAGTTTAATGCTCTCAGTCAAGCCCGAATGGGCAACAAGAAAGCGCAAAGAAATCACTCAGCTTCTCCATTCGCAAAGAAGCGAACATCGTTAACCCAACCGGCTCGTTACATTTACTGCCCTATCCCCCTCTCTTTTCCTGGTGATTGCCTGCAGCACGCCATCTGATACTCTGGCTGCACTCAAGGGATGACAAGGAAGAGAAATGCTGAATCCTGGATTCGTAACCCGCAAAGCGCTTGCTCAGTGGCAGGATGTCCCCGCTTTTTTACCTCAGTTCCAGTTTCATGAAAAACACCGAACGGTCATTCATACTGCGCACCCTGAACATATTCTGCCGTTGATTGCCAACTTTGACGTCCGGCAAGATGCTGTGATTCGTCGGTTGATGGCTTTGCGGCAATTACCGCAAAAACTTCTGCGCGATCAGCAGGCTGACTCAATCAGCAACTTTGGTCTGCACAGTTTTACCCTTTTGAAAGATTCAGCATCGGAGCTTTGCTATGGCTTAAGAGGGCAATTCTGGCTTGCAGATTTCGGTCTGGAAAGCGTGCCGGATGCCAGCGCGTTTCAGACGCCTGCCGTGCCGGGCAGCGCGACACTGTTGCTGCGCTACCAGGTAAAGGAACTGGCGCCAGGCCAGCATGAACTCAGTACGGAAACGTTCGTCTTTTGCCCGGACAGAAGCACCCGGCTCAGGATGGCGGCTTACTGGCTGGTAATACGGGCGGGCAGCGGCTGGATCCGCAGGAGAACGCTAAAAGCGGTTAGGATGAATATCGAGAAGCTGGACTGAAGTGCAACAGAGAACCTTATGGTGTTCAGCGTTAGCACTTTACTTTAAATATTCGTTTCCGGTCGGGAACTGTCGGGAAGAAATGTTTGAAGAACCGTTATTAGCAAAGCACGGTCCCTGGTAGGGACTTAGAATGAATATTTGTGCTACGGGAATCTACTCTTAACACAAATTTACTCGAAAAAGTTACCTGCACATCATACTTATTTATCAGTCAGTTGCGTTTGTAATAGACTTCGTTTAATCTATTGTAAATTATAAAATACTTCAAAGGTCCATATATGGAATGGGGATGCATAAAATGTGGGGTCGAAATACCTCAGGACAGAGAGTTTTGCGACAGTTGCGAAGATAAAAACTTCAGGAAAATTGGAGGCTTTCTTTTTCTCCCTCTTATAGGATTAGTGGTTACTGCTGCTTCCTATCTTTTTGCAATGACAGATGCGTTTAAATTTACGATAGAAAATTATTCGCACCTGAATGCAAATGCAAAAATTTTCTTCATAGTTTCCCTGGTTATTTATATTGGCGAATTTCTTTTTACAGTCACCGTTCTTTCATTTTTCCTAAGAAAGAAGAAATCGCTACCAAAGCTTTATATTTTGTTTTTAATATCAATCGTGACGACAATGTCATTTAATACCTATCTGCTTTACATATTAATTCCTGGCGCTGAGATTGGCTATAATGAACTTGTACCTGTTTTTAGAAACGTGATTACGGCTTTAATTTGGATTCCCTATTTCATAACTTCTGTTCGTGTAAAAAGAACGTTTATCCGATAAAAAACACGAGTGGCTTCATCATTTGATACCTGTGCATGCAGAGCTCTATTGTTCAACATCCCGATATCAAAACTGAGCGGAGGCTATCGCCCTCCGCTCATGATAGGGAAAGGGCAGAAAAGCGGGCAAGGTCCGCTTTAAGCAAAGAAAGGATATACCTCAATAACTGAAACTATATCAATCTAAGCAAACTACATGGGGAGGCTTATCACTCTGGTAAGTAAATATCAGTGTTTTTAATGCTTTCATACCACTCCATAGCTTTTGCATAATCTTGCGGAACTCCTTTCCCGTAGTAATAAAGATTTCCAATATTTTTTTTAGCATTGGCATTACCGTTACTGGCCGCTTTAAGATACCACTTCATAGCCTGAGCATAATCTTGCGGTATACCCTCTGCTTTTTCATACATGACGCCAATGTTATTTTGAGCTTCAGCATGGTTTTGTTGTGCGGCTTTTAAATACCACTCCATCGCTTTTGAATAATCTTTTTTAACCCCTTGCCCAGAAACATAACAAAATGCCACATTATTTTGGGCTTGAGCATAATTTCGAAGAGCTGATTTCATATAAAATTCAAAAGCTTTATGGTAGTCCGTCTCAACACCTAGTCCTTTCGCGTACATAACTCCCATTTTATTTTGCAGTTCAGGAGTTATATCACCTTGGTTATTTTTCTTGACAGTGCAAGAAGTTAACACCAGAGTAATAAAAAGCATGCAAGTTATTTTTCCCATTTCTCGTTCCGTTTAGGTTTAAATCAACTTACTCATTCAATAAAAATCATTTATATAAAAATTAGCTTACTCTCTAAACATTTATCATGTTGATTAATCAAGGAGGAAGCAAATCGTCGCTCTGCATGTCGGTTAATTGATGTTGTAAATCCAGGCAAAGTGCCCAGTGCTTTTCAACAGGCACAGTAACCCGCGAACGATTTTCTATAGACAACTGCTGTTCGGTCCAGAGAAAAGGATAGAACGAATAAACCAGGTCACAATTCATTGAGGCCGTTTCTTCGCGCCAACCTGTCCAACGTACGTTTTTATAGAATAAATCCAAATCTCCGCAAAGCGCCCAATGCAGAAAACCCGAATAGTTGGTATCGAGGCTCTCCCATTCAAGAGTATCCGGTGCAAGATAATATATTCCACCGAGATCTTTACCTAATCCGCCCCCGTTAAGTGCAAAAAAACCTCCGGATGCATCATCAGCAATTAATAATGCCTGAAATGTCAGTTCAGCTGTTAACAAATGCGTCCATGAAGCTAGAGTTCTTGACAGCCTGGTGTGACCAGACCCTAAAATTCGCAACCAACCATTATCTATGAGTATTCCTCCCGTTTCATATAAAATAGCACCAAGCGGAGAGAAAGTTGTTATCTGAAGCTGATGTAAATCAGCGCGTGCTTGCGCCAGGTTACAAGGTAAGACTTCATAGCTATTGCTTGCTTCTTGCAGCCATTGTTTCACTGAATGCCAGCCAGATCTCTTTTGATCGATTAATTCAGCTAGTTCCCTCATCCTTTATCCTCATTCAAACTACGCTATTTTACATCATTAATCGGACGCTCAACCGATAACATGAGCATGAAATCAGAGAATCTGGTCGGCAACGACCGCAATCAGCGAGCAGCGCACGTTCGCAACTCTCTCAACTACATGACTAACATTGAGGTGTTGTAATCAATAGAGAGCAGGCCATATTCATTTTAGCTGCTTCAAGAAATAAGGTGAGCGAGAAGCGGATCTACTCTCTTCAAGCAATGTTCGTCTCGGGCAAATCAATGATAACCAGTATTCCAAAACTGCCTGTTTCTACAGTATGAGGAATACCCGCTTTGGCTACATAAAGCTGACCAGACGATACAGAGATTTTTTTACCATTCACACTCAGCTCCAGACGTCCATCAATGACCAGCAACCCCTCGTCATACTCATGTACCTCTTCAATGACTGAGCGCTCATCCATGCGTAAAACTTTAAGGTTAGCTGTGCCAATGCGGCCTAATACATGGGAGTGCCAGGCCTCCGGTAATGCATACGCTTCAGTTCTGAGGTCATAAAGCGACATAACGTCATTCCTTTTACTATTCGTTTAATGCTCTTATGCCATATAAGTTCCCTGACGTTATAGAACAAATATGGAAAAAGAAGTCGAATTCGACGCTATACCCTTCCTCAATACACTCTTATTTTATGAAGGATCAGATGCAGCAATCTGACCTGAGCGAACCCTGTTAATCAACAGGCCGATGGGTTAATCGCGTTAGCTTATGGCACACAGTGGACATTCACATTCCCATCTATCATCTTCCCTTTCTTTCGCCCCACAGCCACGCTTGCCCATTACTTTGCCGAACGGAAAAACAGCGGCCGTTAACCCGGCCCCTCGCTCCCCGCCGCCAGCAGCGGTACCACCACGTCGCTGATGGGCACCGCAATGCCGTGTTTGCGGCCGTAGCGCTGGATCACGCCGTTGCGGATATCCCACTCCATCGGGCGATTCGCCTGACGGTCAGCGAGAATCGACGTGCCGAGGTCCTCAGGCGCACGCTGAAAGTTCGCCAGAATCTCCTGCGCCACGTCATCGGCCAGCTTCGCCCCTTCGGCGCGGGCGACAGTAAGCCCCTCGCGCAGGTAGGCCAGCGCAAGGTCGCTGATATCCTCGCGCCTGAACATCCCGGCACGACGGTTAGCGAGCACCATCAGCCCGGCGACCGCATTTTGCAGCAGCTTGCGCCAGGCGACGATGGGGAAATCAGCCGAGAGTTCAACTTCACAGCGCGTACCGCGAAGCGCCTCGACCACCCGCTGCGCCTGAGGCACGTCAGGCAGCGTCAGGCGCGGCTTCGCCCGTAGCCAGACGGAGGCATCCGGCTCGCGCTGCGCCGGGAACCAGACCACCGACGGCAGCACAGTCGCGCCACTGACCAAAGGCTCAAGCTGAGCCTTCTGCTCTACGCCATTTTGCAGGGCACACACCACCGTATTTTCATCGCACAGTGCGCGCAGCCACCCGGCGCTGTCGGCATTTTGCGTCGTTTTCACCGCGATAAACACGAGGTCGACGGGGCGCGTGATGGCCGCCGGATCGGTTAATACCGGACCGGGCACCACCGTTTCACCCTCATCGTGACGCAGGCGTAATTCCGGATGCGCGGTGCGTCCGCAGAGCAGCGGCGTGCGGCCCGCGTCATGCAGTACCGCGGCAACGGTGGTGCCAATCGCACCGGGACCAATCAGCGCAATGGTTGGATAGTCAAACATGAGTCACTCCCCTTTTGCTAAGCCTGCTATCAGTTATACCACCCTGAGACGAGCGCGCCACACCCGTTGTCTATACTCAACACTCTACAGACAACGGAGTGCGCCATGCCTTTACCCGATTTCAAATCCTCTGAACCGTTCACTCTTGGCATCGAGCTCGAACTGCAGGTGGTTAACCCGCCGGGGTACGATCTCAGCCAGGACTCCTCCGCGCTTATCGCCGCCGTCAAAGACGACATCAAAGGCGGTGAAGTCAAACACGACATCACCGAAAGCATGCTTGAAATCGCCACCGGCGTGTGTCAGACCATCGATCAGGCGGCGGCGCAGTTCTCAGTGATGCAGCAGAGCATCCTGCGCGCGGCGGCGGAGCAGCACATTCAGATCTGCGGCGGCGGAACGCATCCGTTCCAGAAATGGCAGCGCCAGGAGGTGTGCGACGACGAGCGTTATAACGTCACGCTGGAGCGCTTTGGCTATCTGATTTTGCAGGCGACGGTGTTCGGTCAGCACGTTCACGTCGGCTGCCGGACCGGGGATGACGCCATTTACCTCCTGCACGGCCTGTCTCGCTTTGTGCCGCACTTTATTGCCCTGGCGGCCGCCTCGCCGTACATGCAGGGCACCGACACTAAGTTCTCCTCGTCGCGGCTCAATATCTTCTCCGGGTTCCCGGATAACGGACAGATGCCGTGGGTCAACAGCTGGCAGGAGTTTGAAGGGCTGTTCCGCCGCCTGAGCGCCACCAGCATGATCGACAGCATCAAGGATCTGCACTGGGATATTCGCCCCAGCCCGCATTTTGGCACCGTGGAGGTGCGGGTGATGGATACGCCGCTGACGCTCGGCCACGCGATTAACATCGCCGGGCTGATTCAGGCCACGTCACACTGGCTGCTGACCACGCGACCGTATAAGCATCAGGAACGGGATTTTCTGCTCTACCGCTTTAACCGTTTTCAGGCGTGTCGCTACGGGCTGGAGGGGATCCTGACGGATGTGCACACCGGCGAGCAACGAACCGTGGCGGAGGACATCGCCTGGCTGCTGGAGCAGGTGGCGCCGTCGGCCGATAAGCTCGGTGCGACAAGCGCAATCAATGAAATTGCCCTGCTGTTAAAGCAGGGCAAGAGTGAGGCGCAGCGCATGCGGGACTTTATCGCCGACGGCGGCTCGCTGATTTCTCTGGTGCAGAAGCACTGCGAGCTGTGGGCGACGAGTCCGTAAGGCCGTGGCCCCACTCCCGCAGGCGCTGGAACAGCACGAACAGCGCGGGGATGAACAGAATCCCCACCACGGTCGCCACCAGCATGCCGCTGAAGACCGTGGTGCCGATGATGCGGCGGCTCTGGGCGCCTGCGCCGGTCGCCAGCATCATCGGCAGAACGCCGATAATGAACGACACGGCGGTCATCATCACCGCGCGGAAGCGGCGCGAGGCCCCTTCCCGCGCGGCATCGACAATCGCCATTCCGTCCATACGCCGCGCGCGGGCGAACTCGACGATAAGAATCGCGTTCTTGGCCGCTAACGCGATCAGCAATACCAGACCAATCTGCACGTACACGTCGTTGGCGTATCCGGCCATCCACAGCCAGACCAGCGCCCCGCCAATGGCAAACAGCACCGAGAGCATCACGCTTGCCGGGAGCGTCCAACTCTCGTACTGGGCGACGAGGAACAGCCATGCCATCACCACCGCCGCCAGCACGATCCAGATCGCCTGATTACCGGTCTGCTGCTCCTGGTACGACATGCCGCTCCAGGCGTAGTCGTAGCCGGCCGGCAGGCTTTCCGCCAGGATCTCGCCCATCGCCGCCATCGCGGTGCTGCTGCTCACCCCAGCCGCTGCCGAGCCGCTCACCGACACGGACGGGAACTGGTTGTACTGCTGCAGGAACGGCGCGCCGACCGTCGGTGTGATGGTGACGAGGTTGCTCAGGCGCACCCGCTCGCCGCTGTTGCTGCGCACGAACAGCTCGCTGATCTGCTCTGCGCGCTCGCGCCACTGCATCTCGTTCTGCATCACCACGTGGTAGACGCGGTTGTTGATGCTGAAATCCCCGGCGCGCGTGCCGCCAAAGGCGGTTTGCAGGCTGCTGAAGATGCGCGACACCGGCACGTCGAGACGGGCGGCGCGCTCGCGGTCAACGGTCAGCGTCAGCTGCGGCACGTTGCTGCTCCAGGTGGTGAACACGCGGCTCAGCTGCGGGTGCTGGTTGGCTTTCGCCAGCACCTCGCGGGTGACGCGCTCCAGCTCCGCCGGGCTCTGCCCCGCCTGGGCCTGGATGCGCAGGTCAAAGCCGGAGGCGTTGCCCAGCCCCGGCAGCGTCGGCGGCGCGAAGGTCATGATGGTCGCTTCCGGCAGGGCCAGCAGCTGGCGCTGCAGGGTGCCCATCACCTCCTCCAGCGGCGGACGCGCGCTCCAGTCCTTCAGCATGATGGAGATAAACCCACCGTTGGAGGCGCTGGTGCCGTTGAGGATGTTAAATCCGGAGACCTGAATGACGTCCTCCACCGCCGGATTTTGGGCGATCAGCTCCCGCGCGGTGGTCATCACCGCTTCGGTGCGCTCCAGCGAAGCCGCTTCCGGCAGCTGAACGCTGGCGAAGAAGTAGCCCTGGTCCTCCTGCGGCAGGAAGCCTTTTGGCATCGACATAAAGCTGAACAGCACGACTGCCGCCGCGCCTGCGGTGGCCAGCAGCGCCAGCCACGGACGCAGGTTTAAGACATGCACGAGGCGGGTGTAGAAACCGCGTGTCGCGTCCAGCCCGCGGTTGAAGGCGCGATAAATGGCCGCAGGTTTCTCCGGGCGCGGACGCAACAGCATCGCGCACAGCGCGGGCGTCAGGGTCAGCGCCACCAGGCTTGAGAGCGTCACGGCGGTGGAGAGCGTCACCGCGAACTGGCGGTAGAGTTCGCCGACAATGCCCGGCAGCAGCGCCACCGGCACAAATACCGCCAGCAGCACCAGCGTCGTCGCAATCACCGGCCCGGCAATCTGGCGCAGCGCCAGCGCGGTCGCCGCCGTGCGGCTCTGTCCTTCCGCCATCAGCGTTTCAACGCTCTCCACCACCACGATGGCGTCATCCACCACCATGGTCAGCGCCAGAATAATGGCAAACAGGCTGAGCGTGTTGGCGGAGTAGCCGAGCGTATAAAGCACCGCGAAGGTGCCCACCAGCGACACCGGAATGGCGAGGGCGACAATCAGCGTCGCGCGCCAGCTCTGCAGGAACAGGGAAACGACCACCACCACCGCCAGCATCGTCAGCGCCAGCGAGACGCCGATCTCTTTAATGGTGGCGGCGACAAAAGAGGTGGTGTCGAATTTCACCTCATAAACCAGGTCGTCCGGGAAGCGCGTTGAGAGGCGTTCCAGCTCCGCGCGTACCGCATCGGCCACGCGCAGGGCGTTGGCGGACGGCGTCGGGTAGATACCCAAATAGGCGGAGTCGTGCCCGTTCAGCTGCGCGCCGGAGCTGTAGCTGCGCGAGCCGAGCTCGATGGTGGCGATGTCCTTCAGGCGCACCAGTTGGCCCATCTCCCCGGCGCGGATGATGATGTCGGCAAACTCTTCTGCCTGGCTTAAGCGCCCCAGCCCGTTGATGGTCAGGGTCTGCTGCTGGCCGTTAAACACCGGCGGCGTGCCCACCTGACCTGCCGCGCCCTGTACGTTCTGCTCGCGCAGCGCCTGCGCCACGTCATCGGTGGTGACGTTCAGGGCGTTCATGCGGTCCGGGCGCAGCCAGATGCGCATGCTGTAGTCGCGCGCGCCGAACATCTGCACCTGCCCTACGCCGGGCAGACGCGACAGCGCCTCGCGCACCTGGGTGCTGGCGTAATTGCTGACGAACAACGGCGTGTGGGTGTTATTCGGTGAGTAAAGACTTACCCCCATCATCAGGTTGGTGGCCCGCTTGCGCACCTGCACGCCGTTTTGCTGCGCCTCGGTCGGCAGCTGCGCCACGGCCTGCGCCACGCGGTTTTGCACGTCGATGGCCGCGAGATCCGGATCGGTGCCCGCCGCAAAGGTAATGTTCAGGCTGTAAGTGCCTTCGTCCGAACTGGTGGACTCCATGTAAAGCATATGGTCCACGCCGTTCAGCTGCGTCTCCAGCGGCGTGGCGATGGCCTCCGCCACGTCAGCGGAGCTGGCACCCGGCCAGCTGGCAGAGACGTTCACCACCGGCGGCGTGATCTGCGGGTACTGCTCCACCGGGATAATCCTCAGCGCAATGGCCCCCAGCAGGGTGATGACCAGCGCAATCACCATCGCGAAGCGCGGGCGTTTGATGAAAAACGTCAGCATGATGGCTCCTTAATTCAGTATCTGGAGAGCAGCGCCGGGCTGCACGCGCTGCGCACCGTCAGTGATCGCTCGCTCACCGGGCTTCACGCCAGAGGTGATCTGGAACTGCTGGCTAATCTGACCAGCCACGTTCAGCGGGCGCATTTCGGCGTTGCCGTCGGCATTAACGACCCAGGCAAAGTAGCCGTCGCCGTTCTGCTGGACCGCGGCGGCGGGCAGGGTCAGCACCGGCTGTTCGCTTGCCGGGCGCAAAAACACGTTCACATTGCCGCCGGGCAGCAGCTGATGGCGCGGATTGGCAAACTCGGCGCGCAGCATCACGCTGGCGGTACGCGGGTCAACGCGGTTATCCACTGACGTCAGCTCGCCGCTGACGCGCTGGCCGTTGCTGTCGATCAGCGCCTGCCAGGCACGCTTCATGGCATTGATATCCGCATGCTGTCCGGCTTTGGCGGCAAACACCCCCTCTTCCAGCGCAAAGGCGATGCGGATCGGGTCAAGCTGCACCACCTCCACCAAAACGCCGCTCGCAGGGTTGACCAGGCTACCCACGTGGAAGCTGATGTGTCCCACGCGGCCGTCAATCGGCGAGGTGATACGGGTGTAGCTCAGGGTGACGTTGCTGGCTTCGAGCCGGGCCTTCGCCTGCTCGAGAGCGGCGCTGGCGACGTCGCGCTGCATGCGGGCGTTGTCCACGTCGTGACGGCTGATGGCGTTGCTGCTGCCGAGACTTTCAAAGCGGGAAAGCTGCTGCTGCGCCTGGCGCAGCGTGGCTTCGGCGCTTTTCACTTCGGCCTGCGCCAGGCGCAGGGCGGCGCGCGGCTCGGCGTCGTCCAGCTCAAACAGCACGTCGCCTTTTTTCACGTACTGCCCGTCGCGGAAGTGGATTTTGGCGATCGCGCCTTCCGTGCGCGCCCGTAGCTCAACGGTGTGAATGGCTTCGATGCGGCCCGGGATCTGGCGCTCGGCGGCGTGGGCGGTTTGCTCCACGGTGGCGACGCGAACGGGAATGGCGGCGAATGCGGGTTGCAGGGTGCAGGCGAGGAGCGCGAACAGGAGTGGGAGTTTCATGGGAGTACCTCAGCGTTGTCTCCCCTCACCCCGGCCCTCTCCCCAAAGGGGCGAGGGAGAAAACCAGGCGGTCCCCTCTCCCCTGTGGGGAGAGGGTTAGGGTGAGGGGTAAGGTTTTCGTTATGCAGCCTTACGGAACCTGCGGGTCAGTCGCTTCTCGATTTCGACGACGAAGAACATCACGCCTGCAACGGCCAGGGTCACAAACCAGTAGCGCAGCGGCAGGGCTTCGGTGCCAAACAACATCTGCATAAACGGCAGGTAGATAATCGCCGCCTGGAGCAGGAACAGCACGCCCGTCACCAGCCAGATCCCTTTGTTCGCCAGCAGACCGCGGTTGAGGGAGAACCCTTCGGTGTTGCGGCAGTTAATCATGTATACCCACTGGGCGCAGACCAGCATCTGCAGCAGCACGGTGCGGATGAACTCCGCGCTGTGGCCGCGCGGGGCCAGCCAGGCTTCCAGCGCAAAGGCGGCGATGGCAATCATGGTGCCGACGAAGGCCACGCGCCAGACGGCGTAGGCGTCCATCACGTGCTGCCCGGTCTGACGCGGCGGACGGCGCATGATGTTGCGCTCGGCGGCCTCAAAGGCCAGGCCGAAGGAGAGCGTGGCGGAGGTCGCCATGTTCATCCACAGAATCAGCACCGGCGTCAGCGGAATGATGTTCCCCGCCAGCAGCGCAATCACAATCAGCAGCCCCTGCGCCAGGTTGGTCGGCATGATGAACAGGATGGTCTTCTTCAGGTTGTCGTAAACGCGACGCCCCTCTTTCACCGCGCTGGCGATGGTGGCGAAGTTATCGTCCGTCAGGACCATGTCCGCCGCCTCTTTGGTCACTTCCGTGCCCTTAATGCCCATCGCAATACCCACGTCCGCCTGACGCAGCGCCGGGGCATCGTTCACGCCGTCGCCGGTCATGCCGACGATTTCGCCTTTGTCCTGCAGCGCTTTCACCAGGCGCAGCTTATGCTCAGGGCTGGTACGGGCGAAGATGTCATACTTCACCGCGGCTTCCGCCAGCTCGGCGTCGTCCATCTTCTCCAGCTCGTAGCCGGTAACCGCCTGCTCGCTGTTGCTGATCCCCAGCATCTGCCCGATGCTCATTGCCGTCTGCGGGTGATCGCCGGTGATCATCTTCACGCGGATCCCCGCCTGCTGGCAGGCGTTAATCGCGTCAATCGCTTCCGGGCGCGGCGGATCCATCATCCCGGCGATGCCGAGGAAGATCAGGCCGTGGCTCAGGTCATCGTGTGTCAGTTCCTGCTCGCCGTTCGCTGGCTTGAACGCCGCGGCGACCATGCGCAGCCCCTGACGCGCATAGCGCTCCATCTCACTTTCCCAGTACGTGCGGTTGAAGGCTTCTGCACCGTGACGGGTCTGCTGCTGCGCACAGAGGGCGAAAATGACGTCCGGCGCGCCGGTGATCAGGATCTGCTCCTCACCGCCAATCTGGTAGTGGGTGCTCATGTACTTGTACTGCGAGTCGAATGGGATCTTGTTCACCAGCGTGGTCATCACCGGCTCAAGGCTGGCTTTCGCCGCCAGCACCTTCAGCGCGCCCTCGGTTGGGCCGCCAGTGATGCCCCACAGCCCGCGATCGTCCTCAATCAGCTGGCTGTCGTTACACAGGTCGATGGTGCGCAGGTACTGCTCCAGCACGGTGCCCAGCTGGATCTGCACCGGCTCGTCGCTGCCTTCCAGGTAGATGTTACCCACCGGCTCGTAGCTGTTGCCATCCACGCGGTAGCAGGCGTCGGCGGTAATGATGGCTTTGACCGTCATCTCGTTCATGGTCAGGGTACCGGTTTTATCCGAGCAGACCACGGTCATCGCGCCGAGCGTTTCAACCGTCGGCAGCTTGCGGATAATCGCCCGCTTGCGCGCCATCGCCTGCACGCCAAGGGAGAGGATGATGGAGATAATGGCCGGCAGACCTTCCGGTACGGAGGCCACCGCCAGGCTAATCAGGGAGAGCAGGAGCTCCCCCATCGGGATCTCGCGGAACGCCAGGCTGAAGACAAACAGCGCGGCCATCATCGCCAGAATAATCGCGAAGATCGCTTTACCCAGCTTGTCCATCTGCACCAGCAGCGGCGTACGGTGCTTCTCGATACCCGCCATCATCTGGTTGATGTGGCCGAGTTCCGTATCCTGACCGGTCGCGGTGACCACACCGATGCCGCCGCCCGCGCTGACGGTCGTCCCGGAGAAGACCATATTGGTGCGATCGCCCAGCGGTAATTCGCCGCTCAGCGGATTAACGTGTTTATCCACCACGGTGGATTCACCGGTCAGAATCGCCTCTTCCACACGTAAATTATGCGCTTCAATTAAACGCATATCCGCCGGAATACGATCCCCCGCGCGTAATACAATAATATCGCCCGGGACTATTTCAGTTGTGGGGATTGTTTCATGGTTGCCGTTACGAATAACGCGCGCCTCGCTGGCAAGCATATTACGAATACTCTTCAGGGATTTTTCCGCGTTACTTTCCTGAATATGACCAATTAAGGCATTGATTACCGCCACGCCCAAAATAACCAGCGTATCAACCCAGTGGCCCATTACTGCCGTTAATACGGCGGCGGCCAGCAGGACATAAATCAGCACATCATTAAAATGGGCCAGAAAACGCAGCCAGGCGGGTTTGCCTTTTTTCTCCGGCAGCGCGTTCGGCCCTGTTTTTTGCAGACGCGCCTGCGCCTCTGCACGGTCCAGACCGCTGGCCTGGCTCTGCGCGTGTGCAAGCACCTGCTCTACGGTCTGCTGGTATGCCAGCCCGCCGGAAGGCGGCACGTTCGGAATCACTTTTTTTTCAGTCATCGTATTTTTCCTTCAATTTCCGGTGAACAGAAGCCTGAATTCCTTTCGGGCTTAAATAAATTCATTTTAAAGTCTTGCGGGTAAAATTGATCTACCGCAATATAATGACTTCTCGGTTATTCAAAACTGTTTAAAACTATTTCGATGTTCTGATTTTTACAAAATATTTCTAAACCAAAACTAAACGAGGGGGAACCATGTGGGGTATTTATCGCGGGCGCAGACTGGTGTTATACGTTATCGCGGCCATTGTTATTGCCACGTTAATTGGTTATAGCACCTATACATTTGTAAAATTATTTTCCTGATGCGGACGTTTATTTACATAACGCGATATTAATATAAACGCCGGGTCGTATGTTGTTATTTGTGCGCAGTAATAATGTCTTTGTTTTATTCAAAAAGGTCAGCGGGGCTGATATTGCTTTACGTTACAGAATGCCGGACAATGACATTTTTAACTGACGATTAACATTACGATGAAACACCCGCTAGAATCGCTGCTCACCGCAGGCGGCATTTTATTACTGGCCCTGCTTTCGTGCCTGCTGCTCCCGGCGCCTTCGCTTGGGCTGGTGCTGGCGCAGAAGCTGGTTCAGACCTTTCACATGGTCGATCTTAACCAGCTCTATACCATTCTGTTCTGCGTGTGGTTTTTACTGCTCGGGGCGATTGAATTCTTCGTGCTGCGTTTCGTCTGGCGACGCTGGTTTTCACTCGCGTCCTGAGCCCATAAAAAAGCCGGGTGGCGGCTACGCCTTACCCGGCCTACACGCGACAGGTTAATGTGTCTGGCTATGGTTCTCTTTACGGTACGCACCCGGCGGCTGGTTGAACGTACGGGTGAAGATACGGGTAAACGTCTGCTGCGAGTCAAACCCGTAACGCAGACAGATGTCGTACACCCGGGCGTCGGATTCTCGCAGATCGCGCGCCGCCAGCAGCAGCTTACGTTCACGAATATAACGTCCCAGACTCTCCCCTTTGTACTGCATAAACAGCCGCTGCAGGTGCCATTTCGAGTAACCCGCGTGGCGGGCAATCTCTTCTATTCGTAATGGCTGGTGCAGATTGTCGTCGATCCATTCGACGATAGTGTCGATGACTTGAGCGGAAATGGTCATACTGCTGTCCCCCTCTGCTTCTCGCTTAAACATTATTCCCACCACGCACGAAAGGTTTGTGCGCTGTCGCTTACCCGGACGGGCTCGCCCAGTTCCGGCGTCAGCAACCGATAATTTTTATCCTTGCTGGCTTTTGCCAGCTGGATCAGCGGATCGTTCCAGGCGTGTTTCGCCAGCACGAAACGTCCGTTATGCCCGGGCACCACGGCTTTCGCGTTCAGATCCGCCGAGGCCTGCGCCGTTTCCTCCGGCAGCATGTGGATGTACTTCCAGTCCTGGTCGTACTGGCCGTTTTCCATGATGGCGACGTCCACTTCGCCAAACTGTTCACCGATGGCCCTGAAGTGCGGGCCGTAACCGGAATCTCCGCTGTAGTAAACCTTCTGCTCTGGCGTGACGAACATGAAGCTGCCCCACAGGGTGCGATCGCGTTTGATGCCGCGACCGGAGAAGTGACGCGCTGGCAGAACGTGCACCGTCAATTCATCGCTGATGCGTACCGACTGGTTCCAGTCGCGCTCGTCAATAATCTCGGGCTTCATCCCCCAGTAGCGCAGGTGGGATCCCACGCCCAGCGGCGTCACCACCCGCTTCACCTTCGGCAGTAGCGCCTTGATAGTGGCGTAATCCAGATGATCGTAGTGATCGTGCGAGATAATCAGCAGGTCGATCTCCGGCATGCGTTCAGCACGCCACGGATACTCGCCGGCAAAGGCCTTATTGAGGAACGAAAACGGCGCGGCATAGTTGCCAAGCACCGGGTCAATCAGGATGCGTTTGCCTGCGAGCTGCAGATACCACGAAGAGTGACCGAGCCACACCAGGGTGTCCTGCTCCAGCGGAAGGCTCGCAAGATCGGTTTTCACCAGCGGTAGCGGCTGGGCCGGGCGGGCGTTTTCAGTTTTTTTAGTCAGAAACTCCCACATCGCGACCAGCATATTTTTGTCACCGTTATATCCCGGCGTCGGCAGCGTATTGTGGAATTTCCCCTCGCGATACTGTGGGGAGGCCTCCACTTCGGTGAGCCGTTCACCCTGCGGCGGCTGGCCGAATCCGGCATTCAGAACAAACGGTAAACTCGCGGCTGAAGCAATAATCATGATTAACACCACGCAGATGAAGAGAGGTTTTTTCATATCCTGACCCGAAAACGCGCCCCATCCGATAGCGTGCGCAGGGTAAACTTGATTATGAGTGAGTAAGCACTCATTATAGATATGATGATAAAGTCGTCAAGACGTTTTCGATCTTTGACATTCCGCGTTGCAGCGTGTCAAAGCACGTGTTTCAATCAGGGTTTTTATAATTGACAGGAGGAAAAATTTAGTGGCACGTCCGAAGAGTGAAGATAAAAAACAGGCCTTACTGGAAGCCGCAACGGCGGCGTTTGCACAGTCAGGCATTGCCGCTTCAACGGCGCTCATTGCCCGTAAGGCGGGCGTCGCCGAAGGCACCCTGTTCCGCTACTTTGCTACGAAAGACGATCTGCTGAATGCCCTCTATCTGCATCTGAAGCAGGATCTCTGCCAGACCATGCTGGCAAATCTCGATCGCACCATCACGCTGCCTAAAGAACATACCCGCAATATCTGGAACAGCTATGTGGACTGGGGTATTCGTAACCCCGTTGCACATGCGGCGATCCGCCAGATTGGCGTCAGTGAAAAGCTGAGCGTCGAAACGGAACAGGCGGTGAAAGAGATGTTTCCGGAGCTGCATGAACTCTGCCGCCGTTCGGTGCGTCAGGTGTTTATGTCTGATGAATTTAAAACGTTTGGCGATGCGCTTTTCTTATCGCTGGCCGAAAGTACGATGGAATTTGCTACCCGCGATCCGTCCCGCGCCGTTGAGTTTAAAGCGCTCGGCTTTGAGGTAATGTGGCGCGGGCTTGCCCAGGAAGAGAGCGATGGACAGTAAAACGTTGCAGGAGCACGCAAAACGCGTGGCGCTGGAACTGCCGTTCACCGAACACTGCTGGCCGTTTGGGCCGGAGTTTGACGTGTTTAAAGTGGGCGGAAAAATTTTCATGATTGTGGCCGTCGCGCACGGGCGTCCACACGTCAGCCTGAAGTCAGACCCGGAGAAATCGCTGTTAAATCAGCAGATCTACCGCGGGATAGAACCCGGCTACCATCTGAGTAAAAAGCACTGGATTTCCCTTTACGGCACTGACGACGTGACGCCGGAACTGGTTACCGATCTCATCAATGATTCCTGGCATCTGGTGGTGGATAAACTGCCGAAAAAAGACCAGAAGTGGATCCGACCGGTCTGATTGTTCGTCTGAGACGAACAGATTAAACGCTCGAATTGCCCTTATCTTTTTCCCCGTCCCGCTGTAATCTGCTCATCTTTCGCGCCCGCACGCGGGCGAATTTCATCATCAGGAGTTGTTATGGATATCATTTCTGTTGCGCTGAAACGCCACTCCACCAAGGCGTTCGACGCAAGCAAAAAACTGACCGCTGAAGAAGCGGAAAAAATCAAAACCCTGCTGCAGTACAGCCCGTCCAGCACCAACTCCCAGCCGTGGCACTTCATTGTGGCCAGCACCGAGGAAGGAAAAGCGCGCGTGGCGAAATCCGCGGCAGGCACCTATGTGTTTAACGAACGCAAAATGCTGGATGCCTCTCACGTGGTGGTGTTCTGCGCGAAAACCGCGATGGACGATGCCTGGCTGGAGCGCGTTGTCGATCAGGAAGAAGCCGACGGTCGGTTCAACACCCCGGAAGCCAAAGCCGCGAACCATAAGGGCCGCACCTATTTCGCCGACATGCACCGCGTGGATCTGAAAGATGACGACCAGTGGATGGCGAAGCAGGTTTACCTGAACGTCGGCAACTTCCTGCTGGGCGTGGGCGCAATGGGCCTGGACGCGGTACCGATCGAAGGTTTCGACGCCGCAATCCTCGACGAAGAGTTTGGTCTGAAAGAGAAGGGCTTCACCAGCCTGGTGGTGGTGCCGGTTGGGCATCACAGCGTGGAAGATTTCAACGCCACGCTGCCGAAATCTCGCCTGCCGCTGAGCACGATTGTGACCGAGTGCTAATCCCTCCTGGCACGCTGGGTTCCGGCGTGCCTGTTTCAATAAAGCGTAATCTGCGGGTGTTTAATCCCACACACCAGCGCATAACGCGTTAACGTATCAAGGCTTGCCCGGGTAATATTCGCTTCCATTCTGGATACCGTGGGTGCGCTGACGCCCATCCGCTCAGCCACCTGCGCGCGCGTCAGGCCAGCATGGTCTCGCCATTGCGCCAGCATCTCTCGCAGGCGTTCCTTGCGCTCTTCTGCATCAAAAGAAGCCTGCACTTCTGAATTGCTTAACAGTTCCGCTCTGAGTTCATCCCAGTCAATAATCTTTTTGCTCATCCAACATCTCCTGTTGTCGTTTCAATGCCAGACGGAGTTCAGCAGAGGGCGTTTTTTGCGTTTTCTTGATAAATACCCGCAGCAGAAAAATTGTCTTTTCCCGCTGATAAACGTAGATCCCACGAGTGTGGATCAGCCCGACGGTTCTGATTTCAAACAAACCATAGGGTAAGGGTTTGCTGTCAGGTTCTCTCAGTACTGTCGGATTGGTGCGTAATTTATCAAGCTGTCGAATCAGCTTCGCCTGCACCCCAGCAGGCAGTGAGAGAATCTCTTCTCTTACCGCCTCATGAACGATAAGTCTGAACACGATATTTCATCCCTGTGAATATTAGCATATAAGGCAATTTGCATTAAAGGCTAATTTAGCTTTTCGTGTCTCACCTTACCCGTTTTTAACAGACAGAACCGGAACCGCTTTGATTACATGAAAGCCCCTCGCAAAAAACTTACTTTCCCTGCGCCGCCAGCCACTCCATCGCCCGCTCTCCCGCTTCATCCACCGGCAGATACACCAGCAGCCGCGATCCGTTTCGCGGCGCGGAATACCAGTACATCTGCTGCAGCGTAAAATCCCCCAGCTCGGGATGGGTAAACAGCTTGAGCTGATTCTCCACGCCGCGCACGTCGTTGCGCTGGTGCCACAGAGTTTTGAACTCTTCGGACACCGCGAAGAAGCGCGCCAGTTTGGCCTCCCATAGTGGGTCACCCCGGTGTTCGGCCATCGCCGCCCGGAAATAGGAGACAAAGATGGGCAGCACGTCGTCGCGTCTGCCGAGGCGCGCGCGCCACGCCGGATGCGTGAGGAACAGATAAATACAGTTGCGATCTTCGGGAGGGATGTCATTGAAATCGACGCCCATCAGATGCCCGAAGCTGTCGTTCCACGCCACGATATCGAAGTTCGGTTTTTGAATGCTCGCGGGTTTCGGCATCAGCGTATCCAGCAGGCGTCGGGTGCCTTCGCTGATGCCTTCACAGCAGACCGCCTGCGGTGCTTCACCCGGCGGCAAACCCGCTAACACAAACAGGTGCCGGGCCTCGGTCGGGGTGCATTGCAGCGCTTTTGCCACGGCCGCCATCACCGCGCTGGACGGATTGACGTCCCTGCCCTGCTCAAGCCAGGTGTACCAGGTCACGCCCACGTCAGCGAGCATCGCCACCTCTTCCCGGCGCAGACCCGGCGTGCGGCGACGACCGCTGCGCGGCAAGCCGAGACGCTGCGGATCGAGGCTTTCACGCCGGGCGCGTAAAAATGCCCCGAGCTGTTTTCGGGTGTCATCCTGAAGTGAGACGACAGGTTCAGACATCAGCGCCATAAATCCCCCTGCATGGTAGTGCCAGTACCAGTATAAGCAAGAACTGGTACCCGTTTATTTGATGGTAGATGCTACGACCATCTGTTGAATGACGCAATGGAGTTACCATGAATACGTCAGTTGTTTCACCGGGTCGCGCTGGCCTGATATTGCTGTTAACCGGCCAGATGCTGCCGATGATTGATACCTCAATCACCAACGTGGCGCTGGACGCCATTACCCATTCACTGCACGCTACCGCCACCGAACTGGAGCTCATCGTCGCGCTCTACGGCGTGGCCTTTGCCGTCTGCCTCGCGCTCGGCAGCAAGCTGGGGGATAATTTTGGCCGTCGCCGTCTGTTCATGTGGGGTGTGGCGAGCTTTGGCCTTGCCTCGCTGCTGTGCGGAATAGCGGGGAACATTGAACAGCTGCTCGCCGCGCGCATCGTTCAGGGCGCAGGTGCCGCACTGATCATGCCGCAAATTCTTGCCACGCTGCACGTGACGCTCAAAGGTACGGCGCATGCTAAAGCCATCAGCCTGTTCGGCGGCATCGGCGGGATTGCGTTTATCGTCGGGCAGATGGGCGGCGGCTGGCTGGTATCGGCGGATATCGCCGGGCTGGGCTGGCGTAACGCCTTCTTTATCAACGTGCCGATTTGTCTGGTGGTGCTGGCGCTGAGCCGCCGCTTCGTACCGGAAACCCGTCGCGAGACGCCGTCACGCATCGACTGGCCGGGTACCGTGTTGCTGGCCATCATGCTTTGCTGCCTGCTGTTCCCGATGGCGCTCGGCCCGCAGTGGCACTGGTCCTGGCCGCTGAAGGCGATGCTGCTCGCCCTGGTCCCACTGGCCTGGCTGATGGCGCTGAATGCGCGCAAAAAAGAGCGTGAGAATGCCCACCCGCTGATCCCGCCGCGCCTGCTTGCGCTTCGCAGCGTGCGCTTTGGCATTCTGATTGCGATGCTCTTTTTCAGCGTCTGGTCCGGGTTTATGTTCTGTATGGCCCTGACCATGCAAACCGGTCTGGGGATGGCGCCGTGGCAATCCGGGAACAGTTTTATCGCCCTGGGCGTGACCTACTTTGTTTCGGCGTGGTTCGCACCTCGGCTGATTGCCCGCTACAGCACCAGCACCATCCTGCTGACGGGTCTGGCGATCCAGATTACCGGCCTGCTGGCGCTGATCGCCACGTTCCGCGTTTGGGGCATGGAGAATACCACCCTGACGCTGGCACCCGCGACCGGACTGGTGGGCTACGGGCAGGCGCTGATCGTGAACAGTTTCTACCGCATCGGGATGCGCGACATTCAGCCAGACGACGCGGGGGCTGCGAGCGCTATTTTAAGCACCCTGCAGCAGGCCGCGCTGGGTCTTGGCCCGGCTATTTTTGGCGCCATTTTGCTGCATGCGCTTCAAAACCATCACGGGGATTACACCCAGGCGGTTAACGTCTTCCTCATGGTGGAAACAGCCATGATGGTGGTGCTGGCTCTGGCGACGCTGCGCATCCGGCATCGCCTGTGCCTGCCGGTGGTAAAGATCTGCCAGACCGCCAAATAAGTTCGTGAATTTGCATAATAGATCCGCAGCCGCCATTATGGGGCTGCAAAAATACAGGAGACGTTATGCAGGAATTGATTGCTCAGGTTGAAGAGTTAGGCATTGAAATTAATCACACCACCTCTTTAGTGATTATCTTTGGTATTATTTTTCTTACCGCCATCATCGTTCATTTTATTCTGCACAAAGGGGTACTTCGCGCATTCGAAAAACGCGCGCAGGCCAGCAGCCATTTATGGCTGCAGATCATCACCCAGAATAAATTATTTCACCGTCTGGCCTTTACCCTGCAGGGGATAATTGTCAACGTCCAGGCGGTACTGTGGCTGCAAAAAGGCAGCGAAGCAGCGGAAATACTCACCACCTGCGCGAAGCTGTGGGTGATGGTGTATGCCCTGCTCTCCTTCTTCTCGCTGCTGGACGTGATTTTCAATCTGTCGCAGAAAATGGCTACCGCGTCACAGCTGCCGCTGAAAGGGATCTTCCAGGGCATCAAGCTGGTGAGCGCCATCCTGGTGGGGATACTGATTATCTCCCTGCTGATTGGCCAGTCCCCGGCGATTCTGATCAGCGGTCTGGGTGCCATGGCCGCCGTCCTGATGCTGGTGTTTAAAGACCCGATACTCGGACTTGTGGCGGGTATTCAGCTTTCTGCCAACGACATGCTCAAGCTCGGCGACTGGCTGGAGATGCCAAAATACGGTGCCAACGGTACGGTGACGGACATCGGCCTGACCACCGTGAAAGTGCGCAATTTCGATAATACGATTACGACCATTCCGACGTGGGCGCTGGTCTCCGACGCCTTTATCAACTGGAGCGGCATGTCGGCCTCCGGCGGGCGACGCATTAAGCGCAGCCTGAACATTGATACCACCAGCATTCATTTCCTCGACGAGCAGGAACAGCAGAAGCTCATTCAGGCGAAACTGCTGAAGCCTTATCTGGCCGCACGTCATGAGGAAATTAACCTGTGGAATCAGCAGAACGGTGAAGGGGAATCGGTATTAAACCTGCGCAAGATGACCAATATCGGCACCTTCCGCGCCTACCTGAACGAATATCTGCGCAACCACCCGCGCATTCGCAAAGATATGACGCTGATGGTGCGCCAGCTAGCGCCTGATGCGAATGGCTTGCCGATTGAAATATATGCCTTCACCAATACCGTGGTCTGGGCAGAATATGAGGAGATTCAGGCCGACATCTTCGACCATATTTTCGCGGTGGTGGATGAATTTGGTCTGCGTATTCACCAGTCACCCACCGGGAATGATATTCGCGCCCTATCGGGTGTTGTCGCCAGATAATCTTTTTGTAGGCCCGGTAAGCGAAGCGCCACCGGGCGAAAAGGCAGGTGCGGTCTGGTGCCCTCAACCCGACCCTCTCCCACAGGGAGAGGGAGAAAACCGCGCTACTTTTTGCGCGAGAGCTTAAAAGCAATAAACAGGAACACCACCCACACCGGCAGCAGCATCGCCGAGAGGCGCATCTCATCCATGGTGCACATCAGTACCAGAATCAGCCCCAGGAAAGCGATACAGAGGTAGTTCCCCGCCGGGTAAAGCAGCGCTTTGAACTGCGTTTCGCGCCCCTTGCGGCGCATCGCGGCGCGGAATCGCAGGTGCGCCAGGCAGATCATGATCCAGTTCAGCAGCAGCGTGGCGACAACCAGCGCCATCAGCAGGCCAAAGGCCTCTTTCGGCAGCAGGTAGTTGATCAGCACCACCAGCGACGTGATGGCACCTGACAGTAACAAGGAGTTCACCGGCACGCCGCGACGGCTGACGCGGGTTAAGAAGCGCGGTGCGTTGCCCTGAACGGAGAGGCCAAACAGCATACGGCTGTTGGAGTATACGCCGCTGTTATAGACCGACAGCGATGCCACCAGAATGACGAAGTTCAGCGCAGAGGCGACCACATTGCTGTTCAGATCGTGGAAAATCATCACGAACGGGCTGCTGTCGGATTTCACTTCCACCCACGGATAGAGCGCCAGTAAGACCACCAGCGAGCCGATGTAGAACAGCAGGATACGGTACACCACCTGGTTAACCGCTTTTGGAATGCTTTTATGCGGGTCGCGCGCTTCAGCAGCGGTAATGCCAATCAGCTCCAGTCCGCCGAAGGAGAACATGATCACCGCCAGGGAGAGGATCAGCCCTTTCCAGCCGGTGGCGAGGAAGCCGCCGTGCTGCCACAGGTTGTCGATCGTGGCGCGCTCGCCGCCGTGGCCTGAGAACAGCAGCCACAGGCCAAAGCCGATCATGCCGATAATCGCCAGCACCTTGATCAGCGCAAACCAGAACTCGGTTTCACCATACAGGCGGACGTTGACGAGGTTAACGGCGTTAATAATGATGAAGAAGGCAGCCGCCCAGATCCACGTCGGGACATCCGGCAGCCAGTACTGCATATAGATGCCTGCGGCGGTCAGCTCCGCCATTCCCACCAGCACGAACATCACCCAGTAGTTCCAGCCGGACAGGAAGCCGGCAAACGGGCCCCAGTATTTATAAGCAAAGTGCGCGAAGGAGCCTGACACCGGCTCTTCAACAACCATCTCGCCGAGCTGGCGCATGATCAGGAAGGCAATAACACCGGCGATACCGTAACCCAGCAGCACCGCCGGGCCCGCCATCTGAATAGCGGGGCCGATGCCGAGAAAGAGCCCGGTACCGATTGCGCCGCCAAGGGCAATTAACTGAATATGTCGATTTTGCAAACCACGTTGCAGCGTCGGATTCTGATCCGACGAGGCTTCGGCGCTACCATGGCCTGAAGCGGATGACGCGTCTTTCACGTCCTACCCCTGTCTCTTTTTTAGAAGGGGCACGTTTTAACACTTCATGCTGGAGGTAGCAAGGGATTGGGGCATCCCTGCCCCGGATAACGAGATGGAACGCTTAGAATTCGTAGCCAACCGCGATCTTAAAGGTACGAGGTTCGCCCTGCGTGATGTAGGTACCGGAATCATCCACGCTGGCCCAGTAGTTTTCATTGGTCACGTTGTCGATGCCCGCGCGCACCGTCATCGGGTTTGCATTGTGGTTCACCGCGAAGCGATAGCGCATCCCCAGATCCAGCGTGGTGTAGCTGTCCAGCTTTTTGGTGTTTGCCAGGTCAGCGTACTGCGCACCGGAGTGGTTGACGCGGGCGGTGGCCGTCAGGCCATCAATCGGCTTGATGTCATACTCTGCACCCAATACGGCGTAAAAGTTCGGAATACCGATCGCATCGTTACCCTGATTGACACCATTTTTGGTTTTGGTCAGCTCGGCCTGCAGCCAGGTGGCGCTGGCGTTGAGGCGCATCCCGAGCATGGGTTCGCCGAAAATGTTCAGCTCCACACCACGGTTACGCTGTTCAGCATCCAGGCCGTAGTGATTGTTGCTGTCGAGGATCGCCGACGGCATCTTGATTTCAAACAGCGCAAGCGATCCGCCTACGCGGCCAAAGTCCGCCTTTACGCCCACTTCGTTCTGCTTAGAGTGAACGATACCGGTGCTCTGGCCGTAGTTGGTGGCGGTATTAGGCGCGGTTTTGCCCGGCTGCAGCGCTTCGGTATGGTTAGCATAGAGGGAGATTTCCTCCCACGGCTTGTAGACCACGCCGTAGGTTGGCATCCAGCGGCTGCCGTCGAAGCCGTCTGCCGCGTTTTCCGCACCGGTAATTTTGTTATACCCGCGAATGACCACTTTCTGGTGGCGTGCGCCAGCGGTGAACAGCAGTTTGTCGTCCAGCACGCCCAGGGTATCGCTCAACAGCCAGCCCTGGGTACGGGTGCGTCCGCTGGTCAGCGGGTCGCTGTACTTTCCGCCAGATCCGTTGAAGTTGCTGCTGTCCGGCATATCCACGCCGGTGTTGTGGTAGATGTTGGTCGTCGGGTTATCCTTCGTCGCCGACATTTTCCACGCGATTTTTTCGTTTTTGGTCATCGCCGAATAGCCAACGTTGACCTTGTGCGAGATAAAACCGGTATCAAAGTTACCGCGAATGCCCGCCATGCCGCTGACGGAATCGCTGATGCGGTTGGTATCAAGGCGGCTGACCGTTGCTTTACCGCTTTTATCCACCAGCTTCGGCGCGCTGTAGATCCCTTCCTCGTGTGCGTGCTGCGCGCCCAGGCCGGTATAGGCGGTCCAGCCGTCGATGATGTCGTACTCGCTGCGCCACATCCCGAACTCGTTTTCGATGTTGCTGTAGGCCCACTTCTGCGAGAAGTTGCGATCGTTTTTTGGCGGTTCGGGCACGAAATCTACCGCCGAAATGTTGACGCTGGTTGGGCTGCCGTGGAAGGTTTTCTTCTGATAGCCCAGATCCAGCGAGGTGCGGAAGCGGTCACCGTTGTAATCCAGGCCGGTAGAGAGCAGCGTGGTGCGGCGGCGATCGTTCGGTATGCCGGTTTCCCCTTCGCGGTGCACCAGGTTCACCCGCGCGCCAAACTGGTCGTTGTCGCCGTAGCGACGGCCCGCATCCAGCGTGGTGCCAATTTGAGAATCTGAGGTGTAGTCGACGCCCACTTTCGCCTGCGGGAGTTCGCCCGCATGTTTTGGCTCAAGGTTGATCATCCCGCCCACGCCGGAGCTCGCCGCGCCGTTCATCAGGGCGTTTGCCCCTTTGAAGATCTCAATGCGCTCAACCATCTGCGTATCCACCACCTGCCGCGGCAGCACGCCGGACAGACCGCCAAAGGTCATGTCGTCACCGTCGAACTTCAGACCACGGATACGGTAGGTTTCCGCGCTGTTGCCGAAACCCTGGACGAACTGCACGCCCGCATCGTTGGCGACCACGTCAGCAATGGTTTTCGCCTGCTGATCTTCCACCAGCTTTGAGGTGTAGCTGATGATGTTGAACGGTACGTCCATGGCGTTCTGCTGGCCCAGCATCCCCATGCGTCCGCCGTTTGCCACCTGTCCGTCGAGGAAGGCCGGTACCAGCCGATCGCCACCGGGTTTGAACTCGCTGGCAGGCTTAGCCTGCACGACGAGAGTATCTTCTTTTTGATCGTCCGCCGCGAAGGCGGAATGTGTTACCGCGCCAACGGCGAGCGCCAGCAGCGTTTTGTGTATGTTGGTGTTGTTCATCGTTAACTCATTTGAAAGTGCGCGCAAAAATGACCCGTTGTCGGGCCTTAGAATGTATTGATAGCAATGCAAATGAGAACTATACGCATTATCCATGCGTTAGCAAGCGTAACTGCGAACAACAAGAAGAGATGGGGAGACAGGGTGAGGAACAACCACCCCGTTTCGGGGTGGCTGCAGTGACGTTATTTTTTCTTGTAGATATTGGCCGTACCGTGAATTTTATTGTTGGTGTTCCCTGAGGTGAGCACCAGAACATCCGCGCCTTGCTTATCGGCTTTCTCAATCAGTTCTTTTTTTGCATCATCAACCGATACTTCATTTGAAGTGCTTACCGTACCGATTTTTTGATACTGAGACTCGACTTTCTTGAACTCATTTTTAGTAAGCAGTTGGGCAGCAAAAGCATTGGTCGTAAACAGTAACGCCGTTCCCAACAAAATAGCAGTCGTCTTTTTCATAACCTTTTTCCTTGAGATTAATCAGCAACTACGAAAAACCTCACGCATTATGGTGAGGTTTTATGAGCATGGTAGAGAATCTCAGGAAATGCCATTTTTTCGGGAAAATTCTTTTATAACAACCCATTGCATGAAATTATTAACGAATATTAAGAATAGTCGAATACACGCGCGGCGCCAGCAATATCAATGCGTACCGCCGTGCCCGGGTTCCATCCTGGCTGGCTGACGGTCTTCAGGGTCACGGGCTCGTGCTGCCCGGCGAGCCCAAGGGTGAGCGTCGACAGATGGCCGGTAAAATCCACATCAAGAATGGAGATTGGGCTTTCATGTGAGGCACATGCCGTCACGCTCAGCTGCTCCGGGCGCAGCATCACTCTGCCCTGCCCGGTCGCCTGCGCGTTGTCCGTGGGCACCTCACCCAGGGCGCACAGGGCGTAGCCCGCGGTGAGCTGCGCAGGCAGGATTAACGCATCACCAAGAAACAGCGCCGTCTCTTCGTCAACGGGACGGGTGTAAACCTCATAAGGCGTCCCGACCTGCGTGAAACGTCCGGAACGCATGACGGCAACCTGCGTGGCAAAAGACAACGCTTCGTTCTGGTCGTGGGTGACCAGAATCGAGGCCACGCCCGCTTCGGCCAGCAGATCGGCCGTTGCCTTACGCGTCATCGCGCGCAGGCCGGTATCCAGCGCCGAGAACGGCTCATCCAGCAGCATCAGTGAAGGACGCTGGGCCAGCGCACGAGCAAGCGCCACGCGCTGCTGCTGTCCGCCGGAAATCTCGTGGGGCCAGTGTGTTGCGAGCTGCCTGTCCAGCGAGACCATCTCCATCAGCGCCTCAACGCGCTGGCGCTTCTCGTGGCGGGTCCCGTCCAGCCCCCAGGCAATGTTGTCTGCCACGTTGAGGTGCGGGAACAGCGCGCCCTCCTGCGGCACAAAACCGATCCCGCGCTGGTGGGCAGGGACAAAACGGTTTTCATCAAACAGCGTTCTTCCCTGCATGACAATACGTCCGGTGTCGGGCGTCTCAAACCCGGCAAGAATACGCAGCAGCGTGGTTTTCCCTGACCCCGACGGCCCGACAATGGCCGTTCTGCTCCCCGGCGCAACGCTCAGGTTTAAGCTGTCGAGCACCTGCACATCAGCAAACGATTTAGAAATGGCGGTTAATTCAAGCATGTCATAGCCCTGCAATTTTCTTCGACTGCATATAGAGAATGGCGGTCAGCGGGAGGGAAATCAGAATCATCAGCATCGCGTAAGGTGCCGCTGCCACATAATCAATCTCGCTGGTCAGCGCCCAGAATCCGGTGGAGAGCGTGCGCGTGCCCAGGGGAGAGAGCAACAGCGTGGCGGTCAACTCGTTGCTGACGCCGAGGAAAACCAGCGCGGCTCCCGCCGCCGCACCCGGCGCGGCCAGCCGCATCGTGACGCTCCAGAGCGCCTTCGCGGGCGTGCTGCCAAGGCTGCGCGCCACGTTTTCCAGCTCAACCGGTGCCTGCGCAATTCCCGCCCGCAGGTTGATGAGCGCACGGGGCATAAACATCAGCAGATAGGCAAGGAACAGGGTTATTTCCGTCTGGTAAATGGGACGGGCGTAGTGAATGGTGACGGTGACCAGGGCCAGCGCCGTGACAATGCCCGGCAGCGAACTGGTGATATAGATGCACCCTTCAAGCATCCGGAAGATACGGTGCGGATAGCGGATACCGAGCCACGCGATAGGGATCACGCACGTCGTCGTCAGCAGCGCGCCGCCCACGCCGAGCATCAGCGTCTGGCGCAGCGAGTGCCAGAGATCGGCGCTCATCCAGTTTTCCACACCGCCGAGCCAAATCCAGCGACACAGGACAACCAACGGCACGCCCAGCGCCAGCACGATCAGCACGATGAAAAACAGCTGCCCCAGCGCGGCAGCCGCAGGCTTCAGCGGCCAGCGTTTCTGTTCGCGCGCGGCACCGGCGCCAATGCGCGCGTAGCGTGCCTTTCCACGCGTCACGCCTTCCAGCACTAAGATAGCCAGGCAGCATAACGCCAGCACGCCCGCCAGCATGTTTGCTGCCGGGCCGCTGAAGGTAGACTGAAACTGGTCATAAATTGCCGTAGTGAAGGTATCAAAGCGGATCATCACGTACAGGCCATATTCCGCCAGCAGGTGCAGCGACACCAGCAGCGCGCCGCCGCAGATAGCCAGCTTGAGCTGGGGCAGCACCACGCGGAAAAAGACCCGCCACGGCGGGGTGCCGAGCGACGCGGCCACATCTTCGAGGGTCGGGTCAAGGCGGCGCAGCACCGCCGCAACCGGCATATAGATAAAGGGATAGTAGGCCAGAACGGAGAGAAACACGCCCGCGGAGAGCCCGTGCATGGACGGAACAACGCTCACCCATGCATAGCTTTGCACAAACGCGGGGATCGCCAGCGGGGCGACCGCCAGTGCAGACCAGATCCCTCGCCCGGCAAGCTGCGTGCGCTCTGTGAGCCAGGCTATCGCCACGCCCGTCACGATACACAGCGGAACCGCCAGGGCCGTCAGCCACAGCGTGTTGCTGAGCAGCTCAGCCACACGCGGGCGAAACACCAGCGCCTTTATCGTTTCCCAGCCCGTCTCAATGCCAATGGCAATGATAAAACCCAAAGGCAGAAGCGCCAGTAATGAAAACAAGACAGCTAACGCAACCATCGGCAGTGCAGGACGCCTGCGGGCAGGCTCCTGCACTCTGTTTTTTCCGATGTCGAGACTCAGACCAGACATAAGACGTTCACTTCACTCTCAGGATCACAGCAGACCGGCTTGGGTCATCAGCTCGATAACTTTCTTACTGTTGAGCGTTGAAGGTTCAACTTTCGGCGCATCAAGATCTTTCAGCGGAACCAGTTTCGGGTTAGAGGCCGCGTTCACACCCACGGCGTATTCAAAGGCGTTGTTGGTACGCAGACTTTCCTGACCTTCTTTGCCGGTAATGTATTTGATGAAGGCCTGCGCCTGCGCTTTGTGTTTGCTGGACGCCAGCACGCCACCGCCAGAAAGGCTTACGAACGCGCCCGGATCCTGGTGTTTGAAGTAGTAGAGCTGGGTGTTTTTGCTGTTTTCACCGGTTTTGGACTGATCGACAAAGCGGTAGTAGTGATAAATCACCCCGCCATCAATCTGACCAGCATTGACCGCTTTCATCACAGTGCTGTTACCTTTATAGGCAACGAAGTTGGTTTTCATCGCCTTGAGCCATTCCAGGGTGGCTTTTTCGCCTTTCAGGGCCAGCATCGCGCTCACGATGGCCTGGAAATCCGCGCCTGAAGGAGATGCCGCCCAGCGGCCTTTCCACTCGGGTTTCGCCAGATCCATCAGCGATTTAGGCAGCTGCTGTTCGCTCAGCTTCGCCGGGTTATAGACGAATACGGTGCTGCGGGCGGCAATGCCGATCCAGCGGCCGTGCGCCGGACGATACTCTGCCGGTACCTGCTTCAGAGTGTCGGCATCCAGCGGTGCAAACAGGTTGGCGTTATCCACCAGCACCATGGATGGCGAGTTTTCCGTCAGGAATACGTCTGCCGGCGATGCGCTGCCTTCCTGAACCAGCTGGTTACCCAGCTCGCTGTCATCACCATTACGCAAAGTCACTTTAATCCCGGTTTCTTTGGTAAAACCGTCAACCCACGACTTCACCAGGTTTTCATGCTGCGCGTTATAGACAACGATACCGTCGTTGTTATCGGCGGCAACCGATTGTATGGAAAGGAAAAGAGATGAAGACAACAAGGCAAGCGAGAAGCAGGACAGCAGGCGAGAATTCATGAACATATCCTTAATAGACCAACGGGAGTAACCACTCATAGCTTTGTGGGACAGGATTAAAGCATACAACAACGCTAATGATAATTAGTATCAATCCAGTTTACGCGTAAAAGTGTAAAATTTCTTTTTTATGGAATTTGAAATGATAAAAATCCAGAATTGAAAAGGGAGAAAAATAAAGATTAAGAAAACCTTAAGGGCGGCGCTAATAAAAGATAATTAGCACTCTATTTATTAAGCCGTTATTTAACCGAAAAGAAAAGAATAAAAAAACCAGGCCACAGGGCATAAGAAAAAATGATTCCCTTCATGTCATCGTCCTGTTAGGGCACTAGTCGATCTTAAGCGGAAGTGTCTCCAGCGTTCTCAGGATCAGGCTTCGATTCGACCATTTCGCCTCGCCGTCCAGAACGGTAATCCCTCGCTTGCTTAGAGCCGTCGCCAGGATTTCAGCCTGTAACTGTGCCAGCAGTTGCCCGATGCACTGGTGCACCCCTGCGCCAAATCCTAGCTGTCGCTGTGCATTCTTTCTACCCGGAATAAAGCGCGACGCCTCTTCAAATACGCGTTCATCCCGGTTGGCGGAGCCAAGGCACAGCAATACGTTATCCCCGGCCTTCAGTTCACGCCCCAGAAATTGCACAGGAGCCGCAACCTTCCGCCTGCCCATCTGAAGCGGGGATTCAAAGCGCATCGTTTCGCTTACTATCTCTTTCATCCGCAGCGTGTTATTTCTGACACCCGCCTGCAATTCCGGATGCAATGCCAGCATATAGAGCAGGTTTCCAGTTAATGCTTCGCTGGTTTCACTGCCGCCGATAAGCATCGTGACGCAGTCCGTGCTAAACCGCTCATAAAGCGCATTCCCCTCTCCGCCATATCCTTTCAGCAGGCTGCGATAAAACAGCGAGTCGTAACCTTCTCTGTGCGCCTGTGCAAGCTGGCGAAAACTATCATCCAGACGGGAGAGCGCTTTTATCAGCCTCTGAAGTCCCTCACGATCGATGGCGCTGGGATCCAGCAATAACCTGATAGCACTTTTCTCTTGCTCCACCACCTCCTGTTGCGCCTGAGGCAGGTTCAGCCACGCAGTGAAAAGCTTCCCCCATAGCGGCGCCGCAATCTGGCGAACGCCATCAAACGGGCGAGCGGTGGGTAAAGCGGCTACCAATGAATGTGATTCGTGTGAGATGAGTTGGGTTAATGCCCCCCAGGATTCGCCGGTAAACAGGGCCTGCAGAGCCTGACGGTGAATGCGATGAACACTGCCCTCCTCAAAAAGGACAATGCCGTAAAGAAGATCCCGGAGCCGGGGCTGAAGATTAAAAGACTCTTTTTCCAGCGCTGCATGCACATCTTCAGGGATACCTGAAGAGACGAACGCACGCTCCTTCATTGCCTGATACACGTCCTGATGGCGGGTAAGTACCCATGTTTTCCCGATTCGCGTCACCGGCTGGTGGTTTCGCATATGGTGATAGACGTCGTGAAGATTTTCCTGAAAGACAGGTGAGGCAGGATTAAACCGAAGCGCTTTGTCGACATATGCCATGGGTGAGTCCTCATCACAGGATTAATCACCATTGAGTTAAGCAGGGATATATTTCAGTTCAAGTATGGCGAGGGAGACTGGGGATTACTGGGAGCAAATGGCCCCTTAGGATTCGCACCTACAATATACGGTTTAGAAGAACGTTGAGCACTATTTAACTCACTGTAATGACATTGTTTTCTCTGCGCTCTCGCCGGGTTAGTGTCCTTACGTATTGTTCCATGCTTCTGGGTTTCGTTATGGCTCATCCTTGCATGACATATCTGTGACACAGAGAGTATACGACCATGCTTATAGGCATAGCTGTATGATTTCAGCCTACATAATGGGCTGTCTTCGAGGTCGCCTGAACGCGCATCGTTGATGATATATTTATCCTGAATATCGGCCTCGATTTATCAGAGGATTCATTCATATTTGGCAATTCCCCCTCTTCCCATTCTCCAGATTCTCTAGGTACGATTGCGGGAGCATCCGATACCGCTTAATTACGTAACCGCTGTCCATGTTATGATGCGATTGGCGAGAGGTATGCGCTCTTCAACGTAGTCTGCTGCTGGCGATGGTAATTCCATAGTGTACCTCCGAAGATTGCTATTTTCATATACAGCATTTCAGAGGTACGGAAAGATCAACACAGGTGGTGCTGTTTGGCTTAAAAATCTTCTTTTAAGGCCTTTCTAATTTTAATAATTTTATATTTTTCAATTATATATCTACCAAGCTTTACTCCTGGTTTTTCAATGTATCTATATGATGCCCATGCCAATAAAAGTGCAATAGCAACGGTGATAGGGAAAATAAATATAATCTTGGCGTCACCAGTAATACCAAGCCTCATGCATAAAATAAACACAAACGTTAGAACCAGTTGATGTAATAAATAAAGGCTATAAGATACATTTCCTAGAAATCCAAGTATCATTTTAGTATTCTCATTGTAGTTTATTACATTTGTTCTTAGCGAAAAATAAACAATGCTAATGCATAGCAGAATATTTATATTGTAATATCTTAAAACTTTATATTGATTTGGCAAATCCTCTCTAAATCCCCATACAAGCGAGGCAAGACCAAAGCTAAAAAGAATTATGAATGGCCCAAATTTCAAAGGGGATCCTTTCTTCTCATAGAAATATGCGGCAAGCATACCACCAAAGAATGATGGTGCAAGAAGAAAGAAATGCGGCATTGAAGGCTTCCATGACATGAAATATACAGAGCAAGCCAGAATCATAGATAGCGCAATAACTGGCCATGCACCTGATTTTCTCATAAGAAAGAGGGCAAGAGGGAAAAGAAGGTAATATCTGAATTCAACAGGGAGTGACCAGAAGGCACCATTAATAATATATGGATTTCCAATCAGATCATACAAAAGAAAAAGGTGCATAAAAACATCAACAGATGAATAAGGCAGAGCAATATTATCTATCCATATTCCCTTTGGCTCGCCGTACCAACCAATGTATATATTACCAAGTAAAACATATGCAAAAATTGCAAAGATAAAAGCAGGGTATATCCTGAATATTCGTTTAACTATAAAAGATGCTGTATCAGATAATGTTCTATCATTTTTGTGATTTAGATAAAGCGTTGCACCAGAAAGACAGAAAAACAAAGTTACAGCAAATGAACCGAGATCAAGAGAATTAAATAAAATAATATCTGATGGCGAGTCAATGGAGGAATAAGGTGATTCGGTAGTTCTAACACAATGTGACACAATCACCAGTAGCGCAGCAATACCTCTTAACCAAGTAAGTTGTGGTAAATAGTTTTTTTCTGAATGAGACATTACGATTATCTTTGGAGTTAAGAAGATAGTAATCATAATGCAGGTTATGGGTATAGTAAATTGCCACGCTGAGAAAGCGTGGCGATGGTCGAAAGCCTTAGCGCAATGGCCTGACAAAAGCGGGTATAGAGGACTACCGTTTTCACGACCTTCGGCGTACCACTGTCCGTTCAGCAGGAAATGGGAGGCTGGGAGTCAACAGAAATGGTCCGTCGTCGCGCTCATCTGGCGCCAAACCATTTAAGCGAACATGCACGGAAAATAGATGCCAATTTGGCAACCATGACACAAATACGACACAAGGAGAGAATCAGGCTGGCTTGAAACTGGGGTAAATGCCTGTTTTTAAATGGCACGCCCTGTAGGATTCGAACCTACGACCTACGGCTTAGAAGGCCGTTGCTCTATCCAACTGAGCTAAGGGCGCACTGAGAAGCGTGTACTTCGCGGCGGTGAAACGCGAAGAATTATACGGTCAATGGCAGGTGAGTCAATGCCTTTTCCGTTTTAAGGAGCAATTACCGCTAGCCGATTGTAAATACGGCTATTTTCTCAACATTTATCCCCGTTTTACCGTAAAATTTAGCGCTGCGAAAAGGCTTAGTTGCATTTAAGTAACGCCTGCTGTTTTCCTGTACGTCAGCTCGTCACACTAGAGTCAGGTATCCCGGCCGCCTGGAGGCTGACAGACAACAGGACAATGGAGTGACAGCGCAAAACCTGATCGATACGCCCCCCCGGTTACAGTACTTATCTCAGGACATCGTCGGCATTAAGCTTGAGCCCATCGTCGCCCTTACCTCCTTGCGCCAGGTTGGCGTCGAGGTCCTTAGCGTTCTGGCCGACACGCGGCACAGTGAGGACTTTTTTTGCGATCGGTCCGCTGAGTGGTCGATAACGCTGCTTGAAGCGCAGCTTGCCACGTTAAAAAATACGCCGCACGGTCATAACCTTTTTATTAATCTGCCGATAACCGTCCTGACAGAGCCTGCGTCCTTTCAGCGTCTTATCAGACTCCCCTGCTTGCCGCTCAATATTGAGTTTGTCGACCCTGCGGCTTTTTTGGCGCTGTCTGTCGCGCGCAAGCAGCTTGTGGTTCAGAATCTGCAGCAGCTGAGCAGACAGGGGCACGCAATCTGGCTGGATGACATCGATGACGTCTTAGTGCAGTCGTTTTTATCCTGTCGACTCCCGTTAAGCGGCATCAAAATAGATAAGGAAGCATTCTGGCGTTTACGCGACACCCCTGCGCTGAGGCAACTGGTTTCCCTTTGCTTTCAGCTTGCCGGGAAAGTGCTTATCGAAGGTATTGAGACTGAACGCGATCGTACCTGGGCACTGCAGGCAGGCGCAGACTTCGGCCAGGGATATTACTGGCCGTCCTGGACATGGCCGGAGGATTAAAACGCCATTTCCAGGAGGGAGACAATGCGAATGACAGTGCGCCGTTACCGGCGGCGGCGTACAGGAAGTGATGCACTGGGATTTACGCGCTCACCTTTTGCTCCCCCCTTTTTCGACCGGCTCGAATTCTTGAGCCAGTCCATCAGCCAGCCCCGCAAAACAGACGCCCCGTTTATCCTTCTGGTGACGGAGGATCACTATCTGCGCACCGGTTTTCTCAACGGGCAGTTCCCGCTGAGTAGCTGCTGTGACTACGCCACGCTGGATGACGCCCTTGTCGCGCAGACGCAGTGGCCTTCTGCCCGTCTGGTCGTGGATATTGAAAGCCGATCCACGGGGCTTCTGGAGAAACTGGATCAGTTGAGACGCCACAGCCTGTTTCCGCCTTTCCTTACGCCCTGGCTGTTAGTCCGGGCCGATAATTACGACACCCGCCTCTTCTGCAAAGCGGCTGGTCCTTTTCATGTGCTCGAACGCCAGCTGAACGCCGCGGCACTTCAGCACAGCCTGCTGGATACCCGCCCCCCACAGGGCTCCGACAAAGACTGGTTCTCCCGCAACGAATGGCCGATCCTGCAGGAACTTTCCCGGGGCAAGACGTTACGTCAGATTGCCCTTATGCAGAATCGTCCCTATAGCCGCATTATCTACCGTCTCAGCTGCATCCTGGTGAAACTGGGGCTGAGTCATCGGCAGGAATTACTTCACCTTCTTAATAACCTCTCAGACTGCACGTTTACACTCACCTCCTAACCCCTTATTTCCTAAAGCGCTTTAGGAATTTACTTACCATTCGTGTTTCAAAAATGTTAATTTTTAACAATAAAGTCGAAATTATAACTATTCCTAATTTATGGCCGCGAACCTTGCGAAATGCCACAAATTGAACGAACGGCAGCACTTTCCTCCATCCGTTAAGTGAATGCAGACGGCGTTAACAAGATGATAATGATGTAAAAACAAGCAGGTTAGCGGGAACGCTCAGGAGGAAAAAGCGAAGCGGATAGCATGTTCTCCTGTGGATGAGATGTGGACCTTCGGGTCAACCTGCGCGCTTTCAGATGAAGGTCTGGCGGCCTGCGAGGGCAATTGTTGTCCTCATCAGCGTGGGTTTGTCCCCCTGAATGATGCGTATTTTTGTTAACAATTGATCAACATAAAGAGATATGTGTTATTTTTTGTTATTACATAAAGATGAAAATATGCGGTAAATGAGATAACAGGATATTTCCGCTAAATTTAAAAAAATAGCGATTCAGATCCAGAAGATAATACAAACCCATAAGCGGATATTAATTTACAGGGTTTTCGGAAAAAACTTACCCTGTATAATAAGATGCGTACCAAATCTGAATAAGAAAAACCTTTTTGCCAACACCAGCCAAATGAGATGACCGCGCTGAGGCATAGTTCTTTTCATTACGTAAACAAGGATGCTTTCGCTCTTTCCAGGGAAATACTACGGTATAGGGATCTGCACATTATATCCTTCCGGCATTTCGAGAGTTTTACCAAACTCTGCATAACGCTTTTAACAATCTGAGGCATTAAAAATGAAACCGGCATCCGTTATCATTATGGACGAACATCCTATCGTCAGAATGTCGATAGAAGTCCTGCTACAGAAAAATAAGAATATCACAGTCAAGCTCAAGTCTGGCGATAGCCATGAAGTTCTTGACTGTATCCGTAATCACCCTATCGATCTGGTGATCCTTGACATTGAACTCACGGGCACGGATGCTTTCGCTTTACTTAAGAGAATCAGAAACTTAAACAAAGACATTAAGGTTCTGTTCCTCTCGTCTAAATCAGAGTTATTTTACGCGGGTCGCGCTATTCGCGCCGGGGCAAATGGCTTCGTCAGTAAACGTAAAGATTTGGGTGAGATCTACAACGCCGTAGAAATGATCCTGATGGGCTATTCCTTTTTCCCGTCGGAAACGCTGAACTTTATAAACCATTTGGGTTCAGGGAAAGGGATGGCTGTCGATATGCCATTATCGAATCGCGAGGTCACGGTATTACGGTATCTGGCGAATGGATTATCCAATAAGGAAATTGCTGAACAGCTACTATTAAGCAACAAAACCATTAGTGCGCATAAATCCAATATTTATTCCAAGCTGGGTGTGCAAAGCATCGTGGAATTAATTGATTACGCCAAAGCGCACGAGCTGCTTTAACCTGAATTCACTCCCTGCAGCTTATCTGAGCTGCAGGGAGTGCGGTCAGTGCTAATTATAGTTAATCATAAAGGTGGCATCCGCATCGGCTCGTCCGGGCTGAGGGTTATCTGCAGTGGCAATATAATTGGCATAAAACGACAATGTTGCATTCCCCTGCGCATCAACCGAGACCGGCTGGCTGGCCTGCTGGAGAGCCAGACGCGTTTTATCCGCATCCCTGATCTCTACCGCGACACGGCTCGCTGTACTGGCGTCGTTCAGCGCCAGCAAACCGTTATTGCTCCCGTCGGCTTTACCCGAAAACGTAATGGACGCCGCCCCCGGCGGACAACCGGTCAGCTTCAGCGTAAACGGCATGGGTTGCGTGCGGCTCCCGGTCGTGCTGAGCTGTTTCGTGGGCCAGGTGCCCAGCGTAACGGTCTTGTCGCTGTCGCTCCCCTCGGCAACGCAGGTAAAATCGACAATGTTGCCGTAGAGCCGAATGTTAATTTCGCCCAGCGCGGTGTCCGCCTGAGCCTGTGTGCAAAGCGCAAAAAGCGCCACGGTGATAAAACGGATCCCGTTTCGCATATCGGCTCCTTAGTCGTAATCCACACGCAGATACCCGCGCGAGGTAAAACGCCCTTCCGCTGGCTTATTGCCCGTCACGCTCACCGGCCAGACCCGGATCCCCACCTGCGCCTGCGCGCTATCGTCGAGGCGGAACGGAATTTTGCTTGTCAGGTTGTTAGGCGTCAGCGGCGCCCCGCTCTCGTTAGCGATGATAAACCCGACGTCCGGGTTATCCGACACCAGCACATTATCAGAGACTTTTTCCGCCTCAACGCGCATCGTCAGCATGGCGTTCGCCTCCACGTTGGTGCATTTGATCGCGATGGTTTTGCTTTGCGATGAGACCCCCTCCGGTTTGTTACCTACGCCCGCCTTGCTGAACAGGGAGGCGCCAATGTCACCGAAATCAAACTCCACCACGTTACCGGCATTGATGGCGCAGCTTTGCGGCACCTGGATGGTACCGCTGTAGCTAATGGTATAGACCGGCGTGGTGAGCGGATCGGAGGAGGTGGTGGTGACGTAAACGCGGAACATGGTGGCGCGCGGGATTACGACCATGTTAATAAAACGCCGGGTCACCTTAAGGCGGAAGACAAGGCTGGAGTCCTGCACGCCAAACGGTTTGTTTTTCGAGACGTTAGGGTGGCTCCCCATCTGGATATAGTTTTTGGGCGGATAAAACACGCCAGCATAGCTGTCCGTGATTTTCATGGCCCCGTCCAGATAGTCGTTAAGCTTCAGATACTGATAGCCATCGCTCGTGCCCGTTACCGGGTAGTCGGTCACATAGCTACGCTTGGTGGTATTCCCGACGGTGCCCTTCGGGCAGACGGCATTCACCCCTACCCACTGCGACTTCTCGCTGAGCGTCACGACCTGTCCAATCTGGTTATTCGAGCTATTGAATTTATCCGTCAGGTCGTAATGCACCTCCGTCGGCACGCCCTTTTCATTGACGCACACGGTAGCGAATGCGTTTGTCGCAGGCAGTAACGCCAGAAGCGACAAGGCAAAGATGTGGGTTTTATTCACAGCGAATCCCCTTCAGTGTGATTGCCTGTTGCAGGCTCTTTTCAGGCAAGCTGTAAGGCGCGCGACACTGGGACTGCGCCCCGTCGCCCCACTGGATCAGCAGTTCGCCTTCCAGCGGCAGCCCGCTCAGGTAAATTTGCCCGTCATCCCCCACCATGCTGGTGACACCGCTCCGGGTCTCACGGACCACCGCGCCGAACGGCACCGGCTGGTTACCGCGCATCACCGTCAGCAGGGCGCGCACGCCAATGCGGGTATCAAAGCTGGCGCGCACCAGCGCGCCTTTGGTCGGCACCACGCTGCTCACGTTGTTTTCGATGTCGGTGTTGTTGCTCATGGTGTTGGTATCCAGCGCCACGCGGTTATAGCGGTAGACGGTGGCATACGGCATTACCGCGTAGCCTCGCCAGTCGGTTCTCACGCCGGTCTGGTTTTCGACGCTGACGCCGGATGCCCCCGGGGCTTTGATCAACACGTTGGTGTCGCCCAGCGGCTGGCTGAAGGTCACGCCGTCGGCATGACCGACGACCCCGCCGGAGAGCTGCCAGTTAAGATCGTGCTGATCGTCGCTGTAGTTGTAGCCCACGCCCAACGTGCCGTAGGTCGCCTGCCAGTTGGCGCTGGCGCTTCCGCTTGCGCCGTTGGTGCTGGTGTGTCCCTGGGTCACGCTGTAGTTCAGGTTGCGGTCCTCCAGCAGCGTGCCGCTGACGCCGGTTTGCCAGCTCGTGTCGCCATCGCTGTTCCGGCTGGCGGAGGCCGTGGCATAGGCGCGGTCAATCGCGCTGTCCCGGCGATAGCCCTGGCGAGTAAAGATACTGAACGGCACGGAGACGTTAAACGACGCGATCCGGTCGGTGCCGTCGATCCCGACGGATTTGTTCCACGACCACGAAACGGAGTAGTTGATCCCCTTCACGCCCCCCGCGTAGCCCAGCTGGTACCAGAGGTTCGACTCGTCGGTTCCCCAGTAGGTCTGCTCGCTGCCGGAGATATAGATCGAGCCGTAGTCCCCCAGAGACTGAGATACGTTGAGCTGGAAGCGGCCTTTTTTATTCCACGTCAGGTTGTGATAACTCTGCACGTCCGGCACACCGTCATTATCCTGGCTGTCGGCATACTGATAGCCTTCCATTGAGCGCCAGGCCACATCATCGAGGGTGTAAAATCCTTTTGTGGAGTAGCGGTAGCCCAGCAGCTGGAAGTTGGTGCCGAAGCCGTTAAGGGATTTCGCATAGAGGAAGCGCAGGGACTGCCCTTCATGCTTGCTGTCGTCCGCGAGCTGGCTGCGGGCGTGGGTGATATCGAGCGAAACCGCGCCCCAGTCGCCCAGGTTTTTTCCGGCCCCGACGGCGACCGCGGTATAGCGTGAGGCCAGCTGTGTTCCGCCGTAGAGCGTAAAGCCGTTGGCAAGTCCGGTAATCAGGGTGCCCTGGGTGAAGAACGGCGTGTCCTGATCGCTGTTACCGCTGCGGTAATCCCCCGCGACGAGGTCATACTTCCAGCGCCCTTCACGCTGCAGAAGCGGCACGGTGGAGTACGGCACGGTATAGCGCTGCTGGGAACCGTCTTTCTCTTCCACCGTCACTTCCAGGTCACCGCTTGAAGAGGTGGGGTTGAGATCGGTAATCGCAAAGGCGCCCGGCTGCACATAGCTTTGATAGATCACGTAGCCATTCTGACGGACCACTACTTTGGCGGGCGTCCGGGCGATCCCGCGCACGGTGGGCGCGTAGCCCTGCAGGCTGTCCGGATACATGCTGTCAGACGAGAAGAGCCGTCCGCCGCGGAACCCCATGCTGTCGAAGACGTCATTGCCGGTATTGCTGTCGCCCAGGACCAGTTCGCTTTTCAGCGGGATCACGGTGCGCTGCGCCCAGGTGCCAATATTCTGCCACTCGCTGTGTCGCTGCCCGTTGGTCTGCGTGTATCGCCATGCGCCGTTGTTACGCAAGCGCCAGGCGCCATAGTTCAGACCGCTCTGCAGGTTGAGATAATAGCTGTCGTCTTCGCTGCCCCGGTTGCCGGAGAAGCTGTAGTTCAGCAGCGCGGCGGGAATGCCCTCATCCCACTGTTCCGGCGGAATGTAGCCCCGGGCGCTGTTCTGTAATGCCACCTGCGGCAGGCTGACGTTCAAACGCTGTGAGGCAAAGTTGAATACCGTTTCGCTGCCGGGAATGGCCGTGGTCAACGGGACGCAGGTCTCGCCCTGGACCTGAGCCAGCTCGGGAAACGCCGCGACGTTGACGCCAAAGCGGTCGAGCATCGCCCGCGTAATACACGGCGATAACCCGCCCGCCACCGGCGGCGTGTTCTCAGCCTGCTCAAAACGCACGTCCTGAGTTCCGATAAATTCATCGTTACGCCAGATATCCACGCGATAAACGCCGGGCGCCTGCTGGTGTCCTTTTTCAAAACGCGACAAATCCGCCACGCTGGCGGTGTCGTCGGACAAAAAGGCCGGGTTGAAATAGCTTTCGCTCCAGCCAGCCTGCGGCCAGAGCGCAGCCATCAGCGCCAGCGCAACCGGGCAGTAACGTCTCTGGTGGTTTTTCATCGCCCTGACTCTGCTCACAGGTTGACGCTACGCGCCGGCGTGATGGCACCGTAGTCATTCACGCTCTGCCAGGAGAGCATGCCGCCGGCACCGGCTGGCAGTACCTGCTGAGCCGCGCTTTTCGGCGCAACCATCAGGTTATCCAGCGTCTGACCGCCCAGCTTAAGATTGACGAGGGTGATGTAATACGGGGATGCGTTGCTGACTTTGAGATGGTTGCCGGCGCGCTCAAACCGCAGTTGGGAAAGCGCCTCTTCCGGCTGCATCGCCAGGTTGTTCGGTCGCACAAACAGCTTGATGCGCGAGAGAATAGCCAGCTGCAGCACGTTATTGTTTTCCGTTTTGGCTTTGTTCACTGACGGGATCGCTTTCACGTTCATGTAAAACAGCGATTCACGGTCGGCAGGCAGCGCAGGACCGGCGTAAATAATGCGCAGCGTGTTTTCACTGTCCGGCTCGCTAACAAACAGGGGCGGCGTGACGGCAAACGTTTTTTCTTTTTGCCCGTTTGCATTTTCAATCCACGCGTTAATTAAATAGCGTTCCTGTTTATTGCTGTTGGTGATTGCCAGCGACGTTTGCTTCGCCTCTGCGGGATAAATAACGCGGGTGGCTCCCAGCGCAATACCGCCGGATGCATTCGCGCAGGCAGAAACCATCATTAAAATAAACGATAAAAAAAGTCCTGGTTTAATTAGGGTATTCATCACAACCGTACCTTTAATAATGTGTTCGCAGGTGTTATGGATAAATCAACGTAAACCAGACATCCGACTGAATTTTGCCTGGCTCGAGGTGTTCGGAAATAGCCCGATAGCGGGCGCTAAAATGGAACGCCAGCTCGCGGGTATCGATCGGCAGCCAGCTGACGGCCGTGGCATTCGGGATAATCTGACGCTGCTGTTCGTCAAAGAGCGCCAGCCCGACGCCGCTGCTGACAGGCGTTTCACCTGGCCGCGATGTCGCCAGAAAGACCTGCGGATCCTCTGCGGGTGTGACGCCCTGAAACTGGATCCCCACGGTGCGCGAAACATCAACGCTGCAGTCCAGCAGCCGCACGGTGAACGGCACATTTACCGTGGAAAAACTGCCCACGCCGGAAAATGAGTTGGTTCGGTACTGCCCCATATCGATGCGCATATTCTGGCTGTCGGGCGCCACGGCGCAGCCGCCGTTCACCAGTTCACCCCGGAGATGAACCTTGCCGCCTTCAATCACCACGGTATGCGCCGATGCCGGGCAAGCCATCGCAAGGGTTAACAGCAGTAGTGTTCCTGTCCTTGTCATCCTTCGTTCCTGGCAATAGCGTATGACGGGCCTCGTCCCTGAGGCCTGAACATCCCTGTGCGGAGGAATTATTCGTATTTCATTACGAAGGTGGCGTCAGCGTTCGCCTGGCCTGGCTCGGTAGTCGCAGCCGTTGATTTATAACGCGCGGTGAACTTCAGGGTGTTTGTCCCTTCGATCAGCGTCTGCGCAGCAGAGAAGGTCGCACCGTCTGGGGTCAGAACGCTGGATTTGCTGTCGAGGATCTCGATACCCACGCCTTTCGCGGTGTTGTCGTTACTGCCGGAGGTGACGGCCAGCAGGGTTTTGTCGGTTGGGTCGATCTGACCGGTGAACGCAACGGCTGCGGTTTTGGCGACCAGCGGATCGCAATCGTTCAGTTCAATGTTGAACGGAATATTAGAGGTGGTGTCGCCCACTTTGGTGAATTTCGCGGTGCGATACTGACCCAGATTAACGGTCTGCTCGGAAGAATCAGTATTTACTGAACAAGCCGCATTAACCAGCTCACCTTTAAAATGTACGGTACCGCCATTTACGGAAACCGGGGCAGCAGGATCTGCTGCATTTGCGGCACCCGCAACCAGGGCCAAAGTTGCAATAACAGTAGAAGCAATGTTGCTGAGTTTCATGTCTATTCCTTTAAAATGTAAATAACCCTTCCCGCGAATAATCGGGAATAAGAAATACGTTCAATTGATAAATTGAAAGCTTATTTCGGAGGAGACAAAGTAGCTCAGGAGGCGATTTTTAAATATGTCAAAACGCTGCCATTTCGCCAGGTCACATCCTAATCCCTCCTAAGAAATTGACCATCCCTTAAGAAGGGTTTTTGCGGCTTGCTGATAAAAACGCGCAAAGGGTGACTGACAGCGAGGCTCGCTTCTGACAAAATACACGCATCCCCCCTTTCGAACGTTACAGACGGAATCTTCTCTCTGATGGCAGCAAAGATTATTGACGGTAAAACGATTGCGCAGCAGGTGCGCTCTGAGGTCGCGGAAAAAGTGAAGGCGCGTAAAGCCGCCGGAAAACGCGCCCCCGGGCTGGCCGTTGTGCTGGTTGGCAGTAACCCGGCATCGCAGATTTATGTCGGCAGCAAGCGCAAAGCGTGTGAAGAGGTCGGCTTCGTCTCCCGCTCTTACGATTTGCCGGAAACCACCAGCGAAGCAGAACTGCTGGAACTTATTGACACTCTGAATGCCGATAAAGAGATCGACGGTATTCTGGTTCAGCTGCCGCTGCCCGCCGGTATCGACAACGTGAAGGTGCTGGAGCGTATCGCACCGGATAAAGACGTGGACGGTTTCCATCCGTACAACGTTGGCCGCCTGTGCCAGCGTGCGCCGCGTCTGCGTCCGTGCACGCCGCGCGGTATTGTGACGCTGCTGGAGCGTTATAACATCGATACTTACGGCCTGAACGCTGTGGTCATTGGCGCGTCCAACATCGTGGGCCGTCCGATGAGCATGGAGCTGCTGCTGGCCGGCTGCACCACCACCGTTACCCACCGCTTCACCAAAAACCTGCGCCACCACGTTGAGAACGCCGATCTGCTGATCGTCGCGGTCGGTAAGCCGGGCTTTATTCCGGGCGAGTGGATTAAAGAGGGTGCGATTGTCGTGGACGTCGGGATTAACCGTCTGGAAAACGGCAAAGTGGTCGGCGACGTGGTGTATGAAGATGCCGCCGCGCGTGCCTCTTACATTACCCCAGTACCGGGCGGCGTAGGCCCGATGACCGTCGCAACGCTGATTCAGAATACCCTGCAGGCATGCGAAGAATATCACGACGTAGAGGACGCGTAAGATGGCCACATTTTCATTAGGCAAACACCCGCACGTTGAGCTGTGCGATCTGCTCAAGCTGGAAGGCTGGAGCGAAAGCGGTGCGCAGGCGAAAATTGCCATTGCCGACGGGCTTGTCAAAGTGGACGGTGCGGTGGAAACCCGCAAGCGCTGCAAGATTGTTGCGGGCCAGACCGTGAGCTTTGAAGGCCAGAGCGTAACCGTTACGGCCTGAGCCCCCTCACCCTAATCCTCTCCCCAACGGGGAGAGGGAACAGTCCGAACTCCGTTTCCAGGCCGGGTAAGGCGAAGCCGCCACCCGGCAATGTCTCTCATCATCCCCTCACACCCATCACGGTTATTTATCGATCCACTTCAAATAATCACTATTTCATCTGTTGAAAAGTGAAAATTCAGTTGCGCGTTTTTCACTCTTTGCCCACGATAAGTAGAACGTTCTACTAAAACGTTCTACTTACAATAACAGCGCCAAAAAAAGCGCTACTCGGGGGAAATCAGCATGAGTCTGATATCAGGGTTTGTTAAATCGCTGTCTAAGTTATCGATGATTGGTCGCGCCTTAATGCTGCCAATTTCACTGCTTCCCGCTGCGGGCCTGCTGCTGGCCTTCGGCGATAAGTTCCATCTGCCGCTGATGATGAACGCGGGCGGGGTTATTTTTGATAACCTGCCGATGCTGTTTGCCATTGGTTCTGCCGTGGGCCTGGCGTCAGAATCCGGCATTGCGGCGCTGTCCGCGGCGGTCTCGGTGTTTGTCACCAATATCACCATCAGCACCGTGCTGAGCATCACGCCGGAAATGGCCTCCCAGGGCGGGAAATACGCCATGGTAGTGGGCATTCCGACGCTGCAGATGGGCGTCTTTGGCGGCCTGATCTGCGGTATTCTCGCGGCCTGGTGCTACAACCGCTTCCACACCATGCAGCTTCCGGAATTCCTGGGCTTCTTCTCCGGCAAGCGCTTCGTGGCGATTGCAACGGCGTTCCTCTCGTTCCTGATGGGGCTGCTGCTGCCGTACGTCTGGCAGCATATCCAGGCCGGTATCGACGCCCTCTCCGTGGTCGTTAACGGCGATAATCAGGCGGCCTCGACCTTTATCTTCGGTCTGGTGGAACGCGCGCTGATCCCGCTCGGTCTGCACCATATCTGGTATCCGTCGTTCTGGTATTCGTTTGGGGATTACACCACCCAGGCAGGCCAGGTGATCCACGGCGACCAGACCATCTGGTTCAAGATGCTGGAAGAAGGGGTGAAATCCTTCAGCAGCGACACCTACCAGAACGCCGGCAAGTTCATGCAGGGTGAATTCCCGCTGATGCTGTTCGCGCTGCCTGCGGCGTGCCTGGCGATGTATCACGAAGCCCATACGAAGAATAAAAAAATCGCGGCCGGTATTCTGTTCTCTGCGGCGCTCACCTGCTTCCTGACGGGGATCACCGAACCGGTTGAGTTTACCTTTATCTTCGTGGCACCGATTCTGTACGTCTTTAACGCCATCATGGCGGGCCTGGCCTACATGACCATGTACCTGCTGCATGCTCATATCGCCAAGTCGTTCTCTGCGGGCTTTATCGACTATCTGTCATTCGGGATCCTGCCGTCGTTTAACGGCTACCAGACCCACTTCCTGAGCGCCATTATCATCGGCATTCCAATGGGCCTGATTTATTACTTCACGTTCCGCTTTGTGATCCGTCGTTTCGACGTGAAAACGCCGGGCCGCACCGAAGTAACCGCCAACGCGGATGAGAAATCGGATTCCGAACTCGCGACCGAGATCATCACCCTGCTGGGCGGCGCGCATAACATCGACTCCGTCGGCGCCTGTATCACTCGTCTTCGCCTGGAAGTCACAAAAAGCGAGGCGGTGGATAAAGACGGCCTGAACGGGCTCGGCGCGCGCGGCGTGGTGTTTGTCGGCGACAACGGTATTCAGGTGATTTTCGGTGCCAGAGCACAGTTTATCGCCCAGACCATGTCCACCATGATCGGCAAATAATAAGATGCCTGAACGACACGTCTCCTGTACGCTGGGAGACGTGTTTTATCTGGCTGATAATCGGTAAATTTCAGGGAGCGGTTTTGAAGAAAGTCAGCATTATTGATGTCGCGAAGCACGCGGGCGTGTCGGTTTCCACCGTCTCGCTGGTGCTGCGCCAGAAAGGGAAAATCTCAGAGGCAACGATCGAGAAGGTCAACGCTGCCATCAATACCCTGGGCTATGTTCATAACGTTGCCGCTGCCAACCTTCGCGCCAATACCTCCAACCTGATTGGCCTGATCCTCCGTGACTTTAGCGACAGTTTCTCCATCAAGGTGATGGCGAGCATCGTTCAGGATCTTGAAAAACAGGGGTATATGGTTTTTCTCGGTCAGCCCCAGAACGACCATGACCATCTTGAGCGCTGCCTGCTGTCGTTTAAGCAGCAGGGCGTCGCAGGGGTGATCTATCTGGCCTCGGATACCCGCACCGCCACCCTCCCGGAAAAGATTCGCCACTGCCCTCTGCCGCTGGTGGTGGTCTCGCAGTCGCTGCTGGATGAAAAATGCAATCTGGTGATGCGCGATAACCGACAGGCGGCCAGTCTGGCGGTGCGTTATCTTATCGAACGCGGTCATCGTAATATCGCCTATATTGGCGGACGCGAAGGCTGCCTTATCCGCGAACAGCGCCTGCTCGGTTTTCGCAGCGCGATGGCGCAAAACGGGCTGGTCTGGCGCGATGAATACTCTCCGGCCTGCAGCGATGACACGCTGGCAGCCGGTTTCGCGACCCGCCAACTGCTGGAAAAAAACAATACCATCACCGCCCTGCTCTGCCACTCGCCGGATGCCATGATCGGCTCCATCTCCGGTATTCATCAGGTCGGGCGTACGGTGGGTAAAGATGTGTTTCTGACGCAGCAGGTCGCCCTGGTCGGTTTCGAAGATATGCTCCACGTTAACCTCACCTCGCCCTCGTTTACCTACGTTTCGTCCGCCAGCGAAGAGACGGGGCGTCAGGCGGCCGGGCTGATTATTCGCACGCTGAAGGAGCCGACGCTGCAAACCCAGCGCATTACGCTTTCCGGGCAGCTTATCGCACGCGAGTCGGCGTAAAATCAGAATTTCGCACAGGTTTTTTAGCGCGGAATGACTGCTATATTTCCATGATTTGCCATGGATAATCACAATGCCTACCGTCATTACACACGCTGCTGTTCCGCTTTGCCTGGGCTTAGGCCTGGGGACAAAAGTTATCCCACCCCGCCTGCTGTTTGCCGGCATTGTTCTCGCCATGCTGCCAGATGCCGACGTGCTGGCATTTAAGTTCGGCGTCGCGTATGGCAACGTTTTCGGCCATCGCGGCTTTACCCACTCCCTGCTGTTTGCCTTCGTGGTGCCGATACTTTGCGTACTGACTGGACGACGATGGTTCAGGACCAGCCTGACGCGGTGCTGGCTGTTTTTAACCGTGTCACTGCTGTCGCACAGCCTGCTGGATTCGATTACCACAGGCGGAAAAGGCGTCGGCTGGCTGTGGCCGTGGTCTGATGAACGCTTCTTTGCGCCGTGGCAGGTGATTAAGGTCGCGCCGTTTGCGCTCTCACGCTATACCACGCCGTACGGGCATCAGGTGATTATTTCAGAACTGCTGTGGGTGTGGCTGCCGGGGGTTGTGCTGATGGGAATGTTGTGGTGGAAAAGAAGGTAAAAAAAGCCGGGTGGCGGCTGCGCCTTACCCGGCCTACTTTTGCCTGTTGGCCCGGCAAGCGTGAGCGCCACCGGGCGTTACAGACTTACTTACGGCGCCAGGTAGTGCCCTGCGGGCCGTCTTCCAGAATAATACCCATCTCGGTCAGACGGTTACGCGCCGCATCTGCCGCCGCCCAGTCTTTCGCCTGACGCGCTTCCAGACGCGCCTTGATCAACGCTTCAATCTCCGCCACTTCACCGTCATCCGCCTGCGCACCGCTCTGCAGGAACGCGTCCGGCTCCTGCTCCAGCAGGCCAAGCACGGCAGAGAGCTTACGCAGATGGGACGCCAGCGCATTCGCCGCGGCCATATCTTCTGACTTCAGGCGGTTCACTTCGCGCGCCATGTCGAACAGCACGGAGTAGGCTTCCGGGGTGTTGAAGTCGTCGTTCATCACCTCAACGAAGCGTGCTTCGAACGCTTCGCCGCCTGCCGCCGGAACAGACTTGTCGGTTCCGCGCAGCGCGGTGTAGAGACGCTCCAGCGCCGATCGCGCCTGTTTCAGGTTCTCTTCGCTGTAGTTCAGCTGGCTGCGATAGTGGCCGGACATCAGGAAGTAGCGCACGGTTTCCGCGTCGTAGTATTTCAGCACGTCGCGCACGGTAAAGAAGTTACCCAGCGATTTCGACATCTTCTCGCGGTCAACCATTACCATCCCGGAGTGCATCCAGTAATTTACGTACTCGCCGCCGTGGGCGCAGGTGGACTGAGCGATTTCGTTTTCGTGGTGCGGGAACATCAGGTCTGAGCCGCCGCCGTGAATGTCGAAGTGCTTGCCCAGCTGTTTGCAGTTCATCGCAGAACATTCAATGTGCCAGCCCGGACGGCCTTCGCCCCACGGGGATGGCCAGCTTGGCTCACCCTCTTTGGACATCTTCCACAGCACGAAGTCCATCGGGTTACGCTTCACGTCAACCACGTCAACGCGGGCGCCGGCCTGGAGCTGATCCAGATCCTGACGGGAAAGCGCACCGTAGGTTGGGTCCGTCGGCACGGAGAACATCACATCGCCGTTGTCGGCCACATACGCATGACCGCGGGCGATCAGCTTTTCAGTGATCTCGATGATTTCGTGAATATGGTGGGTCGCGCGCGGCTCGCTGTCCGGACGCAGAATATTCAGGGCGTCGAAGTCTTTGTGCATCTCAGCGATCATGCGATCCACCAGCGCGACAAAGCTTTCGCCATTTTCATTCGCGCGCTTGATGATCTTATCGTCGATGTCGGTGATGTTGCGCACGTATTTCAGGTTGTACCCCAGAAAACGCAGGTAGCGTGACACCACGTCGAAGGCGACAAAGGTACGGCCATGGCCAATGTGACAGAGATCGTAAACCGTAATACCACACACGTACATGCCGACTTCCCCGGCATGGATAGGTTTAAATTCCTCTTTTTGGCGCGTCATTGTATTAAAGATTTTTAACATCGAAGATTCCATGTAAACACGTGTGTGGTTGAAAACCGGCTATTCTACCCGTAATTCAAACCCGAAGCAGCACACAATGCAAGGTGATCGCATCCTGTGGTTATGCTATAACAAGCCCCTATAGATGACCCGAAGGCGGGTCGACGTACCACAATAACGGAACAGGATGCAAAAATGGTTACTTTCCACACTAATCATGGCGATATCGTAATCAAAACCTTTGATGACAAAGCGCCTGAAACAGTTAAAAACTTCCTGGACTACTGCCGCGAAGGTTTCTACAACAACACCATTTTCCACCGCGTGATCAACGGTTTTATGATCCAGGGCGGCGGTTTCGAACCTGGCATGAACCAGAAAGCCACTAAAGAGCCGATCAAGAACGAAGCGAACAACGGCCTGAAAAACACCCGTGGCACGCTGGCGATGGCACGTACTCAGGCGCCTCACTCTGCTACTGCACAGTTCTTCATTAACGTGGCGGACAACGATTTCCTGAACTTCTCCGGCGAAAGCCTGCAGGGTTGGGGCTACTGCGTATTCGCAGAAGTGGTTGAAGGTATGGACGTGGTTGACAAGATCAAAGCCGTCTCTACTGGCCGCAGCGGTATGCACCAGGACGTTCCAAAAGAAGACGTTGTGATTACAAGCGTGACCGTCAGCGAGTAATTGGTGGCGACACTCTTTATTGCGGATCTTCATCTGCAAACAGAAGAACCGGCGATAACCGCCGGTTTTCTGCGTTTTTTACGCGGTGAAGCGAAAAGCGCCGATGCGCTGTACATCCTGGGCGACCTCTTTGAAGCCTGGATTGGCGACGATGACCCTAACCCGCTGCACCGTGAAATGGCCGCCGCCATTCACGCGCTGGTGGATTCCGGCGTCCCCTGCTACTTCATTCACGGCAACCGTGATTTCCTGATCGGCAAGCGCTACGCCCGTGAAAGCGGCATGACGCTGCTGCCGGAAGAACAGGTGCTCGACCTCTACGGCCGCAAGGTGCTGATCATGCACGGCGACACGCTCTGCACCGACGATACCGGCTACCTGGCGTTTCGCGCCAAAGTCCACACCCCGTGGATCCAGAAAGTGTTCCTTGCCCTGCCGCTGTTTATCCGCAACCGCATCGCCGCCAGAATGCGCGCAGGCAGTAAAGCCGCCAACAGCAGCAAATCCATGACCATCATGGACGTCAATCCACAGGCGGTCGTGCGGGTGATGGAAAAGCATGACGTTCAGTGGCTCATCCACGGTCATACCCATCGTCCTGACGTGCATTCCCTTATTGCCAACGGCGAACCGGCCCATCGCGTGGTATTAGGTGCCTGGCACACCGAAGGCTCCATGGTCAAAGTCACGCCTGAGGGCGTGGAGCTGATTGCGTTTCCGTTTTAAGCCCTCTTCATATCATTCTATTTTTTTGAACAATAACGGCAAATTGTTTCGATTTTAATCAACCCGTGGTCGGCCTATTATTTATCACATCAGGGCAACACGCCCTATCCCAGACAAAACACTTAAGGAATACGACCATGAAATCCATCAAAACTTTCGTTGCAGTTGCGGCTCTCTCCCTGGTTTCTTTCGGTTCTTTCGCGCAGAGCGTGAGTGCAACCGCCTCTACCCTTGACCGCGCAGAAGCGAAAATCGCTGCACAGGCTGCTGAACAGGGCGCGTCTTACAAAATCACCAGCGCGAAGGTCGACAACCGCGTCTATATGACCGCAGAACTGACGAAATAATGATTGCCCTTCGACAAAAACAGACCGCCAGAATGCGGTCTGTTTTGTTATGAGTTGATGGCAACAACGGCTCAAGATTTAACCGCGCAACCGTTTTCCTTGCCCGTATAACATGCTATTCTCTGTGCCCTCGAAAGCAGTGTGTTTCGCACCACAGGAGTTTTAAGACGCATGTCTTCCCGCAATAATCCGGCGCGTGTCGCCATCGTGATGGGGTCCAAAAGCGACTGGGCTACCATGCAGTTCGCCGCCGAAATCTTTGACATCCTGAATGTTCCGCACCACGTTGAAGTGGTCTCCGCGCACCGTACACCGGACAAACTGTTCAGCTTCGCCGAAAGCGCCGAAGAGAACGGTTATGAGGTGATCATTGCCGGTGCGGGCGGCGCAGCACATCTGCCGGGCATGATTGCCGCCAAAACCCTGGTGCCGGTGCTGGGCGTCCCGGTACAAAGCGCCGCGTTAAGCGGTGTGGACAGCCTCTACTCCATCGTTCAGATGCCGCGCGGTATTCCTGTCGGCACGCTGGCGATTGGTAAAGCGGGCGCCGCCAATGCCGCCCTGCTGGCCGCGCAGATCCTGGCGACGCACGATAAAGACTTACATCAGCGTCTGGCGGCGTGGCGTAAAGCCCAGACCGACGAGGTGCTGGACAATCCAGACCCGCGGGGTGCCGCATGAAGCAGGTTTGCATTCTCGGTAACGGCCAGCTAGGCCGCATGCTGCGTCAGGCTGGCGAACCGCTGGCGATTTCCGTCTGGCCCGTCGGCCTGGACGCCGAGCCGGAAGCGGTACCGTTCCACCAGAGCGTCATTACCGCTGAGATCGAACGCTGGCCGGAGACCGCCCTGACCCGCGAGCTGGCGCGTCATAACACCTTCGTTAACCGCGACGTGTTCCCGATCATTGCCGACCGTCTGACGCAAAAGCAGCTTTTCGACAAGCTGGGTCTCGCAACCGCACCGTGGCAGCTCCTGTCTGATAAAAGCGAGTGGAACGACGTCTTCGCCATGCTGGGCGAGCTGGCGATCGTGAAGCGCCGCGTAGGTGGCTACGATGGCCGCGGCCAGTGGCGCCTGCGCGCAGGCGACACCGCCGAGCTGCCGGATGATTGCTACGGCGAGTGCATTGTTGAGCAGGGCATCAACTTTAGCGGTGAAGTGTCGTTGGTTGGTGCGCGCGGTCATGACGGGCATACCGTGTTTTATCCGCTGACGCATAACCTGCATCAGGACGGCATTCTGCGCACCAGTGTGGCCTTCCCGCAGGCCAATGCTGACCACCAGGCGCAGGCGGAAGAGATGCTCTCTGCCATCATGCACGAGCTCGGGTACGTGGGTGTGATGGCGATGGAGTGCTTTATCACCCCGTCCGGTCTGCTGATCAACGAGCTGGCACCGCGCGTGCACAACAGCGGCCACTGGACGCAAAACGGCGCCTCCATCAGCCAGTTCGAGCTGCACCTGCGCGCAATTACCGACCTGCCGCTGCCGCAGCCGGTGGTGAACAGCCCGTCGGTGATGATCAACCTGATCGGAACCGATCTGAACTACGACTGGCTGAAGCTGCCGCTGGTGCATCTGCACTGGTATGACAAAGAGGTTCGTCCGGGTCGTAAGGTTGGCCACCTGAACCTCAACGACAGCGACACGGGCCGTCTGAGCGCCACGCTGGAAGCCATGATCCCGCTCCTGCCGCCGGAATACGCGAGCGGTATTGTCTGGGCACAGTCAAAGCTTAAATAGTTATCCCTCCGCCGGGGAGTTGACCTCCTCTTTCCCCGGCGTACAATTCCCGCCCATTGCTGCTTAGCTTTCTTCTGGAATAACCATGAACGATGGAACGGACTATCGCGCGATCCTCGCGTCCGATACCCCTTTAATCGACGTTCGCGCGCCGATCGAATTTGCCCAGGGCGCGATGCCAGCGGCAGTGAACCTGCCTTTAATGAATGATGACGAGCGCGCCGCCGTCGGCACCTGTTATAAACGTCAGGGACCAGACGCCGCGCTGGCGCTCGGCCATCGTCTGGTGAGCGGCGACACGCGTGAGGCCCGCATCACCGCCTGGCGCGAGGCCAGCCTTGCCCATCCTGAGGGCTTTCTCTGCTGCGCGCGCGGCGGCCAGCGCTCGCATATCTCGCAGGCCTGGCTGAAAGAGGCGGGTATCGACTACCCGCTGATCCGCGGTGGCTATAAGGCCCTGCGCCAGACGGCAATTCAGGTGACCATTGAGCAGTCGCAAAAGCCGATGGTGCTTATTGGCGGCTGTACCGGGAACGGTAAAACCCTGCTGGTGAAGCATCATGCACAGGGTATCGATCTGGAAGGACTGGCGCACCATCGCGGTTCATCGTTTGGTCGCACGCTGACGCCGCAGCTTTCCCAGGCCAGCTTTGAAAATCACCTTGCGGTTGAGCTATTGAAAAAAGATTCCGCGCGCTGGGTGCTGGAAGATGAAGGTCGGATGATTGGCTCCAACCACCTGCCAGCCTGCCTGCGCGACCGCATGGTTGAAGCCCCTATCGTGGTGGTAGAGGATCCGTTTGAGATCCGTCTTGAGCGCCTGCGCGAAGAGTATTTCGACCATATGTGGGCGGATTTTTCTGCTGCCTACGGCGAGGAAGCAGGCTGGAAAGAATACAGCGAGTACCTGCATCACGGCCTGTTCGCCATTCGTCGCCGCCTGGGGCTGCAGCGCTTTGCGGAATTTACCGCGCTGTTAGATTCCGCGCTTTTGGAACAGCAACGATCTGGCCGCACGGACGCGCACTTCAGCTGGCTTGTACCGCTCCTGAACGACTATTACGACCCGATGTACGGCTATCAGCTGGAGAAAAAGGCGGAAAAGATTGTGTATCGCGGGACGTACGAAGAAATTGCTGAGTGGCTTGATCGCTGAAAAATAAAGCCGGGTGGCGGCTACGCCTTACCCGGCCTACGCGTACTGTTGTAGCCCCGGTAAGCGCAGCGCCACCGGGGAACAGACGGCTTAGAAGTCGTAACGCAGACGCACCAGGTTCATGTCGCCCAGGTTGTCGGTGCTGGAAGTGAACACGTGTTCGTAATCCACGCGGAAACCGTAATCCAGCTGGAAGCTGATACCCACGCCGTTGTCGATGCGCTGGTAGTTACGGCCGTTCACGTACTCAATGCGGTCACCCATGAAGTAAGGCTGGATGGATTTAACCGCGTACTGACCGATTGGGAATTTATAACCTGCGAAGTACTCAATACCCCACGCGTCGCCCGCAAAGTAATCGTTAACAGACACTTTTTTGGTGGTCAGGAAGTTCTGGTACCAGCCGCCGCCTGCGGAGAAGGTCCAGTTGTCCGGGGTCCAGCTCAGCGCGGTACCGAGAATGTTCTGGTCGTAGGTTTTGCTGTCGCCGTTGTCCGGGTTACGCATGTCGGCGCGAGTGTAGTTCCACGCGGCGCCCCAGGTCAGGTCGGTAGTCAGGTGGTAATCCAGGCCCAGTGAACCGCCGCCTTTACGCTTGTAGCGCAGGCCGTTGCCCGGCAGGTATTCACTGTCTTCAAACAGGTAGGATGCATAAATATCAGCATCGCCCACGGTTTTCTTATATTTCAGCATCTGGCGTGAACGGTAAGAACCGTCGTAGTCGCCATTGATCCCGTTACCTGGCGCCTGAGCGATCATGTCGTAGTCCCAGATATCGGTTTTCGCGCCCACCACATCATAGTAAACGCTGTTCTGTTGACCGAAGGTCAGCGTACCCCAGGTGTCGCTCTTCAGACCGGTGTAGAGCATACGACGCGTGGTGTCGTGTGCGCCTTCGGCGTAGTGGTGATCCCAGTTAAACTGCGCAGGAATGTTCACACCCAGCTCGTAGTAGCTGATCCAGCTGATGTCATCAAACAGGTAGTAATCTGCAGCGAAACGGAAACGGGTGCCGCCGTCAAAGCCGTTACGCTTGTAGCTGTTTTTACCGTCGTCGCCGGTCATGTTCTGGAACTGAGGACGAATACTGCCGCCAACGGTGAAGTTCAGGCGGCTCAGCGGGTTACCCGCCTGAGGATCCTGCTTAAGAACGGTGATTTCCGCCTGAGAAGCGAAGGTCGTTAATGCCACTGCCGCGCCGATCGTTGCCGCCAGCGCTGATTTTTTTATAGTCATTATTTTTCCTTAATAGACACGCTGCTAAATATTTAGCGGGTGAATATTAACTGGAAATAATCGGGCTGTGCGGTTGGGTTTTTAATGTTTTGTGCTACTAAATGAGTGGGTATTATCACTTTGTGCTATTTAAACACTACGCACCGGCATAAAAATCCGGTGCGTAATTATCACCATACTAAATCAACTCGCAAACTGACGGAACAGGGCTTTGCCCTTTAACAGCCGCGTGCCGAGCCAGCCTCCGCAGAGAGAAAGCAGCGCAGCGCCGCACAGAGGCAGGATCAACCAAAGACGCCAGTCAGGCTCCCACGGGAAGTCGAAGACCTTTGTCTGCAGCACCGCCAGCGCCGTCTCTGCGCCAATGGCGGCCACCAGACCGGCCACCAGCCCCAGTAGCGCAAACTCGCTCCAGAGCGTCATTCGCAGCAGCCGCTTACCGGCCCCCAGCGTGCGGTAAACCACCAGTTCCTGATGGCGCTGGCGCATGCCCACCTGCACCTGGGCCAGCAGCAACAGCACGCCGCAGATCGTCACCAGCACCACCATGACCTCCAGCGCGCGGCTCACCTGCGCCAGCACCTGCCCCACCTGCTTCAGGAGCGCCCCAATATCCAGCAGGCTGACCGTCGGAAACTCCCGGTTAAGCTGGGTCAGCATGCCGTTACCGTTTTCCCAGCGGAAGCTGGTCAGCCAGCTCTGGGGCTGCCCGTCCAGCGCCCCCGGCGGGAAGATAAAGAAGAAGTTGGGCCGCAGGCTTTCCCAGTCCACTTTACGCAGGCTGGTCACTTTCGCGGTGAAATCCTGGGTATCCCCTGTGAAGGTGACGCTGTCTCCCAGCTTCACGTTCAGGCGCGTCGCCAGCCCCTCCTCCATCGACACTTCTCCCGCTTTCGGCGGCCAGGTGCCGGCGGTTATCGGGTTGTGGTCAGGGCGTTTCTCCTGCCAGGTGAGGTTCAGCTCGCGGTTAAGCGACTCGTCCTTGTTCCCCTCCGTTGGCTGCCCGTTGATCTGCGTCAGACGCGCGCGAACGATGGGGTAGAACGACTCGGGGATGATGTGATGCTCCGCCAGGAAGCCCTTCAGCGGCGTAACCTGCTCAGGGGCGATATTGATCAGGAAATAGTTCGGGCTTTCCGGCGGAAGCTGCTGCTGCCAGCGATCGAGCAGATCGCCGCGCAGCACCAGCAGCAGTGCCAGCAGCATAAACGACAGCGAGAACGCCGACAGCTGGCTGAGCGTAGACCAGGGCTGGTGCAGCAGACGGTTGACCGCCAGGCGCACGGGCAGGGATTTTACCGTCACCCTTTTCAGGAGGTTAAGCAGTATCCAGCCCAGCACGCCGCACAGCAGCGCCAGCACAACCGCCCCGGCCAGCACCGCCCACAGCAGCGTGCTGCCGCCCATCAGCCACGCCAGCAGCCCCACCGCCACCGCAATAATCACCGGAAGGTAGAACTTCAGCGGCCAGACGTTCGCCACCACATCGTTGCGAAGCACGCGCAGCGGCTGCGTGGCGAGCAGCAGGCGGTAAGGCCGGAGCCCCACCAGCACCGAGATCACCGTCATCGCGCCCATCGCCCATAGCCACGGCCAGAGGCTGGCCGGCGGCAATGCGGCCGGGAGCACCGGTTTTAGCATCACCATCAGCAGTTTTTCAAACAGCAGCCCCATTATTCCGCCAGTCAGCGCCGACAGGACCAGCAGCATCAGCCACTGGCCGACGATCAGCTTGCGCAGCTGCGCCCGGCCCGCCCCGAGGGTTTTGAGGATCGCCACCAGGTCGTAGCGGCTGCGGCAGTAGTGCCCCATCGCCACGGCCACCGCCGCCACCGCCAGCAGCAGGGTCAACAGGGCCGACAGCAGCAGGAACTGCTGAGAGCGCTCCAGAGATTTACCGAGCGCCCCCTCGTCCTGCTCCAGCCCGTACCAGCGGTGTTCCGGTTTGAGCTGCGGCAGAAGCCATTTTTCATACGCGTCAAGCTGGGCGGGCGTGCCGCCAAATTTATAGCGCCAGGTGACGCGGCTGCCCGGCTGTACCGCATGGGTGGCCGCGACATCCGCGGTGTTCATCAGCAGGCGCGGCGCAAGCTGGAACGGGTTAAATCCGCCGTCGGGCTCCTGCACCACTTCCCCGGCAATCCTGAGGGTAGCGTCACCGACGTCGATACTGTCGCCGGGTTTCAGGTTCAGCAGCGCCATCAGACGCGATGCCAGCAGCACCGTACCGGGCATCGGCTTTAATCCCGGCGGAAGGGTCTGTAAGTCACCGTACATCGGGTAGATATCATCGACGGCCTTGACGCTCGCCAGCTGCGGCGTGTCGCCCGCGAAGGTCATGGTCTGGAAGGTGAGCTGCTCCCCCACCTTCAGCCCTTCTTTGCGCGCTGCGTCAATCCAGCCCGGCGGCACGGGACGGGAGCTTTCCAGCGCCCTGTCTCCCGCCATAAACTCCCGGCTCTGCTGGCTGAGCCCTTTTTCCATGCGGTCACTGACGCTGCCGAGCGCCAGCACGCAGGCCACCGCCAGGCTGAGCGCCAGCCAGACAATCAGCAGCGAGGGCGAGCGCCACTCGCGCCAGAACCAGCGGGTAATCATGCTTCCTCCTGCAGAACACCGTTGACCAGCCGCAGGCGACGGTCGCAGCGCGCCGCGAGCTGCGGATCGTGGGTCACGAGGATAAGCGTAGTGCCGTGCTCGCGGTTGAGCGAAAACAGCAGGTCGGCAATCCGGTCTCCGGTTTTACGGTCAAGGTTGCCGGTAGGCTCATCGGCAAACAGCACCTCAGGGCGGCCGTTAAACGCGCGGGCCAGCGCCACGCGCTGCTGCTCACCGCCGGAAAGCTGGGCGGGAAGATGGTCGAGACGTTTCCCCAGACCGAGCTGTTCCAGCAGCGCCTTCGCGTGAGCGCGGCTTTCACGGCTATTTTCACCGCGCAGCAGCGCCGGGAGCTCGACGTTTTCCAGGGCGTTCAGGGTCGGGATCAGCATAAAGGACTGAAAGACAAAACCAATGTGACGCGCGCGCAGCGCGGCCCGCGCCTCTTCATCAAGCTGATGCAGCGGCTGCCCAACAAGGTGGACCTCACCGCTGCTGCCGTCGTCCAGACCGGCTAAAATCGCCAGCAGCGTGGACTTACCGGAACCGGATTCGCCAATCAGCGCAATGGTTTCAGCGCGTTTGACAACGAGTTCAACTCCGGTAAGGATGGAAAGCTCGTGCTCCCCCTGACCGACGGACTTCTTAAGATGATGAACTTCAACACTGTTTTCCGCTGGCATTTGCCCTTCCTGTTTTTGATTCTGATGACTTTCCGCGCGGCGGCAGCGGACACGTTACTGGTTCTCGGCGACAGCCTGAGCGCAGGCTATCGCATGGCGGCCAGCGCGGCCTGGCCCGCTCTGCTCAATGACAAATGGCAGAGCAAAACGGCTGTAATCAACGCCAGCATTAGCGGCGACACCTCGCAGCAGGGGCTATCGCGCCTGCCTGCGCTGCTCAAACAGCATCAGCCACGGTGGGTGCTGGTTGAGCTTGGCGGTAATGATGGCCTGCGCGGTTTCCAGCCTCAGCAAACGGAGAATACGCTGCGCACCATTTTGCAGGACATCAGGGCGGCAAACGCCCAGCCGCTGCTGATGCAAATTCGCCTGCCCGCCAACTACGGTCGCCGGTATAATGAGGCCTTTAGCGCAATCTACCCCAAGCTTGCCAAAGAGTTTGATATTCCGCTGCTGCCATTTTTCATGGAAGAGGTCTATCTCAAACCCCAGTGGATGCAAGACGACGGGATCCACCCCAATCGCGATGCGCAGCCGTTTATTGCCGACTGGATGGCAACGCGGCTGGCTCCTTTAGTTAAACATGACTCCTGATTAAGCGGAGATCCTGACAGGTAAAGTTATGCAAAAATCGGTCTTAATTACAGGATGTTCCAGCGGAATCGGCCTGGAAAGCGCGCTCGAATTGAAGCGCCAGGGGTTTCGGGTTCTGGCGGCCTGCCGCAAACCCGACGATGTCGAACGCATGAACGGTCTGGGCTTTACCGGCGTGCTGCTGGATATGGACTCGCCGGAGAGCGTTGAGCGCGCCGCGGACGACGTGATCGCACTGACCGGTAATCGTCTGTACGGCCTGTTTAATAATGCCGGCTACGGCGTGTATGGCCCGCTGGATACCCTCTCCCGCGAAACGCTGGAGAAGCAGTTTTCGACCAACTTCTTCGGCGTGCATCAGCTCACCATGCGTCTGCTCCCCGCGATGCTGCCGCACGGTGAAGGGCGCATCGTGATGACGTCGTCGGTGATGGGACTGATTTCCACCCCGGGCCGCGGCGCCTACGCCGCCAGCAAATATGCGCTGGAGGCCTGGTCCGACGCCCTGCGCATGGAGTTACGCCACAGCGGCATTAAGGTCAGCCTGATTGAACCCGGCCCGATCCGCACCCGCTTTACCGAAAACGTTAACCAGACGCAGGCGGATAAACCGGTCGAGAACCCCGGCATCGCAGCACGTTTTACCCTCGGGCCAGAGGCGGTGGTAGCCAAAGTGCGCCATGCTTTTGAGAGTGAACATCCCAAAATGCGCTATCCGGTGACGCTGGTCACCCATGCCGTCGGCTGGTTAAAACGCCTGCTGCCGGGCCGGATAATGGACAAAATTTTACACGGTTGAGTTGAAGCGCCGACGCGCATCCCCATGTAAAGAACAAACCGACAAAAGAGAAAGCCGCATGTCCGTACAGAATATCGTCAATATCACAGAAGCTAACCTGCAACAGACGCTTGAACAGTCGATGACCAAACCGGTCCTGTTCTACTTCTGGTCTGAACGTAGCCAACACTGTCTGCAGCTGACGCCGGTGCTGGAAAGCCTTGCCGCCCAGTACAACGGTCAGTTCATTCTCGCGAAGCTGGATTGTGACGCCGAGCCGATGGTCGCGTCTCAGTTTGGTCTGCGCGCCATTCCTACCGTCTATCTGTTCCAGAACGGCCAGCCTGTTGATGGCTTCCAGGGGCCACAGCCGGAAGACGCTATCCGCGCCCTGCTGGATAAGGTGCTGCCGCGCGAAGAAGAGCTGAAAGCGCAGGAAGGCATGGCGCTGATGCAGGAAGGCAAATACGACGAGGCGCTGCCGCTGCTCAAAGAGGCATGGCAGCTGTCAAAACAGAACAGTCAGATTGGCCTGCTGCTGGCGGAAACGCAGATCGCCCTGCACCGCTCAGAAGACGCGGAAGCCGTACTCAAGACGGTTCCGCTGCAGGATCAGGACACCCGCTATCAGGGGCTGGTTGCACAAATTGAGCTGCTGAAGCAGGCGGCGGATACCCCGGAAATTCAGCAGTTGCAGCAGCAGGTTGCCGACAACCCGGCGGATGCCGCGCTGGCAAGCCAGCTGGCGCTGCAGCTGCATCAGGTTGGGCGTAACGAAGAGGCGCTTGAGCTGCTCTTCAGCCATCTGCAAAAAGATTTAGCCGCCGCAGACGGTCAGGCGCGCAAGATGTTCCAGGAGATCCTGGCCGCGCTGGGCACCGGAGACGCGCTGGCGTCGAAGTATCGTCGTCAGCTTTACGCGTTGTTGTATTGATGCACTTTGCCCGGTGACGGCTTCGCCTTACCGGGCCTACAAAAGCACGAATCGTAGGCCGGGCAAACGCAGTGCCGCCCGGCACAATCACCGCACCTTTTTCAACTGCGTCACCACCAGCTGGTGACGCGCGTTGTAGAACTTCCGATAGGTCAGGTAGCAGGCAATGATGGTGGACAGGCTTGCCGTGGAAAGCAGCATAAACGTCACCATGATCTGATACTTAATCGCTTTTACCGGATCGATACCGGCAAAAATCAGCCCCGACATCATGCCCGGCAGGCTCACCAGCCCCACCGTTTTGGCAGAATCTACCGTAGGGATCAACGATGAGCGAATGCTCTCGCGAATCAGCCGCGCCGAGGCCACTTTTGGCGTTGCCCCCAGGCTTAGTTTCTCCTGCAACTGCTGCTGTTCGCTGCTGAAACGCTGGCCGAGGTTGTTATAACAGAGACCAACGGCCACCATCGCGTTCCCCGCAATCATCCCTGAAATAGGGATAACCTGCATCGGCGTAAACTCAATCGAGCCGGAAAGTACCAGCACCGCCAGCGTGAGCGCCGTTCCGGTGGTAATCGCGATAAACGATGAAACAAACGCCTTATCGATGTATTTACTGCGCTTTTGCGCATTCCACGCCGCGTTAAAGCAGATAAAGAGCACCATCAGCAGCGTCAGCACCGCGTGGTTAACGTTGAAGATATACTTCAGCACATAGCCGACGATGATGAGCTGAATCACCGCGCGACAGATACTCCATACGATATCTTTTTCCAGCCCCAACTTTTCGCGGTAGCTGACCACAATCGCAATCAGCACCAGCACCATCGAAAAGGCCAGCGATTCGTTGGTAATGTTGTGTTCACCCACGGTTTGCCTCCTGCATTTTCTCGCCGTGCGGCTGGAGCGTAATAACGTCATCCGCATGGGTTATTTCGTTAGCGTCGTGCGTCACCCACAGCACGGCAATGTTCTGCTCACGGGCGTAACGATGAATAATCTCGTTAACGTTGCGCTTGTTGACGTCATCGAGCGCGCTGGTGATTTCATCCAGCAACAACACCTTCGGTAAAAACTGCAGGTTGCGGATCAGCGAGACCCGCTGCTTTTCGCCGCCCGACAGCGCGTTGATGGATTTGCTCAGCGTCTCCTGCGCCAGGCCAAAGCGGGCCAGATCCTGAATAAACTTTTCCGGCTCCGGCGTTTTATTGCGGATTTGCCACGGGAAAATCAGGTTGTCATAGACCGTATCGCCAAAAAGCACGGGCGTTTGCACGCAGTACGAGACCTGCTGGCGATAGCTTTCCGGGGAAAGCGAGGCGATATCCTCGCCTTCAAACAGAATGGCGCCCTCCGTCGGGCTGAGGAGTGACGCCACAATCTTCAGCAGCGTGCTTTTACCACAGCCTGAGGGACCCGTGATTAATTTAAACTCGCCCGGCGACAGGCTAAACCCGACGTGCTGCAGGATCGTGTTTTCCCCGACTCGAAATCCGACATCCCTGAGCAGTAATACGTTTCTTTTATCGTTCATCGCGCTTCCGTTGACCGCTTCGTGTAATAACCGCCTGTAGCATAATCCTTTCGCCCGCACAGCGCGAATAGCCTCACGCTGAAGCAAGTGTTAAACTTTTTGTTTGCAAATTGTCACCTCCATCACTACAGGAAGTATGCGACATGGCACATATCTTTTATGAGTTTCCCTCCCTGAAGCCTGGTGTTCCTGATGTCGAAACATTAATGGAAGTCATCAAATCGTCGGAGCTCACGCGTTTTGTGATAGGTGCAGAGGTGGTGGACTTTGTTAAGAAGGCGCTCATCGTGAACACCACGATCGGCAGCTTCAAAAATTGCTATTTCGCCTTCGACAACGGAACACACTTCCTTGAATTTGACGGTGAAGGCAAATCAAAACGCTTCAATGAGGTGCCAGACTGGTTCGTCTCTCCGGCGGAATTTTCACGCACCCAGTGGCTTATCAACCACAATCTTGCGGATGTGAAAGCCACACAGTTCATTGACGTCCTGATGTCCTACCCGCTGAAAGCGCGCCGCGCGCACTGCAATTTGCTGTTCGGACTGGAGCTGGAAAAGGTGAACGCGGTTCCGGCCGCGGCGTCAGCGGCAGGTAAAATCGGCAATAAAAACGGTAAAACCACCAAGCCCCGCGTCACCGATCTGGGCTCGTTCGAGCTGTTCAGCCAGTTCTTTGCGCGCATGAAAACCGCCGTGCTGGCCGATGAGTTCCCGACTCTGCAGATCCTGACGGGCATGGATAACCTGGCAAAAGCGCCGCATAATTTAAAGCAGGGCATCAGAACCTGGTTTAAAGCCATCGCGGGCGACCTTCCACCGAATAACAAACGCGTTGAAGCGGGGAATGCCGTTCTGTTCTGCGCCCCCATTCGCGAACAGATCCAGCGTATCGAAGCGCTGGGGCTGGAGAATTACTACCAGGGATTATCGAAAGCCATTGCTGAAGCGGGTGATGGATTCATCTCTGACTTTACCTATACTTACGAGCAATAAACACACACTTTCACTCGCCACAGCATGCAAAACAGGAGGTTTTTATGCTTATCGTTGTTCCCGTCCTTATTTTCGTTGCGCTGGTTATCGTAGGCGCCGGCGTCAAAATTGTCCCTCAGGGTTATCAGTGGACCGTCGAGCGTTTCGGCCGATACACCAACACACTCCAGCCAGGCTTAAGCCTGATTGTTCCGTTCATGGACAGAATTGGTCGCAAGATCAACATGATGGAGCAGGTTCTGGACATTCCGTCCCAGGAAGTGATCTCCAAGGATAACGCCAACGTCACCATCGACGCCGTCTGCTTTATTCAGGTGATTGACGCGCCGAAAGCGGCCTATGAGGTCAGCAACCTGGAGCTGGCGATCGTCAACCTGACGATGACCAACATCCGTACCGTACTCGGCTCGATGGAGCTGGACGAGATGCTTTCCCAGCGCGACAGCATCAACACCCGCCTGCTGCACATTGTCGACGAGGCAACGAACCCGTGGGGGATCAAAGTTACCCGCATCGAGATCCGCGACGTGCGCCCGCCGGCGGAGCTGATCGCCTCCATGAACGCCCAGATGAAAGCCGAGCGAACCAAGCGCGCCTATATTCTGGAAGCCGAAGGGGTACGCCAGGCGGAGATCCTCAAAGCGGAAGGGGAAAAACAGTCGCAGATCCTGAAAGCGGAAGGTGATCGTCAGTCCGCGTTCTTGCAGGCGGAAGCCCGCGAGCGTTCCGCCGAAGCGGAAGCCCGCGCGACCCAGATGGTGTCGGAGGCGATTGCCGCCGGTGATATTCAGGCCGTGAACTACTTTGTCGCGCAAAAATATACCGACGCGCTGAAAGAGATTGGATCGGCGAATAACAGCAAAGTGGTGATGATGCCGCTGGATGCCAGCAGCCTGATGGGCTCTATCGCGGGCATAGCCGAACTGATCAAGGACAGCGGAAACGAGCGTAAAAAATGATTGAGCTGATCGTTGCACATCCTCATGCCTTCTGGCTAAGCCTCGGCGGCTTATTGCTGGCGGCGGAGATGCTGGGCGGCAACGGCTACCTGCTCTGGAGCGGTCTTGCTGCCGTCATTACCGGTCTTCTGGTCTGGATCCTTCCCCTGGACTGGGCGTGGCAGGGCGCGCTGTTTGCCGTGCTGACGCTGGTGGCCGCCTGGCTGTGGTGGCGCTGGCTCAACCGGCGGGTTAACGAGCAGAAGCCGGTGGACGCCCACCTTAACCAGCGCGGACAGCAGATTGTCGGCAAGCGTTTTACGCTCGACAGCACGCTGGTGAACGGACGTGGGCACATGCGGGTAGGTGACAGTTCGTGGCCGGTTGTGGCCGACGATGACCTCAGCGCCGGCACGCGGGTGGAGGTCATCGCGGTGGAGGGCATTACCCTGCGGGTAAAAGCCTGCTAAGCGTGGGTTTTGCGGTGGCAGCAGCCGGCAAGGTTATCGATAATCGGGCAGTCGGCGCTGTCATCCCCCGGACAGGACGCCGCGAGCTGCAGCAGTTGTTCGCGCATCGCCTGTAGCTCGACGATGTGGCGTTCAATTTCAGCCACCTTTTCCAGCGTGCGTTTTTTCACGTCGGCGCTGTGACGCTTTGGATCGTTGAACAGGTTAACCAGCTCGCCGCACTCTTCCAGATTAAAACCGACCTGTCTTGCCTGGCGCAGCAGCGTCAGTTCATCCAGATGCAGCTGCGTGTAGCTACGGTAGCCGTTTTCACTGCGCAGCGGCGGCGTCACCAGCCCCTTCTCTTCATAAAAGCGAATCGCTTTGCTGGTTAAGCCGGTTTTTTTTGCCACATCACTGATATTCACATTTCCCCCTTGACCTTCCCCTTGATGGAAGGTTTAACCTTCATAACAGTTAGTGAAAAGCGTTACTCCGGTCAACAACTGACCAAAATATTATACGGGAGTTTTGTTATGTCTCACACTATTGACCTGACGCTGGACGGCCTCTCCTGCGGCCACTGCGTCAAACGCGTTAAAGAAAGCCTGGAACAGCGCCCTGATGTGGAAAGCGCTGATGTGACTATCGATCATGCGGCCGTGACCGGCAGCGCCAGCGCGGATGCGCTGATTGATACCATCAAGCAGGCCGGTTACGGGGCGGAGTTAAGCCACCCAAAGGCTAAACCGCTGGCAGAGTCATCATCCCCGTCGGAAGCACTGACAGCGGCCACTCCTGAGCTTCCGGCAGCGGATGATATTGATGACAGCCAACAGCTGCTGATCAACGGCATGAGCTGCGCCAGCTGCGTCTCCCGGGTACAAAACGCCCTGCAGGCGGTACCGGGTGTCGCGCAGGCACGGGTCAATCTTGCGGAGCGTACTGCGCTGGTAATGGGCAGCGCCTCCGCCGCAGAGTTAGTGCAGGCCGTTGAAAAAGCGGGCTACGGCGCGGAGGCCATCGAAGATGATGCCGAGCGCCGCGAGCGCCAGCAGGAAACGGCTATCGCCACCATGAAGCGCTTCCGCTGGCAGGCCATCGTCGCCCTGCTGGTCGGTATTCCGGTAATGGTGTGGGGCATGCTCGGCGACAACATGATGGTCACCGACGACAACCGCACGCTGTGGCTGGTGATTGGTTTGATTACCCTTGCGGTGATGGTGTTCGCAGGCGGACATTTCTATACCAGCGCCTGGAAGAGCCTGAAAAACCGCACCGCGACGATGGATACCCTGGTCGCCCTCGGGACCGGCGCGGCATGGCTCTATTCGATGAGCGTGAACGTCTGGCCCCAGTGGTTCCCGATGGAAGCGCGGCATCTCTATTATGAAGCGAGCGCGATGATTATCGGCCTGATTAACTTAGGCCATATGCTGGAAGCCCGCGCCCGCCAGCGCTCCTCGAAAGCGCTGGAAAGATTGCTTGATTTAACCCCGCCGACGGCCCGCGTGGTCACGGACGAGGGAGAAAAAAGCGTTCCGCTGGCCGATGTTCAGCCCGGCATGACGCTGCGCCTGACGACGGGCGACCGGGTTCCCGTTGACGGCAAGATAACCCAGGGCGAAGCCTGGCTGGATGAAGCGATGCTGACCGGGGAGCCTATCCCTCAGCAGAAATCAGACGGCGACGCCGTGCATGCCGGTACGGTCGTGCAGGACGGCAGCGTGCTGTTCACCGCCAGCGCCGTCGGCAGCCATACGACGCTGTCGCGTATTATCCGCATGGTGCGCCAGGCGCAGAGCAGCAAGCCGGAAATTGGCCAGCTTGCTGACAAAATCTCGGCCATTTTTGTTCCGGTGGTGGTCGGCATTGCCCTGCTGAGCGCGGCGATCTGGTACTTCTTCGGCCCGGCGCCGCAGATTGTGTATACCCTTGTGATCGCCACCACGGTGCTGATCATCGCCTGCCCTTGCGCCCTTGGTCTGGCGACGCCGATGTCGATCATCTCCGGCGTAGGCCGCGCGGCCGAATTTGGCGTGCTGGTGCGGGATGCGGACGCGCTGCAGCGGGCCAGTACCCTGGACACGCTGGTATTTGATAAAACCGGCACGCTGACGGAAGGTAAACCGCAGGTGGTCGCCGTCCACACCGTGAGCATTACGGAAGAGGACGCGCTGCGTCTTGCCGCCGCGCTGGAGCAAGGCTCCAGCCATCCGCTGGCGCGCGCCATTCTTGATAAAGCCAATGCGTCTGCCCTGCCGCAGGTGAATCAGTTCCGCACCCTGCGCGGGCTCGGCGTTAGCGGTGAAGCAGAAGGTCACGCGCTGCTGCTGGGCAACCAGACATTGCTCAATGAAAACGGTATAGATACCGCCGCGCTGGACAGTGAGCTGAAGGCGCAGGCGTCACAGGGCGCCACCCCGGTTCTGCTGGCGGTGGATGGCAAAGCCGCCGCGCTGCTGGCCGTGCGCGATCCGCTTCGCCAGGACAGCGTGGATGCCTTACAGCGCCTGCACCGTGCGGGCTATCGTCTGGTGATGCTGACCGGGGATAACCCGACCACCGCCAACGCCATCGCGAAAGAAGCCGGTATTGATGAGGTGATTGCGGGCGTACTGCCGGATGGCAAAGCGGACGCCATTAAAAACCTGCAACGTCAGGGCCGTCAGGTGGCAATGGTCGGCGACGGCATCAACGATGCCCCGGCGCTGGCCCAGGCGGATGTGGGGATCGCGATGGGCGGCGGGAGCGACGTGGCCATCGAAACCGCGGCCATCACGCTGATGCGCCACAGCCTGATGGGCGTGGCCGATGCGCTGGCCATTTCGAAAGCTACACTGCGCAACATGAAGCAGAACCTGCTGGGGGCGTTTATCTACAACTCGCTCGGTATTCCGATTGCTGCCGGTATTTTGTGGCCGCTGACTGGTACACTGCTTAATCCGGTCGTCGCGGGTGCGGCGATGGCGCTCTCCTCCATCACCGTGGTCAGCAACGCCAACCGACTGTTGCGCTTTAAACCGAAGGATTGAACCTTGTACCCGTACGCGCTAGCATGAACCTTTCCGTTTATGGAGCGCGTATGGGTCTGTTTCATCGTATAAAAACATCGTTTCGCGCCCTTTTCCCTCGCCGTTACGCCTGGCCCGGTCTGGATATCTCGCTTCCCGGCGGGCAACACCTGCACCTGGTTGGCAGCATCCATATGGGCACGCAGGATATGTCTCCCCTGCCTCCCGGCCTGATTAAACTGCTGAAACACGCCGATGCGCTGGTCGTTGAGGCGGACATTTCGGGTCAGGAGTCACCGTTTGCCGGGCTCGAGAGCGATCTCACCCTGGCGGAGCGCCTGGATGAAACCCAGCTTGCGGAACTGACGCGCGTCGCCGAGGAAACCGGCGTCTCGCTCTCCATGATTGACACCCTGCCGCTGTGGCAAATCGCGATGGTATTGCAGGCCACCCAGGCGCAGCGTCTGGGCCTGCGCGGTGATTACGGCATTGATTACCAGCTACTGAACGTGGCAAGGGCGCGCAGCCTGCCCATCATCGAGCTGGAAGGAACGGACAGCCAGATTGCGCTCCTGCGACAGCTTCCCGACGACGGTCTGATGTTGCTGGATGATACGCTGACCCACTGGCACACCAACGCGCGCCTGCTGCAAACCATGATTGGCTGGTGGCTGGATGCCCCGCCCGCGGACGGCAGGCTGGCGTTACCGTCGACGTTCAGCGAATCGCTGTATGATGTGCTGATGAATGCGCGCAATAAAGCCTGGCGGCAGACGCTGCATGCCTTACCTGCGGGGCGTTACGTGGTGGCGGTCGGGGCGTTACATTTGTACGGAGAAGGGAACTTGCCGTCGTTGCTGAAATAAAAAAATGGCCAATATTTCTATTGGCCCGTCAAAGAGGAATTTCATCGTTTTTATTATGCCGAAGGAGACCTTCGGTTGAGCCGATTGTCGCTCAAAGTGACCATCACTGCCAACACTATTGCGCAAGATGGTGCTATTTTTTAGACAAACGTCAGGCGTATGCTGTTGGCATGATTTGTCTGTCGTAAGAAGGATAGCTATGACTCCCGCCGTTAAATTACTCGAAAAAAACAACATTTCTTTCCGGATCCACACCTACGATCACGATCCGAATGAAACCAACTTTGGTGATGAAGTGGTGCGCAAGCTGGGGCTGAACGCGGACCAGGTTTATAAAACGCTGCTGGTGGCGGTGAACGGCGATATGAAGCACCTCGCCGTCGCGGTGACGCCCGTGGCAGGACAGCTGGATCTAAAGAAGGTCGCCAAAGCGCTAGGGGCGAAGAAGGTGGATATGGCGGATCCGATGGTGGCGCAGCGCACCACGGGCTACCTGGTGGGCGGCATCAGTCCACTCGGGCAGAAAAAACGCCTGCCGACGCTGATCGATGCCCCTTCACAGGAGTTTGAGACCATCTATATTTCCGGCGGCAAGCGCGGGCTGGACATTGAGCTGGCCGCGGGCGATCTGGCAAAAATGCTGGACGCGAAGTTTGCGGATATTGCCCGCCGGGAGTAAAAAAAGCCGGGTGGCGGCTACGCCTTACCCGGCCTACATTTTGCACCCGTAGGCCCGGTAAGCGCAGCGCCACCGGGCAACACAACGGCACTACTGCCAGCTCACCTCACCTTTCGGCTCATACGCATTCACGTCAATCGGCGAATTCTGCTCGATATACTGCTTCAGCACTTCCGCGTCGATAAAGCCGGTGTTCACGTATCCCGGTTTATTATCAATATGCGGATAGCCGTCGCCGCCGGTGGCGTTAAAGCTTAACGTCGCCAGACGGTAGGTTTTCGCCGGGTCAACCGGTTCGCCTTTGATCTTCAGGTCGTTAAGCTTGCCGTCTTTCGCTACGAAGCTCACGTTGGCAAACTGCGGATAGGCTCCGGAATCCGGCTTCATCTGCGCCACGGCGGTCAGGTAGTCAATGACCTCTTTCCCGCTCATGTCGGCATAGACCACCACGTTACCGAACGGCTGCACCTTCAGGACGTCTTTATAGGTGATGTTTCCGCCTTCGATGGAATCACGAATGCCGCCGCCGCTCATTACGCCAAAATCAGCCCCGGTGCGCGCCATTTGCGCCGCGAGCACCAGGTGGCCCATGTTGGTCTGCACGAAGCGAACTTTACTGCGGTCCCCCTCCAGACGACCGTTCAGCGTACCGATTTTCACATCCAGCTGCGCTTTGCCTTTGTTCTGGAACGGCGTCAGCAGGGAGAGCATCTGCTGGTTTTCTGGAATCTCTGGGGTGTAAAGTACGCGCTCGCTTTTCCCGTCAGGGTAAGTGACTTTCTTCTTCAGGTTGACCGGAATGAGTTGGTAGTGGACCAGCTTCATCTCGCCGTTACGGAACTCAAAGTCTGCCCGACCCACGTATTTGCCCCACTCGTGCGCCTGCACAATCCAGATACCGTTTTGACGGTCTGGCGCACACGGTGTGCCCGGGACGTAGTCCACCTGCTTTTTGTTCTCGGATGCCATGCACACTGGATCTTGTGAGTGACCACCCACAATCATCGCCAGAGAGCCCGCAGGCAGGCTGCGCGCCATCTCCACGTCACCGGGCGCGTTAGAGCCGTGCTCACCGTTGTCGTAGTGCCCCATGTGCGTGGTGGCGATAATCACGTCCGGCTTTTCATTTTGCTGCAGCTCCTGAATCACCAGCTTCGCTTCGTCTGCCGGTTTGCGGAATTCGATATCGGTGAAGAACTCAGGGTTGCCAATTTTCGCCGTATCGTCGGTGGTTAAGCCGATGACCGCGATCTTCAGATCCTGACGTTTAAACAGCGCCCACGGCTTAAACAGGCGCTCGCCGGTACTTTTCTGGTAAATATTGGCGGAGAGGAACGGGAATTTGGCCCATTTTTCCTGCTGACGGAGTACGGTCAGCGGATTATCAAATTCATGGTTACCGACGGCCATCGCGTCGTAGCCAATCAGATTCATGCCGCGAAAGTCGGGTTCGGCGTCCTGCAAATCGGATTCCGGCACGCCGGTGTTGATATCGCCGCCTGAGAGCAGCAGCACGCTGCCGCCCTGGGCTGCGACCTCTTTACGAATGCCGTCCACCAGCGTTTTTTGTGCCGAGAGGCCATATTCGCCGTATTCACTGCGCCAGAAATGACCGTGGTGGTCGTTGGTATGCAGAATGGTAATTTTATAGGTTTTGTCTTTTTCATACGCCTGCGCGGGCAGGCTTACCAGCCCCCACGCCGCGATGAGCGCCAGCGCGACGCCCCGCTTCATTAACTTCATCTTCTCTCTCCCTGACCAATAGACAAAGGCAGAAATTACAGTGACTAATAAGAATAGACAAATAAGTTTTCATAATTGCGACTTTCTTCAAATGTCGCAGGCGGGTATGTTAGTCGGATAATAATTACTCCCTGCACTTCTGCTAACAAAACGTGGTATTTATGGCAATCAGTGAATCAACCCAGCCCGTTCCGGGCGCGCCTGCGTCGCGCACCTCCTTTAAAGTCTTAGGTGCAATTAGTCTTTCACACCTGCTCAACGACATGATCCAGTCGTTGATTCTGGCAATTTATCCGCTGCTGCAGTCCGAGTTTTCGTTAACCTTCGTGCAGATTGGGATGATCACCCTGACCTTCCAGCTGGCTTCCTCGCTGCTGCAGCCGGTGGTGGGCTACTGGACGGATAAATACCCGATGCCGTGGTCGCTGCCGATCGGCATGTGCTTTACCCTAAGCGGTCTGGTGCTGCTCGCCATGGCCGGGAGTTTTGAAGCCGTGCTGATCGCCGCCGCGCTGGTGGGTACCGGCTCGTCCGTGTTCCATCCGGAGTCCTCCCGCGTGGCGCGGATGGCGTCCGGTGGTCGTCACGGCCTGGCGCAGTCACTTTTCCAGGTGGGCGGTAACTTTGGTAGCTCACTCGGCCCGCTGCTGGCCGCAGTCATCATTGCCCCTTACGGTAAAGGCAACGTGGCGTGGTTTGTGCTGGCCGCACTGCTGGCGATTATTGTGCTGGCGCAGATTAGCCGCTGGTATGCCGCTCAGCATCGCGTCAATAAAGGAAAACCTAAAGCGAAGGTTATCAATCCCCTGCCGCGCAATAAGGTTATCCTGGCGGTGGCCGTCCTGCTGGTGCTAATTTTCTCGAAATACTTCTATATGGCGAGCATCAGCAGCTATTACACCTTTTATCTGATGCAAAAATTCGGATTATCGGTACAAAACGCGCAGATTCACCTGTTTGCCTTCCTGTTCGCCGTTGCGGCCGGTACGGTCATTGGCGGGCCTGTGGGGGATAAGATTGGGCGTAAATATGTCATTTGGGGCTCTATCCTCGGCGTGGCGCCCTTTACCCTCATTTTGCCGTACGCCAGCCTTGAATGGACGGGAATTTTAACCGTGATTATTGGTTTTATCCTCGCTTCCGCGTTTTCCGCCATTCTGGTCTATGCCCAGGAGCTGCTGCCTGGCCGTATCGGTATGGTTTCCGGACTCTTTTTCGGTTTTGCCTTCGGTATGGGCGGGCTGGGTGCAGCGGTGTTAGGGATGGTTGCGGATCACACCAGCATCTTCCTGGTTTATAAAATCTGCGCTTTCCTGCCACTTCTTGGGATGTTGACCATATTCCTGCCTGATAACCGCCACAAAGCGTGAATTACGGGCAGCCAAAGTGTGACATTGGCTGCCTGACACCCTGATGCCATAAGGGTTTCTTCTTTCTCCTCTCGCTGAATTTAGCAAAATGCGCTTTTTTACGCGCATATTGCTGTTTTATTCAAACTTCAACAATTATTCATAAACATAAGAGTAAAAATTGTCATAAACTATTACTCGGTTTTTTGGTTTTTCACCAAAAAGGAACACCCACAACGAAAGGAGACGGAATGCACCACGCCACACCGCTTATCACCACCATTGTTGGTGGACTTGTGCTCGCTTTTATCCTCGGCATGATTGCCAATAAACTGCGTATTTCTCCTCTTGTCGGCTATCTGCTGGCAGGTGTGCTGGCGGGACCGTTTACGCCAGGTTTCGTTGCGGATACCAAACTGGCCCCTGAACTGGCGGAATTGGGCGTGATTCTGCTGATGTTTGGCGTCGGTCTGCACTTTTCCCTGAAGGATTTGATGGCGGTAAAGTCGATTGCCATACCGGGAGCGATCGCCCAGATAGGGGTGGCGACGCTGCTTGGGATGGCGCTTTCGGCCGTGCTGGGCTGGTCGTTAATGACCGGTATCGTATTTGGGCTGTGTCTCTCAACCGCCAGTACCGTGGTGCTGCTGCGCGCGCTTGAGGAGAGACAGCTGATTGACAGCCAGCGCGGGCAGATCGCGATTGGCTGGCTGATTGTTGAAGATCTGGTCATGGTCCTGACGCTGGTGCTGCTGCCCGCCGTCGCCGGGATGATGGAAAAAGACAACGTCGGCTTCGCCTCGCTGGCGCTGGATATGAGCATCACCATCGGTAAAGTGGTGGCGTTTATCGCCATCATGATGCTGGTGGGCCGCCGTCTGGTACCGTGGATCATGTCCCGCAGCGCGGCGACCGGCTCCCGCGAGCTGTTCACCCTCTCCGTGCTGGCGCTGGCGCTGGGCATCGCCTTTGGTGCCGTTGAGCTGTTTGATGTCTCCTTTGCCCTGGGCGCGTTCTTCGCCGGGATGGTGCTGAACGAATCCGAGCTGAGCCACCGTGCGGCGCACGATACGCTGCCGCTGCGCGATGCGTTTGCCGTGCTGTTCTTCGTCTCCGTTGGGATGCTGTTCGATCCGCTGGTGCTGATCCAGCAGCCGCTGGCCGTGCTGGGCACGTTGGCGATCATTATTTTTGGTAAGTCGCTCGCCGCCTTCTTCCTGGTGCGAATGTTCGGTCACTCCCCGCGGACGGCGCTGACTATTGCCGCCAGCCTGGCGCAGATTGGCGAGTTCGCCTTTATTCTGGCCGGTCTGGGCATGGCCCTGAACCTGCTGCCGCAGGCGGGGCAAAACCTGGTGCTCGCGGGGGCGATCCTGTCGATTATGCTGAACCCGGTCCTGTTTGCCTTGCTGGAAAAATACCTCGACAAAACCGAAACGCTGGAAGAGCAGACGCTCGAAGAGGCCATCGAAGAAGAGAAGCAGATCCCGGTGGATATTTGCAATCACGCCCTGCTGGTCGGCTTTGGCCGCGTGGGCAGCCTGCTCGGCGAGAAGCTGATGGCGCAGGGTATTCCGCTGGTGGTGATTGAAACCTCACGCACCCGGGTCGACGAGCTGCGCGAGCGCGGTATACGCGCGGTGCTGGGCAATGCGGCAAACGAAGAGATCATGAATCTGGCGCATCTGGACTGCGCCCGCTGGCTGCTGCTCACCATACCCAACGGCTATGAAGCGGGTGAGATTGTGGCCTCCGCACGCGCGAAGTGCCCAACGATTGAGATTATCGCCCGGGCGCATTATGACGACGAGGTGGAGTACATTACCGAGCGCGGTGCAGATAAGGTGGTGATGGGCGAGCGCGAGATTGCTAACACCATGCTGACGCTACTGGAGAAACCGCCGGTTGAAGAGGCGGTGACGGGGTAAGTTTGGTGCGGTCTGATGCCCTCACCCTGGCCCTCTCCCACAGGGAGAGGGAACAAACACTAAAAACGGCAACCACAGGTTGCCGTTTTGCTTTTACCTGTCCCAATACGCCTCTTCGAGGCTGTCTTCCCGTTCCGGCAGGCCACGCGTTAAGCGCGGTGAGTGCTGGTTCAGCACCTGATAGCTTACGCGGTTGGCGTACTTGCACACCTGCGCCAGCGACGAATAGGTCAGCCAGCTGAACTTATGCTTGCTGGAATTCGGCACGTTGGTTTTGTGGTAGGCATTGGCTGTAATGTCGTGCAGCAGCGCGGCCAGCGCGCCGTCGCCTGCGCCATTGGTGTTCATGATCTTCTCCGGACCGCCCATGTAGGGGGCGATGTGAGAATAAATACGCAGCGGATTCACGCAATCCTTGTAACGCATGCCGCGGCTGAACTCGTACTGGTTAAACTCGGCAATCGCGCCGGGCAGCAGCGGATGCTGGGTTTTGCGTTTGCTCTCTTCCTCCGTGAAGCCGGCCATATACAGTCCGACAGGGCCCGCGGTGCAGAGCACCAGATCCACCCAGTCCAGCGCTTTATCGGACGCCAGCAGCGGATCGCTTTCACCGGTCAGCGCTTCGGCCTCCTCTTCGTTCATCGCCAGAATCGAGACGTGCTCTTTCAGGAACGCCTGCCACCACTCTGGGTTATCGGCAATCACGAATTTGGTGCCCAGCGTCAGAACGACCGGCACGTCGTACTTCTTCGCGTACTCAATCGCCTTCATGGTCGCTTCCGGCATCGGCTCGCCCGGCTTGCATCGCACCAGGTAGGAGGTCAGCACCAGCGCCGAGGCGCCCGCAATCACCTCTTCGGGAATGCTTTCCGCGCGCAGCTTGTTCATATGCCCAGGACTGATGGCAAAGGTCCGCTCGCCGGATTCGCCGATCAGCGTAAAGCAGCGGCCAATCGGGCCGTCGACGCCCTGAAGATAGTTCAGATCGGTACGGCTGGAGGTGTTGCACAGATAGCGGTAAGCGTAGCCGCCAATTTCAATGTTGCTGCACATCACGCCGAGCAGTACAGAACGGTCGTCGGCCAGCACGGAGTAGTTATGCATGGTATTGCCGATGGTGCCACCGGCGAACTGATGGGTAATCAGGTTTTCGCGCACCAGCTCCTGGTACAGCGCTTCGGCAACGTCGTCTTCAATCACCAGCGAATGTCCGGCGCTCAGACCGTAACGGGCGACAAACGCATCATCCACTTTGGCTTCAATGTCCACCAGCGTCTGATCGATACCGACGACCCACGCCGCGCTGGTTTCATTTTCTGGCTGGATTTGCTGCAGGAGCGGATCGCGGGCATCGACGGGGAAGTAGTGTTTGGATTTGCGTTTACCGGGAAATTTCATGGTCTGAACTGTACGAAGAATATGGGCCGGGAATGGTAGCACAAACCCGGCCCGGAGTGCGATCAGCGGCTGTTCGTCACCAGCGAGACCATCATGTCGATATGCTCAGGCGAGTCGTTAAGCGCCGGAATGTATTCGTACTTTTCGCCGCCAGCCTCCAGGAAAAATTCCCGGTTTTGCACCGCGATCTCCTCCAGCGTTTCCAGACAGTCTGCCGAGAAGCCCGGCGACATCACCTGAATATGCTTCACGCCCTTCTCGCCGAGCATTTTGAGGGTTTCATCGGTGTACGGCGTCAGCCACGGCTCGCGGCCGAAGCGCGACTGGAAGGTCATCATCACCTTCTCCGGCGGCAGGCCAAGGGCGGAGACCAGCTCGCGGGTGGTATCGCGACAGCGCTGCGGGTAATCATCCCCTTCGTTAGCGAAACGCTGCGGGATCCCGTGATAGGAGAGCAGCAGCAGATCCGGCTCACCGTGCTTTTCAAACGACGCGCGCGCGCTGTTAGCAAGCGCCTTGATGTAGAGCTCGTTATCCGCGTAGTCGCGAATAAAGGTCACGCCCGGAATGCGGCGGCGGGTCGCCAGAATGCGCGCCAGTTCGTCCCAGACGGCGGCCACCGTCGAGCAGGAGTACTGCGGGTAGAGCGCCAGCACCACGATATGGTCCACGCCCTGCGCCAGCAGGGATTCTACCGCGCTTTCCAGGGACGGTTTGCCGTAGCTCATGCCGAGTGCGACAGGCATCTCCGGCAGGCGGGCGGCCAGCGCTTTTTCCTGGCGACGGCTGTAGACCATCAGCGGCGAGCCCTCTTCCATCCATACGGACTGATAGAGTTTGGCGACGCGCGGAGAACGAATCGGCAGAATGACGCCACGCAGCAGCGGCCACCACAGCAGTCGCGGAAAATCCACGACGCGCGTGTCGCTTAAAAATTGTCGCAGGTAGCGTTTTACCGCGTCTGATGTAGGTGCTTCTGGAGTGCCCAGATTGGCAAGCAGGATGCCGGTTTTCGCCTGACTCATTCACGCCTCTTAACCATTTGAATGGTTGTCAATTGTAGCGGAAATGCGTTTAAACGGAACCCATTGCTGCAATAGATAAGATGAGAATATTTCTCACCCGGAGAACCCGGGTGAGAGAAGTGCAATTAGCCGAGGATTTTTTCCAGCTCTGCACGTACGTCAGCCACGGCTTTGGTGCCGTCGACTTTGGCGTATTTGGTGTTACCCGCCTGCGCTTCTTTGGTGTAGTAGCCGATCAGCGGCGCGGTCATCTGATGGTATTCCACCAGGCGCTTGCGCACGGTCTCTTCCTGATCGTCTTTACGGGTGGTCAGCTCTTCGCCAGTCACGTCGTCTTTGCCTTCAACCTTAGGCGGGTTGAATTTGATGTGGTAAACGCGGCCAGAAGCAGCGTGTACGCGACGGCCAACGATGCGGTCAACGATCAGCTCGTCCGGTACGTCGAACTCCAGAACGTAGTCCACGTTGATGCCCGCTTCTTTCATGGCGTCAGCCTGAGGAATGGTGCGTGGGAAGCCGTCCAGCAGGAAACCGTTACGGCAGTCTTCCTGAGCAATGCGCTCTTTGACCAGAGCAATTACCAGCTCGTCGGTCACCAGCTTGCCTGCGTCCATGATGTCTTTCGCCTGTTTACCCAGCTCGGAGCCAGATTTAACAGCGGCGCGCAGCATATCACCGGTGGAGATTTGCGGAATACCGTATTTCTCCATGATGAACTGAGCCTGAGTTCCTTTACCCGCGCCCGGAGCGCCAAGCAGAATAATACGCATTGCGAAAATCCCCTCAAAAGTCGTTTCAATTTTTCAAAAGCGCTAAACAATACCACCAGAACGGGCATCGCTCAAGGAAGGCAGGAAGGCTGAAACGGTTAATGGGGGGAGATAATTTGGAGTTGTGCGGTCTGGTGCCCTCACCCCGGCCCTCTCCCACGGGGAGAGGGAGAAGACCAGGAGAGGCGTGGTCAATTACGCCAGCAGCAGCGCATTCACACGTTTAATGAAGAGGTTAGGATCTTCCAGCGTGCCGCGTTCGGCCAGCAGGGACTGATCCAGCAGCAGTTCAACCCACTCGGCAAAGCGGGCGTCGTCCTGGGTATCCGCCGCGCGTTTCACCAGCGGATGATCCGGATTAAGCTCAAAGATATATTTCACTTCCGGTACCGCCTGGCCCGCTGCCGCGAACAGCTTCGCCATCTGGGTGCTCATTTCGTCGGCATCGGTCGTGACGATGGCCGGGGTGTCGGTCAGACGGTGAGTGAAACGCACCTCTTTCACGCGGTCGCCCAGCAGGGTTTTCACGCGCTCAACGAACGGCTCCAGCGCCTTCTCGGCTTCTTTCGCGTTCTCATCCACTTCATCCGCCAGCTTGTCGATAGATTCGTCGGCTTTGGCAACGGACTGGAACGCCTTACCGTCGAACTCGGTCAGGTAGTTCATCATCCACTCGTCGATGCGGTCAGAAAGCAGCAGCACTTCGATGCCTTTCTTACGCAGCAGCTCCAGGTGCGGGCTGCTCTTCGCCGCGGCGTAGCTGTCGGCGGTGATGTAGTAGATCTTCTCCTGCCCTTCTTTCATGCGGGAGACGTACTCTTCCAGCGACACGGTCTGCGCGGAGGAGTCGGTGTGCGTAGAGGCGAAGCGCAGCAGTTTAGCGATGGTTTCAACGTTCGCGGTGTCTTCTGCCGGGCCTTCCTTCAGCACCAGGCCGAACTGTTTCCAGAAGGTCTGATATTTTTCCGCATCGTCTTTCGCCAGTTTTTCCAGCATCTGCAGCGCACGTTTGGTCAGGGCGTTGCGCAGGTTACGGGTGACGGTGCTGTCCTGCAGAATTTCACGGGAGACGTTCAGCGGCAGGTCGTTGGAATCGATCAGGCCGCGGACAAAGCGCAGGTAGTTCGGCATGAACTGCTCGGCGTCGTCCATGATGAAGACGCGCTGCACGTACAGCTTCAGGCCGTGCTTGTGATCGCGGTTCCACATGTCCCACGGCGCCTGTGCCGGGATGTACAGCAGGCTGGTGTACTCCTGCTTACCTTCCACACGGTTGTGGCTCCAGGTCAGCGGGTCGGTAAAGTCGTGGGCGATGTGCTTGTAGAATTCGTTGTACTCGTCGTCTTTAATTTCAGACTTGTTGCGCGTCCACAGCGCCTGCGCCTTGTTGATTTTCTCCCAGGAAACCACGGTTTCACCGTCTTTCTCTTCCTGTTTTTCAATCTCAACCGGCAGGGCAATGTGGTCGGAATATTTGCTGATGATGGAGCGCACGCGCCAGTCGTTCAGGAAATCATCTTCCCCTTCACGCAGGTGCAGGGTGATTTCGGTGCCGCGGTCCGCTTTGGTGATGTCATCAACGGTGTATTCGCCTTCCCCTTTGGATTCCCACAGCACGCCGTTTTCAGCGCTGTCACCCGCCGCACGGGTGCGCACGGTGACTTTGTCCGCCACGATGAACGCCGAGTAGAAACCGACGCCGAACTGACCGATGAGCTGGCTGTCTTTCGCCTGGTCAGAGCCCATGGACTCCAGGAACGCCTTAGTGCCAGATTTCGCGATGGTCCCGAGGTGGTCGATCACCTCGTCGCGGTTCATCCCGATGCCGTTATCCGCGATGGTCAGGGTGCGGTTCTCTTTATTAAACGAGACGCGCACGCGCAGCTCGCCGTCGCCTTCGTACAGATCCGGGTTAGACAGCGCGCGGAAGCGCAGCTTGTCCGCCGCATCCGAGGCGTTGGAAATCAGCTCACGCAGGAAAATTTCTTTGTTGGAATACAGGGAATGGATCATCAGGTGCAGAAGCTGTTTTACTTCTGACTGGAAACCACGGGTTTCTTGTCCTTTCATCTATGTCGACCTCAACAATGCCATTTAATGGGGTTTTAAAACGTTGAGTGAGAGATGGGGATACGGGGGGAAATTTTCAAGCGGAGGCCGCGCGCGCAGCCTCCGTTTGGTCAGAAAATAATCTTGTGACGTCCGGCCAGAGAGTGCGACAGCGTGGTGCCGTCCACCATCTCCAGCTCGCCGCCGACCGGCACGCCGTGGGCGATACGGCTGGCGTCAACGCCATACTGCGAGCACAGCTCGGCGATGTAGTTGGCGGTTGCCTCCCCTTCCACCGTGGGGTTGGTGGCGAGGATCACCTCTTTGATCGTTTCGGACTCAAGACGCTGTTCAAGGCGGTCAAGACCGATATCGTCCGGGCCAATACCGTCCAGCGGGGAGAGATGCCCCATCAGCACGAAATAGCGGCCGGAAAACTGCCCGGTTTGTTCGATGGCGTAGATGTCCGCCGGACTCTCCACCACGCAAATCTGGCCGTTTTCCTGACGACGCGGATTCGTGCAGATGTTACACACGTCCTGCTCGGTAAAGGTACGGCAATCCGCACAGTGACCGATTTCTGACATGGCGCGGGTTAAAGCCTGCGCCAGGCGCATCCCGCCGCTGCGGTCGCGCTGCAATAGCGTAAACGCCATGCGCTGCGCCGACTTCGGGCCAACGCCCGGCAGACAGCGCAGTGCTTCCATTAACTGCGTGAGCAGCGGACTGGTTTGCATCAGAACGGCATCTTGAAGCCAGGCGGCAGCTGCATGCCGCTGGACACGGAGGCCATTTTCTCTTTCTGGGTTTCGTCGATACGGCGAGCGGCATCGTTAAACGCGGCTGCAACCAGATCTTCCAGCATCTCTTTGTCGTCTTCGAGCAGGCTCGGGTCGATTTCCACGCGACGGCAGTTGTGCGCACCGTTGATGGTCACCTTGACCAGACCGGCACCGGATTCACCCGTGACTTCCAGCTGAGCGATCTCTTCCTGCATCTTCTGCATTTTTTCCTGCATCTGCTGAGCCTGCTTCATCAGGCCACCCAGACCGCCTTTTCCACCAAACATAGGCTTCTCTCTTCTTTCACGTTTAAGGATTACAACCGTAAGTCAGACTCACGATCAAATGGGGCGAATACTCTCTTCATCCAGATCGGCGTCGAAGAACCGGCGCAGGGTCTGAATGTTGTTATCCGCAATAATCGCCTCGCGCGCCTGCGCGAGCTTCTCTTCATAAATGGCCTGGCGCCACTCGAGCGGCGTTTTCACTGCCGGATTATCATCTTCAATGATAGTCAATTCAACCGGTGCCCCCTGTAAAGCGGCAAGCGCCTCGGCCAGCGCCTTTTGCGCGCCCGGGGAATTCAGGTGACGCTGGCCCGGACGCAGGTGCAGACGCACCTGATTGCCGTCCTGCTCTTTCCAGGCGTTCAGCGCGACCTGCTCGACCAGCTTCGGCAGCTGGAGTTTGCTGACCTCGGCGGCCCAGGCATCGCGCGCAATCGACTCTTCGGCAAGCTTCGCGGAAAGCTCCGGCGTTTTTTCATGCTCCAGCGCCTTTTTCAGCGCTTTCGGCGTGGCCACCTCTTCCTTCACGGTTTCGGTGATGGTGGTTGCCTTCCAGCGGTAAGCCTCTTCTTTCACCGGGGCTTTCTGCTCGAGCGCGGACGGTGCCGGACGCGACTGAACGCGCTCCGTTACCGAGGCCAGTCGTTCAAGCGCGGCGTTGTTCACCGGCCGCGCTCTTCCTGGCGCTGCCGGTTCACTCTTTTTTGGTTTGGTTACTCCCTGGGCACGCTGCAGCTGGCTGCGCGCGGCAAGCACCGAACTGGTGGCATCCGACAGCGGTACGTTCTGCTGCGGTGGCGGCGTCGGCTGCGGCGGCACCTGCTGCGGTGACATCACCGCCGTGGGCGCGACCGGCGCGAAAGACTGTCGCGGCACTTCCGGCTCCGGCAGCGGCATGCGCGGGTGGAACGCCAGCGCGCGCAGCAGCGTCATTTCAACGCCCATCCGCGGATCCGGCGCAAACGGTAGCTCTTTGCGGCCAATCAGCAGTGTCTGGTAGTACAGCTGCACGTCGGCAGGCGGCACGGTGCGGGCAAGCTCACGCATCCGCTGTTCAATGGCCGCCATATCCGCACCAATCGCGGAGGGAGAAAGCTGCAGCATCGCCACGCGGTGCAGCAGGCTGAGCATCTCAACCAGCAGCCCTTCCCACTCAATACCGCGGGCAGCGGCCGCGTTCACCTGCGACATCACGCGTTCGCCGTTAGCGGCAATCATCGCTTCGATAAGCGACAGCGCCTGATCGTCATCCAGCGTGCCAAGCATGGTGCTGACCGCCTCAGTGGAGAGCTTGCCGTCACCGCTGGCAATCGCCTGATCGGTCAGACTGAGCGCATCGCGCAGGCTGCCGTCCGCCGCGCGGGCCAGTAGCTGCAGGGCGCGCGGTTCGTGGACAATGTTCTCTTCATCGAGAATGTGCTCAAGCTGCGCACGGATCTGCTCGACGTCCAGTGCCTTCAGGTGGAACTGCAGGCAGCGCGATAAAATCGTGACCGGCAGCTTTTGCGGATCGGTGGTCGCCAGCAGGAACTTCACGTGCGCGGGCGGCTCTTCCAGCGTCTTCAGCAGGGCGTTGAAGCTGTGGCGCGACAGCATGTGCACTTCATCGATCAGGTAGACCTTGAAGCGGCCGCGCGCCGGGGCGTACTGGACGTTGTCCAGCAGGTCGCGGGTATCTTCCACTTTGGTGCGCGAAGCGGCGTCGATCTCGATCAGATCGACAAAACGCCCCTGCTCGATCTCCCGACAGTTATCACACACGCCGCACGGCGTGGCGGTGATCCCGGTTTCGCAGTTGAGACCTTTTGCCAGCAAACGGGCAATAGAGGTCTTACCGACGCCGCGGGTGCCGGAAAAAAGATAGGCGTGATGGATGCGACCTAGCGACAAGCCGTTCGCCAGGGCCGTCAGCACATGTTCCTGACCGACAACGTCAGCAAAGGTTTGTGGTCGCCATTTACGGGCTAACACCTGATAACTCATGGGCAGGCTCTGCAACGCTGGAAGGTGAATTTATGGAGGGGAATGCTATCACAACCTCACCCATTGAGCGAGGTTGTGAAAACCGGGATTAGTGACCCGGGAAAGGCACCAGGCTGTAGCTGGTAATACCCTGTTTTTCCAGGCGCTGTTCACCGCCGAGATCGAACAGGTTGATGATGAAGGCCGCGTCGGTCACTTCCCCACCCAGACGGCGGATCAGCTTCACGGTCGCTTCAATGGTGCCGCCGGTCGCCAGCAGATCGTCAACCACCAGCACTTTGTCGCCAGGCTTGATCGCGTCAACGTGGATCTCCAGCTGATCGGTGCCGTACTCCAGCTCGTAGCTTTCTGCAATGGTTTCACGCGGCAGCTTGCGCGGCTTACGCACCGGCACAAAACCTACGCCCATCGCCAGCGCAACCGGTGCGCCAAACAGGAAGCCACGGGCTTCGGTACCTACTACTTTGGTGATCCCGGCGTTTTTATAACGCTCGACCAGCAGTTCAATGCTGAGCGCGTACGCTTTCGGGTCTTCCAGCAAGCTGGTGACATCACGGAAAAGAATGCCAGGCTTTGGATAGTCCTGGATGCTTTTGATGCTGTTTTTCAGATATTCAAGCTGCTGTGCAGTTGCGGTCATCGGTTTGTGCCTAAATGAAACAGTGTTACTCACGGCGCGCAACGGGTCGGCAAAGGTAACAATTGTTTAACCTTTAACCAGGCGCGCCTGTGCTCGAAAACGGTCGAATTTACTGGCTGTACGCAATAATTGCAACAGCCATGATAAGGCTTCAGTGCTTTTGTTGCTTTTCATCAACCACGGGGATCCGCCACATGAAGATAAGCAGGCAGGTCAGTATGACCAGCAGCAGGATCCGCACCCACATCATTTTCACCAGCCATAATGAAATGGCGAAGGTGATGAGGATCACCGCGATCGCGCGCGGCTTGGCGCCGGGCGGCATGGCCCGGTGTTTTTGCCAGTGCCGCAGATAGCCGCCAAACCATGAGCGATAGAGCAGCCAGTGGTGAAAACGCGGTGACGAGCGGGCGAAGCACCAGGCCGCCAGCAGGATAAACGGCGTGGTCGGCAGCAAGGGTAAAACCACACCCAGCGTGCCAAGCACTACCGCGAGCCAGCCAATGATGATTAAAATAGTACGCTGCATAATGCGAATCGTTATCAAACTGAACGGCTACTTTACCACTGGAGAGCGCCTTGAAAACAGCACTGCTTCTTGAGAGGCTGCAAAATCAGCTGATTGCTCTGCGGGAGCAGGCCACGCCGCTGATGGGGCACGCCACGCTGAAACCGCGCTTTGACCGGCAGCTTTTTCGTACCCGCAGCACCGTTATTCAGGATTACCTGGCTGAAGCGCAGACGAACCTCGACGAGCTTCGCCATGCGGTTGAGCATGAACAGCAGGAACAGGTGGCGTGGCTTGCGGCGCATCTCACCGAGCAGATCACCGCGCTGCATCGCGAAATCGCCGCCTGGCGGCTGCGCGCCTGGGACAGTGCCTCGCCGGGGCTCGGCAAATGGCAGCGCAAGCGGCTGGAGAACCAGGAGTTTGAACGCCGACTGTTTGAGATGAAGCGCGAACGCGAGGTGCGCCTGAACAACAGCGAAACGCTGGAAGAGCAGCAGCTATTGATGCGCGAGATTAGCGCGCTGGAAGGACGCATCGTCCGCTGCCGTCAGGCGCTGGATGACATTGAACGCGTCATAGAACGTTTGACCCGTTAACAGGAGCCACACCCATGTCACTGGAAAATGCACCCGATGAGGTCAAGCTGGCCGTCGATTTGATTATGCTGTTGGAGAATCATGATATTCCCGCCGGGACGGTGCTTAAGGCACTGGAGATTGTACGGCGGGATTTTGAGGGGAAACTTCCCCCTCACCCTGCCCTCTCCTCTGAGGGGAGAGGGAAAATAGATTAAGCCGGAGTCGGGTCGTCGCCCTTAATGTCGCGCTTCACTTCCGTATGCTCATCACCTTTCTCGTTACGCAGGTGAACCTCAAGCTGGTTGAAGGCGATATTTATATCGTTTTCACGGCACAGACGATCGATAGAGCGGTTAAGCTCATCCACCGTGTAGCTGCGGTCACGCAGTTCACGCACGTATAAACGCAGCTCGTGATCCAGCGTACTCGGCCCAAAGGTGGTGAAGAAGACCGCCGGAGCCGGATCGTGCATCACTTTCGGATGTTCAGACGCCGCCTTCAGCAGCACCTCTTTCACCTTATCCAGATCCGATCCATAGGCCACGCCCAGGCGGATCACCACGCGTGTCACCGTATCCGAGAGCGACCAGTTGATCAGACGCTCGGTCACGAACGCTTTGTTCGGGATGATCACCTCTTTGCGATCGAAGTCGGTGATGGTGGTCGCACGAATGCGGATCTTGCTGACCGTTCCCGAGAACGTGCCGATGGTGACGGTATCGCCGATACGTACCGGACGTTCAAACAGAATGATCAGGCCGGAGACAAAGTTACCGAAGATCTCCTGCAGGCCAAAACCAAGACCGACCGAGAGGGCGGCCGCCAGCCACTGCAGTTTATCCCACGAGACGCCAAGCGAACCAAAGACCGTCATCGCTCCAACAATAATGATGACGTAGTTGAGGATCGTGGTGATGGCGTAGGACGCCCCCTGGCGAAGATTCAGACGTGACAGGAGCAGCACTTCGAGCAGGCCAGGCAGGTTGCGGATCAGCGCCCAGGCGACCACCGACGACACCAGCGCAAACAGCAGGCTGCCCATGGTCACGCTTTTCATGACCGCCGCGCCGGCTTCGGTTCCGTTGTATTGCCAGAGGGTAATACTGTCGAGATAGGCGAAAACGGTAATAAGATCGGACCAAATAGCCCAGAACATCACGGCAAACAGGGCGATCATCACCAGCATGGTGATGCGCAGCGTCTGCTGGTTAACCTGCTCCAGCGCGATGGTCGGCTCTTCCTGCGGCTCCGCGCCCTCGGCCCCCTCTTTCACCTGATGTTGACGACGCGCGATGGCACGGCGATAGGCGATGCGGCGGGCAGCCACGCTCAGGCCGCGCAGCACGGTCTGATAGAGCAGGTTCCAGACGATCACCAGATAGACCGTTTCAATCCAGCGCCCGGACAGGCGCAGCGTGGTATAGAAGTAGCCCGTTGCCGTCAGCACCATCAGCGCCAGCGGAATGATCGCCAGCACGGTCACAGTGGCCAGACGGATATTGTGGGACTCTTTATCACGCCAGCTGTCGCGGCACATCGGCCACATCAGGATAGCAATCAGCAGCAGGTTCAGCAGGATGACCAGCTGGCCCAGCACATCATCCATCAAATGCAGCGGGGAAAGTTCAGAGACAACCGACCAGAAGTGCAGCGGCAGCAGCGCCAGGCTGATGCGCACAATCTGACGACGCCAGTGGCTGGTCAGCTGCGCAGGCATGTTGAAATGACGCACCGCCACGCCGTCTTTTTCCAGCACCTTCCAGCACACGCCAAACACCAGCCAGAACAGCGCCAGTTTTTTACTGAACGCCCACAGCAGATCGCTGACGTTGAGCTGCATGGTGAGCAGGATCAGGCCCACGGCCAGAATAATCAGGCACACCGGCAGGGCGCGAATAAGGTCGATCAGAATCGCTTTTGGCGTATGGAGCTGGCTATCGTTACGCAGCTGCCCCACTTCGGACGCCAGCTTCGCCTGGTATTTTTTCAGCCAGCCCAGACGCCAGCGAATCAGACCTGCGATCAGCAGCAGCGGTAGCCCCGCCAGCAAGGCAATCATCACCGCAGGCCAGGCTTTCTCCCAGTTCACGGTGATCTTCATGCTCTTGATCTGCGTTTTCAGCGTCTCAGGGAAGGATTTAATCCAGTCCCAGTCCATCGGTTTGTTGCTGTTTACCCAGAAAATCTGCTGAGTCAGGATCTCCTGCAGACTTTTCGAAACGCTCACCAGCTGCTGCTGGTTGATTTGCAGGTTAATGGCCATCATCAGCTGGTTGCCCAGCTGTTTGTTGAGCTGATCCAGCAGCTCGCGACGCATATCCACGACCTGGAGCAGCGCGTCGTGCACTTCCGGGTTCACGTCGCTGGAGTGCCCTTCTTCAATTTTGGCGACAAAGGTATCGCTCTGGAAAAGGGCATCGCGCTGCTGGTTGACGTCAAACTGTTCCAGACGTAAATCCGCAATGCGGTTGGTCATGTCTTCCAGCTCATCGGCGGACGGAAGCGTCTGCTGCTGCTGGTAGAGAATACGCGACAGCAGGAGGCTGCCTTTCAGGACCGCGATCTGCTCTTTGATGTTGCGTTCCGCCTGCAGGGCACGATCCAGCCAGTTCTTCACCTTGATATTTTGCTGAACCAGCGAGTTGCCGTTTTCGGTCGCCAGTATCAGGCGCTGGCTAAGCTGGTGGTTGGCCTCGAGTTCCTGCTTCACCAGAGGGTTGGCCTGGATGCGGGCGGTTTCGTCAGGGGATACGGCCTCCTGGGCGGTTTTTTCCGTCAGCGTCAGGCGCTTGCTGTTAACCGCTTCCTGCAGCAGCTGTAGCTGGTGCTCCAGACGATTAATGTTTGCGGTGACGTAATCGCGCTGTTTCTGCAGGGTGTCCTGCAGCACCGTATTCCCTTCCAGGCTTTTACGCTGCTGTTCAATCTGCGCATTGAGCAACGTCTGCTGCACCAGCAGCAGGGTTTGCTGCGTCGGGCGCAGCGTGCCCTCTCCTACCGTTGTGCCGTTGAGGCGGTTGCGGATCTGCTGCAGCTGCTGAGACGCGGCGTACATCGCATTTTGCACGCGCTCGGGCTGGGTCTGCAGGGAGACAAGCTGGCTGTTGTAGGTGGCGAGATCGGACTGCGCCGTTTGCAGGTCGTCGAGCAGTTGCGCCACGCGCGACTCGAGCTGGCGTAAGGAGAGCGCGGCGAGCGTTTTGCGCGTTTCGTCGTCGTTATCCACGTCGCTCAGGGCATTCAGCGATTCCGTCGCTTTGCGCATGTTTTCTGGGGCCTGCGCCACCTTCTGACGTAGCTGTGCGGTTTCAGCCTTAACGCGTTCAATTTTATCCAGCGTTTCCAGCGTTTCCGTCAGATCCTGCTGCGTCAGTTTTTCCTGAGGAGAGAGTTCTTTTTGTTTGTTCAGCGTGTCGAGCTGTGACTGAACATCCGCACGCGTGGGGATATCGTTGCTGTTGTCGGCGCGGGCCCATGTCAGCGGCGCCGTGGCGAAGAAAAACAGCATCGCAAAGAGCAATGCAAAAACAGGATGTTGCGAGCGATTGATGGGCAGCATAGTTGTGAATGATGTCAGAAGATGACCGAAAATAGTCCGGCGTGAAGAATATCACGCTCGCCGGAAGCAGAATAGCGCGAACGTGAGCCTCTGAGATAAATCCTGGAAATGAGTCAGGCGGTTAGCGACGGCGCGTCACTGCGCAGCGTCGGGCAGAGCTGTAGCATTTCCAGTAAAATCGCAACGTAGCTGCGGGCCTCCGCTTTAAGATCAAACGACTGTGGCGCAAACAGCCAGTTTTCCATCAGACCGGAAATGTAGCTACGCATCAGAATCGCCGCCCGGCGGGTCAACAGGTTGGCCGGCAGCAGTTTTGCCTGCATGCACTGATTCAGGTTGTATTCAATACGGTCATAGCTCTCCAGGCTGAGGCTGCGTTGTGCCTGCTGAACAATCGCCATCTCGCCCACGAACTCGCATTTATGAAAGATTATTTCCATCATTAATCTGCGACGTTCTTCAACTACCGTAGCTTCAAGGATATATACTAATATTTCTCTCAATACTGAGAGTGGATCGTCAGGGAATTTTGCCCGATACTCACTCTCGAGATCGCTAATGCTGGACTCTGAAAGCTCCCAGATTTCACTGAACAGATCTGACTTGTCTTTAAAATGCCAGTAAATCGCTCCCCGCGTCACACCGGCAGCCTGAGCAATTTGTGCCAGCGAGGTAGATGAAACACCCTGCTGCGAGAACAAACGTATTGCCACATCCAGAATGTGTTGTCGGGTTTCCAGCGCTTGTTGTTTAGTTTTTCGTGCCATAGGTGGGTGAATTTACAGGAGTCAGATTTACATACATTTGTGAATGTATGTACCATAGCATGACGATAATATAAACGCAGCAATGGGTTTTTAGACTCAGGACCCTTGATCAATTTGAAATCGGACACTCGAGGTTTACATATGAACAAAAACAGAGGGTTAACGCCTCTGGCGGTCGTTCTGATGCTCTCAGGCAGCTTAGCGCTAACAGGATGTGACGACAAACCGGCTCAACAAGGAGCTCAGCAGGCGCCAGAAGTAGGCGTTGTGACGCTCAAATCTGAACCTCTACAAATCACCACCGAATTACCCGGCCGTACAAATGCTTACCGCATTGCGGAAGTGCGTCCTCAGGTTAGCGGCATTATCCTGAAACGTAACTTCACCGAAGGCGGTGATGTGAAGGCCGGTGAGTCTCTGTATCAGATTGATCCCGCAACCTATCAGGCGTCTTATGAAAGCGCGAAAGGCGATCTGGCTAAAGCACAGGCCGCGGCTAAAATTGCTCAGCTGACGCTGAACCGCTATCAAAAACTGCTCGGTACCAAGTACATCAGTCAGCAGGATTACGATACCGCCCTGGCGGATGCCCAGCAGGCTAACGCAGCCGTGGTGGCAGCCAAAGCGGCCGTCGAAACCGCGCGCATTAACCTGGCCTATACCAAAGTGACCTCGCCTATCAGCGGTCGTATTGGTAAATCTTCCGTGACGGAAGGGGCTCTGGTTCAGAACGGTCAGACCACTGCGCTGGCGACCGTGCAGCAGCTCGATCCGATCTACGTTGACGTCACGCAGTCCAGCAATGATTTCCTGCGCCTGAAACAGGAGCTGGCTAACGGCACCCTGAAACAGGAAAACGGCAAAGCCAAAGTGGAGCTGATTACCAACGACGGTATCAAGTTCCCGCAGGAAGGTACCCTGGAATTCTCTGATGTGACGGTCGACCAGACCACCGGTTCCATCACCTTACGTGCGATTTTCCCGAACCCTGACAAGAATCTGCTGCCAGGTATGTTCGTTCGCGCGCGTCTGGAAGAAGGAACGAATCCAACCGCACTTCTGGTTCCACAGCAGGGTGTGACCCGTACGCCACGCGGCGATGCGAGCGCGCTGGTTGTTGGAGCAGATGACAAAGTCGAAACGCGCAATATCACCGCCACACAGGCGATTGGCGATAAATGGCTGGTGACGGAAGGTCTGAAAGATGGCGATCGCGTGATTGTTTCTGGTTTGCAAAAAGTTCGTCCTGGCGCGCAGGTTAAAGCACAGGAAGTGAAATCTGACGATAAACAACAAGCTTCGGCCGCTGGCCAGTCAGAACAAACCAAGTCTTAACTTAAACAGGAGCCGTTAAGACATGCCTAATTTCTTTATCGATCGCCCCATATTTGCGTGGGTGATCGCCATTATCATCATGCTGGCCGGGGGACTTGCGATCCTGAAGCTGCCTGTCGCGCAATATCCAACGATTGCGCCACCGGCGGTGACTATCTCCGCAACCTACCCGGGGGCTGATGCGAAAACGGTGCAGGACACCGTCACTCAGGTTATCGAACAGAACATGAACGGTATCGATAACCTGATGTACATGTCCTCAAACAGTGACTCTACCGGTACAGTTCAGATCACCCTGACCTTCCAGTCAGGTACGGATGCTGACATTGCGCAGGTTCAGGTGCAGAACAAACTGCAGCTGGCGATGCCTCTGCTGCCGCAGGAAGTACAACAGCAGGGTGTGAGCGTCGAGAAATCGTCCAGCAGCTTCCTGATGGTTGTCGGCGTTATCAACACTAACGGCACCATGACGCAGGAGGATATTTCCGACTACGTGGGGGCCAACATGAAGGACGCCATCAGCCGTACTTCCGGTGTGGGTGACGTTCAGCTGTTCGGTTCTCAGTACGCGATGCGTATCTGGATGGATCCGAACAAACTGAACAACTTCCAGCTGACCCCCGTTGACGTGATCAATGCGATTAAAGCGCAGAACGCCCAGGTGGCAGCCGGTCAGTTAGGCGGTACGCCGCCGGTGAAAGGCCAGCAGCTTAACGCCTCGATCATCGCACAGACCCGTCTGACCTCTGCCGATGAGTTCAGCAAAATTCTGCTGAAAGTGAATCAGGACGGTTCCCAGGTTCGCCTGCGCGACGTGGCTAAAGTCGAGCTGGGTGGCGAAAACTACGACATCATCGCGAAGTTCAACGGTAAACCGGCTTCCGGTCTGGGTATCAAACTGGCGACAGGGGCTAACGCCCTGGACACCGCCACGGCGATCCGCGCAGAGCTGAAGAAGATGGAACCGTTCTTCCCGTCAGGTCTGAAAATCGTTTACCCGTATGACACCACGCCGTTCGTCAAAATTTCGATTCACGAAGTGGTTAAAACGCTGGTAGAAGCCATCATCCTGGTGTTCCTGGTGATGTACCTGTTCCTGCAAAACTTCCGCGCGACGCTTATCCCAACGATTGCCGTGCCGGTTGTTCTGCTCGGGACCTTTGCGATCCTGTCGATATTTGGCTACTCGATAAACACCCTGACGATGTTCGGGATGGTGCTCGCCATCGGCCTGCTGGTGGATGACGCCATCGTCGTGGTCGAGAACGTCGAGCGCGTAATGGCAGAAGAAGGTCTGCCGCCGAAGGAAGCGACCCGTAAATCAATGGGTCAGATCCAGGGCGCGCTGGTCGGTATCGCGATGGTACTGTCTGCGGTATTTATCCCGATGGCCTTCTTCGGGGGCTCTACCGGTGCAATTTACCGTCAGTTCTCAATTACCATCGTTTCCGCGATGGCGCTGTCGGTGCTGGTCGCGTTGATCCTGACGCCTGCGCTGTGTGCCACCATGCTGAAGCCGATTCAGAAAGGCGGTCACGGCGAGCATAAAGGGTTCTTCGGCTGGTTTAACCGCATGTTTGATAAGAGCACGCACCACTACACCGACAGCGTGGGCAACATCCTGCGCAGCACCGGTCGTTACCTGCTGCTCTATATCATCATCGTCGTGGGGATGGCGTTCCTGTTCGTTCGTCTGCCAAGCTCGTTCCTGCCGGATGAAGACCAGGGCGTGTTCCTGACGATGGCACAGCTTCCTGCGGGCGCGTCGCAAGAGCGTACCCAGAAAGTGCTGGACGAAGTGACGGACTACTACCTCACCAAAGAGAAAGACAACGTTGAATCCGTGTTTGCGGTTAACGGCTTTGGCTTTGCAGGTCGTGGTCAGAACACCGGTATTGCCTTCGTTTCTCTGAAAGACTGGTCTGAACGTCCGGGCAAAGAGAACAAGGTTGAAGCCATTACCGGCCGTGCGATGGGCACCTTCTCGCAGATTAAAGATGCGATGGTGTTCGCCTTCAACCTGCCAGCGATTGTTGAACTGGGTACCGCGACCGGCTTCGACTTCCAGCTGATTGACCAGGGCGGTCTGGGTCACGAAAAACTGACGCAGGCGCGTAACCAGCTGTTTGGCGAAGTGGCTAAGCACCCTGACCTGCTGGTCGGCGTGCGTCCGAACGGCCTGGAAGATACGCCGCAGTACAAAATCGACATCGACCAGGAGAAAGCACAGGCGCTGGGCGTATCCATCAGTGACATTAATACCACGCTGGGCGCCGCCTGGGGCGGTAGCTACGTTAACGACTTCATCGACCGCGGTCGCGTGAAGAAAGTGTACGTGATGTCCGAGGCGCAATACCGTATGTTGCCAAACGATATCAACAGCTGGTTCGTGCGCGGCAGCAATGGTCAGATGGTACCGTTCTCGGCGTTCTCAACGTCTCGCTGGGAATACGGTTCGCCGCGTCTGGAACGCTATAACGGTCTGCCATCGATGGAGATCCTGGGTCAGGCCGCTCCGGGCCGAAGCACCGGTGAAGCCATGAACCTGATGGAAGAGCTGGCGAGCAAACTGCCTTCGGGGATCGGCTACGACTGGACCGGTATGTCCTATCAGGAACGTCTGTCCGGAAACCAGGCCCCTGCCCTGTACGCGATTTCACTGATCGTCGTCTTCCTGTGTCTGGCAGCGCTGTACGAGAGCTGGTCAATTCCGTTCTCCGTTATGCTGGTGGTACCGCTTGGGGTTATCGGTGCGCTGCTTGCGGCAACGTTCCGCGGACTGACCAACGACGTGTACTTCCAGGTAGGCCTGCTGACAACCATTGGCTTGTCGGCGAAGAACGCGATACTTATCGTTGAATTCGCCAAAGATCTGATGGAGAAAGAAGGTAAAGGTCTGATTGAGGCGACGCTTGAGGCTGTTCGTATGCGTCTGCGCCCAATCCTGATGACATCACTGGCGTTTATCCTCGGCGTACTGCCGCTGGTTATCAGCTCCGGTGCTGGCTCCGGTGCGCAGAACGCGGTTGGTACAGGCGTGATGGGTGGTATGGTTACCGCAACCGTACTCGCTATCTTCTTCGTACCGGTGTTCTTCGTGGTGGTTCGCCGCCGCTTCAGCCGGAAAAATGAGGATATTGAACACACGCATTCGGTAGAACCTCACTGATACCGGTTTCACATGATAAAAAGGCCGCATTAGCGGCCTTTTTCATTTTCAGAAAAAATCATAAATTACGCTTATTGTGGTTCTATTTATTTTCTGCCATCTTAATTAGACATATCATAATTAACTGATAACTTAATCGGTGAATTCAGGATTTTTTTAATTTCATTTCCCCGCTTAAGCTATTAGGAATATTCCTAATAAAAAGTTCTGACAAAGAGAAGTTCGAATCTGAACTTTTCAGGCCGTTTTGCTAAGCCAATGAAACGTAAGGAAGCGATAAAAAATCGTGTTAATTTGGATAAAAAAAGGGTCTTCAGGACGGAACATTGCGTACATGCTCGCAGTCTACGGTTTTATTTGTAATTTTTCGTAATAGCGCGATGAAATCCAGGAAGGAGTGGCTTATAGTTAAGTTATCAGGAACACAGCACTCATGTAGCTAAGTCAGTTGTATCCATCCCGACTATGATGTTCGGTGAGTAAGAAATCACTCAGAAGGGGATGCGCTATGGACGAGTACTCGCCAAAAAGGCATGATATCGCGCAGTTGAAATTTCTCTGCGAATCCTTGTACCATGACTGCCTTGCCAACCTTGATGAAAGTAACCATGGCTGGGTAAACGACCCAACGTCTGCCATCAATTTACAGTTGAATGAGCTGATAGAGCATATCGCAACCTTCGCACTTAATTATAAAATTAAGTACAATGAAGATAATAAGCTCATTGAGCAAATTGATGAATACCTGGACGACACCTTTATGTTGTTCAGTAGTTACGGCATTAACGCCCAGGATTTGCAAAAATGGCGTAAATCGGGAAACCGGCTATTCCGCTGTTTCGTCAACGTGAGCAGAGCTAACCCGGTTAGTCTTTCCTGTTAAAATTATTACAATTACTAAGGTGAATTTATGTCTGATAAACCACTCACAAAAATCGATTATTTGATGCGCTTACGACGTTGCCAGTCAATTGACACGCTCGAACGCGTCATTGAAAAGAATAAATACGAGCTTTCTGATAATGAACTGGCCGTATTTTATTCAGCCGCGGACCATCGTCTTGCTGAACTGACCATGAATAAGCTGTATGACAAAATCCCTACTTCTGTATGGAAATTTGTCCGTTAATGTTTGAAGGGTGTCTGTAGAGTTCTACGCCACGTTCTAAGCTGTTTTTACCTATCCCGTTATGCTCCCTGTGCCCAGGCCAGGTCTCCGTGTAAAACGTGTTTATCAGCAACATTGTTGTGACGCCAGTCACATCGGCTTTTCGGGAACGTTCCCCTCCTGGCCTGTTCCTATTACCCTGCGGTAATCATTTCCAGAGAGGTTCCCTATGAGCGTAGAAAAACAGAAGATGATTGCCGGTGAACACTACCGCCCCGGCGATGAGACGTTACGGGCCGACAGACTGCGGGCCCGCCATCTGGTGTACCGCTATAACCACACCGCGCCCGATGAAAAGACAGAACGCCAGAACATCCTGGCGGAACTGCTGGGGCAAAGCGAAGGCGCTTATATCGAACCGAGTTTCCGCTGCGACTATGGATATAACATCTCTCTGGGTAAAAACTTTTACGCGAACTTCGACTGCGTGATGCTGGATGTCTGCCCCGTTCGTATCGGCGATAACTGCATGCTCGCGCCGGGTGTGCATATTTATACGGCCACCCATCCGCTGGATGCAGAGGAACGGAACAGCGGCGTGGAGTTTGGCAAACCCGTCACCATTGGGAATAATGTCTGGATCGGTGGTCGGGCGGTTATTAACCCTGGCGTCACCATTGGTGATAATGTGGTGGTGGCCTCCGGAGCCGTGGTGACGAAAGACGTCCCGGCTAACGTTGTCGTGGGCGGCAATCCGGCAAAAATCATCAAAACGCTGTGAGGGAGTGGGGAGCCAACTGTTATGGTCTTTTAGCGCCAGACTGTTACTTTTTTCAGCCCAATGGCTCCCCTAAAATTGGCAGACACCCTGTATTGTCAACTCTCATAAAGGCAAAAAATGACCGAGATACAGCGCCTGCTCACCGCCACCATCGACGATCTTAACCTCCGCGAAAAGCGCGACAATCGCCCGCGCTTTAGCATTAGCTTTATTCGCAAACATCCTGGACTGTTTGTCGCCATGTATGCCGCCTGGCTGGCGACGCTTATTGTGATGCTGAAGTCTGAAACGCTGGTGGACTCCGTCTGGCTGCTGGTTGTGCTGTTTGTGGTCTTTAACGCCTTTTTCTTTTTCGACGTGAATCCGCGCTACCGTTATGAAGATATCGACGTCCTCGATTTCCGGGTCTGCTATAACGGCGAATGGTACAACACGCGTTACGTACCAGAGGAGCTGATCGACAGCATTCTGCACTCTCCGGCCGTTGAAACCGTGCAAAAAGAGAAGCTGCAGAAAATGGTCTCTACCAAAGGTCAGCTCTCTTTCTATGACGTCTTTACCCTTTCGCGCCCTGCTGCTGCGTAATTAACGCCTGCAGACGCCGGATCCCCGGCGCAAACTGAGAAGCAGAGGTATTGCCGTAACCTAAAACCAGACCGGTTTGCCCCTGCTTCGCCTCCAGGTAGTACCCACTCAATGCAGCGGGTGCCAGCTGAAACGCCCTCGCCTGCGCCACCAGTTTCTGGTCATCAATATCGTCTATCGCCAGCGTCAGATGCATCCCGCCTTCACCGGCCAGAATACGGTGCGGCGTATGAAGCTCTGCGCCCAGCACCTCTCGCAGCTGGCGGTATCGTTTACGATAGAGCCGACGCATGGCGGCAAGATGACGGGCATAGTGACCTTCTTCGATAAACAGCGCCAGCGTGCGCTGTTCGGCACGATGCCCACCGCGCAACAGCGAGCCGATGGCCGGACGAACCGCCTTCGCCAGCGCAGGCGGCAAGACCATGAACCCTATTCGGAGCGACGGAAACAGCGTTTTACTGAACGTCCCGAGATAAACCACGGGCGCATTGTTGACCATTCCCAGCATCGCCGGCACGGGCTCACCGGCATAACGGAATTCGCTGTCGTAATCGTCTTCGATGATCCACGCGTTGTGCTGCCGGGCGAGCTCCAGCAGCGCCAGACGCCGTCGGGCGCTGAGCACGCTTCCGTAGGGGAACTGGTGTGAAGGTGAGGTAAAAATTAACGAGGGAGAAGGGGCATTCAGTCCCTCCCAGCACATCCCCTCGTCATCAACCGGGATCCCCGTCATGGTCAGGCCGGTTTTAACAAACGCGCTTTTTGCCCCGCTATAGCCGGGGTTTTCTACCCAGGCGATATCCCCCGGCTCACTCAGCAACATTGTGCACAGGTTGACGCCCTCAAGCGCGCCTTCCGTGATCACAATCTGGCTCGCGTCGCAGTCGATACCGCGGGACAGGGCGAGATGCCGGGCAATCGCTGCCCGCAGCGACGGTTCACCGGCCGGGTCGCCATACCCCAGTAGGGCATTTCCCTCCTCCCGCATCACGCGATCGTACAATCGCCGCCACAGCGGCAGAGGGAAATAGTTGATGGCGGGTGTCCCCGGCGTAAATGCCAGTACCGGAGTATCCCGATGCACCGGCGCAGGTAGCAGGCCAACCCGCCGGGCGAGCCTGATGTCAGGGTCCGGCAATGTCCGGGTGGCCGAGCGGTAAGCCAGCTGTGCCACCCGCGTTCCCTGGCGGTTACGCTGCAAATACCCTTCCAGCGTGAGCTGGTCCAGCGCCGCATTGACGGTATTGCGGGAAAGGGAGAGCTGCTGGGCCAGGGTTCGCGAACCGGGAAGCTGACTGCCGGACAGGAGTCTTCCGCACAGAATCGCCTCCCGTAAAGCAAGATAAAGCGCGCGCTGGAGCGTCTCTTCCCCGCGTTTTTTCAGGGCTGCGTTGAGCAAGGTATAAAATTCATCACCCGGTATATTCATCTTGCCTCCTCGTGGCACCATCAAAACATAGCGCAGTGGTTCTTTTTAAGGAACCAGCAATTCACTAGTCTGAAACTCTTTTCAACGTCACGGAAATGAAGATGAAGACATTCAATCAGTTCGGACAGCCGGTGGGCGAAGCGCTTAGCGACTGGCAACCTCGTCAGCCTCCATCCCGGGTCGTGCTTCAGGGCCGGTATTGTCGCCTTGAACCGCTGCGCGTGGAGCATGCCAACGCGCTGTTCTCCGCCTATTCCCTGGCCGGAGATACGCGCAGCTGGACGTGGCTGCTGCGTGAACCCGACGCTACCGCAGAGGAGTTTGCCGAATGGGTGGCGAGCGTAAGTGAGTTATCCGACCCCATACACTTTACCGTTATCGATAACCAGACCCGGTCTCCGGTCGGGACGCTGTCCCTGATGCGGATCGATCCTAAAAACGGGGTCGTGGAGGTGGGGCACGTTCACTTCTCGCCTCTTTTAAGCCGCACGCCCATGTCAACAGAGGCGCAATATCTGCTGATGCGGTATGTGTTCGATACCCTGGGCTACCGGCGTTATGAGTGGAAGTGCAATAGCCTGAACGAACCTTCCCGCAAGGCCGCCCTGCGCCTGGGTTTTCAGTTTGAGGGGCGTTTTCGCCAGGCGCTGGTGATAAAAGGCCATAACCGGGATACCGACTGGTTTTCGATTCTCGATAAAGAGTGGCCGACGCTGGCGAACGCCTTTGAGCGCTGGCTTGCCACCGACAATTTTACTGCCGATGGCAAACAGAAAAGATCCCTGGAAAGCTGGCGAGAAACGCGCGTTTAGCGTCTTTTTTTACGTCCCTGAACCGCCTTAAAGCGCGGATTGGATTTGCAAATCACGTACAAGCGTCCCTTGCGTTTGACTATCTGGCAATCCGGGTGACGCTGTTTTGCACTGCGCAATGAGTTAAGTACCTGCATGGTTAGCCCCGCTTCGCATTGAGAAAACCGCCAAAACGCTTGCGGAAGCGTGCTGCGCTACCGTCCGTGGAGAATGTTTTCTGCTTACCGGTATAAAACGGGTGCGATTTTGAAGAAACCTCGATGGTGATATACGGATACGTTTCACCGTCGAGTTCAATTTCGCGGTCGGTCTTAATGGTTGAGCCCACTTTGAAGTATTCATTCGCGCTGGTGTCATGGAAAACTACGGTGCGATAGGCGGGATGGATATTGGGTTTCATCGTCAATCCTTTATGTTTTGTTATAACATAACAAAATAATATCCAGGCCAGATTCAAAAAACAACCCCTCCCCTTTGATGATATTTTCTGGTTTACCTGAGATAAAATGAAAACCAGGCCACCCACGTGCTATAACTATATCATTTCGCGGTAAAATCTTTCTCTTCAGGCAGGGAACTCAGTGCTCAGGAACGGGTATACGAGGAAGGACACGACAGCATGAAAACCCGACATCTGGTCAGTCTGGTGACTGGCGTACTCATCTTTTCCGTGCTGGTCCCCATTTGCCTGAGCATCTGGCTGGCCCACCGCCAGGCGGAAGATGATTTTGTCGATGCGCTGGAAAACTATGCCTCGCGCGTGCAGATCAGAACCGACAGGGTCGTGGCGCAGGCAAAAGAAGCGCTCAATCATCTGCAGGCCTTTAAGGGCGTACCGTGCAGCCCTTTGCAGCTAAGAGAGATGCGCCGTGCGGCTTTCTCATGGCGCTATGTGCAGGAGGTGATCTATATCGACAACCTTCAACCGCTCTGCTCCTCCCTTGAACAAACCAGCCATGCCGCCGCTTTTCCTCCGCCAATGCGCATTACCGAAGACGGTTACAGTGCATGGCTAACCACGCAAAACGATCTTGGGTTTCATCGCTATATGGCCGTGCTGGGGCAAGGTCATTACCTTGTCATGGTCGATCCGGCCTCACTGGTGGATGTGATCCCATTCGGTGATATCGTGGTTGATGCCGCCCTGGTAGGAAGCACAACACACCTCGTCTTTGCCAGCAGTAATCGACTCGATCCGTACGTTCGCGACACGATCGGGGGCACGGAGATGACCAGCATTCAGTATAAGGGTTCAATGTACGTCATGAAGCCCATCCCTGAACTGGGATTTACCGTTGTCGCATGGGCTACGCTCAAACCGCTGGCGGAAACCTGGCACCGGCAGCTGCTTTTATGGCTCCCCTTCGGCGTCCTGATAAGCCTGCTTGCCGCGCTCTTTGTCCTGCGGATACTGCGTCGCATCCAGTCGCCGCGCAACCGCCTGCTTGACGCCATTAACAGCCGCGATTTTGTGGTTCACTATCAGCCCATCGTGGCGCTGTGTAGCGGAAAAATTGTCGGCGCAGAAGCGCTGACGCGCTGGCCGCAGCCGGACGGAAGCAGCCTCTCGCCTGATATTTTTATTCCCCTTGCTGAGCAAACCGGGCTTATCTCCCAGCTGACGCAGCTCGTTATCGAAAAAGTGTTCGAGGATATGGGCAACTGGCTCCACCTTCACCCCGATCAGCATATCTCCATCAACCTCGCGCCCGCCGATTTGACCTCCGGCACGCTGCCGCCGCTGCTGAGTCACTTGCTGAACAAATGGAAGGTCCACCCGGGCCAAATCGCCCTTGAGGTCACCGAGCGCGGCTTTGCCGATCCCAAAATCAGCGCGCCGGCTATCGCCGCATTCCGCCGTTCGGGGCACCCTGTCTATATAGATGATTTTGGTACGGGCTATTCCAGCCTGAGCTATCTGCAGGATCTGGATGTCGACACGCTAAAAATTGATAAATCGTTCGTGGATGCGCTGGAGTACAAAAACGTGACGCCACACATTATTGAAATGGCGAAGTCGCTGAAGCTGGCGATGGTTGCGGAAGGCGTCGAGACCGCCGGGCAGCTCGCCTGGCTGCACCAGCACGGCGTGCAGTACGGGCAGGGCTGGTACTACAGCAAAGCGCTGCCGAAAATGGAATTTATCCTTTGGGCTGAGAATAACCTCGGCACGCACGCTACTTAAGATAGGATTTGATCACCTGCAGCACCACGCCAAGATCGGCTTCACGCTGCGCTTCTTCAGGTTCTTTCACCACATGATCGGTTAAATGCCCTTCTATCACCTGCATCATCATGCCGTTGACCGCCCCGCGGATCGCCGCCAGCTGCTGTAACACCTCGGCGCATTCGTGATCGCTGTTCAGCATTTTCTCCAGAGCGTTGCTCTGCCCCTGAATTTTCTTCAGCCGAGTCAGTAACATTTTCTTGTCGCGAACGGTATGTGACATCTCTCTATCCCTTATTTTAGGCTTTTAAAGCATAACACGCTCTACTCCCCCTGAGTATTTTTCTACTGGGGGGTAGTATTAACCTACTGGGGGGGAGTAGTATTTGCAGACATTTTCCACGCCGGAATCCCCCATGACCGATTTTGCTTCACTTCTGCAGCAGGGTAATGCCTGGCTGTTTGTTCCCAGCGCCATCCTGCTTGGCGCGCTGCATGGCCTGGAACCGGGCCACTCAAAGACCATGATGGCCGCCTTTATCGTGGCTATCCGCGGTACGCTGAAACAGGCGGTCCTGCTCGGCCTGGCAGCCACGTTTTCCCATACGGCAGTGGTCTGGATCATCGCTATGGCGGGTTTATGGTTTGGGCGGGGGTGGGATGCGCATACGTCTGAACCCTGGTTCCAGCTGATCTCAGGGGTATTGATCGTTGCGATCGCCCTGTGGATGGCGTGGCGAACCTGGAAAGAGAGCCAGCCACACGATCATCATCACGACCATGATCATCACCACCACCATGATCATGACCATCATCATGAACATCACCACCACGAACACCCGCTGGTTGAAGAGGAGTGGCAGGATGCTCACCAGCGCGCGCACGCGCAGGATATCAACCGCCGCTTTAGCGGACAAAACGTCACCACCGGACAGATCGTCATGTTTGGCCTGACCGGCGGGCTTATCCCCTGCCCGGCGTCCATTACCGTTCTGCTGATCTGCCTGCAGCTGAAGCATTTCGCCCTCGGCGCGACGCTGGTGTTCAGCTTCAGTATTGGTCTGGCGTTAACCCTGGTGGCTTCCGGTGCGATTGCCGCCTTAAGCCTCAAGCACGCGACAAAACGCTGGCCCGGGTTTAACGAGCTTTCCCGTAAAGCGCCGTGGATTTCCGCTGCGCTGATTACCGTAGTAGGAATTTATATGAGCCTGCACGGTCTGAGCGGCATTCTGGCGTAAGCCTGCGGCCACGCCCTGTGGCCGCATCTCAATGATCCGTTAAGGATTTTGCTGCCAGCTAAAGGTGTAGCGAAGCTGGCGTGTCTGCAAAATGAATTCCGGTGAAACGCTGGGGCTCCAGGAATCGTCGCCGCCCACGCCCATATGGAACGCGTCGAGGTTGAGCCAGCACCCCGGCTCTTCCCGCAGCAGATGGTGATGGGTTGTCTCGCGCAGCTGCTGCTGGCTGTAGCGGCTCACCGAGAAATGGAACCGGCCATGTAGCTGATGCGTTCCCAGCACCAGCTCCCGCGTATCACAGCGCAAACCATTTTCCGTCGGGAAAATATACGGCGTGTGCATCTCCGCCAGGGGTAATGTCCAGCGTCCCTGCTGTGCCGCCAGCGTTCTGTCCGGGTAGTTTTCATGCGGCCCCAGCCCCAGCCAGGAGACGTTTTCCGGCGTTTCGGCGAGATGAACGCTCAGGCCAATACGTGCGGGTTCCGGGATATCGGACGCCATATCGACCTGAATATCGCCGTGCAGCCTCCCCTGGCCATCCACCCGCCAGACTTTACGGCTCAGGAACAGCGTTTTGCCATGATACTCCCCGACGTGAAGGGTGTTGACCACGACTTCGCCCGCATGCTGCTCTGCCTCACAGTACAGAACGCGCGAGGTGAGATCGTACATGCCCGCAGCTTTCCAGCGTTCAACCCAGGCATTCGGATCGATCCTCGTCGCTTCACTCACGCCAATATCATTGTCCAGCGGCGCACGGCTGACGTTATCCGTCAGAGGTGACATCAGCGTTTCCACGCCATTTCGCCACCACTGGGTCAGGTTTCCGGATGCGCGATCGAACTGCCAGCGCTGTTGACCATGCGCGATCGCCAGGATGCGGTCGTTTTGCGTCAAAACCGGCGGCTCGCCCGCTGAGGCTGGCGGTGCGACAAACAGCGGAGACGGAAGCGGCCACTGCTCCCACGCGCAGCGATGGTCAGCCGGTGACCACGGCGTTGCCCACGGCTGGCGCACTTCAACATTCAGCCAGACTTCCCCCGGTTCGGCTTTCAATTCCGGCAGAGCGATCTCCAGACGCTGAGCGCCTTCAGGGGCTATCGCCAGCGTCACCTCGCCCGAAGCCAGCACCTCCCCATCCCGGGCGACCGTCCAGCTCAGCACCTCGTTATCGGTATAGCGGAACAGGTAGCCGCTTTGCACCTCAATCACCAGCGGAGAGGTGCTGACCCGCGTAAAGGTGAAGAACTGCTGCGCGCGCTGCGCCTCGTACAGCGCCGGGTGCGGCGTGCGATCGGGGAAGACCAGCCCATTCAGGCAGAACTGCCGGTCGTTTGGCTTATCGCCAAAGTCCCCGCCGTATGCCCAGAACGAATTGCCCTCTTCATCTTGCTTCGTCAGAGCCTGATCGACCCAGTCCCATACAAATCCCCCCTGCAACCGAGGGTGGCTGCGAAACGCCTGCCAGTATTTCGCGAACCCGCCGAAGCTGTTCCCCATCGCGTGGGCGTATTCGCAGAGGATCAGCGGGCGTGTTTCATCCGGCATGCCGATCCATTTCTTGATTGACCATTTAGGCACTGCCGGGAAGGGCTGATCCTGATCGACCCGGGCATACATCGGACAGACAATATCGGTCGCCGCCGTGTTCGCGCCGCCACCTTCATACTGCACCGGACGCGTCGGATCCGTGGATTTCACCCAGCGGTACAGCGCGTCGTGGTTTGCACCGTGCCCGGACTCATTGCCCAGCGACCAGATGATAATTGAGGGATGATTACGATCGCGCTGCACCATACGGGTCACGCGCTCGCTCATGGCGGGCAGCCAGCGCGGATCGTCAGCAAGGCGGCTCATCGGCACCATGCCGTGGGTTTCGATGTTGGCTTCGTCAACAACGTACAGCCCATAGCGGTCGCAAAGCCGGTACCACAGCGGATGATTCGGGTAATGCGAGCAGCGCACGGCGTTGAAGTTGTGCTGCTTCATGATCTCGATATCGCGACGCATCGTCGCTTCGTCCATCACCTGGCCGTTTTCCGGATGATGCTCGTGCCGGTTAACCCCGCAGATCAACAGCGGTTTACCGTTGAGCTTAAGCAGGCCGTTGCTGATGTCAACGCGGCGGAAGCCGACATCGCACGCTTCCGTCTCCAGCACGGTGCCCTGCGCATCCAAAAGCGCGATCGTCAGGCGATAGAGTTCCGGGGTTTCTGCACTCCATAACGCCGGGGCTGTAACCGGGATCGCCGCCGTTAACCGCTCGGCCCAGTTGCCGCGCTCGTCCACAATGGCAGAGCCTGGCCGTTGGGTAGTGCTGCCACAGCGTTCACCGTTGCGCCACAGCGTTATCGCCACGTCGCACTCCGCGTAGTCAGCGCCTGTCAACGCGACCTCGACTTTCAGCACCGCGCGGTCCAGCTCCGCATTCAGATCGGTGACCACATGATAATCCGCAATGTGCGTCTCCGGCTTATGCAGCAGGGAGACATCACGGAAAATGCCGCTCATGCGCCACATGTCCTGATCTTCAAGATAGCTGCCGTCACACCAGCGCAAGACCATGACCGCCAGGCGGTTCTGCCCGGGGCGTAATGCCGCCGAGAGGTCAAACTCGGCGGGCAATCGACTGTCCTGGGAATAGCCTATCCACTGCCCGTTGCACCACAGATGGAACGCCGAGTTCACGCCATCAAAAATAATTCGGGTTTGCCCGCTCTGAAGCCAGGCGTCATCCACGTCGAATGTGAGCGAGTAACAACCTGTCGGGTTTTCCTGCGGTACAAAAGGCGGGTTAACGGGGATCGGATAGGTGACATTGGTATAGATGGGTGTATCGAACCCCTGCATCTGCCAGTTCGACGGCACGGGCATCGCGACGACATCAGCGCAATCTTCGGTGACCCATGCCTGAGGAACCCGCTCGGGAGCAGAAAAGTAGCTAAACCGCCAGATCCCGTTGAGGGAGCGCCTGCTGAGGGATCCAGCGTCATCTCTGGCGGAAGATTCATGACGCCAGCTGTGCAACGGCGCGTGTGCGGGCAGGCGGTTCCACTGGGTAACGCCGGGGTTTTCCCAGTCCCGACGGGCCAGGATGTCGCTGAGGGTCAGCGAAGGTGTATGAGACATATCAACCTCTTTGCGAAGCGCTCACAATTTTGGTTAACATGCCCTGGCATTATGCGACGGTAAAGCGTTCGATCGCAGGGTAGCGAGTCCGATCACAAAGTTTTATTTGCGGGCAAGCTGCTCGGCCAGAAGTGCCAGACTTCTGAGCTGCTGCGCCAGATCCTCGCGTTCGGCCTGCTGCGGCGCGCGGCGCGCGGTGGAATGCCGGGTAACCAGCGCCACCGGCAGCTGAACCTGCCAGCACGTCTCGCCTTCGGTGGGGGTCAGCAGCCACTCCACGCTGCGCTCGCCCGCCTCGCGAAATGCCTGGCGAATGGTCGTCAGCGGCGGGGAAAACCAGGCGCTGTCAGCCGTATCGTCGAACCCGACCACCGACATCTGGCCCGGGATCGCGATCCCCTTTTCAGCACAGGCGCACATCACTCCGAGCGCCATTTGATCGTTCGCCACCAGAATGGCATCCGGCAATGCGGTACCCGACAGCAGCACATGTCCTTTCTCATAACCGCTGGCCGCGCTCCAGTCTCCGTAGGCCACCGCAGCGGCGTCATGCCCCGCGCGGGCCAGAGCCGCTTTCCATCCCGCCAGACGCGCCCGAGCAGAGACCGAGCTTTCCGGCCCGCCCAGCAGAGCAATATGCTGATGCCCCAGCGAAAGCAGATGCTCAACGCCCAGATGCGCGCCCTGCCCGGCGTTAAACACAAGACTGTTTACCTGTGCTGAAGGCGAGACATCAAGAAAAAGCACCGGAACGGGCGACGCCAGCGCCCTCAGCTGTTCGGCGTGTTCATCATCAAGCGGAACATTCACCAGCAGCGCGTCAACCCGCTGTGCCAGCAGCGCCTGTAGCGCGGCCTGACACTGCTGCGGTTGCTCCACCATGGAGATAAGGACGCTCGCCCCCTGCTCCGCCGCGCGGGATTTTACCGCCGACACAATTTGCGAGGGCGCATGCAGGGCAAGATCGGTGGTGATGAGTCCCAGCGTGCGGGTGCGTTTACCCGCCAGCTGCTGTGCCCGCAGGTTAGGCACGTAGTGCAGCTCCGCCATCGCCTGCTGCACCTTTTCCCGCGTGCGGGCAGAGACATGCTCGGCGTCGTTAATGACGCGAGAGACGGTCTGATAAGAAACCCCCGCAAGGAGGGCGACATCATAGAGAGTGATCGCTTTCATGCATTGTGGCATCGCGTGAGTCGTGGCCCATTATTGTGACACAGCGACGCCGTTAAAACATGTGAGCGCTTCGCAAAATTAGACAACCCGCTCCGGCTGCGCGATTTCAGCAACGCGCGGCTTCTGGCGGAACCACGGCAGACAGAGCTGGATAAGTGGGCCAATGGTCAGGGCATACACGACCGTTCCCACCCCAAACGTGCCGCCAAGCACGCACCCAATCAGCAGGACGGACACCTCAATCGAGGTACGCACGCTGCGAATGGACCACCCCAGCCGGGCATGAATGCCGGTCATCAGGCCGTCGCGCGGGCCAGGCCCAAAACCGGCGCCAATGTACATGCTGGTCGCAATCGCGTTCATCACGATGCCCGACACCAGGAAAGCGATGCGAACAGGTAACGAATCCAGTTCCGGAATAAGCGCCATGCTGGCGTCCGCCGCCAGACCGATACAAATCACGTTGCTGATGGTGCCCAGGCCCGGCATCTGGCGCAGGGGGATCCACAGCAGCAGCACCGCAGCACCGGTTAAAATGATCACCGTCCCGATAGTCATCCCCAGCTGTATCCCCACCCCAAGGTGAAAAACATCCCAGGGATCGACACCCAAATCGGAACGAATAAACATCGCGGTAGACAGGCCATACAGTCCTAAACCGACATAGAGTTGTAGCAGACGACGTACCATTTTTATCTTCTCCAGTGAACCAGGCTTTCATCCTGACCTAAAATGGCACTATGATTAATGTCCAGTTTTGAAATAGTGGACTGCACATGTCGTCACGTCGCTTCGGAAGCCAGTCTCTGGTACGCCTTTTAGGCCACTGGCAGCAAACCTCATCCCGCACGCCGCTCTGGCGACAGCTGGCCGATGCGCTGCGCCTGTTAATTCTTGATGGACGTCTGGCACTGAATACACGGCTACCGGGAGAGCGCGAGCTGGCCACGGCGCTGGACGTAAGCCGGACCACCATCAGCAGCGCCCTCGCCCATCTGCGCGAGGAGGGATATCTTGAGAGCCGCCACGGCAGCGGGTCACGCGTGATCCTCCCGGATACGCGCGCCGTTCCCACGCTTTCCGCGGCGAGTGCCGCGCTGGATCTTTCCACTGCCGCCCTCAATGCCGGGCCGGAGATCCACCAGGCGTATACCCATGCGCTCACGGCCATTACGCAGCACCTCTCGCTGACGGGCTACGATCAGCTAGGACTGCCAACGCTGCGGGAGGCCATCGCTGCGCGTTATACCGCGCGGGGCCTTCCCACCCGCGCGGACGAAGTGATGGTGGTCAATGGCGCCGTCAGCGGCTTCGCGCTGGTCCTGCGGATGATGACCGGGCCCGGGGATCGCATCGTGGTCGATCACCCCACCTATCCGCTGGCGATTGCCGCCATTCAGGGCGCGCAGTGTCGGCCCGTGGGGGTGTCGCTGCCGGAAACGGGCTGGGATACGGATGGCTTTGCCGCCACGCTTGCCCAAACCGCGCCGCGCCTGGCGTACCTGATGCCTGATTTTCATAACCCCACCGGGCGCTGTATGGATATCGCGACGCGCCAGGCCATTACCGATATTGCTGCGCAAACCCGTACGGCGCTGGTGGTGGATGAAACGATGGTGGATCTCTGGTTTGACGCCCCTCCTCCGCCTCCGCTGGCCTCCTTTAACCCGCAGGCCACCGTCATCACCTTAGGCTCCGCCGGAAAAAGTTTCTGGGGCGGGCTGCGTCTCGGCTGGATCCGCGCCTCCTCGCGCACGATCGCCACGCTTGCCCAGACGCGCGATACCCTCGATTTAGGTTCACCGCTGCTGGAACAGCTGGCGGCGCTGTGGCTCATCAACAACAGCGAGACGTTTCTCCCCGCCCGCCGCAAAATGCTGGCGGAACGACGCAATCGATGCGGTGAACTGCTGCGTGAACATTTCCCGGACTGGAAATTCCATGAAGCGGAAGGCGGGCTCTCTTACTGGATCGAGCTACCGGGCATGCTGGCGACACAGCTTGCCACGCGGGCTGAGATTCTGGGAATTAATCTGGGGACCGGTACGCGGTTTGGCTTATCGGGCGCGTTTGACCGCTATTTGCGGATGCCCTTCTCGCTCGAGCCAACAGAGCTTGAACAGGCGCTGCTGAGGATTAAACCGTTATGGCTCGCCCTGAATAAAAACGTGCCAGCCGTTAAACGCAGCGTGATTTAATAGCAAAAGTTTGAAGCCGATCATAAAAAATAAAAACTGCTGACTGTCACGGATACAGTCAGCAGTTTTCACCCATCCGGAATTAATGCTGAGCAGGAATAGGAAAACCTTTCAGTGAAATAACGAAGTTTTCACCGTCTTTCTTTATTTTTGCGCCAGTATCACACCAGTCAGACGCAATACGAAAGAACTCATCACTTCCGACATTCCAGCCAAGACGTACATGCTTCACGTAGCCTGAACGCAACAGATCGCAGGCCTCTTTGTAGTCACTGGCAGTTGACAGTTGTTGTTTCATTTTCTCTTCTTCAGAAGTTTACGTAGAGCCTTGATTTCTTTAGGAGTAAATGGAGAAACACTCTCTTCTTCCGTGTGCTGATTATCAATATCCTCTTCCGATACTCCCGCCTCTTCTACTGCTTCGAACGCCAGCAGCAGCAGTTTCTCTGTCGTCACGCTTAAGTTCTCGTTATTCACTTCCGCATAGTGGCGAAGCCTTTCTTTTAGCGCGTCATCAATCTTAACATTTAATACCGCTGTAGCCATGTTTGTCACTTCCCTTCGGAATAAGTACTTTATTTAATACACGAAGTTAACAATGTTATCCAGATATATATTTTTTTGAGTTATGCCAGAAAATAGACGGCCAATGATAAAATGCCCGACTATTATTACAGGTTTATGACAATAATATTTCAGCACGATGAAATATATATTACACGATATAGGCATAATATTATTGTGGGATAGCCGTCAAAAGTGAGAGGTGAAAGCAGGAAGATTTTATGAGGGCAGAAATGGGTGGGGGCCCTGCCAGCTACATCCCGGCACACACGTCGTCTGCCCTGGCTGCTTCCTTCCGGACCTGACCTGGTGAACAGAGTAGCGTTGCGGGAGAACCAACAGAGCCCCCATTGAGAGCGTTGATAACCAACGCGCTGGCGCATTATCCCTGTGCGAAGGCCCAATTGCAAGCCGCCAGGAACCGGATGCTGGTTTCTTGCGCAAACAGGCGCAGCAATCATGACGATCTTCGTTTACCATGGCTCTCCAGAAACTCCCCACAGGTGAAGGTATGGACGAGCACGACTCCTTTCCACAGCGCGTATGGCAAATCGTGGCTTCAATCCCGGAGGGCTATGTCACCACCTATGGTGATGTCGCGCGCCTGGCCGGTTCCCCGCGCGCGGCGCGACAGGTTGGAGGCGTCCTGAAACGGCTGCCGGAAGGCAGTACGCTGCCCTGGCATCGGGTGGTGAACCGTCATGGCGTCATCTCACTCACCGGGCCGGATCTCCAGCGTCAGCGTCAGGCGTTACTTTCAGAGGGGGTGCAGGTGTCAGGGTCGGGTCAGATCGATTTGCAGAAGTACCGGTGGGTGTATTAACCCCTCTCCCGAAGGAGAGGGGGATACCCATTACATCTGAGTGGGTGGGGTTGGCAGGGACGGCTGATTGGTCTGCGGGGCGATCGGCACTTCGGTCTGCTGCACAGGCACCAGGTTCAGGTCGATTTTGGTCCCACCGTTGTTAATCGCTTCCTGGACCGTATCGGTGATAAACACCAGCTTACCGTTGATGGTGACCGCTGCGCTCAGCAGAATACGGGCATTAGGCTGCACGTCCGACGGGTTATACGGCAACACGAAGCTGAACGGCGCCTGCTTGCCTTCAGTACGGACGGCACGCTGAGCCACGACTTTCGACGGCGCGTCGGCAAGGGAAGCATCAGACAGCGTCACCGTTAATACCGCATCCGGCGGCAACGCAACTTTCTGTTTAATCCAGATGGTACCGGAAACGTTAGGCTGCTGAATGGACTGCTGCGAAAGGGTATTAATCCCGTTCGGGTCAGCTGCTGGCACTGGCACCTGGGCGCTCTTACCGGCACAGGCGGACAACGCCACCGCAATCGCTACACCACTTAGCATAGGCACGAGTTTCATTGAAGTCTCCTTATCATCAATGCACCAGCGGGATCGATCCCATCCGATGTCGTTTCAATCACATAACGTAGTTAAGTGTGGCACAACTCACTGATTAATGCCTGAAATCATCCCGATATTCAGATTATTCTACCCATCGGACCACTTTCATTTCTGCGTTATACTCTGCCTATCTTTCGCTACGGCGTTTATTGAGGACAACTATGAGTCAGGCACTGAACAATCTGCTGACATTACTGAATCTGGAAAAAATTGAGGAAGGACTCTTTCGCGGACAGAGCGAAGATTTAGGCTTACGCCAGGTCTTCGGTGGGCAAGTCGTTGGACAAGCGCTGTACGCTGCAAAGGAGACTGTCCCGGCAGACCGTCTGGTGCATTCATTCCACAGCTACTTCTTACGCCCCGGCGATAGCGCGAAACCCATCGTGTATGACGTTGAAGTTCTGCGAGACGGCAACAGCTTCAGCGCGCGCCGCGTCGCGGCCATTCAGAACGGTAAGCCGATCTTTTACATGACCGCCTCTTTCCAGGCGCCGGAGCCGGGTTATGAGCATCAGAAAGTCATGCCCCCTGCCCCCTCGCCGGACGATCTCAAATCGGAGACGGATATCGCTCGCGCCCTGGCGCATCTGCTGCCGCCGCAGGTCAAAGAGAAGTTTCTCTGCGATAAGCCGCTTGAGATCCGCCCCGTCGAATTCCACAACCCAATGAAGGGCCACACCGCCGAGCCAAAACGCCAGGTGTGGATCCGTGCCAACGGCACCGTGCCGGAAGATTTCCGCGTCCATCAGTATCTGCTGGGCTATGCGTCTGACTTCAACTTCCTGCCGGTGGCGCTGCAGCCGCACGGCGTCGGCTTCCTCGAAAAAGGGATGCAGGTCGCGACGATCGATCACTCGATGTGGTTCCACCGTCCCTTCAACATGAATGAGTGGCTGCTCTACAGCGTGGAGAGTACGTCGGCATCCAGCGCCCGCGGGTTTGTGCGTGGGGAGTTTTATACTCAGGACGGCGTGCTGGTCGCTTCAACGGTGCAGGAAGGGGTAATGCGTAACAGAGGTTAATGTTAAAAGCCCGGTGGCGCGACGCTTACCGGGCCTACGTTTTGTGCTGTTTAGGCCGGGTAAGGCGAAGCCGCCACCCGGCAAGACACTCAGATCATGCGTTATACGCATTCTCGCCGTGGCTGTTCACATCCAGACCTTCACGTTCCTGCTCTTCCGGTACGCGCAGACCGACCGTCATGTCCGCCAGCTTGTAGCCGATGAACGCGACAACTGCAGACCACACCACGGTGATAGCAATACTTTCCAGCTGCACCAGCACCTGATGAACCATGGTGACGCCTTCTGCATAGCCCACACCACCGAGTGATTTCGCCGCGAAGATACCGGTCATGATACAGCCGACAATCCCGCACACGCCGTGAACGCCAAATACATCGCAAGGGTCATCCACGCGCAGCAGACGTTTCAGTGCGGTCACGCCCCACAGACCCGCCAGACCGGACACCAGGCCAACCAGCAGCGCGCCGCCTACGCCGACATAACCACACGCAGGCGTAATACCGACCAGACCCGCAATCGCCCCCGAGCAGGCACCCAGCAGGGAAGGTTTACCGCGCACCGCCCACTCGCCAAATACCCAGGAGAGGATTGCGCCCGCCGTGGCCACCACGGTGTTCACGAAGGCCAGTGCGGCAATTTCGTTTGCGGCACTGGCTGAGCCGGCGTTGAAGCCAAACCAGCCAAAGTAGAGGATCGCGGTACCGGTAAAGACCATCGGAAGGTTGTGCGGTTTGAACGCTTCTTTACCGAAGCCCACGCGTTTGCCAATGAGGTATGCGCCCACCAGACCCGCGACCGCGGCGTTAATGTGAACAACGGTACCGCCCGCGAAGTCCAGTGCACCGTGCGTCGCCAGCAGACCGCCACCCCAGACCATGTGCGCAATCGGCACATAGGAGAGCGTCAACCAGACCACCACGAAGATCAGGACCGCAGAGAAACGAATACGCTCGGCGAGCGCGCCCACAATCAGCCCGACGGTAATGCAGGCGAAGGAGCCCTGGAACGCCACGTGAATATACTGATAGAAGCTGCCCATCAGCGCGGTCAGTTCAATGTTTTTCAGCATCACCCAGTCGAAGTTACCAAAGAACGCGTTGCCCGTGCCGAACGCCAGCGAGTAACCGTAAACCACCCACAGCACGCAGACCAGTGCGAACGTCACGGCAACCTGCGTCAGCATGGAGAGAACGTTTTTGCCACGGATCAGGCCGCCGTAGAACAGCGCAATGCCCGGAATGGACATGAACAGCACCAGCGCGGTGCTGATCATCATAAAGGCGTTATCGGCTTTGTCGGCCACCGCAGGGGCAGCAGCCAGCGCCAGGCCCGGCAGCAGCGCCAGCGAACCCAGACCCGTTTTAAGTGTTGCTATCTTCATTTTCTCGATCCCTATCACTGTGTGCCAGGCGTTAATTACAGAGCCGCTTCGTCAGATTCGCCGGTACGGATGCGAATGACGCGCTGCAGTTCGGCAACGAAAATTTTGCCGTCGCCAATTTTGCCGGTGTAGGCCGCTTTGCTAATGACATCAATGACTTCATCAAGCTGATCGTCAGCAATCGCGACATCAATTTTTACTTTTGGCAGAAAGTTAACGCTGTATTCCGCCCCGCGATAAAGCTCGGCATGACCCTTCTGACGACCAAAGCCTTTCACTTCGGTGACAGTCAGTCCCTGAATACCCATTGAAGACAATGCTTCACGCACGTCTTCGAGTTTGAATGGTTTGATTACAACCGTAACCAGCTTCATAGATCCCCTCCAGTCAGAATTCGGTAATGGCCGCAGCTTACGCGGAAGGTATTGCAAGGGATGTGCCAGAAATGAAAACGGGAGGGAATCGCGGTGCGATGTGCGTTACACGGTCCTGATAAATGAACCGGTGAAAAAAAACGCACCATGCCGGTGCAGGGTGCGTTTCAGTTTTGCACCAACAGGAATGACTGTTAGCGCGGCGCCTCATTTTAGTGCATCAGGCGCTAAGCGACTCTTCATCACGCACGCTGGCGGCCAGCTCTTCGCCCGCCAGCTGCAGCTGGTACATCTGCCAGTAGCGCCCTTTTGCTTCCAGCAGCTCGCGGTGTGTACCACGCTCCACGGCCTGTCCGCGATGCAGCACCAGAATAGTGTCCGCGTCGACGATGGTGGAAAGACGGTGGGCAATCACCACCAGCGTCGTATGGTCGCGTACGGCGGCCAGCGCCTGCTGAATCGCCTGCTCGGTACCGGAATCTATGCTGGCTGTGGCTTCGTCAAGAATCAGCACCTGCGGCGTTTCAATCAGGACGCGCGCCAGCGCCAGGAGCTGTTTTTGCCCCACGGAGAGATTGTTGCCCTGCTCGCCCAGCTTCGTGTTGATCCCATCGCTGAACCCGCGCGCCAGCTCTGCCAGCTGCACCGTTTCCAGTACTGCCCAAACCTGTGCCTCCGAATAGTCCCGTCCCAGGGTTACGTTGGCAAAGAAGGTATCGGCCAGTACGACCGGATCCTGCTGCACCATCGCAACGCCTTTGCGTAACACCGTGTGGCTAAGAGACGCGAGCGGGCGCCCGTCGAGGCGGATTTCGCCTTGCGTGACCGGGTAGTAGCCCATCAACAGGCTGGCGAGCGTGCTTTTACCGCTGCCGGTATGGCCCACCAGCGCGACGAAACCGCGCGACGGAACGTCAAGCGTGATGTCCTGCAACACCAGACGGTCTTCACGATAGGCAAACGAGACGTTATCAAAGGCGATAGCCCCGCTTTGCAGAGGTCGCTCATCATTGCCGTAGGCCTGACGCGGCCTGTCCATCAGCTCAAAGACGCGCTCACCGGCGACGACCGCCTGTTGCAGCATCGATTGCTGCGTAGTGAGCTCGATCAGCGGCTCGTTGAGGCGTCCCAGATAGCTAATAAAAGCGTACAGCACGCCCACCTCAATCGTACCGTTTGAGCTCAGGCCAAAGAGCATCAGCAGCCCACACAGCACCAGCGCTGAGAACAGGCTCAGCAGCGGTCGCAGCAGGAAACCGTCCAGGCGCAGCGTCTGCATACGCGCCATATAGTGCGAACGGCTGGCTTCGCCCATGCGCTCACCAAAACGCGCCTGCTGGCGGAACTGCTGGATGACGCTCATGCCGTTAATCACTTCGTTGAAGCCATCGTTGATGTCGGCCAGATAGGCGCGAACCCGACGCACAATCGGCGTGCTGTAACGCTGGTAAATCACCATGACGATCAGCACCGCCGGGAAGATGGTGATCGCCACCAGCGCCATGCGCCAGTCGAGGCTGAACATCGCCACCAGCATCGCGCCAATCAGCGCCGCGCTGCGTAATACCGTCGCGACCACGGTGACGTACAGATCGCGGATCACCTCGGTATCGTTGGTTACGCGCGAAATCACCTGCCCGACCGGCTGGATATCAAACTCGCTGAGCGGCTGGCGAAGCGCCGCGTCCATGACATCGGTACGCAGCTGCTGAACGACGCCCACGGCGGCCCGGTTAAACAGCAGCGACTGAGCATAATGCAACCCTGCCGCCGTCAGCTGTAAGCCGACGTAGGCCACGCCTAAACCCGCCACCAGACCCAGCGGTAGATAGCTTTTGGCGACCATGTTGTCGATAAAATAGCTGATGAGCAGCGGACCGCTCACCTCAGCAATTGCCGCAATCCAGAGTAAAAGCACAGCAACGGAGAGCGGTTTACGCCACGGTGAGCCGTAGGCCAGCAGACGTTTAAGCGTCGGCCACATCGTTCCGAGCTTACGCATTGGCGGCCTCCTGATCCTGCTCCGGCGCATCGTCAAGCGCCGCTTCAAGCTGTTGATAGCGGTACATATCGCGATACCAGCCCGGCTGCTCGGCCAGCGCGTCATGCTGCCCGCGCTGGGCAATATGGCCGTGCTGCAATACCAGAATTTCGCTGGCTTCGGTAAGCGCTGACAAACGGTGGGCACTGATGATTATCGTGCGTCCGTCACCCCACTGGCGCAGGTTATGCAGGATCTGATGCTCGGTACGGCCATCCACGGCGGAGAGCGCATCATCCAGGATCAGGATTTCCGCATTCAGCAGCAGCGCGCGGGCAATGGAGATACGCTGTTTTTGCCCGCCGGACAGCATGACGCCGCGTTCCCCGACTTCGGTGTCGTAGCCCTGCGGCAGGCGCAAAATGTCATCATGCACGCTGGCCAAACGTGCCACATGCTCGATCTCTTCCTGCGTTGCTGCCGGGCACCCAAGCGCGATGTTGTTCGCCACGGTGTCAGAAAAAAGAAACGGCGTCTGGCTGACAACCGCCAGGCGACCACGCCACTCATCCAGCAGCAGGCTGGTGAGCGGAATATCATGGAAGCGAATATCGCCCTGCGTGACGTCAAAGTGGCGCTGGAGCAGCGACAGCACGGTACTTTTACCGGATCCTGTCGGGCCACAGATGCCCAGCATCTGGCCGGGCTGCAGCGTAAAGCTGACGTTCTCCAGCACCGGATGCTCCGTATGCGGATAGACAAACTTGCGGACGTCGACATGCATGACGCCGCGCCCTTCCGGTACGGCTTCGCTACCGTCGATGACCACCGGAGCTTCGGCCAGCATGGCGCGAATGCGGCTATAGGCGGCACTGCCGCGCTCAACAATGTTAAACATCCAGGCCAGCGCCAGCATCGGCCAGATCATCAGCCCCAGATACATGGCAAAGCTGGTCAATTGCCCCAGGGTGAGCGTGCCCTGTACCACCATCCAGCTGCCGCCGCCAATGGCCAGCAGGTTTGCCATGCCGATTGCGATATAGATCGTTGGGTCAAAGCGGGCGTCAATGCGCGCGACGCGCATGTTCTTCGCTCCCGTGTCCGCGGCATCGGCCGCAAACAGCGCAGATTGCCGGTCCTCCAGGCCAAACGCCTTGATCATGCGGATGCTGGTCATGCTCTCCTGGGTGCGATCGTTCAGCGACGAAAACGCCGCCTGCGCCAGCTTGAAGCGCTCGTGCAATTGTTCGCCATAGCGATTGATCGCCAGCGCCATGAGCGGCATCGGCAGCAGGGCCAGCAGGGTCAACTGCCAGCTGATCTGCGTCGACATGACGATCAGCACCGCACAGCCCATCACCAGCGAGTCCACCAGCGTCAGCACCCCTTCCCCGGCGGCAAAGACCACGCGGTCGACGTCGTTAGTGGCGCGCGCGATAAGATCCCCGGTGCGGTGGCGCAGATAAAATTCGGGGTGCTGTCGGCTCAGCTGGTGATAAAAATCTTCGCGCAGCTCAACGGCCAGCTGATAGGACGCACCAAACAGCAGCACGCGCCAGACGTAGCGCAGCAGATAAACAATGACCGCCGTCAGCACCAGCGTGCCAACCCACATCAACACCCGTGCGGTGGTGTAATGCTGTTCGGTGACGCCATCCACGACGTAGCCCACCACTTTCGGCGGGATCAGCTGCAGGATGGCAATGATAATAAGCAGGGCGACTGCACCGAGGTAGCGTTGCCACTCCCGACGAAAGTACCAGCTTAATTGGGCAAATAATCGCACGCGGTTTGTTCCTGAAGGTATTTTACGAAGTTATTCAATAGGTAATGCTGTGGTGTATTTAATCTGTTCCATGGCGAAACTTGAGGTGACGTCCGATAACCCCGGCACGCTGTTCACCAGCCGCTTGTAGAAGTCATCATAGCGCTTCATGTCGGCCACCTGGACGCGCATCAGGTAATCGTACTCGCCGGCCATGCGCCAGAAACCGAGCACTTCGGGCATCTCAGACACCTGGGTGACGAAGCGACAATACCACTCGCTGCTGTGATGCTGGGTTTTTATCAGCACAAATGCCGTCAACCCAAGCCCCAGTTTTTCAGGATCTAACAGCGCGACGCGCCCCAGAAGAATGCCATCATCTTCCAGCTTCTTAAGACGCTTCCAGCACGGGGTGGTGGTCAGATTAACGGCATCTGCCAGCGCCTGCAAAGAGAGGGTACAGTCACTTTGCAGCAATGAAAGGAGCTTGCGGTCAATTTTATCTAGCATACCCACCTCACAGAGAAAATTTTTCTCCCTTCATTCTATTTTAAAGGCCAGATAGCAACAATTTTTTCTGTGCTTTTCGCTATGCTAGGCACAAAATGACAAACGGATAACGACGATGAATAGCACCTGGGTTAAACATGCGATCAGCGAAATCAATGCCGACTATCAGCGCTCGGCGGATACGCATCTGATTCGCCTTTCCCTGCCGGGATTTGACGGCATTCAGCTCTATCTGAAAGATGAAAGCACCCATCCTACCGGCAGCCTGAAGCATCGCCTGGCGCGCTCGCTGTTTTTATACGGTTTATGTAACGGCTGGATTAAAGAGGGTACCACCATTATTGAATCCTCTTCCGGTTCAACGGCGGTATCCGAAGCCTATTTCGCTCGCCTGCTGGGTCTGCCGTTTATCGCGGTGATGCCCTTCTGCACCGCAAAACGCAAAATCGAGCAGATCGAATTTTACGGCGGTCGCTGCCACTTTGTGGAAAGCGCCTGCGAAATCTACGCCGCCTCCGAAATGCTGGCCCGTGAGCTGAACGGCCACTATATGGACCAGTTCACTTTCGCCGAGCGCGCGACGGACTGGCGCGGGAATAACAACATTGCCGACAGTATCTTCCGCCAGATGACCCACGAACCGCATCCGGTTCCGTCCTACATTGTCATGAGCGCCGGTACCGGCGGCACGTCAGCCACGATCGGACGCTACATCCGCTGTCAGGGATACGATACCCAGCTGATGGTGGTTGACCCGCAGAACTCCGTGTTCCTCGACTACTGGCAAAACCGCGATGCCGACCTGCGCAGCCCGGTAGGCAGCAAAATTGAAGGTATTGGCCGTCCGCGCGTCGAGCCCTCTTTCATCCCCGACGTGGTGGACGAGATGATGCGCGTGCCGGATGCCGCCAGCGTGGCCACTGCTCACTGGCTGGAAACGCAGCTGGGCCGCAAAGTGGGTGCCTCGACGGGCACCAATATGTGGGGCGCGCTGCAGCTTGCCGCACGCATGCGCGAAGCGGGCCGCAGCGGTTCCATCGTCACGCTGCTGTGCGACAGCGGCGAGCGTTACCTTGATACCTACTACAATGCGGAGTGGGTGCAGGCCAACATCGGTGACATCGCCCCCTGGAAAGCGCAGATTGCGCAGCTGCTGAAATAAAAAAAAAGCCAGACCGAAGTCTGGCTTGCTGGAAGGGTCTCACTATTCGGGGGAATAGGGGAGGTTGTTATTGTCCAGCCAATGCGTCAAAAAATGGGACACCGCTTCATTACGGCAGTGACCAATAACCGGCAGATGGGGAAGTTCTGCTTTCAGCTGCGCCATCGCATTCCCCATGATCAGACCGCGACCTACGCTACCCAGCATTTCGCGGTCGTTCATGGCGTCGCCGAACGCCATACACTCCTGCAGCGTTAATCCCAGGTGGTCGCTCAGCACCGCCAGAGCGGAACCTTTGTTACAGCCCACCGGCAGCACTTCCAGGCAATCCACCGCCGAGAAGGTCAGGTGTGCCCGGTCACCCAGCGCCTCATTCAGTTGAATCCTTAAGCGGCATAGATCGTCATGATCGCCACAGAAGCAGATCTTGGTTACCGCATGGGCAGGGATCCGACGCAGATCGATAAGCTGGTATTTAAAGCCGCTGTATACATGCGCGTGCAATAATTCCGGGATATCGCTTCCGGTAAACCAGCCCCGATCGTTGAACACGTGAATACTGGCCTGCGTGTCCCAGGTACTGTGCAGCACGATGTCCGCCACTTCCGGGTTGAGATCCTGTCGGTGCAGCACATCGCCTTCTACGGAGTGAATTCGCGTCCCGTTGCCGGTGATCAGAAAGGCGTCGAGGGAAAACGCGCCCAGCAGGTGGCGCATCTCCAGCACATGTCGGCCAGTGGCAAACGTCAGGGTGACATTACGCTCGTGCAGACGCTTCAGCGTGTTCAGGGTTTTCTCCCCTAAACGGTGATCCGGCATTAACAGCGTACCGTCCATATCAAATGCAGCGAGCCGAGCCATGATTACTCCCGAAATGTGATGCGGTTAACTTGTGCAACAGTATCGTGTGAGATATACGGAAGTAATAGTGAAAAGATGATAATTATTGTTCCGGGTTTAGCATGCGCCAGCTCAATCGACTTAACCAGTATCACCGGCTCTGGCAGCCTTCCGAGGGTGCAACGCAACAGGTCACCATCAGCGAGCTGGCCGCCCGCTGTTTTTGCAGCGAGCGGCATGTCCGAACGCTGCTGCGTCAGGCACAGGAGGCGGGCTGGCTGAGCTGGCGAGCGCAGTCCGGCCGCGGTAAACGGGGTGAACTGACGTTCCATGTCGCGCCTGAATCTCTGCGCAATACCATGATGGAGGAGGCGCTGAGGCGGGGAGAACAGCACAACGTGCTTGAGCTGGCCCAGCTCGCCCCCGACGCATTGCGATCATTGCTGCATCCCTTTTTAGGCGGGCAGTGGCAAAACGATACGCCAACACTGCGCATCCCCTATTACCGCTCGCTGGATCCGCTTCATCCGGGTTTTTTACCCGGTCGGGCGGAACAGCATCTGGCAGGACAGATCTTTTCCGGACTGACGCGCTTTCACGGCAACAGCAGTGAACCGACTGGCGACCTTGCCCATCACTGGGAGGTGTCGGCGGACGGTTTGCGCTGGCATTTTTATATTCGTTCCACCTTACACTGGCATAACGGCGATAAGGTCGAAACCGGACAGCTTCAGCAAAGCCTGAATGCGCTTTTTGCCTTGCCCGCCCTGCGTAAACTGTTCCAGAGCGTCCTGCGCATTGATGTCACTCACCCTCAGTGTCTGACGTTCACGCTGCACCAGCCGGATTACTGGCTGGCACACCGCCTGGCCACCTACTGTAGCCGGCTTGCACATCCCGAACAGCCCATGACGGGCTGCGGCCCCTTCAGGCTAAGCGTATATGAGCCCGATCTTGTCCGTCTGGAAAGCCACGAGCAGTACCATCTCAGCCATCCGCTGCTTAAGGCTATCGAATATTGGATCACACCGACGCTGTTTGACTATGGGCTGGGTACCAGCTGTCGCCATCCGGTGCAGATCGCCATTGGCGAGCCGGATGAACTTGAAACCCTGCGCCTGGTGACGAACAGTACCAGTCTTGGCTTTTGCTATCTCACCCTGAAGCAAAGCCCGCGGCTGAGTGAAATGCAGGCTCGACGGCTCATCAACATCATTCATCTCTCATCGCTTCTGCATACGCTGCCGCTCAACGAGGGGCTGATTACCCCAACAGAGGAGCTACTGCCCGGATGGGCGATCCCTCAGTGGTCGGATCTGGCACATGTCCCCCTGCCGGAGACCTTAACCCTGATTTACCATTTGCCAGTTGAGTTGCACGCGATGGCGCGTCAGCTAAAACAGTACCTTGCACAGCAGGGCTGTGAGTTAACGGTTATCTTTCACGACGCAAAAACCTGGGACGGATGCCAGCAACTGGCGGACGCGGACCTCATGATGGGTGACAGGCTGATTGGCGAAGCGCCGGAATATACGCTCGAGCAGTGGCTACGCTGTGATGCCCTCTGGCCACACCTGCTGAGCGCGCCGCAATATGCCCATCTGCAGGCCACGCTGGATGCGGTACAGACTCAGTCCGATGAGCAGGCCAGACATGCCGGGCTCAGGGCCATGTTCTCCGGACTCATGGAAAAGGCGGTGATCACCCCACTGTTCAATTATCAATACCAGATCAGCGCCCCGCCGGGTGTCAACGGCATACGCCTCAACACCCGCGGCTGGTTTGACTTTACCGAAGCCTGGCTGCCCGCCCCCAAAGCGTGAAGAAGCTGGTCGCCGTCGTGGTCAGACGGTAACATAACGTTTTTACCGTAACAGTCGAGATGATTTATGAAACGTGCCGTCGTCGTGTTCAGCGGAGGACAAGATTCTACTACCTGCCTGGTTCAGGCTCTTCATCAGTACGATGAAGTTCACTGTGTGACTTTCGATTATGGTCAGCGTCATCGCGCTGAGATCGACGTTGCCCGTGAACTGGCCCTGAAACTGGGGGCACGCGCGCACAAGGTGCTGGACGTTACGCTGTTAAATGAACTGGCCGTGAGTAGCCTCACGCGGGACAGTATTCCCGTCCCGGACTACGAACCCGATGCCAGCGGCATTCCGAATACCTTCGTGCCGGGCCGTAATATCCTCTTCCTGACCCTGACGGCGATCTACGCCTACCAGGTGAAAGCCGAAGCAGTGATCACGGGCGTGTGTGAAACAGATTTCTCCGGCTACCCTGACTGTCGTGATGAGTTCGTGAAGGCGTTAAACCACGCCGTCAATCTGGGGATGGCGAAAGAGACGCGCTTTGAAACCCCGCTGATGTGGCTGGATAAAGCCGAAACCTGGGCGCTGGCGGACTACTGGGGCAAGCTGGACCTGGTTCGCAGCGAAACCCTCACCTGCTATAACGGCATCAAAGGCGACGGTTGCGGCCAGTGCGCCGCCTGTAATCTGCGCGCGAATGGGCTGAATCACTATCTGGCCGATAAAGCCGGCGTGATGGCCGCTATGCAGAAAAAAACCGGGCTTAAATAGGGCTACTTAACCGTGCTGTCGAACAGTTTCACGCCGGCAGCACGGGTGACTTTCATCAGCGTTGTCAGCGTTGGGTTGCCGTTGTCTGATAAGGTTCGGTATAGCTGCTGACGAGACAGGCCTGCTTTGGCAGCGATTGTACCTATGCCGCCGCGGGATTCGATGACACGTCTTAACGCGATTAAGTATGCTGGGATCCCCTGTTCCTCATAAATCTCATCCAACGCAACCTGCAGATAGAGTTGAGCGTAGGAAGGGTTTTCGCGAAGCATTTTTACGACGGCTTCATCATGGCTGACGGAACTAGAAAATTTTCTTTGGCTCTTGCTCATCCGGTTTATCCTTTTGATGTTCTCTCCAGTAATCTATTGCCAGTTTCACATCAGTCTTTTGACTCTTTTTGTCACCACCAATCAGCAACAACAAGATCTTCCGATGTTGAAGCGCAAAATAGATTCGATAGCCGGGACCACAATCAATTTTCAATTCCCAGATACCCTCTCTGAGGTATCGGTAATCGCCGAAATTCCCTTTCTCAGCACGGTCAATTCGCAGAAGGATCCGAAACGCTAACTCCGGATCCTTTCGCTTTATCTTTACTACCCACTCCTCAAACGGCACTTTCCCGTCACGGGTCCGGTAACGTTCAACAACGTAGTCCCTGTCCATTATTCTATCCCTGAAAAACCCTTTTGTCCTTTATAAAAGACAAATTCCTACGCGATCATCAGCTCCAGCTTTTCGCGCAATTCCCCTTCCAGCGGCAGCGCTTTCTGCGTTTTCAGATCGATACAGACAAAAGTAATCAGCGCATCAGCGACCACCTGCCCTTCGGGATCGAGCGTCACCACCTGGCTTAACACGCCGCTTTTGCCATTGATCTGCTGCACCTGGCTGGTCACCGTGAGCACATCGCCCAGCACGGCCGGACGACGGTAGTTGATGTTGATATTGACGACCACGAACGCGATGTTGTGCGCGGTCAGCCACTGAAAGCTTTCGCTGTTTTCCAGCCCGTCCCAGCGCGCTTCCTCAAGAAACTCCAGGTAGCGGGCATTGTTCACATGCTGGTAAACGTCGAGGTGAAAACCGCGTACTTTAATTTTTGTCTGCATAGCGCAATAGCCTTTACTGTTATTGTAGGATGAGAGGTCATAACTGGTATGACCTCTTTATCCTGGCAAATTTTTGCCGCAGTGCAAGAAATTGCGTGATTACAACGTCAGGTGTGAGAGGTTGCGCTCAACCAGCGCGCTCCCCATGCCCGGAACCTGTTTGAGATCGTCGACCGTTTTGAAAGGACCATACTCTTCACGATAGCTGACGATAGCCTGCGCTTTTTTCAGTCCGACGCCATTCATCACGCGGGCGAGATCCTCGGCAGAGGCGGAATTGATGCTGACCCGCGTACCATCATCGTCCGCATTTTTACCGGCTTCGGTCGCTTTAGTCTGCCCTTGCGCCGGCGTCGTTGCGTCGGATTTGCTCTGTGTCGTCTGTTGTTTGGCGGCAGGCGTCGCCGCCAGCGCCCCCGCGCTCATCCCGGTGGTGGCAATAGCCAGCGTAATTAACAGTGCTTTGATTCCACATTTCATGCTGTTATCTCCTTGTTTGTTGACAGCCCTGTCACGATAGCCGCCCGAGAAAACCGGCACAAACAGCAGAGTGCAGAAATGGAAAAGGCCGCGAAAGCGGCCTTTAGTTATTGCAGAGCGTTACGAAAATCTGCGAGCAGATACGTAATTATTGCTGCTGAGTGATGATGTCGCCCAGCTTAATTTTGGCATCTTTACGCAGGTTGCTCATCATGGCTTCGAAGGCAATCTGAGCATTGTTCTGGGTAATCCCCTGGACCATCGCCTTCTTCTGCGCGTCTGGCAGGGTACCGGCTTTCACTTCATCCAGCGCCAGCAGAACGACGTTACCCTGCGCATCGGTGGTAGTACCGAAGCTTGGCTTGTCCTTCGCAGGCAGAGTCAGGCCAAACGCGGCCTGGCTGATTGGATCCTGACCGGTACGGCTCAGCGTTTTCGCCTCACCGAAGCTCAGGCCAGCCGCTTTCAGCGCATCCTCTTTACCCGCTTTCAGATCGGCCAGAATCTTCTCAGCATCCAACTTCGCCTGCTGTTCCGCTTTGTTGTGCTTAACCTGAGCGACGACCTGATCCTTCACTTCCGCCAGCGGTTTGACCGCTTCTGGCTTGTGCTCGCTGACGCGCAGCACAAACGCACGATCGCCATCGACGGTAATGATGTCAGAGTTACTGCCCGGCGTGCCGTTCTCGCCGACCAGACCACCGTTGAAGATGGCATCTGAAACCGGTTTGAAGTTCAGCTCTTCCGGCAGGTTGTCACGGCCAAACCAGCCCGTCTCAACCGCTTTCACCCCAGCCGCCTGCTCGGCACCCGCCAGAGATTCGTTGTCGTTGCTGGCAGCATCGCTCACCTTCTGCTGCAGCGCATAGTAGGCATCCAGCGCTTTTTCCTGTTTCACTTTCGCCGCGATATCGTCGCGAACCTCAGCCAGCGGCTTGGTTTTCGCCGCGGTGATGTCGTCCAGACGCACGACCAGGAAACCTACGGAAGATTTAATGACGCCAGACAGCTGGCCTTTCTCTTTCAGGCCGGCATTTTTCAGCTCGTCCGGCGTGGTCGCGTCTTCCAGCCAGCCCATATCGCCGCCGTTTTTCGCAGAGATAATGTCGGTGGATTTCGCTTTCGCGACGGTCGCGAAATCAGCGCCTTTGTTCAGCTCATCCAGTACCGCTTTGGCATCCGCCTCGGTTTTGGTCTGAATCACGCTGTAGCGGTTACGCTGCGGCTGTGTGAACTGATCCTGATGCTGGTCATAGTAAGACTGGATTTCCGCGTCAGACGCGGTTTCCTGCAGCGCGGCAGCATCCAGCTTGATGTAGCTCACACGGAACTGCTCTGGAGAAACAAAGGTATTCTTGTTCTGCTCGTAATAAGCGTTAACGTCAGCGTCGCTCACCTGCTGTTTCGCCGCAAGGGCGTTCACATCAATGGTCGCTTCACGTACAACGCGCTGCTGTGCCACCAGCGCGGCCAGTTCATCCGTTTCACCTTTGAGCATGAAATCAGTGCCGACAACGGCATTGATGAGCTGCTGAGTGGTCAGCTGGTTACGCAGAGCCTGCGCGTACTGATCGGCCGTCATCCCCATCTGGTTGACGATGCTGTTGTAACGCGCGTTGTCGAATTTACCGTTAGACTGGAAGGCTTGCGTGGAGAAAATGGCTTTTTTCACCTGCTCATCGCTGATGCCAAGGCCCAGTTTTTTGGCATACTGATCCAGCAGCGCTTCGTCGATAAGACGGTTCAGAGTCTGTTGGCGCAGGGTCTTCATGTACCCTTCGTTCGCTGCCAGTTCAGAGAATTGGTCGCCCAGCTGTTGCTGCATACGGTTACGTTCACCGGCAAAAGCATTCTCGAACTGACCGCGGCTGATCTCCTGGCCATTCACTTTTGCGGCATAGTTCGCGCCACCGCCAATAAGGTAACTGCTCACGCCGGTCAATATGAACGACACGATAATGATACCGAAAATAATCTTGAGCACGAGACTGTTAGCAGCCGTGCGTAAGCTGTCCATCATGGTGTAACAACACTCCGCTGTAGGTGACTGGTTACCTGACGCTGACGGAAAATCCTGCCCGTCGCGCGTAAAGTCGTATTGTGACAAGAAAACGGGGCGATTGTCAGCCCACAACTCGCATAAACTCGCACAAATCAGGTCTGGACAAACAAAAAAGGCACATCAAACGATGCGCCCTTGTACTATCCGGCTTCCCTGAAACGGGAAAGCAATCAGTTTACTGCGTCTTTCAGCGCTTTACCTGCACGGAAACCCGGCACTTTAGCGGCAGCAATGGTGATCTCTTTACCGGTCTGAGGGTTGCGGCCAGTACGGGCAGCACGCTCTTTAACAGCAAAAGTACCGAAGCCTACCAGTGCAACGTCGTCCCCAGCCTGCAGAGATTCAGTAACAGAAGCAATTAATGCATCTAACGCACGTCCAGCTGCAGCTTTAGAAATATCAGCACCAGCAGCAATTTTGTCAATCAGTTGAGATTTATTCACTGTTCTCTTCCTCTCTTTATAATTTATATCGCGCCTGAATCCTTCACAACGCGACCGCGCAGCAGTTATATCAGGCCTGCCATGACCTTACAACACCCGTTGTTGATGGCTGACCTAATCAGCAATCTAAATTAGCTATACAAAAAAAGGCTGGCAAGTGCGAAATGACTTACCAGCCTTGTTTTTATTGACGCTCTTTGCGCGAGGTCACTATTTTGCGGTTACAACCTGCATTCCTGACGGTTCATTCTGCAATGCGAGACTAAGAACTTCCTCAATTCGCTTAACAGGATGAATCTGCAGGTCGGCAATCACGTTGTCCGGAATCTCTTCCAGATCGCGTTTATTTTCGTAAGGGATCAATACGGTTTTGATCCCACCGCGGTGTGCCGCCAGCAGTTTTTCTTTTAAGCCGCCAATCGGCAGAACCTGGCCACGCAGCGTAATCTCACCGGTCATCGCCACATCGGCACGCACTGGGTTCCCTGTCAGGCAGGAAACCAGAGCGGTACACATGGCAATACCCGCGCTTGGACCATCTTTCGGCGTCGCCCCTTCAGGTACGTGCACGTGGATGTCGCGTTTTTCGTAGAAATCAGGGTTGATCCCCAGTTTCTCCGCGCGCGCACGCACCACGGTCAGCGCCGCCTGAATGGACTCCTGCATCACTTCACCCAGCGAGCCGGTGTAGGTCAGTTTGCCTTTACCCGGTACACAGGCGGTTTCGATGGTCAGCAGATCGCCGCCCACTTCCGTCCATGCCAGACCGGTCACCTGGCCAACGCGGTTTTCGTTGTCCGCGCGACCGTAGTCGAAGCGCTGAACACCGAGATAGGCATGCAGATTATCGCCGTTAATCACAATGTGTTTCAGGCTCTTATCCAGCAGCAACTGTTTCACCGCCTTACGGCACAGTTTAGAGATTTCACGCTCAAGGCTACGCACGCCCGCTTCACGGGTGTAGTAGCGAATGATGCCAATAATCGCGCTGTCCTCGACGGTCAGCTCGTTGGCTTTCAGCGCGTTACGCTCAATCTGTTTCGGCAGCAGGTGCTGTTTAGCAATGTTCAGCTTCTCGTCTTCGGTGTAACCGGAGAGACGGATCACTTCCATACGGTCCAGCAGCGGAGCCGGAATGTTCATGGAGTTCGACGTCGCCACGAACATGACGTCGCTCAGGTCGTAGTCCACTTCCAGGTAGTGATCGCTGAACGCCACGTTCTGTTCTGGATCAAGCACTTCCAGCAGTGCAGACGCGGGATCGCCACGCATGTCCGACGACATCTTGTCGATCTCATCCAGCAGGAACAGCGGGTTTTTAACGCCCACTTTCGCCATCTTCTGGATCAGTTTACCCGGCATAGAACCGATGTAGGTACGGCGGTGACCGCGGATTTCCGCTTCATCGCGCACGCCACCCAGCGCCATACGGATATACTTACGTCCGGTCGCTTTAGCGATGGACTGACCCAGAGAGGTTTTACCCACCCCTGGCGGTCCTACCAGGCACAGAATTGGGCCTTTGATTTTGTTTACACGGCTTTGTACCGCGAGGTACTCAAGAATGCGGTCTTTCACGCGTTCCAGGCCGTAGTGGTCGGTATCGAGGATTTCCTGCGCCTGGCGCAGGTCTTTTTTGACCTTGCTGCGGGCGTTCCATGGAACCTGCACCATCCACTCAATGTAGCCGCGTACAACGGTCGCTTCAGCCGACATTGGAGACATCATTTTCAGCTTCTGCAGCTCGGCTTCGGCTTTCTCTTTCGCCTCTTTCGGCATCTTCGCCGCGTCGATCTTACGCTTCAGCGCTTCGTTTTCGTCCGGCGCATCGTCCATCTCGCCCAGTTCTTTCTGAATGGCCTTCATTTGCTCATTCAGATAGTACTCACGCTGAGATTTTTCCATCTGCTTTTTCACGCGGTTGCGAATACGCTTCTCAACCTGCAGCAGATCGATTTCGGACTCCATCATCGCCATCAGGTATTCCAGACGTTCGTTAACGTCGGACATTTCCAGCACAGACTGTTTGTCAGCCAGCTTCAGCGGCATATGTGCAGCGATGGTGTCCGCCAGACGTGCAGGATCGTCGATGCTGTTCAGCGACGTCAGCACTTCTGGTGGGATTTTCTTGTTCAGCTTGATGTAGCCTTCAAACTGGCTAATCGCGGTGCGAACCAGTACTTCCTGCTCGCGCTCATCAAGTTCAGGCGAATCAAGGTACTCTGCCTTGGCAGAGAAATGTTCGCCGTCGTCTGACAGAGTGGTAATACGCGCACGCTGCAGGCCTTCAACCAGCACCTTCACGGTGCCGTCAGGCAGCTTCAGCATCTGCAAAATAGAGGCCACGGTCCCGACGGTGAAAAGATCGTTTACACCCGGCTCATCCGTTGATGCTTCTTTCTGCGCCACCAGCATGATTTTTTTATCATGATCCATAGCGGCTTCGAGGCAACGGATAGATTTTTCCCGCCCTACAAATAAGGGTATGACCATGTGCGGATAAACCACCACATCGCGCAACGGCAATACGGGGATTTCAATGCGTTCAGAACGCTCAGGATTCATAGAGCTCTCTCTTAGTTAGTGTCCGCCAGGTAAGCTGGTCATGTCACTGTGCTTCACATAACCATTAACATGTATCCAGTATATGGGGATGTTTCCCACACATTCAACGCTATGAATACGGAAAAAGTAAAGGGGAGATAAAATCCCCCCTTTTTGATTAACTGCTTGTATGATTTGGTGAATTATTCGCCAGATGCCTGCTGGGCTTCCGGTTTACCGTAAATCAGCAGCGGCTTGGTTTGACCGCTGATGACGGACTCGTCAATCACCACTTTCTCAACGTCTTCCATCGACGGCAGATCGTACATGGTGTCGAGCAGTGCCGCTTCAACGATAGAACGCAGACCACGAGCACCGGTTTTACGGACCATCGCTTTCTTGGCAATGGCATCCAGCGCTTCGTCGCGGAATTCCAGGTCAACGCCTTCCAGATTGAACAGCGCCTGATACTGCTTGGTCAGCGCATTTTTTGGCTCTTTCAGGATCTGGATCAGCGCGTCTTCACTCAGCTCATTCAGCGTTGCCACAACCGGCAGACGACCGATGAACTCAGGGATCAGACCGAATTTGATCAGATCTTCCGGTTCAACCTGAGACAGCAACTCGCCTTCGTTCGGTTTTTCAGCCGTCGATTTCACCGTTGCGCCAAAACCAATGCCGGAGCCGGTTTCAACACGGTGGGAGATGACTTTATCCAGACCGGCAAACGCACCGCCACAGATGAACAGGATCTTGGAGGTATCAACCTGCAGGAACTCCTGCTGAGGATGTTTACGCCCACCCTGTGGTGGAACGGCGGCTACCGTACCCTCAATCAGCTTCAGCAGTGCCTGCTGTACGCCTTCACCCGATACGTCACGGGTGATGGACGGGTTGTCGGATTTACGGGAGATCTTGTCGATCTCATCGATGTAAACAATCCCGCGCTGGGCTTTCTGTACGTCGTAATCGCACTTCTGCAGCAGTTTCTGGATGATGTTTTCGACGTCCTCACCCACGTAACCGGCCTCGGTCAGGGTGGTGGCATCCGCCATGGTGAACGGAACATCAAGCAGACGCGCCAGGGTTTCAGCCAGCAGCGTTTTACCGGAACCGGTTGGGCCGATCAGCAGAATGTTACTTTTACCCAGTTCCACGCCATTGCTGGTGTCGCCGTTACGCAGGCGTTTGTAGTGGTTATAGACCGCTACCGCCAGCACTTTCTTGGCCTGCTCCTGACCGATGACGTAGTCGTCAAGGTGATGACGAATTTCATGCGGCGTTGGCAGCGCGCTGCGCTCACGGTGCGGTGCGACTTCTTTAATCTCTTCGCGAATGATGTCGTTACATAAATCGACACATTCGTCGCAGATATACACGGACGGCCCGGCAATCAGTTTACGCACTTCATGCTGGCTTTTGCCGCAAAAAGAGCAGTACAGCAGTTTGCCCGAACCATCTTTGCGTTTATCTGTCATGAGTCCAAACCTCTTTTTAAGTTCTTTGTGCCGCACATGACGACGCAAATGCCATTCTAAGACGCAAGCTGCATCAAGCAGCGTGCCGCCCTACCTTAGTATAGCGGCACACTCGCGTCGCGGGCATCAATTACGATGGGTCAACACGGAGTCGACTAAGCCGTACTCAACTGCCTCTGAAGCAGAGAGGAAGCGATCGCGCTCGGTATCGCGCTCGATCTGCTCGAGAGGTTGACCCGTATGCTGCGCCATAAGTTCATTCATGCGCGCTTTTACTTTCAGAATTTCGCGGGCGTGGATTTCGATATCCGTCGCCTGCCCCTGGTAACCGCCCAGCGGCTGGTGAATCATCACGCGGGAATTTGGCAAGCAGAAACGCTTACCCTTCGCCCCTGCGGTTAACAGGAACGCACCCATAGATGCTGCCTGACCCATACAGATCGTGCTGACATCCGGTTTGATGAATTGCATGGTGTCATAAATGGACATCCCTGCTGTAATCACGCCACCCGGGGAGTTAATGTACAGGTAAATGTCTTTTTCCGGGTTTTCCGCTTCCAGAAACAGCATCTGCGCCACGATCAGGTTAGCCATATGGTCTTCCACCTGGCCGGTCAGAAAGATAACGCGTTCCTTGAGCAGACGGGAATAGATATCAAAAGAACGCTCACCACGTGAGGTCTGTTCAATAACCATTGGCACCAGAGCCATATGGGGTGCAAAGTTATCTCGTTCGCCACTGTATGACATTTCCGTCTCCTGGATCAAAATTGAAAACACCTGCTGTACTGATTGTAACCTTACGGACGGATTATCAGCCAGTCTCATTCATCATGATTACGTACTTATGGGGTTCACAGTGCCCTATTTCAAGCATAACAACCTTTTGTTGTTACGCTAACACCGAAAGGGCGTTTTAGCACTCTTCCTGGGCTCTGGCTGCGATAAAAAAAACCCGCTGCCGCAAGGCAACGGGTTTTCTGTTCAAACTTTAAACCGTTGGGGCGAAATTACGCCTGCTGGTTCATCAGTTCGTTGAAAGAGGTCGCTTTTTCGGTCACTTTCGCTTTCGCCAGTACCGCTTCAACCGCCTGCTCTTCCAGGGCTACGTTGCGCATGTTGTCCATCAGCTCTTTGTTCTTACCGTAGAACTCGATCACTTCTGATGGATCTTCGTATGCAGAAGCCATCTCTTCGATCAGGCCTTTGACACGCTCTTCGTCAGCTTTCAGCTCGTGGGTACGAATCACTTCGCCCAGCAGCAGGCCAACCACAACGCGACGTTTCGCTTGCTCTTCGAACAGCTCGCGTGGCAGTTCCATCGCTTGCTGCTGGTTGCCACCGAAACGCTGTGCAGCCTGACGGCGCAGAACGTCGATTTCGCTGTCGATCAGGGCAGCAGGAACGTCGATTTCGTTGGCTTTCACCAGACCTTCGATCGCCTGAGACTTCACGCGGTTGCGCACAGCGCCGTTCAGCTCGCGCTCCATGTTTTTACGCACTTCGGTACGCAGGCCAGCAACAGAACCGTCTTCCACGCCGAAACGTTTGATGAACTCTTCAGTCAGTTCTGGCAGTTCGCGCTCTTCCACTTTCTTCAGGTTGATCACGAACTTCGCTGCTTTACCCTTCAGGTTTTCAGCGTGGTACTCTTCAGGGAAGGTCACGTCGATGGTGAACTCTTCGCCCGCTTTGTGGCCTTTGATACCGTCTTCGAAGCCTGGGATCATACGACCCTGGCCCATTGCCAGTACGAAGTCAGACGCTTTGCCGCCTTCGAACTCTTCGCCGTCTACAGAACCGGTAAAGTCGATGGTCACACGGTCTTCCGCGTCAACAGCGCCTTCTTTCTCTTTCCAGTTCGCCTGCTGCTTACGCAGGGTGTCCAGCATGCCGTCAACGTCTTCGTCAGTCACGGAGACAATCGGTTTTTCAACTTCGATAGATTCCAGACCTTTCAGCTCAACTTCCGGGTACACTTCGAACTCTACGGAGTAGGTGAAGTCTTCGCCCAGTTTGTATTCGCCTGGAACGTAGTTTGGCGCACCGGCCGGATTGATTTTTTCTTTGATGATCGCATCGATAAAGTTGCGGCTCATCAGTTCACCCAGCACATCCTGACGCACGGAAGCGCCATAACGCTGAGCAACAACATTCATTGGTACTTTGCCCTTACGGAAGCCGTCAATACGTACTTTTTTTGCTACGTTGACCAGCTCGCTTTTCACAGCAGTTTCGATGCTGTCAGCAGCGATAGTAATCGTTACACGGCGGCCAAGGCCTTGAGTGGTTTCAACTGAAACTTGCATCTTGTTACCTCAAAAAAATCACAGTGCTCGGTCAACTCTGAATCTGTCTGTTATACCGGGATGCTCTCTTAGTGCAGATTCACATTCCCTGTCGCCAGAATCATCCCGAAGACATTCAATAAGACGCGGCATTATAGCGGCATCACTTAGGTGAGTCGAGAACGGTTGGGGCATGTTGCTGCGGCTTTTTTCACACTTTAAGGCTATTTTTAGCCTTAAAATCGCACCATCCGCTCAAAACTCAGACAAAACAAAACGGCCCGGAGGCCGTTTTGAGGAAATCTGTAAGCAACATACTGGAAAAGCTCCAGCCGTTGCAAATCCGATTTATCAGGCGATAGTGCCTGCACCGCGACAGGGCGGCGATGCGAAAACCGTATCCTGCAAGCCTTCCCATTCCTTAATGGTGTAGGTATGCAGTGCCAGCGCATGCACGGTCGTGGAGAGCTCTTCCGTCAAGGTGCTGTAGATCAAGCGATGTCGGTTCAGGAAACGTTCTCCCGTGAAGCGATCGCTAACCAGAACCACTTTAAAGTGGCTTTCAGAACCTGCCGGTACGTTATGACGATAGCTTTCGTCGACGACTTCGAGGAACACAGGGTTGAACGCTGCCCTTAATTTATCTTCTATATGCTCACGTATCATCATGAAATTACTCCTCCGACAACGCCAGGATGTCACCCATCCCTTTAAATGTTAGCCGCTTTTACCGTTTCCATTACACCTTGACAACAAATATTTAGCTTTCGTCTGATTTTCTCATTCAAACGAATGAAGTTCACTGTGAGGCTCATACCTTTTGTCATCCGTGGAAGGAGAAAATGGGTGAGCTGGTCAGTTTTCGGACAAGACGATGAATTTACATGCGTTGACCACTTCCCCTGACCGTTGGCGATGTTATGATGGCGGCAATTTTTCTCTCTATTATGCTTACGATTCGTGAGAACCTTAAAATGTTAAAAAAACTCTTCTTTCCATTGGTAGCCCTTTTTATGCTGGCAGGCTGCGCTACCCCGCCGACCACCATTGATGTCTCACCGAAAATCACCCTGCCTCAGCAGGATCCAAGCCTGATGGGCGTCACCGTGAGCATTAACGGCGCCGATCAGCGTCAGGATCAGGCGCTGGCAAAAGTGACCCGCGATAACCAGCAGGTGACGCTCACCGCCTCCCGCGACCTGCGCTTCCTGCTGCAGGAAGTGCTGGAGAAACAGATGACCTCCCGTGGTTATATGGTTGGCCCAAGCGGCGCGGTGGATCTGCAGATCATCGTGAACAACCTGTACGCTGATGTGTCTCAGGGCAACGTGCGCTACAACATCGCCACCAAAGCGGATATCGCCATCATCGCGACCGCGAAGAACGGTAACAAGATGACCAAGAACTATCGTGCGAGCTACTCTGTAGAAGGCGCGTTCCAGGCATCGAATAAAAATATTGCTGATGCGGTTAACAGCGTGCTGACGGATACCATTTCCGACATGGCGCAGGACACCAGCATTCACGACTTCATCAAGCAGAACGCGCGTTAATCCTGCCCGCTGACCCGGTCTATCGCCGGGTCAGTTTTATAAGAACATGTCCAGCCATTACTTACGCATTTTCCAGCAACCGAAATCAGCGATTCTGCTGATCCTCGGCTTTGCCTCGGGTTTACCCCTCGCGCTCACCTCCGGCACGCTTCAGGCGTGGATGACGGTCGAGAACATCGATCTGAAAACCATTGGCTTCTTCTCGCTTGTGGGTCAGGCCTATGTATTCAAGTTTCTGTGGTCTCCGGTCATGGATCGCTACACGCCGCCATTCCTCGGGCGTCGTCGCGGCTGGCTGGTGATGACGCAGCTCCTGCTGCTGCTGGCCATTGCGGCGATGGGTTTTCTTGAACCCGCCACGCAGTTGCGCTGGATGGCCGCGCTTGCGGTGGTGATTGCCTTCTGTTCCGCCTCTCAGGATATCGTGTACGACGCCTGGAAGACGGACGTGTTACCAGCGGAAGAGCGCGGTGCCGGTGCGGCCATCAGCGTGCTGGGCTATCGCCTCGGGATGCTAGTCTCCGGCGGGCTGGCGCTGTGGCTGGCAGACCGTTACTTAGGCTGGCAGGGGATGTACTGGCTGATGGCTGCTCTGCTGATCCCCTGCATTATCGCGACGCTATTGGCGCCCGAACCGAGTGACGTTATCCCGGTTCCCCGCTCGCTGGAGCAGGCCGTCGCCGAACCGCTGCGTGACTTCTTTGGCCGCAACAACGCCTGGCTGATCCTGCTGCTTATCGTCCTTTATAAGCTGGGTGATGCTTTTGCCATGAGCCTGACCACCACCTTCCTGATCAGGGGGGTCGGCTTTGACGCCGGTGAAGTGGGCGTGGTGAATAAAACGCTGGGGCTGTTTGCGACCATTGTCGGGGCACTGTATGGCGGCGTGCTGATGCAGCGCCTGACGCTGTTCCGCGCGCTGCTGATCTTCGGCATTCTGCAAGGCGCCTCTAACGCAGGCTATTGGCTGCTGTCGATTACCGACAAACATATGATCAGCATGGCTGCGGCGGTATTTTTTGAAAATCTCTGCGGCGGTATGGGGACAGCGGCCTTTGTCGCCCTGCTGATGACCCTGTGCAACAAGTCATTTTCCGCTACGCAGTTCGCACTGCTCTCGGCGCTCTCTGCCGTAGGCCGCGTTTATGTAGGCCCAATTGCCGGCTGGTTCGTGGAAGCCCACGGTTGGCCAACATTTTATCTCTTCTCGGTCGTGGCTGCCGTGCCGGGGATTTTATTGTTGCTGGTGTGTCGCCAGACGCTGGAATATACCCAGCGGACCGAACACTTTATGCCGCGCACCGAATATCACCGCGCCTACCGTTTTGCGTTACGACTGTTAATGGTGGGCTGCATTGCGCTGGCACTCTGGCTTGTGGTGCTCATTATTAATGCCAGCACGTCTCTGGCACTCCCCTTCGGGGCCCTTCTGCTGGACGCCGGTGCCCTGCTGGCCATCGTTGGGATCCTGACCGGGGGTCTGCTCGATTTCATAGCGTTGCGTAAAACGCAGCTGACCTGAAGAAAAATACGAAAGGTTATTTCCCGTTGTAATCACTAACCGAAATTATAACGGTGAAATAGCCACCAGCGACGAAAAAAAATATTTGTTGTTTTGTGCGGGATAGGATTTGGAAATTATTGGCTCCGGTTCCAAAACGCTATTTTTCATTAAACGATTCAGCATGTGATAGTTTGATTTTTCGTTTTTTAGATGTCTTTTTATTGATAATTAATTGTTAATTTTTTGTTTATTTTTAACAATGGTTATACCAATTGCCCCTTTTAGGGTATGCTTGGGGGTCCTTTCGTTATAAAGCCCATCTCATGCGGCTTCGGTCATAAAAACCGACATAATTTGCAACACTTGTGACACGTGCGGCAGAACCCGGTAACACCTTCCTGACACAGGCCTAATGATGTTTACAGTAATGTAACCTTCCCGTAAAATGCCCGCACACTTTAAACGCCACCAGACTCCCGTGGAATTGAGGTCGTTAAATGAGACTCAGGAAATACAATAAAAGTTTGGGATGGTTGTCATTATTCGCAGGCACTGTATTACTCAGTGGCTGTGATTCTGCACTACTAGACCCCAAAGGACAGATTGGACTGGAACAACGTTCACTGATATTGACGGCTTTTGGCCTGATGTTGATTGTGGTTATTCCAGCCATTTTGATGGCTGTTGGTTTCGCCTGGAAGTATCGTGCGAGCAATAAAGATGCGAAGTATAGCCCGAACTGGTCACACTCCAATAAAGTGGAAGCTGTGGTCTGGACGGTACCTATCCTGATCATCCTGTTCCTTGCCGTACTGACCTGGAAAACCACTCACGCACTTGAGCCGAGCAAGCCGCTGGTTCACGATGAAAAACCTATTACCATCGAAGTGGTCTCCATGGACTGGAAATGGTTCTTCATCTATCCAGAGCAGGGTATTGCTACCGTGAATGAAATCGCCTTCCCGGCGAACACTCCGGTTCAGTTCAAAGTGACCTCCAACTCCGTAATGAACTCCTTCTTCATCCCGCGTCTGGGTAGCCAGATTTACGCGATGGCCGGTATGCAGACTAACCTGCACCTGATCGCGAATGAAGCAGGCACCTATGATGGTATCTCCGCCAGCTATAGCGGCCCGGGCTTCTCAGGTATGAAGTTCAAAGCTATTGCAACGCCAGACCGTGCCGCTTTCGACCAGTGGGTTGAAAAAGCGAAGCAGTCTCCAAACACCATGTCTGACATGGCGGCGTTCGAAAAAGTGGCTGCACCTAGCGAATACAACAAGGTGGAGTACTTCTCTAACGTGAAACCCGATTTGTTCAAAGATGTGATTGGCAAATTTATGGATCACGGCAAGAGCATGGACATGACCCAGCCTGAAGGCGAGCACAGCGCGCACGAAGGTATGGAAGGCATGGACATGAGCCACGCGGAAACCGCTCACTAAGGGGCCGAGGAAGAAAATGTTCGGAAAATTGACACTGGATGCAGTGCCCTACCATGAACCGATTATCGTGGTTACGGTGGCTGCAATTATCATTGGTGGCGCGGCCTTACTGGCCTTAATCACTTACTTCGGTAAGTGGAGCTACCTGTGGAACGAGTGGCTGACTTCGGTTGACCACAAAAAACTCGGTATCATGTACTGCATCGTCGGTATCGTCATGTTAATTCGTGGCTTTGCGGATGCAATCATGATGCGTAGCCAGCAGGCACTCGCCTCTGCGGGTGAAGCCGGCTTCCTGCCACCGCACCACTACGATCAGATCTTTACCGCCCACGGCGTTATCATGATCTTCTTCGTGGCGATGCCGCTGGTTATCGGTCTGATGAACGTTGTCGTTCCGCTGCAAATCGGCGCGCGCGACGTGGCGTTCCCGTTCCTGAACAACCTGAGCTTCTGGTTCACGGTTGTCGGCGTTATCCTGGTTAACCTGTCACTGGGTGTGGGCGAATTCGCGCAGACCGGCTGGCTGGCTTACCCACCGCTGTCAGGAATTGAGTACAGTCCGGGCGTTGGCGTCGACTACTGGATTTGGGCGCTTCAGCTCTCCGGTGTCGGTACAACCCTGACCGGTATCAACTTCTTCGTGACCATTATCAAGATGCGTGCCCCTGGCATGACCATGTTCAAGATGCCGGTATTTACCTGGGCATCTCTGTGCGCCAACATCCTGATTATTGCCTCCTTCCCAATCCTGACCGTCACCATCGCGCTGCTGACCCTGGACCGCTACCTGGGCACCCATTTCTTCACGAACGATATGGGTGGCAACATGATGATGTACATCAACCTGATTTGGGCCTGGGGTCACCCGGAAGTGTACATCCTGGTTCTGCCTGTGTTCGGTGTGTTCTCCGAAATCGCAGCAACCTTCTCGCGTAAACGTCTGTTTGGTTACACCTCTCTGGTGTGGGCAACCGTGTGTATTACCGTTCTGTCGTTCATCGTTTGGCTGCACCACTTCTTCACCATGGGTGCGGGCGCGAACGTAAACGCCTTCTTCGGTATTACCACCATGATTATCGCCATCCCGACCGGGGTGAAGATCTTCAACTGGCTGTTCACCATGTACCAGGGCCGTATCGTGTTCCACTCAGCAATGCTGTGGACCATCGGCTTCATCGTGACCTTCTCCGTAGGTGGGATGACCGGCGTACTGCTGGCGGTACCGGGTGCTGACTTCGTTCTGCACAACAGTCTGTTCCTGATTGCGCACTTCCATAACGTTATCATCGGTGGCGTGGTCTTCGGCTGCTTCGCTGGCGTAACCTACTGGTGGCCAAAAGCGTTCGGCTTCACGCTGAACGAGAAATGGGGTAAACGCGCGTTCTGGTTCTGGATCATCGGTTTCTTCGTGGCATTTATGCCGCTGTACGTGCTGGGCTTCATGGGTATGACCCGTCGTCTGAGCCAGCAGATCGATCCGCAGTTCCACCCAATGCTGATGGTTGCAGCGGGCGGTGCCGTGCTGATTGCCTGTGGTATCGCATCTCAGCTGATTCAGTTCTACGTGTCTATTCGCGACCGCGACCAGAACCGTGACCTGACCGGTGACCCATGGGGTGGCCGTACGCTGGAGTGGGCGACCTCTTCTCCACCGCCTTTCTATAACTTTGCCATCGTGCCGCAGGTTCATGAACGCGACGCATTCTGGGAAATGAAAGAAAAAGGTGAAGCGTACAAGCAACCTGCTCATTACGAAGAGATCCACATGCCGAAAAACAGCGGTGCGGGCATCGTGATTGCCGCTTTCGCAACGGTATTTGGTTTCGCAATGATCTGGCACATCTGGTGGATGGCGATTGTTGGCTTCGCTGGCATCGTAATCAGCTGGATTGTGAAGAGCTTTGACGAGGACGTGGACTACTACGTACCAGTCCGTGAAGTTGAGAAGCTGGAAAATCAGCATTTCGACGAGATTTCTAAAGCGGGGCTGAAAAATGGCAACTGATACTCTGGCGCACTCAACTGCCCACGCGCATGAGCATGCGCACCACGATACAGGACCGACCAAAGTCTTCGGTTTCTGGATCTACCTGATGAGCGACTGCATTCTGTTCTGCTGTCTGTTCGCGACCTATGCCGTTCTGGTGAACGGCACAGCGGGCGGCCCGACCGGCAAGGACATCTTTGAACTGCCGTTCGTTCTGGTTGAAACCGCACTGCTCTTATTCAGCTCCATCACCTACGGCATGGCGGCTATCGCCATGTACAAAAACAACAAGAGCCAGGTTGTGTCCTGGCTGGCGTTGACCTGGCTGTTTGGTGCTGGATTTATCGGGATGGAAATCTATGAATTCCATCACCTGATCATGGAAGGCTTCGGCCCGGATCGCAGTGGCTTCCTGTCCGCGTTCTTCGCGCTGGTCGGCACCCACGGTCTGCACGTGACCTCCGGTCTGATCTGGATGGCAGTACTGATGTTCCAGATCTCCCGTCGCGGCCTGACCAGTACTAACCGTACCCGTATCCTGTGCCTGAGCCTGTTCTGGCACTTCCTGGACGTGGTGTGGATCTGTGTGTTCTCTGTTGTCTATCTGATGGGGGCGATGTAATGAGTCATTCTAACGATCATGGCGCTTCCCACGGCAGCGTAAAAACCTACATGACAGGTTTCATCCTGTCGATCATCCTGACGGTGATCCCGTTCTGGATGGTGATGAGCGGTTCTGCGTCTAAGCCGGTTATCCTGGGTGCAATCCTGGTGACCGCGGTGATTCAGATTCTGGTGCATCTGGTTTGCTTCCTGCACATGAACACCAAGTCCGATGAAGGCTGGAACATGACCGCCTTTATCTTTACCGTGATTATCATCGCTATCCTGGTAGTCGGTTCCATCTGGATTATGTGGAACCTCAACTACAACATGATGGTTCACTAAGAGCGGCGAGTATGTTTAAGCAATACCTGCAAGTAACGAAACCAGGCATCATCTTTGGCAACCTGATCTCCGTGATCGGAGGGTTCCTGCTGGCCTCCAAAGGCAGCATTGATTACACCCTCTTTATCTACACGCTGGTCGGTGTGTCACTGGTTGTTGCGTCCGGTTGTGTATTTAACAACTACATCGACATGGATATCGACAAGAAGATGGAAAGGACCAAAAATCGGGTGCTGGTGAAAGGCCTGATCGCCCCTTCCGTCTCGCTGGTGTACGCCACCTTGCTGGGTATTGCTGGCTTTATGCTGCTGTGGTTTGGTGCTAACCCGCTGGCCTGCTGGCTGGGGGTGATGGGGTTCGTGGTGTATGTGGGCGTCTACAGCCTGTATATGAAGCGTCACTCCGTCTACGGCACGCTGATTGGTTCTCTCTCCGGCGCTGCGCCGCCGGTGATTGGCTACTGCGCGGTCACGAATGAGTTCGACAGCGGTGCGCTGATCCTGCTGGCTATCTTTAGCCTGTGGCAGATGCCGCACTCCTATGCCATCGCGATTTTCCGCTTTAAGGATTATCAGGCAGCGAACATCCCGGTTCTGCCGGTCGTGAAAGGCATCTCCGTTGCCAAGAACCACATCACGCTGTACATCATCGCCTTTGCCGTGGCAACGCTGATGCTCTCTCTGGGTGGTTACGCTGGATACAAATATCTGGCGGTAGCGGCTGCGGTGAGCGTCTGGTGGCTCGGCATGGCGCTGCGCGGTTACAAAGTGGAAGATGACAAAGTCTGGGCGCGCAAGCTGTTTGTGTTCTCGATTGTGGCCATTACTTCTCTGTCCGTGATGATGTCCGTGGACTTCATGGTGCCGGATTCACATAACCTGCTGACTTACGTCTGGTAAGCCACAACAGGTGAATAAAGGGGTGCTTCGGCACCCTTTTTTATTCACTGAATCTATTAATAACGCATGTAATATTTGTTAAATAACCCTTTATTTACCCCGCCCCTTCCCCGCACTACACTATGGCCTGCTTTTGAACTGAGGTGGTAATGAACGATTATAAAATGACGCCGGGCGAGCTACGCGCGACCTGGGGCTTAGGGACTGTCTTCTCGCTACGGATGCTTGGCATGTTTATGGTCCTGCCTGTTCTGACCACGTACGGTATGGCGCTGCAGGGGGCCAGCGAGGCGCTGATTGGCCTCGCCATTGGCATTTATGGTCTGGCGCAGGCGGTGTTCCAGATCCCGTTTGGCCTGCTCTCTGACCGGGTGGGCCGCAAGCCGCTGATTGTCGGCGGGCTGCTGGTCTTTGTGCTCGGGAGCGTTATTGCCGCCCTCTCCCACTCCATCTGGGGCATTATTCTTGGCCGCGCTCTGCAGGGCTCCGGCGCGATTGCCGCTGCGGTGATGGCGCTGCTGTCAGACTTAACCCGCGAGCAAAACCGTACCAAAGCGATGGCGTTCATCGGCGTGAGCTTTGGCGTGACGTTTGCGATTGCGATGGTGCTGGGCCCCATCATTACGCACGCATTGGGCCTGCACGCCCTGTTCTGGATGATTGCCGTGCTGGCAACCATCGGTATAGCCTTAACCCTGTGGGTGGTTCCGGACAGCAAAAACCACGTCCTCAACCGTGAGTCGGGGATGGTAAAAGGCTGCTTCAGCAAAGTGATTGTCGAGCCGCGCCTGCTTAAGCTGAATTTTGGCATTATGTGTCTGCACATTCTGCTGATGTCGACCTTTGTTGCCCTGCCCGGCCAGCTTGCCGCAGCGGGTTTCCCGGCGGCTGAGCACTGGAAAATCTATCTGGTTACGATGCTGATTTCGTTTGTCTCCGTCGTGCCGTTCATCATCTACGCCGAAGTGAAGCGCAAAATGAAGCGCGTCTTCGTGGGCTGCGTGGCAGTCCTGCTGATTGCCGAGATCGTGCTCTGGGGTGCCGGCCCGCACTTCTGGGAGCTGATTGCCGGCGTGCAGCTGTTCTTCCTGGCATTTAACCTGATGGAAGCCCTGCTGCCGTCGCTGATCAGCAAAGAGTCCCCCGCCGGTTACAAAGGCACGGCAATGGGCATTTATTCCACCAGCCAGTTTCTCGGCGTGGCGATCGGCGGCTCGCTTGGCGGCTGGGTGGACGGACTCTTTGATTCACAAACCGTGTTTCTCGCGGGGGCGCTGCTGGCGACAGTCTGGCTGCTGGTCGCCGGTACCATGAAAGAGCCGCGCTACGTGAGCAGCCTGCGCGTAGAAATTCCGGATGATGTGGAGATGAGCGATGCGCTGAAACAGCGTCTGGAAGCTAAAGACGGGGTCACAGAGGTGCTGATTGTTCCCGAAGAGCGCAGCGCTTACGTCAAAATTGACAGTAAGGTGACTAACCGTTTCGAGGTCGAGCAGGCGCTCAAGGCGTGAAAAAAAGCCCGGTTAAACCGGGCTTTTTATATTAATCGCGGAAGTTTTTAAACTGGAACGGCTGCCCCAGATCGCCGCCGCGCACCAGCGCCATCACCGACTGGAGGTCGTCGCGGGACTTACCGGTCACGCGAATCTCTTCGCCCTGGATCTGCGCCTGCACCTTCAGCTTGCTGTCTTTGATGAGCTTCACAATCTTCTTCTGCACCGCGCTCTCGATGCCCTGCTTCAACTTGGCTTCCACAAACCAGTTCTTACCGCTGTGCACAAACTCGTCCGGCACATCCAGAGACGTCCCTTCGATGCCGCGCTTTAACAGCTTGGCGCGCAGAATGTCGAGCAGCTGATTTACCTGGAAATCAGACTCGCTCAGCACCTTAATGGTCTTATTTGCGTCATTCAGCTCAAACGACGCCTCAACGCCACGAAAATCGAAACGTGACTCTACTTCGCGGGTTGCGTTCTCAACGCCGTTGCGAACTTCCTGGATATCAACTTCGGAAACAATATCGAAAGATGGCATCTTTTCTTCTCCCTTCACTTTTGTTGCGTTGCATAATACCCGCTACGAGGCATAACTCAACAGAAGCTTAGCTGTATAATTAAGCTGTAACACCTGGCGCAGTTGCAGGTGAGGAGGAACAATGAAAATTACAGTGCTCGGATGTGGAGCCCTTGGTCAGCTATGGCTGACCGCGCTGTGCAAGCACGGACATGAGGTTCAGGGCTGGCTGCGCGTGCCCCAGCCCTATTGCAGTGTAAACCTGATTGGTGAAGACGGAAGCATCTTTAACGAATCCCTCACCGCGAACGATCCTGATTTCCTGGCGCAAAGCGACCTTTTACTGGTGACGCTCAAAGCGTGGCAGGTTTCAGACGCGGTCAAGACGCTGGCCGCCCAGCTCCCCCCCACTTCGCCCATCCTGCTGCTGCATAACGGCATGGGGACCCTTGACGAGCTGAAAAGCGTTCCGCAGCCTCTGCTGATGGCGACGACCACGCACGCTGCCCGTCGCGACGGCAACATCATCGTGCATGTCGCCAGCGGAGTGACCCACATCGGGCCTGCCAGAACGCAGGATGGGGACTACAGCTATCTTGCCGATGTGTTGCAGAAGGTGCTGCCAGACGTGGCCTGGCATAACCATATTCGTCCACAACTCTGGCGCAAGCTGGCCGTAAACTGCGTGATCAATCCGCTGACGGCGCTGTGGAACTGTCCGAACGGTGAGCTGAAAAATCATCCACAGGAGGTTGCACTGCTCTGTGCGGAAGTCGCGGCGGTCGTTGAGCGGGAAGGCCTGCATACCTCGGCAGACGATTTGCGCTGTTATGTCGAGCAGGTTATTGAGAGTACGGCTGAGAACATCTCCTCGATGCTGCAGGATGTTCGGGCATTACGCCACACGGAGATCGACTATATCACCGGCTATTTGCTAAAACGCGCCCGCGCGCACGGCATCGCGGTGCCGGAAAACGCCCGTCTGTATGACCTGGTTAAACGTAAGGAGAGTGAATATGAGCGCGTCGGCACTGATCTGCCTCGCCCCTGGTAGCGAAGAGATGGAAGCGGTCACCACCATCGATCTGATGGTGCGCGGCGGCATTAACGTGACAACCGCCAGCGTCGCCAGCGACGGCAGCCTGGCGATTACCTGCTCGCGCGGCGTGAAGCTGCTCGCCGATGCCCCGCTCGTGCAGGTGGCCGACGGGGATTACGACATCATCGTCCTGCCCGGAGGCCTGAAGGGCGCGGAGTATTTTCGCGACAGCCCGCTGCTGGTTGAGACCGTGCGTCAGTTTCATTTATCCGGGCGCATTGTCGCGGCAATCTGCGCCGCCGCCGGCACGGTGCTGGTTCCCCATGACATCTTCCCCATCGGCAATATGACCGGCTTCCCAGGGCTGAAAGACACCATTCCGGAAGATCAGTGGGTGGACAAACGCGTCGTCTGGGATCCGCGCGTCAACCTGCTGACCAGCCAGGGCCCCGGCACCGCGATTGATTTTGGCTTAAAGATTATCGACCTGCTGGTCGGGCGCGAGAAGGCGTACGAAGTGGCGTCATCGCTGGTGATGCCGGCGGGGATTTATAATTACTATGAAGAGTAGTGCATAAAAAAAGCCGGGTGGCGCGAGGTAAAAGCAAAACGGCAACCAAAGGTTGCCGTTTTTAATGTTTGCGCCCTCTCCCTGTGGGAGAGGGTCGGGGTGAGGGCATCAGGGCGCACGCTACGGACGATACACCTTCACATTCGCGAAGCCCTGCTCGCGCAGATACAGCGCCTGCAGGCGACTCATCACCCCGCGCTCACACCACAGCAGGTACGTTTTGCTCTGGTCGAGGTCGCCAAACTTCGTGCTCAGCTTATAGAACGGCAGAGAAACCACTTCCACGCCATCCACCTGCAGCGGTTTGTCATCCTGCTCGTCAATGGAGCGGATATCCAGAATCGCGTCGTTCGCGCCGAAACCGCTCACGGTCTCCACTTCAACCACGTCCTGCTCGGTCTGCTGGGCAATCTCGCGAATATCAATGTTGGACGCTTCCGCCACCACTTTTTCCAGAATGCTGAAATCGAAGTTCTCTTCTTCCGCTTCGATCTTCGCCTTCACCGCTTTCACCGTTGGGCTTTTTGAGATCACGCCGCAGTATTCCGGCATGGTGCGGGCAAAATCTTCGGTGCCGATTTCGCGCGCCAGATCGATGATGTGTTCTTTATCGTGAGAGATCAGCGGACGCAGGATCAGCGTATCAGACACGTTGTCGATCAGGCGCAGGTTGGTCAGCGTCTGGCTGGAGACCTGGCCCAGCGCTTCGCCGGTGACCAGCGCCTGCACGCCGTAGCGTTCAGCCACTTTGGACGCCGCACGCACCATCATGCGCTTCAGGATGACGCCCATCTGGCCGTCGTCCACTTTCTCCAGAATCTCGCCGACCACCGGTTCGAAATTAATTGCCACGAAACGCACGCGGTGGGAGCTGCCGAAGCGGTTCCACAGGTAATGTGCCACCTGACGAACGCCTATCTCGTGCGCCGCGCCGCCCAGGTTGAAGAAGCAGTAGTGTACGCGGCAGCCGCGGCGCATCAGCATATAGCTGGAGACACCGGAGTCAAAGCCGCCGGAGATCAAGGACAGGACGTCTTCCTGGGTGCCGATCGGGAAGCCGCCGATGCCTTCATAGCGGCCTTTCACCAGCAGCAGGCGATCGTTTTCGATCTCCAGATTAACGGTTACGTCCGGGTTGGTCAGGCGCACGCGCGCCGTCTCAACGTGCTGGTTCAAACCGCCGCCGACGTAACGCTCCACTTCAATGGAGCTGAACTCGTGCTTGCCGCGACGCTTCACGCGCACGCAGAAGGTTTTGCCTTCGATCTGGTCGCGGTACTGGACCAGCGCTTTCTCGAAGATGTCGTGCATATCGCTAAACGGGACATCTTCCACTTCCAGAATATGGTGGATACCCGGAATACGGGTCAGGGCGTCGCGAATATCCTGTCGTTTGTTTTCGTCTTTGGCACGGACCTCAACGTGGTCCCAGTGGCGCACCACGGCGAGGGTTTCGTCGTAGTGCTTTAATACGTTACGAATGTTCCCGGTGAGAATTTTAATAAAGCGCAAACGCACAGATTGGCTTTTGATGGTGATTTCAGGGAACAATTTAATGATAAACTTCATGGCGGCAATGTTTCTTAGGCAAGCCTGTTGAGGCTTGTAATGGAAAAGAGTACAGCAGCCCACACCCGTGGCTGCATCCAGGCGCGCAAGTATACCACCATCGCGCCGCTCCTGTGCACATTGCGCGTTATTTGCTTATCCGCCCGAGTCCGTTACCATGTCGGGGCGAAGAATATAAGAGTCAATTCACTATGCCGAAGAAGAACGACGCACCGGCCAGTTTCGAAACTGCGCTGAGTGAACTGGAGCAAATTGTTACCCGCCTCGAGAGCGGCGATCTCCCGCTGGAAGAGGCGCTCAACGAATTCGAGCGCGGCGTCCAGCTGGCGCGCCAGGGTCAGGTTAAGCTGCAACAGGCCGAACAGCGCGTGCAGATCCTGCTGTCCGACAGCGAAGAGGCGAAAACCACGCCTTTCACACCGGACGCCGAGTAAATGGATTTTGCCAACGAGCTTCAGGCGCGTGTCATGCGCGCCAACGACGCCCTGCGCCGTTTTATTGCGCCACAGCCTTTTCAGAACACTCCACTGGTTGAAGCCATGCACTATGGCGCACTCTTGGGTGGAAAGCGCCTGCGCCCGTTCCTGGTGTACGCCACAGGCAACATGTTTGGCATCAGCGATAACACGCTGGACGCCCCGGCAGCCGCCGTTGAGTGCATCCATGCCTACTCGCTGATCCACGACGATCTCCCGGCCATGGACGACGACGACTTGCGTCGGGGTCAACCCACCTGCCATATCAAGTTTGGCGAAGCGAATGCCATTCTGGCGGGTGATGCCCTGCAGACGCTGGCGTTCTCGATTCTGAGCGACGCGCCGATGGCCGAAGTGGCTGACCGTGACCGGCTGGCAATGATTTCCGAGCTGGCCATGGCCAGCGGCGTGGCGGGCATGTGCGGCGGACAGGCTCTGGATCTTGAAGCCGAAGGACGTCAGGTTAATCTGGAACAGCTGGAGCGTATTCATCGCCATAAAACCGGGGCATTGATTCGTTCAGCCGTTCGTCTTGGCGCGCTGAGCGCGGGTGAGCAAGGGCGCAAAGCCCTGCCGATTCTGGACAGATACGCAGAAAGTATCGGTCTGGCATTCCAGGTTCAGGATGACATTCTGGATGTGGTGGGCGATACTGCAACATTGGGTAAACGTCAGGGTGCGGACCAGCAGCTTGGCAAAAGTACCTACCCCGCCCTGCTGGGTCTTGAGCAAGCCCAACGTAAAGCCCGGGATCTGATTGACGATGCCCGCCAGTCGCTGAATCAGCTGGCCGCGCAATCGCTGGATACCTCGGCACTGGAAGCGCTAGCGGACTATATAATCCAGCGTGATAAATAAACTATATATCTCGATGAGCCTTTGATGAGTTTTGATATTGCCAAATACCCGACACTGGCGTTAGTTGACTCCACCCAGGAGTTACGTCTGTTGCCGAAAGAGAGCCTGCCGAAGCTGTGCGACGAACTGCGTCGCTACCTGCTCGACAGCGTAAGCCGCTCCAGCGGCCATTTCGCCTCCGGGCTTGGCACGGTAGAGCTGACCGTGGCGCTGCACTACGTCTATAACACGCCGTTCGATCAGCTGATCTGGGACGTGGGTCACCAGGCTTATCCGCACAAAATTCTGACCGGACGTCGCGATAAAATTGGCACCATTCGACAGAAAGGCGGTCTGCACCCGTTCCCGTGGCGCGGGGAGAGCGAGTACGACGTATTGAGCGTCGGGCACTCCTCCACCTCTATTTCTGCGGGCATCGGGATTGCCGTTGCTGCCGAAAAAGAGAACAAGCAGCGCCGCACCGTCTGCGTGATTGGCGACGGCGCCATCACTGCCGGTATGGCCTTTGAGGCCATGAACCATGCGGGCGACATCAAGCCGGACATGCTGGTTGTGCTTAACGATAACGAAATGTCGATTTCCGAAAACGTTGGCGCGCTGAACAACCATCTGGCGCAGCTGCTCTCCGGCAAGCTTTACTCCTCGCTGCGTGAAGGCGGCAAGAAAGTCTTCTCCGGCGTACCGCCGATCAAAGAGCTGCTCAAGCGTACCGAAGAGCACATCAAAGGCATGGTCGTGCCGGGCACCCTGTTTGAAGAGCTGGGCTTTAACTATATCGGCCCGGTTGACGGCCATGACGTGCTGGGTCTGGTGACCACGCTCAAGAACATGCGTGACCTGAAAGGCCCGCAGTTCCTGCACATCATGACCAAAAAAGGCCGTGGCTACGAACCGGCGGAAAAAGATCCGATTACCTTCCACGCGGTACCGAAATTTGACCCGTCCAGCGGCTGTCTGCCAAAAAGCAGCGGCGGCATGCCGAGCTATTCAAAAATCTTCGGCGACTGGCTGTGCGAAACCGCCGCAAAAGACAACAAGCTGATGGCGATCACCCCGGCCATGCGCGAAGGCTCCGGCATGGTGGAGTTCTCCAGAAAATACCCTGACCAGTATTTCGACGTGGCCATTGCCGAGCAGCACGCGGTAACGTTTGCTGCGGGCCTGGCGATCGGCGGCTACAAACCGGTTGTCGCTATTTATTCCACCTTCCTGCAGCGCGCCTACGATCAGGTGATCCACGACGTGGCGATCCAGAAGCTACCGGTGCTGTTTGCTATCGATCGTGCGGGCATCGTCGGTGCCGACGGCCAGACGCACCAGGGCGCGTTTGACCTGTCGTTCCTGCGCTGCATTCCGGATATGGTGATCATGACGCCAAGCGACGAGAACGAATGTCGTCAGATGCTGTTTACCGGCTACCACTATCAGGATGGCCCAAGCGCCGTTCGCTACCCGCGCGGCAATGCGGTGGGCGTTGAGCTGCAGCCGCTGGAGAAGCTGGCGATCGGTAAAGGTCTGGTCAAACGTCGCGGTGAAAAAGTGGCGATTCTGAACTTCGGCACGCTGATGCCTGAGGCGGCGAAAGTGGCTGAAACGCTGAACGCCACCCTGGTCGATATGCGTTTTGTGAAACCGCTCGACGAATCCCTGATCCTGAGTATGGCTGAGGCGCATGACGTGCTGGTCACGCTGGAAGAGAACGCGATTATGGGCGGTGCGGGCAGCGGCGTGAACGAGGTGCTGATGGCAAACCGTAAAGCCGTTCCGGTGCTGAACCTCGGCCTGCCGGACCATTTCATCCCGCAAGGTACCCAGGACGAAGCCCGCGCGGCGATTGGCCTGGACGCTGCCGGTATCGAAGCAAAAATCCGCGCCTGGCTGGACTGATCCCTCCCCTTTTCCGCTCCTGCTATGCTTAAACGTATTGTTTAAACAGCAGGAGCGGACCGTGCAATACACAACATTAGGAAAAACAGACCTTAAGGTATCCCGGCTTTGTCTGGGATGCATGACCTTTGGCGAACCCGATCGGGGAAACCACGCCTGGACGCTGCCGGAAGAGAGCAGCCGTCCGATTATCAAACGCGCCATCGAGGGCGGCATTAACTTCTTTGACACCGCCAACAGCTATTCCGACGGCAGCAGCGAGGAGATTGTCGGCCGCGCCCTGCGTGATTTTGCCCGTCGGGAAGACATCGTGGTTGCCACCAAGGTGTACTATCCGGTGGGCGACCTGGCTCAGGGCCTTTCTCGCGCGCAGATCCTGCGTTCCATTGATGATAGCCTCAGGCGTCTGAACATGGATTACGTCGACCTGCTGCAAATTCACCGCTGGGATTACAACACGCCCATTGAGGAAACGCTGGAAGCACTCAACGACGTCGTCAAAGCCGGTAAAGCGCGCTATATCGGCGCGTCGTCTATGCATGCCTCGCAGTTTGCTCAGGCGCTGGATCTGCAGGCACAGCACGGCTGGGCGCGCTTCGTCACCATGCAGGACCACTACAATCTGATCTACCGTGAAGAAGAACGTGAGATGCTGCCGCTGTGCCATCAGGAGGGCGTGGCGGTCATCCCGTGGAGCCCGCTCGCGCGCGGCCGCCTGACCCGTCCGTGGGGAGAAACCACGGCCCGTCTGGTCTCGGATGAAGTGGGAAAAAATCTCTACGAAGGAACAGAGGCCAGCGATGCCCTGATCGCTGAACGCTTAGCCGGAATTGCCGACGATACCGGCGCAACCCGCGCCCAGGTAGCGCTGGCGTGGCTGCTGGGTAAACGCGGCGTCGCGGCGCCAATTATCGGCACATCCCGGGAAGAGCAGCTTGACGAACTGCTGAATGCAGTGGATATCACGCTGACGCCGGAGCAGGTTGCCGAGCTGGAGACGCCGTATCAGCAGCATCCGGTGGTGGGGTTTAAGTAAGCCCCATTTTTTGTAGGCCGGGTAAGGCGGAACCGCCCCCCGGCAATACAGAGCGCACAACATCACGCGAAGTGATCGTACCCTTTCCAGTCCAGCGTAACCGGCTCACCGTCTTTCACAAACTTCAGCCCTTCACTCTCCGGCATGATCTGCCCGATACAGGTGAATTTCGCGCCGAGGTGTGCTAATGCCACGTCGAGCGTTCCACGGTTGAGCTCAGGCACCGTGAAGCACAGTTCGTAGTCTTCGCCACCGGACAGCGCCCAACGCAGCGCCTGCTCAGGTTCGACATGACGAAGCAGTTCCTCTGACAGCGGGAACAGATCCAGGTCAACGCGCGCGCCGACACCGCTGGCCTTCAGAATATGGCCGAGGTCTGAGATCAGCCCGTCAGAGAGATCGATAGCCGAGCTTGCCCGCTCGCGCAGCGCCTGACCGTGCAGAATACGCGGCGTCGGGCGCAGATGGCGTTTCACCAGATACGCCGCATCGTCGGCATCCTTCACAGTTAAGCGATCCTGGAGGATCGCCAGCCCTGCCGCGCTGTCGCCCGGCGTACCGGTCACATAGATCCAGTCGCCGGGTTTTGCGCCTGAGCGCTTCAGCGCGCGGCCGAGCGGCACATAGCCGTGGATCGCCAGCGTCATCGACAGCGGTCCGGCAGTGGTATCACCGCCAATCAGCTGCATATCGTAGTAGTTAAGCTGCTCAAACAGCGCATCGCTAAAGGCTTCAAGCCAGGCTTCGTCTACCTCAGGCAGCGTCAGCGCCAGGGTTAACCACGCGGGATCGGCCCCCATCGCCGCCAGATCGCTGACGTTAACCGCCAGCGCCTTATACGCCAGATCGGCAGGATCGATATCCGGTAAAAAATGACGTCCGCACACTAAGGTGTCGGTGCTGATAGCCAGCGTCTGTTTTTCGGGAATATTGAGAAGTGCACAGTCATCGCCGATGCCGGTTTCAACATCAAGACGAGAGGTTCTGACACGGTCGAAATAACGGGCAATCAGGGAAAATTCGCCGCATGCCATACGTTATGCCTCAGCAAATAAAAGAAAAAACCGGAGCCGCACTGCCCGTCAGGCAATGCAGAACTCCGGTTTGCGGATCACTTTTTGTGGGGACGGATCGCAGGTGCTGCTTTATCAAGTACGCCGTTTACAAACTTGTGGCTGTCTTCAGCACCGAAGGTTTTCGCCAGTTCGATCGCTTCGTTAATGGCCACTTTGTACGGCACATCATCACGTTTAGACAGCTCAAACAGCGCGATACGCAACACTGCTTTTTCTACCTGACCCAGCTCTTCAAGCAGACGGGACAGGTAAGGTTTCATCAGACCATCGAGATACGCGCTATTAGTCGCCACTCCCGACAGCAGTTCACGGAAGTACAGAACGTCAACGTCTTTCACGTCCTGTTCTGACAGGAACTGGTATTCAACATCAGCGATGTCGTTCTGGGACAACTGCCAGGAGTAAAGTGCCTGGACGGCACATTCACGGGCGCGGCGACGAGCAGCAGGTTTCACGGAATTCCCCTTACAAAAAAATCAGGCCTTGATGGCTTTCAATACATTGATCATTTCAAGCGCGGTCAGTGCAGCTTCTGCACCTTTGTTACCGGCTTTGGTGCCAGCACGTTCGATGGCTTGTTCAATACTTTCGGTAGTCAGCACGCCGAACGCGACAGGAATTTCAGCATCCTGCGCAACGTGTGCCAGACCATTGCTTGCACCGCCCGCAACGTATTCGAAGTGCGCAGTGCCGCCACGAATAACGGTACCCAGCGCAATCACCGCGTCGTATTTACCGGTTTTCGCCAGCGCGCCCGCCGCCAGTGGCAGTTCGTAAGCGCCTGGAACCCAAACAACGGTAATGTTGTCATCTTTAACCTGGCCGATACGTTTCAGGGCGTCAATGGCACCTTCCAGCAGGCTGTCGTTGATGAAGTTGTTGAAACGCGCAATGGTGATGGCGACGCGAGCGTCCGGGGTAGCTACAGCAGCTTCAATAATGTTCATACTCTTCCTTTACGGGTTCATTTGGCCCCGCAGGGGGGCGGATTTTATCATAATACTTTGCGCACTGCTTCCCTATTTCGGGAGCAATTACGCTGTCGTTAAGTGGAGGCAGACATCCGGACCTACCGGACGAATCTCGCTGAATTTGAGTTGTGGTGCATCGGCCAGTTTTTCAAGGCCGGGCAGCACAAACAGGCCACGCGCGTCGTGACCTAACAGTTTAGGCGCAACGTAAACAAGCAATTCATCCACCAGTCCGGCCTGTAAGAGCGCACCGGCGAGCGTTGGCCCCGCTTCCACCCAGATACTGTTCACCTGTTGCTTGCCGAGCAGCATCATCAGCACCACGAGATCCAGATGGCCGTTATGCTCCGGCACCATGATGCTGCGCACGCCTTCCGGCCATGTGCGCGTATCGTCCTTCGTGCGGGCAATCCAGGTTTCACCCGGCTGCTGGACGATGCGGTGCTCTGGCGTCACGCGGTTCTGGCTATCAATGACAATACGCAGCGGCTGACGCAGGTTCTCCTGCGGGTACAGAGCCTGCGTATCGGCATTCAGTTCGTCCCAGCGCACGGTCATGGCCGGATCGTCAGCCAGAACGGTTTCACTGCTGGTGAGAATAGCATGGCTTTGCGCGCGCAGACGTTGCACATCGCGCCTTGCCTGTGGCGACGTGATCCACTGACTCTCGCCGTTTGACATTGCCGTACGACCGTCCAGCGAGGCGCCCAGCTTAAGCTGGATATACGGGAACCCGGTACGCATGCGCTTCAGGAAACCTTTGTTGAGCGCTTCCGCGTCCTGCATCATCAGGCCATGGCTGACGTCAATGCCTTCCTGCTGCAGGCGATACAGACCCCGTCCGGCCACCTGCGGATTCGGATCCTGCATCGATGCGACCACGCGCGAAACCCCCGCGGCAATCAACGCGTCGCAGCACGGCGGCGTACGCCCGTGATGGCTGCAGGGCTCCAGCGTAACGTAGGCCGTCGCACCGCGCGCCTTCTCGCCGGCCATGCGCAGCGCATGAACCTCAGCATGCGGTTCGCCTGCGCGATAGTGAAAGCCCTCCCCCACGATCTCGCCATCTTTAACGATAACGCACCCGACGTTCGGGTTGGGATGGGTCGTAAAACGACCGCGCTGCGCCAGCTTCATGGCTCGCGCCATGTACATCTCATCGTGCATGAGCTTAATCCTGTAAGCGGGCGATCTCTTCGCCAAACTCTTTGATATCTTCGAAGCTGCGGTAGACCGAAGCAAAGCGGATATAGGCGACCTTATCGAGCTTTTTCAGCTGCTCCATCACCAGGTTACCAATCATTTTGCTCGGCACTTCACGCTCACCCAAACCACGAAGGTAAGATTTTATGTGGTTTAACGCCATCTCCACGTCGTCCGCGCTGACGGGACGTTTTTCAAGGGCCTTCAGCATTCCGCTGCGCAGTTTCTCTTCGTTAAACGGCTCACGCACGTCGTTACTTTTTACCACGCGCGGCATGACCAGCTCTGCCACCTCAAAGGTCGTAAAACGCTCGTTGCACACCAGACACTGCCGACGACGGCGTACGGATGACCCTTCGCCCACCAGGCGAGAGTCGATGACTTTGGTATCCACAGCGGAGCAGAATGGGCAATGCATACGGTATCCCTGTTATCTGGTTAACTGATTTTCATTTTACCCTGATCTGGCCTGACAACAAAGGAAGAGCTTTTTGAGACAAAGGATCTATGTCTGACACAATGATGCTGGCTACCATTAGGACGATCCGTTATTTCAAGGAAATAAACGCAATGACAAGACGTTACCTGAAAATATTGCTGGTGGGGAGCCTCTTCACCCTTAGCGCCTGTGCACAGCAAACCGAAGTCCGCCAGTTGAAACAGAGCGTCAATACGCTCAATACGGCGATGGACAAACTGAACAAAGAAACGGTGAAAATCACCCAGCAAAACGCGCTGAATGCCAAATCCAGCAGCGGGGTTTATCTGCTGCCGGGCGCGAATACGCCTGCGCGTCTCAATAGTCAGATCGGCACGCTAAAAATGTCTCTGGTGAATGTGGCGGCGAATGCAGATGGTACTCGCGCAACATTACGCATCCAGGGAGAGTCCAACGATCCGCTTCCGGCCTTCAGCGGCACCGTCGAGTGGGGCCAGATCCAGGGCACCACGGAGAATTATCAGGAGGTGAACGTGAAGAATCAGCTCTTCACCGCCCCGGCCAGTGTTTTAGCACCAAGCGATGTGGATATTCCGCTTCAGTTAAGCGGCCTTACGCCGGAACAGTTAGGCTTTATCCGCATTCACGACATTCAACCCGCCGCGCACTAATCCCCTCCTTTTTAGCGGAGTGAAATGTCACTCCGCTAACATTTACATTTCGTATGGATTGGCAACATAAATGATTGCCGCTACAATCCCGGCCGTTTAAAGTACGCAAACGTGAACGCAATCGATTACGCGTGTGAGAGATATGTGAAACAACACATATTTTTGTGAGCAGGGATTCCTATAATAGGCACCGCAGAAACACGAAATATTTAGAAACGCAATTCGCGCATTTTTCACTCCCGGAAGGGAATTTAAATCAGTGGCATGATTATGAAAAAAACATTACTCGCAGCTGGCGCCGTGCTGGCACTGTCCTCTTCTTTCACTGTTAACGCAGCGGAAAACGACAAACCACAATACCTCTCCGACTGGTGGCACCAGAGCGTTAACGTGGTGGGCAGCTACCACACGCGTTTCGGACCACAGATTCGTAACGATACCTACCTGGAATATGAAGCATTCGCCAAGAAAGACTGGTTTGATTTCTACGGCTACATGGATGCACCGGTCTTCTTCGGTGGTAACTCTCAGGCTAAAGGTATCTGGAACCACGGTTCCCCTCTGTTCATGGAAATCGAACCACGCTTCTCCATCGACAAGCTGACCGGCACCGATCTGAGCTTCGGCCCGTTCAAAGAGTGGTACTTCGCGAACAACTACATTTACGACATGGGCCGCAACGAGTCCGGTCGTCAGAGCACCTGGTATATGGGTCTGGGTACGGACATCGACACCGGCCTGCCAATGAGCCTGTCTCTGAACGTCTATGCCAAATATCAGTGGCAGAACTATGGCGCTGAAAACCAGAACGAATGGGATGGCTATCGTTTCAAAGTGAAATACTTTGTGCCAATCACCCAGCTGTGGGGCGGTAACCTGAGCTATATCGGCTTCACCAACTTCGACTGGGGTTCAGATCTGGGCGATAAGAGCGGTTACGCAGAGAACGGTATTAAGCAGCGTACCAATGACTCCATCGCCTCCAGCCACATCCTGGCGCTGAACTATGATCACTGGCATTACTCTGTTGTGGCACGTTACTGGCACAACGGCGGCCAGTGGAACGACGACGCGAAACTGGTATGGATGAACGAACACGTCCGTTCTACCGGTTGGGGTGGTTACCTGGTTGTAGGTTACAACTTCTAATCTCGTGGTTTTTGCCGGGTGGCGGCTTCGCCTTACCCGGCCTACAAAACCTGTAGGCCCGTGCAAGCGCAGCGCCGCCGGGCAAAAAAGCCAGCTCTTAAGCTGGCTTTTTACTGCCTCACCTTGCGCAAAAAATCCGCCAAAGACCTGTCCGCACTCTCGCTAAACCGCCTTTCCGTAGTCACAATATTGAGGCATCTGTCGAGCCGGAAACAGCGATAGTCATCGCGCCGTTCACACCACGCGGCCAGCAGCCAGCGCTCTCCCCAGAAGAACAGCCCCAGCGGCTGAACCTCACGATTAGACAGCTGTCCTGCTTCATCACGGTAATGCAGCGCCAGCACCTGCTGAGCGGAAATTGCCTGATGAATCCTGTCAAAGTCGCTGCGGGAGTGGCTTTGCATGCAAAAATCCGGGGCGTAGATCCGCGTCTGCTCCGCCTTTCGACGACTTTCCTCGGGCAGAATCGCCAGCACCTTTTCCTGAGCCGACTCCAGCTCACGCGACAGCGATTCCCCACCCCAGGTTTTGAGCAGGCGAATCGCGACGATCAGCGCCTCAGATTCCTTATTTGTCAGCATCAGCGGCGGCAGGTCGAAGCCCGACATGAGGCGATATCCGCTTCCCGCCTCACCTTCCACCGGCACGCCGGAAAGCGACAGGTCGCGGATATCGCGATAGACCGTACGCTCAGACACGCCAAGCCGGTCCGCCAGATGCGCTGCCGTTGTCAGACGCCTGCCCCGCAGGATCTGCACAATCTGAAACAAACGGTCAGCGCGTCGGGTCATATCTTTGTCCGCTCTCAGGCAGGTTGATGGAGCCCGACGCGATTGCCCTCGCTGTCGGTAAACAAGGCGATAGTGCCAATGCCATGCGGCAATTCCAGCGGGCCAAACACGCACTCGCCGCCCGCAGAGGCGATGCGATCGAGCGTGGCCGCCAGATTGTCAGTATGCAGGTAAATAATAGCGCCCTGCAAAGACGGTGTAACGCCGTCAAATTTTGCCAGTGCGCCTCCGGTGGCGGGATCCTCATGCGGGAAAACTGCCAGCTCCGCACAGTCCATTTTCTCGCGACGCAGCGCAAGCTGCATCACTGGCTCATAAAATTTGATGGCGCGATCCATATCCGAGACCGGAATTTCAAACCAGTTAATAATGCTTTTCATACATCCTCCTGCCTGTTGTTTGGGTTCAGAAGGAGTCTACGACAGTGCTCCTGACAGCATACTGTCAGGAGTGTTTGTCAGGAGCAGATAAAAAAAATCCCGGTCAACCGACCGGGATTTCGATAACGCGCTAAACGTCGCCTTACGGCAGAATGGACGGCTGATCCGCCCCTTCTTTCTCGACTTTCTGCTGGAGCAGGTGCTCGCGCTTCATGCCGAGTTTCAGTGCCAGTGCGGACGCGACGTAGATAGACGACGCTGTACCGATGGTGACACCAATCAACATGGTCAGCGAGAAGCCTTCCAGTACCGGACCACCGAAGAGGAACAGCATCAGGATCACCATCAGGGTAGTACCGGAGGTGATCAAGGTACGGTGCAGCGTCTGGGTTAACGACACGTTAAAGATTTCGTACGGCGTACCGCGACGGATCTTACGGAAGTTTTCACGAATACGGTCAGATACCACGATACTGTCGTTCAGTGAGTAACCGATAACGGACATCAGAGATGCCACAATCGTCAGGTCAATCTCAATGTGGAACAGAGACAGTATGCCCATGGTGATCACCACGTCGTGCGCCAGGGCGATAACCACACCGGCCGCCAGTCGCCACTCAAAGCGGAAACCGACGTACACCAGGATGGAAATCAGCGCCACCAGCAGCGCCATCGCGCCGGTCTGCGCCAGGTCAGCACCCACGCTTGGGCCGACGAACTCAATACGCTTAACCGCTGCGTTCTGGCTGGTTGTTTCGTTAATCACGCTAACAACCTTACTACCCAGCTCCTGGCTGCCGTTGGCATCGTGCACCGGCGGCATACGTACCATGATGTCGCGGCTGCTGCCGAAGTTCTGCAGCAGCGGCTCTTCAAAGCCCGCTTTCTGCAGCGATTCGCGCATCTGGTCCATATCGACCGGTTTTTCCAGGGAGATCTCGATGACCGTACCACCGGTGAAATCGAGACCCCAGTTAAAGCCTTTCACGCCCATAATGATGATGGACAGAATCAGCAGGAAACCTGAAATGCCGAAGGCCCAGTAGTCCCAGCGCATAAAGTCCCAGACTTTACGGCCGTGGTTCAATTGTTCAACAGTATATTCCTGTGCCACAACGCACTCCTCAGATAGACAGCTTTTTGACGCGCTTGCCGCCGTACAGCAGGTTCACGATGGCACGGGTGCCGACAATAGCGGTAAACATTGACGTTGCGACACCGATACCGGTTGTAATCGCAAAGCCTTTGATCGCGCCAGTACCCACTGCATACAGGATAAGAACCTTAATCAGTGTTGTTACGTTCGCATCGAAGATAGAGCTGAACGCGCCTTTATAACCTTCATCAATCGCCTGCTGAACAGAGCGACCGTTGCTCAACTCTTCTTTGATACGTTCGTTAATCAGTACGTTGGCGTCGACCGCCACCGCAAGGGTCAGAACGATACCCGCAATACCCGGCATGGTCAGCGTCGCCCCCGGCAGCAGGGACATAATGCCGATAATCAGCACCAGGTTCGCGATCAGCGCGGAGGTCGCAATCAGACCAAACTTCTTATAGAAGAAGATCATGAAGAGGATAGAGACCACCAGACCGGCCAGACACGCTTCCAGGCCCTGCTGGATGTTTTGCATCCCCAGCGTTGGACCAATGGTACGTTCTTCAACAATCTGAATTGGCGCAATCAGCGCACCGGCACGCAGCAGCAGAGAGAGCTGACGCGCTTCGTTCGGGTTGCTAATACCGGTAATACGGAAGCTGTTACCCAGACGAGACTGGATGTTGGCGATGTTAATCACCTCTTCCTCTTTCACCAGCACCGCACGACCATTCGCATCTTTCTTACCGCTGTCTTTGTACTCCACGAACAGGGTTGCCATCGGCTTGCCGATGTTGTCCTTGGTGAAGTTAGACATGATGTTACCACCCGCGCTATCGAGCGAGATGTTAACCTGCGGCTGGTTGTATTCGTCCTGGCTCGAGGTGGAGTCGGTGATATGGTCACCGGTCAGAATCACGCGTTTGTACAGCACAACAGGCTGACCTTCGCGAGTCTGTTTCACTTCGGAATCACCCGGAATACGGCCTGCTGCGGCAGCGGACTGATCGACATTGGAATTGACCAGACGGAATTCCAGCGTGGCGGTCGCCCCCAGAATCTCTTTCGCACGCGCGGTATCCTGGATACCCGGCAGTTCAACCACGATACGGTCAGCACCCTGGCGCTGCACCAGCGGCTCAGCCACACCCAGCTGGTTTACACGGTTACGCAGAATGTTGATGTTCTGCTGAACGGCATATTCACGCGCTTCTTTCAGACGCGCATCGGTCATCACCGCGCGCAGCTGGTTGCTGCCCTGCGAGGAGATCACCAGGTCACGGTGACGTTGGGTCAGGTAATCTACAGCCTGATCGCGCTCCGCGCTGTCGCGGAACGTGATGCTCATGCCGTAGTTATCTTCTTTACGCACGGTGGTGTAAGCGATGCCTTTATCACGCAGATCGCTGCGCAGGCTGTCGATATTCTGTTCCTGCAGCTTGCCGAGCGCGGTATCCATATCCACTTCCATCAGGAAGTGAACGCCGCCACGCAGGTCAAGACCGAGTTTCATTGGCTCTGCATTCATCGCAGCCAGCCAACGCGGGGTTGCAGGGGCAAGGTTAAGCGCCACGACGTATTTATCACCCAGCACGCCCATCAGCGCTTCACGTGCGCGGAGCTGCGTGTCGGTGGTGTCGAAGCGAGCAAGAATTGCCCCCTCTTCCAGAGCCACAGACTTAGCGGTAATTTTTTCTTCTTGTAACGTTTTCTGGACCTGGATCAGCGTTTGCTCACTGGCGGCGACACCGCGCGCGCCAGTGATTTGAACAGCCGGATCCTCACCATACAGGTTGGGAAGCGCGTACAGCAGGCCGACGAGAATCACGACGACCAGCATGATGTACTTCCACAAAGGATAACGGTTTAACACGGCAGTTCCCTTTGGGAAAAGTTGGGATTACAGCGCCTTCATGGTGCCTTTCGGCAGAACGGCAGCTACGAAGTCACGTTTGATGACCACTTCAGTGGTGTCGTTCAGGGCGATAGCAATGTAGCCGTTTTCAGCCACTTTGGTTACGCGACCGACCAGACCACCGTTAGTCAGCACTTCATCGCCTTTCGCAATGGAGTTCATCAGGTTTTTGTGCTCTTTGGTGCGCTTCTGCTGTGGACGCAGGATCATGAAGTAGAAGATCAGACCGAACACAACCAGCATCAGAATCAGAGACATCGGGCTGCCCTGCGCTGGAGCACCTGTTGCCGCTACCGCATCAGAAATAAAAAAGCTCATTCAAATTCCCTCATTATTAAAATTAATCAACGTTCAACGGTGGAACATCCCGCCCCTGACGTTGGTAGAAATCGGTCACGAAGCTCTCTAATTTACCCTCTTCGATAGCCTTACGTAAACCAGCCATTAAGCGCTGATAATAACGAAGATTATGAATGGTATTGAGACGCGCGCCCAAAATCTCATTGCAACGATCGAGATGATGCAGGTACGCGCGAGAATAATTGCGACAGGTATAGCAATCGCACTCGGAATCGAGCGGGCTGGTGTCACTCTTATGCTTCGCGTTACGGATTTTCACCACGCCATCGGTAACGAACAAATGGCCGTTACGCGCGTTGCGGGTTGGCATGACGCAGTCGAACATATCAATGCCGCGGCGTACGCCTTCAACCAGATCTTCCGGTTTACCCACGCCCATCAGGTATCGTGGTTTATCCGCCGGGATTTGCGGGCAGACATGTTCCAGAATACGGTGCATGTCTTCCTTCGGCTCACCCACAGCCAAACCGCCGACAGCGTAGCCATCAAAACCTATCTCTACCAGACCTTTAACCGAGATATCGCGTAAATCTTCGTAAACGCTGCCCTGGATAATGCCGAACAGCGCATTTTTGTTCTGCAGGGAGTCAAAACGGTCACGGCTACGCTTCGCCCAGCGCAGAGACATTTCCATAGAACGCTTGGCGTAGTCCCAGTCGGCAGGATACGGCGTGCATTCGTCGAAGATCATCACGATGTCAGAGCCGAGATCATACTGAATCTCCATTGATTTTTCGGGATCGAGGAAAATCGGATCGCCGTTGATCGGGTTACGGAAGTGAACGCCCTGCTCGGTGATCTTGCGGATATCGCCCAGGCTGAAGACCTGGAAACCGCCGGAGTCGGTCAGGATAGGGCCTTTCCACTGCATGAAGTCGTGCAGGTCGCCGTGGAGCTTCATGATCTCCTGACCCGGACGCAGCCAGAGGTGGAAGGTGTTGCCGAGGATAATCTGCGCGCCAGTGGCTTCAACTTCTTCCGGCGTCATCCCTTTTACGGTGCCGTACGTACCCACAGGCATAAACGCGGGGGTTTCCACCACGCCGCGATCAAACACCAGGCGACCGCGACGCGCGCGACCGTCGGTGGTATCGAGTTCAAATTTCATTTTTTCTCCGACGTCAGAAAAACAGTCCAACGTTGTAAAACGGTGCCGCGGACTTATTCCCCGACACGCTCATTCAAAGCCTGCGGATTGTACGTGATAAACATCGCGTCACCGTAGCTAAAAAAGCGATATTTTTGTTCTACCGCAGACTTGTAGGCATTCATCGTATGCTGATAGCCCGCGAATGCGGAGACCAGCATAATCAGCGTCGATTCAGGCAGATGGAAGTTGGTCACCAGCGCGTCAATCACTTTGTACTGGTAGCCCGGGTAGATAAAGATCTGCGTATCGCCAAAGAATGGCTCAATAAGATCGTTCTTCGCTGCCTGCGCGGCGCTCTCAAGTGAGCGCACAGACGTCGTACCGACCGCCACGACGCGGCTGCCGCGCGCTTTCGCCGCCAGCACCGCGTCCACCACGTCCTGAGGCACTTCAGCATACTCAGAGTGCATGATGTGATCTTCAATGCTGTCCACGCGCACCGGCTGGAAGGTACCCGCGCCGACGTGCAGCGTCACGAACGCCATCTCAATGCCTTTCGCGCGCAGTTTTTCCAGCAGCGGCTCATCAAAGTGCAGACCTGCCGTTGGGGCCGCGACCGCGCCAGGCTTCTGGCTGTAGACGGTCTGATACAGCTCGCGGTCGGCCTCTTCGTCCGGACGCTCAATATACGGCGGCAGCGGCATGTGGCCGATGGCGTTCAGGATATCAAGCACCGTGCGCTCGTCGTTAAACTCCACTTCGAAAAGCGCGTCGTGGCGCGCGGTCATGGTCGCCTTAATGCTCTCATCATCGCCCAGCAGCAGCTCCGCGCCCGGCTTCGGGGCTTTGGAGGCGCGAATATGTGCCAGAATACGTTTATCATCGAGCATACGTTCGACCAGCACTTCAATCTTGCCGCCGCTGGCCTTACGGCCAAACAGGCGCGCCGGGATCACGCGGGTATTGTTAAAGACCAGCAGATCGCCAGGGTTGAGCTTGTCGAGCAAATCGGTGAAAGTACCGTGCGTCAGCTCGCCCGTTGGCCCATCCAGTGACAGTAAGCGACAGCTGCTGCGCTCAGGCATGGGATAGTGAGCAATCAGGGATTCAGGTAGTTCAAAGGAGAAATCGGCGACGCGCATGACGTATACTCGTGACTTAAAAACAGGCGGCATAGTCTAGTGCTCACACCCTTTTGCTGCAACAACTAGCCGCCCCCGGACAAATAAAACGCATGAATTTTCTCGCTCACCTGCATCTCGCGCACCTCGCTGACAGCTCCCTCTCGGGCAATTTGCTGGCCGATTTCGTACGCGGCAATCCCGCAGAAGACTACTCCCCTGAGGTTGTCGACGGGATTTTTATGCACCGCCGCATCGACGTGCTGACGGATAAACTGCCGGAAGTGACGGAAGCCAAAGCGTGGTTCCGCCCTGAAACGCGCCGCGTTGCGCCGATCACGCTCGACGTGATGTGGGATCACTTCCTGTCGCGCCACTGGGCACAGCTCTCGCCGGAGCTATCCCTGCCCGAATTTGTGCGCTATGCCCACCAGCAGGTGTCGATCATTCTGCCCGACTCGCCGCCGCGCTTTGTGAATCTGAATAACTATCTGTGGTCAGAACGCTGGCTGGAGCGTTATCGCGAGATGGACTTCATCCAGAACGTGCTGAACGGGATGGCAAACCGTCGCCCGCGCCTGGATGCGCTGCGGGATTCCTGGTATGACCTGGATGAACATTACGATGCGCTGGAGACCCGCTTCTGGCAGTTTTACCCGCGCATGATGGTACAGGCGAAAAACAAACAACTTTGAATACACGTCATCCTTCAAGCTGCCTCTGCGTTGGCTACGTCTGCTCACCCCGGTCACTTACTTAAGTAAGCTCCCGGGGACTCCCAGCCTTGCCGCCTTGATGCAACTTGAATGATTTTGTGTATAAAAATGACATTGATAGGTAAAAGCTGGCGGAACGATTGTCACCACCTCTTTGTCTTATCCATGAACACTCTCTATACTGGCTCGCGTTGCGTTCCAAATAACCTTAGTATCTACAGGAGAATCATATGGTTCTGGTAACTCGTCCGGCTCCGGATTTTACAGCTGCAGCAGTTCTGGGCAACGGTGAAATCGTTGAAAACTTCAACTTCAAACAGCACACCAACGGTAAAGCGACCGTTCTGTTCTTCTGGCCAATGGACTTCACTTTCGTTTGCCCGTCTGAGCTGATCGCGTTCGACAAACGTTATGAAGAATTCCAGAAGCGTGGCGTAGAAGTGGTTGGCGTCTCCTTCGACTCTGAGTTTGTACACAACGCATGGCGTAACACCCCTGTCGACAAAGGCGGCATCGGTGCGGTGAAATACGCAATGGTTGCGGACATCAAACGCGAAATCCAGCAGGCTTACGGTATCGAACATCCGGACGCTGGCGTTGCGCTGCGCGGTTCCTTCCTGATCGACGCGAACGGCATCGTTCGTCACCAGGTTGTGAACGATCTGCCGCTGGGTCGTAACATCGACGAAATGCTGCGCATGGTTGACGCGCTGCAGTTCCACGAAGAGCACGGCGAAGTGTGCCCGGCTCAGTGGGAAAAAGGTAAAGAAGGTATGGCTGCTTCCCCTGACGGCGTGGCTAAATACCTGTCTGAGAACGTATCCAGCCTGTAATCGGCACGGTTTACGAGAAAGGCCCGCTTATGCGGGCCTTTTTTTATGCCTTACGCTGCGTTTCCCGCCAGATGCGCCAGGCCATGCCCGCCAGCAGGAGCACGCCCGCAATCAGCACGCCCCACACCAGCAGGGCGTTCATCCAGCTCGCCCGATCGGCTGCAGAGGTGGCGGTCAGACGCCCCTCGCCGCCTAACGCAACGTCATCCACAATGTCGGCCTGCGGCAGGTTCGCCATAGCATAGGTCTTACGCAGGTCGGCGGGGATCAGCATATCGGGCTCCACGCTGGCAGGCTTTGCGGCGCCGTTGCCCCAGGCAAGCACGTACGGCGCTTTCCCCTGCGCGTTGAACACCAGGTCGTAGCGGTCGCGATGCCCCGTGACGCTCGGCAGGTATTCTGGCAGACGCGCATTCAGCGTCGTGATTTTCACGGCCTGCACCAGGCCCCCGCTAAGCGAAACCGGTCCGGACGTTTTTCCCTCCAGGCGATAAATCACCTCTTTTTTCAGGGGGTGCCATGCGTCTTTTTCCGTACTGCGCCACGCGATCTCCACGGGAAGGACACCATCACCGTTCAGCGAAATGCTGACAGCGCTCAGCGGCTGCGGGCGCGCCCAGCGCCACTGCGCTTCGCTTGTCGATAGCGGCTCCCCTTCTCCCTCAAGATTGATCTCTTCCGGAGCCGCCTGCGCAGGTGCACTGATTGCGTTTACGCCGGTCAACGTTATCCCCTTGCTCTGCGTACTCAGCACCACCATGAGATAGCGATTCGCCTCGGGAGATAAAACCGTATCGGTATCGATCCGATCGAGCTTAAGGCGATCCTGACCGCTGGCGACGTCCAGCAGCGGCATTTCTTCGCGCAGGGTATACCAGCGCTTAAGATCCTCGCTGTAATAGACCGACGCCGTTCCCTGCCAGGGCGATTGCGGGGTATTCCAGAGCAGCTGCAGCTGGGATATGGCCAGCTCACCCGTCGTCTGCTCCGGCAAGGTCAGCAGGTAATGTTGCCCGGCGGCGGCGGCTTTTTGCCCCTCCAGCACAATCTCAACGCCGTTTCGGGAACGGAGCAGGATCTTATCGTTGTCACCGGCGTCTGAGGCAGCTGCGAGCGGCGAGGCGTCCAGCGGAAAGAGACGCAGCGCCGTGGAGTGCGCTGTGTCCTGCGGGCGCGTTGCGGCGATCAGGCTAAAGGGAACCGGCTCGCCCGACTGGTTAAAGACGCGAACATCATGCAGATCCGCTGACGTACTCTGCTCATAGACGGCAAGCGGCAGCATCACCCGATACCACCGGGAAGGAACGGACGTGTCGAGTGAACGACCAAAGGCATAGTCCCGGGGCGATTCCGCGGGTACCTCGTCGCAGAACGCCGGGCCGGAAAGCGCCAGCAGCGCGGTACACGCTACCGCTTTCATCCATTTCATTTTTCATCTCCTGTTTTTGGCGGTAGCGGCGAGAAATAGCCCACTATCAGCACCAGTATCGCCACGCCGATAAACGCCACCGCGCGCGACAGACCGCCTCCGCCCGCGCTGTCCACCAGCATCAGCTTAACCATCACCACACCCAGCAGCGCGGCCCCGCAGAGCCACTCCTGCCGGGAAGCCTGACGGGTGGCATGGATCATGACCACCAGCGCGCTCAACATCCAGAACAGGGCAAAGCTGGTCTGGATAAGCCGCGAATCCCACAGCGATGCCATATTCCAGGCCACGTCGCCGTACCAGGCCAGGGCGCGCATCAGCGCACCGTTTAGCCACCAGAAGCCAAACGCCATGAGCGCGACGGCAGGCCACGGGCGCGCTTGCGCAAGCCACGCCGGGTAGTAGCGATCCACCGCCCGATAAAAGACCACCAGACCCAGCAACGCGAACGCGGCACCTTCCTCAAGCGGGTTCACCAGCGGCAGCCAGGTCTGACGATAGACTACGCCGTCCTGGAAATTGGTCACCACCAGCAATACCAGCAGCGCCACGACTACGGGAATCGGTGCCAGGCAGGCGTAGAGCGCAGGCCACTCCCGGAACGGCCACACGCGACGCCGTACCGCAGCAGAGAGCGCCATAATCACCCCGCCGCCTGCAGCCATCGCCAGTCCGCTACCCCAGGCCGCCATGCCCCATGGCAGAGACCGGGCAAACCAGTAAAGCTCGGCGGCCAGCGCCAGTAAAATCATCCAGCACAGCAACAGATGCAGCCCCATCGCGATGCGCGGCAGGAGTCTTTCACCGTCGCGCCGCAGCAGCATTAGCGCGGCAGGAAGCGCAACGCACCAGGCCAGGTTTGACCAGCCGGCGGAGACGATCTGCTGGTGCCAGAGCTGATAACCCACCATCAGCAACATAACCGGCCACAGCAGCCATTTGCTGGCGTCCAGCTCTCGCCACCCCAGACGAGCGGCCACCTGCCGCCAGCCCCAGGCCGACGCCGCCGTCAGCGCCAACACGCCCGCCAGAATCGGTAATTCCTTCGTCAATGCCAGCCGCGATGCGCCCAATAGCGCCACGAGCCAGAACAGCAGACCACCTGCCAGCAGCGCCCAGCTGACCGGCAGGAAGAGAGTCCGCCACAGCCAGGCCGCAGTCAGCCAGCAAAGGCTAAGGATGGCGAAGATAAGGAGCAGGCTCAGCGGCGTAACGCCGTTTGTTTGCGCCCACAGCGCGCTGCCGAGCGCCAGCACCAGCAGCGCCGTCCCGCTATAGCTCATCCGCCGCTGCTGCTGTTGCACGCCCAGCCAGAGGATACCCAGCCCCTCCAGCGCCCAGGCCATTGCCGTCCAGCGCGCCGACAGCGCCAGCGGAATGGCGAGCGTGGCAAACCCGCCGCCGATCGCCAGCGCCGCCATGACCAGCGGCCGTCCGAGGGAGGGATAGTGCCGCAGCGCGAGGTACGCGAGGGTGAGATAAAATGCGCCGTATCCCAGCGCGCTCAGCGCGGGGCCATATTCCCAGTACCGGGTCATGCCGTACTGCATCCCGAAGCCGATCAGCGGCGGGGCAAACAGCAGCACGCCGTCAACGATCTGCTTCCCTTTCTCCTGCGCCCGCAGCGACAGCGCCACGCTCAGCACGCCGAATATCAGCGTATTGGCAATCAGGAACAGCTGGCAAATCCAATAGTCTTCAGGCTGGTAGTCATTCAGCCCCCACAGGCCGCCCACGCCGAACGTGAACAGCAGCCCGAGCAGGTTCAGCTCGCGCCAGTGCTGCCAGATGCTGATAGCAAGAATGCCGATGGACAGCAGGAGGTAGAAAGAGAACAGCGCGACAAAGCTGCCGCCCCCGGTAGACAGCAGGAGCGGGGCAAGATAGCCGCCGAGACTCGCCAGCATGGCAAGGCTCAGCGCCTTCTGCAGCACCGCCAGCCCGACGCTCGCCGCGCAAATCACCACCAGCAGCGCAAAAGCCAGCGTCATCGGCAACATTTGCCAGAGCCGGAAGGCGCCAAACACCGTCAGGTAGAGCACGCCGGTCGCCCCGCCCTGGAGGATCAACGCATAGACGCGCTGCCTGTGCCGCAGTCGCCACCCGACAGCCAGCAGAACAATGGCAAACAGCGCGGTTGCCACGAGACGCAGCTCAAGCGGGAACAGGGAATGTTCGACGGTATAGCGCAGCAGGAAAGAGAGCCCGAGGAAGAGCAGTAGGATCCCCAGCTTCGCCAGCGGATTACCCTGCATGAACCAGCGCGCCAGCGACGTCAGGATACCGCCAAAGGCTGAAGGCTGTTTTGCCATTGACGCAGGAGCCTGAGCGGGTTCTGCCACCACAGCGGGAATATCGGGGCGCCAGGGGTCGACAGGTGCGGGAGCGTCTTCCACCACCGGCGCGGTCATAGCCTCCGGCGCGGCGGCCTGCACCGGTTCCGGCGCGTTCTCAGGCACGCCGCGCTGCTCAAGCGCCTCTATGCGCTGGCGCAGCCGGGCAATCTCCTGCCGCGCTGCCGTACTTCGGTTAAACCCGATAACCGCAAGCACGGGCGCAACCAGCAGCGCAAAAACCAGGAATAAACAGCCAAGGATGTAAAGCTCGTCCATGTTTCCACCTTCACCGTAAACGATCTGTTAAGATTGACACAAATCGTTGCATTTGCGCCATCTTAAAAGGTGGAAACATTAGCGCATTAGCTGCCGAACCAGATCGTCGCGGATACCGCAGGCAGCGCCAGCACGCCGTCCTGTATCGTCGCCTTACCCTCTTTGCTCTTCCACGCTGCCACCTTCAGCAGCGGTGAATCATCCAGCACCACTTCGCAAGCCTCGCCCCGGTTGATCGCCACCAGCACGCGCTGCTGGTTATAGACGCGAGCAAACACCACCACGTTATCGTGGGCGTACACCACCTGACAGCCGCCGTACCGCAGGGCGAGACTCTGCTTACGCAACTTCGCCAGGCGCTGATACAGGCTGAACAGCACCTTGTCCTGTTTCTCCGGCGCCCACGGGAAGGTTTTGCGACAGAACGGATCGTTGTTGCCGTCCAGCCCCACCTCGTCTCCGTAGTAGATGCACGGTACGCCCGGCCAGGTGAAGAGCCAGGTCACCGCCAGCGGCAGACGCGCGACATCCTTGCCGAGCAGGGATTTAAAGCGCGTGGTGTCGTGGCTATCGAGCTGGTTAAACATCCGCAGCTGCTGCTGATGCGACAGACCGGCGCGGTAGTTCTCCATCCACGCCATGCAGGTTTCAGCGTCGATATGATTCGGATCGTAGGAGATATCGGTGTTGGCGAGGAATCCCCACAGCGGGAAGGTAAAGCCGCGATAGTTCATCGCCGCATCTTCCGCATCGTTCTGCAACCACTGGCGCGCGTCGCCAAAGTGCTCGCCAAAGACGAACGCCTCCGGATGGGCCGCTTTTGCCGAGCGCGTAATCCCGGCGACGTGCTGAAGGTTATTCCGCGCCCCGCCCGCTTCGCCGAGCATATGCACTACGTCCAGACGCCAGCCGTCCATATTCCACGGCGCCTTCAGCCAGTGGCGCACGATGCTGTCTTCCCCACCGTAAATCTCGTTCACAAGCATTGGCGACTGGAAATCCAGCTTCGGCAGGCTCGGGTAGCCCAGCCAGTCCAGCGCACGCCCCTCCTCATTAAAGCTATACCAGTCGCGCTGCGGCGAATCCGGGTTATGACATGCCCCGCCCATCGACTGGTTATGCCGATCAAACCACGCATGCGAATCTCCGCTGTGGTTGAACACGCCGTCCAGAATGAGGCGCATGCCTTCGTTTTGGGTGTTCTTACGCAGGCGCAGCAGCGCCTCGTCACCGCCAAACTGCGCGTCAACGTGGCGATAATCTTCGGTATCGTATTTATGTACGCTCGGGGCTTTAAACACCGGGTTGAGATAGAGCGCCGTCACGCCCAGTTTTTTCAGGTACGGCAGCTTTTCGCTGATGCCGTCGAGATCGCCCCCGTAGAAGGTCGATCCGCCCGCCTGCGCGGTCAGCGGCTCATCCCACGCTTTTAGGATAATGTCATGGCCCGCGGCATGGTGGTAGTAGACCTTATCCTGGTCGGCAGTGCGCTTTTCGCTGCGCGCAAAACGGTCCGGGAAAATCTGGTAAAAGACCTGATCGTTAACCCACTGCGGGCCGTTATCCGGGTAATCCACAGCAAACTGCTCCAGCCGTGCGGGCGGAAAACGGCTAAACCCCTGCGGGGTAAACCACAACTGACGGTTGTTCCACAAAAGCTTGAAGCTGTAGCGGCGACGCGGCTGTCCGCTACGCAGGTCGATATTCGCCCGCCAGGCGGTGATCCCCGGCTGCGGCTGGCTGCGCAGCTTGTGCATTTTCAGCCCGGTCTCTTCGTTATCGATTTCGGCGCGGAGCGTCACGCGTTCAGGCTGATTTTCACCCGCCAGCCAGAGCGTAATCACCAGGTTGTCTTTGTTTTGCTTAACAAATGGGGCAACCGGAAGGTGCCAGGCGTTTAACATCACGAATCCCCTTTGATGAAATTGACGTCACCTTGCCACAGGGTGGTTAAGGATAGCTCACCATGATGGGATTTATTGGGGGAGGAGGACGGGGGAGGAGGTAATAATGCCCGCACGGACGGCTCCCTCTCCCTTGAGGGAGAGGGCTGGGGTGAGGGGGAAACATGCGGCTATTGGGGGAATTCCGTTCACTTCATGTTCCTTGCTACTATGTAATGCCATGGCCTGTGAACGTGCCAGGGTGGCTCAATCGCCACCACCCTGGCGACCCGGGCTCCCGGCGGTAAATCGCCGCTTCGCGGTGCCCTCAGCTTATTCCTTCAGGCTATCGGGTCGGGCATGAGCCTGCATCCCTGCAGGCCACGCCCTCTCGGCGCATCCCTGCGCCTCGCCCCGGCCTTACGGAAACGCTTCGGCGATTTACAGCCGGACCAGGACATCGCTGTAAACCATTCACTTTCCTGAAACCACATGCATCGCTTCAGGTTAAAAATTGCCTGGCAATCCCCTTCCACGGAACAAGTAATACAAATATTACTGCGCTTCCGCCAGCTGACGGTCGCGGCGGCATTTAAACACCCAGCCCACCAGCAGCAGCACGATCCACGCGCAGCCCACGTAGAGCGAAATGCGGGTGTCCGGATGGTAGCCAATCAGGCCAATGATAAACACCAGGAAGATCAGCCCCACGACGGTGGTCGCAACGCCGCCCGGTACTTTGAACTTCAGCGCTTTCGCCTCATCCGGTGACAGGCGACGGCGGAAGGCAATCTGCGACAGCAGGATCATGATCCACACCCACACCGTCGCGAAGGTTGCCAGGGAGGCAATCACCAGGAAGACGTTCTCCGGCATGATGTAGTTCAGGTAAACCGAGAACAGCAGCGCCACGGTCATCACCACGACGGTCACCCACGGCGTGCCGCGGCGTGAGGTTTTGGCGAACACCTTCGGCGCGCTGCCCTGCTCCGCCATGCCGTGCAGCATACGGCCCACGCCAAAAACGTCGCTGTTGATCGCCGAAAGCGACGCGGTCAGCACCACAAAGTTGAGAATGCTGGCCGCAAAGGCAATGCCCATATGCTGGAAGGTCAGGACAAACGGGCTACCGTTGGTGCCTACCTGGTTCCACGGGTAAATGGACATGATCACGAACAGCGTACCCACATAAAACACCAGAATACGCATCGGCACCGAGTTGATGGCGCGCGGAATGGATTTCTCCGGGTCTTTCGCTTCCCCGGCGGTGATACCGATAATCTCGATACCGCCGTAGGCGAACATCACCATCTGCAGCGACATCACCATCCCAAGCCAGCCGTTGCTGAAGAAGCCACCGTTGCTCCATAGGTTGTGGATCCCGGTCGGCTGCCCGCCGTTGCCAATCCCCCAGATGATAATCCCGAAGCCGGCCACAATCATGATGATGATGGTGGCGACCTTGAAGAAGGAGAACCAGAACTCCAGCTCGCCGAACACCTTCACGCTCATCAGGTTGACGGCGCAAATGATCAGCACCACGCTCAGCACCCAAATCCAGTGCGGCACCGCCGGGAACCAGACGCCCATGTAGATGCCAAACGCCGTCACGTCGGCAATCGCCACAATCAGGATTTCGAAGCAGTAGGTCCAGCCGGTGATAAACCCGGCCAGCGGGCCGAGGTTTTCCTGCGCGTAGCGGGAGAATGAGCTGGCGGAGGGGTTGTGAACCGACATTTCGCCGAGGGCGCGCATGATGATATACGCCGCCACGCCGCCGATGATGTACGCCAGCAGCACGCTGGGACCGGCCATTTTGATGGCATCTGCCGAGCCATAAAAAAGACCGGTGCCGATAGCCGAGCCCAGCGCCATAAAGCGGATGTGGCGCGTGCTCAATCCACGTTTAAGTTTGTTAGTGCTTTCCATTTAAATCTTGCCATTCAACACGAAAAAACAAAAAACCACGGGGCCTTAAGCCCCGTGGTTAAACAGTTTGTTGCCGTTGATTAATGGGCGTTCGATGCGACCTGACGCCCTGCGGCACGGTCCCAGATAATCGCCAGAACCAGCGCAACAACGGTAGGCATCAGCCAGGCCAGACCCTGCTCGGACAGCGGCAGACGCTGTGTCCAGGCTGGCAGAACTTCCGCGAACGCTGATGCTTTAATCCCGTCAAGGATACCAAAAATCAGGCTGATAAACATGGCTGGCGCAATAATTCGTGAGGAGTTGTTCCACCACGGGCGAGTGAAGCTCAGCACCACCAGCACGATGCACGGCGGATAAATCGCCGTCAGTACCGGAATAGAGACCTGAATCAGGTGGCTCAGACCGAGGTTGGACACCGCCATGGAGAAGATACCAAGGATAAACACCAGGGTACGGTAAGAGAGCGGCAGATACTGCGCAAAGAACTCAGCACAGGCGCAGGTCAGGCCAACCGCGGTAACCAGACAGGCCAGGAAGATGAGCGCCGCCAGCAGCATACTGCCCGCACCACCGAAGGTGTGCTGAACGTAGGCGTGCAGGATAGCCGCACCGTTGGCGTTCTGATCGACCAACATGGCGCTATCGGAGCCCAGACGGAACAGCGCCAGATACAGCAGCGTCAGCCCTACGCCAGCCATCAGACCGGCCCAGATGGTATAGCGGGTCAGCAGACGCGCTTCGGTCACACCGCGGGAACGCGCGGCGTTAACGATAACGATACCAAACACCATCGCGCCCAGCGTATCCATCGTCAGGTAGCCGTTCACGAAGCCGTTAGAAAACGCGGCGTTTTTGTAGGCGTCCATCGCGTCGCTAATCGGGCCAGCGGGCCAGACGATGGCGGCTACCGCCAGGACAATCAGCGCCACAATTTTCAGCGGAGCCAGGAAGTTACCCACGGTATCCAGCAGTTTGCCCGGATAGAGAGAAACCAGAATCACGATAGCGAAGTAGATCAGGCTGTAGATGAACAGCGGCATCGCGCCGTCACCGGTCAGGGGAGCAATCCCCACTTCGAAGGAAACGGTCGCGGTACGCGGGGTGGCAAACAGCGGCCCCACGGCCAGATAGCAGACGGTTGCCAGCAGAACGCCTGCCACTTTGCCGATCGGGGAGCTGAGGCTATCCACACCGCCACCGACTTTCGCCAGCGCGATGACGGTAAGCACCGGCAGACCCACGGCAGTAATCAGGAAACCAAACGCGGCGGTCCAGACGTGTTCACCCGCCTGTAAGCCAACCATTGGAGGGAAAATGATGTTGCCTGCGCCAACGAACAGCGCAAATGTCATAAAGCCCAGCGCGATGATGTCACGCGATTTTAAGTGATGGGTCATAAAACCTTACTGCCTGTGGATGTGGTGTTGAAAACATTGAGATTTTCGATATCCCTGACGGGACGATACAGCCGAAAATTTGCTCAATTTCAGCGGGAAATGCTCCCGTCCTGGCGTGGAGAAGAATAGTTTTTCGATTTACCACGCAAATACAGTCGGTATGACAGTATCTGGGGCGCAATTTAAACGCTTATAACGTTTAAAGGCAAGGTGGGATCGTAAAACCAGAACAATATGCCAGCATGAAAATACGCACCAGCACAATACGCTGTTTATAAGAAAAACCCATGGCTAATCATGCGAACAAAAAACAGCCAGCCGTATAAAATTCATCCGCGTTTCGCTTGACTGCAAAGCAAACGGGCCAGCGATGGCTGACCCGTGGAAAGGTAAAATGACACGCCCGCCGTCAGGCGATCTTTTTGGCAATTAATCGTTCCGGGATAACGAAGCTGAAGCGGGTTCCTTTGCCCAGGGTACTCTGAATATCGAGACGGCTTTCATGGTGGTTGACCGCGTGTTTCACAATCGCCAGCCCGAGGCCGCTTCCGCCCGTCTGGCGCGATCGCGCTTTATCCACACGGTAGAAGCGCTCGGTCAGGCGCGGAATATGTTCCGGCGCGATCCCCGGCCCGTTGTCTTCCACGCTAAACTCGGCCCCCGTTGGGGTATGGTGCCAGCGCACCACGATATCCGTCCCCTCCGGCGTATGATTCACCGCGTTATACACCAGGTTGGAAATGGCGCTGCGCAGCTCATCTTCACTGCCCAGCACCTTCAGCGTGTTGTCGACGTCAAAGGTCAGGTGATGCTTTTTGTGGCTTAACGTCTGCGCTTCACGCTCCACGACCCGCAGCATCATCGGGACATCAATGGTGTCATTCAGCGCGAGCGTTGGCGCCGCTTCAATCTTCGAGAGCGTCAGCAGCTGCTTCACCAGGCCTTCCATCCGGTGCGTTTGCTCGCGCATGGTGTGCAGCGCTTTTTCACGCGGCGCACCTTCCAGCGTTTGCTCCTGCATCATCTCCAGGTAGCCCTGCAGCACGGTCAACGGGGTTCGCAGTTCGTGGCTGACGTTGGCGAAGAAATTACGACGCGCCCCTTCCAGCTGGTGCATCTGGGTGACATCGCGCGCCACCATCAGCCACTGCTTATCGCTGTAGGGCATCACGCGGATCTCCAGATGGCGACCATTATTGAGCTTGAGATTGTGCGGACGGGTGAAATCACGCTTTTTCAGGTACAGCGTGAACTCGGGATAACGCAGAAGGTTGAGGATATTCTGTCCATTGTCATCCGGCCAGCGCAGGCCCAGCAGCTGCTGCGCCAGGCCGTTACACCAGAAGATCGTCCCTTCTTCGGTCGTCAGGATCACGGCATCCGGCAGCGACTCTGCACCGCTGCGAAAACGCTTAATCAGGCTTCCCAGCTCGCGGCGGCGCTTTTTATTACGCATCTGCATCTGATGCAGACCGTACAGCAGCGGCTCCCAGCTGCCGCTTCCCGGCGGCGGCGTCATGCTTCGGTCAACCCACAGCCACCAGGAAAGGCGCAGCAGGTTCCAGAAATGCCAGATGAGCAGCCCGGTGACCGACGCCAGCAGAAACCACGGCAGGTGTCCAAGAAAGGCCCCCAGAATGAAGGCCGGAATACAGCATAAGATCAGTTCAAAGACGAGCCTTTTCCATGACAGACGTTCCAGCACGCGTCACACTCCTGTCATTGTTCAGAAACGGGTAGAAAAACGATAACCCGTGCCGCGGACCGTCTGCACCATGCGATCGTGGCCGCTCAGTTCCAGTGCTTTTCGCAGGCGGCGGATATGTACGTCAACCGTCCGGTCTTCGACATACACGTTAGTTCCCCAGACGTTATTCAGCAACTGCTCGCGGCTGTAAACGCGCTCCGGGTGGGTCATAAAGAAGTGCAGGAGTTTAAATTCGGTAGGCCCCATGTCGAGGGGATTTTCACCGGTCATCACGCGGTGAGACGTCGGATCTAGGCTCAGCCCCTGCATTTCGATCACCTCTTCCACCGCCATCGGCGAAATACGGCGCATCACGGCTTTAATGCGGGCCACCAGCTCTTTGGGAGAGAACGGTTTGGTAATGTAATCGTCCGCGCCGGTCTCCAGACCACGCACGCGATCCTCTTCTTCTCCGCGCGCCGTGAGCATCACGACCGGTATATCGCGGGTCAGCGCTTCACGCTTCAGGTGTTTGATAAACTGCAGTCCGGAGCCGCCGGGCAACATCCAGTCCAGCAGAATCAGATCGGGCCAGGGTTCATTCAGCTGGTTCACTGCACTGTCATAATCTTCTGCTTCAACCGGCTGGAAGCCATTTTGTTCGAGCACGAAGCACACCATTTCACGAATTGGAGCTTCATCTTCTACGACCAGAATACGTCTCGCCATACTTTGCCCTGTCTTATCTTATTTACGTTACAAGTTTGTAATTCGGCGCCATTATGCGTCAGATTTATGACAGATTTATGAAAAACAGTACCACGTTAACGGGCAAACCGTTGTTTTATTACAGCGGTTATTTTCCCTTCTCTGAACGTTTATAATCCTGCTTTCTCTTTTTTGCCACGGATCAGCTATGCGCATACTTCACACCTCGGACTGGCATCTGGGTCAAAATTTTTACAGCAAAAGCCGTGCGGCTGAACATGAAGCGTTCCTGGGCTGGCTGCTGGAAACGGCCCGGGCGCACGAGGTGGACGCGATTATTGTGGCGGGTGACATCTTTGATACCGGCTCGCCGCCGAGCTATGCGCGCGAGTTGTATAACCGCTTCGTGGTGAATCTGCAGCAAACCGGCTGTCATCTGGTGATCGTCGCCGGCAACCATGATTCCGTCGCAACGCTGAATGAATCCCGCGACATCCTGGCGTTTCTCAATACCACCGTCGTCGCCAGCGCCGGGCACGGCCCACAGATCCTGAAAAAGCGCGACGGGTCGCCGGGAGCGGTGCTGTGTCCGATACCGTTTTTACGTCCGCGCGACATCGTGCAAAGCCAGGCGGGGCTGTCGGGCGCGGAAAAGCAGCAACATTTATTACAGGCCATCACCGACTATTACCACCAGCAGCACGCCGAAGCCTGTGCCCTGCGCGGTGACCAGTCGATTCCGGTGATTGCGACCGGGCACCTCACCACCGTCGGGGCCAGTAAAAGTGACGCCGTGCGTGACATCTATATCGGCACGCTGGATGCCTTTCCGGCGCAGCACTTCCCGCCCGCCGACTACATTGCGCTCGGGCACATTCACCGGGCGCAGATCGTCGGAGGCTGCGAGCACATCCGCTACTGCGGCTCCCCCCTTTCGCTCAGCTTTGACGAAACGGGCAAAGCCAAATCCGTACATCTGGTGACCTTCTCCGACGGAAAACTCAGCGCCGTCGACACGCTGGAGGTGCCCGTAACTCAACCGCTGGCCGTGCTGAAAGGCGATCTCGATGCCATCACCGCACAGCTGGAGCAGTGGCGCAGCGTCGAGCAAGATCCCCCCATCTGGCTGGACATCGAAATCACCACCGACGACTACCTGCACGATATGCAGCGAAAAATCCAGGCGCTGACCGAAGGTTTGCCGGTTGAAGTCTTGCTGGTGCGCCGCAGCCGCGAGCAGCGCGAGAAAATCCTGTTAAGCGCCCAACGCGAAACGCTCAGTGAACTGGGGGTCGAAGAGGTGTTTGAACGCAGACTCTCGCAGGAGGAAATCGACGAGGCGAAGCGCGCAAGGCTCAGCGAACTGTTCAGCCATACCCTGCATGCGCTCAATGATGAGGAAGAAAACGCGTGAAAATTTTGAGCCTGCGACTGAAAAATCTTAACTCCCTCAAGGGCGAGTGGAAAATTGATTTTACCGCTGAGCCGTTTGCCAGCAACGGGCTGTTTGCCATCACCGGCGCGACCGGGGCAGGTAAAACCACCCTGCTCGACGCCATCTGTCTGGCGCTTTATCACGAAACGCCGCGACTGCAGAAGGTCTCCCAGGCGCAAAACGACCTGATGACGCGCGACACCGCCGAGTGCCTGGCGGAAGTGGAGTTCGAGGTAAAAGGCACCGCCTACCGCGCCTTCTGGAGCCAGAACCGCGCGCGCAACCAGCCGGACGGGAACCTGCAGGCGCCGCGCGTGGAGCTGGCGCGCTGCGAAGATGGCAAAATCCTGGCCGACAAAGTGACGGATAAACTGGAGCAAACCGCCGCGCTCACCGGGCTGGACTATGGGCGCTTTACCCGCTCCATGCTGCTTTCTCAGGGGCAGTTTGCTGCCTTTCTCAACGCCAAACCGAGCGATCGCGCCGAGCTGCTGGAAGAGCTGACCGGCACCGAAATCTACGGTCAGATTTCCGCCATGGTATTTGAGAAACACAAAGCCGCCCGCAGCGTGCTTGAAAAGTGCGAGGCGCAGGCGGCGGGCGTCGTGCTATTGAGCGAAGAACAACAGCAGCAGTTACAGCAAAGTTTGCAGGCACTTACTGACGAAGAGAAAACCCTGCTGGAACAGCAGCAAAACCAACAGAAAGATTTTCAGTGGCTTACGCGCCATGATGAGCTCGTGCGCGAGCAACAGCGCGTCACCGCGATGCAGCAGCTGGCGCAACAGGCGCTGACGGACGCTGCGCCTGAACTAGCAAAACTGCAGCTTGCTCTCCCCGCCGCCCAGCTTCGCCCGCTTTGGGATCATCAGCAGGAGCAAAGCGCGCGCCTGACGCAAACGCAGCAGCGAATTATCGAAGTAAATACTCGCTTACAGGCCAGAACCGCGCTGCGTTCGCGTATCCGCAATACCGCCCTGCGTGACCACGAGCAGCGACAGGCCGAACTGTCTGCGCTGGCGCAGTGGCTGGCGGAGCACGAGCGCTATCGTCTGTTAGGCCAGGAGATTGCAGGCTGGCGCGCCCAGTTCTCGCAGCTTAACCGCGATAAAACGCAGTTAGCCTCGCTTGCTGCGCGGATAAGTGAATTACGCAACAGGCTGGCTGCGATGCCGGAAAATGCGCTGACGCTGACGGCGGATGAGGTCAGCGCGGCCATGGAACAGCAGTCCCGGTTACGCCCGCTGCGCCAGCAGCTGACGTCGCTGCATGCCCGCTATCAGCCGCTGCAAAAGCGCCTGCGCCAGAGCAGTGAAAGCGTGCAGAAGGCGCAGGCCGAACAAAGTAAGCTTAATGAAACGCTGACGCTGCGCCGCCAGCAGTACAAAGAGAAACACCAGCACTATCTCGATCTAAAAGCCCTGTGCGAAACCGAAGCAACAATTAAGAAGCTGGAGCATTACCGTTCCCAGCTTGAGGCGGGCAAACCCTGTCCGCTGTGCGGTTCCTGCGAACATCCGGCCGTTGATCAATATCAGTCGCTTGAGCTGACGGATAACCAGCGCCGCCGTGATGCCCTGGAAAAAGAGGTCGCCGCCCTTAAAGAGGAAGGCCTGCTGGTACTGGGACAGGTCAATGCCCTGACTCAGCAGATCCAGCGCGAGACAGACGACGCGCAGACGCTTTCTCAGGAAGAGCAAGCGCTCACTAAAGAGTGGGTGGCAGCCTGCACGTTCCTGAACATTACCTTGAATATTCAGGACGATATCGCGCCATGGCTGAACGAACAGGAACATTACGAGCGCCAGCTTTATCAGCTCAGTCAGCGTCTCACCCTGCAGAACCAGCTGAGCGAACAGGAAGCGCAGGAGCGGCAGTATCAGCAGCAGCTGGCGGCCACGCGGCAGGCGCTGGAAAATGCCCTGCTCGCGCTCTCACTTAACGCACCTGAAGAGGGTCAGGAAGCCGCCTGGCTTCAGGCCCGTGAAGCTGAATTCGCGCAGTGGCAGGAGAAACAAACGCAGCACGGCGTGCTTCAGGAACGTATAAACGCCCTGAAGCCACTGCTCGACGCGCTTCCGGCAACGAACAGCGAAGACGCCGAACCGGTTATTCCTGATAACTGGCGCGCCATCCACGACGAATGCGTGTCGCTGCAAAGCCAGCTTACCGCGCAACAGCAGCAGGAAGCGCTGGAGCGAGAGCGTCTGCAGCAGTCGCAGACGCAGTTCACCGCGGCGCTCTCGGCGAGCTGCTTTGCCGACCAGGACGCGTTTCTTGCCGCCCTGCTGGATGACGATGCCATTCGCCACCTCGAACAGCGAAAGCAGTCGCTGGAAAACCAGATACAGCAGGCCGCGGCGCTGTGCGGGCAAGCGAACCAACAGCTACAGTCTCATCTGGCGCAGAGGCCGCAAGGGCTCGACGCCGATGTACCCACGCTGCAAAGCCAGCTGCAGCAGCTGGCGCAACAGCTGCGCGAGAACACCACGCATCAGGGCGAGATCCGTCAGCAGCTTAAGCAGGACAGCGATAACCGGCAGCACCAGCTGGCGTTGATGCAGCAAATTGAAGAGGCCGCGCGCCAGGCGGATGACTGGGGGTACCTGAACGCGCTGATCGGCTCCAGCACCGGCGACAAGTTCCGTAAGTTCGCCCAGGGGCTGACGCTGGACAATCTTGTCTGGCTTGCTAACCAGCAGCTTAACCGTCTGCACGGGCGTTATTTATTGCAGCGTAAGGCCAGCGACGCGCTGGAGCTGGAAGTGGTGGATACGTGGCAGGCGGATGCGGTCCGCGATACCCGTACCCTCTCCGGCGGCGAGAGCTTCCTGGTCAGCCTGGCGCTGGCGCTGGCGCTTTCCGACCTGGTAAGTCATAAAACGCGGATCGATTCGCTGTTCCTGGATGAAGGGTTCGGCACGCTCGACAGTGAGACGCTGGATACGGCGCTGGATGCGCTCGACGCGCTGAACGCCACCGGGAAAACCATCGGCGTGATCAGCCACGTAGAGGCGATGAAAGAGCGTATTCCGGTGCAGATCAAAGTGAAGAAGATTAACGGGCTGGGGTATAGCAAGCTGGATAAGGTATTTGCGGTGGAATGAATGGGGGGATCGTGCGGTCTGATGCCCTCACCCTAACCCTCTCCCACAGGGAGAGGGAATAAACGTTTATTCTGGCCACAGCCACGCTGCGCCGCGCACGCCGCTGGAGTCCCCGTGCAGCGCTTTGCGGATCGGGGTTTCACACTCGCCGCCGAAGACCCACTGCTTCACCAGGTTCGGCACCGTGGCGTACAGCCGATCGACGTTGCTCATGCCGCCGCCGAGCACTATTACGTCAGGATCGAGAATATTCACCACGTGGGCCAGCGATTTCGCCAGCCGCATTTCGTAGCGGCTCAGCGCCAGCTCCGCCACCGGATCCTGCGCTTCGACCAGACGCATGATCTCATTACCCTTGAGCGGCTGGCCGCTCAGGCGATGGTAGTCGGTCGCAAAACCGGTACCGGAGATAAACGTCTCAATACAGCCCTGTTTTCCGCAGTAGCACGGGACTTCAGTGCGGTATTTGAGTTCGTCTTCATCCATCCACGGCAGCGGGTTGTGTCCCCACTCGCCCGCCGTGCCGTTACCGCCGATATGGGCACGCCCGCCAAACGCCACGCCCGCGCCGCAGCCGGTACCGATGATCACCGCAAACACGGTCTGGGCACCGGCCGCCGCGCCATCGATGGCCTCAGAGACGGCGAGGCAGTTGGCATCGTTGGCCAGACGCACTTCCCGGTTCAGGCGCGCGCTTAAATCTTTATCAAACGGCTGACCGTTGAGCCAGGTGGAGTTAGCATTTTTAACCACGCCGGTATACGGCGAGATCGACCCCGGGATCCCCATCCCGACGCTGCCGGTTTGTCCTGTGGCCTGCTCGGCCATCTCAACCAGTCTGGCAATGGTCTCGATCGTCTGGTGATAATCATCGCGCGGCGTAGGCAGACGGTGGCGGAACAGCTGTTCCCCCTGCTCGCTCAGTGCGATAACTTCTGTTTTGGTGCCGCCCAAATCAATGCCAATACGCACAAGACTCTCCTCATTATTTTGATTATCAACAGAGTAGAAGCACGCATCCCGATTAGCAATGCAAGCGATGCGACAATTCGTTATCATGCCCGCTGATTTAACGACAAGGCCGTGGAAATTATCATGCTGTGGTTCAAAAATTTGATGGTTTACCGTCTCAGCCGCGACGTTTCGCTGCGTGCAGAAGAGATGGAAAAACAGTTAGCCGCTTATACCTTTTCCCCTTGCGGTAGCCAGGATATGGCAAAAACCGGTTGGGTTCCGCCAATGGGTTCACAAAGCGATGCATTGACCCACGCCAGCAGCACGGGTCAAATCATCGTCTGCGCCCGTAAAGAAGAGAAGATTCTGCCCACGCCGGTGGTTAAGCAGGCGCTCGAGGCGAAAATTTTCAAGCTGGAAGCCGAGCAGGGCCGCAAGCTGAAAAAGACCGAAAAAGATTCGCTGAAAGACGAAGTGCTGCACTCTCTGCTGCCGCGCGCCTTCAGCCGCTTCAGCCAGACCATGATGTGGATCGACACCGTTAACGGGCTGATCATGGTGGACTGCGCCAGCGCCAAGAAAGCAGAAGATACGCTGGCCCTGCTGCGTAAGAGCATCGGCTCGTTACCGGTCGTTCCGCTGGCGCTGGAAACGCCAATTGAGTTAACGCTGACCGAATGGGTACGCAGCGGTGCTGCGGCACAGGGCTTCCAGATCCTTGATGAAGCCGAGCTGAAAGCCCTGCTGGAAGATGGCGGCGTGATCCGCGCGAAGAAGCAGGATCTGGTCAGCGACGAGATCGCCGTACACATCGAAGCGGGCAAAGTGGTCACTAAACTGGCGCTCGACTGGCAGCAGCGTATTCAGTTCGTGATGTGCGACGATGGTTCAGTGAAGCGTCTGAAGTTCTGCGACGAGCTGCGCGATCAGAACGAAGATATCGACCGGGAAGATTACGCCCAGCGTTTTGACGCGGACTTCATCCTGATGACCGGCGAGTTAGCCGCGTTGATTCAGAATCTGGTGGAAGGTCTCGGCGGCGAAGCGCAGAGATAACGGGTAAAACGTAGGCCGGGTAAGCGTTAGCGCCACCCGGCTAATTTTTTATTTCAGGTAGCGGCACAGATAAGAGGTAGGCTCAGCCACCTGCAAATGAAATTCGCTGTGGCCAGGGACGTTGAAAACTTGCCCGGCAGCGTAAACTTTCCATTCCGTTTCACCTGGCAGCAGGACGTTCAGCGCGCCGCTGACCACCGTCATCTCTTCCGCTTCCGCCGTGCCAAAGGTGTATTCCCCTTCCGCCATTACGCCAACGCTGGCGCGGCCAGTGCTGCTGCTGGTAAAACCAATGGATTTCACTTTACCGGAAAAGTATTCGTTACTCTGAAGCATGAACTGGCCCTTATATTTTTAGATAAAAATTCACTATAGGGGCCATGCTCATCACCTGTCACGCAAAATCATTACATGAGCAGTTCCGAGGCCAGGCGAGCCATCAGAACGTTGGATAACAGCACCGGCACATCCAGCGCTTTTTGTAGCAAATCACGATGATGCTGGTGGAAACCCAGGCAGTCCAGAATCAGGACATCGGCCCCTCTTTCCAGCAGTTCCTTCCCGGCAGCAATGAGTTTGGCCTCACTGTCCCAGAACGGATTGGCCAGCGCGTACAAGGGCACTTTTTCCAGCACGTGCCATTTTGCCTCCTGGTTATCCATGAGCTCCTCAATGGGGACAATCACCCCCACCTGATGACCATCCACGATGGAGGCCACCAGCGGCGGAATGATGCGCATCGGTTCCAGTAGAATCGCATTGCGCGCCATGAGCCCCTTAATGGGGGCCGTGCTCATCAGCAAAATAACGTCATAACCCTGATTATCGAGCACTTCTATTACGCCCTGCAGCGAGCGCTCGATTTTCTGGCGTGAAACATGCGCCAGTTTACCGTCACTTAATAACGTCGCCAGGGGATCCTCCCCCGCCTCGACAGCGTAGTCCTCCATGACCTCTTCCCGACTCATCTTCCCCAGCAGGCTCAGATGCGTTATCTGTTGTTCAGATATATGCTCGGTTAAGAGCGGTAACACTTCGCTTACAGGGACCACACCGATGGTGAGGATCGCCAACGTTGCCTTCATCTTTATCGCCTTCCATTACTCCAACATCGTGCACACAGGTACAGGCTCACTACGCTGCACAGTTCATTTTTTCAACAAAACAGCACCAAGCGTAGCAGGTGATCCCGACATCGAAATGTAAAGATCGCCTGCCGATACCAGAGTTACTTGTAATAACTAAATATTAACTCCTGCTTAACTTTCACGATGAGTAAAAAGTGTGATTCAGGCACGATCCTGGAGCGTTTAGGAAAACATTCAGGATATGTCGGGATCTTCGTAGCGCCGTTTCGCATCCAGCGCTTCCTGTTCAGTCTCGTGTTCACTGATCAGCGAGTCCGGTTTTGGGTGATCGGCACGCAGTTGATACCAGGTCACGGTATGACCCGTATGGCCTTTTTCAACGGTAACAATGCGCGCTTCACGCGGATAGGGAGGTCTGGTTGGCATAGCTCATCCTTTTTTTATGTCTGAGCTATAAGTATAGACGCCGCTTAGCTGGCACAAGCCAAACGCAGGGCGGTAATAATCTGAATCACAACGTCTTCGGGAGAGGCTGACGCATCCACCACATGGTGAGCCGCTTCGCGGTATAACGCATCGCGTTCCGCCAGCACTTCACTCACCTCTTCGTTCAGCGGCCTGGAGGTTAGCGCAGGGCGTTGCCCCTCTTCCGGAAAGGCTTCCAGACGCCCAACCAGGGCCGACACCGGCGCGCTGAGGTAAATCACAATCCCTTTTTCGCGCATAAACTGACGATTACACTCCGCCAGAACAATGCCACCCCCGGTCGCAATCACCGCAGACGGGGTGGTGACCGCTTTCAGCGTGGCCGTTTCGCGCGCGCGAAAGCTTTCCCATCCCTCTTGTTCAACAATCTCAGCGATGGTTTTTCCAGCCTCGGTTTGCAGCCAGTGGTCGGTATCCACAAACTGGCGATGACACACGCGTGCCAGCTCCAGGCCAACGGTGGTTTTCCCACAGCCGCGGGGGCCAACTAAAAAGATGGGTTGGGTCATAGCCAGGTGTTCCCCTTGATGCCGGATGGCTGAAGAGTGTAAAGAAATAATTGCAGAAGATGTTGCGATTACTTTACTGCAAAGCGGTACGGGATGACAACCCTGTGGAGGCCACACTGTACCACAAATTGACAATAATTATCATTACGCTGTGCGGCGCTTCACTTCCAGCAGCCATTTATCCAGTTCGGCAGCAAACTGCTGGCGATCGCGCTGTGACAGGCTATCCGGCCCACCGGTCTGCACGCCGCTGGCCCGCATCGTATCCATAAAATCGCGCATAGTGAGCTTCTCGCGAATGGTCGACGGCGAGTATCGCTCTCCGCGCGGATTGAGCGCCGCCGCCCCTTTCTCCAGGACTTCGGCAGCCAGCGGAATATCCGCCGTGATCACCAGGTCCTCCGCGCTGCACAGGCGGACAATTTCGTTATCCGCTACGTCAAACCCGGCCGGCACGCGTAAAGAGCGGATGAAGCGCGAAGGCGGTACGCGAATATTCTGGTTCGCCACCAGCGTCAGCGGCATCTGAACGCGCTCGGCGGCACGAAATAAAATCTCTTTAATCACATTCGGACACGCGTCCGCATCAACCCAAATCGCCATATTGTCTCCCCATAATAACTCTGCCGACTATTGTCGCCTGCATTTCGTTGTTAAGCTATCAATCAGAGAAAACAACGCATAATGACGGAGAATCGTGATGGACAAGAAAATCGGGTTTATCGGCTGCGGTAACATGGGCAAAGCCATCCTGGGCGGTCTGATCGCCAGCGGGCAGGTGTTGCCGGGTCAGATTTGGGTCTATACCCCGTCACCGGACAAGGTCGCCGCGTTGCGCGATCAGTACGGGATCAATGCCGCCGAAAGCGCGCAGGAAGTGGCCCAGGTTGCCGATATCGTCTTTGGCGCCGTCAAGCCGAACATCATGATCAAAGTGCTGAGCGACATCACCTCCAGCCTGAATAAAGAGACGCTGGTGGTGTCGATTGCCGCGGGCGTCACGCTCGATCAACTGGCGCGCGCGCTGGGCCACGACCGCAAAATCGTCCGTGCGATGCCAAACACCCCTTCACTGGTCAACGCTGGCATGACCTCCGTCACGCCTAACGCCCTGGTGACCTCAGAAGACGTGGCGGATGTACTGAACATTTTCCGCTGCTTCGGTGAAGCAGAAGTGATTGCCGAATCGATGATCCATCCAGTAGTCGGCGTCAGTGGTTCTGCGCCTGCGTATGTCTTCATGTTTTTAGAAGCGATGGCCGATGCCGCCGTGCTTGGCGGAATGCCGCGCGCCCAGGCGTATAAGTTCGCCGCGCAGGCCGTCATGGGCTCCGCCAAAATGGTGCTGGAGACCGGCAAACACCCGGGTGAGCTGAAAGATATGGTCTGCTCCCCTGGCGGTACCACCATCGAAGCAGTGCGGGTGCTGGAAGAACGCGGATTCCGCTCGGCCGTCATTGAGGCCATGACAAAATGCATGGAAAAATCAGAGAAGCTGAGTAAATCCTGATCGTTTCAGTCGGGCGTCAGGCGGCCACTTCGGTGCGGCTGCGCCCGGCATTTTTCGCTCTGTACAGCGCCACGTCAGCCGCCTTTAGCCATTCCCGATAATGTCCAAACTGCGGTCCCCAGGGGGCAACGCCTACGCTGATGCGCAACGCCTCTTTTGGCGCGCACGGTAGCGACAGCGTTTCCAGCCGCTCATGCACCCGGGACATCACGGCGATCGCGCTTTCCGCCGCGGTCTGCGACATAATCACCGCAAACTCATCCCCGCCAAACCGGCCGATGGCATCACCTGACCGCACCGACATCTGAAGCTGGCGCGTAATGGCAATGATCGCCTCATCCCCCACGGCGTGCCCCCAGGTATCGTTGATATTTTTAAAGTGGTCGATATCAATCAGCAAAATCGTGGCGGTGCAGTGGTCACGGCGGCAATGCTCAAATTCATTTCGCAGCAGCATTTCCCAGTGGCGTCGATTAAAGACTCCGGTCATGCCGTCGCGGGTGCTCATCATTTCCAGCCGCTGCTTGTGCTCAGCAAGCCTGACGGCGGTGCGGTGGCTGAGCCAGGCAAACAGCATGGGATAAAGCACCAGCACCGGCAGCGTTAAGCCCCACTCCACCGGGTCGGGATTAAAGACGGCCACGCGGCCGACAAGCGGCAGCGTCACCAGCGCGGAGAGCAGGGTCAACAGGATCCCCGGAATAAACAGACGACAGCCTCCGGAGCCCATCATATTCATCCCTACCATCATCACCAGCGCCGCCGTGGGTAACGCGCTCATCCCCATTACGCCGATCCAGAGCCCGGCAATGATGGCATCGATCTTAAGATTGAATACTTCCTGCTGATGAGGTGACGCGGCCCGGCAGGATAACTGCCAGGCGAAATGGGGCCAGACGAACGCCCAACCGACCAGTAAAAGCCACCAGCCTCCGGGTAAAAAATGGGTGACCAGCATTCCTGCAACCGGGAAAAACATCGCTGCCAGCCCCACGGCGCGCGCCAGCCGAACCCGCCGGGCAAACTGAATGCCGGCGCGGTGAGGGTCATCCTGAGAAAGGGTTAAATTCCACTCTTCCCGAATGCGCTTTTTGTTGTAATACGTTTCATCATTCATCATTTTTGGGAATATTCTGAAACATTTTCCCAAATTATAGAGAGGGGGTCTGCGGGGAAAGTATGAAATTTCGGGTGAGCCGCCGGAGCCGCTCACCCGTTCGAACTACACTTTTTTCTTCAGGCAGGCACTCATGAACTTGCTGCGGTCATCCCCTTTCAGAGACTGTTCGGTGGCCTTGGCATTACACTCGCGCATCTTTTGCTGCTGAGGCGTCAGGCTTTTTTCAGCTGGCTTCGAGGCGCCGTTTTTGAGGCAGTCGCTCATGTAGGTCTTGCGAGCATCGCCCTTCAGACTCTGAGACGTCGCCTGTTGATTACAGGTGGTCATACGCTGCTGCTGCGGCGTTAACGTTTTCTCTTCCGCGTTCGCCGAGGCGACCAGGAACAGGCCGGAGAGCAGAGTAACCAGTAATGTTGTTTTCATTGCACCATCCTTTTGTGAACATTCCCTGTAAGTCTGGTTCGTGACAGGAAAAAAACCACCCGGCAGATGTGATTTCCGCCGGGATTTTTATCATTTCAGACCCAGCGCCGCCTTCATGGTGTAGAACAGATCCGTTTGATCCGTCAGGCCTACCACGTTAGCCGCGTGCGGGCCGTAGGCGGCAATGCGCAGCTGGGTGCCCGTGTGCTCCATGGACTCTTCTTCAGAGTTACCGTAGCTCATCACCATGACGGCACCATCTTTGGTGTTCAGCGCCTGCGTCAAGCCAGGGGCTTTGGTATCTGGCGGAATGATCTGGCTGGCGTGCGCGTGGTCCGCGGTGACGATGACCAGGGTGTTACCGTCTTTTTTCGCGAACGCGAGCGCCTTCTGCACCGCTTCGTCCAGATCGACGGTTTCGCCAATCTGACCGCACGGATTCGCCGCATGATCCTGCTTATCGATTGACGCGCCTTCTACCTGCAGGAAGAACCCTTTTTCGCTCTTGCTCAGCAGAGAGATCGCTTTATCGGTCATCGCCGCCAGCGTTGGTACGCTGTCCGTGCGTTTCGGGTTTGGCGTACAGGTCACCGCAGGCTTATCGATATTGCCGTGATACGAGGCTTTTGGACCTTCCCAGCGCACGGGCATGTTGCCGTCGGAGAACAGCCCCAGCAGCGGCTTGTCCTGGTTCGCCTCGCTTATCGCCGCCAGAGCATTTGCGTCACTCACCAACTGATAGCCACGAGCCTGCGCCTGCTCGCGCAGCGTTTTGCCCTGCCATTCGCCCGCCGTCGCGGTTTCCGCGAAGGTTTTCGCGCCGCCGCCCAGCGTCACGTCAGGACGTGCGTTCAGCAGTTGTTCCGTAATCGAGCCTTTGCCGCCTTTTTCCAGGGCATTTGTAGGGCATTTTTCGCTGGTCACTGACGGGCCGTAGCACTTACGCGAGGTGACGTGTGCCACCAGCGCCGCAGGCGTCGCATCCTGAAGTTCAGCGGTGGAGACGTTGCCGGTCGCCAGGCCCGCCGCTTTTGCCATCTCCAGAAGGGTTTGATGATCGTGTTCGTGAATATCCACGCCCAGCGCACCATTATAGGTTTTCACGCCGGTGGACCACGCCGTGGCAGAGGCCGCGGAATCCGTTACGTAATCCGGTTTACCGGTTTTTTTATCCAGCGCGTAGTGGGTATATTGTCCGGTCAGCGGTAAGGCATCGATACCTTTAAAAAAGCCGCCCGCTCCCTCGGCATAATTTCGCGCCGCCGTGATTTCGGAATCGCCCATTCCATCGCCAATCAGCAGAATAATATTTTTTGCCGGTTTCTCATTCAGCGAAGCGCGAATAGCGGCCGTTTGATCTTCTGATAAACGGCGCGCGCCGCCAGGCTGGGTGATATCCCCTTTTGCCGCACGATTATCCAGCACGCTGGTTTGCGTCGTATCTGCATAAATGGCAGGGGTAATTAACAGGGGAAGTAATGCAATGAAAAGTGCGCTCTGTTTCAATTTATTTTCTCCATGTACAAATACATAAAAATAAAAACAGAGCGACTATAGGCATCCTGCATGACAATTCTATGACACGTCGTTACGTCCTGTGACGGTTTAGCTGCGCGGATGCCTTAACAGCTTCTTTACGTACTGGTGAAGCATCTCCGCATCCTCTACCGGTACCTGCGATTCAGGCCTGACGCTCTCCAGCGCGCCTTCCACGCTCTCAATCAACGCCTGCTGATCGGTTTTCGCCATTTGTCGCAGCAGCGCGGTGACCACAATCTCGAGCGCTTCGACCTGAGCCACCAGCTCTTTTGACTCTTCTTCCTTTTGTGCCAGCTTGACCAGCAATTCAGCAATGAGGTTTTTCATCGTGCCAGTTCCTTTTCAGTTTTGTCTGACGTTATCACTCTGAATCCCTATTGCAAAGAGAAGAAATTAATTATGGTATGCAAAATTGACACAGGAACGGAAATAAAGAGGTAGCGCCGTGAGCGAAACGTTTTTCTATAAAAAGACGCCGCATTTTGTTATATAAAAATGCGGCTACCATAAGAATATATAATACATCTACTAAAGTGTTATCTCGCCGATTTGGCCTCCGCCATTTGTCTGCGGCGTCGCAGCGCAATAGCCAGCTGGATAATATTGATTAAAACAACAATCGCTGTCGCCGCAAATACCCAACGAAAACCGGCCATTGCGGAAACGGATGCGCCAATAAGCGGACCGGCAACATTCCCCAGATACATAAATGACTGGTTATATCCAAAAATTCGCCCCGTCACCTGGTCGCTGGAATATTTGACCAGCAGGGTCTGTACCGCAGGCAACATGGCGCCGTCAGCAAAGCCGAGCAGAAATCGCAATATGCCAAGCTGAAGCGGAGAAGTGACAAACGACATCGCGAAGAAGAGCACCACCGCAAAGATCAGCGTCGCCATCAGGATGCGCGCCGTGCCGATCCTGTCCCCCAGTTTACCCAGACGCGGCGCGGAAATCAGGGCGGATACGCCCGGCACGGCGGCAATCATGCCGCTCAGAAAAGCGATATTCGTGCTCTCCGGCTCCATCGACTTGATAAACAGCGCCAGAATCGGACCGACCGAACCGTTACAGAGCTGGATCACCATGGTGGTCACAAACAGGCTAATCATCAGCCCCGGATAAGGTAACGAGGCGAAAACGGCCTTGCCGCTGAGGCGTTCAGATTTACTGATAACCGGGCGGCCCCCTTCTTTAATCAGAAAGAGCGTGACCAGAAAACTGACCACCAGCAGGATCGCGGTGATAATAAATACCGCGCGCAGCCCGACGTGGTCCGCCAGAAAGCCCCCCAGCAGCGGCCCGCCGATGACGCCGCTGATCTGTGCCGTGGAGAGCGTACTCAGCGCCCAGCCGCTACGCTCGCGCGGCACCTGAGAGGCGACCAGCGCCATGGCGTTTGGAATATACCCGGACGTCAACCCCATCACCGCCCGCAGGAAAAACAGCTGCCAGACGTTGGTGGCGAAGGCCTGCAGCAGAATAGCAATCGCCATCCCGAGCGAGGCGCGCAGCAGCATCAGTTTACGGCCTTTTCGATCTGCCAGGCTGCCCCACATCGGTGACACAATGGCGGAGACCAGAAACGTGACGCTGAACGTCAGACCGGACCACATGGAAAGCGCTCCATGCGAGGTCACCCCCAGCTGCGACACGTACAGCGGCAGGAACGGTAAAATCTGGCTGATGGCCAGCCCGGTAAAGAAGCAACCGAACCAGACCGAGATAAGATTAACTTTCCAGGATTCCATAACGAAATAGTCTTCATTTTTAGGCGAATTCGCCGACAGATTAGCAAGTTACGCGTGTCAACGTCGCACCAGAGATGCGGCCCGACAGACTTTGGTGTTTTATCTTCCCAGTCATCATATTTGTGAAATAAGTCACAATTCATCCATTTTCTGGCGGAATATTATGCTTCACCGGCAGAGGCTAAAACCGCGCATTCCCAGATGAAAATGGTTAGCATGCGCCGCGTTATACTCCGGCCCCAGGCCGTCCCCGTAGTAGCCACAGCTCGCCGCCAGCATGGCCTTCAGCCAGGGCTGCGTTGTTGTCGCCTTCCAGCCATTCAGCACCGTGACGCGTTCACCGTTCGCCAGACGAAAAGCGGCAATATCCAGCGCCTCCGCCGTGGCATGTTCACTGCGGCGCGCGTCAGGGCGGTGATAAATATTGCGGCAGGCAAAGCTGCCAAGGTGGTCGATACGCGCGAGCTCGCTGCCCGTATAGCGTTTTGTCAGCGGCCGGGCCTGCTGGCTGATAAAGAGGGCTGAGCTGAGCGCCAGCGGGCAGCTGGCAAGAAAGCTGCTGTTCAGGCCGACAGGGCCGAAGTCACGCACGCGCACGACGTTGTTAAGGGGACACGCGCCGCCGCTGTCCGCTACCGGCTGGGTGCGGATGAGATCGCGTTGGTTAGCCTGTAACAGCAGGCTCGCGCACGCCTCAGGGGTTAAACGCCGAAGCTTATACTGAGTGATTCGGCCTGGCGGATCGTCAAGCGTCAGCGGCGTGAAAGGGTTGTAGTAAGTCGGCAACCAGCGGTAACCCAGCGTTGCGATGGTCAAAATGATAAATCCGGTCAGCAGCGTTTTTCCTCTCACTCTCCCCCCTCAACATTCCCCAAAACATTATGGCAGAAGGCCGCGAAACCCGCTGGGCATCGTGGTATGTTATTGGCTTTTCGTCAGACTGGAAGAGAATGAGATGGCTAAGCAGCGCGTAGGTATTGTCTTTGGGGGAAAATCAGCGGAGCACGAAGTGTCATTGCAATCGGCTAAAAATATCGTTGATGCGATCGATAAAAGCCGTTTCGACGTAGTGCTGCTGGGCATTGATAAACAGGGCCAGTGGCACGTAAACGATGCCAGCCAGTATCTGCTCAATGCTCACGATCCGGCACACATCGCCCTGAATCCTTCGGAAGTGAGCGTCGCCACCGTACCCGGCGTCGTGAAGGGGCAGCTTATCGACGCCGGCAATGCACAGGCTCTCGCCCAGATCGACGTCGTCTTCCCTATCGTTCACGGCACACTGGGGGAAGATGGTTCCCTGCAGGGAATGCTGCGCATGGCCAACCTGCCGTTCGTCGGCTCGGACGTCCTCGGCTCTGCCGCCTGCATGGACAAAGACGTGACCAAACGCCTGCTGCGCGATGCCGGGCTGAATATTGCCCCGTTCGTTACGCTCACCCGCGCCAACCGCGACAAACACACCTTCGCGCAAATTAGCGAAGAGCTGGGTCTGCCGCTGTTTGTGAAGCCAGCAAACCAGGGCTCATCCGTGGGCGTCAGCAAAGTGACCAGCGAAGCTGAGTTCACACAAGCCGTCCGCCTGGCGTTTGAGTTCGACCATAAAGTGGTGGTTGAGCAGGGTATCAAAGGCCGTGAAATTGAGTGCGCCGTGCTGGGCAACGATTTTCCACAGGCGAGCACCTGCGGCGAAGTGGTCTTAAACAGCGACTTCTACTCGTACGACACCAAATACATTGATGATAAAGGCGCGCAGGTTGTCGTGCCTGCGGATCTCGATCCAGCTGTTAACGATAAGATCCGGGCGATCGCCATTCGCGCTTATCAGACGCTCGGCTGCTGCGGCATGGCGCGCGTGGATGTGTTCCTGACGGCGGAAAACGAGGTGGTGATCAATGAAATTAACACGCTGCCGGGGTTCACTAACATCAGCATGTATCCGAAGCTGTGGCAGGCGAGCGGCCTGAGCTACCCGGAATTGATCACCCGCCTGATCGAACTCGCGCTGGAGCGTCACGCCGCCGACAGCGCGCTTAAAAGTTCCGTAAACGGTTAATCGGCGCCCTTCGCCGACTCTGCCTCATCCGCTGTCGTCTCTTCAGGACGGCGGCGGATAATCAACCCCGCCAGCCAGAAACTGATAACCCAGGTCACCAGCCCAACGGCATAGGTTTGCCAGCCTTTTGCCTCAAACCCTAACAGGCCCACGACACCGTTAAGAATAAAGATCAGCCCGATAGCGAAGGCGTAGTAGTGCCAGTCACGGCGTAGTTTGGACGTGAGCTTCATAACAACTCCGGCAGGAAAAAAAGACATCCTCTCACAGTTTTACGACCAGGTCTGTGGCAGATACGGAAATTCTGAAACGCGACGCAATTTCACTTAAGTTAATAAATTGTGACGTGCTGCAGAAATCAACAATCCAGGAGGATTCCGGCGCGTAAATTACCACGATTCTGATATTGACAAATGCGATGACCTGTCAAACTCACCCTGTACGAAGCGTATTAACAGAGCGATTTATCCGGAGGTCATCATGGCTGACTTTACATTGTCGAAACCGATTTTTGGCGGAAAACCAAAAACCTCCACGGCGGGTAATATCGCGTATGCCCTGTTTGTCCTGTTCTGCTTCTGGGCTGGCTCGCAGCTGCTCAATATGCTGGTCCATGCGCCTGGCGTTTATGAACACCTGATGCAGGTGCAGGATAACGGACGCCCGCGAGTTGAGATTGGCTTTGGCGTCAGCACCCTGTTCGGCCTGATTCCCTTCCTCGCGGGATGTATGATTCTGGGCGTTGTGGCATTAGTGCTGCGCTTTCGCCGCCGCCGTTAAAGCCCCATACAGCGAGCCCGGCGATCGTCCACGCGTTTTGCGAACCACGCGGTGGTCAGGTTACGCGTGATCTTCGGGCTTTCCAGCTGAATACCCGGCAGGATAGCCCTCGGTAACGTTTTCCCGCTTTTCTGCTCTGCGAGCGCAAACACCTTTTTGTACAGATCCGTTTTCTCAAAGGCCAGGCTGTCGCCTTTCTCAAGCTGGCGGCGAATGTCGCTGTTGCTCAAGCCAAGCGTTGTCGATAATTTCCGTACGGCAAGCTCGGTGCTTCCCGCCTCGCTGCTGCCGTAAGCGATGAGATCGCCGTCAAGCGCCAGCTTAACGCCGCTTGCGCGGCTGACCGCACTCTGGAATGCCGCATTACGGCTGGCATACCAGCCGGCGTTAAAGTCGGCAAAGCGGTACAGCGGCTCATCGTAGTTCGCCGGGTAGTTCAACAGGTGATACGTGCCGAACCACAGTCCGCCGCGCAGGGAGAAGACCTCCTGGCGCACCGTACCGTCGATTTTCCACGGATAGCCGTCGGTGTGTTTCTCCGCGAACGCGATGCTTACCTGCATTGGGCCACCGGTATGAACCGGATTCAGTGAGCCAAACAGCTTCTGCCCCATTGGGACCATGCTGATGAAATCATCAAAGATGGCGCTAAGCTGTTTTTCGGTTTTCACCGTATCCAGCCGTTCGCTGTAGCTTTTGCCGTTCGGCGAGGTGATTTTAAGCGCGGTATGCACGAGGAACACCGGGATATGCATGGACTCCGCGCGGCGGTCGATCTCTTTCCAGGCGATTTTATTCAGCCCCGGCACAGCCGGATCTGACTGGTACATCGACTCCTGCTGTGCCACCGCCAGCACCGAACAGATGTTCTCCTCGGTCGGCGCGATCTTTTGGCTTTCAAAGGTTTTTGCCAGCGCGTCTGCCCACGCATTGCGATCTTTCACGCTGGCGGGCATTTTCTGCCGCACAACGCTCGCCACATCAACGGGCTTCTCGCCCTTTTTGAGCGGAGCGGCCCCCTTTTCGGCACAGCCTGCCAGCACAAAAGCGGCCAGAATGGTCAACGGTAATGCGCGCGGTACGGCAAAAGGCATAGCAACGTCCTGTATTAGCTAAATGTGTTGGTGACTTCCTGCAGGTCACGATCGTCCAGCTCGCGTTCAAAGCTGCGCAGACGTTTGTAGATGGACATCAGTTCCACCAGCGTGGTCCAGGAGCTGATCAGGTACTGGAATGAACTTCTGACCTGATCAAACACGTTGGTAATTTGGGTCATCAGTCCCAGGGTAATTGTCCCTGCAACAATTGACGGGAACAACAGGACTATTCCAAAAACAGTATCGGCCTGAAGATATAAAATACGAGCTATGTTGAAATACATGTAGTGGAAGTAGAGCTTAAAGTAGTTAAAACGGACGTTCTGAAATAACTCTTTTACCGTTGGTGGCGCAGCTCGTGATGGGTCATCCTCACCGTAAACGAGTTCTTTACGGTAAGCCGCTTCCACGCGCTGATTTTTAAATTGCAACCCCGGCAATTTGATCCCCACCACAGCAAGAAGCCCCGTTCCCATAAGAGACCAGACCAGTGCCGCAATAACCAAACCATAGGGTAAATGACCAACAATTGGAAGTTCAGGCACATGGGGTGAAAGTGCAATCAGAATCGGTAAAAAAGCGATAAGTTTCATCACAGCATTAAGCAAGCTGACCCCCATGTCCTCCAGCGTGGAGGCAAAACGCATGGTGTCTTCCTGTACACGCTGTGCAGCACCTTCGATGTGTCGCAGTCGTTGCCAATTTGCCATGTAATATTCGTTCATAGCTGTACGCCAACGGAAAACGTAATGGCTAACGAAGAAATTGTTCAGCACTGCTACTGTTACTGCAATCATGGCAATGCCGGTAAAACTAACGAGACTGGCATAGAGTTCACCAATCGGAACCTTATTCGGGGCGCTTAGTGCTTTTTGGATCAAATCGTAGAAGGGTGCATACCATGCATTAATTGCAACGCTCACTTCCACCATGAACCAGGTAACGAAAATGATCAGTGCAGATCCCAAAATCGACCAAAACTGCCAACGATGCGGAGAATACTTGAACCAGAAGAGTGCAAACAGCCCCACACATACCGTGTAGTAGGCATAAAATACGATAAAGCTCAGCGACCAGAAGCGCGCCGCGCTAATCGGCACCTCGTCTGTCGCCCCCGTGATGCGCGTCAGCCATGCGCCGCCGCCCGCCTGCCAGAAAATGACAGCGATCAGTGCCCAAATAAATGCCGACAGGAAAAAAGGCCCCGGCTTTGGGAAAAAAGACTTAAACATAATGCTTCCTTCTTGTTGTTATGGCTGTTGCTGTGTACAACACGTCACCACACGAAAACCTGCCCGAGCCAGCCTCCCGGCTCCGGCAAAAAGGTCAGACCCGATCGTTAATTATTAGTTCGCTTTCCAGTTTTCAAGAATTGTTTCGGTGCGTTTCACTGCGAGAGGATTCGCCGGCGCAATGAAGTTACGCCAGACGTCGTTGTGATGGTTAATCAGAATCTGTGCTTCAGCAGCCGGGCGGTTGGATGTGGTATGGGCATCTTCCGCCACGGTGATGTGATAACCCCGGCTAACGCCGTTCTTGATCGTCGCATCGACGCAGTAATCGGTGGCGCAGCCGCAGATGACAAACTCGCGAATGCCCTGCTCCCGCAGCAGCGTCTCAAGCCCGGTGTTGTAGAAGGCATCACAGGCCGTTTTGGTCACGTAAAGCGCGTCGGCAGGCTGATGGAGTTCAGGCAGTAGTGCAAACCCTGCACTCCCCTCTTCCAGCCCCCCGGCCTCGGTGTGCTGTATAAAAATCACCGTGTCGGCTGCCTGCGTAAGCTGGTTGATCAGAGAGACACACTTTTCGCGCTGATGACGAGGGGTTTCAAACACCCCGTTCTGCATATCGACAACCATAACCACACGCTTCTCAGACATACCGTTCTCCGTAAAATTGAGTGACACTGGTGCCTATCATAAGCCCGATGTCACAAAATGGGAGATGGCCCGCAAGTAAATTGTTCATATTTACCCATGGTTACGTTTTTCTCGCTATCGTTATGCAATTCGGGGCATTGCACGGTACCGATTAGTAGTATAAATACCCATTACTTTCCTCATTCACTTCATGGATGCTTTTCGTTGAAACGTTGTCTGCTCTCTTTTGCCGCGCTGTGTGCGGTGAGCTTCTCTACCGCCCAGGCAGCCCAACCGCTGACGGCTCCCGTTTTAGCTTCAGATATTGCCGATCGCTACGCGAACCTTATCTATTACGGCAGCGGCGCAACCGGAATGGCGATGGTCGTCATCGACGGAAACCAGCGCGTATTCCGCAGCTTTGGCGAAACGCGCCCGGGAAATAACATTCACCCGCAGCTGGATTCCGTCATCCGCATCGCATCCTTAACCAAGCTCATGACCAGCGAAATGCTGGTGAAACTGCTCGACCAGGGCGTGGTGAAGCTCGACGATCCGCTCAGCAAATACGCGCCGCCAGGTGCCCGCGTACCCACGTATCAGGGGACCCCGATCAGGCTTGTGAACCTTGCTACCCACACCAGTGCCCTGCCGCGTGAGCAGCCAGGCGGAGCGGCGCATCGTGACGTGTTTGTCTGGCCAACGCGCGACCAGCGCTGGAGCTATCTGAGTACCGCCACGCTGAAAGCAGCACCGGGCTCGCAGGCCTCTTATTCAAACCTGGCGTTCGACCTGCTGGCGGATGCCCTCTCAACGGCGGCTGGCAAACCCTACACGCAGCTGTTTGAAGAGCAGATCACCCGTCCGCTCGGCATGAAAGACACCACGTTTACCCCGTCCCCGGACCAGTGCCGTCGCCTGATGGTGGCGGAGAAAGGCGCCAGCCCCTGTAATAACACGCTGGCGGCCGTTGGCAGCGGCGGCGTTTACTCCACCCCTGGCGACATGATGCGCTGGATGCAGCAATTCCTTTCCTCGGATTTCTACTCGCGCAGCAGCCAGGCCGATCGTATGCAGACCCTGATTTATCAGCGTACTCAGCTGCATCGGGTCATCGGAATGGACGTACCGGGTAAAGCCGATGCGCTCGGCATGGGCTGGGTCTATATGGCACCGAAAAATGGCCGTCCGGGTATTATTCAGAAAACCGGCGGCGGCGGCGGGTTCATCACCTATATGGCGATGATCCCCCAGTCAAACGTGGGCGCGTTTGTGGTGGTGACCCGCTCCCCGCATACGCGTTTCGTCAATATGAGTGACGGTATTAATAACCTGGTGGCAGAACTGAGCGCCAATAAAGCCCAGGTGCTTACCGCGTCCAACTGATATTAATATTCCGTGGGCAAGCGGTTGATGCTGACCAGCTTGCCCCGGCTCATATTGATATAGTTTCCCTGTCGCAGGGCGGCCAGAACTTCGGCAACAACAGAACGTGAAATGCGTGTGCTTTGCTGAATATGATTCATCACACCGATTTTTGAACGCAGCGTTTCATCCCACTCGGCCATATTTAACAGCATCGCGCGGATCTGGTGATAGGAGTTATTGCCCACCAGCTGCATATCGCGTTTTTCAAGAATGTAATTTATCCAGGATAACCAGCAGAAGGCCTCTTTCCACAGGGAATACTGCTGGATCTGTTGACGGGTAGTTTCCGTGGATAAATAAAAACCGGTACAGGCCGTTTTAGCCATCACTCTGTATTCCTGAGAGTGATTAATGACCACCGTAGACAGCCCGAAAATAAAAGGTGCCGTCGCAATCCCCACCAGCAGCTCATCGGAAGGGCGATAGACCTCAATAACACCGGTTTGTAATACGATCGTGCGAGGCTCAATTGATTCGCCTGACGTAATTAATTGTTGAGGAGCACATGTAAAAGGGGTACTGGCTGCTATTAACCCCTGTTCGAGCCGGCGTAATTCAGAAAGTGGTTTCGCATTAACGTTCATGCAGACCTCAAGTCATCCGTATTTGTCGGTTCAATATTATTTTTATTGCTTCTGTAAAAAGCGGGGGAAGATAACCCCTCCCCCCGCTTTTATTCATTACCAGGTATATTTCACACCCAAGTTTGCGCCCCAGTTCTGGTCAACGTCACCGCCGCCCAGATAAGTGGCATCCGTGTAAGCGCTGAAGTTCTTCGTGAAGCTGAACTGGGTGCCCAGCCCAACACGAACAGCGGATCCTTTCACGCCGTTATCAATGCTGTCACCGTTAATATCGGCATTGTTATCGGCGTCGTCATAAACCCAGGCCAGTTTGAAGTAAGGCGTCAGAGCCTGATCGCCGCCGTAGTTGAAGGTATAACCCGTATCAACACCAAGTTCATAACGCAGGCTATCGTAAGATTGTCCATCAACGCGCATGTCATTGCTCAGACGATAGTCATCACCAGACTGGAACAGACCCGATACGGCTGCGTATGGGGTAACGTAGCCAGAGAGGTTTGGTTTCCAGTCATAGCCCAGCTTCAGCCCAAAACCAACAGCGTCGCTGGTGGTATTGCCGTCAACATACTGGCCGTTGCTCATGTTAGCGGAAAGATCGCTGTTGAAGCGGGTGTAGCTCAGGGAGCTGTCGAGGAAGAGATCGTTCGTAAACTTCGCTGACGCGTAGATCATCGCCGTCTGGCTATCCTGATCGACCTGACCGGTACGATCGCTGATATCTCCCTTCGCGAAACCTGCCGCCCCACCGACGATCCACTTCGCGTTATTACCGTCAATCTGGCTATCCAGACCCACCATAATACCGCTCACGTCCTGATCGTAGCTGATAACGCCATTGTCACCGTCGAAATTGCCGCCGAAGTAGCTCACCCACGCTCCGCCATTATCCGCCAGGCCGTGACGGCTGTTGGTCAGACGCGCACCTACGGTATCCTGCTGCAGATTCCAGATATTGGTATTGGCAGAAGGAATGCTCAGCGCCATATTGGCATAGTCGGTCAGCGCTTTCTGCTGGAGGACAACGGTGTCACCCTGCTGCTGCGCCTGGTAGGTATAGGCCCCTAAATCGGCTCTGTTTGCAGCAGTAAAGCTGGCTGCAGTATCCGCATTATTGTCATAGATGCGAACGATCTCTTTGTTTTTGTAATCAGCAACGGAACCCGCTCCGGTCGCGTCATCGATACGGACCTGATAGTTACCGGCGACGTCACCGTTCACCGCCAGATGGCCGTCAGAGTTAATGGCCACTACGCCGTAGTCATAATCAGCGCTGCGCTTATCGTTAGTGATATAGCGTGCGTTGTTCAGATCGCTGTTCAGCACGTAATCACGGCTGGCAACGTTCAGCACGCCGCCATCGGTCAGTACCATATTGTGCGTATCAACCTGACCCAGCCCCAGCGCCAGCTCTGCACCGTTATCCACGGTGATGGTGTTGGCATAGAGCTCGGCCGTTTCTTCCGTCAGCGCCGCACGGCTATCACTGTCCAGATACAGATGGTCGGTAGCCACGCCGCCGCTGTCGCCGATATTCAATGAGGACGCATTGGTCAGAGTGATGGCATCCGCCAGCAGGCCTGAGTTTTCAACGTTGACCTGAGACTGGTTGTTGACCGTCAGGGTGTCGATGTTAGACACCTTACGGGTATCCCACTCGGAGCCGTTGTCCAGCGCGATGTTAAACAGACCGCTCTGATACACCGCTTCGCCCGCAACATGTCCGTTGTCGTCATAGGTGGAGTCCGGCCAAATGCTGTTAGGGGACAGAGCGTTCCAGTCTACGTTGTTGTAGCCCTGGCCATACATCTGCGCCGTGCCGATAGCCTCGACGCTGGACTGTGCTGCGCCGACCCATTTGCTGCCGTTGGTAAGCGTCACATCCAGCTTATCGGTGCCATCCCAGCCGTTGGTGGTTGGGTTATAGATGCCGTCTTCGGTGGTATCGGTTGCCGGATCGCCGTTCGGGTAGAAGTTGTTGTCGAAGGTGCTGGAGAACAGAATATCGCCAGTAACGGTGGAATGATCGAACGTGGCGGTGGTTTGCATCGCGTTATCAGACGCGCTGGCGGCCACAATCAGCGCCGCATCGTCTGCCGCTGTCGCGCTGGTTTCACCATAGTCGCTCGGCTTCGCGGTTTGACCGTAGAATCCGCTGGTACCTAAATCGCTGTACGCACCGGAAGTCAGTACCGAATCTTTCACCAGTAGCGTGTCGGTAAAGACGTTGCTGCTGTTGGCTACGCCTTCAACGCCGTCGTATGGCGTATTATCCAGCTCCTGGTACCCCTGCGTCAGGGTAATCCCCGCGACGTGAGAATTATTCTGGATAACAATATCCGATTCCACATCCAGGGTAATCGCATTACCCAGATCGTACGTATCCAGATAGTGTCTTTCCGTATTTTCCCCATTCACGACATCATACGCATAATGCTCGTACGTATCGTTAAGGGTGGAATTATCAACGGTCAGGCTAAAACGATCGTATTGCGTATGATGGGTGCCGTCAGCATCCACGCCATCAGCACATGTGGTGGTCATACACTCAGAAGTAATCATGCCGTTAATGGTGCTATTGGAAATACTCAACGCATTCGCCCGGCCATTGATGCCATCATCCAGGTAGTACGTTGAAATAACACCATTCACGGTGGCTTTATTAATCACGGGATAAATATCACCATCATGGATGGCATCCGAGTAATCCCAGTCGGCATAACCATAATACCAGGGGGTGGACGCTGTATTATCGTATCCGAAGGTATTATATGTCGTACCGGAAATATCCTTCGCATTGGCCTGAGAAGCGATAGCCAGGGTGCAGGCTAATGCAAGTTGAGATACAACGAGTTTCTTTTTCCATGTTTGCATTGGGTCATCCCTCCTCAGGGACGTAAGCAAGTTTGTCCATCAATGAATTTGCAATATTTAATTGCGGAGGGAATTATGCAGTTTCATTTCGAAAAGGTTCAATGAATGTTTCCATTAAGTCCGTATTCAGACAAAAACACATTCAGACCACAAACCATAAGGCGTCATAAAATAAATATTATAAAAACAGAATGTTAATACACGGCTAAACCAATTAGAAAAACACACCGGAAAATAATAAATCATTTTTAATTATGCTTTCATTTCCATATAGAAATAACACGAATATTTCATTCTCCTCTCAGCGTTATACTGACCTGCATTATATATTATTTATGACAGGCAAACTCACCTGCCGCATTTCACAAAAGCAAAATGCCCACTTTAGTAAAACACCCGTCTTCAGTTTGATGTACACTAGCCCTCTTTGTTCCACAAACATCAGGCATACCATGACCGATTTAATTGCACGCCCACGCCGCCTGCGCAAGTCACCTGCACTGCGCGCTATGTTTGAAGAGACAACCCTGAGCTTAAACGATCTGGTGTTGCCGATTTTTGTTGAAGAAGAGATCGATGACTACAAGGCCATCGAAGCCATGCCGGGCGTCATGCGCATTCCGGAGAAATATCTGGCGCGTGAGATCGAACGTATCGCCAACGCGGGGATCCGCTCGGTGATGACCTTCGGCATCTCCCACCATACTGACGCGACCGGCAGCGACGCGTGGAAAGAAGATGGCCTCGTCGCCCGCATGTCACGCATCTGCAAAGAAACCGTGCCGGAAATGGTGGTGATGTCCGACACCTGCTTCTGTGAATACACCTCGCACGGCCACTGCGGCGTACTGTGCGATCACGGCGTGGATAACGATGCTACCCTGCTTAACCTCGGCAAGCAGGCTGTTGTCGCGGCCGCGGCAGGCGCAGATTTCATCGCACCTTCTGCCGCAATGGACGGACAGGTTCAGGCGATTCGTCAGGCCCTGGACGCGGCCGGTTTCACCGACACCGCCATCATGTCCTACTCCACCAAATTTGCCTCCTCCTTCTACGGCCCGTTCCGTGAAGCAGCCGGTACGGCGCTGAAAGGCGATCGTAAAACCTATCAGATGAACCCGCTGAACCGCCGCGAAGCGATTCGTGAATCCCTGCTCGATGAAGCCCAGGGCGCAGACTGCCTGATGGTAAAACCGGCTGGCGCGTACCTGGATATCCTGCGCGACATCCGCGAGCGCACCGAGCTGCCGCTGGGCGCTTATCAGGTGAGTGGTGAGTACGCGATGATCAAATTCGCCGCCCTGGCGGGTGCCATTGATGAAGAGAAAGTGATCCTGGAAAGCCTGGGGGCAATCAAACGCGCGGGCGCGGATCTGATCTTCAGCTACTTCGCGCTGGACCTGGCCGAGAAGAAAATTCTGCGTTAATCCGCTTTAGCTCCGGGTGGCGGCTTCGCCTTACCCGGCCTACGCTCTGCTCAAATCTTCACCCAACTGCAATACAACCGACATCTGCCCCTTCTACTGTCTTCGCAAGACGGCAGGAGGAGTGACCATGTTTAGCCTCGATAGCGTTCTCGACGATCTTTGGCCTCAGGCGAGGCCCGCACCCTGGCAAAAAAGTCTGTTAAAAAGACTGTTCTACGAAGACGAATTTCAGCAATTTGCCGCAGCCCACCGCCATCTGAAAGGCCTGGATATGGTGGAGCAGGTTCTGGAACACCTGGATATTCTCTGCACCGTTTCCGCCCGCGATCTCGAACAAATCCCCGAACATGGCCCGCTGGTCATCATTGCCAACCACCCGACGGGTACGCTGGACGGACTGGCGCTGCTGTATGCCGTCTCCCGCGTGCGGCGCGATGTTAAAGTCGTGACCAACCGGATGCTAACCCACCTTGAGCCCCTCAGTTCGCTGTTTATTCCGGTGGACAATATGGGCGGCAGGACGGCGAAATCGTCGCTGGTGCAGATGGAACAGCATCTGCAAAACGCGGGCGTGCTGATCTTCTTCCCGGCAGGCGAAGTGTCCCGCCCCACGCGCAAAGGCATTCGCGATAAAAAATGGCACTCCGGCTTTATCAAACTTGCCGGCAAGCTGCGCGCCCCGCTGCTGCCGGTGCATATTCAGGCGCATAACAGCCTGCTCTTTTATGCCAGCACGCTGGTCTCCCCGACGCTGTCGATGCTGCTGCTGATGCAGCAGATGTTCCGCCGCCGCCACAGCCAGCTGCCGATCAAAATCGGCCAGCAGATTGCGTGGCATCACTGGCACAGCGCTACCCTTTCGTCGCGTGAGATGGCCGAGCAGTGCCGTCAGCACGTGATGCGTCTTGGCAAGGGAGTGCCCGGCGTCTTTAAAACCCAGTGCGCCATTGCCCGTCCGGAAGACCGGGCCACCCTGAAACGCGCGCTGACACAGGCCGAATGTCTGGGCAAAACCAGCGACGGTAAAACCATCTATCTTTGGCAGCGAAACGGTCAGGAAGACGCCCCGCTGCTGCGCGAGCTGGGCCGCCTGCGCGAGATTGCCTTTCGCGCGGTGGAGGAAGGGAGCGGCAAACGTCGGGACACCGACAGCTACGACGATGATTATCTGCACCTGATCCTGTGGGATGAGGAGGATCTGGAGATCGTCGGGGCGTATCGCTTTATGCCGACGGCCATGCAGATCGAAAAGCGCGGCGTTGAGGGATTGTACAGCTATAGCCTGTTTCACTACGACGACAAAATGCAGGACGTGCTGGAGCACGGCATTGAGCTGGGGCGCAGCTTTATTCAGCCGCGCTACTGGGGGCGCCGTGGCCTGGACTATTTATGGTCCGGCATTGGGGCGTATCTGGCGCGTTATCCGCACTACCGCTACCTGTTTGGCCCGGTCTCGATTTCCGGTGGCTTACCGCCTGCCGCGCGGGATCTGCTGGTCGCCTTTTACCGCCTGTGGTTCCCGGCGACGCATCCGCTCGCCGCCTCGCGCCAGCCGTATCCCGCCTCCCTGCCGGACGTGCTGGCGCAGTTTGGCGGCGTGGATTACGTGGACGATCTGACGAAGCTGAAATCCCTGCTCGGCAATCTTGGCTGCGGCATTCCGCCGCTCTACAAGCAATATTCCGAGCTGTGCGAGCCCGGCGGCGTGCAGTTTATTGATTTTGGCAGCGACCCGGCGTTCAACAACTGCGTTGACGGGCTGGTGCTGGTGGATTTGTGTTACCTGAAGGCGAACCGCTATCAGCGGTATATTGAGGCGCACCTTTAAATGTGCAGTATTTTGTAGGCCGGGTAAGGCGTAGCCGCCACCCGGCAATTGTGCACCGTTTTCGCCGGGTGGCGCTGCGCTTACCCGGCCTACGGGAGCGACGGGTTAAGGACGATAAAACGGCTTATCGCCCAAAATCGTCGCCCGCTGCATAATCCGGCGCTGCGGCAGATAGTCCGCATTGGCATAATGCTGCGTTACGCGGTTATCCCAGATCGCCAGATCGTTCTCCTGCCAGCGCCAGCGCACCTGGAACTCCGGTTTGGTGATATGCGCAAACAGGAAACCTAACAGCGCCTCACTCTCTTTTTCCGTCACGTCCACGATGCGCGTGGTGAACCCTTCGTTCACAAACAGCGCCTGTTTGCCCGTCACCGGATGGGTCCGCACCACCGGGTGCAGCAGCGGAGGATGTTTCGCCACAGCCTCCTGCCAGCGCTGATGTTCCTCTTCCGTTTTACGGTACTTGTACTCCGGGAATGATTTCTTGAAATCATGCTCCGCCCGCAGCCCGCTCAGCAGCGTCCGGAGCGGCGCGGAGAGCGCCTCATACGCCGCAATCCCGCTGGCCCACAGCGTATCGCCCCCCGTCTCCGGCAGCCGTTTCGCCGCCAGAATCGCCCCCGCAGGCGGCGTGTCGATAAAGGTCACATCGGTATGCCAGTTATCATTATCCGGCGGGTTATCATTGTGGGTGTCGAGGACGATAATCTCTTCCACCCCTTCCGCATGCGGATAGACCGGGTGGATATGCAGATCGCCAAAGCGCAGGGCCAGCGCGCGCTGCTGCTGCGGGGTGATTGCCTGCTCGCGCAGAAACACCACCTGATGGCGCAGCACCGCATGGTACAGCTGCTCAAACTGGTTATCGCTCAGCGGACGGGTCACATCCAGGCCCGACACCTGTGCACCAATGTACGGCCCCAGCGGGGTGATGGTCAGACGTTCACTCATTGTATTTCTCCATGCCAGGGCGTCAGACGACGCTGTAACGCGCGCAGCCCCAGTTCTAATCCGAAGGCGATCGCGGCGATCACCGCGATCCCTGCCAGCACCACGTCAGTCGCCAGGAACTCTCCCGCCGACTGCACCATAAACCCAAGGCCGCGCGTGGCCGCAATGAGCTCCGCCGCCACCAGCGTGGACCAGCCCACGCCAAGGCCGATGCGAAGCCCGGTTAAAATCTCCGGCAGTGCGCCCGGTAAAATCACGAACAGCAGCACCTGCGTACGGCTGGCTCCCAGCGACTGCGCCGCGCGGATCCGCACCTGCTGGGCACTCTTCACGCCCGCCAGCGCCGACATGGCAACCGGGGCGAAAATCGCCAGATAGATCAGCAGGATTTTTGACGTTTCACCGATGCCGAACCAAATCACCATCAGCGGCAGATAGGCCAGCGGCGGGACCGGGCGGTAAAGCTCAATCAGCGGGTCGAGGATGCCGCGCACCGTCGGGCTCAGCCCCATCGCAATCCCCACGGGAATGCCGATAATCACCGCCGCCAGCAGCGCCACCAGAATACGCGCCAGGCTGGCACCTAAGTGCTGCCAGAGCGTGGCATCCATAAAGCCCTGCGGCCCGGCGATGGTAATGAGTTTGGCCAGCACCTGTCCCGGCGGCGGCAGAAACAGCGGGCTGACCCACTGCAGGGCAGCAACTGCCCACCACACCGCCAGCAGTACCAGCAGCGTGCCGACGCTCAACGTGATTTGACGTGAGAAAGGCCAGCGCAGCGCCAGACGCGTGCGGCGCGTTTTTTCACTGAAGACGATGCTCATGAGAAGGCCTCCCGCTGTTCAAACACGCGGCTTAAAACGTACTCACGCTGTTCGATAAACAGCGGATCGGATTTGATGCTGCGCACGGGTTCCCCCGCGACGTAGCGGCGGGCGAAATCCAGCGGCAAGCGCTCCAGCACACGGCCCGGTCCCGGCGAGAGCAGCACCAGCTCGGTGGCCATAAATACCGCCTCTTCGATATCGTGGGTAATCAACAGCACCTGCTTGCCCGTCTCATGCCAAAGGCGCAACAGCAGGGTTTGCATCTGCTCGCGGGTGAAGGCGTCGAGCGCCCCGAACGGCTCGTCCAGCAGCAACAGCTGCGGATTCGCTGCCAGCGCGCGGGCAATCCCGACACGCTGTCGCTGGCCGCCGGAAAGCTGCCAGATATAGCGTTTTTCCGCGCCTTCCAGCCCCACTTTTTTCAGCATCGCCCGCGCCGTTTCCAGCCGCTGTTCACGATTGATGCCCGCAAGCTGCAGCCCAAACGCCACGTTTTCCTGCACGTTGCGCCATGGGAGCAGGCCTTCATTCTGGAAGACCACGCCGCGCTCTGCGCCGGGGCCTTCCACCTTTTTGCCTTCCAGTTGAATGGAGCCATGCTGATAAGGGACAAACCCGGCGATCAGATTCAGCAGCGTGGTTTTTCCGCATCCGGACGGACCCAGCACCACCAGCAGTTCACCGCTGTCCAGCGTCAGGTTGATCTCCTCCAGCGCGGGTTTGCCACCGTAATCAGCAGACAGATTTGTAATATTCAGCATGGCGGACTCCTTATTTCACAAAACGATCGGTCACGTACTGGCTGTAATCCGTCGCTACCGCGGGCACTTTGCCCTGCTCTTTCAGGAAGGTGGCGGTATCAACAATCGCTTTGTTTACCGGCCCGGTCAGCTGCTGCACCTGCTGCGCGGGGGTCAGATAGGTATTGCCCTTCACCAGCCCCGGCACGTCCGCTTCCGGCACGCCGCTCAGGCGGGAAAGTTTTTCCAGGTTGGCGGGCTGCTTCAGCCATTCATCCGGGTTACTGATGTACGGCTGCTGGGCGTCAATCGCGCTTTTCGCGAAGGCTTTCACCACCTCAGGATGTTTCTCGGCGAAGTCTTTACGCACGACCCACACGTCGAGCGTTGGCGCGCCCCACTGACCCACTTTTTCGGAGTCGGTCAGCACGGTGCCGTCTTTTTCCAGCTCGTTCACGGCCGGTGCCCACACATAGGCCCCGTCAATGTCGCCGCGCTGCCAGGCCGCAATAATCGCCGGCGGCTGGAGGTTAATAATTTGTACCTGCCCCGGCTTGATGCCCCAGTGTTTCAGCGCTGCCAGCAGGCTGTAGTGGGTGGTGGAGATAAACGGCACGGCGATGCGTTTGCCGATCAGGTCTTCCGGCTTGGTGATGTTTTTCTTCACCACCAGCGCTTCAGAGTTACCGAGCTGCGAGGCGAGCAGGAACACCTCTATCGGCACCTGCTGGCTGGCCGCAACCGCCAGCGGGCTGGAACCGATATTGCCGATCTGCACGTCGCCGGAGGCTAACGCACGCACCACGGACGCGCCGCTGTCGAACTTGCGCCAGTCAACGTTTGCGCCGCTCTCTTTGGCAAAGGTGTTATCCGCCTGCGCGACTTTCGCCGGTTCCGCAGAAGTTTGATACGCGACGGTGACGTCCACCGCCTGTGCCTGAAATGCCCACAGCGCCAGTGCGCCGAGTAGTGTGATTCGCGATGAAATTGCCATAGTACCTGCTCCCCTTGTTGTTATGAGGGCAGTATTTCCAACGCGGGAATTTTGATAAAGGAATAAAAATGAATCGCTCATAACGATTCGTTTTTAGATAAAAAGCGGGAAAGGATAGTTGGTTTTGTGCGTTTGTTTATGCCGGGTGGCGCTGCGCTTACCCGGCCTACACATTGTGCTATCCCTAGGCCGGGTAAGGCGCAGCCAAAAAACTCAGCGCTTCGCGTTAAGCTCAGCAATATCCTTCGGCGTAGTGCGACAGCATCCGCCAATCAGCTTCGCGCCGGCGTCCAGCCACTGGGGCAGATACCCCGCCAGCGTCTCGCACGCTTCGCCGTGGTGGTGCCAGGTTTTGGTCACCGCATCATAATGCTCGCCCGAGTTCGGGTAGACCACCAGCGGCAGCGGCGTCAGGCTTTGCAGGTGCTTCAGTGCCGCCGTGGTGGTTTCCAGCGCGATACAGTTAATGCCCAGCGCGACGATATGCGGAGAGTCGGCCAGCGCGCTGACTACGTCACGCAGCGGCGTGCCGTCGCTCAGGTGTTCGCTGTCACGCAGGGTAAAGGAGAACCACGCCCGGGCGCGGGGATAGCCGGCCAGAAGGGCCGCCAGCGCCTTAATCTCGGCAAAAGACGGCAGCGTTTCGCAGGCCAGCAGGTCAGCGCCCGCATCCAGCAGCGCTTCCACACGCGGACGGTGGAAGTCGGTGAAGGCTTCCGCACTGCGCACGTAGTCGCCGCGATACTCTGAGCCATCCGCCAGATAGGCACCATACGGTCCAACGGATCCCGCCACCAGCAGCGTGCCCGCATGCGGATTTTCAGCCAGATACGCTTCACGCGCCTTACGCGCCAGCTCCACGCTTCTGCCAATCAGCGCCCGGGACTGCGCCTCGTCCAGGCCGCGCGCCGCAAAACCCGCAGGCGTGGCCTGATAGCTGGCGGTGATCGCTACCTGCGCACCTGCGCGGTAATAATCAAGATGCACTTCGCGGATAAGCTCCGGGTTTTCCACCAGCACTTTGGCAGACCAGAGGCTGTCTGCCAGGTTACAGCCGCGCGCTTCCAGCTCCGTCGCCATCGCGCCATCCAGCACCACAAAAGGCTGCTTTTCAAGGAGGGCGGTAAGCGGATTATTCTGCGACATGTTCGGGCTCCTGCGATGTCATATTTCGGGTCAGATAGTAGGCACCATAACACAGGGCGACAAACGGAATCCCGCAATAAAGGGCAATGCGCTGGCTTGGGTCAAACCACAGGCCGACACAAGCCACCACGCAGAGGATAAAACCGAGCACCGGTACCAGCGGATACCACGGCGCGCGGTACTGCAGCGCAGAGAGCGGCTGCCCGGACTGCAGATGGCGACGACGGAAAACGAAGTGCGACGCGCAGATGCTGATCCAGACGGCCACCACCGCAAAGCCAGAAATCGCCGAGAGCGCGACAAACACCGTGTCAGGCGCCACGACGCTTGAGAACAGCGCCAGCACGCCGCCGAGCATAGAAACCGACAGCGCCGTCAGCGGCACGCCGTTTTTGTTCACGCGGGCAAAGCAGCGCGGGAGCGTTTTCTCATTAGAGAGCGACCACAGCATGCGCCCGGAGGCGTACAGCCCGGAGTTCGCCGCCGAGAGGATCGCCGTCAGGATCACGAAGTTAAAAATATCCGCCGCGTAAGGAATACCGACCTTTTCAAACACCAGCACGAACGGGCTCTTTTCCACGCCCGCCTGCTGCATCGGGATCAGCGCCGCCAGCACAAACACGGTGCCGATAAAGAAGATGATCAGGCGCGCAATGGTGGTACGGATCGCGACCGGAATCACCTTGTGCGGATTTTCCGTTTCCCCTGCGGCAATACCGATAAGCTCGGTCCCGGAGAAGGCAAAGTTCACCGCCACCATGGTCATCAGGATCGGCAGGCCGCCGTGCGGGAACCAGCCCTCGGCGGTGATGTTGCTTAAGCCCGGCGCGGGGGAACCGTCCTGCATCGGGATAAAGCCAAAGACCGCCGCGCCGCCAAGAATAATGAAGGCAATGATGGTGATGACTTTCACCAGGGAGAACCAGAATTCACCTTCCGCAAAAAAGCGCGTTGAGATGACGTTCAGGCCAAAAATCACCACGCAGAAGACCACGCACCACGCCCAGACGGGCACCTGCGGGAACCAGTACTGCATGCAGAAGCCTGCGGCGGTAAAGCTCGACCCGAGCGCCACCGTCCAGGTGAGCCAGTAGAGCCACGCCACGGTGTAGCCCGTCGCCGGGCCAAGATAACGCGCGGCATAGACGTGGAACGCGCCGGTTTCCGGCATCGCCACGGAGAGTTCGCCCAGACACTGCATCACCAGCCAGACCACCAGGGCACCTATCAGGTAGGCCAGCAACGTGCCCGCCGCCCCGGTCGTGGAAATGATGTAGCCGGTATTGAAGAATAACCCTGTCCCAATCACGCCACCCAGCGAGAGCATGATCAGGTGGCGTGTTTTCATGGTGCGCTTAAGCTGCCCATTTTCTTGTTGTGTTTGCATATTACCTTCTATACGTATGGACATCTAAACATCCAAAGAAGGTGTGTTATACCGCGATTGTTAATAAAAAGCTAGATGACCAGACGCAAACGGGCGCGCCGCGCGCTGAGTCTGGGGTGGGTTGTGAGGATGACATAGAGAATCGGACGCCAGGCCATAAGCACCTCCGCAAGCAGATACTTACAGCATGGTGCGGGAAAAGGCGATCTTCGGTCAGTCGAAAGTGGTATCCGTAAAGCGCGAAGTCATACCGTAACACTGCCCGCAGGACGGGTAAGGCGCAGCCGCCACCCGGTGCAAGGTTGGTAATTCTCACAATCGGTTCTATAGTCGTCACAGTTTCTTAGTAACCAGGACTGACTGATGCGCTTTAACGGACTGACTAAAGGTTTCTTTATTTTCATTCTCGCCCTTGTGACCTGGGCCTTCTTCGACGTGCTGTCGCCCTACTTCTCCGCGATACTGTGGGCCGCCATTCTGACCGTTATCTTCAACCCGGTAAAAAATAAGCTGCGCACCGCGCTGGGGGATCGCAACGGGCTGGCCTCGCTGTTGACCATCGGTATTATCTGCCTGATCGTCTTTATTCCGCTGATGGTGATCCTCTCCTCGCTCGCCATTGAGCTGAATGTGGTTTACACCAAACTGCAGGAGAACAACACCCAGTTCCCGGAAGTGGTGGCGAGCATCTTCAACCACCTGCCTGACTGGGCCAGCGGCTTCCTCGCGGATCACAACCTGACCAACGCGGCGCAGATCCAGAAAAAACTCTCCGATGTCGCGCTGCAGGGCGGACAGTATCTCGCGGGCAGCGCGTTCCTGATCGGCAAAGGCACGTTTGGCTTTGCGATTAGCTTCGGCATCATGCTGTATCTGCTGTTCTTCCTGCTGAAAGACGGCCCGTATCTGGTACGCCAGATCCTCGACTCCCTGCCCCTGTCCGACTTCGCGAAGCAGCACCTGTTCGCCAAATTCGTCGGCGTGTCACGCGCCACGGTAAAAGGGACGGCGGCGGTGGCCGTGGTTCAGGGCGTCCTCGGCGGGATTGCGTTTGCTATTGTGGGTATTGACGGCAGCGTGCTCTGGGGCGCACTGATGGCGTTCCTTTCCCTGGTGCCCGCCATCGGCTCGGCGATTGTCTGGGTGCCCGCCGCTATCTTCCTGTTCGCCACGCACCAGATCTGGCAGGGGCTGTTTATTGTCGGCTTCTTCGTGATCGTCGTCGGGCTGGTGGACAACATCCTGCGCCCGCTGCTGGTGGGGAAAGACACCAAAATGCCGGACTACCTGATTCTGATCTCCACCCTCGGCGGCATGGAGCTGTACGGCATTAACGGCTTTGTGATCGGGCCGCTCATCGCCGCGCTGTTTATCGCCTGCTGGAACCTCTTTTCAGGGCGCGATCACGAAGGCAACGCCGAAGAGCTGGACGCGGATTTCATCGAAGAAGGAAAAAATCCTCCAGATTTGTAAGGCCGTGACGATAAAGACCACACCAGGCGGCACTGTGCCGCCTTTTTTTTACGCCTTAAATCAAACGTTTTCTATAATTTGAAGAACGCCATCCTACTCATGTCGTAAAAGGATCATCTGGTGCGAATCGCGACGATAACAAACTGGGCCTATGGTGCCACGGTCTGCCTGACCATCGCCTCCGGCATTATCATGCTGTTGGCATCCAATGCTGACACGGCAGAGCGTCAAGCCGTTGAACAGCGACAGCGATTTGATCAGCTCACAGAGGATGTTGAGACAGACGCCTGGGCACAGTCCGATTTAGCACGCCTCTATGTCATCAAAAAAGATCCGCAGACGTTAAAGGAATACAATAAGTCAGAGAATAACCTTAAGAACATTGAGATACGGCTGGAAAAACTGCGGGACAACGGCGCATCAGATGATGAGCTCTCCCTGCTGCGCGAAGGCATAAAAATCATCGATGAGCTGCAGGACGAGCAGCAAACCGCCCTCGCCAGCCTGGAACGCGGTGAAGACGCCCAGGCCGTTGCCTTACTCTATGGTCAGCCCTATGAGCAGGAGCTGGATCGCGCGCAGAATCAGATCGATCACTTTCGCCAGATACTCGACAAGCGCGTTATCGGCTCCGTTAAAGATGCGACAAAAAAATCGAAAGCGCTGCGTACCGCCTCTGAGCTGACGGTCGGCCTGACCGCCCTGCTGTTCCTGTTTGTGCTCGGCTTTATATTAAAGCGCCGCGTGCTGCGTCCCGTGGTGCGCCTGAGCGACGTGGTGCACCGCCTGGCATCCCAGGATTACGCGGTTGAAACGCCCAATTTCAACCAGATTGATGAGATAGGCGATATGGCTCAGGCCATCAGCATCTTCCGTGAAAACGGCCTGGCGCGGCAGCGTCTGGAAAAAGAGCGCGATGCCGACTGGGCCATCCGCGAACTGCTGGCGCGCATGACCCAGCGGCTGCAGGGGTGTGAGAACTTTAACGATGTGATTAACGTGGCGGAGCTGTTTGCCCCCAATATCGCGCCGGGGATCGCGGGCCGACTCTACGTCCTTGACCGCGAGCCGTGGCAGATGCGCTGCGTCGCGCAATGGCTTTCGCCGGTGGGTGAAGAGACGACGTTCCACCCGGACGAGTGCTGGGCCGTGCGTCGCGGGCAGAGTCATCCGCCGGTGAACGGCGAGCCGGATATTGCCTGCTACCATCTTCCGCCATCCCAGGCGGAAAGCGCGCTTTGCGTGCCGCTTATCGCTCAGGGTGAGGCCATTGGCCTGCTCTCCTTCCAGAATATCACGGCGGATAATGCCCCTTCCCGCGCGTATCTGGAGCTGATGGCTGAGGCGCTCGGGCTGGCGTTGGCCAACCAGCGTCTGCGCGACGCGTTGCTGGAAAAAGCGTTGTTTGACCCGCTCACCGGCCTGCGTAACCGTCATCATCTGGAAGATACCCTGCAAACCCAAACGGCACAGGCGATACGCACTGGCGTACCGTTAAGCTGCATGATGATTGATATCGACCACTTCAAGAGCATTAACGATCGGTTCGGCCATGAAGCGGGCGATCTGGTGATCAAAAGCGTGGCGTCAATTGTTCAGCGCGCCGCACATGACAACGGGCTGGCATTCCGCTACGGCGGCGAGGAGTTTCTGGTGTTGCTTTCCGGTGCCGATGAAGCAGAAGCGTACGCCTGCGCGCAGAAGATTTACACCGGCGTGCATGAGCTTTCGCTTCGCTACGGGCTGACCGAGCTTGGGCCGGTGGACGTGTCGATTGGTATTGCCAGCTACCCACAACATGCCCAGACCGACAACCTGCTGCGCGCTGCGGATGTGGCGCTATACCGGGCAAAAGAGCTGGGACGCGCGCGGATTGTGAGTTTTGGGATGCTGGAGGCGGGTTAGCTATTATTTTCACGCCACTGCTTTACCATCTCATCTGTTACTTCATTTTTATAACAAATGGGAGCATAGCCTCCCGCCTTACTCCATGCGCTGCGTCTCCCGCAAGCGCTTCCGTTTCTGGCCCGGTTAAAAGGACAAGCGCATACTCCGGGATAAGATGCTATCGACTCTGCAATAACGTTCTCTTTAACCTGTTCACTGGAAACTGAACTGTTTTTTGCCATGGCGATGTCCGCTACAAAAAAGCAGCACACAGCACAAAGCACCATCAGGAACGGTCTTTTTTTCATTTTTGATTCGTTTTAAGGAGGGGGTGCACACGATAGGCGGCGAATGAAAGAGACATCATGATTTAAGTCAATAAATCTGTTCCGGCAGGGAAAACGAACCTTACGCGTTCTCGCAAAAGGTGGACGCATTATGCACGTTCTCGCTCAGTTGGGTACAAGGCAGCTATTGCAGTTCCCCTGGGAATTTTAGCCTGCCGCGTTTTACTTCGCGCTTCACCGAAGTAACGCACGTTTGCACAACGTAGACTGGGCCTTCGTTAATCAGAGGATGATAAAATGAAAACCCAGCAGGTCGATTTTGCTTCTTTATATTTTGGTACACCGGTCGCCATTATCTCCAGCCAAAATCCTGACGGTTCAACCAACCTAAGCCCGGTCTCGTCGTGGTGGATCCTTGACCGGAATATCGTGTTCGGGCTTGGCACCGCTGGAAAATGTTATGAAAATATCACAGGTAACCCTGATATTGTTCTGAACATCCCGGACAGCAGGCTCTGGCAGAATATTGAAGCTATCGCAAATAAAACGGGAAAAGCATCGCCACCGGAATGGAAGAAAAAAATGGGATATGTTTTTGAACAGGACAAGTTTAGCTGCGGAAATTTCCATAAGGAAAAGGCGGTGACGATTAACTCGTTGAGAATTAAAGAGTGTCCTGTACAAATAGAGGCTAAGGTTTGCGGAATATCGCCCCTGACCGGTTCGCAGGGGAACCTGGTGTCCGTTGATGCCACGATAACCTGCGTCCACATATCTGAGGCATTATTAATTCATACTCAGAGAGGAGTAAAATTTAATGTGGAGAAATGGAACCCACTCTATTATCTATTTCGCCACTATTTCTCGCTGGGTCACCGACTCGGTCACAACTTCCGCCACGATGAGTAGCCCGGTCTTTTTTGCAGCGGAAAGGTTTAAACTTTTCGTGATATTCTTTCTTTACGCCCCTTAGTTCCTATACTCGAGCCATATTCGCCACTGTATTAACGCCTGTCACGCGCAATACGTTGCGCATGACAGGTGAAGATATTTTGTTCTGGAAAAACGTCTATGTCGAAACTGGATTTGAGGTCCAAAAAAACCTGGGGCGCGCTGGCAGCAATCGCCGTTGTCGCCGGTACATTAGCATCTGCTTTTGCATGGACGGCGGGCTGGCTTGGGTCACGCACGGTCAGCCAGGCACTGGTAGGGGAAACACCGAAACCCTTCCCGCCGGGTTTTCGCCGCGCGCATGGAAAAGGCATCTGCTTTTCCGGCACCTTTACGCCAAACGGCTCGGCGGATTCCCTTTCAACCTCCCGCCTCTTCTCACAGCAGGAAGTGCCCGTGGTGGGCCGATTTTCTATTGGTACCGGCGATCCGCATGCCCCGGATAGTACGACCAAAACCCTGAGCATGGCGCTACTGCTAAAGACAGATGACAAGCAACAATGGCGGATGGCGATGAACAACGAGCCTTTCTTCGCCACGCACAGCCCGGAAGGTTTTCTGGCCTTGCGAAAAGCCACGGCCGTTGATGCGGCCACCGGGAAACCGGATCCGCAGCGTCTCAAATACTTTTTAAAAGCGTACCCGGAGGCGGAGAAATACCTTAAATGGGCGGCACAAAAACCCGCCCCCGGCAGCTTCGCGGGCGCAACCTTTTACAGCATTAACGCCTTTTACCTTGTGAACGCGCAGGGGGATCGTCAAGCCGTTCGCTGGATGATGCGTCCACACGAGCCTTTCCTGTCGATAAGCGATGAGCAACGGCAGAAAGCCGATGACAACTTCCTGTTCGAAAACCTGCGTCAGCGCCTGGCGCAGAAGCCACTCTACTGGGATTACGTTTTGCAGCTCGCACAGCCGGGCGATCCGGTGGATGACCCTTCCCAGCCATGGCCGGACGATCGCAAAAAGATGGTGGCCGGTACGCTGGAAGTGACGCGCGTCGAAGCACAATCCACAGGCGCGTGCCGCGACGTTAACTTTGACCCTTCTGTCGTTCCTGCAGGCGTTGCGGTGTCTGATGATCCCATCTTAAACGCCCGCTCCGCGGCCTACTCCCACTCTTTCAGCCGCCGTGAACGGGAAATCGGCTACGGCAAAGCCACCGAAGCCGTGCAAAAGCAGGAGGTAAAATGAGCTCAAATAAAGACAGGCGAGAGCACGCGCCGCAGCATTTCAATACCCTGACGCGAAGCCTGCACTGGCTGATGGCGGTGATGATCCTGGCCATGCTGTTCATCGGTGCCGCGATGATGACGTCGTTACATCACCGGATTTGGCTAATCGACCTCCACCGGCCGCTGGGGATCGCCATTTTACTGCTGGCACTGGTGCGTCTGGTCAACCGGCTCCTGAGCCGCACGCCCCCACTTCCTGCCGATTTGCCCGCCTGGCAGGTGCTTGCCGCAAAGGCATCACACTGGATGCTGTATGGGTTAATGCTGGCAATGCCGCTGCTGGGCTGGGCGCAGCTGTCGGCAGCGGGCCTGCCGATTGTGATGTTTGATGGCGTCAACCTGCCGGCAATTGTCCCGACCAGTCCGGCACTCTTTGCCTGGTGTCACGACGCCCATAGCCTTCTGGCAAAATTGCTTTTTGCCGTGGTGCTGGTCCATCTCTCCGCCGCACTCGTTCATGCGTGGATCTACCGGGACGCAGTGTTTGCCAGCATGGCGAAAGGGAGTAAGTCGGCGTCAGCCCTCCGGGATGACCTGAAGTAAGGCAAGCGCCAGGGGACACGCACAATCAGAATGTTCGTGTCCTCGCTTATCATCGCCATCCTGAAACAGCGCACACAACCGGGGCGCGTATTTAGCCGCTAAATTCGCGCGCCAAAAAGCCACGGACACCCCACAATTATCGTGGAAGATAATATCTCTAAATTAAAGCGATTATTTTTTAAACAGAAGAGCATTTATGCCCGCAATTTTAGCTTTTATCAAAAAGTTAAGCGTCGCTCGCGCATCAAACATCCTGACACCCGCAACACATAACTCATTGATTAAAATGACTTTACATCAATAAAAACGATAAAACCCCCGACTCCCCAACAAAATATATCAACTCGTGTGATATCTAAATTATAATTCTTATACTTCTGTTAAAAAGGTGGAGGTCAAAATGCGATTAACCCTACTGCTGTTATGCTGTCTGGTACAAAGTGTAACCTGGGCTGGCGACCTGCCAAAACCAGTTGGTAAACCCATTTTAACGATTTACGGTAATATAGAAAATACCAACGAAAATGGAAAAGCAGTGTTTGATCTCGCCAGCCTTGAAAAACTCGGAGTAGTGAGTTTCGAGACGACCTCTCCCTGGTATAACGGTCGTACGAAGTTTGAGGGTGTCCCCATGAGCAAGCTCATGGATTATGTGGGTGCAAAAGGTACGAACGTGAATGTTATTGCGCTCAATGATTACTCAACCATCATCCCTCTCAGCGACTTTAAAAAATACAACGCCATCCTTGCCTTAAAGGTCAATGGCGAATATATGCGCATCCGCGATAAAGGCCCATCGTTCATTGTATACCCCTATGACAGTCTTCCTGAGTTGAATAATCAGATTTATTACTCACGATCAGCATGGCAGGTAAGCAAAATGAAGATTGAGTAGCCGTTCAGGAGAACATAATGAACAGGATACTGGTTGGTATCATTTTTTCTCTTTTTATCACGACAGGATATATTGCATACCTTGTTTATGATCGACAGCAGGAATTGCAAAAACTGACTCAATACACTGAGTCCTGGTCCGTGGCACAACTGGTATCAGAGTATTACCGTTTTGAATCATGGCTTGGTCTATACGCAACCGATACTGATGACGTTACGATAGACCAGGTCCGCATGCGCCTCGAAATTATGCTCAGTCAGGGCGATTTAATGAAGGGGGGCGATTTAGGTCGCTACATTGATAGCGATAAAACGCATCAGGAGCTCGCTTTACGCTTAGAAAATATACTGGCCTATCTGGATAGTCATCTTGAAAAAATGAGCCATCCGGAGTTACAGGCGTACCTGACAAATATGCATGAGCTCGACGCACCGCTCAGCCAGCTGTCTGCAACGGCATTAACGAAAGATATTAATACGGTTAATGAATCCAACAACAAAATACAAATCCTGTATTATATTTATTCCGCACTTTCTTTACTCCTGGTGATTTTAAGCTTTATTCTTGGCTTCTTAATGATCTACCAGAATAAAAACATCCTGAAAGCACACATGCAGGTTAAAAGCCTGGCTGATGAACTTCAAATATCAAAAGAAAAACTGCAAATTCAGAACTCGAAGCTGGAGTATGATGTTTATCATGACTCCCTCACCGGCATGAAAAACCGCCTTTTCTTCTGGGACGATCTCAACAAAATTAATCTTCAGGCAGATAAAAACCACGTCCCCGTCACCGTAATGTTATTTGATTTAGACCGCTTCAAAGAGGTCAACGATACCTATGGCCATGATACGGGAGATTTGCTGCTGAATCAGGTATCCCGACGGCTGACCTCAATGAGCAGCGCAACGAATACGTTTTACCGCTTGGGCGGCGATGAATTCGCCCTTCTCTCCAGCGGACTCACGGAAACCGCCGCCGTTTCGCGCGCCAAAGAAATCAGCGATCATATCAGCCAGCCCTATACGATTAATAATCAGCTGATAAAAATTGCCACCTGCGTGGGCATCGTTTTATCTGATAATGAACGCCGCTCTGATTACCTTTATAAATTTGCCGATCTGGCGCTCTACGAGGCGAAAAAAGAAGGTTCGCAGCAGATCAAGGTCTTCCGGCAGTGGATGCTGCAAAGACTGCAGGAAAGCAGGACCCTTGAACATGATATGGCTCTGGCGATCGATCACAATGAATTCGTTGTGTATTACCAGCCTATTGTCGATTCATTCAGCAATGAAATTTACGGCTATGAGGCGCTTATTCGCTGGATACACCCGGTGAAAGGGATACTCGCGCCAGATTATTTTATTTCCGTCGCTGAAAAAACGGGAATGATCAATGAGATCGGCAAGTCGGTGCTTGAGATGGCCTGCCGGGAAGCGGTATCCTGGGCGGTGCCGGCCAGGATCTCGGTGAACGTCTCACCCGTTCAGTTAGGCACAAAATCGTTTACCACGATGGTGCAGTCAATTCTGAAAGAGACGGGGCTACCGGCCAACCGACTCGAGTTAGAGGTAACAGAGTCTTCGCTCTTCAGTGACAGCAACATGCCGATCACTATTCTCAAAAAGCTCCGGGCACTGGGTGTCAAAATTTCCATCGATGATTTCGGAACCGGATATTCCTCGCTCTCGCGACTGAGTGAACTTAATTTTGATAAAATTAAGATAGATAAATCCTTTGTGAATCCGATATCCACGCAGGATGATGCCCTTAATATCGTTAAGTTAATTACCGGCATGGCGAAGAGCCTCAACATGCGGGTCATTGCTGAAGGCGTTGAAACCGAAGCACAGCTTGAACGTCTTCAGGCGCTTGGCTGCGATCTCGTGCAGGGATACCTGTTCGGAAAACCACAGGCTGAGATTGACAGGAAGATTAGATACGGTTGAAATGGTTGTGCGGTTTTTTCTGGCCCAAAATCACGTAGACGGTTGATAATCAAAGGTTAAACAATGAAAAAAACAACCCCGGAGTATACGCCTGTTGATTTATCTCGTTGGCCAAGGAAGGAGCATTTTGAAGTCTTCCAGTCATTTGCTGAATGCACAATTAACCAAACCGTTCTCATCGACATTACCGCGCTGCGAAAACATATCAAAGCGGTGGGCTGGAAGTTTTACCCGACGATCATTTTTCTCCTGTCTAACATCATGAACCGGCATCCTGAGTTCCGTATGGCCATGAAGGACAATGAGCTTGTCATATGGAATGAAGTTCATCCCAGCTACACCATTTTCCACCCTGAAAAGGAGACGTTTTCGTCATTGTGGAGCCACTATGACGGCAATATTCATCACTTCCAGAACACGTATGCTGAAGATACGGCCCGCTATGGTAATAGCCTTTCTTACTGGCCTAAGGAAGAGTCACGGGAAAATGTCTTTTTCGTCTCGTCTATTCCGTGGGTTACGTTTACGAACTTTACGATGAACATTGCGCATATGAAGAACTTCTTTTCGCCTATGTTCACGTTTGGGAAATACTACGAGCAGGATGGAAAAGTGCTGTTACCGCTCGCGGTGCAGGTCCATCACTCGGTGTGCGATGGCTTCCATGTGGCAAGGATGTTTAATGAGTTGCAGGAGATGTGTGATGGTTTGTCGGGGCTTTCAGAGGAGAGGAATGGCTAATGCACAAGGGACAAATGTTGTTTATTTGATAACCGGAAGACTACGTTTAAAGATGGTGCGATAACAGGAACAAAACCAACAGCATAAAGACATTGATTTTCAATCACTTTATTTTATTCGATCTCTTAGCATACCCCCATAAGTACCCCCAGATGTCAGTATGTCACACAGTTCTTTTTTTAGTGGCGTTCAAAAGTATCAGGTATCAGCCTTGATATCTGAAATCATTCCTTTGGCATCCAAGGCTACTACTGGGTCGAATTCATGTTCACACGTTCATTCGGCCGCCAAAGATTTCATCGGGTGCATTAAAGTGTTTATTGCTGAGTTGCTCTACAAAGAGTTTGCTTCATCATCTTGTTTACTTAGGGACCAGGGGCATATTCCCAGTCAAAAATGAGCGGATCGCACTGTCGATTATCTCGCGAGTGAGCACCAGCTCTTCCACGATGATTTGCAAACCAATGCCGCTACGATAGCCAGATTGAATGCGGTAGCCAGGAGTAACTACAGGCGGGTTGTCGCGCATGACTTCGGCCAAGCGTTTATCAATGTAGTCGAAATAGGTTAATCCACCGAATTGAGGATAAGAAACGCGGGTACGTTCTACCACCGTATGGCTAACCACCTTCCCATTCGCATTGTAGTTTGGTGTTGTATCCATGCGGGCTTCATCTTCCTGCTGGTTTTGGCTCAACATGGCATGAGCTTCTTCAAACACCAGATTTTCCACAATATCCGCACGCGCTACGTCAATGGTAATGATCTCCGCATTCCAATACACATCTGGCGAATTACCCAAGAATAAAACATCGCTCCAGGTCCACATCCAACCCGCAGCAATGGCCTCTGCATTTTCAGAATCGCAATCATCATAATGCAGCCCTCCGCAGCGGTGACGCTCGCGGTGGATCAGATTCTTGACGTGTTGTGTCCGGGCACGACGCCGACGGCGGGAAAGAGTATTAAATGTTTTGTTTCTGCGGATCATGGTTCACTCTGCGCGTGCTCGCTGGGAGGAATCCAGCCGCACAGTTTAGCTAATAGGAATAAGGAAATCTACTTGCTAACAAGAGGGCAAAAAATATGGGGCTTGGGCAATATGCTGTATATCATTAATGTGCAGGGACGAAGTCAATGTGCTCATGGACACGCGAATAAAAATCTATCCAGATGTCGAAAACTTATTACCGTACCTCAAGCTCACGGGTAATAGCCTTTGGCTGGCCCTCAACCATCAAGTCATACCAACGAACCTGCATTATATTGATTTGCACAGAGTGCGTCTTTGCACGTAAGCAGCCAGTTAAGCATCCCACCGAGATTTGGATCTACGTCATGAGCGCACGTTAATAGTTTTAGAAATCAAGCAAATTAGCATAATATCTCTTAACTGAAGGGGTATGGAGCCGCAGAAATAAATGAAGACACGGCAGTATGCGCAAAAATCTATCTTCGATCTGGAAGCAATCTTCGAACAGTCCCGCAACAATGTTAGTGAACTTGAACAGCTGTTGAGCGAGCTGACCTTTCGCAACACTGCCAGGGCGCGGACGCTGACGTCTAAAATCGAGCAATCTCTAACTGCACTTAGCGACCGCAGCGAGGTCGCCATGTCGGCTTCCAACCCATCAACATGTAATCCCGATTCGGCGTCCATACAATTTTCTCAAGCTGTGCCCCACAGTGCACCTGCAGCTGTAGAGCAACTGCAACAGAAGGCTATCCCAGACACTGCCATGCGACAGCAATTCGACAAAGACCAAATTGATCTAGGTCCACTCCCATCTTTCTCTCCGTCAGATAAGGCGAATGATGCGCGAGCAATACTGGCAGCATGGACAGCCCTCGAAGCACTGTCGCCTCAAGGTTATAAACGCCCAGAGGATATGGCAACCGGCGATCGCTCCAGGGTTGCTCTATTGGAGCGAGGTGTTCCTTGGGGACCAAATGCCCGCAGCAAGCCTAGTTATAAGCTTTATTTCGAGGTCGTCCTCGGCTCCATCGCTCTCGACAAGGCGACGGACGAGCTGGTCAAGGTTTTTGGCGAGGATGAGGAGAGTTCACGCCCGGACGGTAAGAAAGCGGCCATCGGCTCGATCCTGATCGACAAGGAAGGTTATGTGCTTGAGGAAAAAGGCGTTGCCGTTTCCAGTTTTGCCTGGGCACTCAAGCCGGCTCTCGATCTGAAGCTTGGGAGCTTAGGGAATTGGCCGAATGTTGAGCCGCGCATTATCGAGCATCTGGATCGAATAGTTCGCCGCTACAACGAGGATGGAGAACCCATACCGATCGATTTGGATGTCGTTCTTAATGCTTATAAATGGCTTGTGTCTCAATTCGGTGTACCCGAACATTTGGTTGAGCCACCCACATTCGCGATTAAGGTGTTTCATCATTTCAAGGCCAAGTCGCCGCCTGAACCTTCGTTACTGAATTCCTTCTATCTTGAAGATCTCGGTGAAGCAACCAAATTGCTCGAGACGGGCAAAGCCGGAACCGGTTTGCGCCGCTATATGGGAATTGGCAGGCCTGACCAAAAAATCGACGTGCTATCGCCCATTTCCGCAGTTGAGCCTTTCGTCGCGCCGTCGCTCATGCCGCAGGCTCGTTGGCCTTCGAAAGGCGGCCATCCATTGGTACTGCTTCAACAGGCTGCCGTGAATGCGGCGCGTGCAGAGCTGAATGGTGCTCCAGGTATCATCGGTGTCAATGGGCCACCGGGTACTGGAAAGACCACTCTTCTGCGAGATATTGTCGTTGGGTGCATTCTTGATCGGGCCACGGCGATGTGCGGCTTCAATAAACCGCAGGATGCCTTTTCCACAACAGGCGAGAAGCTGGCATTCGGTTCCAATGCATTCCTGCACTTCTACAAGTTACATGCGTCCTTGAGGGGCCATGAGATCGTCGTAGCCTCCTCCAATAACAAAGCAGTCGAAAACGTCAGTAAAGAGCTTCCTCTCAAGGAAGCCAATGGTCGCCATGAACAGATCGCCTACTTCCGGTCCATCAGCGACCTGATTGCGAATCCCAAACGCGCCGGCTATTTCGAAGCCGAGGCCGAGGGGGACATCCCATCCGACCCTGTCGAAACCTGGGGATTGATCGCCGCGGCTCTCGGCAAGAGCAGCAACCGAGGCGCGTTCCAGCAAAGTTTCTGGTGGAATGAAGACGGTGGTTTCCTTACCTACCTGAAAGCAGCTCGCGGCTTAAACGTCTTGCGTGAGATCAAAGATGAACAAACTGGCGAAATCATCGATCGCGTGATGCCCAGCGTGGTCGTCAATGAGCGGCCCAGCACCAACGAAGCGGACGCTTTAGCGGCCTGGCAGAAAGCACGAACCGTTTTCCTTAAACTCAAGGAGACGGTAGACACCGAAATCGCCAGCATCGAAGAGATGCGACGGGATATCCAGGCACTCAAGGGAGCGACTACCGAACTACAAAGGGTGGAACAGCGTCGTCCGAGTCTGATTGAAGCTGTCGAAGAGGCACACCAGACTGCTGAATCCTACCAATGGGAGCATGAGAAGGCAAAATCGCAGATCGAGCAGGACAAGATCATGCTCAACAGCCATCTTGCTTGCCGTCCAGGTTTCTTCTCCCGTTTGTTCGCAACTGCGGCCTGGAAGTCGTGGAGATCGACACTGCAGAAGCTCTCGGCGACCTTGCAGCAATCAGTCTTACGGGCGCAGGAGACAGACGGTGCCCTGGAGCTTGCAAGGACTAAGTGGAGCAATATTAAGTCCCAGTTACAGCAACTCGACCAGGAAATTTCCAGCAAATGTCAGGCTGTCTCGAAATTGAAGGCAGCCGAGGCAGAGGCACGCAACCGCATGGGAGACAGAGTCGTTGATGAGAGATTCTTCGAGCGCGAGCACGAGGCTATCCACCTGACTGCGCCATGGCTTCCCGATCAGGTTCATCACCTGCGAGAGGATCTTTTCGCCGCTGCCCTGACTGTGCATAAAACGTTCATTGATGCTTCGGCCAGCCGCTTGCAACACAATCTTGGGCTATTGATGTCGGGTATGGTGGCTGGCGCCTTCCAGTCTTCCGCTCACCGTGAACTTCTCCCCGACCTTTGGTCGAGCCTTTTCATGGTTGTGCCTACCGTGTCCACGACATTCGCCTCTGTTCGGACGATGTTCGGGGATCTGCCACCAGAGAGCATTGGCTGGCTTCTTGTAGATGAAGCGGGCCAGGCCGTTCCTCAGGCAGCAGTTGGAGCTATCATGCGGGCAAAGCGCTCCATCGTGGTAGGTGACCCGTTGCAAATCCCACCTGTAGTTTCACTTCCTGAAAAGCTGAACGCCGAAATCTGCAAGTTCTTTGACATTGACCAAGTCGAATGGTCTGCCCCCGCAGCATCTACGCAGACCCTTGCTGATCAGGCATCAAGCTTCAAATCCACCTTCGTCATGGACGTAGGTGATCGAGAAGTCGGGCTGCCACTCCTCGTTCACAGGCGTTGTCAGAACCCAATGTTCGATGTTTCTAACTCCATCGCCTATGCCGGGCAGATGGTCCATGCTGTCGGGCCTAAAAGACCTGGATCTATCGGCTCGGCTTTGGGGAGATCTCACTGGGTGGATATCAATGGCGATGCTGAGACGAAGTGGTGCCCCGAGGAGGGCGAAGCGGTTGTACGAATGCTCAAAGAGCTGGCAGCATCGGGCATTACAAATCCAGACGTATTTATTATCACACCATTCAAGATTGTAGAGCAGAACATGCGTCGGCGTCTCGACAGAGAAACCGACCTGCTGCGAACGTTCGGCGTAAAGTTGGATGAGTGGTGCCGTGATCGTGTAGGCACGATCCACACGTTCCAGGGCCGAGAGGCGGACACGGTCATCCTGTTGCTGGGTGCGCCGAAAGCGAGTCAGCAAAGGGCGCGTCAGTGGGCGGCAAGCCCGCCAAACATAATCAATGTAGCCGTCTCACGCGCCAAGCAAAACCTGTATGTGGTCGGCTCGGCTGCTGCATGGGCAGGGGCGGGAACTAGTCTGCAGATCCTGCATCGGCAATTGGCGCAATCAGGCTGACAATCTCCGAGGTGGCCCTCATTGTTGAGGGCGCATCGCGGTTAATCTACAACCTGCATGAGGTGTTTAAATGAGTTTTATTAAATACATATTTTCCAGTAAGACATCTGGACTGACTGAACTTACCGAGAAAGAGTATATGGACATGTTAGTGAATATATGTCCCGATAAGGCAGAAAAAGCCTTCGAGAAGGCATGGGCAACAAGAAATTTTGAAATTGAAATGTATTGGAAAAGAGCAACATACTTTTGGGCATTCATTGCAAGTATATTTGTAGGTTACTTTGCTTTAATTTCATCAGAAAATTATGTCAAGTATGATAGATTTAACCATGTTGAAGTGTATTTTTTGATATGTATCGGTTTTGTGCTTTCGTTAGCTTGGCATTTTACTAATATAGGCAGTAAGTCGTGGCAGAGGCATTGGGAGGTTCATGTTGATTTACTTGAAGATGCCTTTACAGGCCCATTGTATAAAACCGTTCATCCCCAGCTAACATATTCTGTTTCTAAAATAAATGAAATTGTAAGTTTTGTTTTTGTTTTTATTTGGCTTCTTCTTGGCGTAAAATATTTATTTGACCAAAACCTAATTCGTTCTCTTGGAGAGACTAAATCTGTAAACTGGTTTGTTGTTACAAGCACCATCATGTCATTACTCGTTGTTTGTTCGATGATTTTTGGCCATGGCAGAGGTCGTTTTGGTTCAAGACCAATAAAAATGTATAGAAGAAATGTTTCTTACAAAAGTTAATGTTATGAGTAAATAATGACCATCAAATCTATTTGCTAAGGCGTGAAATTCTATATTCAATAAAAAGGGGTAAATAAATGCTAAGCGATGGACTTATTGAAATACTACGAGATAAAAAAATTCCGGAGAAATTGATAACTGATGTAATAGATTCAGGCTATATACTCAGAAAATTTCATGATCCATTTTCAGGTTATAAATGGTTGAGTGTTAGTGATAAGATGTATGGCAACAAACAGCATTCCAGTTCATTTGATATTGATGATTTTGTTAAATATATCAAAGGAGATAATGTTTTCGGAAAATTACCTAGCTTCACGGAATTTACAGCGAAAAACTATAAGGATATAGAGGAATTTTTATCTGAACCAAGGAGGCAGCACTATATTAATGAAGGCACGCTTTCATTTCGTGGTCAAACATCTCAATATACTTATAAGCGAAAAATCCCGAATCCAGTAAGAGCAGATCAAAACGGAAGGGAACTATCTATATTTCCAGGTTTATATAGACAAAAAGAGGAACTATACTCATTCAATATTATTCAAGATGAACAAAGGAGTGCCCTCAGTGTCCTTCAAGAGCTCGAGCCCAACAATCCGAACGTGTTCTTTGATAGTTCTTATTCATCCGATATTATGCGGGTGGAACAGCATTATGCCACTCAAACAGCTGGTTTAGACATATCATTTGATATTGAAACAGCTATATTTTTTGCCACCTATAAGTTTCTTTTTAATTCGCATGGTAATGCATATCATAGCAAAATTAAAAAAGGCGAACATGAGGGTGTTATTTATGGATTTCGTTTTAGAGCCCCCCCAGTAAAAAAAACTGAATTTCTAATTGAAAAGTTTGATTTATTTAAAACATATAGGCCTGAGAGGGTTCTAAGGCAAAATTGTGCCTTACCATTATTTAGTGATTATGAACGTAACATTGCAATCACTGATTTAGATTTTATAATATATCTCGATAAAGATTTTGACTATGAGGGTAAGAGAGAACCTTGTTATATGTTCCCAAATATAAAAGAAGATCGATTCTATGGAAAACTGCTTGAATTGAAGGATGCACATCCGCATTTACTTCCTAATGTTATCGAGTATCAAGGTAGCCGAGATTAAACTTATGAGCGTTTAATGTGCCAGGTGGCGATTGATATTTTATAATCTCATGTGTCTGCTTCTCGCTCAAAGCAGACCTTACGACCTCGATTTCTGGCAGATCCGAAGAGTGGACATTGGTAACATCAACGGCCTCTATCTTAAGGGGAACATCTCCCCCTTATTACATAACCAGTTTACTGAACGTGCCGCTTCAACCAAATACGAGTACCTTCAATATCATACGTTTTTTCCCCAAATCCTTTCGCAAGCAGGGACTCTGGTAAATACTCGTCGTATTTATCCAAGAACTTTTCTGGAACATCTTCGGCAAGATCAAATGCAGATGATAAGCCTGACAACAGCATTTTTTTAAGCACTTGTTGAACGGTTGCATCAATCTCTATAACACCTACGAATGGATTGGCTTTAAAACCACAACGTATGAGCAAGGCTGTAATCGTATTCACAACTTTATCCCCCCATCCAGGGAATTACGTAACAGTGTTGCCCACTCGTAATAATATACTCATTTTGCAAGTTATAACGCTGAAAGTTACTACAGCCTTCCGCAAATAGTTTTTTGGCGGCAGTATCGGCATAATCTACTTTCTTCCTACCTATTGCTATGCGGTAATCACCTTCCCTATAGATAGCGAGCATTTCCTGACGAACGACATCATGAACAGACATACCCCCCACTAAATTGTGGTGGCTGACCGCCTTTGGTCGCCTCTACATAGATAACTTTTTTCTCTGTCTCGATCTCTGTCACTTTCCAGCGCCGCCCATCGAAGATGATGTGTTGGTCTGGTAGCAGTGGGGAGTTCACAGGCACTGTTCCAAGGGTTCTGTTTCCGGTGACAATGCGGAACTCTTCTGGTGTATTGAACACGGCATAAAACGTGTAATGGTTAGTCAGTTTCTCCCCCTCTGCCCCAACAACCATTTCGCCGCTAGCAAGTTGAGTGAGTAGGCCACATGCTCCCATATGTTTAAGCAGGCTTTTGAAATCGTTTAAATCTACATTTCTAAATGGTCCTGTCTGGCATAGTTGCGACCAGAGCTGGTCGGCACGAACTCCGCCCCATTGTGCCGTAATAGCAAGAATCTGGTGCAACAGCGTGGAATAATGAATCTGTCGAGCATCTGCTGGTTCAAACCATTGTTTAGAGATCATCAATCTGATCATTGCCATCGACTGGACCAACTGCAGCCGTAGGAGGTCAACGATACTGCTAGTTACAGTAAGCTCATTTTCTTCTGTAATTAGCTTTCTTAGAACTGATGGGTAGAAGTGATATGTAATTACTTGATATGACTGGTGCGATAATAGGAACAAACAAATCAACTTAATTCTTTGTTTTGCAAGAATTTATTCTTATCGACAAATAATCCTATACACATGGCTATACACATTGGCGGGAGCGTTCAAAACTCGTCCACCTCATCGCACAACAAAATACTTTTTCTTAAGAAAAGCGTACAGACTATTCACCATCATATTTTTATATGAAATATCAATATGATAGAAGTTAACCGTTAAGTGAAGAGTGAACAGCAAACCCTACATTTGATCTTAGACCATAATAAAACCCAGCATTCGCCGGGTTGGTTGTCCACTCGCAATAAATTTATGATAGGTCAAAACTATCTTTTCCTAAATTTTAACCTATTCCAAAAGAACAGGGCTGTGAAGTTAGCCCCATCCTTAACCTATTAAATTTATTCAAGATATAAGGATTGCTCAATGAACTGACTGGTACCACATAAATGAACTTTAACCTCACGCTCACCAAAAAACGCCTGCCAATATTTTTTTATATCCTTTTCTTTTTCTTTATCTCTTTCATATGTTACGACTTCAATTTTAACACTTCGTTTAATCATTCGAGATAAAAGTTGTCTCATTTCAAAATCGGCATTCGGCAACGAATAACCTATGAAGATTATTCTGTCAGCTTCAGATAATTCAATACCAGCGTTCTGCCAAATTATTTTGTATTGAGGATTTGATAGATCCTTTAGAAAGGTAGGCATAATAAGATTTGATATCAGTCTATTCTCTTTATTTACTGCGTCATGATTTTTATCGCAATGCCTACATGTTGCCCCTCTCGCAACCCCTATTTTTTTATTAAACCCGACATAAAGGCGCATGCATCGCGAACATTGTAGCCAGTTAAGTGAACCATGAATCTTCAGCAGTTTCACATTAAAACCACCTGCTCCTAACATTTCTAGACCCGGCTTTACCGTTTCGTCCCTTTCTTCTAAGGAGCTTATATAACAGCAATAATCAACAACTGCACGTCCGTGGTAGTTCCTTTGGATATAATCATACAATGAATTATCTAGTAGAATATCCCAGTTGGTACTAATAACGCTTACAGGATCATGCTGTCTATAATTACCACCCAGCCTCTCGCTACATTTCCTCACTAAATACTCAGCAAAGTGGTCAATATATTCCTTACTATTCCCTTTTCTTTCCAAGATCCTCCTAATGGCCAAACCAATGATATTAAAAACAGCATCCCTTGTCTTTGTCATTTGCTCAATAGACAGACCTCTAAACTGGATATTATCCGCCAAGCACCGGTCTAAAGGAGTGAACATATCTTCAATCTGAACATCTTTAAATTGCTCACATTTATAATATAACTGTTCAGTAAGTAAGTTTTCAAAAAGCTGAAAATCTGAACCATTAAAATAGTTTGAATCCTCTTGGTGTATTTTAAATATCTCACCCATTATTTCCGCCTGCATAGGCGCGCCAGCTTCTTTTGAAAATCCAGCGCCAAGCACAAATACAGTTTTCATCCACAACCTCTTAAATTATATTCTGCGGTCAGGTATTTGAAGATTAGCTTATTCATATGTCAAGAAAAAACCAGCTTCCACCGGTTTAAATACCTATTTTGTGATTTCGAGACCGTACTTCGGTAGCCAGTCAGCATTGCATTCTTCTCTAAGTGCTAGATTGGTCTGCATTCCCTGATTGATCCGCCGCTTCTCGTACTGCAGCCCATACTCTTTCAGCATTAACGGCAGCCCCTTGCCAAACATGGTCAGACTGAGCGTATTTTTATAGCCGTTGGCTTCCATGTAGACCAGATAGGCATGGTAGAGGTACATACGAGGCTGACGTGGAACAATGTTAGCGTTCCCCATAAACATACCCGTGGTGTCTGGTAAAACTTCAAGATAGCCGCAAAAATCAAACGCAGAATCGGCATCACGTTTGATGGTGAGCGCTTCATCGGAATTTTGCTGCGCCTGAAGTAATGCTCTGGCGCTCATAGGGTCGCTGAAACGCTGCATAAGCTGGCGAACAATCACAGCCAGCTCGCTGGCAATTTTCTCTTTGAGCTGGGTATCGCGTTCCGCCGGGGCTATCTGGTCGGGGAAATGCAGGATCACCCTTCGGCGTGATACTCCACCACTACGATCAGTGAAACGCATCGGATTATTGTTCACAGCCAGGATGACCGCCGGAATGTGGGTCGAAAAAGCGTTCTGGTACTTAGGATCAACAGATACTGCATCGCCGCAAGTGATGGCTTTTAGTCCGGCCCCGTCACCGCTCCACTTCTCCTAGTCGGGAAGGCGAATCAGTGAAAAACCTATTAATGCGGCTCGTTCTCTCGGTGATTCAAGCATTTCTATCGTTGCCGAAGTTGCATAATCCTCACCCGCCAGCATGGTTGCGATTTCAGCCAGGATACTCTTGCCGCTTCCACCAGGGCCTGTGACCTCCAGAAACAACTGCCAGTCGTACCGGTTAGCCAGAACCATATAAGCGGACCTACTATCAGTGCAAAAATCTTGAGTGCTCATGTACATTTACCGCACTTGAGAGCGTGGACACGATTATTGCCCGGCTTAACAAGGTCGAAGTTAAGGATGAAGCCGCTGCCGAGCAGTCAGAGAAGCCAGCTCATACGCTCGGAAAATATGGCGCAGCCTCAAGGCTCTCCAATCGTCAGCAAATTCCTGTCTGACAACCCAAGCAATCCTCTAACCGGCTTATATGCCGGTTTTTTACGCTAACTTTCTGGCTTCTCCGTTAAAGTTGAGAGTGCATGTCTATGCTGCATGAAAACGCATGAGCTCAATGCGCTGCTTTTGCTCCGTAAGGCACTCAAACGTGCATCTCTAGCCTCTCTGATGGTGCATGAAAAGTGAAGAGCGGACGGGCGGACGGACGCTCGCACTGAAGCTAGAAATTCAACTCGAGCATGTCTAGCTTGCTACAACGAAAAAAGATACTGACCCTAGGAAAACTAAGCGCACTGGTCATATCCATTATCATTTATTTTATAACACGACCATTAGATGGTCATTTAAAAAATATAAATAAAAATGCTTTATTAACAATAAAAACCATAAATATCGCACACTTTACTTAATTACTTTATAAAGTCCACCCAGTCCTTTACGTGAAAGAAATTGGGATGGCTTCGCCTGTTTCACTTCTTTTTGAAAATTAAAGCGTTGAGTAGAGTTCACTAGCACAATTGCTTTTTTTGCTCTAGTAATTCCTACGTAATGTAAATTAAGGCATTGCTCATAGTTTGAAAAAACTTCTTCATAGCAACCTTTTATGACCTCCCTTCGAGGTAAAATCCAATCGTAAAGATCTAAATGAAAGACAATATCGAACTCCAAACCTTTAGCCTTGTGCAAGGTCATTATTTGAAGTTCATCATCGCTGATTGGCAAATAATTATTCAACATCATTCTATTGCCAGTTATTGAACTAATAGCATCAACATGCTGAGCAGAAAGGTCTTCGTCTATAAGCATTTTCAGAGCCTTTCTCAAGGAAGGAATCAACTCTAAATCATCAACAAGTCTAACCTCCTTAATAACACGCCTCATACTTCTGAGGGCGTTAGATTCAATAGATTTATGAGACAGTTCGTCAATAATTGATTGTGCTGTCGCAGATTTATTATATCTAAACTTTAGTAGTGCCTTCAATAAAATAGAAGCAGCTCCCCCAACCTTAGATAATTCATCATCTAAATATGCTCGACATTTTGTTTTAACAAAACTTGAAACTAACGATACAGAAGCATTCGTTGCAAGCAATATAGCAACCTTGCTCTCTTTTTTAACATTATAAAATTTCAGCATGTTAAAAATTTCCGCATCGATCCATGCAGAAATATCTCGCTGTGTACCGTTAACTGTTGTTCGAAAAACACGGATTTCTTCGCAGGGTAACAATTCAGCATTTTCCTTAAGTAATCGTGATGCATAATTTATTATCGAAGGATGTGAACGGTGATTTATAGTGATTTCAAAAGGTTCAAAACCACTATCTTTACTTAGTAGTGCGGTTAGATATCTTGAGCTCTTTCCAGCGTACGAATAGATGGATTGATCGATATCACCTACAGCTACAGATTTTATGCCAATGGTGGACACTAGGATAAAAATGAGATGTTGAATAAAACCCGCATCCTGATATTCATCAATGTATACTGATTTATATTTGGTTGACAGATATCTACGACTAGAAGATGAGATAACAAGCACAAAATATGCAAGTAAGGGAATAAATTCTAATATCAAAAAACCTTTATCATATAGAATCTTTAGCTCAAAAAAGTCGTAAACATCAATTTTAGCGCAAACATCCTCAATATCATTGTAAATTTCTAAACGTTCTTTAGATTCTTGGGGTAAATCTGAAAACTTAATCACCTTCAAATTTTCGGCTCGCCCCCAAACCTGATGAATATATTGAAAAATTATTTCATTCAAATAGAATTTATCTATAGTCCCAAAAAAACTTGATTTAGTAGATGCTACACTTTTAGCGCATCTTCGTTTAAGTTCTTCACTTGCCTTATTAGTATATGAAATAGCAATTACCCCTTGATAATCTTTGCAGGAGCTTAAATCTCTCACTATCTTCTCGACAATCACAGCAGTTTTCCCACTGCCAGGACACGCAGTTAAGACCATGCTTTTAGGATAAGCAATCGCTTCTTTTTGCTCATCAGTAAAGTTTATCTTCATACATCATCCTTAGCTAAAGAAACCGCTGTAAAAAGTGGTTTAATCAATTCACCTGTTGAAATACTTTTTAAATCTTGAGAATACTCCTCTAAAAATGCTCTCATCCTAATTGCTTTTTTACCGCGTAAAAATTGCGCTGCATCGTTTTCAGTTTCAACTCCAGCATAATCTTTTAATTGCTTGCTTAGTTCTTTACTTACATCCCCTTCTAGATCATCATAGGAAATATAAATATTCTTATCTTGAAGTATTTTTCTATACGCATCATGCATCTGATTTCGCATTGCGCGTGTAATTTCTTTATTTTCATTATCTATTAATTTCCTACCAGACAATGCCAATGCCCTGTTTAAACCTGCATACTGCCACTCATTTTTTTTAGGAACCTTAGATACGTCATTATCAGTTCTTGCAACCCACTTAATTTCAAATGCGTCTAAAATTTTCCTGTAAACTTCAAATTGAACACCATCAACAGAAAGCAAACTTATATTGTAATAATCCAAGTCAATATCATTAACCCTCGCCAAGGCTCGATAAAATAACATCTCCGATGGACCTTCAACTAAAAAAACCACCTTAGCAAAGAAAGCTTCTGCTGGTAATATACTGATTCTGTACCCCATGTCTGACCATGCTTCGCTTATACAGTTTGAACATCCTTCGCTCGCAGCATAAGATTCGCCATCTGATGAGCATATTTTTATTATTGAATCCGGGGAGTAATTAACTGCAATTTGCGGTGAGTGAGAAGTGACTAAAGACTGACCTGGGAGCTTATTAATGAGATACTCAGAAAGTTTTCTCTGTTGATGAGGATATAAGTGTGATTCAGGCTCTTCTACGCAATAAATAATAACTTCGTTATCAACATCATGTTCTCTTACGCTTTTTGCCTTCCAGAGCGCAAGTAATATTTGATTATTAAAGCCATCACCTCCTAGCATGACCTTTTTCCCGTTTGAGCTTGAACTTAGCTCTAATTTTTCAATAAATTGATCTATTCCTATAGCCCCTGAATCAAGCATTACAGTCATTTTATCGTTGTTATAAGAGAGTTTGCTTAATTCAGTATTTAGTTCATCAGTTGCAGCCGACACATAACTAATTTCTTTTACTTTATCATTTATATTTACCAGTAATTCACCAAGTTCCCTTAAGGTTGCCTCATCTTTCTCGACGTGATCTGTGTCTCTCATTTCCTGTGCGAGTTTGAGCAAATGCCTTTTCTCAGTCGAGATATACTTTGTAAGATCTCTATGTGAATTAACATACCTTAAGTTAAGGTACTTCAAATAAAAACGCCCATTTATCTCATCCATATCAGAAATTTTATGCCCTAAGAATAATTTGTAATCCAATGTGCTCCTTTTTGCCTGATACTTTATATACGTCTGTTCATCATCACTGATGTAACCACCAAGCTTAGATATAACAGCATCTTCCTTTACATCTCTAAAATTTAATATGACCTCAAAATGGTCGGATTGTTCGCCTTTACTATTTATATGAAAATCACTATTTTTAGGCTCTATATCCAAATCAGAAAGACTTTTATCCAATAACATTCTCAATGCATATAAAAGATTCGTTTTGCCAACATCATTACTTCCTATGATAAGCGTCGAACGGCTAAATTTAATAAAACTATCCGAATAGTTTCTAAATCCTTTAATATAAACATTATCAATGTACATTGTTGAACCCCGTAATTATATTGGAATACCACTGAAGCATTTCCTTGCGCTTCTCAAAGTATTGCGCGTGGTTGCAATTTCTACGAATACTATTTTTATCGATATGCCCCAGTTGAGTTTCAATCCATTCGGATTTAAAGCCATTCTCATGCATTAGAGTTGACATCATGTGCCTAAACCCATGCCCGGTAAGCTTACCATCATAACCAACCCGCTTAATGACTTGATTTATACTCGCTTCACTCATAGGTTTATTCGGATCGTTCCGTCCCGGAAAAACATAGCGATAGTTTCCTGTCATGGTCTAGAGTTCACTGAGTAAATCTAACGCTTGAGTCGACAATGGCACAAGATGCGGCCTGCGCATTTTCATCCTTTCAGCAGGAATTTCCCAAATAGCGTTATCCAGATCAAACTCTTACCATAATGCCGCACGTAATTCGATGGTTCTCAAGCCCGTAATCATCAGTAATTTCGTGGCTATCTGGACAAGCTTACTTCCGGTGTAACTTTCTAAGGCGCGCAGAAATTCGGGTATCTCATCAGCTTTTAGGAACGGGAAATGATTGGATTAGTGTACTTCGAGAGCGCTGGAAAGATCTGCCGCAGGATTGTACTCCGCTCTACCCGTTGTAATTGCGTAGCGAAACACTTCGGAGCAAGGCTGACACACTTTCCGCACTTTTTCCAATGCACCACGTTTCTCAATTTTACGCAGTACGTTCAGCAGCTCCAGCGGTTTAATCTCTCCCACAGGCCTTGTTCCAACATAAGGAAAAATGTCGTTCTTAAACGCTTCCATGATGTCTGATGCATATCCTGCCGACCACTTAGCAGATTTAAGTTGATGCCACTCTCTGGCTATCTTTTCGAAGGCGTTCTCTGACTCTGCTTGCAGAGCCAGCTTTTGCTCTTTTCGAACCTCACAAGGGTTCTTTCCTTCTGCCACAAGTTTTAGAGCTTCATCACGACGGGAACGAGCATCGGCAAGGGTGATTGTTGGGTAAACGCCAAGCGAGATCATCTTGGGTTTACCGGCATAGCGATAGCGGAACCGCCAGCTCTTGCTTCCATTAGGTTCTATAAGCAATGACAAGCCTTGCCCATCCCCATGCGTATAGGGTTTATCTTCAGGCTTAGCGCGGCGAATCAGCACATCGTTTAAAGGCATGTGCATAGGGATCCAGACCGAACAGGAACATATACACAATCCTATACACATTTAGTTCCGGATTCTACTGGATGGTTATGGACTAACACGGATTAAAGATGCAGTAAAAACTTTATAAATAAGAGATGTTATGGATGGTTACGGATGTTTGAGGAAGTTGGGGTGGTGCCGATAATAGGAGTCGAACCTACGACCTTCGCATTACGAATGCGCTGCTCTACCAACTGAGCTATATCGGCCCTGAGAGGCCGGTTACGAGTGTAACCACGGGGCAAAAGGTTAGATCTATCCGGGTGATGCGTCAATGCCCTTTTGAATCAAACGGCTATTTTTGCATCACCCGTGATTATTTACGCACGAATCGTATCGTCACCGAAGCCGATCCACTTGTACGTGGTCAATGCTTCCAGCCCCATCGGACCGCGCGCGTGCAGTTTCTGCGTGCTGACCGCCACCTCAGCGCCGAGGCCGAACTGGCCGCCGTCGGTGAATCGGGTGGAGGCATTCACATACACCGCAGAGGAATCCACCTCGTTCACGAAGCGATCCGCATTGCGCAGCGTACGCGTCAGGATGGCGTCAGAATGCTGCGTGCCATGCTCACGGATGTGCGCAATCGCGTCGTCGAGATCGCTCACGATTTTCACGTTCAGATCCAGTGACAGGAACTCGTCGTCGTACTGCTCCGCGTTGACGGGAACGACGTTAGCCGGGCCATCCTGCAGCAGCGCGAGCGCACTGGCGTCAGCATGCAGCGTCACGCCGCTCTCTGCCATCTGTTTGCTCAGAGCTGGCAGGAAGGTGTTCGCTATGTCCTGATGCACCAGCAGCGTTTCAACTGTGTTACAGGTGCTAGGACGCTGGGTCTTCGCGTTCACGATAATCTTCAGCGCAGGAGCAATCTCAGCGCTGTCGTCTACCATGATATGACACACGCCAATACCGCCGGTGATCACCGGAATCGTCGACTGCTCGCGGCACAGCTTGTGCAGGCCCGCGCCGCCGCGTGGAATCAGCATGTCGATGTATTTGTCCATGCGCAGCATTTCGTTGACCAGCGCGCGGTCCGGGCTCTCAATTGCCTGCACGGCACCCGCCGGTAAGCCACACTCCTCCAGCGCCTGCTGAATGACTTTCACCGTCGCGGCGTTGGTGCGCCAGGTCTCTTTCCCACCGCGCAAAATAGCGGCGTTACCGGTTTTCAGGCACAGGGAGGCAACATCCACCGTCACGTTTGGACGGGCTTCATAAATAACGCCGATAACGCCGAGCGGCACGCGACGGCGCTCCAGGCGTAAACCGCTGTCCAGCAGCCCACCGTCAATCACCTGCCCTACCGGGTCGGCCAGATTGCAGACCTGACGAACATCGTCGGCGATGCCTTTCAGACGGGCCGGGGTCAACGCCAGACGGTCGAGCATCGCTTCGCTCAGACCGTTGCGACGCGCTTCCAGTAAATCCTGCTCGTTGGCGAGCAAAATTTCCTGGGACTGAGATTCCAGATAATCAGCGATTTTTTCCAGCACGCGGTTTTTCTCGCGGCTGGAAAGGAGCGCCAGTTTATAAGAGGCGGCCTTCGCGGCGGCGCCCATTTGTTCCAGCATGTTCTGGCTCCTTAACGAATAATCATGTCATCGCGATGCACGGCAACCGGGCCATATTCATAGCCCAGAATGGCGTCGATCTGCTGCGAATGGTGACCCGCGATGCGGCGCAGGGCATCGCTGTTATAGCGGCTTACGCCGTGGGCGATGTCGCGGCCTTCGAGGTTACGGATACGGATCACTTCACCACGGGAGAAGTTGCCTGTCACGCTTTTAATTCCTTTAGGAAGTAATGAACTTCCTCGTTCCAGAATCGCGGCGGTCGCCCCTTCATCGACGACGAGTTCGCCCGCAGGCGGCGCGCCAAATATCCAGCGCTTACGGTTTTCCAGCGGGGATTCCTGAGCGTGGAAGCGGGTGCCAACGGAGATGCCTTCCATCACGTCGCCAATCACGCCAGGGCGGCTGCCCGCGGCAATGATGGTGTCGATACCGGCGCGGCACGCCACGTCGGCGGCCTGCAGTTTGGTCCCCATCCCGCCCGTTCCGAGGCCGGACACGCTATCACCGGCGATGGCGCGCAGCGCATCGTCGATACCGTGAACGTCGGTAATCAGCTCGGCTTCCGGGTTGGAGCGCGGATCGGCGGTGAACAACCCCTGCTGATCGGTCAGAAGCAGTAATTTATCGGCGCCAGCCAGAATGGCGGCCAGCGCAGAGAGGTTATCGTTATCACCCACTTTGATTTCAGCGGTAGCAACGGCATCGTTCTCGTTAATGACCGGAACAATATTGTTGTCCAGCAGCGCGCGCAGGGTATCGCGGGCGTTCAGGAAGCGCTCTCGGTCTTCCATATCCGCACGCGTCAGCAGCATCTGCCCGACGTGGATGCCATAGATAGAGAACAGCTGTTCCCAGAGTTGAATGAGTCGGCTTTGTCCCACGGCGGCCAGCAGCTGTTTGGAGGCGATCGTCGCGGGGAGTTCGGGGTAACCCAGGTGTTCACGCCCGGCGGCAATCGCCCCGGAGGTCACAATCACAATACGATGCCCTGCGGCATGTAACTGAGCGCACTGACGTACAAGCTCAACAATGTGGGCGCGATTTAGGCGGCGCGATCCGCCTGTTAAAACACTGGTACCGAGTTTTACCACCAGCGTCTGGCTGTCACTCATGATTCTCTGCCGTTCAACGATAAGGGAAAGTAATGTCGAACGAACGTTTTAGCAGGAGTCAGCCCCGTTGCCAACTGCCTTAGCACATCGCGAAACACTTTGTTGCGCGGGATCAGGAAGCGTAGCGGGAGAATTTGACACTTTTATTACCGAAATAATAAATCACAGTTTTTTAAAATTATTCTTAGTTTGTCATAAAAGTTTCATTCCAGAACGATAAAACCCTTCCTGTTTTTTCACGGGACTTAAGCATGAGCTTATCGTCCAGCGAATTTTTTAGCGCGTTTATAAGACAGGATCGAAAATGAAAAAGAGCACTCTGGCATTAATGGTTATGGGCGTAGTGGCTTCTGCATCCGTTCACGCAGCTGAAGTTTATAATAAAGATGGTAATAAGCTGGACGTGTACGGCAAAGTGAAAGCCATGCACTACATCAGCGATGATGCCACCAAAGATGGCGATCAGACTTACGTTCGTTTCGGTTTTAAAGGCGAAACCCAGATTAACGATCAGCTGACGGGCTATGGCCGTTGGGAATCTGAATTTGCGGGTAACAAAGCCGAGAGCGACTCCTCTCAGAAAACCCGTCTGGCGTTCGCGGGCCTGAAGCTGAAAAACTTTGGTTCTCTGGATTACGGTCGTAACCTGGGTGCCCTGTATGACGTTGAAGCATGGACCGACATGTTCCCTGAGTTCGGCGGCGACTCTTCCGCGCAGACCGATAACTTCATGACCAAACGTGCGACCGGTCTTGCTACCTACCGTAACACCGACTTCTTCGGCGCGGTTGACGGCCTGGACATGACCCTTCAGTACCAGGGCAAAAACGAAAACCGTGACGCCAAGAAACAGAACGGTGACGGTTTTGGTACCTCTCTGAGCTATGACTTTGGCGGCAGCGATTTCGCCGTCAGCGGCGCCTACACCAGCTCTGACCGCACCAACGCGCAGAACCTGCTGGCGCGTGGCCAGGGGCAGAAAGCCGAAGCCTGGGCTACCGGTCTGAAATATGACGCGAACGATATTTATCTGGCAGCAATGTATTCAGAAACCCGTAATATGACGCCAATTTCTGGCGGATTTGCCAATAAAGCGCAGAACTTTGAAGTCGTCGCACAATATCAGTTCGATTTCGGTCTGCGTCCGTCCCTGGGTTATGTCCAGTCTAAAGGCAAAGATATCGAAGGTATTGGTGACGAAGATCTGGTGAAATATATTGACGTTGGCGCGACCTATTACTTCAACAAAAATATGTCCGCGTTTGTTGATTATAAAATTAACCAGATTGACGACGATAATAAACTGGGCGTGAGCAACGATGACATTGTTGCTCTGGGTATGACCTACCAGTTCTAAGATTATCCGAATAAGAAAATCCCGGCAGACAAGCCGGGATTTTTTTTGCCCGGTGGCGCTGCGCTTACCGGGCCTACGGGATAGTGCATTCTGTAGGCCGGGTAAGGCGAAGCCGCCACCCGGCGCTGTGACGCTATCAGGCAGTCAGCTTCACCGCTTCGCTGGAAAAGTCATCCGCTGGCTCGAACCTGAGATCCAGAGTCGCCAGCAGTGCGCGTGCCTTATCGTGGAACTCTTTCAGCGTGTATTCCAGGCGGTCAATCACTTCCTGATCTTTAATGGTGGTCGCCTGCCAATTGCCGTCTTTATTAAAGAGACCAAACTGGTAGCTATACGTAAAGCGTTTTTCCTCTGCTTCCATTTCCATCCACCAGCCCCAGAATTCACGTTTTTCGGGTGCAGGCTTCACGTTGACGCATACAGCCAGGCAGTCGAAAAAAAAGCGATTCTCTTCACACTGCTCTTCTCGAATATACGGGCCAAGAGCCATGAACTTCTTAATCAATCTACTTTTCGGGTGTCCACTCGGTAACGTCATTGCGATCTCCTTTTGTGAAGCCACTGTTTTACCAAACCAGCGAAATTTAGCAATCTATTAACACAATCTCTGAGCGATCCAGCGCGTAATCTCTTTCAGTGCTTTATCGAAATTCTGATAGACCGGGCTGAACGGCACCTCAAGCAGTTTGCCATCCGCAGATGACGACGTGATTAAGCGCGACTCTTCTTCCGGACTGAACGGATCGTTTTTCCAGAACCCTGACAGCATCGGCGTTGGGCAGCGACGTCCCAGTAACCCTTGCGTTTTTAACGAGTAGCGATTGAGCTCCACGCGCAGCGCTTCGTCTGATGCATCATGCATGCCAAGACGGCTGGCCAGCACATCAAGGTACATTTCAGGCACGCTCCCCTGGCGGGCGGGATCGCTGAGCAGGGCGTGAACGACCGGTCCAAGGCAGGCGACGGCTTTCAGGCGGGAGGATTCAAGATAAGCCAGACGCACCGCGACGTTTGCGCCAAAGCGGAAGCCAAATGCCGCCACGCGGGTGTGGTCAACCCACGGGATGTTTTCCAGCGCTTTTAGCGCATGCTGGTGCAGCAGGCTGGAATCCTGAGTCAGTTTCCATTTGGAGGAGAAGCCGATTGAGGGCATATCCAGCGTCAGCATCGCGATCCCTTTTGGTGCGAAGTAACGCTCATACAGGCTGTAATAATCAATCTGCAACGAATCCAGCCCCCCGCACATGAGGACGGTCGGGAACGGACCTTCACCTTCAGGCATATGCAGGAACCCGGTGATGGATGACCCACCCGGAATGGTAAACTCGAGTTCGCGCATCTGGCCCGGCAGGCGTTGAGCCGCCTCTTCGTAAGCGCGATTCGCCAGTGCCTGTGCCTGCTCAGCCAGCTCATCACCTTTCAGATGTGGATACGCGGCAATGGCGTAGAGATTGGCCGCATGCAGCCAGTGCTTGCCGCTGCGCGTGGCATCCTCTTCCTGGGTGGCTTTTTGCTGCCAGAGCATCGCCTGTTTAGACCACTCGTAGATCCAGTTTCCCCCCCGGTACCCCACCACCGTATCATAGAGTTCGCTGTCGGTGCGCTCGGCTTCACTCATCACGATACGTGCCTGCACGTCAAGGATTTCACGAGGATCGATACCGCGCCAGACCCACATCAGGCGGTTAATCATACGATACCAGTGGGGCACGTTTTTACCGTCTAACGCGGACTGGACGGCAGGCTGGGTCCCCGGATTAAAGCGACGCACCAGCGTCGACGTTTCAGGGTGTTTGAAACGGGGTTTGAAAAGTGTCTCGGTGAGATTCGCCTGCGTCATTGCGTTGCCTCCATGAATACGTCATATGAAGACTATTGTAACGCGTGGCAGGCCAAAAAGAACAACGCCCGGCATAGCCGGGCGTGTAAAGTTACGTACTGGTATTAACGGCCTGAAATCGGCGGTACGAAGACCACGCCCATATCCCATGGCTGTTCAATCCAGGTATCCTGCGGGATATCAATCACGTAATCGTCAACCAGCGGGCGGCCAGCAGGTTTCGCGAAGATAGTGACGAAATGGGCTTTCGGATACATTTCGCGGATAGCCACCGCAGTACCACCGGTATCCACCAGGTCGTCAATAACGATGAAGCCTTCACCGTCGCCTTCCGCGCGCTTCAGCACTTTCAGCTCACGCTGGTTGTCATGGTCATAGCTGGAGATGCAGACGGTATCGACATGACGAATACCCAGCTCACGTGCCAGCAGCGCCCCCGGTACCAGACCGCCACGGCTGACGGCAATAATGCCTTTCCACTGTTCGGAAGGCATCAGACGCGCAGCCAGTTTGCGTGCGTGAATCTGCAACATGTCCCAGGTGACGACGTATTTTTCGCTCATGTGAAGTGTCCCAGCCTGTTTTTATACGGCTTAAAAAGTGTTCGAGGGGGAAATAGGTTGCGCGAGATTATAGAGATCTGACGCACTAAAAACCAGTGTTTAGCGCCCTCAGCCTGAGTTTTTACATGCTTTATGCTACCAGCCAGCAGAGAAAGTGGTATTCTCAGTTTCATCTCGCAAGCCTGACTTGTGGTAACTATTAACCTGCTAACCCTGTGACCTGCAACCCTGTTTGCAGCGCCTCGACAAGGAGACTTATCGTGTCTGAACTGTCTCAACTATCTCCGCAACCGCTGTGGGATATTTTTGCCAAAATCTGCTCCATTCCACACCCTTCCTACCATGAAGAACAGCTTGCCGAACATATTATGGGCTGGGCGAAGGAAAAAGGCCTGCATGCGGAACGTGACCAGGTTGGCAACATTCTGATCCGAAAACCCGCCACCGCAGGCATGGAAAACCGTAAACCGGTTGTGCTGCAGGCGCACCTGGACATGGTGCCACAGAAGAACAACGACACCGTTCACGACTTCACCAAAGACCCGATCCAGCCGTACATCGACGGCGACTGGGTGAAAGCGCGCGGCACCACCCTGGGCGCGGATAACGGCATCGGTATGGCCTCTGCGCTGGCCGTGCTGGCTGACGACAGCGTTGAGCATGGTCCACTGGAAGTGCTGCTGACCATGACCGAAGAAGCGGGCATGGACGGGGCGTTCGGTCTGCAGGCGAACTGGCTGCAGGCGGATATCCTGATCAACACCGACTCCGAAGAAGAAGGCGAGATCTACATGGGCTGCGCGGGCGGGATTGATTTCATCTCTACCCTGCCGCTGTCACGCGAAGCGATCCCTGCCGGTTTCCAGACCTTCAAGCTGACGCTGAAAGGGCTGAAAGGCGGCCACTCCGGCGGTGATATTCACCTGGGTCTGGGTAACGCTAACAAGCTGCTGGCACGCTTCCTGGCAGGCCATGCGGCCGAGCTGGACCTGCGTCTGGTTGATTTCAACGGCGGTACCCTGCGCAACGCGATCCCACGCGAAGCCTTCGCCACCGTAGCGGTTCCAGCAGCAAAAGCCGACGAGCTGAAAAAACTCTCCACCGTGTACCTGGATATCCTGAAAAACGAACTGTCGGCGAAAGAGAAGAACCTGACCGTGGTGCTGGAATCTGTTTCTACAGATAAAGCCGCGCTGACCGTGCAGTCTCGTGACACCTTCGTTCAGCTGCTGAACGCGACGCCAAACGGCGTGATCCGCAACTCTGACGTGGCAAAAGGCGTGGTGGAGACCTCACTGAACGTGGGCGTGGTGACCATGAGCGACGACAGCGCGGAGATCATCTGCCTGATCCGTTCCCTTATCGACAGCGGTAAAGAGTATGTGGTGAGCATGCTGGAATCTCTGGGCACGCTGGCGGGAGCAAAAACCTCAGCCAAAGGCAGCTACCCGGGCTGGCAGCCAGATGCAAGTTCTCCGGTGATGGCGCTGGTGCGTGAAACCTATCAGCGTCTGTTCAACAGCACGCCGAACATTCAGGTGATCCACGCGGGTCTGGAATGCGGTCTGTTCAAGAAACCGTACCCGGACATGGACATGGTATCTATCGGGCCAACCATTACCGGTCCGCACTCGCCGGATGAGCAGGTTCATATCGAAAGCGTCGGTCACTACTGGACGCTGCTGACTGAACTGCTGAAAGCGATCCCTGCGAAGTAACATCTTCATCCCAACCCTCTTCCTGTGGAAGAGGGTGAAAAACCCAGGCCCGGTAAGCGTAGCGCACCGGGCTTTTTTTACAATCCCAATACCAGCTGTCGCTCTAACTGCGGATCCAGCAGCGTGACGTGCAATCCCACCAGCCTCACCCCTCGCCCACCTCGTCGCTCTTCCCATGCCTTTTTTGCCGTCGCGATAAGATCGTCTTTATTCAGACGCGGCCAGACATGTTCCTGCGTGGTCTGCTGGAAATCGTTGAATTTGAGCTTGATGCCCTGACGGGCGATGAGCAGGTCCGGTTTTACCTTACTTAAGCGTCGCTCCAGCTCCGGGTAGAGTTGTTCCGTGATAATAGATTCGCACTCGGACCAGTCATGAATATCTTCAATGAGGGTACGCTCAACGCCGACGGATTTCCGCAGCCGTTCGCTGTTAACATCGCGATCGTCAATCCCCTGGCTGCGCTCCCACAGCACGCGGCCAAACTTCCCGAAGCGCTTAAGCAGCATGGCGAGATCGCTTCGCTGCACGTCTTCGCAGGTGCGTAACCCCATGCTTTCCAGCTTTGCGGCGGAGACTTTTCCTACCCCGGGAATTTTGCCGAGCGGCAGCGTTTTTAAAAATGCAGGCACCTCTTCCGGCGTAATGACGTACTGGCCGTTGGGCTTATTTAAATCCGAGGCGATTTTGGCAAGGAATTTAACGGGCGCCACACCCGCCGATGCCGTCAGATTCAGCTCGTTGAAAATCGTCTGGCGGATCTCCTGCGCCATCAGGGTGGCGGAGCCGTGGCAGTGCACGCTGTCGGTCACATCGAGATAGGCTTCGTCCAGCGACAGCGGCTCTATCAGAGAGGTATAGCGGGAGAAAATTTCCCGAATATGAAGGGAAGCCTCTTTATAGGCGTCAAACCGCCCGGGCAGAAGCGTGAGATGAGGGCAAAGCTTTAAGGCCATCGCCGTCGGCATGGCGCTTCGCACGCCAAATTTGCGCGCAGGATAGTTGGCGGTGCTGATGACACCACGCTGAACGCGGCTGCCGCCAATGGCGATGGGAATATCCCGCAGCGCCGGGTTGTCTCGCATCTCCACTGCGGCAAAAAAGCAGTCCATATCAACATGGATTATTTTGCGCATAGTAAGCCCTCACTCATCACTGGATAAGTATACAGTAAATAAATGAGGATTGAGAAGCAGATGTAAGAATGCCGGGTGGCGGCGTTGCCTTACCCGGCCTACAAAAACTTAAATAATACGCTGCTGCTCGCGCGCCATGCGCTTTTTGCGGGCATCGCACGGTTCCGGGCAGTCGCAGACCTTCTCCATACCAATGGAGGAAATACCGCCGCAGCTGCCCTGAATGCTTTTCCGCTTAACGATCCAGCCTAACGACATGCCGAAGATGACAAGCACAAAAACCACAAAGGTTGCCAGAAACGTCAGCATCATCAGCCTCCAAAGTCATCAAGCATGATGTTCTCATCTTCTACGCCGAGATCTTTCAGCATCTTAATCACGGCGGCGTTCATCATCGGCGGACCGCACATATAGAACTCGCAGTCCTCGGGCGCCGGGTGCTGTTTGAGGTAGTTTTCATACAGCACGTTGTGAATGAACCCCGTATAGCCCGTCCAGTTATCTTCCGGCTGCGGATCGGAAAGCGCCACGTGGAAGGTAAAGTTCGGGTTTTCACGTGCCAGCTGTTCAAACTCATCGTCGTAGAACATTTCGCGCAGCGAGCGCGCCCCGTACCAGAAGCTGATTTTACGCTTGCTGCCGAGGCGCTTGAGCTGGTCAAAAATGTGCGAGCGCATCGGGGCCATACCGGCACCGCCGCCGATAAAGACCATCTCCGCGTCGGTATCTTTCGCGAAGAACTCCCCGAACGGACCGGAGATAGTTACCTTATCTCCCGGCTTCAGAGACCAGATGTATGACGACATCACGCCCGGCGGCGCATCCGGCACATTCGGTGGCGGCGTGGCGATACGCACGTTGAGCATGATAATGCCCTTCTCCTCCGGGTAGTTGGCCATCGAGTAGGCGCGCAGCGTCGGCTCTTTTACCTCTGATACAAAGCGGAAGAGATTGAATTTGTCCCAGTCGGCGCGGTACGCCTGCGGAACGTCGAAGTCCGCATATGCCACGGTATGCTCAGGACACTCAATCTGAATGTATCCGCCGGCGCGGAACGGGACATCTTCCCCTTCCGGCACCCGCAGCTTCAGCTCTTTGATAAAGGTAGCTTTGTTATCATTAGAGATAACTTCACATTCCCATTTTTTGACGCCGAAAATCTCTTCCGGCAGTTCAATCTTCATGTTCTGACGCACTGCGACCTGGCAGGCCAGACGGCAGCCCTCTTTTGCCTCACGCTTCGTGATATGCGCCAGCTCGGTAGGCAGAATATCGCCACCGCCCTCTTTTACCGTCACGCGGCACTGCCCGCAGGAGCCGCCGCCGCCGCAGGCTGAAGAGACAAAAATACCGTTCCCTGAGAGCGTGTTGAGCAGTTTATCCCCCGCAGGCGTGCGGATCTGATTCTGCGGATCGTCATTAATATCAATCACCACGTCGCCGGAATTCACCAGCTTCGCCCGCGCCGCCAGAATGAGTCCTGACAGCACCAGTACGATCAGAGTGAACATCACCACGCCAAGAATAATTTCCATCTGTTAGCCCTTATAGCTGCACACCGGAGAAGGACATAAAGCCCAGCGCCATCAGACCGGTGGTGATAAAGGTGATCCCTAAGCCACGCAGACCCGCAGGCACGTTGGCATATTTCATTTTCTCGCGGATCCCCGCCATGGTGACAATCGCCAGCATCCAGCCGATACCGGAGCCGAAACCGTACACCACGGATTCACTGAAGTTGTAATCACGCTGAACCATAAACGAGACGCCGCCGAAGATGGCGCAGTTCACCGCGATCAGCGGGAGGAAGATCCCCAGCGCGTTGTAGAGTGAAGGGAAGTACTTATCGAGGATCATCTCCAGGATTTGCACCAGCGCCGCGATCACCCCGATGAAGGTAATGAAGTTCAGGAAGCTGAGATCAACCCCTTCCACCAGCGCGCCATCCCGCAGCACGAAGTTGTACACCAGATTGTTAATCGGAACCGAAAGCCCCAACACAACGGTGACCGCCACGCCCAGGCCAAATGCCGTGGAGACCTTTTTAGACACAGCAAGGAACGTACACATGCCGAGGAAAAACGCGAGCGCCATGTTTTCAACAAACACCGCGCGCACAAACAAACTCAGGTAATGAGCCATCGTCGGTTACTCCTTTTCCTGCTGTTCTGGTTTCAACGTACGAATCAGCCAGATCAACAAACCGATAATGAAAAATGCGCTAGGGGCCAGCAGGAACAGGCCGTTTGGCAGATACCATCCGCCGTTTTGCACCGTGTCCAACACCGTGATGCCAAACAGCTTGCCGCTGCCAATCAGCTCTCGCAGGAACCCCACGGTCAGCAGGATCGCGCCGTAGCCGAGGCCGTTGCCGATACCGTCCATAAAGCTCGCCAGCGGCGGCATTTTCATGGCGTAGGCTTCCGCACGCCCCATGACGATACAGTTGGTGATAATCAGCCCGACAAACACCGAGAGCTGTTTGGAGGTTTCATAGGCGAAGGCGCGCAGCAGCTGATCGACCACGATCACCAGCGAGGCGATGATCGCCATCTGCACGATGATCCTCACGCTGTTGGGTATGTGGTGGCGGATCATTGAGATAAACATGCTGGAGAACGCCGTAACCAGCGTGACGGCCAGCGTCATCACCACCGCCGTTTCCAGCTTGGTCGTCACCGCCAGGGCTGAACAGACGCCCAGCACCTGCAGCGTGATCGGGTTATTGGCGAGCAGTGGGCCAATGAGCACCTTTTTCACTTCTTTCAGTTCACCGGTATCAGCCATTGTTCAGCGCTCCTTCACGTACGTTTTTCAGGAAAGGACCAAAGCCCAGCTCGCCCATCCAGAAATCAAAACTGTGCTGCACGCCGTTTGAGGTGAGCGTGGCGCCGGACAGCCCGTCGACCGCGTAGTCGTCACCGGGACGTGCCGCTCCTTTCATCACCTTCAGCGCAGGCAGACCGTTATCGTCGAGCACTTTCTTGCCGACAAACTGTGCCCGCCAGTTCGGGTTTTCCACTTCGCCGCCCAGCCCCGGCGTTTCGCCCTGGTCATAATACGTAATGCCTTTAACGGTGCGGCCATCCGTATCAAGGGCCACAAAGGCATACATCATTGACCACAGGCCGTTGCCGTAGACAGGAAGCACCACTTCCTGAATGCGTTTTTGGGGGTCACGCACCAGGTAAATTTCGGCGAGATTGCTGCGGCGCTTAATCCCGGCAGGGTCTTGCGATGCCTCGAGCGTCAGGCTCATCTGCGGATCTTTCAGCGCCAGCGCCTGGTTGAAGGTTGCCGGGTCTTTATCCAGCAGTTGGCCGGTTTTTAAATCCACCAGACGCGCGGAAATACGTTCGGCAAAGACGGCCGAAACCTCATCTGCGCTCATCCCCTCCTGCATCAGCCCGGCCACGGCCAGTATGTTGCGCTGTTTATCCAGGGCACGTTGCTCCTGCTGCAGGGGTTTTAACCCCACGGCAGAACCGGCCACGACAATGGAGCAGACCAGACAGAGCACCAGCACCACCAGCAGCGTTTTGCTGATGCTGTCGTTATTTTTGACTTCAGCCACGCGCCTTCCTCCGCTTGATGTTGGCCCGCACCACCAGGTAATCGAAGAGTGGCGCAAACAGATTGGCAAACAGAATCGCCAGCATCATCCCCTCCGGATACGCCGGGTTGACCACGCGGATCAGGACGCACATCGCGCCAATGAGCACGCCATAGCTCCATTTACCTTTATCGGTAAACGAGGCCGAGACGGGGTCCGTCGCCATGAACATCATGCCGAACGCGAAGCCCCCCAGCACCAGATGCCAGTACCACGGCATAGAGAACATCGGATTGGTGTTCGAACCGATAAGGTTGAACATCGTGGCGGTCAGCACCATGCCGATCATCACGCCCGCCACAATCCGCCAGGAGGCCACGCGCCCAAACAGAATGATCGCCCCGCCAAGCAAAATCATCAGCGTCGAGACTTCACCGATAGAGCCGGGAATGTTGCCAATAAAGGCATCAAACCAGGTCACGGGCTGACCCGTCGCGTTGTTCACCAGCGTTTCGCCGCCGTGTGCCGCCCACTGAGAAAGCGGCGTCGCGCCGGAAAAACCGTCTGCCGCCGTCCAGACCAGATCGCCTGAGATTTGCGCCGGATAGGCAAAGAAGAGGAACGCTCGTCCCGCCAGCGCCGGGTTGAGGAAGTTTCGCCCGGTGCCGCCGAAAATTTCTTTAGCAATGACCACGCCAAAACTGATGCCCAGCGCCGCCTGCCAGAGCGGTAAGGTTGGCGGGACAATCAGGGCAAACAGAATCGAGGTCACGAAGAAACCTTCGTTGATCTCATGTTTACGGATGATGGCAAACAGCACTTCCCAGAAGCCACCCACGATAAATACCGTGAGGTAAATCGGCAGGAAGAACACCGCGCCCAGCGTCATCATGCTGATCCAGCCCGCGTCTGGCGCGAAGTTCACCCCTAACGACTGGGCCAGGCGGTAGTGCCAGTCAGACTGAAGCACCTGCGCCAGCTGCTGCGCATCGTACATGTGGTGCAGCGCCGGAAGGGTCTGCAAACCGACGTTGTACATCCCCCAGAACATCGCCGGGAAGACTGCAAACCAGACCAGAATCATCATCCGTTTAAGGTCGATGGCGTCACGAACGTGCGCCGCCCCCTTCGTCACCAGACCCGGCGTATAGAAAATGGTCGCCGTTGCTTCGTACAACGGGTAGTACTTTTTGAGCTTCCCTTCGGTAAAGTGCGGCTCCATTTTTTCAAAGAGGTGTTTTAAGCCCATCGGTTATCCTTCCTGCTCAATGCGGGTTAACACCTCGCGCAATACCGGTCCATATTCGTATTTTCCCGGACAGACATAGGTACAGAGCGCCAGATCTTCTTCGTCCAGTTCCAGGCAGCCCAGCGCCTGCGCGCTGTCGGTGTCACCGGCGAGCAGATCGCGCAACAGCATGGTCGGCAGAATATCCAGCGGCATGACGCGCTCGTAGTTGCCAATCGGGACCATGGCGCGCTCGCCACCGTGCGTAGTGGTCGAGAAATTAAACAGCCTGTTACGCAGGAAGTGGCCCAGCGTGGTCCGGGTGACGGAGTATTTTTCCGCACCGGGCAGCACCCAGCCGAACAGCTCTTTGTCGCGCCCTTCCTGCACAATGCTGACCTGCAAATGGAAACGCCCCAGATAGGCGTACGCCTGCACAGCATGGCGGCCACTGAGGACCGAACCGGAAATCAGCCGGTTTTCGCCCGCTTTGGTTTCGTCAGTCAGCAGTTCATTGATATCCGCGCCAATCAGCGTTTTCACCAGACGCGGGTTTATTGCCTGCGGCCCGCCGATGGCGATGACGCGTTCTGCGCACAGCTCTCCGGTCGTGAAGAGCTTCCCGATGGCGATGACGTCCTGATAATTAAGGTGCCAGACCTGTTTCGCCAGGCTTACCGGCTCAAGAAAGTGGATGTGCGTTCCAACCAGACCCGCCGGATGCGGGCCCGCAAACGCATTAAACGTGACCTGCCCCTGCGGATGTCCGCCGAGCTTGCCACCGCCGGCCTGGCAAACGTGGACTTTCCCCGACGTCAGGCGGGTTAACACGGTCAGCCCGGCATCAAAGGCTTTGCGCTGCGCCAGGATAACCGGCTGCGGGTCCACGCAGAGCGGGTTGGTGTCCATTGCCGTGACGAAAATCGCGGCCGGTTCCGTGCCCGGCACAGGGGATTTGCTGAAGGGACGGGTACGAAGTGCGGTCCATAAACCGGATGCCAGAAGCTGAGCCTGAACAGCGTCACGGCTCAGGGATGCGAGGTCTGCGGCATCGTAATGGGCGAATTCACGCTGTTCGTTGCCTTCAATGCGGATAACCACCGACTGCAGAACGCGTCGTTCGCCACGGTTAATCGCCACAACGGTGCCACTTGCGGGGGCCGTGAACATCACGCCGGGATTTTTTTTGTCCTCAAAGAGCGCCTGGCCTGTGATTACGCGATCGCCTTCCTTTACCAGCATAGAAGGTCGCATTCCCAGGTAGTCGTCGCCCACAATGGCGACATGACGGACACGTGCGCCTGTCGAAACGTGCTGCGCGGGCACGCCTGCAATCGGCAGATCAAGTCCTTTTTTTATTTTAAACATGTGGTTAGCAGGTTTCCATGAACAACAATCCAGTGGCCGCGAAGTGTAACATTTTCCCCTTCTCGCGGGCAGGGAAACCGCCGTCGCGCGCGCCAAATTGCGAGCTAATGCGCAAAGTTCCTGGAGCCATCGCGATTTTGATGGTTTATAAAGTAAAACTAATTTGTAAACTCACCGCCCGGCTCTTGCGAAAATCTATAGCGGTGCTAATGTGAGCGCTCCTAACAGAATAATCTGATTTCGGGTCTCTTTTGCCGTCCTGGCAAGTTGGTCATGGTTTTATCAAGGAACTAGTAGTATGCGTAAAATCGCATTGTTCATTGCGATGCTTCTGATTCCGTGCATGTCGTTTGCCGGACTGCTCAGCAGTAATAGCTCAACGACGCCGGTCAGCAAGGAATATAAACAGCAGTTAATGGGATCGCCGGTTTATATTCAAATCTTCAAGGAAGAACGCACTCTCGATCTGTTTGTGAAGATGGGCGAGACCTATCAGCTGCTTGATAGTTACAAAATTTGTAACTACTCCGGCGGACTGGGGCCAAAACAACGTCAGGGCGACTTCAAAAGTCCGGAAGGGTTCTACAACGTTCAGCGCAGCCAGCTCAAGCCTGACAGCCGCTTCTATAAAGCCATTAACATCGGCTTCCCGAATGCCTATGACCGTGCACACGGTTATGAAGGTAAATACCTGATGATCCACGGTGCCTGCGTGTCTATCGGCTGTTATGCGATGACAGATTCCGGCATTGATGAGATCTTCCAGTTCGTGACCGGCGCGCTGGTCTTTGGGCAGCCTAGCGTACAGGTCAGCATCTATCCGTTCCGCATGACGGACGCCAACATGGCACGTCACAAGTACTCATACTACGCGGATTTCTGGCAACAGCTGAAGCCGGGTTATGACTACTTTGAGCAGACCCACAAGCCACCGGTGGTCTCTATCGTAGATGGCCGTTACGTGGTCAGCAAACCGCTGAGCCACGAAGTCGTCCATCCACAGCTGGCGTCAAATTACACGGTCCCCGAGACAAAATAGCACCCACTCGCCTGGCATAATCTTTTGCCAGGTTTCGTTGCCCGTCAGCGGCTGCGTTGCAATAACAGTGACCACATCGTTCGGTGTGGTCTCCTTCTGAAAATCTATCTCCACATCCTGATCCAGCAGCGTCGCCACGCCAAATGGCGCACGGCGGGTGATCCAGAACAGATTCGTCGAGCAGAACGCCATCACATAGCGGCCGTCAGAGAGCAGCATGTTGAACACGCCTTTTTCACGTAGCTCGGTCGCCAGCGTCGCGATGTATTTAAACACGGCAGCCATGTTGCCTGGCGTACGGGGATAGCGCTCCGTCAGCTTGTGCAGCAGCCAGCAGAAGGCTTTTTCGCTGTCGGTTTCGCCAACCGGGCGGAAATTGCCCGTTTCCAGCGACTTATAACCCGTGAGTTGCCCGTTGTGCGCGTAGGTCCAGTTACGGCCCCACAGCTCGCGGGTAAACGGATGGGTATTTTCCAGCGCCACTTCGCCGCGGTTAGCCTGGCGAATGTGGGCGATCACCGAGCGGGACTTGATGGGATAGTCCTGCACCAGTTTGGCAATCGGTGAGTTAAAGCTGGGCTGTGGATCTTTGAACGTGCGACACCCTTTACCTTCGTAGAAGGTGATGCCCCAGCCGTCTTTATGCGGCCCGGTTCCTCCACCGCGCTGCACCAGCCCGGTGAAACTAAAGCAGATATCGGTTGGCACATTCGCGCTCATCCCGAGCAGTTCGCACATACATCACCTCCACAACAGCGGGGGCAGCGCCCCAATGGATATGCCCCCCGCGAAGTCTTACTTAGCCATCTCTTTTTCGATCAGCTGGATCAGGATGTGGATCACTTTGATGTGAATTTCCTGAATGCGGTCAGCATAACCGAAGTGCGGAACGCGAATTTCAACATCCGCCGTACCGTCCATCTTACCGCCATCTTTACCCGTCAGGGTGATGACTTTCATCCCTTTTTCACGCGCGGCGGCGATCGCTTTGATCACGTTACCGGAGTTGCCGGAGGTAGAAATCCCCAGCAGCACGTCGCCTTCACGGCCTACCGCTTCAACGTAGCGAGAGAAGATGTGGTCGTAACCGAAGTCGTTGCCTACGCAGGAGATGTGGCTCACGTCGGAAATCGCAATCGCCGGATAGCCCGGGCGGTTTTCGCGATAGCGACCGGTCAGCTCTTCTGCGAAGTGCATCGCGTCACAGTGAGAGCCACCGTTACCGCAGGAGAGCACTTTGCCACCCGCTTTGAAGCTGTCGGCCAGCAGGACCGCTGCGCGCTGAATAGCGTGAATATTGGCATCATCTTTCAGAAAGTTAGCCAGCGTTTCCGCCGCTTCGTTCAGTTCGTTACGAATAAGATCCTGGTACATGAGGATAATCCTTCAGTATTGATGAAATAACACAGTGGAGTGTACCGGATAGCGGGAAAAGCGAGAAGCTAAAGCCATGCGAAACGTCCGGCGTTTTGCTTTTTCGTGCCGAGTAAAACGCGAACAATGTGAACCAGGTTGTAATTATTTTGTAAACACATTGCTAAAGGAAATAACATCAACTACAACCATATCATCACAAGTGGTCAGACCTCCTACAAGCAAGGGAGCTTTTCTTTATGATGATTTTGAGCATTCTCGCAACCGTTGTTCTGCTCGGTGTGTTGTTCTATCACCGCGTAAGTTTATTCCTGAGCAGCCTGATTCTTCTGGCCTGGACGGCTGCGCTTGGCGTCGCAGGTCTCTGGAATATCTGGCTTTTAGTCCCTCTTGCCATCATCCTTCTGCCGTTTAACTTTGCCCCGATGCGTAAATCAATGATCTCTGCACCGGTGTTCAAAGGCTTCCGCAAAGTGATGCCGCCAATGTCGCGCACTGAAAAAGAGGCGATTGATGCGGGCACCACCTGGTGGGAAGGCGATCTGTTCCAGGGCAACCCGGACTGGAAAAAGCTGCATAACTACCCGCAGCCGCGTCTGACCGCGGAAGAACAGGCGTTTATTGACGGCCCGGTGGAAGAAGCCTGCCGTATGGCGAACGACTTTGCTATCACCCATGAAATGGCCGATCTGCCGCCAGAACTGTGGGCGTACCTGAAAGAGCATCGCTTCTTCGCGATGATCATTAAGAAAGAGTACGGCGGTCTGGAGTTCTCCGCTTACGCTCAGGCTCGCGTGCTGCAAAAGCTGGCAGGCGTTTCCGGGATCCTGGCGATTACCGTTGGCGTGCCTAACTCCTTAGGCCCGGGCGAACTGCTGCAGCATTACGGTACGGAAGAGCAAAAAGATCACTACCTGCCGCGTCTGGCACGCGGTCAGGAAATCCCTTGCTTCGCGCTGACCAGCCCGGAAGCAGGCTCCGATGCGGGCGCGATTCCGGATACCGGCGTGGTCTGCATGGGCGAGTGGCAGGGCGAGCAGGTGCTGGGCATGCGCCTGACCTGGAACAAGCGTTATATCACGCTGGCCCCTATCGCCACCGTGCTGGGTCTGGCCTTTAAGCTCTCTGACCCGGAAAAACTGCTGGGCGGCGAAGAAGATCTGGGCATTACCTGTGCGCTGATCCCAACCTCCACCCCAGGCGTCGAGATTGGTCGTCGTCACTTCCCGCTGAACGTGCCGTTCCAGAACGGTCCGACCCGCGGCCAGGATATCTTTGTGCCGATTGACTACATCATCGGTGGCCCGAAAATGGCCGGTCAGGGCTGGCGTATGCTGGTGGAATGTCTGTCGGTGGGCCGCGGTATTACCCTGCCGTCGAACTCAACCGGCGGTCTGAAGTCGGTGGCGATGGGGATTGGTGCCTACGCGCACATCCGCCGTCAGTTCAAAATCTCCATCGGCAAGATGGAAGGTATCGAAGAGCCACTGGCGCGTATCGCGGGCAACGCCTACGTGATGGACGCCGCCGCCACGCTGATTACCTACGGTATTATGCTGGGCGAAAAACCGGCCGTACTGTCCGCCATTGTGAAGTACCACTGTACCCACCGCGCGCAGCAGTCAATCATTGACGCGATGGATATTGCAGGCGGTAAAGGCATTATGCTCGGCGAAGGCAACTTCCTGGCGCGCGGCTATCAGGGCGCACCGATTGCCATCACCGTGGAAGGGGCAAACATCCTGACCCGCAGCATGATGATCTTCGGTCAGGGCGCAATTCGTTGCCATCCTTACGTGCTGGAAGAGATGGCCGCTGCGCAGAACAACGACGTGGATGCCTTCGATAAGCTGCTGTTCAAACATATCGGTCACGTGGGCAGCAACAAGGTGCGCAGCTTCTGGCTGGGCCTGACGCGCGGCCTTACCAGCGCCACGCCGACCGGCGATGCAACTAAACGTTATTATCAGCATCTGAACCGTCTGAGCGCCAACCTGGCCCTGCTGTCTGACGTTTCCATGGCGGTACTGGGCGGCAGCCTGAAGCGTCGCGAACGTATCTCTGCCCGTCTGGGCGATGTGCTGAGCCAGATCTTCCTGGCCTCTGCGGTCCTGAAACGTTACGACGACGAAGGCCGTCAGGAAGCGGATCTGCCGCTGGTGCACTGGGGCGTGCAGGATGCGTTGTATCAGGCTGAACAGGCGATTGACGATCTGCTGGCAAACTTCCCGAACCGCTTCGTGGCAGGCGCCCTGCGCGCGGTGATCTTCCCGACCGGTCGTCACCATCTGGCGCCGTCCGACAAGCTGGACCACAAAGTGGCGAAGATCCTGCAGGTTCCGAGCGCAACCCGCTCCCGCATCGGTCGCGGTCAGTACCTGGCACCGACGCCGCATAACCCGGTGGGTCTGCTGGAAGAAGCGCTGCTGGACGTGATGGCCGCCGATCCGATTCACCAGAAGATCTGTAAACAGCTGGGCAAAAACCTGCCGTTTACCCGTCTGGACGAACTGGCAAAACAGGCGCTGGCCGGTGGCATTATCAGCAAAGATGAGGCTGCTCTGCTGGTGAAAGCCGAAGAGAGCCGTCTGCGCAGCATTAACGTGGATGATTTCGAACCGGATGAGCTGGCGACGCAGCCGGTAAAGCTGCCGGAGAAGCACCGCAAACCTGAAGCGGCATAACGCGTTTCGCTTATACAAACCCCGCCTCGCGCGGGGTTTTTTATTGCCACATTTTCTCGTTATGTCGTGCTACAGTGTCAAAAAGCGGTCGTTTGAGGAGTCTGAATTGTGCCTGGTCTGAAGATTTCTATTTTGCAGCAACCTTTAGTGTGGATGGATGGCCCCGCCAACCTGCGCCACTTTGATCGCCAACTGGAAGACATTACCGGGCGTGATGTGATTGTCCTGCCGGAAATGTTCACCACCGGCTTCGCCATGGAAGCGGCAAAACAGTCAATGCCTCAGGATGAGGTGGTCGCCTGGATGCACGCCAAAGCGCAGCAGACTAATGCGCTGATCGCCGGCAGCGCCGCCCTGCAGACCGAACGCGGGCCGGTGAACCGCTTCCTGCTGGTGGAGCCGGAAGGGAACGTGCATTTTTACGATAAACGCCACCTGTTCCGCATGGCGGATGAGCATCATCACTATGAAGCCGGTAACGAGCGCGTGGTGTTCGAATGGCGCGGCTGGCGTATTCTGCCGCTGGTCTGCTACGACCTGCGTTTCCCGGTGTGGTCGCGTAACCGCAACGATTACGACCTGGCGCTGTATGTTGCCAACTGGCCTGCACCGCGCTCCCTGCACTGGCAATCGCTGCTGGTGGCGCGCGCGATTGAGAACCAGGCATACGTGGTGGGCTGCAACCGCGTGGGGACGGACGGCAACGGGCATCACTATCGCGGCGACAGCCGGGTGGTGAATCCGCAGGGCGAGATCATCGCCACCGCCGAGCCGCATCAGGCGACGCGTATTGATGCCGAATTATCATTAACGGCGCTGAAGGAGTACCGGGAGAAGTTTCCGGCGTGGCAGGATGCGGATCCTTTTAGCATTGAGTGAAAAAAAAGCCGGGTGGCGGCTACGCCTTACCCGGCCTACCAATGTTGCTCGCTTCTTTTAACTCACCAGCGCCTGCCCGTCCTTGCGGCTTTCCGTCGCGGCCACGTAGTGTCCTTCCGGCAGGCGGTAAATCACCTGCGCGCCACCGAAGTTGTAATCCTGAAGCGGATCTTCCACCACGATCTGATGCCCGCGCTCGCGCAGAGCGGCAATCGTGTTGCGATCGAACGTCGATTCAACGATCACCTCCCTGCCCTGCACCACGCGCCAGCGCGGAGCGTCGATTGCCGCCTGCGGGTTTTGCCCGTGCAGCATGATGCGCAGCGCCATCTGCATGTGCCCCTGCGCCTGCATCGGGCCGCCCATCACGCCAAAGGACATCAGCGGCTGGCCGTTGCCGTCCATCGCAAAGCCCGGAATGATGGTGTGGAACGGGCGCTTGCTGCCCGCCAGCGCGTTCGGGTGCTCAGGATCCAGCACAAATCCGCAGCCCCGGTTTTGCAGGCTGATCCCGGTATCCGGCACCACAATGCCTGAACCGAAGCCCATATAGTTGGACTGAATAAACGAGACCATCATCCCGCTGGCATCCGCGGTGCTGATGTAGACCGTGCCGCTCTGCGTCGGGGAACCGTAGACAAAATCAGAGGCATAGTCGTGGTTGATCAGCGCCGCGCGCGACTTCAGATAATGGTCGCTCAGCAGCTCTTTTGCCGCGAACGCCATGTGTTCTTCGTCCGCCACGTAGCGGTCGAGATCCGCCAGCGCCAGCTTCATCGCCTCGATGGACAGATGCAGAGACTGCACGGAATCCGGATGATGCTTCTCAATGCCGCACTGCTCAAGAATGCCGAGCGCAATCAGCGTGGCGATCCCCTGACCGTTAGGCGGGAGCTCCTGCACCGAACCGCCCGCGAAGTCGCGCGACAGCAGCTCTACCCAGTCCACGCGATGGTTGGCCAGATCCTCAGCCGTCAGGTGCGCGCCATGTTCTTTGGCGAAGGCGGCAATTTTCTGCGCCAGCTCGCCGCGGTAAAAGGCGTCGCCGTTGGTGCGGGCGATCAGCTCCAGCGAGTTTGCCTGCGCCGGGTTACGGAAGATCTCCCCCACGCGCGGGGCGCGGCCTTCCGGCGCGAAGCAGGCGCTGAAACCCGGCTGATCTTTCAGCTTGTGATAGCCGCGCTGCCAGAGATGCCCAATCAGCGGGGAGACCGGGAAGCCGTTGCGCGCGTAGTCAATGGCGGGCTGCGCCAGGGTGGTCAGCGGCAGCGTGCCGAAGCGTTCCGCCAGGGCGACCCAACCGGATACCGCGCCCGGCACGGTCACCGCGTCCCAGCCGATTTCCGGCACCGCGGTTTTTCCGGCAAACAGATCCGCATGCCAGCTCGCAGGCGAACGACCGGAGGCGTTCAGGCCGTGCAACTTTTCACCGTCCCAGACGATGGCAAAGGCGTCGCTGCCGATCCCGTTGCCGGTCGGCTCGACCACCGTCAGCGCCATCGCGGTGGCAATGGCCGCATCCACGGCATTCCCGCCTAGCTGCAGCATCTTCATTCCCGCCTGCGCCGCCAGCGGCTGCGACGTTGCTACTGCGTTATGGCCCAGCATGGGCGGGCGTCGTGAATCGTAACCGGACGTAAAATCAAGCGCTTTGGTCATCATGACTCCTTAGTCATGGCGCGGATCGAGCGCATCGCGCAGCCCGTCGCCGAGTAAATTAAAGCCCTGCACGGCAAGGAAAATCGCCACGCCGGGGAAAATGGACATCCACGGGGCCTGCTCAAGAAAACCTTTGGCGGCGTTGAGCATAGAGCCCCAGGACGGATTGGGCGGCTGCTGTCCCAGCCCCAAGAACGACAGGCTGGCTTCAGCGATTATCGCCGAGGCAATCGCCAGCGTGGCCTGTACCAGGATCGGCGACATCACGTTGGGCAGGACGTACTTGATGATGATCCAGCGATCCGGCAGGCCAATCGCCCGCGCACCGTCGATATACTCTTCGTTGCGAATGGCGATCACCTGCCCGCGCGTCAGGCGGGCGAAGATCGGCATCGCCGAAAGACCGATGGCGATCATCGCGTTGGTCAGGCTCGGGCCTAAAAATGCCCCCAGCGCGATCGCCATGATCAGGAACGGGCAGGCCAGCAGCGCCTCGATCACGCGCGAGATGACACCGTCCCACATCTTCTGGAAGTAGCCCGCCACCAGCCCCAGCGGAACGCCGATAACCACGGCAATTACCACAGACATACAGCCCGCCATCAGCGAGGTGCGCGCCCCCCAGATAATGCGGGACAGGATATCGCGCCCCAGCTCGTCGGTGCCGAACCAGTACATCGCCGACGGCGCTTTGCGCACCGCCAGGAAGTTGGCCTTGACCGGATCGAACGGGGCGATCCACGGCGCCAGCAGCGCCACCAGCACAAAGAAGCCCACCACCGCCGCGCCAATGACCGCGCTTTTATTGCCGAGGAATTTCTTCAGCACCCGGTTTTGCGCCCCCGGCAGCGCAGGCACAACGGTTTGCGTCGTCAGTTCTGCCATGGTTAACCTCGCATTTTCGGGTTGATGAGGACGTAGAGCACGTCGGCAAGCAGGTTCAGCATCAGGAAACCAATCGCCACGATCAGCACCACGCCCTGCACCACCGCATAGTCACGGTTGAAAACCGAGTCGACGATCATCTTGCCAAAGCCCGGAATGGTGAAAACCTGCTCGGTCAGCACCGCACCGCCCAGCAGCTCGCCAAACAGCAGCGTGGTGAGGGTAATCACCGGCACCAGCGCGTTGCGAAAGGCGTGCTTCAGGATCACCGCTTTCGGCAGTAGCCCTTTCGCCCGCGCGGTGCGGATGTAATCCGCTTTCAGCACGGCAATCATCGAGGCGCGGGTATGGCGCATCAGCGTTGCCGCGAGGCCCGTTCCGAGCACGGACGCGGGCAGCAGCAGCGTGCGCAGGTTCTGAAGCGGATCTTCGCTGAACGGCACATAGCCGGACGCGGGGAGCCACTGCAGGTTCACCGAGAAGACCAGAATCAGCAGGATCCCCAGCCAGAAGTGCGGGATCGAGATCCCCGAGATCGCCACGAAATTCGCCCCGTGATCGACCCAGCTGTTTTTGTTCACCGCCGCGAGGATCCCCATGCTGATGCCAAACACCAGCGCGATAATCATCGCCAGCAGCGACAGCTCCAGCGTCACCGGCAGCTTGCTGGCAATCAGCTGCGTCACCGGCTCATGCGTGCGTAAGGAGACGCCCAGATCGCCCTGCAGCGCCCGCGTCAGCCAGTGGAAATACTGCACGGGAATGGGCGCATCGAGGTTCAGCTCCGCGCGCAGCTGAGCGATAACTGCCGGGTCGCGCTCCTCGCCGGCCATGGCGATCAGCGGGTCGCCGGGCAGCAGCTTTTGCAGCCCAAACACCATCATGCTCACCAGCAGTAGCGTCGGGACGGCCAGCAGCAGACGTTTGCAAATCAGTTCCAGCATGGGCTCTCCTCAGGACGGTTATTTCGCCAGCGTTAAGCCAGCCAGACGCACGATGCCGTCCGGGTACGGCTTAAAGCCCTGCACGCTTTTGTTCAGGCCAAAAATACGCGGCTCGAAGTAGAGGTAGGCAATCGGCATATCCGTTTGCAGCTGTTTCACCACCTTGTCGTACAGCGGCTGGCGCGCGGCCTGGTCAGTACTCTGGCGCGCCTGGGTCAGCCACTCATCGACCTGCGCATTGCTGTAGCGGCCGTCGTTCAGGTTGCCTTTGCTGTTGATAAAGCCGTAGATGCTGCCGTCCGGATCCGGGCGCCCCGACCAGCCGGAGAAGCTCAGCTGATAGTCCCCGCTCTGCTGGCGGTCCAGCAGCGTGGCGAATTCGGTCATCTGCAGGTTCAGGTTAAAGCCCGCCTCGGCGACCATCGCCTGCAGCACCTGCCCCACCTGCTGTGAGGTGGGGTTGTTCGGCACCAGCAGGTTGACGGTCAGCGGCGCGCTGACGCCAGCCGCTTTGAGCAGCGCTTTGGCCTTGTCGACGTCACGCGGCGGGACCGGCAGGTTGACGTGATACGGGCTGACCGTCGAAAACGCCTGGTTAGCTGGCGTATACAGTCCTTCAAAGACCACCTGGTTTAGCGCATCGCGGTCGATAGCCTGCGAGAAGGCCTCGCGCACGCGGGCATCTTTGAACGGGTCGTTGGCTGGCACCTTGCCGTTGTTGATGTTGAAGGTGATGCCCTGATAGCCCAGGCCCGTTACCTTCGCCAGCGCCAGCTTGCTGTCGGCCTCGACGGTTTTCACGTCGCTGGCGGCGATGCCTTCGGTCAGATCGAGATCGCCCGCGCGCAGGTTCGCAAGGCGCACGGAGGCATCCGGGATCGGCAGATAAATAATTTTGTCGAAGTGGTAGGCGTCTTTGTTCCAGTAGTTGTCGAAGCGGGTCAGCACGATGCGGTCCTGGGATACGCGGCTGTCGAATTTATACGGGCCGGAACAGACGGGATGGGCGGCAAAATCAGGCTTTTTCGCCGCTTCAGGGGCCATCATCGCGCCCGCGCGGTCGGTGAGCTGCATCAGCAGCGCGGCATCGGGGGTCTTCAGGTGCAGCGCAATCTGCATCGGGCCGGTGACCTCGACCGATTCAACGGAGGAGATCTCGCTTTTACGCAGGGAGCCTTTCAGGGTCAGGGCGCGGTCGAGGTTGTATTTTGCCGCAGCGGCATCGAATTTCTCACCGTCGTGGAAGGTGACGCCTTCGCGCAGATTGAGCGTCAGGGTTTTACCGTCCTCACTCCACGCCCAGTCTTTAGCCAGACCGGGGACGACCTTCAGATTTTCATCCACATCCACCAGCCTGTCGCACAGGGAGGCGAAGACGAAGCGGCCATAGTAGGTGCGCGCCAGATGTGGGTCGAGCATGTCCGGATCTGCCCCCAGGCCAATACGCAGCACGCTTTCAGAATGGGCGGGCAGCGCCGCGCCAAGCAACATAACACTTCCCAGTACGGTCAAAAGAGAATTACGCATTGTCATTATCATGAGTTCCTTGAAGGAAGGGATGAGTGGGTGGCCGCGTGTTCAAACAGCGCGCGGCGGCGCAGAAAAGCGGCGGATGGCGGTGCGATCTGGATAACGCTGCGATCGCGGTTGATCTCCAGCCAGCGGTGGCAGGCAACCTGACGCCCGCCATCGAGCACCTGATTAATCGGCTCGACCTGGCGGCATTCGTCGGTGACGTACGGGCAACGGGTGTGGAAACGACAGCCGGACGGCGGGCTGGCAGGGTTCGGTAAGTCTCCCAGCAGCAGCGGCGCGTCGCGTTCAGCGCCCGGCTGCATCTGCGGCGCCGAGGCGATCAGCGCCTGCGTATAAGGATGCAGCGGCGCGTCAAATATCTCATCCACGGTGGCGAGCTCGACGATTTGCCCGAGGTACATGACCGCCACGCGGTCGCTCATGTGGCGGATCACCGCCAGACCATGGGCGACAATCACCATTGTCAGCCCCAGCTGCTGCTTCAGGCTTTCCAGCAAATTGACCACCTGCGCCTGAACGGAGACGTCCAGCGCGGATACCGGCTCATCGCCCAGCAGCAGCTTCGGTCCCGAGGCCAGCGCGCGCGCAATGCCGATACGCTGGCGCTGCCCGCCGGAAAACTCGTGCGGGTAGCGACCGGCCCAGGCGGCGGGCAGGCCTACGGTTTTAAGCAACTCGGCAACGCGGTACCGGCGATCCGCTTTTTTCATGTTCTGATGCAGCCACAGCGGCTCGCCGACGATCTGCTCCACCGTCATGCGCGGGTTCAGGGAGGCGAAGGGATCCTGGAAGATGATCTGCAGCTCGCGCCGGAGTTGATTGAGGCGCACCCCCGAGGCATGCGTGATCTCTTCCCCCTGGTAAAACACGCGCCCTTCGCTGGCGGCCAGCAGGCGCAGCAGCAAACGGCCAAGCGTGGATTTTCCGGAACCGGACTCGCCGACAATCGCCAGCGTTTCGCCCGGCATCACGGCAAGCGACACGCGATCGACTGCCGTCACAAACCGTGCTGGGGTAAAGAGTTTTTTCGGACCGGGGAACAGCTTGCTGAGGTCCCGAGCTTCAAGAATGGGCGTGGTCATGCGGTCTCTCCCAGGGCGATGTGGTGTTCGAGCGGCACGCGGAAGCAGGCAACCTGATGACCCGCGCCGAGCGTGGCGAGCTGCGGTTTTTCATCATGGCAGCGCGCCTGCGCAAACGGACAGCGGGTGGCAAAACGACAGCCCTTCGGCATGGATTCCGGCAGAGGTACCGAACCGGGAATGGTGGAAAGCGGGCCTTTACGTGCGCCAAGGGAGGGAATCGACCCCATCAGGCCGATGGTGTACGGGTGCTGCGGATCGGCAAATATCGCCTCAACGCTTCCCTGCTCTACCACCTGTCCGGCATACATCACCGCCACCTGCTGCGCCACTTCGGCCACCACGCCTAAATCGTGGGTGATCATCAGCACCGCCGTGCCGGTCTCTTCTTTGAGGGCGTTGAGCAAGGCGAGGATTTGCGCCTGGATGGTGACGTCGAGCGCGGTGGTCGGTTCGTCGGCAATCAGCAATTTGGGATGGTTAATCAGCGCCATGGCAATCATCACGCGCTGGCGCATGCCGCCGGAAAGCTGGTGAGGATAAGCCTTGAGACGCATCTCTGCCGCCGGGATCTGCACTTTCTCGAGGATCTGCAGCGCGACCTTCATCGCCTCTGCGCGCGAGACGTCCTGGTGTCGCATGACCGCTTCACTCAGCTGATCGCCCAGCGTAAACGCCGGATTGAGCGAGGTCATCGGCTCCTGGAAAATCATCGCCAGCTCGCTGCCGCGCAGATCGGCATATTCCCGCGGCGAGAGCTTGCGCAGATCGTTGCGGCGAAACTGCATCTCCCCGCTGACGATCCGTGCGCTGGCGGGCAGTAGCCCCATCAGCGCCAGTGAGGTGATACTTTTCCCGCAGCCGGACTCTCCCACCAGCGCCAGCGTTTCACCCGCCCTGACGGTCAATGAGATACCGTCAAGCACGCTAACCGGCGAGCCCGCGAACGTAACGTTGAGGTTTTGTACTTGCAGTACGGGCGTGGCGTCCTTAAAGGGGATTGTCGTCATGGCGTGAAGTCGTCCTCAAGGTGGATCGCCTGAATCAGGGCGGTTTGCAGGCTGAGCAGGTGTTCGCGCATGGCGGCCGCAGCTTCATTAGGCTGGCGATGGATAATCGCCGCCATGATCTTGTGGTGGTGGTCGTTATAGCTATCGACACGTTCGGGCGTGCGGGCTAATTCGCGTAGATGCTGCCAGCCCGGTTCACGTCTGACGGCATCAATGGCATCAAACAGGCCGAGCATCAGACGGTTGCCCGCCGCCTCGGCAATCGCCCGGTGAAAGGCGCTATCCCAGAGTTCGTTGAGATCGCGGTCATCCGGACTGACCTTATCGATGCGTTCCAGCATGCGCTGCATAAGCGCGAGGTTTTCCCTGGTGGCACGCAGTGCCGCAAGCCGGGCCAGGCCGGGTTCAAGCTGAAGACGAGCTTCCATCACTTCCAGCAGGTTGGTTTGCTGCACCAGTCCCTGAAGGGCCAGCGGTTCAACAGGTGCTGACGGGCCGATAAAGGTCCCTTTGCCCTGCTTACGCCAGATACGCCCCTCCTCTTCCAGCACATCCAGCGCACGACGGACTTCACGTCGCCCTACGCCGAGAGTGTCCGACAGCTCACGTTCCGTGGGCAGCGGAATGCCTGGTGTTGACTCATGCTGGTTGATTAGCCCGCGCAACTGCTCAAGCGCGGTGCTGGAATTGGCCAGAAACCGTGACGGTTTTTCCATATTGGTTCGCTCGCTTTCATCATTGCTTTATTTTTATTAACGATAAGTTATTGATATGGAATGAAGCTTATCGTGCTAATGATTAAGCAATAACCAAACCAATACGTAATTGGTTCGGTATTTTTTTGGCAAGCGGGAGATAACCAAATGATTCTGCGTGAATTATTTTTACAGAAAGACACATTCTGAATGAGGTCTGAAGAGAGACATGGTGGCAAAATGCACAATAATAGTGCAAATAACGCACTGCAATCGTGCAATTGTTAATTAATTGCACCATTGATATTAACTTTTTGTTAACGATAAGTGAGAGTATGGGATTACAGAACGCTGAAACGACGAAGGCCTGAATCATTTCTGATTCAGGCCTTCTGAATAGTGGCGGAACGGACGGGACTCGAACCCGCGACCCCCTGCGTGACAGGCAGGTATTCTAACCGACTGAACTACCGCTCCACTGTTCCCGTTTGGGGAACGAGGCGCATATTACGGTGCGCCTCCGATCTCGTCAACGCTTTTTCTCGCGTTTTGAATCGTTTGCTGCAAAAATCGCCCAAACGATGATTTTACAGGCATTCCGGCGTTTTTTCAGGCACGCCAGAGACAGCTGCCGCCCTTCTTCTGCACCAGATCAAGACGGGATTCGTGGTTAAGCAGCTCTTCATCACTGGCTAAAACAACCCGTAGCCGGCTTGCCTGACGGACAACACGCTGAATACCCGCTTCGCCCTGCGTCTGCTGAGACTCATTTTCCATACTGAACTTCATTGACGTCTGCCCGCCGGTCATCGTCAGATAGACATCGGCGAGGATCTGGGCATCGAGCAACGCCCCGTGGAGAGTTCGTTTGGTATTGTCTATCTCGTAGCGCGAACAAAGTGCATCCAGGCTGTTACGCTTGCCGGGGAACATCTTCCTCGCCAGCGCCAGACTGTCTGTTACCTTACAGAAGGTATTTGTCTTCGGGATATCACGATTAAGCTTGCTGAATTCATAGTCCATAAAGCCGATATCGAACGAGGCGTTATGGATGACAAGTTCGGCGCCCTTGATGTATTCCAGAAACTCGTCAGCCACATCCGCAAACGTCGGCTTATCCAGCAAGAACTCATCGGCAATACCGTGAACGCCGAACGCTTCGGGGTCCACCAGCCGATCGGGCTTTAGGTAGACGTGGAAGTTGTTCCCCGTAAGACGACGGTTCACCACTTCAACGGCGCCGATCTCGATGATCTTATGCCCTTCGTAGTGCGCGCCGATCTGGTTCATACCGGTGGTTTCGGTATCGAGGACGATCTGGCGAGTAATTGCAGTGCTCATAGCGGTCATTTATGTCAGACTTATCGTTTAACTGAACGTTTCAAATACAGGAAGTCTACCAGAGATGCGTAAACAGGTAGAAATTTTCACCGATGGATCTTGTCTCGGCAACCCAGGTCCCGGCGGCTACGGCGCGATTATGCGTTATCGCCAGCACGAAAAAACTTTTAGCGAAGGCTATTTTCTGACCACCAACAACCGGATGGAGCTCATGGCGGCCATTGTGGCGCTGGAGGCGTTAAAAGAACATTGTGACGTGGTGTTAAGTACCGACAGTCAGTACGTCCGCCAGGGAATTACTCAGTGGATCCATAACTGGAAAAAACGCGGCTGGAAGACTGCCGATAAGAAACCGGTCAAGAACGTCGATCTCTGGAAACGTCTTGATGCTGCGCTGGGCCAGCACCAGATTAAGTGGGAGTGGGTTAAAGGGCACGCCGGCCATCCGGAAAACGAACGCTGTGACGAGCTGGCGCGTGCGGCGGCCGCTAACCCTGCGCATGAGGACGCGGGCTATCAGCCTGAATCCTGATCACGGCTTTTTGTATTGACGCGTGGCGCCAACGGTCTGACGGATTGGCGTTTTCGATTTGCTCTGCTTCATGGGATTAAGCGTAAGGGGAATGGTTCGCTTACGCGCGACGATAAACTGCATGCAGCCTAAGGCAGGCAAATGCGTGCTCAACAAGACGCCCCCCTGCCGCGCCCAGGGCAGCACCTGAAAACCGCCGTAGCAGAGCACTTCGAAGTTCAGCAGTGACAGCCAGTCGAGCTGGCGCATCATGGTGAACATCCGGCTGTTGTATGGCGGCGTTCGACGCAGCACCGGTACCAACTTACGCAGGCCCATCAGGCTCAGCGGATTGAATCCGCTCAGTACCAGCCAGCCGTCATCAATCAGCACGCGATCGGCTTCGCGAAGCAGACGGTGCGGATCGCTGCACCAGGGTAACGTATGTGCGAGCAAACACGCATCAACGGATTTTTCCGCAAACGGCAGATGTAACGGGTCTGCTTTCACCTGAACCGGCGATCCGCCGAGAGAGACGTTGACCTGATGCGAGATAGCGCAGCTTTCGGTATTGATTTCCGCGCTGAGATTGCCAATCTTAAGCAGGTGAAAGCCATACATTTTCGCCAGCCAGGGCTTCAGCTGTTGCTCTAACGCTTCGCGATAGTATTCACCCCAGGGCAATTCCGCCCAACGTTCCGGTGCTGCGACAGTCTGAGGTATCCTTGCCGGTTTCATCAACACACCCGCCACGCTATTAGAGGTAATGTATGAATCTTATCAGTATTTCCGCTTTTGAGGACAATTACATCTGGGTTTTGGTGGACGATGAACGTCGATGCGTCATTGTCGATCCCGGAGAATCCGCCCCCGTACTGCGCGCAATAAAAGAGAACGGCTGGCAGCCGGAAGCCATTCTGTTGACGCATCACCATCACGATCATACGGGCGGCGTGCCTGAACTGCGCGCCCACTTTCCGCATGTTGTGGTTTACGGACCGGCAGAGGCACAAGATAAGGGACTCACGCAAGTAGTCGAAGAAGGCGAAAAAATCCTCATACTTGAGTGGGAGTTTTCCGTATTTGCTACACCGGGTCACACTTTGGGACATCTGTGTTTCTACAGTAAGCCTTATCTTTTTTGCGGCGACACGCTGTTCTCCGGAGGCTGCGGAAGACTGTTTGAAGGCACGCCAGCACAAATGTATCATTCTTTACAGAAGATTAACGCATTACCCGATGATACCGTTATTTGTTGCGCGCATGAGTATACATTAGGAAATATGAAGTTTGCCGTCAGCCTGTTACCTGAGGATCGGGCGATTCAGGATTATTATCACAAAGTGAAGGAGTTACGTGCAAAAAACCAAAAAACACTCCCCGTAATTCTGAAAAACGAGCGCCAAATTAATTTATTTTTACGAACAGATGATATTGATTTAATTAATAAAATTAACCAAGAAACAAATTTGCAACAACCAGAACAGCGATTTGCATGGTTAAGGTCAAAGAAAGATAACTTCAGATAATTGCGGGTTGCCTTTTCAAAATTTCGCCGTTATCATCGCTCGTCTTTTAAGCAACTATTGACACACACATGAAGGCAAAAGCGATATTACTCGCCTCTGTCCTGCTTGTAGGTTGCCAGTCGCAGAACGGCAGCAACGTACAACAGCACGCACAGAGCCTTTCTGCAGCTGGTCAAGGGGAAGCAGGGAAGTTTACAAGTTCGGCGCGCTGGATGGACGATGGAACATCTTTCGCGCAGGATCAAGACTTGTGGACCTCTATTGGCGACGAGCTAAAGATGGGAATTCCGGAAAATACCCGGATTCGCGAACAGAAACAGAAGTATTTAAGTAATAAGAGCTATCTCCACGATGTAACGTTACGGGCAGAGCCGTATATGTACTGGATAGCCGGGCAAGTTAAGAAACGTAACATGCCTATGGAGCTGGTACTCCTACCCATAGTGGAGAGCGCTTTTGACCCACACGCGACGTCTGGCGCCAATGCCGCAGGCATTTGGCAGATCATTCCGAGCACCGGGCGAAACTATGGTCTGAAACAGACCCGCAACTATGATGCGCGTCGCGATGTTGTCGCTTCAACGACAGCCGCTCTCGACATGATGCAACGTCTGAACAAGATGTTTGACGGCGACTGGCTGTTAACGGTCGCAGCGTACAATAGCGGCGAAGGTCGTGTACTGAAGGCAATGAAAGCGAATAAAGCACGGGGTAAATCCACCGATTTTTGGTCGCTCTCACTGCCACAGGAAACAAAGATTTACGTACCGAAAATGCTGGCACTGAGCGATATTCTCAAGAACAGCAAGCGTTACGGTGTGCAACTGCCAACACCAGACGAAAGTCGTGCACTGGCGCGTGTTCGCCTAAGCAATCCGGTTGATATTCAACAGGTTGCTGATATGACGGGTATGTCGGTAAGTAAACTGAAAACCTTTAATGCTGGCGTTAAAGGCTCAACCCTGGGGGCGAGTGGTCCGCAGTATGTAATGGTTCCGCAGAAACATGCTGAGCAGTTACGTGAGTCTTTAGCTTCGGGTGAAATCGCTGCCGTTCAGTCAACGCTGATCGCGGATGCCTCACCCGTCAACAGCCGCAGTTATAAGGTTCGTTCAGGTGATACGCTTTCAGGCATTGCATCACGTCTTGGCGTGAGCGCAAAAGATCTCCAGCAGTGGAACAATCTGCGCGGATCGGGCTTGAAAGTGGGTCAGAATCTGACGGTTGGCGCAGGTAGCAGTGCGCAGCGTCTTGCCAACAACAGCGATAGCATTACCTATCGCGTGCGTAAGGGTGATTCGCTGTCCAGTATCGCAAAACGTCACGGCGTGAACATCAAAGATGTGATGCGCTGGAACAATGATACTGACAATCTGAAACCAGGCGACCAGCTGACGCTGTTTGTGAAGAACAGCGCGACGCCAGACTCCTGATAACACGACCGAAAGATAAAAAGGCACCGATTCCCCTCGGTGCCTTTTTTGTTTATCCCGCTTTTTGCGCTTCCGCCATGATGGTATCGCTGGTAAATGAACCATCGTCCTGCAGTTCAAAGTACGCCTTCACCTCTGCGGACGCACTCTCCTGATACAGCCTGATTGCCTGACTTAACGCTTCCGGGGTGCGCATACGCGCAATCCACGAGCTAAACTCCAGCGGCAAACGGTCTGTGATTAACGAGCGTGTAATCAGTCCCGCTTCCGTGATAAGCGATAACCACTCTCCGCTGGCGTAGTTTTGCACATGCGAGGTGTCGCGCAGCGCTTCCACCGTTTGCAGCCAGATATTGCGCACCGGATGTCCAGGCGACATCACATCCATAATAATGAAGATGCCACCCGGCTTCAGAACGCGTTTGACTTCACGTAATGCCTGGCCAACATCGTGCCAGTGGTGCGCGGAATAACGGCTGATCACCACCTCAAACGAGGCATCATCAAAAGGTAAGGATTCGGCATAGCCCTGACGCGTATCAATGTTGTCCAGCCCCTTCGCTTTCGCCGCTTCAGCAACCACCTCCAGCATCTGGCTGGATAAGTCATATGCGGTAACCTGCGCCACCTGCTGCGCAGCCGTGAAGCTGGCATGCCCTGCCCCGCAGCCTAAATCCAGCACGTGCGCCTGCGGAAATGCCGACAGGCGCTCACCGAGGCGTACCAGATCGCGGCCTGAAGCGTGTACGGCGCTGCTCAGATACGCATTTGCCTGCGAACCAAACTGTTTTTCTACGTTGTCATGATGGGAGTGTGTTGTTGTCATCGTACTGTCCTTTGTGGGTTAAAAATAAAAGGGCAGCACCTGCACAGGCCTGCCCCACGGCAGACCTGACACACCATTATTTATCAGGTTTGCCGGGACTGAATTCGACGAGTAGAGGGTTATGATCGGAGGCGCGCGTCACCAGCACGGAGGCATCGTGCACGCTCAACCCACGATAGAAGACAAAGTCGAGAGGACGACCAAAGGCTTTTTTGCGCTGGTCATCGCTAAAACGAACTTCACGCAGCGACATTTCGCGCGCAAAGCGGTACAGCGCATTCATGCGCGGACGGCTCCAGGCATTGAAATCGCCGGCCATAATGATGGGCCCGCTGTGATGCGCTATCTGATCGCCAATCGGAAGTAACTGCTTACTGTACACATCCACGCCCAGGCTGAAGTTCACCGCGTGGATATTCACGACCATCAGCATACGGGTATCTGGCAGCGGATAGACCGTCACCAGCGCCGATTTCGCCAGGCGCAGAATAGGCTCTCGTTCGCGCAGTGGGCAACAATAGACGGGATGTGCCGCTGAAAGCGTCATCACGCCCGAGGGGTGCTGAGGCAGAACAAAGGCGGGTACCTGGTCGGCGGCAAGATAGTGAGTGGTAGCAAACCGAACGAGCTCAGGCGTGGTTTGAGCCTCCTGGAGCAGAACCAGATGGGCATCTTTGCCAAAATTCTTGAGGACCGATAACCACTCCGCACGCTGCTGCTTAAAGATATTCCACACCAGTACACGGATTTTTTCATCGCTGCTTAACGGTGTGCCGGCGGGTAATGCCTGGCTTATGCTCGCAAATGACCCCGGAGGCAAGATCCTCTCCGCGGGCATTCCGGCTACATAACGCATGGCATAGGTATTTTTTCGCACTTTTGGAAACAGCCTCTGTAACATGAACCAGTCCGGAAAACGGACTGGTTCTAATGTTATAGGGACTTTAGGTCACACTTTCAACGCAATTTCTGAGAAACCGCTTTCCAGTTTTGTAAGCAAGCACTTACTGATGTTAACCCAGCGCGACGCGAGCGGGTTTATCAAGACGTCCGCTCAGACCAATCAACAGGAAAGCGACCAGGACAATCACCGCGCCAATCCATGGCGTCTGGGTTAATCCGACGTGTTCAACGGTTTGCCCACCAATGATGGAGCCCAGCGCGATACCAATATTAAAAGCGGCAATATTCAGGCCGGAAGCCACATCCACCGCATTGGGTGTATAAAGCTCGGCTTTCTGTACAACGTAGACCTGAAGCCCGGGCACATTACCAAAGGCGAAGATCCCCATGACCAGTACCGTGATCAGCGCGGCGTACTGTATCGAAGCCGTAAACTGGAAAATCATCAACAGAACGACCAGCGCGGCGAAGATGAATTTCAGCGCCGGTACCGCCCCATGCTTATCCGCAAGCTTGCCGCCCCAGATATTGCCTATCGCAACGGAAATACCGTATCCCAGCAAAATCCAGCTCACGGCATTGGGGGAGAAACCTGCCAGGTCCTGCATCATCGGTGCAAGGAAGGTGAAGGCGGTGAATACGCCACCATAGCCCAGCGCCGTAACCGCGTAGATGATCAGCAAACGCGGATGCGTGAGCACCTTCAGCTGATCGCTCAGGCTGGCGCTGGCCCGGCCAGGAATATTCGACGGCACCAGCAGCAGGCTGGTCACCAGGGCAATGACGCCCAGTAAGGAGACGGCCAGGAACGTTTCACGCCAGCCGAAGTGTTGTCCGATAAACGTGCCCAATGGTACGCCCGTGACGAGTGCAACGGTCAGCCCACCGAACATGATCGCAATGGCGGAGGCCGCTTTCTCTTTTGGTACCAGGCTGGTTGCAATAGTGGAACCAATCGAGAAGAACACCCCGTGTGCAAGGCCGGTCAACAGACGAGCGATGACCAGCGTGGTGTAGTCCGGCGCCTGCCAGGCCAGCACGTTGCCGGCGGTGAACAGCACCATTAATGCAACTAACAGCTGCTTACGCGGAAAGCGTCCGGTCAGGGCCGTCAGCACGGGGGCACCGACGGCAACACCCAGGGCATAGATGGACACCAGCAATCCGGCGGAGGGCAATGAGATCGCAAGCTGGTTAGCAATGGTGGGAACCAGTCCCACGATAACAAATTCGGTCGTGCCAATTGCAAAGGCACTGATCGTCAGGGCAAGAAGCGCCAGTGGCATAAAATACTCCGTATCATCAGGATTAAGATGACAGGCAGTATGCGCCAGTGCTTAAATAACAAAAATGGTCAAAATATCAATAGAATTTTGCGGGTGGTGCAACAATGAAAGCAACGTCGGAAGAGCTGACAATCTTTGTCGCCGTCGTCGAAAGCGGCAGCTTTAGCCGCGCGGCCGAACAGCTGGGGCAGGCTAACTCAGCCATTAGCCGCTCGGTAAAAAAGCTGGAGATGAAGCTTGGGGTGAGCCTGCTCAACCGAACGACGCGGCAGCTGAGCCTGACGGAAGAAGGAGAGCGTTATTTTCGCCGCGTGCAGTCGGTACTGCAGGAGATGGCCGCAGCGGAGACCGAGATTATGGAAACCCGCAGCACGCCGCGTGGGTTACTGCGCATTGATGCGGCCACGCCGGTTGTGCTTCACTTTCTGATGCCGCTGATTAAACCTTTCCGCGAACGTTATCCGGAGATGACGCTCTCTCTGGTCTCCTCAGAGACATTTATCAACCTCATCGAGCGAAAGGTAGATGTGGCTATCCGGGCGGGAACGCTGACCGATTCAAGCTTGCGTGCCCGCCCTCTGTTTGCCAGCTACCGAAAAATTATCGCGTCGCCACAGTATATTGCTGAACATGGTAAACCTGAGACGGTTGAAGAACTGAAGCAGCATCTGTGCCTGGGCTTTACGGAGCCAGTATCGCTGAACACCTGGCCTGTCGCCTGCCATGACGGGCAACTTCATGAAATTACTAGCGGATTGTCGTCTAACAGCGGGGAAACGCTGAAGCAGCTGTGCCTCGAAGGCAATGGTATCGCCTGCCTGTCAGACTATATGATCGATAAGGAGATTGCGCGGGGTGAACTGGTGGAATTGATGGCCGATAAACGCCTGCCGGTCGAAATGCCTTTTAGCGCGGTATATTACAGTGACAGAGCGGTGAGTACGCGCATTCGTGCCTTTATTGATTTTCTGAGTGAACATATAAAAACAGCTCCCGGAGGAGCTGTGTGAGGGTTCAGGTTACAGAGGGTGGGTCAAACTTAATCCCAGTGAGGAGCTAAGCCTTCCGGGCTGACCAGGCGATCGTTGCACTCCAGAGCTGCGATCGCTTTTTTATCGTCAGCATCCAGGTGAAGATCCGTTGCCAACAGGTTGCTCGCCAGGTTTTCACGTTTAGTTGAAGATGGGATCACGGCATAACCTTCACCCATTGCCCATGCCAGAATAACCTGCGCGGCAGTCGCGTTATGTTTCTCAGCGATACGCGTAATCACTTCATCTTTCAGCGCTTTACCATAGGCCAGCGTCATGTATGAGGTGATGTGGATCCCGTGCTGTTTTGCCCAGTCCACGACTTTGCGGTTCTGCAGGTAAGGAGACAGTTCAATCTGGTTGGTCGCAATATTTTCTGCACCTACAGCCGCAATGGCTTTTTCCATCAGCGGGATCGTGAAGTTGGAGATCCCAATTTCGCGGGTTAAGCCCTGCTTTTTCGCTTCCAGCAGCGCCTGCATGAATTCTTCCACGGAGACGGCATCGTTTGGTGATGGCCAGTGGATCAGCGTCAGATCGACGTAGTCAGTACGCAGTTTTTTCAGGCTTTCTTTCAGGCTTGGGATCAGCTTGTCTTTGCTGAGATTCTCAATCCAGATTTTCGTGGTAATGAACAGCTCATTACGCGGTACACCGCTCTCTTCGAGAGCTTGTCCAACGGCAGCTTCGTTTTCATAGATCTGCGCCGTATCAACTGCGCGATAGCCCAGCTCGAGTGCGGTTTTAACTGATGCGATAACAACGTCGTCTTTCAGGCGGAAAGTGCCCAGACCAAATGCAGGGAGAGTCATAATTTTCCTCAATCGTTATGTTCGTAAACTGAGGACGATTATCGCTGGCGGTGTTATAGAGAAAAAGATTGTAAAACGCAGAGGATTTTTGCTGATTTCGCAATAATTAAACGTCAGATAAGAAAAAAGCCCTGAGCGTTAACTCAGGGCTTTTAATAAGTGGCGGAACGGACGGGACTCGAACCCGCGACCCCCTGCGTGACAGGC